>Ga0182027_10000105_pt1 | contig 130017 bp, 121 predicted proteins | sample 712E1DmetaG_FD_121300 | JGI IMG/M metagenome (GOLD analysis project Ga0182027, IMG submission 121300) | Permafrost microbial communities from Stordalen Mire, Sweden - 712E1D metaG (Illumina Assembly) | ecosystem: Environmental > Terrestrial > Soil > Wetlands > Permafrost | place: Sweden...
GGAGCAGCCTCAACTCATGCTCGATCGGGACCTGAGCGCTGATTTCCTTCGTGAAGACTTCGCAATTCCCGAGCTTCCTCGGCGACCCGATTATCCCTAGGATCCTCTTCATGCAACATCCTCCAAGTTTTGACAGGGCATGCCTATGGCATTAAGCTAATAGCAGATTATGGTCGATGAAGGGCGAAGAACGATTCTCCTCGTAGAAGACGAAATCGAAATAGCCATAGCCAAAAAGGAAGAGCTCGAAAAATGCGGGTATGCGGTCATCGCGGTGGATGAAGGGCCTAAAGCCCTGCTGATACTGGGGAAAAACGTCGGCATCGATTTAATCCTGCTGGATATCGATCTCGGGGCAGGCATCGAGGGACCCAAGGTCGCGAAAAAGATCCAAGAAAAATGCATGCTCCCGATCCTGTTCTTAGTCAACCCGAAGGAAAACGGGAAGTTGGAAAAATCGGAAAAGCTTACGGCCTATGGCTATGCGGCGAAGGACTCGGGAGAGAGAGAGCTCGATGCGGCCATTAAGATGGCGCTAAGGCTGCATGAGGCGAAGAGGATAATAGAGCGCTTCGAACTGGATCAAAAGAAGCTCTTGGATAGCATAGCCGAGCGAAGACGGGCCGAGGAATCCCTCCAGAACGAAAGATTGATGCTTCGTACTCTCATCGACAATATCCCGACTCCCCTGTATTCCAAGGACCTGGCTTTCCGCAAGACGCTGGCGAACATGGCAGAAGTGCACGCGCTGGGGGCGGAAACGGAGGCTGAGGTCCTTGGCCAAGACGACTTCAAATTCTTCCCGAAAGAATTCGCCGAACTCTTCCTTATCGATGATCAGCTGGTGATGCAAACCGGCAAGCCGGTGCTCGAGAGGGAAGGGTGCATACCAGTCGGGAAAGGGGAGATGCGCTGGGTCCTCTCCTCCAAGTTTCCATTGCGTGACAAAGACGGCCGCGTTGTCGGCTTAGTGGGCATCTGCAGCGACATCCACGATCGCAAGATCGCGGAACAGAGAGTAGAGGACCTTCTCGCGGAAAAGGAGCTCATCCTCAAAGAGGTTCACCACCGCATAAAGAACAACATGAACACGATAATGAGCATCTTGAGCCTTCAGACCGCGACTTTGCGGGACCCGGCCGCCATCATGGCGCTTCGGGATGCCGGCAACCGCGTTCAAAGCATGATGGTGCTCTACGATAAGCTCTACCAGTCCGTCGATTATGAAAAATTATCCATCGCTTTCTTCCTTCCGTCTTTGGTGGACGAAATACTCGCGAACTACCCGTCGAGCGGTTTCGTGAGGGTGGAAAAAAATATCGGCGATTTTATTTTGGACGCGAAAAGGCTGCAATCGCTCGGAATTATCGTGAATGAGATGTTGACCAACATCATGAAGCATGCGTTTACGGGAAGAGTCGATGGATTGATAACCGTCGCCGCCGCATGCGAAGACGGCCATGTTCGCATCACGATCGAGGATAATGGAATCGGCATACCCGAGTCGTCCGACCTAAAGGACTCGACCGGATTCGGGCTCATGCTCATCGAGAATTTGACGAAACAGATGAATGGCACCATACGGATAGAACGGAAAACAGGCACCAGGTTTTGCCTCGAATTCGACCTATGACGGAATGATCATCCAGTCCGCAATGCGGCGAGCAGCTGGTCCAGGGAAACCCTCGCGATGGCGGAAGCCTTATCGCTCATAGCGTAGGGGAGGATGAGCTCGCGGCCATGGAGCATGGAGCCGCAGCTGTAGACTACATTGGGCACATAGCCTTCCCGCTCGGTGCCTTCCGGCTCCAGCAAAGGCTCGCGCAGGCGGCCGATGACTCGCGTGGGGTCGTTAAGATCCAGCAGCACCGCCCCGATGCAGTACTTGCGCATGGGGCCTACCCCATGGGTGATCACCAGCCAACCATCTTCGGTCTCGATGGGCGAGCCGCAGTTGCCGACCTTCACCGATTCCCAGGTCTCGGCGGGGCGCAGAAGGAGCTGCGGGTCGCTCCAGTAGTGGGGGTTGTCCGAGAACATGATGAAGAGGTTTTCGTCGTCCTGCCGCGCGAGCATCGCGTAGCGGCCATCGACGCGGCGCGGGAAGAGGGCCATGCCTTTGTTCTTCACGGCGCCGCCGCCCAGCGTGAGTATGCGGAAGCGCAGGAAGTCGGCCGTCTCGATGAGCTGAGGGAGGATCGCCCGTCCGTTGTAGGCCGTGTAGGTGGCGTAGTATAGGACGCTTCCGTCGTCTTCCGCGAAGCGGACGAAGCGCGCGTCCTCGATGCCGTTGCTCTCATTGGGCGAGACGGGGAAGATGATGCGCTCGCTCATGGCGCGCTCGGGGGAGAACTGCAGCTCGTAGTTGGAATCGGCCAGCCATTGTATGCATTCCAGGGTGCGCAGGAGCTCCTGCGTCGCGGGCATAGTCTCGCGCCGGACACGGCGCGCGCTTATATCCAGCTCGCTGCGCGTAAAATCGCTCTCCAAGACTTCCATCACGGCGTTCGCATGGTCGTTCTCGAAACCCATCTCCTGCATCTTTATGACGAACGATCTCTTCTGGTAGCTGGGATTGGGGACGATCTCAGGCATGGATACGAAGCGCGAGACGGCATCCATGATGATATTCCCTCCGGGCACGAGGACTCCAGTGCGGAACTCGATGGAAGAAATATGCCCTTCGCCCGTGGCTCGAAGGCTCATGATAAAGCGCAGGCCCCCTTCCTCCACGCCGCTTTGATCGGGGTGGGGCACGATAGAGGGATTGAACAAAGCCGCCGATTCAAGGGCGTATTCGCCCGAGAAAAGGGCCCCGATGAGGAGCCGCCGCGCACGGGAAAGGGGACGCTGAGTAAATACCTCGGGAAGCACTTTCTCGTAATTGGCGAGCAGGCACGACTCGATATCCAAATGCCGCGAGTCGAACTCCGCCAGGACGGCCTTCAGATCCTGGACGGCGTCCTCCTCGCTCAGCGCGAGGGCGCGGCCGATGACGGTAGTGATGCGCTGGGAGTTGCCGGGGATAAAAGGCCGGATAAGGACGCGCGAGCTTTCCGGGAGGAGCATCGCCTCGTGGCGGCGAACGGTGATAAGGGTCATGAGGCGGCCTCCGATGGACGCGAGATAAAATGACTGATGCCTTTCATTTCCGCGAGAGAAAGATGGAAGGCCAGCGTCGACTCCGCGCCCTGGTTTTCGTTGACCCGGTCGTAGTGGAGTCCGTCTCCGCAGCCCCCCGAGCTGGAATCGTAGAGGGGCAAACCGAGATCATTCCGGCCGAGGAACCACTCGAAGGCGCGCTTGGCCTCGCGCGACCATATGGGGTCCTGGGTGGCGCGGAACGCTTCCAGACAAGCGGAGACCATGGCCTGTGCCTCCACGGGCTGCTGGTCGAAATCGGCGCGGGCGCCGCCTTTCATGTAAAATCCGTTGCTGCCGATAGGTCGGAAATGCCCTCCCTGCGTCTTCTGTATGGAGGCCAGCCAGCGCAGGGATTTCAGACCGATCTCCAGGGCGTCGGGCCGGGGGATAGATTGACCGCTGAGGATGAGGGCCTGGCAGAGTCGCGCGTTTTCGTAGGTAGCCCTCGCCTCGAACCAGGGCCAATCGTCGGAGGCATGGTCCTTCCACATTCTTGCGATTCTTTCTGTCAGAATCCCTCGCATACCGCTCGCGGCCGAATAGTCCCGAATGCGGCGCGAGAACTCATGGATGCCCAGCAGCGTAAAGGCCCAGGCTCGGGGCGAGCTGAAGGCCTCCGCCGCGCCGAGGCCGCGCTCGAAGAGCTGGACGGAAAGCTTCCGGTGCCCTTCATTGCGCGAGCGCCCCGCGCCGACTCCCAAGGCCCAGAGCGCCCGCGCATGGCTGTCCTCGCTGCCCGAATCCTCCAGCCACTGGCGCGCGTGACTCATAAAATTGCGGAAGCGTCCCGTAGCGGCGTTGAAGGCCGAAAACATATAGGAGAGGTAGCTCGTGGCCAGGCGATCGAGCCTATCCGCCTGGGGACGGCCGCTTAGCTCGCTGAGCAGGATGCACAGGATGAATCCCCGCGCGTTGTCGTCGGTGCAATAGCCCTCGTTGAAGTTCGGCACGTTGAACTGGGCGTGCTGAATGATGCCGGTTCCGTCGCTCATGCGCTCGACGTGATCGAGCCGCAGCGGGGGCAGCTCGTAGGGACGGCTGGCCAGGGTCCAACCCGCGAAAGCGGCGCGGGGCCTGGCCTTGCGGTCGGAGCGGGCATGCTGGAAGGATTCGAGATAACGCCGCGCCACGGCGGGCCAGATCATTTCGCGGCCCATCCGATAGGCCCTTTCGCGCACATCTTGCAGGCGAGAGGGATCGTCGAGGAATCCGCACACGCCTTCGGCGATCGCTCGTGGATCGCGGAAGGGCACAAGGACGCCTCTCCCTTCCGCGAGCAGCTCCTGGGCATGCCAATAAGGAGTGGAGACTACGGCCTTGCCCGCGCCGAAGACGTAGGCCAGCGTACCGGAGGTGATCTGCGCCTCGTTGAGATAGGGCGTCAGGTAGATATCCGTCGCGCCGATGAACTCCCTTAAGTCCTCGGAGGAAACGAATCGATTGTAGAAAATGACATGGTCCTTGACTCCCCGATCCTCGGCCAGACGCTCTAGACTAAGGCGATAGCTCTCCCCCTCGCGCGCGACGATATGGGGATGGGTGGCGCCCAGCACGAGATAGACCACGTTCGGATGCCGGCGCACGATCTCCGGGAGCGCCTCGATGGCGTGCTCGATGCCCTTGCCCGGGCCGAGGAGTCCGAAAGTGAGCAGGACAATCCGTCCTTCCACGCCGAACTGCGTCTTGCATGAGCTCGAATCGGCGAAGGGGATGTCCGGAATGCCGTGGGGAATGATGTCTACCTTAGCGTCCGGCACGCCGTATACCTCGCCCAGGATCTCCGCGCCCTTGCGCGCCATTACGATCACGCGATCGCTGCGCTTCGTCAGCTCCTCCATCACCTTTCGCTGGGCGGCGTCGGGATCCCGCAGGATCGAATGCAGTGTCGTAACGACGGGCATACGCACTTCCTTAAGAAGGGCGAGGAGGTGGCTTCCGGCGGGTCCGCCGTAGATGCCGAATTCGTGCTGCACGCATAATATGTCCGCGTTATTGAAGTTGAGAAAATCGGCCGCCCGCCGGTAGGAGTCCATTTCCTTCTCGTCCAGCTCGAAGCGGACTCGCTGCGGATACTTGTAGGCATCGACGCGATCGTTTACCGCACCCACATAACATTCGGATGCCGGGGCCGCCTCGGCCGTCGCTTCGCAGAGATCTTGGGTAAAAGTGGCGATGCCGCAGAGACGCGGAGGATAATCGCCAAGGAAGGCAATGCGTCCAGGCATAGCGGAATCCATCGATGTCTTCCTTTCGTACCGGCGATACTGCTTTACTATAATGCGCCTCGATGGATTCTAACACCTTCTCGCCGATTCGACGCGCGGAATTCTTTTGCCGATACCGTCGGCGCAATCTTGCCCTCCGGCCGGCCTTCCCGCTAAACTTTCCGGCATGGTAGTACCGAAGGCCGAGAACGGCAGGCTAACGCGACGATTCGATTCGGAGCTCCTGGTCATCGAGGCTTGGGGCAAAAACAGCCTGCGCGTGCGCGCGACGAGGCGGTCCGCCCTCAGCGGGAACGATTGGGCTCTCGTCTCGCCCTCGGAGCGCGCGTCCCTATCGGGGCCGATGCCCCTAGAAGGCAAAGCCGAGATCAAGATAGGAGGCGACGGCTCGGCGAGCCTCGTCAACGGCGATATCGAGGCTCGCCTCAATATAGAAGGCTGGCTCGCCTTCTATAACCGGAAGGGCGAGCTCCTCCTCGAGGAGTACTGGCGCAACCGAGCCGACCTCTCGCGCTACACGAGCACGATCAACCTTTCGGGCCGCGAGCTTAAGCCCATACTCGGCGGGGATTGGCGCATAACGCTCCGCCTAGAGGCCGAGGAGGGCGAGAAAATATACGGCCTCGGCCAATATGCCGAGAGCTTTCTCGACAAGAAGGGCTCCGTCCTCGAGCTCGCCCATCGCAACATGCAGAGCTCCGTGCCCTTCGCCCTTTCCAGCCGAGGCTACGGATTCCTATGGAACAACCCCGCGGTGGGCCGCGTTAGTTTTGCCCGCAATATAACCGAGTGGATGGTCGAGGACAGCCTCGAGCTCGACTACTGGATCACCGCGGGCGATACGCCTGCCCGGATCGAGGAGCAGTACACGTCCGTCACGGGCAGAGTGCCGATGATGCCCGACTACGGCATGGGCTTCACGCAGTGCAAGCTGCGCTATCGCACTCAGGCCGAGCTCCTCGAGGCCGCGGCCGAGTACAAGCGCCGCGGCCTGCCCATCGACATGATCGTGGCCGACTTCTTTCACTGGAAGCTCCAGGGCGAGTGGGAATTCGACGCCGTGGACTGGCCCGACGTCGAAGCGATGGTGCGCGAGCTGCGCGGCATGGGCATCGAGCTGATGGTGTCGATTTGGCCGACGGTGGACGCGCGCAGCCGCTATTACCAGGAGATGCTGGAGAAGGGCTACCTCGTCCAAGTCGACCGAGGCTACCGGCTCAACATGAATTGGATGGGCGAGACCCTCTTCATCGACCCGACCGACGCAGGCGCGCGCGAGTACGTCTGGGCCAAAGCGAAAGAGCACTACTTCGACAAGGGCATCCGCGTCTTCTGGCTCGACGAGGCCGAGCCGGAGTTCAATCCCTACGACTTCGATATCTTCCGTTACAGGATTGGCCCGGCCCTTCAGGTGACGAACATCTACCCCCTCATGTACGCCAAGGCCTTCTACGATGGCCTGCGCGCCGAGGGCCAGACCGAGATACTCAACCTCGTGCGCACGGCCTGGGCGGGGAGCCAGCGCTACGGCGCGCTCACATGGTCGGGCGACATCCACTCGAGCTTCCGCTCGCTGCGCGAGCAGCTCGCCGCCGGCCTGTCCATGGCGATAGCCGGCATACCCTGGTGGACGACCGACATAGGGGGCTTCATCGGCGGGGACTCGACCGACCCTCATTTCCGCGACCTCATCGTGCGTTGGTTCCAGTGGGGAGCATTTTGCCCTTGCTTCAGGCTCCACGGCGAGCGGCTTCCGCCCAAGCCCCCGAGCGAGGAATACCGAAAGGGCGTCAGGCAGATGGGGAGCGGCGCGGACAACGAGGTCTGGTGCTACGGCGACGAAGCATATCCCATCCTTGCCAAGTACATGCATATGCGCGAGCGCCTCAAGCCTTATATAAAAGAGCAGATGCGCGCCGCGCACGAGGTCGGCACACCGGTGATGCGCCCTCTGTTCTACGATTTCCCCGAGGACGCGGAAGCCTGGGAGACCGAGGACGAGTATATGTTCGGCCCCGATATCCTCGTCGCCCCGATACTGAGCGAGGGCCAGCGCGAGCGGGATCTCTACCTGCCCGCGCCGGCGCGGTGGAAGGACGCATTCACGGGCGCAGCCTACGAGGGCGGCCGACGCGTCTGTGTGCCCGCCCCGCTCGACGTGATACCGCTCTTCCTTCGAGACGGCGCCGAATTGCCTATCATTCGCTAGCGAATGACCACACTCGGACCCATGGCGGAATCAAGGGAAGCAAGCCGAGTCGGGGCTATCGTGGTCGGCGGCGGCCCCGCGGGATTGTTCCTGGCCGCCAGAACCACGGCGCTGTCTCCCGCCTTGCGCGATGCCGGGATCCTCGTCCTCGAGAAGATGGCCGATCCCGGGCGAAAGCTCCTCGCTTCGGGCGCTGGTCAGTGCAACATAACGCACCAGGGGCAAATCGAGGAATTCCTCCGACACTACGGCGGCGCGGGCCGCTTCCTCAAGAAGTCCTTGTATGCCTTTTCCAACGAGGGGCTCGCCCTTTGGCTGGGCGAGCGCGGGATAGAGCTCGAGGCCGAGGAGGGCGGCAAGCTTTTCCCCGCCTCGCGCAAGGCCTCCGATGTGCTGCGCGCCCTCCTCGAGGAATGCGAGCGCATGGGCGTCTCGATTCGCACAGACTCTAGAGCGGCCGCCGCCCGTCGCGAGGGCGAGGCCTTCGTCGTCGAGACGGTCGCCGCGGGCGGAAGCTCCGCGGCCTACCGAGCCCCCCTTCTCGCGATAGCCTCCGGCGGGCGCTCCTATCCGGGCACCGGCAGCTCGGGCGAGGGCTATGCCCTTGCCGAGGCCCTGGGCCACTCGATCGTCCCGCCGCGGCCGGCCCTCGCGCCCATCGTCATGCGCGACAAGGCGCTCTGCGCCCTCGCCGGCACCGGCTTCGAAGGCCTGAGCTTCGCGATACGCCGCGGAGGAAAAACAATCGGCCGTTCGAGCGGCGACGTCCTCATCACGCACGAGGGGCTTTCCGGCCCGGGGATACTCGACGCCTCGCGCGGCCTCGCGCCCGGAGACATCCTCGAGCTCGATTTCTCCGGCCTAGGACTCGAGGCCTTCCGCGCCGCGCTCGCCGCCCGCGTCGCCGCTTCTCCCCGCGCCCTCGCGCGGACCCTGCTCGCCGAAGCTTGCTCTCCGGCGGCTCGCGCGCCGGGGGCGGGCCTGCCTAAGCGCCTCGCCAGCCTTATCTGCTCCTGCGCGGGACTCGCTCCAGAGGCGCGTTGCTCCGACCTGAGGCGCGAGGCCCGCGACGCGATGGCGCGCATGGCGGCCGCCTTTCCCGCCGAAATAGCCGCGTTAGGCGGCTTCGATAAGGCGATGGCGACCGCGGGCGGGGTGAGCCTGGACGAAGTGGACCCAGCGACCATGGAATCGCGCTTTTCGCTAGGTCTCTACTTCGCCGGGGAAGTCCTCGACTACGACGGCGACACGGGCGGCTTCAATCTGCAGGCGGCCTTTTCCACGGCCGACGCGGCCGCGCGGGCTATGGCGGCGCGTATAAGTCGGATGGAGTCAAAATCCCATTGAAGCCAGCTCGGCTATCGCCGAGGCGAAGAGAGAGGGCGCGTCGAAGCCTCGGGCGACCGGAAATATCCGTAGATCGTGTATGTCGTTATGCGAGATCGACAGGCCCTTGTCGGTCCCTACGACGCCCCGGAAGTCGCCCCAACGCGTGGAATCTACCGAAACGAAGCCGTCATTGTCCCCTTCTCGCCGATAGATGATTTTCTGCAGGAGCGCGTAGGGTCCGAGGCCGCGTCCGCCTTCGATCCTGGAAGCGTAGCTTCGATAGAAGACTCGAGCATTGTCCGGGTTGGCCTCGTTGAAGACGGCGCAGGCAGAGGGCCGCAGCTCGAGCATGGCCGCGTAGGCGTCGGAGTCCCTTTCCTTCAACAAGCCCTGCGAGAGGAGGTCGATCAGAGCGCCGACTCGGCGGTTGACCAGGGGAAGCTCGTCGAGGAAGTAGTCGGCCAGGGCGCTTCCGCGGTGCGGAGTGCTGAAGGTGAGGAGGCTCGCCACTCTGTCGCCCCCGCCGAGGCTCGAGATGTAATAGCGCGCGTCGAGGCCGCCCATCGAGTGCGCGACGATGTTCACCTTGTCGACGCCGCCGGTCAGGCGAATCTTCTCGACCTTTTCCTCGATCCGCCTCGCGCCCTCCTCTACCGTGGCGAAGCCTCCCTGCCCCGCCAGGTATACCGAGGCGCCCTCCGCCCTCAGGCGGAGAGGAATGCCGCCCCAATAGGGAAAGATGCCTTCGTCCCTTCCCGCTATGCCGTGGACGAGGAGCAGAGGATACTTCGTAGCGCAGATCCCGGCGGCGGCCATACTTTTAGTATACTGAGGCTTTTTCAAAAGTATCCGACTTTTGAAATTGGCTCTTCTGCATGATTTTCTCGGTTGACCTGGCTCCGTCGCTAGCCTAGCTTGTATTGAAGAGAAGGAGGGCGACATGGAAAAGCTGATGATCCCCAATACCGAGCTGCGAGTCTCGCGTCTTTGCGCCGGCTGCATGGGCCTGGGCGGCGGATGGGAAAGGGGAACGATACTGACAAAAGAGCACGAGAGGCAGGCGGCCGAGTTCCTCGACTCGGCCCTAGCCCTGGGCATCAACTTCTTCGACCACGCCAACATCTACGCCTACGGCAGGGCCGAGGAAGTCTTCGGTCGCGTCTTGCGAGGAAGGCCCGGCCTCCGCGAGAAGATCGTGGTCCAGTCCAAGTGCGGCATCGGCTGGGCCGACGTCCCTCCAGGAGCTCCGCAGCGCTTCGACTTCAGCTACGAGAACATTATCGGAAGCGTCGACGCGATACTCGGGCGCCTCGGCACGGACTACCTCGACATACTCCTCCTGCACAGGCCCGACGTCCTTTGGGAGGGCGAAGAGATAGCCAGGGCCTTTGCCCTGCTGAAAAGCGCCGGCAAAGTGCGCTACTTCGGCGTTTCCAACCAGAACCGCGGGATGATGGAATATCTCCAGAGCTTCCTCCCCGACCCGCTCGTCGCGAACCAGCTCCAGATGAGCCTCCTGCATCACGGCTTCGCGGAGGCGGGCATTTCCTTCAACCAGGCCGCGCCCGGCTACCCGGACGGCTGGGAGGGAGTCCTCGAGTATTGTCGCCTCAAGGCTGTGGGCTTGCAGGCTTGGAGCCCTTTGGCGCGGGGCGCGCTGATGGGCGGCGATCTTTCCAAGGAGAGCGAGTCGGTCAAAAAAACGGCCGCCCTCGTCGCGAAGCTGGCCTCGGAGCGCGGCGTTCCCGCGGAGGCCGTGGCCCTCGCCTGGCTCCTCAGGCACCCGGCAAAAATCGTTCCGGTGCTCGGCACGACGCGGCCCGAGCGCTTAGCCGCCTGCGCGAAGGCCCTCGACGTGACCCTAAGCCGGGAAGAATGGTACAGGCTGTTCGAGACGGCTCGCGGGAGGCCTATGCCGTAAGGGCCTTTCGCATCGCCCGCTCGAAGCCGGGCATCGCGCCCTGAATCACCTTGTCATCGACGCAGTAGGCGATGCGGAAGTAGCCTGGCGTGCCGAAGCCCGATCCCGGCACCACCAGGATATTCTCTTCTTTAAGAAGGTCCACGAAGCGCGACTCGTCAGGCGTGGGGCTCTTCGGGAATAGGTAGAACGCTCCGGCGGGCAGGCTGAAATCGTAGCCGGCCGCCCTCAGGCCGGCCGCGAGAGCGTCGCGCTTGCCCTCGTAGATCGACACGTCCACGCAGGCGTCTCCGATGCTCGCGACTACCTTCTGCATGAGGCTCGGCGCGTTGACGTAGCCGAGTATCCGGTTGGCCAGGGCGAGGGCGCCCATCAGCGTCGCGGAGTCTTCGGCCGCGGGATTCACCGCCGCGTAGCCGATGCGCTCGCCGGGCAGGGAGAGGTCCTTCGAGTAGGAAGTCGCGATTATCGAGTTCGCATAACTCGCCAAGGGACTAGGAACCTTCGCGCCGCCGTAGACGATCTTCCTGTAGGGCTCGTCCGAGACAAGGTAGATCGCGCGGCCATGGGTCCGACCCGCGCGGGACATCGCATCGGCCAGTCCCGCGAGGGATGCCTCGGAGTATATCTGTCCCGTCGGATTATTGGGAGTATTGACGAGCACGATCTTGGTCTTCGGCCCCATGGCCGCCTCGAGGGCGGGTACGTCCAAGGAAAAGTCGGCCAGGGTCGGCACGGCCCTGAGGACGCCGCCGTGGTTGTCGGCGATGAAGCCGTACTCGACGAAATAGGGCGAGCTCATGAGCACCTCGTCGCCGGGGTCTAGGAGGGCCTTGAAGACGATGTTGAGCGCGCCCGCCGCCCCGCAGGTGACCACGACCTGCTCGCCCTCCAGCGCGACGCCCTGATCGGCCGCCGTTCGAGCGGCGATCGCGGCGCGCGTCTCCGCGAGGCCCGCGTTGGGCATGTAGGCGTGGAGTCCCGGCTCGTCGGCCTCGACCACCGCGCGCAGCATCGCCTTTAACGCGGCCGGCGGCGGCACGTTGGGATTGCCTAGGCTGAAGTCGAACACCTTGTCCGCCCCGTACAGCTGCCTGAGCCTCGCGCCCTCTTCGAACATCTTGCGGATCATGGAGCCCTTCTCCACGAACTCGCGCATTTTTTTCGCTACAGCCATAGCATACTCCTCTCGCGCCGAGCTTCCATTCCCAGAATCAGGCCTGAGGATACAGGCCGATCGTCCTTGCCTTCAATCGGGTGAGCCCGAGCATGATATCGATGTTGGGCGTCGGTAGGCCGACGAGGAAGCCGATCTCCCTGACGGAAGCGACGATGGCATCGAGCTCGAGGCGCCTGCCCGCCTCGACGTCCTGCAGCATCGAGGTCTTGAATGCGCCCAGGGAGCGCGAGATCGCCATGCGATCCGCTTCCGTCTGCTCGATGCGGCATCCTATCCTCTCGCCGATGCGCTTGGCTTCGGCCATGACGTCCATGCAGAACCGCGCCACGAGGGGATCGTCGATGATCCTGTCCATCGTCGCGCCCGTGAGGGCGGACAGGGGATTCATGGTCATATTGCCCCAGAGCTTGTACCAAATCTCGCGCTGGATGCCGTCCGTGACCTCGACCTCGAAGCCTGCGGCGCCCAGCGCCCGGGCCAGGGCCGAAAGCCGAGAACTCGACTTCCCCGAGGGCTCGCCGACGATGAGGCGCCGCAGGGGAAGGCTCTTCACGAGTCCCGGCTCGGGGCAGGAGGCGCCCAGATGGACGACGCAGCCCACGACGCGCGACGCGGGGATCGCCGCGGCGATAGAACCGTCTGGATCGACAGAGCTCAGGGATCCCCCCTCGAGCTCGCCTCCGAGGCCATGAAAGAACCACCAGGGAACGCCGTTCATGGCGGGCATGACGACCGTATCCGGCCCGAGGAGGCTCTGGATGCGAGCGGCGGCATCGCGCAGCGCGGGAGTCTTGACCGCCAGTATGACGAGGTCCTGGACGCCCAGATCGCCGGGCTCGGGGCTCGCCCTGATCGCGACCGAGTCGACGAGCTCGCCGTCCAGGAATCTCAGACCTCGAGCGCGCAACGCGTCTAGCGTGGCGCCGCGGGCCACGCCCGAGAGCTCGCATCCCGCCTTCGCGAGACGATAGCCGAGGAGTCCTCCGATAGCGCCGACGCCGTAAACGCAAACCCTCATTCCGCCCTCCGCCGCGCATCATACACTATCGGCGGTCGATGGACAAAGAGCGTGAAATGCCTTTGAATATAAATATGAGCAAGCCCTATCCCCCCGTTAATCCAAGCCTCCCCGGCTTTTGGTACGGCGGCGATTACAATCCCGACCAGTGGCTCGACCGTCCCGAGATCATAGACGAGGACTTTCGCCTCTTCCCCCTCGCCGGCGTCAACGTCGTATCCCTGGGGATATTCGCCTGGACCCGACTCGAGAGCGAAGACGGCCGCTACGACTTCAGCTGGCTGGATGCCATAATGGACAGGCTGGCCGGAGCCGGGATAAAGGCGGCCCTCGCCACGCCCTCGGGCGCGAAGCCCGCCTGGATGGCTCGCAAGTATCCCGAGATCCTTCGCTGCGGCCCCGATCGCGTGCGGGATCTCTACGGCAACCGCCACAACCACTGCTACACTTCGCCCGTATACCGGCGCAAGGCCGTCGAAATGAACGAACGCCTCGCCGAGCGTTACAAGGGCCACCCCGCCCTCGTCCTTTGGCACGTGTCCAACGAATACGGCGGGGAATGCCACTGCCCCCTGTGCCAGGAAGCCTTCCGCGCCTGGCTCAAGGAGCGCTACGGAAGCCTCGACGCCCTCAACAAGGCCTGGTGGTCCGATTTCTGGAGCCATAGGCTCAGCGATTGGTCCCAGGTCGAGTCGCCCGCCCCGCAGGGCGAGCAATCCGCCCTAGGCCTCGCCCTCGACTGGAAGCGCTTCGTCGATGCCCAGTCCCTCGATTTTTTCCTGGCCGAGTCGGCGCCCCTTCGCGCGATTACGCCTAAGGTGCCTATCACCGTCAACATGATGGGCACCTATGTCGGTCTCAACTACTGGAACTGGGCGCCCCACGTCGATGTGATCAGCTGGGACTCATACCCTCGCTGGCATCGCGTCGGCGCGAGCGGCGAAGCCGACGACGTCTGCGAAGCCGACGAGGCGTCTCGCACCGCTTTCGTGCACGATCTGAACCGCAGCTTAAAAGGCGGCAAGCCTTGGCTCCTTATCGAGAGCACGCCGAGCCAGGTGAACTGGCAGAGCGTCAACCGCCTCAAGAAGCCGGGCATGAACGCGCTCTCCTCGCTCCAGGCCGTCGCCCACGGCTCGGATTCGGTGATGTACTTCCAGTGGCGCAAGGGCCGCGGGGGCGCGGAGAAGTACCACGGCGCCGTCGTCGATCACGTCGGGCACGAGAACACGCGCGTCTTCCGCGAGGTCGCCGAGCTGGGACGCGAACTCGCCGGCCTGGCCGACGTCGCGGGAACAGCGGTAAAGGCGCAGGCCGCGGTAGTATACGACTGGGAGACGCGTTGGGCGATCGATGGGTTCTTCGGATTTACCAAGGCCGAGCGCGATTACGAACGCGCCTGCGTCGAGTTCCACCGCGCCCTCTGGAAGCTCTCCATCCCCTGCGACGTGCCTAACCAGGACCAGGACTTCTCCGGCTACAAGCTCGTCGCGGCCCCTTGGCTCCACATGATAAAGCCTGGAACCGCGGAGCGCCTCGAAGCTTTCGTGAAGGCGGGCGGGACCCTCGTCCTCAGCTTCTTCTCCGGCATGGTCGACGAGTCGGACCTCTGCTTCCAGGGCGGCTTCCCCGGCCCCCTTCGCAAGCTCGCCGGGGTCTGGGCCGAAGAGCTCGACCCGCTGTGGCCCGGCCAGGCCAACCGCGCCATCCCAGCGAAGGGCAACGGCCTCGGTCTTACAGGCGAATATAAGATCGACAGCTTCTGCGAGCTCGTCCACGCCGAAGATGGCGCGGAAGTCCTCGCTGTCTACGGCGACGACTGGTACGCGGGCAAGCCCGTGCTTACGCGGCATAAATACGGCAAGGGACTCGTCTATTACGTCGCTGCCAAGGTCGAGCAGCGCTTTACCGACGATCTCATGAAAGCTCTCGCGCGCGAGGCGGGCCTGGAATCGGCCTGGCCCGAGACCCTCCCCCCCGGCGTCAATGCGCAGGCCCGCACGGACAGCGAGACGGATTACGTATTCCTCATGAACTTCAACGATAAGGAAGCCGCTGGCCTGCCGCCCTACGGCTGCCGCGTCGAACGGCGGCACAGAACCTGAAGCTCGGCGCTGCCGGCCTCGGGCTCGAGCAGGGCGTTCAAAAGGTCGATCTGAAGCATCAAGGCGGGCCGCAGCTTTTTTCGCCGCATGTACGATATGAGCTTCGCCTGCTGAGTCTCGGCGTCCTTCGCGGAGTAGGCGACGCGGAGGAATCGCCCGGCGGGGATGCTCGACACCGGCGACGAGTCGGAATCGCCCGCTAGAATCACCGTATTGAAAATCTGCGAAGGACGGTATCCCGAGACTTCGTCGCCCGCGAAGAGGATGCCGGTCTCGTAGGCGTTGATGAGCTTGCCTTTCGCGATGACGCCATCCAAGGCCGCGTACCCGACCACCATAGTGGCTGGGCTCGCTCCCGGGGCAAGGCTTTTCGCGACGATGCGGCGCTCGGGCATTTCCTTGGAGGAAACCTCCCGTTCCGCGGCCGAGGCGATCGACGCGCCTATCGCGGCTCTGGCCGCGCCTATCGTGGAGCGCGTCCGCTGGAGTTCCTCGATCCTTTTCGCGACGAGCGACTCTTGCAGGCGCAGCTGATCCATCAGCGCTTCATTGTCCTTCTTGTCCAATAAAGACTTTATGTCCTTCGGGCTCATCTCCATGGCGCGCGCGGCCTTGATGATGTCGAATCGCAGGAATTGCCCGATCGAGTAGTAGCGGTAACCGCTTCCAGGATCGATGTAATGAGGCGAGAGCAGGCCGATCTTCTCGTAAAAGCGCAGGGCTTTTACCGTGATTCCTTTGATTCGCGCAATCTCTCCGATAGCGAACAATTCTCCTTTCAATCGTTGACTCTCCCCTTAGGGGAGATTCTATCTTTCCCATTGGAAAAGTCAAGGAGGAACACATGAAATTCCTGCGGGTGTTTTTAGTCGCTCTGTTTAGCCTGCCGCTAGTGGCGGGATGCATGTCCTCGGAAAAAGGCGGGATCCCAATGGGAAAGATGCCGGAACCGCTAGACCGGGCTTGGCGGTCGTGGAGGAACGGGGACGTGGAAATCGCCGAAAAGCAGGCCCTCGACCTGCCTGATTCCCCGGAGCGAGCTCACGTGCTCTTCAACTGCGCCTTCGCAAAGGGCGAATACCGACAAGCGCTGGAACGATACGCCGAGCTTCCATCCTCGTACGCGAACCTGTCCAGCCTCGACCAGCCGGTCATCGACGCATACCTCCACATGGATCGATGCCAGGAGGCGGCGGATTTCGCCCGATCTCGAAAAGTCGCTAAGTGGCTGCGAGCCGCCCTCGAGCTCTCCGCGGCTAAGCCGCTGCGCGTAGAGCTCGCCCGAACCAGCATCGTTCCTTTCGTCTGTGTCCCATTGATGGGTATCGACCTGTCCGATTCCCTCCCGGGCGTCGCGGCGGAACTGGAGGGCAAAGAAGTGGTCGTCCATTTCGATTCCGGCGGCAGCTACCTCGTCATGAGGCCCGATAGGGCGCGGAGCATGGGGATTGAGCTTATCGAGGGACCGCGCTCCTTCGCTTCGCTCTCGTGGAGCAAATCCTACTACGGTATCGCCAAGCGCCTTGAAATCGGCGGGGCTCTCCTCGAAAACGTGCCGGTATATGGCGCGCCTCAGCTCAGCATGGATAAAATATTCTTCGGCACGAATATCCTTGAGCGATTCTTCGCCACCGTAGATTTCCCCGCGAGGCGCCTCATCTTGAGCCCTCGAGGAGAGCCGGCGCAAAAAAAGGAACACTACGCCCTTCTCCCGGATCGACGAAAAGAAGTTCCCTTCCACCTTTGGTGCGATCATTACATGTTCGCGCGCGGGGGAATGGGCGACGAGAAAAGCCTGAATTGGTTTATCGACTCGGGTTTATTTTTCCTGGTGCCGGATGAAAAGGGAAGCTTGCATCGGGGCTCGTTGATGGCCGCTCGAGAAAGCTGCCTGCGTTGGGGGATGAAGCCGGAGGATGCGAAAAAGGGCTACTTCGAATATCCGCGCACGGCATCGCTCGGACCTATCGCAATGGAGGGCCCGTACGTCATCGCGGGTTCGCTGGAGCCTATCACCAAGGAGGCCGACAACTTCGGCGGGGTCCGCATTGACGGCCTTTTAAGCAACGGTTTCCTAGGCAACCATTCCTGGACTATAGACTTCGACCGGCGGGTCTTCATTTTCTCGAGTGCAGAGTGAATCCCGGCGAGGTCATAGGGCAAGGCAGGCCTCGACGGCGAGCCAGAACAGATTCTCGCGGATATCGAAGCGGCTTTCCCAGCCTCGCTGATCCCAGGCGTCGCCCGACACGTCGTCACCGCAATAGAGGTATTGCCCGAAGCTGACCTTGCGGAAGGCGGCGACTGCCGCGAAGGCGGCGCATTCCATATCTACGGTCAGGCAGCCCTCGGCCATGCGGCTCTCTATCTTGCCTTTCGTCTCGCGGTAGAAGGCGTCCGTCGTCCAGGTCCTTCCTACGACGTGGGGGACGCCCCGGCGCTCGAGGGTCAGCGCAAGCTTCGCCACGACAGCCTCATCGAGATCGATATGGCGCGACGGAGGCCGGTAATGGTACGAGGTTCCCTCGTCGCGCAGGGCCGAGCTGGGGATGACTATGGCGCCGACTTCCGTCTCCGCCCTGAGCGAGCCCGCGCCTCCGCAGGCAACGAACTTCGTGAAGCCGAGGGCGATAGTTTCGTCGAAGAGACCGGCGGCGAGGGGCGCCCCGACTCCCGAGAGGAGGAAGGAGATGGACCGGCCTTTATGTGCCATGCGGTAGACGGGATGGTATCCCATTTCGGTTTTGTGCGCGTATATTTGCACCGCTCCCCATTCCCGGACCGCCTTGTCCACGACCTCCTTGAAAAAACAGAGCACGCAGCATTCGGCTCCTTCGATCCTTTTCGGATTGTCTCCCCCCGGATTGATGATGGCCTTATCGTCGGGATCGAACTCGTAGAGCGGCATATCAGTCATCATGGCCTTCCTCCCCGACTCTCAGATTCGGTCGAGCCGAAGCGCCTTGGCCTTTTTGCCCGACACGAGGACGTCGAAAGCCTCGCGTTGGGCGAAAGAGGCGCCCGCCTCGAGTTCGGCCCCTCGCGAGGCGAGGAGGACAAGCCTGCCGCCCGGCGCGAGGAGGCGCTCCGCCTCCGTCAGGAAACCGCGTTGCAAAGCCTCGGCCCGTTCGAGGCCCGGCCCCCCCTCATAGAGCCCCCAAGGCGGATCGGTAGCGATCGCGGTGACGAAACCCGCCTCGAAGGCGGCCCCGTCCAAAGCGTCGCGCGCCTTGGGGAAGATCGTCTTGCGCCTGCGCTCGAAAATATGCGCGGAAAGCGAGACCTTGACCGAGGCCGCCTTCTCGGGATCGATATCGGAGGCGAAGACGAAGCGATAGGGCGCGGCGAGGGCGCGCTCGAGGGCTATGCCGCCGTAGCCGCAGAATGGATCGAGGAAGACGTCGTCGGGCCGGGGATCGGTCATCTCCGCGAGGAGGCGGCAGGTAGTCTTCGGCAGCTCCCCCGGCCGGGTCGGCGGCTCCGGCGTCTGCGTTATGCGCTCGAGGAAGAGAGTGGTTCCGTCCGCGCGCTCCTGGAGGCGGTACTCGCAGTCCGGCCGCTCGGAGTCGGGGCGCGCCCCCGTCCGCAGCGCGATCATCTCCTCGAGCGCGGCCCGCGGCCCGCGGGGCAGCGAGGCCGGGTCGTCGGGCTTAAAGGCGCGAAGGACGAAGCTTCGCGGCCCCCGCGACGACGCGATCCGGGGACCGCTCGCGATGCGCTCGGGTATATCCGGATCCCGCGCCAGCTCCCGAGCGGCGCTCTCGAGGCCGCCGGGCGCCTCGCCGATCAGCCGGAAAAGCCCGCGGCAATAGGCGAGGACGGCGCGGGGCATGGTCTCCGAGGAGAAGATCAAGGCGTTGTCCTCGGCCCTGCGCTGAATCGAGGACGGAATATCCCTAGCGACGAGGCGCGCGACCAGGGGACCGAAGCCCGCCGCGTGGGGAGCGAACCAATCCGCGGACATGGGCATTTACACGTACTTCCCGTAGTTCTTGAGCATGATGAAGCTCTCGGAGGCGAGGATGCCCTCGACGGTCGAGAGCTCTTCGGTGAGAAACTGCACGAGGCCGCGGTTGGAGTCGAGGAGGACCTCGGCGATGAGGTCGTAGCGGCCCGAGGCTATCGATACCGACAGGACGTTCTTTAAATGCGAAAGCTCCTCGGCCTTGCGGTCGAGTAGCTTGGATTCGGCGACGCGCATCGCGACGATGACGAGCTGCTTGTTCTCGAGCACGTCGGGGTTGATCAGAGCGCGGATCTGGAGTATGCCAGCCTCTTTCATCTTCTTGAGGCGGGCTCGCACCGTCCCCTCCGACACGCCGAGCTCCAGGGCTATCGTGTTGTTGGGCACGTAGCCTTCCTTTAAAATCGCGATGATCTTCCAGTCGGTCTCGTCTGGCTGCATTGTCCTTTACAGTACCGTATGCGGAGCGGCGCAAGCAACATGGCCTTCCTCCTTTTATAACTCAAATGCAACAAAATTCTCAAAAGGGAAATCCGTTCGCCAAAATTGGCACAATTTTTGCTATATTAACGTGATGCCTTTTATAAATCCTATCAACCAAGCAAAAACATCAGCTCTCGCTGAAGTCCGGCGAAGGCTTCATTTCTCCCTCGATCGATGCATGCGACCGAGGTAAAAAGTCATTTTTCACAGTAAGGAGTTTCACGTATGAAATTTAGGGAGAGAAGAACTGTATGGACGATGCTGAAGATCGCGAGCCTGTCGGCGGCTCTGGCAGCGACGGCATCCTGCGCTTCCATGAGCGTATCCGACTTCAAGCGTGACCCCGCATTCATCTACGGCACGGGTACGGGCACGACGCTCGCGGAGGCTGAGGAGGCCGCCCGGGTCGATCTCATCACCCGAGCTTTAGCGGGACCTCAAGATTCGTCGATCCAAGGCGGCGGATTGGTTTTCACCGCGGAGATGACGAAATCGGTCAAGCTGCCGCCCCTGAAGCCCTACATCCTCGACAAGTCCAAGACCGGAGCGGCAGTAGTCTACCGATTGCCCGCGGAGCAGTGGGCCAAGCTCGAAACGGCGAGACAGGCGGCGATCCGGGCCGATGTCGGAAGCGCCTTCGATACCCTGCGCGGCTCCGGGAGCGAGAGCCTCGAGCGGCGGATCGCCGAGGCGGGACGGCTTCTCGACCGTCTGTCCCTAGAAGGCGTGGCGGGCGTCCTGACCGAGACTGAAACGGGTCCCGCGCTCATGTCGAAGGCCATCGAATCGTATTGCCTGGATCAGGTTTCGGGCGCGCTCTTCGCGGTCAAGCCCTCGGACGGCCTCGTCGATGACGGAAGCTCCTTCGAGATCGCCCTTAATGCCAAGGACGGGAGAGCGATTCCGGCGGCGCCCATCTCGATCGCCTGGAAGGGCGCGGTCGGCGAATCGCTCGCTCCGGCGACGATGACGACGACGGACTCCCAGGGGACCGCGACCATCGCCTTTCCGAAGGATGGCAGTCTCAAGGGGACTCGGAGCCTCAAGCTCGCCCTCTCGACGGCCTTTTCGTCGAGGGCTCCTGAAGTCACTGCCTTCAAGGCCCTCGATGCCCTGACCGCCCGCGATTTCGCGTACTTCCACTTCGACGATCTCAAGAAAACATTCCGCGACGAGGCATTGATCCCGGGCGGCGCGTTTATGGAGGGAGCGGTCAAGCAGGACAAGCGCGCCGAGCGCAAAGAGGCGCCCCGGCCGGCGAGCGTCGCGAGTTTCTATATGGGAAAGAACCTGGTCACCAATGCCCAATACGCCGCCTTCCTGGCGGATACGAGCGCGCCGCGATCGGCCAGCCCGGACTTTTGGGGGAACCAGGACTACAACAGGCCCGACCAGCCGGTCATAGGAGTCTCGCTCGAGGAAGCGAACCGCTTCGCCGCCTGGATCTCGGCTAGGCTCGGCGCCGCGATGCGGCTTCCGACCGAGGCGGAGTGGGAGAAGGCGGCACGCGGGGGCGGCGAGTTCATCTACCCCTGGGGAGACCAGCCGCCGACCGATTCGGTCCGCGCGAACTACAACGGCAACGGCCGCTTCGACGCTCCTTCTCCCGTCGGAAGCTTCGAGGGCGGCAAGAACGGTTACGGCCTCTTCGACATGGCAGGGAACGTCTGGGAATGGACTTCGTCCCCATCCGACGGCCCGAACGCACAAGGGACAAAAATCGTAAAGGGCGGCTCATGGATGGACGGACCGATCGAGCTGCGCGTCTCGAACCGGCGCGATCTCGACCCCGCCGGGCGCTTCAGCGACGTCGGATTCAGGCTTATCAGGGAGGCTTCCAATGATTAGGACATTTCGAATATTCCGGGGCGCGGCGATCGCGCTGGTCGCCGCCACGCTCGCGCTCTCCTGCGCCACGACGGGAAAAAATGCCGTCACGCCGGACGAGAAGCTCATCGCGCAGGGCAAGAGCTCATGGAACGCGAAGAGCCCCGAGGACGCGCGGCAATACTGGTCCGGACTTCAGGACGGCGCGGCCAAGAACACCTATGTCGGCTATATCGACGCCTATGCCGGGATGATGAAGAACTTGGATGACGCGGCCGCGGCGGGCATCGCCGACCAGGCAGGCTTCCTCGCCTCCTTCAATCGCGCCGAAAAGGCCTATCCTTCCTTTCCGGGCGATCTCAAGCTCCCGGGCGAGGCCAAGGTCAAGGCGGACCGCATCGCCGCCGACCGTTCGCGGGCCCTCCTCGACTCAGGCAAGACGTCCCAGGCGCGCGAGCTCGCGCAATCCGCCCTCTCGACCTTCGGCGACTCCGCCGAGCTCGCGTCCCTGGTAAAGGAGGCCGAGACCCTTATCGCCATCCAGAAAGACGAGGGCGATGCCGACGCGATCCTGGCCAAGGCCCGGGACCGCGACGACTTCGACGCGAAGATCGGCGGCTACCAGGACGCGATAGCGGCCTATGCGAAGGCCGGCTCCCCGCTGTCCGAGCAGGCCGGCGGCCCGAGCGGGAGCAAGGCTGTAGTGGCCGAATCGGCCAGGCTCGATAAGAAGCGGCAGGACACCCGCGTCGAGATGGAGCGCAGGCTCCGCGAGCGGCAATATTCCTTCAAGGACCGCATCGGCGCGGAATTCGCGAGGGTGCCCGAGGGCGACAAGCTCGGCTCGATGTCCCTCGACGAGATACTGGCCTTCCAGGAGGAGACCAAGTCGAACGTGGAGAAGGACTATCAGGAGATGAAGGACTTCAATGAGAAGTTCCCGGCGGTCATCGACAAGGACATGCTCAAGGATGTCGAGGACCAGAGAAATGTCCTCGACCAGCACATAGCCCAGGTGCAGGCCGAAATCAGGACGGCGAAGGACATCGCGAGCCGCGGCAAGACGGTCATGCCGGTTATGATAGGCCTCTTCAACCCGGTGCCGGGCGACAAGAAGGGCGACCAGAAGAGCCGGCCCGCGGTCTTCCGCGGAACAAGCGGCGGCGGAAGCGACTATTGGTGGGGCATGGCGGCGATCCCTAAGGGAACGCTCAACGATCTCGTCGTCAGCGTGAACGGCGATCGGAATGTCCGCGTATTCGCCGATAACACGAAATCGGGAAGTCTCGCTGGTCCGAAGGGCGTCAAGGATATCGTGAACAAAGGATACAAGGTCGGGGACATGTGGCCCGTGCTCAACGCCGGGGGCCAACTCACATCGGGCAACTACTTCTTCGAGATTCAGGCCGGCAAGAAGGCCGACTACGAAGGCGAGATCGTCATCTACAGTTCTTTCATAGCGAGGATGCGCTGATGGCCAACAAGAAGAGAATCATCATCATTTCGTGCGTAGGGGCCCTCGTCGCCCTGGCGATAGTCGCTTCGGTCCTCATCTGGAAGCCCGAGCCAAAGGGCATTATTGTCGGCGCCTCCGTCCTCCCGGATTCCCTCAACCCGATCCTCGAGCAGAATACCTCGGCGCTCAACGCGGACGAGCTCGTGTTCGACGGCCTCATCGACTTCCAGGTGGACCAGGCGAGCGGCTCGATCGGGTCGGAACTCGCCTTAGCCGAGAAGATTGCCCAGGATCCGAAGTCCAAGAAGACCTATACGGTGTCCCTGCGCCAGGTGCTCTGGCACGACGGAAGGCCGCTCGCGGCGAAGGACGTCGTATACTCGTTCGACGCGTACATGGAGGCCGAGAACCGCTCGCCGAAGAAGGAGTACCTCGCTTCGTTCATAGAGTCCGTCAAGGCCATCGACGATTCCACGGTGGAGATCGAGTTCCGCAAGCCGATCCCGCCGTTCCGGGTCTACCCTGTCCTCGCCTTCAAGATCATCCCGTCGATGTACAAGGGAAAGAGCCTCTCGACGAACATGAGGTCGGGCGAGAACGAGAGGCTGTTCGCGGTACAGCCCGTGGGGACGGGCCCCTTCAAGCTCGCCTCCTGGGAGATCGGGAAATGGCTGAGCTTCAAGGCGAACGCCGCCTACTTCAAGCGCATGCCGGCCGCGGGCTCCTTCGTCATCCGCAAGATGATCGATCCCGTCATCCGGATGAACGAGCTGCGGAAGGGACGGATCAACCTCGTCCTCGAGACCTCGCCCCTCGACCGCGCGACCGTCGAGAAGATGCCCGGCGTCGATATCAACTGGTATGAGCCCTACTCCTTCTATCAGGTGGCGATCAACTCTAAGTCGCCGCTCTTCTCGAGCGTGGACGCCAGGAAGGCGCTCAGGACCGCGGTCGATCGGGCCGCGCTCGTGCCCTCGGTGACGGACAGGAAGGATGGCGTGGTCCTCAACACGGGGCCCTTCCCCTCCGACATCTTCTCGCGCAACATGCCCGAGTACGACATCCCTCCGATACCCGATCCCTCGCCCTTCGACGCGGCGGCCGCGCGACGCCTCGCGATCTCGGGCGGCATCACGGGCAAGTCGGCGATACTCCTCTATCCCGATTCGCTCGGCGATTTCGGCGCCAAGATGGCCCAGGGCATAGTCTCGCAGATGGCCAGGATCGGGCTCACCGTCGAGGCTAAGCGCACGGGCGACCAGGTATTCAAGCGTCTCGTGTTCGCGGAGAAGAACTACGACCTGGCCCTCGTCTACTGCGACGGCTTCGACAACCTCTTCTCCGACCTGCGCAGCTGGTACCGCTCCGACGGCGCCGACAACATCTTCGGGATCAAGGACGACAAGCTCGACCAGATGCTCGACACCTGGGACAAGACGGTGGACGCGGCGGGCTGGGTCGAGATCACGAAGAGCATCAACGACCGCATCGACCAGCTCGCGCCCGCCGTATACCTCTGCACGCTCGAGAAGGACGTCTACTCGAAGGGCCTCAAGGATATCGCCATAGCCTCGGACAATCCCTTCATCTCGGCCGCGAACTGGTCATTGGCCGGGAACTGAAGATGCGATTCATCCGCTTCCTAGCCTACGAGCTCCTGCTGCGCGGCGCGCTCTTCGCGGTGCTGGGCACCGCGGCGCTGGCCGCGCTCTACTTCCTCGCGATCGGAGCCCCCGCCTCGAGCTACCTCGATGCGGGGCGGTCCTTCGCGCTGATGCTCTCGGGCAGCTCCGACTTCTCTTCCGCGCATCCCGGCTTCAGCGCCCAGGCCATCATCGCATCGGGGGCGGCGATCACGCTGCCCCTTGCCCTCGCCTCGCTCACGATCCTGGCGCTCGCGGCGCTCGTCGGGGCCTCGTTCTCCAGCACCTCGCGCTATCTCGCGAGGGAGTACGGGAACAAGGCCCAGGCCCGGCTGCTCATCCTGGGCGGCATCCTCGCCTCGGTCCTCGCCGCGGTTCCTCTGTTCGTGAGCTTCTGGGTCCTGGGCAACGGCTTCGGCAGCGATGCGCCCTTCCTCCTCATCGCCGCCGCCACGGTCCTCACGGGCGGCCTGGGCTGGGACGCCGAGCGCTTCCTCGTCGCGGACATGAACCGGCAGGCCGACTCTACGCACGCGACGGTCTTCAGCACGCTGGGGCCGCCCATGGGCAGGCTCTTTCCCCTGCCCGGGACCTTCTCGGGCTATCTCCTGGCCTCGAGCTTTCCCCGCTTCATCCCCTACCTCGCGGGCAAAGTCCCCGCGATCATCGGGAGCGTCACCATCGCGGAGATCATCTTCTCCTTTCCCGGCCTGGGAAGCACCCTGATGGACGCCCTCCTGGCCAGGAATTCGGATCTCCTCATCGCCGCCGTATTCATCCTGCTCTGCCTGAACGCGACCGTCGTCTTCGTGGTGAAGACTATCCTATTCCTCATGTACCCGAGGTGGTATGAAAAAGCTATCTAGGATCTCGGCGCTCGCCCTCGCTCTGGCGCTCGCCTCTCCCCTCGTGGCCGCATGGCTTCCGCTTGGAGGAACGGGCCTATTCGCGCAGCTCGCGCCCGACTACCGGGCGGCTTGGTTCGCGTCCTTCCGCCAGCTGTCGATCACCCTCGCCGCGACCCTGGCCTTCGCCTCGGCCATCACGATCGGCCTGGGCTACTTAAGCATCTACTCCCGGGCGGGGGGCAAGGCGATCGCCGGCCTCTTGGAGGCCGTCGAATCGGTGCCGTCCATCCTGATCGCGCTGTTCTGCTACGCGCCGGTCTCCGGCTATCTCGCCAGGCACGCGGCGGCCTCCTCCTCGATGGTCTCGCTCATGGTCTTCATCTTCGCCGCCACCTTGACGACCCTGCCGGAAGCGGTGCGCGGGATATCGATCCCCCTCGGCGAGCTCTACTATCGGAAGTACAGCCTCAGCTTCCGCTCCTACGGATTCAGGAAGGGAAGGATCCTGGACATCCTGATGCGATCCCGCGAGATGCGCGACGCGCTCAAGCGGACCTGCTCGCTCATACTGCTCAAGACCCTGGTATTGGATTGCTCTTTCGGCTTCATCATACAGCTAGGCTTCGGAAGCTATGGGACTCCGGCTCACGCGAGCCCGGGCGCCCTGATAGCGGCCCATCGGGACGCCCTATTCCAGGGAGGACAGCCCCTGCTTTTCTGGCTGCCGGCGATACCGCTCGCGACCATCAGCCTGGCCCTCCTCATCATGCTCGGCGACAAGAAGGGATACGCGGAATGAGCAACTTCCCCATAGTATTGAAAGGCTTCTCCGCCGCGATAGGCGATAGGAAGCTCTTCGACATCGACGACTTCGCCCCGGAACAGGGCAGCTCCACGGCGATCGTAGGCAGGACCGGGGTCGGAAAGTCCGTTCTCCTCCGGGCGCTCGCGGGCCTCCTGCCCGCCGATCCCTTCATCCTGAAGGGCTCGATGAGGCTCTACGATATCGACGCCTACAAGAACGGCCGCAAGACTTCGCTCCGCTCCTGGCGCAGCGTCATGGCCAAGGGCCTGGTATTCGTACCGGCCGAGAGCTCGCAGAGCCTCACCCCGGCGCTCACCCTCGAGCAGAACCTCCGGCTCCTGGCCCCCGACTCGCGGGAGCTGGTCGAGCGGAGGCTTCGCGAGTATTTCAGGATCGAGTTCGCGGACTTCTCCCGCTTCTATCCGGACGAGGTGAGCGGCGGCGAGCTGCAGAGGATCACCCTCATGATCCTGCTCTCCAGGAAGGGCGACATCGTGTACCTGGACGAGCCGACGGTAAGCTTGGACCGGGAGCTCCGAGTGCGCTTCATCGAGCTCCTGAATTCGGAATTCCTGGGAGGCAAGGGCAAGACCGTCCTCGCCGCGAGCCATGACCTCGATTTCGTGCGCGCCCTCAAGATGGACAACATCGTCGCTCTGGAGGACGGAAGCCTCAAGAAGATGGGCGGCGTCCCGGAGAGCGCCGCCTTCGCGAAACGGGAGACAGAGGATAAGGGCGAGCCCGGAATCGCGCTTCGCAGCCTCACGCAGCGCTACACGGTCCGCGGCATCTTCGGCGAGAAGGAGTTCCGCGCCTTCGAGAACCTGAACATCGCCTTCCATCGCTCGAGGATCTACGGCATCACGGGCCCCAGCGGCTGCGGCAAGACGAGCATGACCCGCGCCATACTCAGGCTCATCGACGGCACTTCGGGAAGGATCGAGCTCGACGGCTCGGAGCTGATCTCGCTGAAGAGCGACGAGAGGGGCGGAGACCCTAAGGCCTTCCGGCCCTTCCGCAGGAAGATGACGATAGTCCAGCAGGACTCGCGCTACGCGTTCTTCCCCGACCTGCGCATCAGGGACAGTTTTCGCCAGATCGAGGCGGCCCGAGCCCTATCGGGGGGCCGCGACCGCCGCCGCGGCAGGCGCGGCAACGACTCCCTCGAGGCATACATGAAAAAAGTCGAGCTGAGCCCGAGCCTCCTCGAGGCCTACCCGCGGTCCTTGAGCTCCGGCGAGATGAAGAGGATGGACATAGCGCGCGCCTTGGCCGCGAAGCCCGAAGTGCTGCTCCTGGACGAACCCTTCGCCCACATCGACTTCGCCACGCGGTCCATCGTCATGCGCGCCATATCCGACTACATGGCGGAAAACGACTCCATCCTGATAGTGGTCACGCACGAGGACTTCGACCTGAAGTACTTCGTCGAGACCGGCATCGATTTCCTCAGCCTGTCGGGCCCGAGCGCCTCCCTAAAGGAGCGAGTCCGGAGTTGAGCAGGCAAGGCCGAAAGCTTTGGCGACTCCGGGACAGGTCACCTTTCCCGCGTAGACGTTGAGCCCTTCCTTGAGATCGGCGTTCCGCCGGAGGGCCTCCTCGAGGCCGAGGTCGGCTATCTTTAGGCCGTAGGGCAGGGTCGAGCTCGTGAGGGCGAGGGTGCTCGTGAGGGCGACCGCGCCCGGCATGTTGGCTACGCAGTAGTGGACTACGCCGTCCACCTCGTAGGTCGGGTCGTCGTGGGTGGTGGCATGGGTCGTCTCCACGCAGCCGCCCTGGTCCACCGCGACGTCGACGATCACCGAGCGCTTCTTCATCAGCTTGAGGTGTTCGCGCCTGATGAGGCGGGGAGCCTGGGCGCCGGGAATCAGGACCGCGCCGATGATGAGGTCGCTCTCCTTTACGACGGTGAGGATGTTCGTCTCGGTCGAGTATAGGGTGGCCAGCTGGCCGCGGAAGATATCGTCCAGGTAGGCGAGGCGGTTGGGGTTCACGTCGAGGACGGTGACGGCCGCGCCGAAGCCCACCGCCACCTTGGCCGCGTTGGTGCCGACGACGCCGCCGCCCAAGATCGCGACCTTGCCGCGCGGCACGCCGGGAACGCCGCCCAAGAGCACGCCGCGGCCGCCGAAGGGCTTCTCGAGATATTTGGCCCCTTCCTGGACGGAGAGGCGGCCCGCTATCTCGCTCATCGGCTTGAGGCAGGGCAATGTGCCGTCGGCCATGCGTATGGTCTCGTAGGCGACGCCCTTGATCTTGCGAGCGAGCAGGGCGTCGGTCTGCTCTCGGTCGGCGGCGAGGTGAAGGTAGGTGAAGAGTATCTGCCCCTCGCGAAGGAGGCCGTACTCTTCGCTCTGAGGCTCCTTGACCTTGATGATCATGTCGCAAAAGTCGAAGATCCGCTTGCGGTCCGATTCGATGCGCGCGCCCGCCGCAAGGTACTCGGCGTCCTCGAATCCCGCATCCTCGCCGGCGCCCGTCTGTATCGTGACCTGGTGTCCATGATCCACGTAGGATTTGACGCAGTGCGGAGTCAAGCCCACGCGGTACTCGTGCCTCTTTATTTCTTTGACGCATCCGATTTTCATGGCGACTCCCTCCATCACGACAGGGCAAATATCTACGCAAATAACAACTATTTAGTTATATAATACGTTATTCGTATTTATTCAAGTAGTTTTTGCCTTTTTCGACACTTCACCTAGCGATCCGACAATTTCCAGGTCAGTCCTTGTCTATCGCTGGCTTGGCCGCCGGAAGCTTTAAACCCGAGAGCTCGGCCTCGCCTCCCGCCCTCCATGCGTCGTAGCTCTCCTGCGGCAGGACATAGAGCTTCGCCAGCATGCCCGAGTGGTTGGTGCCGCAGTAGACGGTGCAGAGTATGTCGAACACGCCGATCCTGCTCGCCTTGAACCAGGCGTAGGTCTTCATGCCGGGCACGGCGTCCACCTGGATGCGGTAGCCCGGCAGGTAAAAGCCGTGGATGACATCGTCGGAGCTTATGGTCAGCCTCACGTCGCGCCCCGAGGGGACGACAAGGTCCGGCGTCTTCGTGCCGTCGGGATACTCGAAGGACCAGGACCACTGCCGCGCGTGGACGGCCGCTTCGAAGGAGCCCGCGGGCGCGTGCCTGAGAAAATTGTAGCCGGTCAGCCCATAGAAGAACATGCTGAGCGCGAGCAGGGTCGGCAGGGTTATCCAGAGGATCTCGAGCAGGTTGTTGCCGTGTATCTCGGTCGGTACGGGATTGCGCGATGCGCGATATCGAACGGCGAAATAAACCATGAAGAAGACGATCGCGAAGAAGAGGAGAAAAGCGAAGGCCGCTATGTAGTACAGGGTCTCGTCGACGGCCCCTATCGTGGTCGCTTCCATTGTACGCTCCTACCGGTAAAGGATGTCCGTGTACGTCAGCCCGATGAAAACCGCCAAAGTGGCCACGACGATAGGGATGAGGATCTTCACCAGGAGCCGCTTTTCATAGCGCAGGTGCATGAAGTATAGGAGGACGAGGACCGACTTGGTCCCTGCGATGGCCAGTACGGCGAATATGGCGAGGCGCCCGATATTCAGGCTCGCCGTCGTAACGGTGATCGCGGTGAGGCAGACGAGGGCCGCGTAGACCGCGAAGTAGGTCTTGTATCCCGGTTTCCGCTCCGAAGTAGTATCGCTCAACGCGCAGCCTCCCTAGGAAATGAGGTAGAATAGCGGGAAAAGGAAAATCCAGATAATGTCGATGAGGTGCCAGAAAAGAGTCGCGTTCTCGATGAGGATGGGATTTTTGAGCGTGACCTTGCCGCGCGACATCTCCCGCAGGCCGTAGCCGAAGACGCCCATCCCCACGATGACGTGGACGGCGTGGAGCCCCGTCATCGTAAAGTAAAGGCCGAAGTAGAGAATCTGCCCCGGCGGCAGCGAGAGGAGGTGGGGGGCGTTCGGGTACAGGCCGTGCTCGAACTTGGCTCCCCACTCGAAACCCTTTACCGTCAGGAATGCCAGGGCGCAAAGCAGTGTCGCCCCGATGAGGAGCTTGGCCCTCGCGATCCGCCCCTCGCGCAGCTCGTGGACGGCCAGGGCCGCCGTGAGGCTCGAGCTGATGAGGACGATCGTGTTGAGCGTGCCGGCGAAGCGCGAGAGGTCCAGGGACGCGGCGTGGAAATCGGCCGGGTGCTTGTAGCGATAAACGGAGTAAAGCAGGAAGAGTCCGCCGAATAGCAGTATCTCGGTGCAGATGAAAAGCCACATCCCTATGCGGCCCCGATCGGGATCGGCGGCATGTTCATGCGAGCTCATTTCTCTTCCCCCAGGCCGGAGTAGTCGTAGGGGCCCTTGGTGACGGTCGGCGGCTCCTCCCAGTTCTCCAGCGGCGGCGGCGAGGGAAGCGTCCATTCGAGGGTAGCCCCGCCCCAGGGGTTTGCGCTCGCCTTCTCCCCGCGCTTCGCGTTGTACAGGAGGTTCCCGATGATGACCACGAGCCCCGCGACCATGACATAGGAGCCGAGGCTCGACAGGAGCTGGAGCTCGGCGAACTTCGGGAGGTAGGCATAGTATCGCCGGGGCATGCCCTGCCAGCCCATGATGAACATGGGGAAGTAGAAAGCGTTGAAGCCGACGAAGGTGACGAGCCAGCCGATCACGGCCGCTCTCTTGGAGTACATCCGGCCCGTCATCTTGGGGTACCAGTAATGGAGGGCCGCGAAGATCCCGAAGCCGAAGCCCCCGAAGATGATGTAGTGGAAGTGCGCGACCACGAAGTAGGTATCGTGGAGCTGGACATTGGCGGCGAGGGCGCCGAGGAAAAGTCCCGAAAGCCCGCCTATCGAGAAGAGAAAGACGAAGGTCAGGGCGAAGAGAAAGGGGGGCTCGAGCTTGATGGAGCCCTTGTACATGGTCGCGATCCAATTGAAGACCTTGATCGCGCTGGGCACGGCGACAAGGAAGGTGAGGAGAGAGAAAACGATGTTGGCGGTGTCGCTCTGGCCGGAGACGTACATGTGGTGGCCCCAGACCAGGGAGCCGACGGACGCGATCGCGAGGCTCGAGAAAGCAATCATTTTATAGCCGAATATGTTTTTCCGCGAGAACACGGGGAAGAGGTCGGAGATGATCCCCATGGCCGGAAGGATCATTATATAGACCGCCGGATGGGAGTAGATCCAGAAGAGATGCTGGTACAGGAGGGGATCCCCCCCCTTGGTCGGGTCGAATACGCCGATGCCGAAGAGCCGCTCCACGACGATGAGGAGCATGGTGATGCCGACAATGGGCGTCGCGAGTATCTGCACCCAGGCCGTCGCGTAGAGCCCCCACACCGAGAGGGGCATCTTGAAGAAGGTCATCCCGGGCGCCCGAAGCTGGTGGACGGTGGTGACGATGTTGATGCCGGTGAGGATGGAGGACATGCCGAGGACGAAGACGGCGAAAGTGGCGAGGGGCACGTTGACGCTCGTCTTGAGGCTGAAGGGTACGTAGAAGGTCCAGCCCGTGTCGGGGGCGCCGCCGTTCGTGAATACCGCGACTCCCGCGAGGATCGCCCCGGAGAGGAAGAGGTACCACGAAAAGAGGTTGAGCCTCGGGAAGGCCATGTCGTTGGCGCCGACGAGCATGGGCAGGGCGAAATTGCCGAAGATCGTCGGGATGCCGGGTATGACGACGAGGAAAATCTGCAGGATGCCGTGCATGGTAAACAGGATGTTGTAGGTCCGCGCGTCCATCAGCCTCATGCCCGGGGACTGCAGCTGGATCCGCATGAGGACGCCGAGGACCACGGCCGTCGAGAAGAAGAAGCCGATCAGCGCGAGGTAGAGGATCCCGATGCGCTTATGATTCGTGGAGGTCAACCAGGCGAGGATGCCGCCCTTGCCGTCATGAGGCGCGAAGTACGGGGCCGCCGCCGGGTGCGTTGTGTCTCCCATCGTCTATCTCCCTTGCGCCTCGCGGCGCCGCCTCTTGCCCGACAGGACCAGGTAGAGGGCGAAGCCGCCGACCAGGATGGTGATTACGATCCCGCTCACGCGCAGGACGTTGAAGCCGAACTGGCGGCTCTGCGGATTGTAGCTCATGCAGAAACGCAGCAGTTTCGCTATCGTCGGCCGTACCAGGCCCGCCGAGGCCTCGAGGATGGACATCGATATGTCCACGGGAAGGAAATCCGCCCCGTTCATGTACCGGACGATCTTGCCTTTCGGCGAGAGCACTATCAAACCGAGAGGGTGATCGAAGTCCTCGCCTTTCTTTACATAGCTGAAGCCGACCGAGTCCGCGAGTTTGTCGATCTGCGCGTCGGCGCCCACGAGGAAGCGCCAGGCCGAAGGCGGGAACGGCTTCTCGACCGAGGCGAGGGCCAAGGTCTTCTTCCCGATGGCGTCGGCCGGACCCTCGGCCTCGTTGACGCTGACCGTGACCACGCGATACGCGACCCCGGGCTCGGCCTCCACGCCGTGCAGGGCCTGGGCTATGGCGACGAGTAGGGTCGTGCACTGGTCCTTGCAGCGGTAGTAGACGAAATTGAGGAGGACGGGCCTGTCGACTAGGTCGCCGAAGCGGAGCCGCGTGCCGTCCTCGGCCGTAAAGACGGCGTCGAGGGCCGCGGTCGCGCCCAGCCGCTCTTCGAAACCGAGAGCTGCCGAGCCGAGGACAGCCTCGTGAGCCGCGGCCGCGGCCGCGAGCAGCAGCGCGAGGGCGATCGCGCAAGCGCGCGCCTTCGCCCTCATTTAAATTCCGCCTTCAGGAAACCGTAGAGCTCCTTTGCCTGCCCGTCGGCCAGAGTGTCCTCGTCGAAGGGCGGCATGTCCCCCGGCTTGCCGTCGGGCATGGCGGGCGCGCGCAGGAAGCGCTCGAAGGCCTCGAGTCCGGCCAGACGCTTGGAGCCCTTGATCGGCAGGGATGCGACGATGGAATTGCCGCCGCCGGCGTGGCAGGCTTGGCAGTTCGCCTCGAAGAGAGCCTTCCCGCCCGGTTCCCCCTTCTTGGCTTCGATCGCAGACGGCGCCGCCGCGACCCCGATGCTCGAGCTTTGGGCTACTAGCGCTCCCCGTCCATAGACGAGGCTGGCGCCGTAGTACCCGAGGCCTAGCACCGCGACAAAGGATAAGCCGTAGATGATCGCCATTGCCGCGCTGCGGAGTCTGACTTCGCTGCCAAGGATGATGCCCAAGCCGAGGAGGACGAGGAGCGCCGCCGCGAGGCCCATCTTGATCCGAATCGCGGGGATCATGGCCCCGTGATAGAAGTGGATCCAATCGAAGACGCCGAAGAGAATGGACGGGAAGACGAAGACGAGGGCCAGGATCGAGACTTGCCGCGCCGTCATTACGAGGAGCTTTCGCTTAAAGAGGAGGGCGATGGCAAAGAAGGCCAAGGCGCCGATCACCAAGCCTATCGGGACGTGAACGATCGGAGGGTGCAAGGGGTCCGTAAAGCCGATGCGCCCCAATAAACCGTAAAAAGCGTCGATCATGCGCAGGATATTATCCTAGTTATTGAAGTTGCGATATGTCATGCTGAAATCCATGGGTCGAATCCGCGATTTCTTGTCCTTGATCAAGATCGGGATTGTCGGCTCGAACGCCCTGACGGCCCTCGCCGGCTTCGCCATGGCCGCCGCGGGAGAGGGCCTTCCCTTTCCCTGGAGCCGCGGGGCGATCGTCCTCGCGGGAGCCTCCCTCCTTGTGGGCGGGTCCTGCGCGATCAACAACTGGCTCGATCGGGACATCGACGCCCGGATGGAGCGCACGAGGGATCGCCCGACGGCGCGGGGCGCGATGGGAGCGGCACAGGCCCTCGGGATCGGGATCGGCCTAGGGACGGCCGGGCTCGCCCTCCTCCTCGTCCTAGGGATCGTCCCCGCCGCCCTCGGCCTAGCCGGCGCGATCGTCTATATCGCCGCATACACGCTCTGGGCCAAGCGCCGCGGAGCCTCGAGCTTATATATAGGAGGGATAGCGGGCTCGCTCCCGCCCCTGATCGGCTGGGCCGCCATCGATCCGCGGCTCGGAGGCCCCGCATGGCTCCTCTTCGCCTTCCTCGCGATATGGCAGCAGTCCCATGTCCGGGCCCTCGCCCTCATGCGGGCCGACGAATACCGAGCCGCCGGAATACCGATGGCAGGCCTCGCGTCCATGGCGGCTGCGCGAGCTGCCTCGGCCGCCGCCAACGGACGCGAGAGCGAGAGGGGCCCGAGGGCCGCGGTCCTGGCCTGGGCGACGGCCGCCCTTCCCATCCCTACTTTCGCCATCCTTCTCGCCGGCCTGCCGCTCATTAAATCCGCGCTGGCCGTTTCCGCGCTGTCCTGGGCCCTAGGCTGCGCCTGGATCGCCGCCGGCCTCGCGCGCTTCCGCGCTCCTGCCTGGCCGAGAATGATGTTCGCCGCCTCCCTCGTCTACCTTGTCCTTGTCTTCTGCGGCCTTATCGCGATCGGCGCGTGACGAGGGGCCGAACGCATTGACCAGTAGGCATGGCATCTGTTAGATTGCACTAACACAATGAATGACGAACGCTCGCATATACCCGCGACAGGCGATTCGCCGCGCTTCGGCGCGCGAGAGATTTTAAAATACATCGGCCCCGGTTTTCTCGTGACGATCGGTTTCATCGATCCAGGCAACTGGGCCTCGAACTTGGCGGCCGGTTCGAGCTTCGGATATACCCTGATTTGGGTGGTGACTCTGGGCACGATGATGCTCATGCTTCTCCAGCACAACGCCGCCCATCTCGGCATCGCGACGGGCTATTGCCTTTCCGAGGCGGCGACGATCTACCTGCCGCGCAAGGCGAGCGTGCCCATCCTCGCTTCGGCGGTCGCGGCCGCCGTTTCCACCGCCCTCGCCGAGATCCTGGGGACGGCGATCGCGATCAATATGATCACCGGCCTTCCCGTGAGGATCGCGGTCATTCTTGGATGCGCCCTGAGTTTTCTCATGCTTTTCACGAACTCATACCGCAGGCTCGAAAAATGGATAATAGGCTTCGTCTCGGTGATCGGCATTTCCTTCGTCTTCGAGCTCGTCTTGGTGAAGGCGGACTGGGCCGCCGCGCTCCGGGGGACCTTCGTCCCGTCGATGCCTCCCTCTTCCATCGTCCTCGTCATGAGCCTCCTCGGATCGGTCGTGATGCCGCATAACCTCTATCTCCATTCCGAGATCATCCAGAGCCGGCAATGGAACCTGGAAGACGGCGTCACGATACATCATCAGCTGCGTTTCGAGTTCCTGGATACGATGATATCGATGATCGTCGGGTGGGCGATCAATTGCGCGATAATCGTGCTGGCGGCCGCGACTTTCCACGCCGGAGGAATCAAGGTCGAGGCGCTCGACGACGCGAAGCGCCTGCTCGAGCCCCTGCTTGGGAAGACTTCGGGCCTCGTCTTCGCAGTCGCCCTGCTTTTCTCGGGCATCTCGTCCAGCGTCACGGCGGGGATGGCGGGGGGAGCGATCTTCACCGGCATCTATGGCGAGTGCTACGATATCGAGGATCGCCACACTCGGCGGGGCGTAATAATCACGCTGGCGGGCGCGGCCCTGATCGCCCTCGTCGTCCCCAATCCTTTTTGGGCCCTCGTGATCTCGCAGATGGTGCTGAGCGTACAGCTCCCCTTCACGATCTTCACGCAGATATTCCTCACCTCCTCCCGAAAGGTTATGGGCGATTTCGCGAATCGGCCTTCGACGAGCGTCCTTCTCCTCCTCTGCGGCCTCCTCGTATCGGCCCTTAATGTCGCCTTGATCGCAAGCCTCTTCCATTCTCCACGCTGATGCCCCGGCCGCGCCGCGATTCGCTATGTGCGCTTCCACACAGAACACTCCAAGGTTAACGCGTACTTTTTACTCTGGAGTACCCAATGAAAACATCCTTGAAGTTTCGCCGCATATTGGCTATCGCCGCTATGTCTGCCCTCTTCGGCCTCGCCGCATGGGCGGATCCGCCCTCGCAGGTCGGCAGGCTGAGTCTCATCAGCGGCTCGGTCTCATTTCACCCGGGAAGCCTCGACGAATGGACTCTCGCGACCTTGAATTATCCCCTGACTGCGGGCGACCATCTTTGGACGGATAACGACTCGCGCGCCGAAGTCCAGGTTGGTTCCGCCGCGATCAGGCTTGACTCCAATACCGAGTTCTCCTTCTTGAGCCTGGACGACCAAAGGGTCCAAGTGCGGATGTCGCAAGGCTCGTTGAATGTCCGTTTGCGCCGCGTCGACGATGGAACGGTCTTCGAAATCGATACGCCCAATGCCGTCGTGTCGTTGCCCTCGGCGGGGAGTTACCGCATAGACGTCCGGCAAAGCGGAGAGACGAGCGTCACCGTACGCTCGGGCGATGCCGACGTGACGGCCGGCTCTTATGCCTACAACCTTCGCGCGCAGCAGACGACGGTTATTTCAGGCTTCGATTCGATCACCTACTATGTGATGGCCGCGCCGGGATCGGACGAATGGGATGGATGGAGCGCGGGCAGGGATCGCAACGAAGATCAGTGGGCGTCCAATCCCTATGTCTCCCGCGAAATGATCGGCGCCGACGAGCTCAATGGATACGGAACCTGGCGAGTCGAGGCGGGCTTTGGCCCGGCTTGGAGCCCTTCGCACGTTCCCGCCGGTTGGGCCCCCTACAGTTTCGGGCATTGGGCCTGGGTCGAGCCCTGGGGATGGACCTGGATCGACGATACGCCCTGGGGCTTCGCCCCCTTCCATTACGGACGCTGGGCATCCCTGAGCGGCCGTTGGATATGGATTCCGGGCGCCGTGACGCTGCGGCCCATTTACGCGCCCGCCCTCGTCGTATTCGTCGGGGGATCGGGATGGACTCAAGGGGGAGCAGACGGCATCGGCTGGTTCCCGCTGGGGCCGGGCGAGATATACATCCCGCCTTACCAGGTAAGCGCCCAGTACGTGCAGAGCATCAACATCACCCATGTAGTGAATATCAATGTGCAGATCATCCAGAGCTTTAACGTCAACAAGGTGGTCTACGCCAATCGAGGCGTTCCCCATGGTATGACCGTCGAGTCGCGAGAGGCATTCAGCCAATCGCGTCCCGCGGGAGAGTCCGTCCGCTCGATCTCTTCGACCGAGGCTTCGCGGGCGCCCATTATGGGCATGACCGCGAAGGTGACGCCGCTGCGCGAGAGCATAATCGCGAGGCCATCGGCGGCGCGATCTCCCGTTCCACAGCCGCCCGCCGCTCTGATGTCGCGCCCAGTCTACTCGCGCATCGCGCCGCAAGCCGCCCCTGTCCCCTTCGCCCAGCAGCAGAAATCCCTCGCCGCGAACCCCGGCAGACCGATCGATCCCGCGGCGCTCTCGGGCTTGCAGCGCAATCAGAATAGCGCTCCTGCTCCCGTGAGAATCGTGAATTCCGCTACGCTCACCAGAACGAGTAATCCTACGGTTCTTCAGAAGCCTCCTCAAGCGGCACCTCCCGTCAATGCCCCTGTAAGGCGGCCTACGCCAGCTCCAACCCCTCCAGCCCCTCAGGCGAATCCAGGGCGGACGTCAGCGCCGGCGGCCCCCGCCAATGTTCCCGCAAGGCAGGTCCCGCCCGCCGCTCCCGCCAATGTCCCCGCAAGGCAGGTCCCGGCCGCCGCTCCCGCCCCTTCCAGCAGTCGGCCCGCCCCTTCGGCCGCCAGCAGCCAAGCCAGCTCCAGCGCCGCCAATCTCATCGCGACGCTCAAGTCCCAGACTATCCCCAATGCCGATCGGCAGCTTTCGGAGGCGCGCAAAGTCGCCGGCATCCGCCTGGACTTGAACGCGGTCGCCAATCAGCTGGCGGCGGCGAAGCAGGCCCTCGCGGGAGCCGAGCGGAGCATGGCCGCTAAGAATTTCGACCAGGCGCTGCAGCAGGCCACGGCGATCCAGAGACAGGTCGAGGGCCTGATCAACCAGATCTCGGCGGCGATGCAGGGCGCTAAACAATCGGCGAAACCGGCCTCGAATCAGGCTCAGGATCAGGCCCCGAAAAAACGCTGAGAAGCGAGCGCGGGAAGGAGACATCATGGAGAACACCGAAGACGGACAACACCGCGCCATCCTGCGGAGGATCGCGCATCGGGTCATGCTGGAACGGGGCCTCCTTCCCGATTTCCCTCCCGAGGCTCTCGCCGAGCTCGACGGCATCCGCGGGCCGGCGACGGCAGCGGGCGAATCGACGCCTCTCGCCGCCGCGACGAAGGATCTCAAGGCCCTTCTTTGGTGTTCCATCGACAACGACGATTCGCTCGATCTGGATCAGCTGACCGTCGCCGAAGCCCTGAGCGACGGCGGAGCGAAGATTCTCGTCGCCATCGCCGACGTCGATGCCCTCGTCAAGAAAGGATCGGCGCTCGACGAGCGCGCTCGGGCGAACACCACTTCGGTCTATACGGTCGCCGAAACTTTCCCGATGCTTCCCGAAAGGCTTTCTACCGATCTCAGCTCCCTAAGCCCGGATTCCGACCGCCTCGCGGTCATCGTCGAAATGGTCTTCTCCGCCGATTGCTCGCTTCGGAGCTCGGCCCTGTACCGAGCGACAGTGCGCAATCGCGCGAAGCTCAGCTACAGCGGCGTGAGCGCCTGGCTGGAGACCGGCGCGGCCGTGCCGGAAGGAATCGCCGCGGTCCGCGGCCTCGACGAGAATCTGCGGCTCCAGGACCGCGTCGCAGCCTCGCTAAAGGCGCTTCGTCGCCTTCAGGGCGCGCTCGATCTCGAGACGGTGGAAGCGCGTCCCGTATTCGTCGGGGAGGAGCTCAAGGATTTAAAGGCAGAAACCGGGAACCGGGCCAAAGACATTATCGCGGAATTCATGATCGCTTCCAACGGGATCGCCGCGCGATACCTATCGTCGAAAAAAGTGCCCTCGCTTCGGCGCGTGGTTCGCACTCCCAAACGCTGGGATCGGATCGTCGAGCTCGCCGCGGAGCGAGGCTCGACCCTGCCCAAGGAGCCGGACTCCAAGTCCCTGGAGGGATTCCTCGCCTCGGCGAAAGCCGCCGATCCGCTCGGCTTTCCCGACCTATCCCTGAGCGTCATCAAGCTTCTGGGCCGAGGCGAGTATGTCGTCCAACTCCCGGGCGACAGCGTCGGCGGCCACTTCGGCCTCGCGGTCATGGACTATGCGCACTCCACGGCCCCTAACCGCCGATACCCCGATCTGATAGCCCAGCGCCTGCTGAAAGCCGCGATGGCGGAATCGTCTTTGCCTTACGGAAACGACGAATTAAACGCGCTCGCGACGCACTGCACCGAAGAGGAAGACGCGGCGAAAAAAGTAGAGCGTCAGGTGGTGAAATCCGCCGCCGCCCTCCTGCTCGAATCCAGGATCGGAGAGCAGTTCGATGCCATCGTCACCGGCGCGTCGGACAAGGGCACGTGGGTCCGCGTCATGCGCCCGCCCGTCGAGGGCAGGCTGGAGAGCGGGAACGAAGGCATGGATGTCGGCCGCGGACTCCGCGTGCAATTGGTCAGCACGAACGTAGAGCGCGGATACATAGACTTCAAGAGAGCGCCCGAAGGGCCAGGTCATGAGCGGCCCCGCTGAAATAACCGAGTCGGCCTCTATCCTAGACACCCTCCTCGATGCCTGCCGCTCCTTCGTGTTCCTGTGCAGCGCCCACGGTTCGATCGACTACGCCAATCCCGCCGCGCTCAAGCTCTTCGGCCGGGCCGAGTCGGATTTCGAGCGCGACAGCCTCTTCGAGATGGCGACCAACAGGAAGGATAGGCAGCTCCTTCAGCAGACGGCCCTGAATCTGAAGGTGAACGAACGGAAGCGGCTGGAAATGGTGCTGCATTCCGTCGATGGCTTGTTCGTCCCTTCCAGCATGTTTCTTTGCGGGATCGAGAGCGTCGAAGGAGGGGAGAGCCGCCTTCTCGTGATCGGAGATCCCGCGGAAGCGATTACCCCGGCTTCCTACGTGAGCTCGGTCGCGAGCAACAACCTGGTCATCCGCATGCTCCATGGCTGCGTCGATCCGGTCTTTCTTATAGATCCACGGACGCGGATCGTACGCGACTGCAATCCCGCCGCGGTCGCGCTCTTCGGCTGGAGCCGCAGGGAATTCATCGGCTCCAACCTCCAGAAGCTCTACCCGAACGTGGAGGCATTCATTGCGATCGGTAAGCGCTTGCCTGGATTAGAATCGATATCCGGAATACACGAAGAAGAAGTCCTGTTAAAGGGCCGCGATGGAATCGCCATCTCCTGCAAGCTCACGACATTGTGCATCTTCGGCCCGAAAAGCGAGGCTGAACTGCGCGTCGCCATCCTCCACGACATAACGGAAGCCCAGATCAGGGAAGACATGCTCGTGCGACTGGCGGTTCGGACGACCGAGCTCGCGACCGAGCTGGCCCAGCTCACCAAGCACCAGGTCCCCATCGGCAAAGAGTCCTTCACTAATTTGGGTTTTACCGAGCGTCAGGCGCAATTAGCCAGATACGCCGCGATAGGGCTGACCACGAAAGAAATGGCTTTCAGGCTCGGTCTCTCCGAATCGACAGTCAAGAACCATTTTTCCGCGATGTTTCGCAAATTCGGCATCTCTTCGCGGATCGAGCTTATCGGTTTGCTTTCGGATCGCCATATTCTCCTGAAATAGCCTAAAGTACTAGGCAATTGGGCGAAAAGCCTACTTCCCCTCGTCAGAAACGGATAACAGACTCGTATCGAAACTCCAAGGGAGGCCTATGGGGGAAAAGATCGAGGATGAACTCGCGAAGGCCTCGGAACGGAATGCCTTCCTCCTCAAGGAACTCCAACATCGCGTTCGGAACAACCTGCAGATTATGGTCAGCCTCGTGAAGCTGCAGTTGACCACGATGCTCGATCCAAGCGTCAGGAAGGCCTTGCTGACGACTCAGCGCCGCATGCACGCCCTGTGCGTCTCGAACGAGGTTTCCTTGAATAGGCAGGAGGGGGATAAGCTCGAGCTCTATGGCTTGATGCAGGAGATCACCGACTCGTTGCTAGACTTCTACGATTCCTCGGCGCGGGACATCATCATAGAACTTACCGGGGAAAACATTCGCATCATGCCGGATTTCATCCTTCCTCTCGCCATGATTACGAGCGAGATAATCGCCAATACGCTGGAGCATGCTCAGCAGCGAGCGAATCTCATTCGCTTGGATATCTCCTGGAGCGCCAAAGACGATGGCGAGGTTTCGCTGATGTACGGCGATGTGGGCGGAGGATTCCCGGAGGATGTCATTCAAAGATTGGGAGAATCGCTCGGGATAATGCTCATTCGAACTCTGGCCGAGCAGATCCATGCGACGATCTCGATCTCGAATAGCGATAGAGGCGCGATAACTTCGATAGACTTCAGCTCAGGCAGCCCCCAAAAAAAATAGCCGCTGCGCGATCGCAACGGCCTTTGGTTTCGCATCGATCTGTATCGCTCTACATCCAGAACATGACCTGAGCGCCCAGCAGTCCAAGCCTAGTATTGATATCGATGCCGTTGTCGAAGTTCATGGCCAAGATGTAGGTTAGGCCGAAGGACATCTTCCCCAGCATGACATCGGCGCTTAGCTTGGCGTTGAGGCCGGCCTGCACAGGCCGCGTCGTGCCGAAGTTGTTGTTGAAATTAGGGCCGGCGCCGAGCGACAGACGGACGATCGCCAGGTCCATGACCAATCCGGCGTCGAGATAGGCGCTTAGGCTGTTGACCGAGCCGGCCGAATAAAGCAAGAGGCCCTCGGCCTGTAAGGAACCCAGTTTAAACCGCAGATCTCCGCCGAAGCTGAACTGATCGACGTTATGGTTGCTAAGGTCAATCGGCTGGCCGAGCAACACCGGGGATTTGTAGAGCGCCGCGCCGCCTACGCCCCATTCGGCGAAGATCGCTACCGGCAATATCAACAGAGCGCAAAGGATCACGAAAATCTTTCTCATAGCAAGCTCTCCTCTTTCTAGTCAGGATTTGGAACTCACGCTCTGGCGCGGCCGAAGACGCCCATAAGCAATAACAGTCCGACGATAGCCGAGGCGATGCCGCCGACGATGTACCACATAGTGTTCTGCGTCAGGTGTCCCAAGAATGTAGTGCTCAGGTTATCGGCCAAAGACCGGGATGCCGTCGCTCCGAGGATAACCAAGACGGCCCCAAGTCCCAGAAGAACCATTCCTACGACGCGTGTGGCATTCATGGTTCGAATCATCTTCCGATGCGGATTCTGGTCATGGGACCCAATATCCCGAACGCGTCCAGCGCGAAAAGGATAACCGCGATGATGACGACCACATTCAGAATACCCTTGATGGTGCTGTTCATCGGAATGTAGGTATTCACCAACCAGAGGATCACTCCGACTACGACGAGGACGATCACGAATTGAATCAATGGCATGCCTTTTCTCCTTAAGCATTGATGCTAAAATAAACTTACTTTGATGCTTGCCGAGCGTCCGTACGCTAGCGCACGCATCTTCTTGACAATTTTCGCTCGAGGAATATATAGTTTTTTGCGCCAATGCAGACGTCGACAGGAGGTCGATTATGTCCGTCTTTCTCGTTCCGCCCGAAACCCCGATGCCTCGGCATAACCACTTGCTCGCCACCCTGCCCGAAGCCGAATACGAGCGCCTATTCCCCGAGATGGAACTAGTGGAGCTTTCCCTCGGAAAGACGCTTTACGAGTCGGGGCATATTTTCAGCAATGTCTACTTTCCCACTACGGCCATCGTGTCTTTGTTGTATGTCCTCGAGAGCGGCGCATCCGCCGAAATAGCCGTGGTAGGCAACGAGGGCGTCGTGGGCATCGCGCTCTTCATGGGCGGCGAGAGCATGCCGAATAGGGCGGTCGTGCAAAGCGCCGGCTTCGCCTATCGGCTAAACGGAATGGTGCTCAGGCAGGAATTCAATAAATCCGGAGCCTCGCAGCATCTGCTCATGCGCTACACCCTGGCCCTGCTTTCTCAGATGGCCCAGACCGCCGTTTGCAACCGGCACCATTCGGTCGATCAGCAGCTCTGCCGCTGGCTGCTGCTGAGCCTCGATCGGCTGTCCTCGAACGAGCTCAGCATGACTCAAGAGCTGATTGCCGACATGCTGGGGGTAAGGCGCGAAGGCGTGACCGAGGCCGCCGGGAAATTGCAGACGGCCGGACTCATCAAGTATAACCGCGGCCTCATCACCGTATTGGACCGGCCTGGTTTGGAAGCGCGGGTCTGCGAGTGCTACAATGTCGTCAGGAAGGAGTTTGAGCGCCTTCTTCCCGACGTGGTTGCCGAGTGATCCCTTCCCTCTATATCGATTTTTTAAAGTCTTCCTTGGCATCGCCGTATTCCGCTCGAACGATGCCCTTGACTTTTTTAACCTTCCCCTTTTTTTCCATGTCTTTATTGCCGACTGCCTTGCCCGCGACTTCCTTAACCTTGCCTTTCGCCTCTTCGATGCGTCCCCTGACTTGATCTTCGTTCATCTTGTCCTCCTATATTTAGGATCGACATGAATCGCGGAACCTTCTGTGCGCTGGCGCTCATTATCCTTGTCTACGCTGTTCCCGGCATCGATACAGGCCTTAGCCCCGGCTATCGGTTCCCAATGGATGCGCATGATATTAGCCCAGCCTATGTGAAAAATACGGCCGACGGTATTCTCTGGCTCATGCATGGCTTCCTCCTCGCGCTGAGGAGTACTTTATACTTTCCCGATATTCGCTTCAGTTCGGTAGCGTACAAACCTTAGGAATTATTATCATTGTTTCGCTTTACGGTTGACAAGTAATTCCTATTTTATCTAGTTTGCTATATGGAGGTGATGTATGGCTAGCCTTTCGTGGTTTAGGGCTATTCTCTCGGGTCTTGTCGGACTAGTGATCGGCGTGATATTCGTCGCCGTAGCGAATCTGCTTAGCCCCGTCGCAAACCTGGTACAAACGCTCGTCGTGGTCTGCGTCCCCGCATTTTTATCGTCGCTCCTCGGATACGTCATAGGCATTCGGCAGAAGAAGCAGGCATGACGCGTCCGAAGGCTCGATAATGTCCACTTCGATCGCTTCTATCCGTTCCGATCCGAGACTGCTCCGCTACCTCCCCAAAATCGTCTATGTCCTCTCCGGCGGAGCAGCCAAGGGATTCTGCTACGTAGGGATGCTGGAAGCGCTCGAGAGGAAAGGGATCACTCCCGATCTCATCGTCGGAACATCCGCCGGTTCCCTGATAGGAGCCCTCTACAGCCATTTCGGCGATGTCGATGAGCTCTGCGAACGGATAGAAAAAGTATTCGAGTCCGATGAGTTCTCGTTGTTCGAGAGGAAATATTTCGGAGGAAAGAAATCCGTCGATGGCCCCCCAGAGCGGGCGGTCCAGCATTTCTTCACGCTCCTTTCGGACGATATGAGGAAGAAACTGCATTTCGGCATGTCCTTGATGACTTCGGCGATGATAGCCGAAAAAGACTCCGTGCCCCTTTTCGATAGGATATTCGAGGGCATCGCCTTCGAGACTTTAAAATTCCCCTTCGCGTCCGTGGCCGTCGATCTGTCTGACGGCGTACCCGTCGTTTTCGCCGCCGATGGCGGCCAGGGCCGAGAGCGAAGCTCCAGGACAATCGCGGGGCCGGAGGGGCTCATGAGGGCGGTCATGGCGTCATGCGCGATTCCCCTGGTCTTCCCCGCGGTGCGAATCGACAGCCACTCCTTCGTGGACGGCAGCGTCATGGCCAACCTGCCGGTCCGAGAAGCCCGAGCCCTCCTGCCGGACCAGGAGCTTCTGCTCGTCGGCTTCGACGTGCTCTCGCCCGTATCGCATCCCGAGGAAAAGCTCTCGAGCGTGGAGCTCGCCCTAAGGCTTCTCGACTTAGCCACGAGGAGCAAGCAGGTTGCGGATAGGGAGCTGGTCGATGTCCTGTTCCAACCCCTAAACGAGGACTATCGCTGGTCTTCGTTTTCCGAGTACGAGAAGTTCATCGAAATGGGAAGGGCGTACATGAGCGTGGATCGCCTGGCGGCCTTTGAAGCGATATACAAGGAAAAATGCCGCGCGAATATCAGAAAGGATCCGAATCCATTCCGGAGATTCTTCGCTGCGCTAACGCTCGATCGGCTTGCGCGCAAAACATAAAGCAATCCCGGCCGACGCTTTCGCGAAGGCCGGGATCCGGCTAAACCGCTCCGATGCTTAAGCTTAGGCTTAAGCCTGGGCTTTAGCCTTGCCGCCGATCGACCGGTATTCTTTTTCCTTGAGCTCGATCCTCGAGCGGAGTCCCTTGATCTCGTCTAGGATGCCTTTGATCGAAAGCGTATCGCGGCTCACCGTGGCGTGGTTCATGTCCACGAGATTCGCATAGACCTCATTGCCTAGCTTGGCGATCAGCTTGTCCGCTTGAGATTTCAGCTGGGCATTCTCGATCTTAAGCGCGCCCATGGAGCCGAGCTCTTCGGCCTTTTCACCGGCTTTATGGGCTAGGTCCTTCGATGCGGATACGCCCTTATTAAAGATGCTCTTCGTCTTTTCTACAAACGTCATCTCATCCTCCTCTGCCATAATTCTGGCAGGTTTAGACGCTACTCCCGGGTATAGCTTAGCCCTACGGGAGAACCGAGCGTCATCGTATTGTTGTCGGCAGAGAAAGTGACCGTCGTCGTCGTTGCGATTCCGGCGGTGGTCTGAGTCAGATTGCTGCCCGAATGGGCCCAGGTTCCGGTAGTCGCGAGAGTCGCGGCCAAGGTGGTCGTCATCGTTCCATCGGACTTGAATTCCTTTTCGACCACGCTGGCAATTTGCCATTTGCCGATTACCTTGTCCACGCCGATTCCGAAAATGCTACAGCCGGCCAGGGCGAGAACGATAAGCGTTACCGCCGCGATGAGCGATGCTCTTTTCATAGGTCCTCCATCTTGCTAAGAAATTTTCCGAGCGCCGAACTAGGTTCTAAACGCCCTCTGTGCGAAAAGTAAGCAATACTTCCGGGCCGTTCTGTACGGTATCGCTCATAGCGCCCGACTATGCAGGCGTGCTATAATTCCATCATGAAACACCCACGATTCATGGCAGCCCTCGCGGCGGTATTGCTCATCCTCTCGAGCGCGGCCTTTTCACAGTCGGCCCAAAAGCCCATGACCGAGAAGGAACTGTCCAAGTTCATCGGGGATTGGCCGGTCGTAAGCAAGTGGTTCGAGGACCGCAGCCAAAAGATCGCGTCGACGCCCGGGGGAAACCTTCCGGCCGCCCTCTTCACGGGCAAGGACTTCGAAGCCTTCATTGGCAAGCGCGGCTGGACGGTGGACCGCTTTTCCTATGTATCGGGCAGCGCCTTCTTCCTCGTCAATCTCGTCACCATAGATCGGCAGAACCCCGATTTAGCGCAGCAGTTCGACGACGCCATCGCGCAGATCGAGGCAAGCGATCTTTCGGCCGACGATAAGGCGCAGAACATAAAGTCGATGAACGATGCGAAAAAACTCACGCTCGGGCTCTCGGGCGATAAAGAGATCAACGAGGCCGAGCTCCAACTCGTGCGCGCCCATTACAAGGAGCTCATGGCCCTCCTCGGGAACGCACAGGGGAGCTGAAGGATCTCGCGGCGAGCCGCGAGACGTTACATCAGACTGACCGGATCGACGTCGGGCTCTATCCTGACCGAGGCGGGGACTTTGAAGTCCGCCAGTATCGATGCGATCGCCTTGTGCAGCGGCCCGAGCTCGGCCGCCCTCGCGATGAGCTGCCAGCGCGCGGTGCCCGCGACCATTCCAAGAGGGCACTCCGCGGGGCCGAGCAGCTCCGCGCCCTCGGGCAGGAGAGCTTTCGCCCTCTCGGCGAAGTCCCTCGCCGCAGCGGCGGCCCTTCCCTTCTCCTTGGACCTAAACACGATGCGGACGAGGCGCATGTAGGGCGGGAAGCCGAGTTCCTTCCTGGCGTCGAGCTCGAGTCGATAGAAAGCCTCGGCATCGGCCGCGGCGGCGAGCCTCATCACGGGGCTGTCGGGGCGGTAGGTCTGCAGGATCACCCGGCCGTCGGGCGTAAAGCGGCCCGCCCTGCCGGCCACCTGCACCACGAGGGCGAAAGTGCGCTCGGCGGCCCTGAAGTCCGGCAGGTTGAGGCTCGTGTCGGCCAGCACTACGCCGACCGTTTTAACGCGCGGAAAGTTGAGGCCCTTGGCCACCATCTGCGTGCCGAGGAGTATGTCCGCCCTGCCCTCCCTGAAATCGTCTAGCGCGGCCTCGAGCTCGCCGACCTTCGAGGTGGAGTCGGCGTCGAGCCTCCGCAGCCTCATGTCCGGAAAGAGCCGCGCGGCCTCCTCCTCGACGCGCTCGGTGCCGAAGCCAGCCCAGCCCACGTCCAGAGAGCCGCACTCGGGGCAGGATAGCGGCGGAGCGGCGCGATAGCCGCAATAGTGGCAGACGAGAGAGTTGCGGTCCTTATGGAAGGTGAGGGCCACCGTGCAGTTGGGGCAGCGCAGCTCGCGGCCGCAGCTTCCGCAGCGGAAGAAATAAGAGAAGCCGCGCCGGTTGAGGAAAAGGATGGACTGCCGGCCCTCCGCGTAGGAAGAGCGAACGGACTCGGCCAGCCTGCGCGAGATGGGCCCGTCCTCCAAGCGCATGTCGACGATTTCCACTTCGGGGGGAGCCCCTCCCGCGAGGCGCTTTGTGAGGGGCAGGCGCCCGATAGAGAGCGAGGCCATGAGGCTCCACGCCTCCACAGAAGGCGTCGCGCTGCCCATCACCACGCGCGCGCCCTCCACGGCGCCTCGCCGCATCGCCACCTGCCGCGCGTGGTAGCGCGGAGACGATCCCGACTTGTAGGTCGCCTCGTGCTCCTCGTCGATGACGATGAGGCCGAGCTCGCGCACGGGCGCGAATACGGCGCTGCGCGCGCCCACCACGACGGAGGCCTCGCCGCGGAGTATGCGCCTCCACTCGGAGAGCTTCTTCGATGGCGTCAGCCGCGAGTGGAGGACGGCGCACTTCTCGCCGAAGCGCTGGCGAGTGGCCTCCACCACCTGCCCGGTCAGCGCGATCTCGGGCACGAGGTAGATGACACACCTGCCTTCGGCCAGCGTGGCCTCGGCGGCCTGGAGGAATACTTCGGTCTTGCCCGTGCCGGTAAGGCCGTAGAGGTACTCGATGCCCGACTTGTTGCGCGTTATGCGCTCGAGGGCATAGGACTGCTCGCCCGACAGCGCGAGGGGCGAGAGCTCGATCTCGAACTCCTCGACCTCGATCGCGGCCGATCGCGGCTCCTTGCGCGCCGAGGGGAGCATCGCCGCCAGCGCCTCGCCATGGCCGCAGAAGTACATGCCCGCGAGCCAACGCGCCAGCTCGACCGAGCGCTCGTCGAAGAGAGGCTCGAGATCCAGGGTTTTGGTTATGCGCTTCAAGCGCTCCGGCGGGAGGGCGCAGGCATCGGACTCGGCCACGACGAAGCCTATCGCCTCGCGGCGGCCGAAAGGGGCCCAGACCCTCCTGCCCAAGCAAGCGCCGCGGCTCTCGTCGTTGCGGTAGGAGAGGGAGCCAAGCCGCGGCACGTCGAAGAGGACTTCGAGGAATTCGGCCATTACAAGCGCTCGCGAAAGGTCTTGAGATCCTCCCATGCGGGCCGTTTATACGACTCGTCGCGCAGGAGGGCGCTCGGGTGATAGGTGACGAGGAGGCTCAGGCCCTCGAAGTCGCGCCAGGCGCCGCGCATCTTGCCTACGCCGTCAGACGTGCCCAGGAGGGCCTGGGCGGCGATGCGCCCGACGCAGAGGATAGCCTTGGGCCTGAGCAGGGCTAGCTGCCTTCGAAGATAGCCGAGACAGGCCGCCTGCTCGTCGGGGGCGGGATCGCGGTTTTTCGGAGGCCTGCACTTTACGACATTGCCGATAAAGCAGTTGGAAAGCCGGTCGAGTCCTATCGAGGAGAGCATCTTGTCCAGGAGTTGGCCGGCGGGACCTACGAAGGGCAGGCCGCTTGCGTCCTCTTCGGCGCCAGGACCCTCGCCCACGATCATCGCGAGGGGCGAATGGGAACCCTGGCCCGGCACAGCCCGCGTGCGCTTCTCGCAGAGGCGGCATGCGCGGCAGGCTTCGATCTCGAGGGCAATCGCCTCGAGGCTGTCGCCGCTTCGCGCCTGCGCCGATAGCGAGACCCTGGCTTCGGAGGCAGCGGCGAAGTCGGGAAGCTCTCGCTCACGGCGAACACCGTCGCCGAGCCAGTCCTCTATCAAGCCAAGGCTTTCCCATAACTCGCGGCGCGGATCGCTCTTTAGCTTGTCGGGCTCAGACATCGTCTGAACAGTGTAACCGCCAGAACCACGAAGGGGCAAGTGAGCTCTATTATCGCGCAATCTGGCATTTCTTGCCCGTTTTCGGGCATTTATTTTGTATTTATTGTATACTTGGGCTATGCTCCAAGCTCGAGAGGGACAAAACCTGGTCGCTGCCTTTTTATCGCCCCAAAGGCGACGCTACTTAGAGGAAAGGTACGGACTCGATTCCGAGGAGCTTAAGCTTCTGCTCGACGACCTCTGGGACTTTTCCGACGAAACGGCAGAGGAATTCGTCCGTCGCCGCCACGGCGAGCTCCAGCGCGAGGGTCTACGCAACGAGGCGATCTATAGGCGCCTCGCCGCCGAAACGGCCGCCGGCCGCTTTCGGAGCCCTCCCCTCTCCCTCCGCCAGCTGCGGAGAATCGTCTACGGATAGAGGAGAAATCATGTGCGGGATAATCGGATATACAGGGTCGAAGAAGGCCATGCCTGTCCTTCTTCGGGGCTTAAAGCTCCTCGAATATCGGGGCTACGATTCGTCGGGGCTGTCCCTCGGTTCCAAAGGGCAGATCAAGACCTACAAGAAAGCGGGCAAGCTCTCCGAGCTAGAGGCCATCCTGCCCGCAACGCCTAAGGAGACTGCCGGCATTGGGCACACGCGTTGGGCGACGCACGGGGCCCCGACCGACATCAACGCCCATCCCCATGTAAGCTCGCTCGGGCGCGTGTCGATCGCGCACAACGGCATCATCGACAACCACGCGGCCCTACGGCGCGAGCTCGAAGCCAAAGGCATCGCCTTCGCGAGCGAAACGGACAGCGAAGTGATAGCGCAGCTCGTCGAGTCCGAGCTCGACGTGAAGAGCGAGGCCGGCCCCGAAGCGGCCGTTGTCCGCGCCCTCGCGAGGCTCCAGGGCACCTTCGGCCTCGCCATGCTCTTCGCCGACTACCCCGGCCTCGTCGTAGGCGCGAGGAACGGCAGCCCCCTCGTCCTCGGCATCGGCGAGGGCGAGTGCTTCCTCGCCTCGGACCCGGCGGCTTTCGGCGGGGCGGCGCGGGAGGCTGTCTTCCTCCGCGACGGCGAGATCGCCGTCCTACGGCCGGGCGCATGGGAGATGCGGGACTTCCTCGGCGCGCATGTCGAGAGCGAGCCCCAGAGCCTCGATTCAGGCAGCCATCCCGGCGAGCTCGGCGAGAATCCCGATTGGCTCTTGAAGGAGATCCTCGAGGAGCCCGACGCTGCGGCGCGCGCGATGGGCAACGGCGGGCGCCTGCTCAAGGACCTCGGCACCGCCAAGCTCGGCGGCCTGGGACTAGAGCCGCGCGAGCTCCTGGGCTTCGAGCGCGTCGCGCTCTTCGGGATGGGCTCGGGCCTGCACGCGGCCATGATAGGCGCCCGCCTCCTCGAGGACTGGGCCCGAATGCCAGCCGCGGCCCTGGACGCGTCGGAGCTGCGCTCCTCCAACCCGATAGTGGACGCGAAGACGCTCTACATCGCGGTTAGCCAATCCGGGGAGACCGCCGACACGATAGGCGCCGCGCGCGAGATATTGACCAAGGGCGGCCGCGTCGTCGGCGTGATCAACGCGGTCGGTTCCAGCCTGGCGCGGCTTTGCGGCGGCGGCGTCTACGTCCACGCAGGGGCCGAGGTTTCGGTGGCGACGACCAAGGCCTTCGTGAACCAAGCCCTAGTCCTTGCCCTGCTCGCCCTCCTCCTCGGGAGGATGCGCGCCCTCTCGCTGTCGCGCGGCCGGCGCCTCGTCGACGAGCTGGAGGCCTTCCCCGGCCTGATCGCGAAAGCGCTGACGCTCGTGCCGGACATAGCCAGGATCGCGCAACGCGTACGCGGCGAGGAGAGCGCTTTCGTCGTGGGCAGGGGGCAGCTCTGCCCCGCCGCCCTCGAGGGCGCCCTCAAACTGAAGGAGCTCTCATATATCCACGCGGAAGGGCTTGCCGCGGGCTCGCTCAAGCACGGGCCCCTCGCCCTCGTGACCGAGGGCACGCCCGTCTACGTCCTCGCCTTCGCGGGCGATGCCTACGACAAGACCCTCATCGCGGCCTCCGAGGTGCGCGCCCGCGGCGGCCTCATAATCCTCGTCACCGACGTCGATGACCCCGAGGCTCCCTGCGACGAGCGCATCCTCCTGCCTTCCTGCGGCCCCGACGGAGACCTGGCGCCCATCCTCGCGGTCCTGCCCTTCCAGCTCCTAGGCCGCGAGCTCGCGCTGCTCCTGGGCCGCGACGTGGACCGCCCCCGCAATCTCGCGAAGAGCGTGACGACCGAGTGAGCGAAAAGCGAATGGGAAGGCTGCGTCGATCGGGCGGTCGCTACTTGGCTATCATCACCTGCAGTATCTGTATGATCGGGAAAATTATGCATACGATGATGAAGGTGACCTCGAGGGCGACCATACGCTTCTCTCCGGCATCGACCTTGACCATATCATAGACGTCCTGCAGCGCGTCCAGGCGCCGCTCTACCGACCACTTCCAGCCCTCGGTGTTGAATATCTCGCAGAGCCGCGCGTAGACCTGGCCGAGATAATAGTCTCCGATGATCTTGGAACTATTCTCTAGGTTCTCGAGGATGAAGAGGGCGTCGAAGCGGAGGGACTGGATGTGGGCCAGCTTCATCTCGATCGGGCGCCGGAGGCCGAAGACGCGGCGCTTGCCCGTGGTCAGCTCGCGGATGTCGTCCTCGGCCTGGTCCAGCCAGGTATCCAGGAGCTTGTCGAGGACGCGGAGCTCGAGGAGCTGGTAGTTGGCGTGTTCGGCGATGAGAAGGAGGTCCTCGTAGTCGCCCCGGGGATCGATGATGATGCAGCGGTCGAGCTCGAAGACGGCCAGGTCGCCGATCCTGTAGGAAAAGGGCCGCCCCAGCGTCGCTGAGATCTGGCTGTCGTGGAGGCTCGAGCCCGGCTCTTCGCCGATGAGAAGGGAGGCGCAGTAGTCGCGGTTGCGCTCGATGAAATTCACCGGGTCCTCGCCGCACTCGAGGAGGCAGTAGGCCAAGTAGGACTCGCGGTCCATGTCGCCGAGCTTGCGGGGTTCGGACACCGCCGAGGTCAGCGCCTCGAAGAGCATGCGAAAGCCCTCCTCCGCGTAGCCCGCTATCGTCGAGCTCGGTCCCTGCGAAAGCACCGCCTTGTCCTTGAGCGCGTGCAGCTCGCTCATGGGAAGCCGGGTCTTCACGCGAACCACGATCGTAACAACGCCTTCCTCGTATATCTTGGCCTGCGAGGAGAGGCTCTCGAAACCGTCTTTCTCGGAGATCTCGGGAATGCCTAGCTGGAGGATGAGCGGCGTAGGCAGGGTGAGGGAGGCGGGAGTATCGCGGCGCTTGGCTATGCCGAGGTCGGGGTGGGCGGGCACTAGGGCGGCGACCTTTTTAAGGTCGATGCTCCTGCCGACATCGTAGAGGTAGAAGAACACCGCCTCGACCAAGAGGGGCAGGTTCGGGCCGTGGCGCTTAGAGCGCCTGTCGCGTCCGAGCCTCTCTCGCCGCTCGGCTTGACCGCGCCGCTCGACGTCCTTGCGACTGAGCTCTCCGCGCCGCCCGAGCTTGTCTCGGAACGGCTCGGGCTTTGTCCACTCGGCGCCCGGGAAGCGTGGTTGCCTGGGGCCGCCGGGAGAGGTTCTGCGGCCCATCAGGGCGCCCTAACCTCCACGCGGGGAGGTATTTCGCGGTCCATCACGCTCAGCACGAGGGAGTAGCCTTCGGGCAGGACGTAAGGCGCGGTAAATGAGCCTCCCGGGTGATTGACGGTGAGGAGGGGACTGCGGTCTCCCGAGGGGCTTAGGCTCTCGAGGGAAACCTTGAGGGGATAGGGATACTCGGGGAGGTCGCGCGAATATATTCCCGCCACCTTCCCCGCGACGGCCGTGGGGAAGGAAAGGATCACGGATACGCGGGCTGTAGACGGAATCATCGATCCCGCCTCCGGGGTCTGCGCGACGACGGTGCCCGGCCTCTCGCTCCTGCCCGCCGCCCTAATGGAGAAATTTACCGCGAGGTCGGTCTTCTCGACCTGGAGAAGGGCCACGTCTATGGAGAGGCCGCCTAGGTCGGGCACCCGCACCTGGGCCTTCTCGGGGCCGCGGCTCACGACAAACTCGAGCTGGGTCGCGCCCGCGATCTCGGTCTCGGGCAGGGGCTTCTGCTCGAGGATTGTGCCCGCAGGCGCCTTGTCGAACACGTAGACCGGAGGCTCCTTCACGGAAAGCAGGGGCCGGGCGCCGGCAAAGAGCGTCTGAAGGTGTATTTTCGCCTCGTTGACGTCCTGGCCGACGAAATTCTCGACCTTGTCGGCTACGGAACCGCGGCTGACAGTGAGCTGGATGCGGCGGCCCGCTTTGACGATGGCGCCGGGCGAGGGGCTCTGGTCCACTATCTTGCCCCTGTCCATGGGATTGTCGGTAAAGCGAAGGGAGACACGGGGGTAGAGCTCCTTCTCCTGAAGCTTTACCAGGGCTTGAGCCAGCTCCATGCTTCTGACATCGGGAACCATCGTCTGCTCGGCGCCGCGGAGAGAGAGGAAAAAGGCGGAGAGCCCCGCGACGGCCATGAGGGCGATGACCGCGCCAAGGCCATAGGCGATGACCCGGTAATGTTCCTTATCGAATGAACCGATCTTGCGAAAATCGATGGGAAGAGTCGGGAGATGAATTTCGGATAGCCTAGGCAGTCTCGGCAGTTTTGGCAGCTTGAAGTTGAGCTTCATAGGCGGTCCGCTTCCTTAGGTGACATGCCTCCGAGGACGGCGCCGATGAGGTTCCTCATGCCGTTCGCGAATTCCCTATACGGGAGGGCCTTTTTTTGCTGAACCTGGAGGCGCCTGAGGGCGATGAGGCCGTCTATCGTTTGTACCATTATGCCGCGGCTCTTGTCTAGGCCGAGCACGGTCCCGGGAAGAGGGTCCTCGAAGTCGAGGCTGCTCGGCCCCGCCGCGAAGGTGACGTGGGGGAAAGGAAATGCGTCGAGGATGTTGAGCCTCGCGCCCTGGAGATAGGTGAAGGCTCCCGGCCAGGGGTAAAAGGCCCGAATCTTGGCGTCTATGTCGAGAAGGGGCGAGCCCCAATCGATCAGAGCATCCTCCTTGCGCAGCATCGAGCAATAGCTCGGCACGCCTTCCTGAGGCCTAGCCCTCTCGCGGCCCTCCCCTATCTCCTCGAGAACCTGCGAGAGGAGGTCGGCGCCCATGATGGCGGCGACTTCGGCGATGTCCTCGGCGGTTTCGCCGCCATTGAGGCGGAGGGGCAGCTGCCCAAGTATGTCCCCGCAGTCCATCTCGAGGGCGAGCCGCTGGACGGTGATGGCCGTCTCTTTGTCGCGGGCGAGAATAGCCGCCGGTATGGGCGCCGGGCCTCGATAGCGCGGAAGGAGACTGGGATGGACATTCACGCCGCCCCTGGGAAAGAGGGCGAGGAATCGGGGGCCGAATATCCGGCCGTAGGCGTAGGCGACCAGTATCTCCGGACGGAGGGCGGCGACCGACGCCCGCGCTTCGGCCCCGAGGCGCTGCGGCGCGAGGACGGGAACCTGCTGCCGGAGGATAGCCGCGGCGGCTTGGGCGACGGGAGTGCTCTCGAGTGACAGGCCCCTGCCCTTCGCGCTTTCCGGGTTGGTGAGCACGCCGACTATCTCGTGCTCGAAGGAGAGGCGAATGAGGGAGGGCACAGCTATATCCGGGGATCCCGCGAAGAGCACGCGCACCGGTTACTCCTCGATTTCAGGACTTGGAAAGGCGGCGGTACTGGGAAAGGGCCCTGTCCCTCTTGCCCGGCTTTAGGCGATCGATGAAGAGCACGCCTTCCAGGTGATCGTACTCGTGGAGGATAACCCTCGCCAAGAGCCCGTCGGACTCGACGGTAAACGGCCTGCCCTTCTCGTTCCAAGCTTGTACGCGGACAGACTCGGGCCTGACGACGTCCAGGTAAAGCCGCGGCAGGGAAAGGCAGCCTTCCTCGATCTCCACCGTCTCCTGCGATGTGAGGACTATCTCGGGATTGATGAAGATCCGGGGTTTGTCGCCCTCGATATTAGTCACGAATATCCGCAGGGAGGAATCCACCTGGGGGCCCGCGAGGCCGATGCCTTTGCCCGCCATCGCCTCGAGCATGCCCGCGGCGAGGGCCCCTACGCTTTCGTCGATATCCTTTACGCTCTCGGCCTTTTTGCCGAGTATCTCGCTTCCATAGGTGACGATATCGAGCATAGAAAATCTCCTATATAATCAATGTACATTAGACCGAGCGCCAGGGTCAATTGAGGCCGGCGGAATCGAGAGCGCGCAGGTCGGTCCCGTCAGCGATGCGGACTAGATCCCCGACGCGGACGCCCGCGCGGTCGAACCAGCCCTTCGGGACTTCGAGGGCATAACGCACGGAGCGCTCGGCTTGGACGGTCGCAAGGGACTGGGGCTCGAGGCCGGCGATCTGCCGTATAGTCCCGTCCGATGCGATGTAGGCCAGGGAAAGAGGGATGAGGGTGTTCTTCATCCAGAAAGCGAGCTGATCGTCCTTGTCGAAGATGAAAAGCATGCCCTTGCCATCGTCCAGGGTCTTCCTGAACATGAGCCCGCGCTCGCGCTCGACCTCGGTGCGCGCGATTTCGGCGAGCACTTGGGCGCTGCCCACTTTTAGCGTTGCGGTTGTAAGTATTGGATTGGGGCTGTCGGTCACGGCCTTCTTGCCGGCGCAGGAGGCGAGGGGGAGGCTGAGGCAGGCGGCGGCGAGAATTAAGGCGCGTAAGTGCTTTATGGTCATTGGCCATCCTTTCATGAAGGCGACAGTATAGCAAAGTTGCCGGGTCGTTTCGACTGGACTCGGGGCAGGGAAAACCGCTCCTTGTTTATTTGATGGATCGCGGTAATATCGACGCATCGCGATATCGCGTTCATGCGATGTAATAAAAAGGGCCGCACGGGACAACCCGCGCGGCCTTTCTTCACTCGAGATCCGGATGCTCTATCAGTAGCCGCCCTTGGAATCGCGGGGCTTACGGGCCTTTTTCAGAAGCTTGCGCACCAGGGCCTTTTGCTTGCGGTTCTTGATCGTGGAAGGTTTTTCGAAAAATTCGCGCTTCTTCCACTCGCGGATGATGCCCTCTTTCTCGACCATGCGCTTAAAGCGCTTAATGGCTTTTTCGAGGGGCTCATTGTCGTCCACGATGATCTGCTTAATAAAAATCACCTCCCTTCGATCAGGCCGTTCATTATAGCCGTAATGGTCCCAATGTCTAGTAGCGAGGGCCCGAGCCAGTACTCGGGATCGACCGCCTCGCCCTTGGCCCTAAGCTCCCAGTGCAGGTGGGGGCCGGTCGACATGCCGGTGGAGCCCGAGAGGGCTATGCGCGCGCCGCGTTCCACGACGGCGCCCTCGGCGACCTCGATCGCCGAAAGATGGAAGTATAAAGAGTAAAGGCCGGGCAAATGCTCGATGACGATAGTCTTGCCGGTCACCTCGCGGTCCGCGGCCAGCACCACCTTTCCTTTGGCGCAAGAGCGAACGATAGTGTCCGCGACGACGGCCCAATCGATGCCCGCGTGGACGCTCCTGCTAGAAGTGCCGTCGGGGTAGAGGTAGCGGCGCACGTCGCCGAAGCCCGCGCTCTTCCAGCCGCCTTCCACCGGAAAGAGGAGGGCCGAAGGCTCCGCGAAGACGGCCGCGTCATCTACCTTCTGCAGAAGGGAGTACAGCCTGCGCGCTTCCTCGACCTTGCGCGCGCTCGGCTTTGTCAGTATTTCGGCGTTCGCCTCGTCCAGCTTTATCGTCTCAAGGGGGAAGCTCCGCGGCTCGATGACGATGGCCGCCGCGGCGCCGATCGCGACAAGCTCGTAGGCGCCGGGCGGAAGCTCGGCGGGCAGGGCCATCAAGGCGCCGAAAAGCCTTCTGTTCGGCCGTTCCGAGGCCGGCGGCTCTGAAGCCGGCGCGAGGATGGCGCCCGGCTCGCCCGACCCGATCAGGGCATCGGCCTCGAAACAGCGCGCGCGCGCGACGGTCTTGCCCGCGGCGTTGACGAGCTTGGCTTCCAGCGGCTTCGTCAGGGGATCGGAAGCCGCCGCCTCGGCTGTCGTCGCGCCGACGACGATCCAGACGAGGAGGGGGTCGCCCTGCCGGAGAAGCGAGGGCGCGACGATAGTCACGGGCGTGACAATAGTCGCGGGCGCGGCGGCAAGCGGGGCCGCGGCGACGAAAAGGGCGGCGATGATCGACGTTGCGCGAAACGCTGGCGAAAGCTTGGGCATGGGCTATGAGGATATCGCACTTCCTCAGTGTAGGGAAATGGTTTATACTCCCCCGCATGCTCTTTACGACGGGAAACCTCATCACCCTCGGCATCGTCCTGGTAGTCCTCCTCGTATACCGCCAGCTCGATCGCGACAACCGCTCGCTCGAGAAGGTGAAGAAGTTCGCGGACAGGCAGCGCGACGAGCTTTCCGCCTATGTGGACAAGAAGTCCGACGACCTGCAGCGCTTCGGCATCGAGCTCGATGTCCAGCAGAAAGCCGCGAGGGTGGCGCTCGACAGGATACAGGCCGTTCAAGAAGGGCTCGCCCAGAGGGCCGAGGCGATAGGCGGCATCGAGAAGCGCCTGGCCGAGTATGACACCGCCCTCGCCCGCCTCAAGGACATGACCTCCCGCGTGGACGAAAACCTCCTGCGCATCCACGAGGAGTCCGATTTCGTCGATTCCGTCGTCAAGCGCGTCGATGCGGCCCAAAAAGACATGCAGCTCATACAGCGGGAGCTGCCTGCGCTCAAGGCGGGCTTCTCCAAGGACGCGGGCGTCGCCCTCCAGCTATTCAAGGCCGAGCTCCTCGCAGATGTGGGCAAGCGCGTCGTCGATTTGGGACAAGCGGTGGAGCGCGCCAGGACGGAGGCCCAAGCCAGCTCCGCTCGCGTAGAGGCGGGCAAGGCCGCCCTCGAGCGAGAGTTCGCCCGCGGCCTGGAGAAGGCGAGGATCGAGGCCGAGAAGCTAGAGGACGTCGCCTTCGCCAAGCTCAAGGAGGGTACCGACGCCAAGGCAGCCCACCTCAAGTCGATAATAGAAGATAAGTTCTCTCAGCTCGGCGCCCTCGCCAAAGAGAAGGCCACCGAAACGCAGGGCCTCGTCAAGGGCTTCAAGGCCGAGTGGAAAGCCGAGGCGGAGGAGCTCGTGGCCCGCCTAGGCGCCGATATAGAAGAGGCCGAGACCCGCGTGGCCGCCTCCGCCGCCTCCGTCGCCATGACCGAGAAATCCGTCGCCGAGCTGGCCGGCCGCAATACGGGGGAGATGGCGGCGATCGCCGCCCGCACCCAGGCCGACCGCGACGCGATCGTCGCCAAGATCAAGAACGACCGCGATATAGTCGAGGCGCGGCTCGCCGCCGACGGCGCCGCCCTCCAGGCCAAAGTTTTCGAGGAGTTTGGCCGACGCATCGCCGAGTACGCGTCCGAGGCCGAAAGCCGCTTCGAGCGCCTCGAGGCCGCCGGCGCCGATATCGGCGCCATGGACCAAGCCCTCAGGGCTTCGATGGAGCAGGCCGAGCGCCGCGTGGACAAGGACTTCGAGGCCTTCGGGCGCGAACTCGAGGACCGCCGCAAGCGCGTCGAGGAAGGTTTCGAGCGCGAGTCGTCCTCCCTCCGCGCGGGCATGAAGTCCCTCGAGGAAGAGCTGGATTCCCTCAAAACCCGCGCCTACGACAACGTCTCCGAGAAGCTCAAGGTCTTCGAGGACGATTTCTTCATCGACCTCAAGGCTCGAAGCGAGAGCGTAGAGGCGCGGCTCGACGCTTGGCGCGCCGATCTGGACAAGACCCTCGCCGATCTCGCCGCGAGCGCCGCCGCCGAGCGCGTCGCCGCGGAGAAGGCCCAGAGCGACGAGACTCGGACGCGCATCGCCGACAGCCAGGCGCGGACGCAGGAGCAGCTGGACAAGCTGCGCGAGCGCGCCCAGGCCGTGCAGGACGGCATCGTCGCGCAGAGCGGCATGGCCGCCGAGTCCCTCGCGGCCCTCAAGGAAACGGTACTCAAAGACGCCGCCGACACGCGCGCCACCGCTCAGGCTTACGTCGAGGGCGAGATATCCCGCTTCTCGCTCGAGACGGGCGGAAGGCTAAAAGCGGCAGAGCGCGACATCACGGCCCGAATCGACGCCCTCGGGACTTCGGTCGCAGCCGAAGAGGAGCGCGTGCGCCAGGCCCGCGAGTCGGTCGCCCTATCGGCCGAGTCCTTCCGCTCGCGCTTCGCCGAGTCGGTCGCCGATGTCGAGGCCAAGGCCCGCGCGCAGCTGGACACCTTCGCCGCGGCCACGACCGCGATCATCGAGCGCTCGCGCATCGAGTACGAGGCGCAGCGCGATTCCTATTCCTCTTCCTCACAGGCCGAGCGCGACCGCATCTCCCGCGAGCTCACCGGCCTCGCCGACCGTACCGCGGAGCTCCGCGCCGACCTCTCATCGCGCATCGCGCAGGCCCTCGACGGATTCTCCCGCGGCTTCGAGGTCCTCTCGACCGAGCTCGAGAAAAAGCGGCGCGAGGCTCAGGCCGAGGGCGAACTGTCCCTGCGCGAGTATAAGGACGCCGTGCAGGATCTCGGCATGAAGCTCGAGGCGCAGAGGGCCCAGGCCTTCGGCAGGGTCGAGGCCGAGGCGGCCCGCGTCGCCCAGGCCGTCGCCGAGATCGATCGGCAACAGAAGGCCTTCGTCGCCCAGACCAAGCTCTTCGATCGCGCCGACGAGCTCAAAGAGAGCCTCGGCGGGAGCATCGAGTCGATGAAGGCCGACCTCTCCCGCCTCGAGGGCCGGAGGGCGGAAGTGGCGGAGATCGAAGGCCAGCTCGCCCGAGTCAAGCGCCTCGAGGACGAGGTCAACCAGAAGGTCACGCGCTTCCTCGCCGAGAAGAAGCGCATCGACGCCCTCGAGGCGGATTTTACAAGGCTCGCGACGGTCTCCGACATGGTGGACCGCAGGCTCGAGGAGGTCACCGGCCAGGCCGACGCCCTCACCGAGGCAGAGGCCACGATCCGCAGGCTCCTCGAGCTGTCCAAGGAGGCCGAGACCAAGGTCGAGCGCCTCGAGAAGAAGTCGGCCGTGCTCGACGCGACCGCCGACGCGGTGGACAAGAACTTCCAGTCGGTGCAGGCGGTCGAGAAGGCCGTCGCGGCCGTCGGCGCGGAGCTGCGCAAGATACCCGAGCGCGTCGCCGAGCTCAAGCGCGGCGTCGATGAGCTGGCCGCCGGCAGGGAAAAGGTGAGCGAGGCCGTGGGCCAGCTCGCCTCCCTCGACGCCGTCATCGCCGACGCCGAGAAACGCGTCGCCGAAGTGCAGAAGGCGCGCGAGTGGCTGGCGCGCGCCGAGACCCGCCTCGAGGAGATAGACCGCAAGGCGCAGGATCAACTCAAACTCCTCTCCTCGATACTCAAGGACGAGGAAGGGCCCAAACGCGACCGCGGCGCCCCGCCCTCCAGCGCGCAGGACACGGTCCGCAAGCTCGCCCGCCAAGGCTGGAGCGTCGACGAGATCGCGCGCGCGGTCAAGGTGAGCCGCGGCGAGGTCGAGCTGATACTCGAACTCGGCGCAAAATAGGCGAGGTTCGCCTATGGCGCAACACGAGCCGCCCTATACAATAGGCCGCCTCGGAGAGCTCTGCGGCCTATCTCGCTCGGCCATCCTCTACTACGGCTCCATCGGCCTTCTCGAAGCCTCCGGCCGATCGGCCTCGGGCTACAGGCTCTATTCGGGCGAGGACAAATCGAGGCTCGAGCGGATACTCGCTTTCCGCGCTCTCGGCCTCGAGCTCAAGCGGATAGGCGAGCTCCTCGACCTTCCCGATGAAAGCCCCGCGGGCGCCCTCCTCCGGCGCATCTTCGAGATCAACGACAAGATCGCCGAGCTCAGGGCCCAGCAGCGAGGCATCCTCGACCTGCTGGAGACCAAGGGCGGCATGAAGGTCGGCCCTTCTTTGATACGATCCCTCGAGGAGCTCGGCGCGGGAGCGGGCATTACGGAAGACAACTATCGCGCTCTCCACGAGGCCTTCGAGTCGGCCTCGCCCGCCGAGCACCGTCGCCTCCTCGGCCTCCTTGGCTTCGCCGATTCGGACATAGAAGAATTCCTGATTAAATTGAAAGTTTGAATTGACCTGACTATCGCTTCATAGTTTAGCTTTCGTCCTATCACTCACGACAGGAGTCGAACGATGGAACGCAAGCCGCATTGGAAGAAAGCCGAGAGGATCGACAGGGAGATGAGCTTCGAACTGAAGGCCGGGGCAGCGAAGATATTCCCCCTCCTCTGTCCCGTCAAGGAATACGATTGGATTCCCGATTGGCGCTGCGAGATGGTCTATTCGGACTCGGGCGTCGCGGAAAAGGACGCCGTCTTCCACACCCGCGAGCTATTCGGGATGAGGACGGTCTGGACCTGCATAACCTATGAGCCGCCGCGATTCATCGAGTACCTCTTCGTCCTCGGCAAGAGCGGCGTCGTGAGGCTCTCGGTACGCCTGGAGGAGACGCCGAGCGGATCGACCAAAGTGACCTGGGCCATGCGCTTCACCGTAGCGAGGCTAATGTCCCGCCTCGCCTCCAAGATCACCTCCCGCGCCGGCTTCATTGCTATGATCGCGCTCAGGAAGCGCGAGCTCGAGGAGTATCTCGCGAAAAACTCAGACTAAGGGCGAGCGGAGGGCTCGGCAAAATGGCTTGCCGTCTTCCATTATTATAAGTTCGCTCATTACACGCATAAAGGGTCAATTCGATCGGCATCACGCGAGGGGCCCCAGCATCCCGTCGGTGACAGTGTCCATCAGGTCGCCGATCGACTTGCCGCCCTGCATCCTGGCTACCGCCTCTGCGAACAGGGGAGCCGCGGAGACGATCTTAAATCGGCCTGGATCGAGGCGCGAGGTAGTAGGGACCGAATCCGTCGAGATCACGAACTCTATTTCGCTTTCCTCGATATTCTTGATTCCGGCATCGCTGAGGGGCAGGTGGGACAGGCAGGCGTAGATCCGCTCGGCCCCGCCCTTCTTGAGCCGCCGCGACAGCTCTGCCAAGGTGCCGCCGGAGAGGCTGAAGTCGTCGACGATCATCGCGTTCTTGCCCTCTACCCTGCCGAATAGCTCCAGTATCTCGGCCTTCTCGTCGTGACATCGGCGCATCTTGTCGGCGATCGCGACCGGCAGGTTCATGCACGCGGCGTATTTCCGCGCGCTCTTGACGAAGCCGGCGTCGGGCGCCACGATCACGAGGTCTTCCAGATTCAATTTCTTCATATAGGCCGTCAGCAGAGGCCTCGCGTAGAGATGGTCCACGGGTTTCTTGAAGAAGCCCTGTATCTGCGGCGAATGCAGGTCCATCGTGACGATCCTGTCCGCACCCGCCAGCTCGATGCTCTCCGCGACGACCCTCGCCCGGATGGAGACTCGGGGCTCGTCCTTCTTGTCGCCCTTGGCGTAGCTGAAATACGGGATGACGGCCGTCACGTACTTGGCCCCGGAGCGCTTGAATGCGTCCATCCAGAACAGCAGCTCGACGAAATCGTCGTTCGCGCTTGCAGTCGCGCCGGCGCCGGCCCCTATCGGCTGGACCAGGTAGACTACCTCGTCGCGAACATGCTCGCCGATCTTCACGTAGGTATTGCCTTCCGAGAAACGGATTGTCTCGGTTGGCCTTAATGGAATTCCGAGGTAGGAGCACATCCTATCGGCGAATGCCCTTCCCGAGCTGCCCGCGAATATCTTGATGTCGTCCATCGCGTCTGTTCCGCCTATTTGGCCAGGGCGGCGGCGAGGCCCACTTCGATCATGGACAGGAAGGTCTTCTCGCGCTCTGCCGACGTGGTCTCCTCGCGCGTAATAAGGTGGTCGCTCACGGTGAGGATGGCAAGGGCCTCGACGCCGTGCTTGGCGGCGAGGGTGTAGAGCTCGGCCGCCTCCATCTCCACGCCGATGACGCCGAAGCGGGCCCAGAGCTTCCATTGCTCGGGATCCTCGGTGTAGAAGGAGTCGCTCGAGATTATCTTGCCGACGTGAATGGGCATCTTCTTTTCCATAGCCGCGCGATAGGCGGCGTCGAGAAGGCGGAAACTGGGCGCGCTCGCGTAATCCATGCCCCGGAACCTGACTTTGTTGATCGCGGAATCGGTGGATGCCGAAATGCCGAGGATCATATCGCGTACCTTGACCTGGTTCGCAAGACCGCCGCAGGTGCCCACGCGGACGAGGCGCTTGACGCCGTAATCCTTGATGAGCTCGTTGACATAGATGGAGAGGCTCGGCATCCCCATGCCCGTACCCATGACCGAAACGCGATCGCCTTTGTAGGTGCCCGTATAGCCGAACATATTTCGCACATCGTTGAAGCGCTCGGAGCCCTCGAGGAAGGTCTCGGCGATGAATTTGGCGCGCAGGGGATCGCCCGGCAGGAGGATCCCCTCGGCTATCTGCCCTTTGGCCGCGGCGATGTGAATGCTCATGAGTCCTCCAATCGAGATTGGCTAAGCTACCATATCGAGGGAATTTGCGCCAGGATCGCCGGCCGCAGGAAGGCGTCCCGACTCGGCCTCCTTGCCGTAGCGAGCGGCCAGCTCATCGGCCCTCGCCTGCGCGATCTCCGACATCGCGGCCGACTCGGCCTCGGCGGCGGAGGCGGCGACGGAAAGGTCGGCGGCGGAGGGGTCGCTCGGCGCGAGCGCTGCGGCGCGGACGATCCGCATCTTCTGGGCAGTCTCCTCGGGGTTGCCGGGCACCGGCGAGGTGTCGATTCCCACTTCCCCGCCGACCGCGTACTCGCCGCCGTCGGGGCCCGCCTGGTAGGTGTAGCTCGCGCCTCCGGTGATGTATCGGCCGCCGGCGGCCATGTGGGCGGCTTCGTGGGCGCGCACCTCGGCGTCGCGGGACTTGAGCTGGGATAGCACGCTCACGATCTCGGCCGAGTTTTGGCTCTTTTGCCGCGCCTGCCTTCCTTCGAGCGCGGCCTTCTGCCCTAGAAGCTCGTCGAGTCTATCCTGGGCCTCGTTGCGAGCGAGGGATCGGGGGCTTCGGGGATCGAGGGCGAGGAGCTTCGCTCGATCTTGCGCTCTCGTCGCGAGGTCGGGCGGATCGTCGGCGCCGGCTTCTTCTCGGCTCTTTATCGAAGGTATGGACTCGATGCGAGGTATGGTGCCCGCCCTGCCCAAAGCATCCATCGGGCCTACGAGCGGCATGCGGTACAGCCGGCCGAGCCCGCCGGCCGATATCGACGAGATCGCCGAGATGGCCATGGCTCAAATATAAGCTTTCGCGCGCGGCCGCTCAAGGCCGCGGCACGGCAGCCCTAGCGGCGCCTCTGTCGCCGGGACGATCGCCGCGATCGATAGTCCGGCGAGCCCGCCCCGTGCTACAGTGCCGTGTGGAACTCTACTCTATCCTTTACGAGGACCCCGACATTCTGGTCGCCAACAAGCTCGCGCCCATACCGGTCCAGCGCGACAAGACGGGAGACAAGTCCCTGCAGGACTACCTGCGCGAAGACCTTTCCCTAAGGGAGAGCGCGGACGACAAGGAGGCGGGAGCCTTTCTCGAGGCGGCCCATCGCATCGATCGCCGAGCCTCGGGCGCCGTACTCTTCGCGAAGACGCATATCGCCCTCTCCACCCTCGAGGCCGCCTTCCGCGAAAAGCGCGTCGAGAAAGAATACCTGGCCTGCGTCGAGCGCGAGCCCTCCCCTCCCGAGGGCAAGCTCGAGCACCGCCTCGCCTGGGACAAGAGGCGCAATGTCGTGCGCTGCTACAGGCCCGACTCCGTCTCCGGCAAACCGGCCCTCCTCGAATATCGCGTCGCGGGCCGTTCGGACAACTATTTCTTTTTATCGGTAAACCTGATCACGGGCAGGCATCACCAGATCCGCGCCCAACTGTCGGCGGCAGGCTGCCCCATCCGCGGCGACCTGAAGTATGGCGCTCGGCGCAGCTCGCCGTCGGGCCTCATCATGCTGCATGCCCGCCGCATCGCCCTGGTTCAGCCCCGGACGGACGAGAGGGTCGATGTCCTGGCGCCTTTTCCTCAGGCCGAGCCGCTGTGGAAGGCGTTAGCGGCCGGAGACAAAGACGATATCGGCGTCAAGGCCGAAGGCGTTGACGAGGCCTGAAAGTTTAGCAGCTTCCAGTGCAAGTAAGCGGCTCCAAGGCTTCTTGGGATGACGAGGAGCTCGAAGACGCCGCAGTTGGCCGTAGATATCAGGGGCATCCATGACCGGCCGCCGAAGGTCGAGCGGACGAGCCACTGCATGAATCCGCCGTGGCTCACGCAGGCGATCGCCCTCTCGCCGGCGAGGGCGCTGGCCCTCAAGCGCGACCAGGCTCCCATCGCTCGATCGTAGAGGGCGTCGGCCCTTTCCGATCCAGGCACTGCCTCCCAGCTGCGGCCCTCGAAGGCCAAGAATGCCTCGGGATGCAGCTCGCGCGACTCTTCGAAGCCGAGTCCCGTAAAGATGCCCGTATCGATCTCCGCGAACAGCGGATCGATGCGAGGCTCGGCCAGAGCGCAGGCATCCGCGGCGATGCGCGCCGTCTCCGCCGCGCGCGCGAGAGGCGATGAGAAGATCGCGCCGACACCCTCCTTCGCCAGCCAATCTCCCAGCTCTCGCGCCTGAGAGCGGCCGGTATCGTCCAGGGGCAGGTCGAGCCGGCCTTGAAACAGGCGCTTCGCGTTCCCCTCGCTCTGGCCATGTCGAACGATATAAAAGCGAGTTTCCTCTTTTATCGCGGAGAAGAAGGTCGAGTCGGCGATGCCGTCCATGGGTGGAAATTATAGGAGAAACCTTTACGCAAGGTATATACTAAGGCCTGCGATAGTAAGGCGACACGCTTCGCGCGTCGCGATATCAAAGGAAGGCTTCGTATAAGGCCTTCATCGCGACACTCACGATGGTCGTGTCGCCTTATGGATGCAAGCCTTAATAATAAAGGCGATTCAGAGGAGAGAAAAATGACAAAGACGGCGATTGTGGCCCTTGTTTCCCTTCTTTTCGCATCGGCTCTTTCAGCCCAGGCCGCCCCGAGCGCGGCACTGGGAGAGGCGCGAGTCGCCCTCGTCATCGGCAACGGCGCCTACCCGAACGTGCCCCTCAAAAACCCGGTCAACGACGCCCACGACCTGGCGGGGGCGCTCAAGGGCCTTGGCTTCTCGGTGACCCTCGTCACCGACGGGGACCTGGCGGCGATGAGCAGGGCCATCCGCGACTTCGGCAACGCCATAAAGCGCCCCGACGCCGTCGCCCTATTCTACTATTCCGGCCACGGAGTCCAGTATCAGGGCGCCAACTACCTCGTCCCGGCCAGATCCGACATCCAGTCGCAGGACGAGCTATCCTTCTCCGCGGTCAACGCCGACCAGGTCTACGCGAAGATGGAGTCCTCCGGCGACAGGACCAACATCGTCATCCTCGACGCCTGCCGCAACAATCCCTTCCCCGGCTCCGAGCGCGCGATGGAACGAGGCCTGGCGGTGGTGGGCAACATACAGCCCCCGCAGTCCCTGATCGTATATGCGACCGCCCCCGGCAAGACCGCGCAGGACGGGGAGGGCCGGAACGGCGTCTTCACTTCGGCTCTCCTCAAGCACCTCTCCGAGCCGAACCTCGACGCGGAGCTCATGGTGAGGCGGGTCCGCGAGGACGTCATCGCCGCCACCAAGGGCGCCCAGGTTCCCTGGGACAATTCCTCGATCACGGGAGCGGGCTTCTTCTTCGCGAAACGGGACGCTCCCCCCGCCTCGACGGAGCTCGCGGTCGCCGCGGCGAGCGCGATGGCCGCGGGGAAGGGCAGGCTCAGGATCACGAGCGATCCATCGGGCATGCAGGTATCGGTGGACGGAGGGGATCCCCTCGAGACTCCGGTCGGCCTGGAGCTCGAGAGCGGGGCGCACAGTTTCCAGCCGCAGACATCGGCGATCGATAGGATCTATTACGCGGGCGAGCAGAAACAGTGGATAACGATAAGCCCCGGGGCCGATGTGACCGTACCCCTCCACCCCAAGGCCGCCGAGGCTACGCTCGAGTTCAAGCTCGCGCCGCCGGGTTACAAGGTCTTCCTCAACGACCAGGAATTGGGGGAGACGCCCATGGGCCCGACAAAGGTCAAGGCCGGCTTCTACACTATCCGCTTCGAGCGCGAGGGAGAGAGCCCCCGCATCATGTATGCCGGCACCCAGCCTGAAGGGACCGCGTTAGTGTCCTGGGGCGCCTCGCTACAGACGGCGGTGCAGCTAGAAAATCGGACGATCGCCCTTAACGGGAAGCGCGATTCATGGGGAGATATCGACCCCGTCTACGACACGGCCCTTAAACCCATGAACTTCATGGGCGATGCCAAGTACGGGATAAAAAGCGTATTCATATGCAGGGATGCCAAGTACCTTTATTGGAGGGTGGATTTCCAGGAACAGAGCCCCCTATGGAAGCTGCCCAAAGGCACGAAGGTTGGCATCTCGGTGCAACTGGGGATCGGGATCGGAGATCGGAAGGGCCTGTACGTCGGCATCTTCCGCGGGACCGCGGATAACAAGGAATACCCTTATTGCAACATTTGGGGCGACAATAGGAAACAGGCCGACTTGTCATCAATCGACGTAGCTTTCAACAACGCATCGACTATGCTGGTCGGAAGAGTGGCGATGTCGAAGATCGCCTCCTACTGCCGAGATCCACTGCCGATCTGGATCGATGTATCGGCCAATTCCGACAAAGGCGCGCCGCAAGACAGCGAGCACGCACAAAACATCTTCGTCGATTTCTCCAAATGAGCTCCGCTACTCCTCTATCACTCGCCTCTTGGCGATCGGCGCCGTCATGAAGCGCCACATGATCTTGGGGCCGCCGAGCCAGGCGATGCGGACGCCGCTCTTATTCGCACCGAGCATGCGCGGCACTAGGTAAGCGGCCACCGTCTCGGGGCGGTCGGCGAGGACATTGAAGGCCGCGACGGTCCGCTTGCGGCGCTCGCCGTCCTGGGCCTTGAGCGAGGCCATAGTGAAATCGGTGATCATGATGCCGGGGCTGATCGCGCCGATCTTGAGTCTCGAGCCGGCGGTGCGGGCCTCGACGGCGAGGGCGCGCCAAAGGTAGCCGAGGCCCCGCTTGGCTGAGCCGTAGGCCGAGAGCCCGGCCATGATCCTTCCGTCGGAGCCGTGACCCTCGACGAACCAGACCCAACCGCCCGTGTCGCGCATTGCGGCGAATGCAGCCTTTGCCCCGAGCATGGGGCCGAGGAGATCGGTGCGGACCACACTTTCCAAGTCTTCGGGCCTAAGCTGCCAGAGCATGCCCTGGCCTTGGTTGACGCCGGCGTTGTTCACGAAGATGTCGATGCCGCCCATCGCGGCAAAGGCCTCGGCGGTGAGGCGTTCGAGGTCGGCGAAACTGCCGATCTCGCCCGCGCCGGCGTAGACGCGGCCGCTCGTCTCGGCGGTCAGGGAGGAGGCGGCCTCGCGCGCGGCGTCGAGCTTCCGTCCCGTGATGAATACGGCGCAGCCCGCGCGCAGAAACTCGCGCGCCAGGGCGCGGCCTAGGCCCTTGGTCCCGCCCGTAATGAAGACTCTACGCGAATCGGCCATGCGATTCCTCCTCGCCTCCGCCCGCTTCGGCAGTCCGGGCCAGAGGCAGTTCTACGCTGAACTCGCTGCCGGCGCCTATCCCGGCCGACTGAGCGCGAATGGAGCCCCCGTGGAGCTCGACGATCTTCTTCGCTATGGCCAGGCCGAGGCCGTTGCCGGAGGCAGAGTCCGCATGGCTGCGCGAGCGGTCAGCCTTGAAAAAACGGTCGAAGACGAAAGGGAGGTCGCCCGCGTCGATGCCGATGCCCTCGTCTGCAAAGCGGATTATGGCGAGTTCCCCCTCGCGGCGCAGCGAGATCCGGATGCGGCCTCCCGGCGCGCTGAACTTGATCGCGTTGAGGAAGAGGTTCGTCCAGACTTGGCTCAAGCTGCCCTCGTCCACGCTGGCCTGTACCGGATCGAGGTCCAGGTCGAGCGCGAGCTCTTTGGCCGCCCACTGGGGCTCGGCGGCGACGACGACGGCGCGGATCTGCGCATCGAGGGCGATCGGCCGCGGGTCCAAGCCCGGATTCGCGCCCCGCGACTCCAGCGCGGTCAGGCGCAAGAGGCCGTCGGAAAGCCGCGACAGGCGGCCGCTCTCCTCTTCGATGATCGAAAGGTAATGCAACCGCGTTTCCTCGGAGAGCCCGGGCTCGCGCAGAGCCTTGGCGAAGCCGGCGATGGAGGTGAGGGGCGATTGGATCTCGTGCGAAACCGTGGAGATGAACTCCTGCCGCATGTCCTCCATGCGCTTCAATGATTGGGCGAGGAGGTTGATCTCGCCGGCCACCCTGCCGAAGAACCTGTTTCCGCTGACGCGGTCGGGGAAGCTCAGGCTCACGTCGAAGTCGCCGGTCGCGAGCCTCGTTATCGCCTCGCTCAGGGTCGCGAAATAGTCGGGATGCCTTTTGCGGATAAAGATTCCGAGAATATTCGCCGCGGCCGCGAATACGACGAGCGTGGCCATGAAGGCGAGGAGGCCCCCGCCCCAGCTCGAGGGCGCGATGCCTAGCCCTGAGACCAACAGGCGCAGGCCGGACCAGATCGCGACGAGGACGGCGATGACGAGGACGATGCCGAGGAGACTCCTAAGCTTGTCACGGACGCTCAGCTTAGGGCGGCTCATCGGAGCTCCTCGAGCCGATAGCCCAGGCCGCGGATCGTCGTAATGCGATACCCCCAGCGCGCTTCCGGAAAGCGCTCGCGGATCCTGTTGATGTGGACGTCGACCGTCCGCTCGTTGCCGGCGAAATCTTCGCCCCACAGGTCGCGGATGATCTCGTCCCGCGAGAAGGTTCTCCCGGGGGAGGCGCCGAGCTTGAACAGGAGCTCGAACTCCTTGCGCGGGAGGGTAATCGCCTCCCCGCCCGCCCTCGCCTCGAAGCGCTGTCGGTCGAGGAAGAGGCCGCCGACCTGGACGGATTGCGAGCTCTCGGCGCCGAACCGGCGCAGCAGCGCCTTGACCCTCGCGACGAGCTCGGGCGGATCGAAGGGCTTGACGACATAGTCGTCGGCGCCAAGCTCGAAGCCCTTCACCTTCTGCGAGCTCTCGCCCTTCGCCGTCAGCATGAGGACGGGCGTGGCCGCCCACTTGCGCTTCAGTTCCGCGCATACCGTCCACCCGTCGAGGCCCGGCATCATGACGTCGAGGACGACGAGGTCGGAGCGGAGCGCGTCCATGGCCTTGAGCGCCGCCGCTCCGCCCTCGGCCTCCGAGACCTCGAAGCCCTGCGCCTCGAGGAAGTGCCGCAGGAGCTCGCGGATATGGGGATCGTCATCGACTACCAGGACCCTGCTCATCATTATTGCCTCGCGGCGATTATACCACTTCGGCGAGGGGCAGCCTAAACTGCCGCTCCGCGAAGGATCGGTACAGCTCATGGGACTCGAGGAGCTCCTCGTGGCTGCCCTGGCCCGTCAGCTCGCCGCCCTCGAGAAAGAGGATGCGGTCGGCGTCGAGCACGGTCGACAGCCTGTGCGCGATGACGAGCGTGGTCCTTCCCCGCATGAGATTCTCGAGGGCCCGCTGCACCCAGGCCTCGGAGTCGCTGTCCAGGCTCGAGGTGGCCTCGTCGAGCATGAGGATGGCCGGGTCGCGCAGGAGGGCGCGGGCGATCGCGATGCGTTGGCGCTGGCCGCCGGAGAGCTTGACCCCGCGCTCGCCCACCTCGGTGTCGTAGCCCTTGGGCAGGCGCTCGATGAATTCGTCGGCGTAGGCGGCCCGCGCCGCCTCTCGAATCTTCGCCTCGTCGCCGGCTATGCGCGCGTCCACGCCGTAGCACAGGTTGTCCCGCACCGTGCCCGCCATGAGGGGGCTGTCCTGCGACACGTAGCCGATCCTGCCCCGCCACGAGGCCAGCGAGTAGTCGCCGATGGGCCGGTCGCCCAGGCGGATGCTTCCCGTGTCGGGCTCGTAGAAGCGCTCGAGGAGGGAGAAGACCGTGGTCTTGCCGCCGCCCGAGGGACCGACTATCGCGGTGACGCTGCCTGGCTCGAGGTCGAAGCTGAGGGAGCGCAGGACGCTCTTGCCCGGCTCGTAGGAGAAGCAGATGTCCCGGAAGCGTATGGCCTCGTCGACGCGCTCGAGGGCAATGCCTTCGGACGCCCTCTCCTCCGGCGCGCCCAGGAGCCTGATGATGCTCTCAGTCGCGCCCCGGGCCTTCTGGAGCTGGGTTATCGCCTGCGAGATCATCGCGACGGGCATGATCACCTGGAAGAGGTAGAGGATGAAGGCGACGAGATCGCCGGCGGTGAGGGCTCCCGAGGCCACCTGGGACCCGCCATAGCCGATCACGAGCACGAGGAGGGACATCATCACGAGGGACATGATGGGGCCGATCAGGGCCATGGCCGCTCCCTCGCGCACTCCGAAGGCGCGCAGCCTCCCGATGGCGGCCTTGCCTGCCTGGAACTCGCGCTCCTCGGCGTTGGAGGACTTAACGAGGCGTATCTCGGACAGGACCCGGGATAATATGCCGGTGAAGGAGGCATTCTCGTTCATCGTCTTGCGGGCCAGCTTGGACATGAAAGCGCCAATGGGCACCAGGACCAGCGCCGCGACCGGCAGGGCCGCGAGGATGATCAGGGTCATCCTCCAATTGAGGTAGAGGAGGAAGCCTATCGCCCCGACTATGGAGATCACTCCGCCCACGAAGCCCGCGAGGTTGTCGGTGATGAAGCCCTTCACCACTGCCGTATCGTTGATCATCCTCGAGACGAGGGCGCCCGAGCCTTCCTTGTCGCATCCCGCGACGGGAAAGGCGAGCTCCTTTCGCCACAGCTTCTCGCGTAGGGTGGCCACCACGCCCTGGCCTGCTCTCGCGAGGAGGTAGCCCGAGAGGGCGCCCGCGGCCGCCTGGACCAGGAATGCCGCCGCGATGAGGCCGATGTTCGCGGCGCCCACCGAGGAAAGCGAAAAGCCGTTTACGAGGCCTTTAGTGAGAATCGGAACGATCAGCCCCCCTATCGTCGAGGCCGCGCTCAAGAAAAGCGCGAGGCCGAGGGCCGGGACCGAAGGCTTCGTGCTGCCGATCAATCGCGCGAAAGCGCCGAGGCTGGCCTTCGGGCCCGTTGCGCCGCCCTCCTCGCCGCGCATATGCCCGCCCGGGCCCCTGCGCATCTCCATATCGTCTGCCATGCGGTACTCTCCTGTTCACGGAGAATATACAGGGGCAATTTAAACTGGATGTAAACCGAGGCGAAGACGTCGCCGGCGATGAGATCGCCCGCCGTATGGCCGGGCAGGTGAATAAGCTGCGCATCGAGGCCCCATGCGGCGAGGCTCTGGCCGTCCTCCAGGATGAGGTCGGGCTTGAGGCCATGCCGATGGCGGCGATGGCCTGACTCATGGTTTCTCCTTCGGTCATTCTGCGACTATTTCGAGGACCTTCGATTCGAGCCTCGGCGTATGGGCGCGAAGGCGTATCGTTCCGGCCCCCGTCGCGCGCAGCCACAGCGCCGACATGCCGCCGAGCAGGGAGAACTCACTCGGCCCGACGATCCGCCCCGGCCCCTCGACGCTCAGCTTAACCGGATCGAAGGCGAAGCTCAGGTGATTGCCACAGCGGTCTACGAGGCGAAGGACGACGCGCATCGCATCCCAAGCCTCGCCAGGTCCCTGGGCGCGCAGTTCGCTAGAGTCGGCTTTCAGTTCCAAGGCGACGGGAACGGGATTTTTCGCGAAACGCCGCTCGATGACGGCCTTGCCTCCGACATAACCCGTGAAGACGGCGTCCTCGATGTCCGAGCCCCAGGCGCCTTCGTCGGTCTCGACCAGGATCGGAGGATGGGGGAGTCCGGCCCATTTGAGGCGATCCGGCGCGAAGCGACCCTTGTCGATTGCGCCTACCGAGAACCCCGCTTCGTCGCAGTTGGTCATCACTGCGATAGGCATCACTCTGCACTCTGCCCTTTCGCCCCGCGCCCAGATCGTAAGGGGCTCGAGGACGGGTCCCTGCGCGAGAGGGCGCTGGGAAGCGTAGAAATGCGCCGCGAATTTGGGCACGCGGAACATATCCATCACGCCGTGGTAGCAGATCCTGTCGCCGGCGCCGAATTGGTAGTGCGTATTGTAATCGGCGAAAACCCAGGAGAGGGCGCCGCCCGAGTCGCCGTTAGCCGCGGCCGCGTCGTGTATCCTCGCGTGGCGCATCGCGTGCTCGACCAGCCGTTCCTCCGCGTCGTAGCGCTTGGCGGGGTACATGTGGCCGTTGTTCTCGGTCACGAGGTAGGGCACGTTGTGCGATAGCCCCGTTACCTGCCCCTGGAGGCGAAGCGCCGTCTCGCCCGATCCCATGATGAAATCGTTCATCGTGTAGATGTCCTCGAGGAGCTCGGAGCGCTCGAGGTAGCGGACGCCGGAGGTCTGCCTTGTCGGGTCGAGGGAGCGCGCGAGCGCGTTCGTCGCCGCGTAGAAGTCGTGATCATCCTGCGACTCGTTGATGCGCACGCCCCAGGTAAAGACGCAAGGATGGGCCCAGTCGCGGACGATCATCTCGCGGAGGTTCTCCAGCGAGCGCGCCTTCCACCGCACGCCGCCTATGTGCTGCCATCCGGGAATTTCCTCGAGGACGAGCAACCCCAGCTCGTCGCAGGCGTCGAGGAAATGCCGTGAGGGCGGATAGTGGGAGCTGCGCACGCAGTTGACGGCGAGCTCGCGCTTGAGAATTTCGGCGTCTCGACGCTGAACGCGCTCGGGCATCGCGTAGCCCGCATAGGGGAAGGCTTGGTGCCTGTCGAGGCCGCGCAGGACCAGCCTCTCGCCGTTGAGGTAAAACCCATCAGGCCGCGCCATCGCCTCGCGAAAGCCGATGCGCCTTTCGACGGCGTCGATGGCCGCCTCTTCGTTCGCGCCGCCGCCCGCGCCGCCCGCGCCGCCCGCCTTCGGGAAAAGCTCGGCCTTCAGGTCGTAGAGCTCAGGCTCGTCGAGGCCCCAGGGAAGGACGCCGTCCAGGGAGCCAAAGTCGAGCTCGAAGCCCAGCGATGGGGCGTCGCCGAAGGCGGAGCGCGCCTCTCCCACGCCCGATGGCAAGGAGAAGGCCCCTTCCGCGCGGCCGAATTCTTTTCCGCCCCGCGAGAGCGTCAATCTGACGCTGCCCTCGAAGAGATCGCCCGCGACATAGACCGTCGCCGACAGCGAGGCTCGTCTGGACGAGGCCTCCCACTTCGGCCTCGGGAAAACATTGGCTATGAAGGCGGGCGGCACCGCGCGAAGAAAAGCCTCGCGATATATGCCCCCATAGGTAAGATAGTCGATCACCTTGCCGAAGGGAGGGACTTCGGGCCGCTCCGTAGAATCGACCTTGACGGCCAGGAGGACCTCTCTTCCCTGCCAGCGGCTTAAGTCTACTGCGAAGGGCGTATAGCCGCCCTCGTGCGAGAGGGCGGGCTCGCCCTCGACGAATACCTCGGCGCAGGACGCTATGCCCTCGAAGTCGAGGAAGACCCTGCCTTTTCCGCCCTGCCCCTCGGGCGCCTCGGGGACGGCCAAGCGTTTCTGGTAGCAAGAGACGAACTGGTAGGCGCCTTCGTCGAAATCGTTGAAGGGCAATTCCACGTTCGCGTGGGGAAGATCGACGAGGAGGACTCCGTCCGCCGGGCCGAGGGCTCGCGCGGCGAACTCATCGCGCCAGAAGGGAGCGTAATTCCAATCGCGATTAAGGGGGACGATGCTTCGGGACATAGTGGATAACATAAACGAGCCGAGGAAGGCGCTGCAAGTCCCGCAAATCCCCGAACTCTGCTAGAATCACCGGAATGGAAAGAATGGCCATGACGCGGCAGGCAAGATCGGGCTCGACCCTAGCCGCCATTTCAGCCTCGATCTTCCTTTTCGCCGCCTGCGCGAGCCAGACCGCGTATATACCGACGGTCGGGCCGGACTATCGGATTCCCGCCGATTTCAAGATCGTCGGCTACTTCCCGTCTTGGTCGGGCGATCCTAAGAAAATCCAGTACAGGGCCCTGACCCACATCTGCTATGCCTTCGCCTCTCCGACGATGGATGGAGGCTACGGCAAGATCGCGAACGAGGACAAGCTGATCGACTTGGTAGAGCGGGCTCACGCCGAAAAAGTGAAGGTTCTCCTGTCATTGGGCGGAGGAGGCTCGGACAATCCAGGGGCCTTCGATAGCATCGCCGCCGATCCGGCCCTTACCGACGCCTTCGTCCGCAGCACGATCGCGATGATGGCCAGGTACTGCCTGGACGGCATCGACATGGATTGGGAATTCCCTACGGCGGGAAACGCGGCGTATTTCGCCCTCCTGATGGATGCCTTGTCCGCGAGGCTCCATCTGTTCGGCAAGGAGCTGACTATCGCGGTCAGCGCCACCGCCTTCTATGGCCAGTACTGCGTGGACAGCGTCATCGACGACGTCGATTTTCTGAACATCATGGCCTACGACGACGGCTACGGGACGCCCGGCGTGCATCACTCGACCTATTGGTACGCACGGGCGGCCATGGACTACTGGCTTATCATCCGCCGCGTGCCGCAGGCTAAGGCGATACTAGGCCTTCCCTTCTACGGCCGCAGCCTCAAGGACCGTCATTCGATATCCTATTTCAACCTGCTCCGCTCCGATCCCTGGGCATCCTCGGCCGACGTCTCGGGCGAGTTCGGCTACAACGGCTTCGACACCCTGCGCGCGAAGGCGGTCAACCTCGCTCGCGCTCGCGGCGGCGGGATAATGATCTGGCAGCTCAATCAGGACGCGAAGGGCGCGGCCTCATTGCTGAACGCCATTTTCGACGCAGTCAAGGCGCCGCTGGAGCCTCCCGAAGGAAAGGACTGAACCGCCCGAGCTCGTCGGTGTCGCCTTCGCCGCGATGTCTAGATACTGGAGAGGGAAGGAATGCTAGTATGAGTCATGCTGCCGCCACTAAAGTCCATAGTCCTCGCCTTGGCACTGAGCATCTGTCTCAGCCTATTCCTGCCGTCCTGCTACGAGCTATCGGAGGGCACGCGCTACCTGTCTATCCGCTCCAAGGCTGAGAGCATAGATCGAGTCCTAGCCGACCCGAATACCAAGCCGGAGCTGCGCCTCCTCCTCGAGAGGGCGCGCTCTGCGCGAGCCTATGCCCTCGACAACTTCGCCCTCAAACCGACAAAGAACTATACTTCAGTCGTCGTGCTCGACGCCGACCACCTCGTCACCGTCGTGCAGGCCTGCTCGGAGCTCTCCTTCACGCGCTATCTCTGGAACTACCCCGTGGTGGGCAAGATGCCCTACCGCGGCTACTTCGATCAAAAAGAGGCCGATAAGGAAGCCGCCCTCCTCAAGAAGAAAGGGCTCGACGTCATCGCGCGGCCGGTCGACGCCTTCTCGACCCTCGGCTGGCTTTCCGATCCCCTCTTCTCCTTCATGTCCGCCTATAGCGAGGCCGACATCAGCGACCTCGTCATGCACGAGATGACCCATGCCACGATCTTCCTGAAAGGCGACTACCCCGGTTCCGAGCAGTTCAACGAAGAGCTCGCCACCTTCGTGGGCCGCGAGGGCTCCCTGCTTTATTTGGCGAAGGTACACGGCGCGGACTCGAGCGAGGTCGCGGCCGCGCGCGCCGACCAGGAGGACGCCGCCGCTTTCGCCTCCTATCTCGCCGGCACCGCGAAGGAGCTCGAGGCCGTCTACTCCTCCACCGCGGGCGACGACGAGAAGAGGAAGCGCAAGGCCGAGATCATCTCCGCGCGCGCGGACGAGTACAAGAAAGAATACGCGGCCCTCTTCAAGGGCGGTCTCTACATCGCCTTTCCGATGGAAAAGATCAACAACGCCTATATCGACCTCTACAGACTCTACGAGGGCGAAAGCGCGCTCTACCGCGACTTCTACGAGAAGCTCTGCGGAAGCGACCTGAAGCGCTTCGTCCAGAGCGTGGGGAAAATAGCCAAGGCGAAGGGCGATCCCAAGGCCGAGATGCGCCGCCTGGTCGAAGAAGCCGGCCCGGCGAGCGCACTTGCGCCATGACCGCGATACTCTCCCTTCTCTCCGCCCTCCTGTACGGGGCGGCCGATTTCTCGGGCGGCTTGGCGACGCGCAAGAACTCGGTTTTCTCGGTCATGCTTCTATCGCAGACCGCGGGCATTCTCGTCGCTCTCATTGCAGCCCCCATAGTCGGCCCCAACATGCCGAAGGCGGCCGACCTCGCCTGGGGCCTCCTCGCGGGCTTCACGGGTTCCGTCGGGCTGGCGGCCCTCTACCGCGGCCTCGCCCTGCACAAGGCCGCGATCGTGTCTCCCATATCGGCCCTCGTCGGCGCCATCGTACCCGCGGCCTTCGGCGCGGCCCTCGGCGAAAGGCCCTCGAAGCTGGCCTGGATCGGCGTCGCCCTTTGCCTCCCCGCGATCTTCCTTCTCTCCTACGAGAGGGGCGAGACAAGGGACAAGGCTGAGCTGAAGTCGTCCTTCCTCTACGGCCTCGTCGCGGGCCTGGGCTTCGGATCCTTCTTCATCGCGATATCGAGGACGGCGCCGGCCTCGGGGCTCTGGCCCCTCCTCGCGTCGCGCATCGCCTCTATCGCGGCCACGGCGGCCATAGTTTTCCTCGGCCATAAGCCCATCGCCATCGCTCGGCCGGACAGGCCCATCGCCCTCTTCGCGGGGATGGCCGACATGGGAGCCAACGTCTGCTTCCTCCTCGCGAGCCGCTCGGGCCTTCTCATCCTCGTAACCCTGATCACCTCCCTTTTCCCGGCGCCGACGGTTGTGCTCGCGCGCATATTCCAGGCTCAAGCCATATCTCTCCCCCGCGCGGCGGGAATCGCGCTGGCCCTGGCCGGCGTGGCGCTTATCGGATTGAGGTAAGCGCCCGCGCTATTCCCGGAGCTCGCGCAATTCCCTCAGGCTGATGATCCAGAGGTCGAGGAGGAGCATCAAGACTCCCGCCGCGCCGAAGATGAGGACGATCGGGATCCTTTGAGCGAGGGAGCCGCCCAGGATGTAGGCGAAGGGGATCACCAAGGACGTGATCGAGGAGTAGAAGCCCCAGAACCTGCCCCGGTATTCGTCGGCACAGCTCTTTTGGAAGATGATCGTGATGGGGATATTGAAGAAAGTCATGGCGGCGCCCATCGCGAAGCTGACAAAGGAGATGAAGTAGGTGAGGCGCCAATTGTCGAAGTAGGAGCGAAGCGGCGGGGATAGGACGGGTACGATGACGAGCTGGCTGGCGCAGAGGACCAGCAGTCCCCAGAACAGGGCCGAGCGCAGCTTGTACTTCTCCAGGAAATGCGGGACGAGGAGCGAGGCGAGCATCATCCCGACGAAGACCGAACCCGTCGAGAGGGCGAGCTGATAGGGACTTGCTTTGAGCGTGACATTGAAAAAATAGGGAATGCAGACGAAGCCGACCGGCAATAGGATCAGATTGTAGATCGCGGATATGAATATAAGCTTGAAGATCAGGGCCTTGCCCCTGACATAGCGATAGCCCTCCGCGAGCTCGCGCAGGATTCTCCGTATCTCGAGCCGGATCGAGGCCGAAGCGGCAACGAGGGGCCGGAGGCAGGGCCCTATGACGACGCGCGATTCCAATACGGCGGAGACCAGAAAGGAAGCGGCGTTGAGCGCGAAGATGGCGAAGATGCCTATCAGGTTGAAGAGAAAACCCCCGGCAAGCATACCCGCGAAGGCGCACAAGGACCAGCTGAACTGGTTCATCGACGTCGCCCCGGCCAGCTCATCGTCCGACACGACGTTGGGAATGATGGCCCCCGCCGCCGGATTGAAGACCGCGCCGCAGGAACCTAAGGCGATCGCGCTGCCATAAAGCATCCAAATTCGCAGCTCGTGCCGGTACAGCAGGAAGGCCGCGACTAGGACGACGAGGCAGCGGACTATGTCCATCCACACGAGGATGGCTTTGCGGCTTAGGCGGTCTGCGACGACCCCGCCGAAGGGAGAGACGAGGGCGACCGCTAGGGCATCAGCGAAGAGGAAAAGGGACATCTGGAAGCTTGACTTCGTGATGCTCAGAATGTACCAGGCGAGGGCGAATGCGTAGACTTGGTCGCCCAGCATCGAGACGACTTTGCCGGAGAGGAGGAGCATGAAATTCCGGTTACGAAAGACGCTGTTCATGTCGCTCTCCGCGAGGCCGATTAATTTTCTTTCTCATAGTAGCGGCGACTCCGTTCCGAAGACAATCGTCGCCCGCCCTGCCCGCGCCGGCTTCTTTCGCCTTGACACATGCCCCTGCCGGTCATAGATTACTTCACCTCATCGCAGCATCGAACCGACATCGGGGGGAATAAAGTGCCGCTGCAAATATTCCGAGCCCGACTCTCCGCCTTATCGGCCCGCGTCATCGCATTCTACGTCGGCGCGGCCGAACGCAACACCATCGAGTATTGGCAGCGATACATCTTTTGCCTAATCGCCCTCGCAGGGACCGTAGCGGGCACGCTCTGCATCCTTCCCGCTACGCTCTGGCTCGCTTCGACCGGAAGGCCGCTCGGGATGCTCCTGCTGATCCCGTACGCCGTCAATGTCTCGGCCGTCCTAAGCCCCGCTCTCGGCGTCAAGGCCAAGTCCGTCGTGATCGCGGCTAACTTCTACCTCATAGCCGTAGGCTCCCTCGTCTTGGCCGGCCCCGAGGGGGAGAGCGGGATATGGTTCTCCGTCAGCGTCCTCATCCTGAGCCTCTTCGCGGGCTTCAGGCCCTCCCTCCTGATGGCCTGCCTCAATCTCGCCACGGGAATGGTCTTTGCCGTCATGCACGCCAGGGGCCTGATCTCATGGAGCGTCCTCAAGGATTTCAAGTTCTTCTCGTGGGTCGTCCAAGAAACGAATATCTTCCTGATGGATGTCACCTTCGCCTTCGCCAATGCCGCCCTCATACGCGGGGTCGGCGAGTCCTTCGACTCGCTGCGCGCGGCCGAGGCGAAGGCGCGCGGCTTCCTCGTCGAGAAGGAAACTTTGATCCGCGAGATCTATCACCGATCCAAGAACAACATGCAGGTCGTATCCTCCCTCCTCATGCTCAGCTCGACCGAGCTGCGGGAGGAATCCTCGAAGGCGATCTTCAAGGACGTGGTCAACAAGATCGGCTCGATGTCGCTCGTGCACCAGAAGCTCTACGAATCGCAGGACCTGTCGAGCATAGGCATGCATGAGTACGTCGGGGAGCTGGCCTCCCTGCTCATGGCTAGCTACGGCATACCGCCCGGCAAGATCGCCCTCGGCCTGGATATCGAGAACATCTCGATGCTGATCGATACGGCCATACCCTGCGGTCTCGTCATCAGCGAGATCGTGACAAACTCGCTGAAGTACGCCTTCCCGGGCGACCGCATAGGCCGGATCGACATCGCGATGAAGCGGAGCGAGGACGATTTAGTAGACCTCAGGATTTCGGACGACGGCGTGGGCGTTCCCGAGGGCTTCGAACTATCGTCGGACAAGAGAATGGGGATGAATACCGTTTTTACGATCGTAACCCACCAGATGCAGGGCGAAATCGAATTCAGCTCGAGGAGCGGGGTCGAGTACCACATCCGATTCAGGCGCAAACTATACGAGGAAAGGGTCAAATTCGATGGGAAATAGGAAGAAAATCCTCATCGTCGAGGACGAGACTATGAACGCATTGGCCCTAGCCTCCTATTTGGAGGGCCTGGGCTGCGATGTCCTCGATTTCACCGCTACGGGCGAGAAGGCGATCCTGATGGCGAAGTCCGAAAAGCCCGACATCCTCTTCATGGACATAAGCCTCTCGGGCAAGATGGACGGAATCGAAGCGGCCGAGACCATCGCGCGAAACGCTCCGATCGCCATCGTCTTTATGACAGGCTACTCTAACCAGTCCATTATCGACCGGGCATCGGCCCTCGCCCCCGCGGCATACCTCGTCAAACCCTTCGATTTCTCCGCTATCGACGGAATACTCGCCTCTATCGGGTGAGACGGCGGGCGCCGAATATCGGCGCTCGCTGATCGACCTTCAGCTCGGCGGAGTTTAGGGTCGAGACGCGCCCCGAGCGATCGACCTTCCGCAATAGAACGATGTCGGCATCCCTCCGATGCTCTATCTCGGCGAAGGTCGGGCACTTCTCGCCCGAATCGAGGCTGTCGAGAGCCGGACAGAAGAAACCGGTATTCACGTAGACAGCCTCGGAGGGGTAGTGCTCGACCTGGAGCAGCGGCCTGTGCGTATGGCCCATCGCCACGATCCGCGCTCCCGCCGCGATGCGCTTTTCGGCGGGTTTCTTCAAGGAATCAGCCGCGTCCGCCATAAGGGGCTCGAGGTCCTCGGCGAGCTTCGTCCAGAGGTCGCGGTACTTATCGGGGATCGCGCTCGCCGCGAGCTTCGATCCGTCGTCGAGGATGAAGGCGAGCTCCTCTTTATTCGCATGGGCGAAAAAAAGCATCTGGTCCAGCAGGGCTTGGGCGAGATCCTCCGCCCCCAGCGCGAGCTCGACAAACTCCTTAGCCGCGAAGCCCGCGGCCGCGAAACCGAAGGCGGGCTCGCCCCCGCCCTTGAGTTCGGGGGCGCAAGTCCTCCCCAGCCGGGCGAGCTCCTGGCTACAGATCAGGGCGAGCATACGCGTGATAAAAGTCCCGAAGGGGGGATCGGATCGGCTAAGGTGGCTTCGGGCGCGGAAGAGGAGGGTATGCATGTGTCCGTGCTCCGCGATGAGGCTGCCCTTGCCGAAGGCCTCGTTCTGCACCGGATTGGACAATCCTGCCAAGCGGCGGCCGCAGCGGGGCTCGAGGATGGCGTTCACCTCGTCCACGGAGACGAACTGATCGTGGTTGCCGTTGACATAGCTCAGCCCTCCGCGAAGGCTCCGGAAAAGGGTGACGAAATCCCCGCTGCCGTCGCGCTGTTCCTCGAAGAGGCCTGGATGGGCGGCGATCACTTCGCTCAGGGAATAGGGGCGCCGAGAGGGCGGCACGGCGAGCATATCGAACCAATCGCCGAGGATCACGAAATCCCGAGTCTCGCGCGCCGACGCGGCAATATGCCTGAGCGCGGCCTTGAGTCCCGCCTCGTGGTATTTCCGCTGGTAGAGGTTCTCGGGCGCGTCTATCCCTAAGTGCAGGTCGCTGATGAGGAATGTCTTCTCCGCCATTTGTATTCTCCCCTATCGGATGCTATCATAGTTTTAGCTGATGCGAATTACCCCTGTGCGAATAAAGGGACGACCGCGATGCAAGAGAAAATCCAAGAAACCGGGAATCTCCTCGACGATCAAGGCGAGCTGCGAGGGTATGGCTGGTCGGAGCGGCCACTGCTGCGATACCGGCGGAGCGCGGTAAAGGCTTCCTGGCTCAGGATCAAGGAGTGGGATTACTACCTCGTCCTCGGCCCTGAGTACGGCGTCGCCTTCACCATCGCCGACATCGGCTACCTGAGCCAGGCCTCTGTCAGCGTCATCGATCTCGAGGCCAAGAGGGCGGTCACCGAGACGCCGATGCGCCTTCTCACGAGGGGCAGGACCGGACTGCCGCCCGACTCCGGGGACGGCATCGTCCGGCTGCGCCAGGGCGGCGCGAGCCTCCGCTTCGAGCGGCAGGGCGAGAGGCGGACCCTCGGCGTCGATTTCCCGCGCTTCGACGGCGGCAGGGGCCTCTCCGGCTCGGTCGAACTCGTTCAGAGCGCCGGCGACGATTCCATCGTCCTGGCGACGCCCTTCGACAAGCCCCGCGCCTTCTACTTCAACGAAAAGCTCGTCTGCATGCCCGCCTCGGGCAGTCTGCGATACGGCGACCGCGACTTGAGCTTCGCGCCCGGGACCTCCTTCGGCACACTCGACTGGGGCAGAGGAGTATGGCCTTACCGTAATACCTGGTATTGGGGCGGCGGCGCCGGCATCGTGAATGGGAGGCGCTTCGGCTTTAACATCGGCTACGGCTTCGGCGCCAACGACCGCGCGACGGAGAACGCCCTCTTCCTGGACGGAAAGATCCACAAGCTCGAGGAGGTCGTCTTCCACATCGACGAGGGCGACTACCTCCGGCCCTGGAGCTTCAGCTCGAGCGACGGCCGCTTCGAGATGTCCTTCGAGCCCATCCTGGACCGCAGCGCGCGCGCCAGCTTCCTCGCCATCAAGACCGACCAGCACCAGATTTTCGGCCGCTACAGCGGCATCGCCGTGCTGGACGGCGGCGAGAGGATCGAGCTGGACGGCCTCCTGGGCTTCGCCGAAAAGGTAGTCAATCTTTGGTAAAGTCTTCCTTCCTCTTGAATTTGAAGACGCCGTTCCAGTCGTCCTCGGGCGGAGCGTCGGCGTAGGCGACGCAGCGCTCCGCGAAGAGGCGCGGAAGGAAATCCCCCGCGTGCTCCTCGTTCACCGACTTGAAAATAGCGCCGGCTCCGGCGAATTCCCGCTCGAAGTAGAGGGACATCGCCAGTTCAAGGCGCTTGGAGTAGTGGATCTTCTCGGCATCCATCGCGTTCTCGGTATCGAGGAGCTCATACACGAGAAGCGGCTTATTCCTGCCGGGTACGGAGACATTGTCCACGAGGCGGAATTCGAAGCTGTCCCTGTCCACGAGCGCGCCATAGGTCTGCTCCGAGACCAGGGTGGCGATCTTGTAGAATTTAGTGAGCCACTCAAGCCGCGACGAGAGGTTGACCGAGTCCCCGATGACGGTCGTGTCCAGGCGGTTTTCGCTGCCGACCGTCCCCATCATCACCTCGCCCGTGTTCACGCCTATGCCGATTTCGATTGTGGCCGAGCCTCGTTCCCTAAGGACGCGATTGAAGTCCTCCAGCTCGCGGCGCATCTCGAGGGCGGCGACCAGGGCCGCGTCGGCGGTCAGGGTCAAGCCCCTGGCCGACGCCTCGCCCTGGGAGGCGAAGAGGGCCATTATGGCGTCGCCTATGTACTTGTCCACGAAGCCTCCGTTCCGCTGGATGGCGCCCTCCATCCGGAATAGATAGCTGTTCAGGAATTCGAAATTGTCCCCGGGAAGCATGCCCTCGGAGAGCGAGGTGAAGCTGCGCATGTCCGAGAAGAGAATGCTCAGGTAGTGCAGGCTGCTGTCGCCGAGGCGTATGTCCACGGCCGAGTCCTTGCCGAGGAGCTCGAGGAACTGCGTCGGGACGAAGCGGAAGAAAGAGTCCTTTTGCCGCGTGAGCTCCAGGTTGAGTCTCTCGATCCGGCTCTGATCGACTAAGAGGTCGGCGGTCTGCTGGAGCGATTTATGGAAGAGGCTTCCTTGCTCCATGGCAAGAGTCACGAAGATCGCGACGACCACCGCGAGGTAGCCGTAGGCGGTGAGCCACGCATAGGGCAGGACCGCCTCGTTCAGATAGACGACGTCATGGGCCGCCGCGGCGATGATGACGACGAAGGAGGCGAGGAGGGGCAGGACATAGGAGTTCTTTCTTTTGACGAGGGCGTAGACGAGGATGGCGATATCGAAGAGCAGCTGCGGAACGATAAAGTAGTTCATCGCATAGCCGAACCAAACGAGGATCTCGCGCTTCGATTGCCGCGTCATCACGAGGGCGGCGACAAGACAGCCGAGGCCCAAGAAAGCGAGGGGGAATATCCGGCGCTTATTGAGCACCGAGGTGAACTCGCAGCAGAAGACCAGCATGAAGGAGGACATAAGAACCAGGCCGCCCTTGGATAGGGCCTCGAGGAGGGCCTCGTCGTTCGCGTCGTAGTGGATGGTCACGTTGAAATAGGCGAGGCAGAACGAGGCGCAGATAAGGCTGACGACGATGTACTTGCCGTTATGGCGCCGCTCGGCGAGGAAGAGGGCTCCGAAATAGAGCCCGATGATGAGGGCGAGGACAAAGGAGCCCTGGATCAGGTTGATTCCGATGAAGTTGCGAATGAAAACCGCCGTGTCGACGGCCGCCCTGCTATCGACATAGACGCGGTCGAGGCCCCAGTTCTCGTACAGCGGGTAGGCCTCCAGCACGAGAGAGTTCGCGTCGGCCCCGTAGAGCAGCAGGTCAGGCGACAGATAGACCGAATCCACCGCCCGCAGGCTCGAGTTGTAGCGGCCCCCCTGGTAGCGGCCCTTCGAGAAAATCTCGACGCCGTTCAGGTAGAGGCGATAGGGATATTCGGCCAGGCCCATGTAGAGGGCCAGGTCGGTACTCTTGAGGGAGGGATCGACCCGGAAGGCCGCCTTAAAGGTATACATCTTTGATGAGTCGCCCATCGTCGAAGGGAGGAAACCTCCCGAGTAGCGGCTGACCCCGGGGCTCGCCTCGGAGAGATCCAGGTGGCTCCGCTCCGCCCGCGGCGATTCCAGGAGGAGGTAGTCCTTGATCTCGAGGGGGCCGTCGCGGCCGGTATAAGCAGCCTGTGCCGAGAGAATACCGGAAGACGCGAGCGTCGATATCGCAAGGAAGATCATCAGGATACGGAACGCGCGGATATGCATCTAATCATCCTGCCTTTTCAATCTAGGATCGATTATAATTCATAGCCGAGCGATTTCCTCCAATATTTACAGAAATAAATAAATTAAGGAGAAGCGCATGACAACACTATTCACCCTGCCTTTTTTCCTCGCCTCCATGGCCATGGACATCGTAGCAAGGAAGCGAAACGACGACGCGTTAGCCGGCATCTTCCAGCCCCTCACCACCTTTATCGTCATCGTCACGGCCTTGCTCGCCCTCTTCTCGGGCGGGCTTCGGGCAGGCTTCAGTTTCGGCCTAGCGCTCGGTCTCGTCCTATCCTTCGCCGCCGACATGATACTGATCGACAGGACGGACGGGGGCGCCTTTATGAAGGGCATGATCCTCTTCTTTGCCGCCCTCCTCGTATATTCAGCTACGCTGATCGCCGCGAGCGGTTTTCACTGGAAGGACCTGTATTGCGTCCCCATCCTCCTCGCCTATTATGCGGTATTCATAAAGACCTTATGGAAGGGGCTCGGCAAACTCAAGATACCGGTGATGGTCTACGGCTTGGCCTTCGTCTTTTGCGTATCCAGGGCCTACTCGACCTTCCATTCGCCGGCCTTCTCTTCGGTACAGGGCGCCATGCTCCTAGCGGGAACGAGCCTCTTCATGCTCGGGGACTCTCAGCTCGCGATCTACCATTTTGTGAACAGAAAATTCCCGATGCTTTGGGCCCCCGCCTTCTATTTTGTCGGCCAATACCTCATCGCCCTGTCGGCCAGCTTCTTCTGAGCCTTATATACGGTACCGAACAGACCAGGCAGAATTTGTTTCGTATTCATATCAAAAGGAGATCAACATGCTAGTGACTATCGGCATCATCCTCTTGGTATTGTGGCTTTTGGGACTCGTCAGCTCAGTGACCTTAGGCGGTTTTATCTACGTAGTCCTGGTTGTCGGCCTCGTCTTTCTGGTTCTCGGACTGGTCCCGCGAATTCGAATTAGGAACTAAGAAAACCGGCTGCCCCTGTCTCGCGGGCAGCGGCCTCTCATTTGCTTGCCGCCTCTAGGGCGGCGAGCTGGGGGCTGCCCTTCATCGCCGCATTCGCCTTCGCGCAATCGAGGGCGCTGCGATGCATCATGTCCCTAAGCATTGCGTCGGCTCCGGCCTTGAGCAGCGCCCCGAGTATCTTAGGGCTCTTGCCCACGTCGGCCGCGATGATGAGGGCGCTCCTGCCCAAGCCGTCTGTAGCGTCGATCTCCGACCCGCCGGCCGCTAGCGCCGCGATGATCGCGCTATCGCTCGCCGAATTGGCCGCGATCATGAGGGCCGTGAGCTTGAACATGTCGGGCGTCCGGAGCTTGGGATCGGCGCCTCCTTTGAGGAGGGCGGCGATCATGGCGGCATTGGGGTTGCTCTCGGCGGCGAGCATGAGGGGCGTACGTCCCATGCCGTCGCTCTGGTTGGGATCGGCCCCCGCAGCGAGGAGGGCAGCCGCGACGCCGGGATCGGCGTTGTATTGGGCCGCCACGGTGAGCGGCGTCTGGCCGTTGAGGTCGCGGTCCTTGACTAGGGAGCCGCCCTTGATGGCGGCGCGGACCGCGTCCGCGCTCCCCGACTTCGCGAGCTCGATGAGGCTCACCGCTCCCTTCGCGTTAAGGGACGCGAGTTCGGCTGTCCCGGCCAAGGCCTCGTTGCCTTGAGCGTAATCGTAGGCGCTCTTGTTGTCGCGGTTCTTGGCCTTGGGATCGGCGCCGCCCGCGAGGAGGGCGTCGATGATCTTGGGCTCCTTGCACTGCCAGCCTGCCAGGATGAGGGCGGTGTTCTTATTGGCGTCCAGTTCGTCCACACGCGCTCCGTTCTCGATTAGGGCGGATATCATCGCCGGCTCGCGGCTGTTTATCGCCGCCGTCATCAGGGGCGTCCCCATCGCCGGAGGAAGCTTTGCGTTGGGATCGGCGCCCGCATGGACGTAAAGAGGGACGATATCGACGCGGTTGGTCTTCGCCAGCCCGAAAAGAGGCGGGATGCTCGTACCGAAGGAGGGGTCGCTCTGATTCGCCTTGACGTCGGCGCCCGCCTTGATGAGCAGATCGAATACCTCGGCGCTTCTATTTTGCCTCAGGGCGAAATCGAGGGGCGTGGCGACGGGGCTGGTGATCGAGACGACTCCTATGGCGCTCGGGTCCCCGCCGTTCTGCAGGAATAGTCTGATTACTTCCGGATTCTTGTTGAAGGCCGCCGCGACGCAGAGGGGCTGGATCGGCCCGAACAGCCCCGGATACAGCCGCGGCGAGGCGCGCATGCCCCCCTTGAAGAAGATGGCTGCGATCTCCGGGTTCGAGTTCGCGGCCGCATGCTCGAGGCCCGTGAAGCCTCCGCCGTCCGCGAAGTCGATCTTGGCCCCGGCGGCGAGGAGGAGCTTGAGGTATTCGGCGCTGGACCGCTCCGCGGCCGCCTCGATCGGCGTGCTGATCATCGGTTTCCCGGGGATTCCCTTCCAATTGGGATCGGCTCCCGCCTTGAGGAGGACAGCCAAGACTCGCGGATCCTTGTTTTGGATCGAGAATCCGAGGATGGAAGTATTGAGGTAGCCCCCGATGTCGTTTACTTTGGCTCCCGCGGCTATCGCGGCCTGCACCTGCGCAAGGCTCCCCGACTGGACGAGCTCGTAAAAAGCGAGCTTCTGGGCGAGGGCCGGTCCGACGGAAAGGGCGAGCAGGGCCGAGAGCAGCAGCGCATTTTTCATGGCCTGCATCAGGGCTTTCCGGGCCGCGACTTCATAACCATCACCATGGCGGATTTGGCGCCGGGAGCGCTCGGCAGGATCATCACAGCCTGCTCGGCAGTCTGCAGGCTCGCGCCTTTCAGCACGAAAATCATGGATCCCTTGCCGTCGGACTGGGCTTTCTTCCCCGTCTTCGCTTCGTAATACTTAACGAGGGCCTCGGGCGTATCGATAGCGATGAGGGGCACGATAGCGATGGACGTTCCCGGCTTCCATGCCCGCAGCAGGTTGTCGAAATCCAGCATCGTGTTGGGCGGGGGCGCCACGAGGATATTCCTTTCCGTGAGAGGCTCGAGGACGAGAGAGGCGAGAGCGCTCGCGTCGGCGTCGTTCAGTTTCCCGATGATCCTTCTCAGGCTCATCGCGTCGGGCGAACTGAGCTTCTTGAGCATGCGGTCCAGGGCGAGCCAGCCGTCGGGCCCGCATTTTACCGCGAGCATCTCCATCGGGCTATGGAGCCTGACCGTAACCGCCTCTAGCCGTATGCCCGTCCTCTGCTTGTAGGATTCCTTGCCCTTTTCGCTGGAAAAGCCCTGATCGGCTATCGTGATGGATATGGTCGCATAGTCGAAAGCCGCCTCGCGATAGGTCCAGGAAAAATTGAGTTGGGATATCCAGCCGTAGGGCGATTTAGCGCGTCCCTGCAGGATTTTCTTGTACAGGGCGCCGTCGTGGTAGGTCGCGGGCCCATCGATTTGGTATTGATACCTGGTAAAGACCTTGGTCTCGTCATAGGCTTGGGGATCGACGACCGCCACCGGAGTCGATTCCCCGATATCGAGGGAGCTGGCGTCCTGCGCCTCGCTTTCCACGTCGCCGAATTTCTTCAGATACCAGGCGACTGCTTCCTCGGGCGAGGCGTCGGAGTAATAGTTGGAATACGCCGCCTTGATGGTTTCCTCGAAGGCTTGCATGGAATCGGTGTCCCGCTGGTCCTTCGCCGAGGCGAGCGCGTCCTGATAGGCCGCCGCGCTGTCCTCTACCTTCGATGGGGCTTCCCCATCGTTCTTTTCCGCGTCGACCTTAGCGCCCGGGAAGATCGGGATGTCCTTGTCCGTTTTCGGCGGACCTGCCGCGGCAAGACCGACGAGGGCGAATAGCGCGAGGCAGGCGAACAAGGCGTATTTTCGCATGGGACTCTCCTATAAAAAATCGCTCGCTGCGATATTAGCATCCTCGGCTTTACAGGGATAGAGCTCTTGAAATTCTATCAGTGTCTGTACCGAGAGGGAAGAGGAGTTGTCCCCGCCGAGTAGGGTAAACTCCTTTCCTGGGCCCCCGCCCGCAAAGGCCAAGATCAGGCTGAAAGGCACCGCTCGCGAAAAGGAAAGATCCTCCTCTAAGCGCATCGAGTATGAAAGGTCGGAGAAGTTGGCTAATCCAGAAAGGCTAGTCGCGAGATCGGGCGAAAATAGCTTTTGCGCTGCGACGGCAGCATAGCCATACCAAGCCCCAATGTAGAGCGGCGCCTTGGCCGATATGGCCGCCGCGTCTCCGGTAAGGTCGGAGCCAAGGAAATTGTAAAATCCCTCTGCCGAGATCGTCCAACGTCTCAGGTCGCCAATGGCGCGAGAGAAGCCGAGCGAAGCCATTAAGGCGCTTTCGTAGCTCGAATAGGCTGGCGCATAGGCGAGCTCGCCGTAGACGCCTGCACCAAAAAAACCGCCCGAGAAGTCGAACCCGGCCTTGTCCTGTGAGAGGGATGCGACGAGGCCCGTGAGGCCAAGCTCGAATCCGCCGAGGGTCGCGTCGAGCCTTCCCGCGATGCGCGTGGCGTCGAGGCCCGCAGTGGAGACTGTAGCGCTCGCTAGATCCTTCGATACCAGATCGGAGAAATCGGCGAAGAGCATCGCGTCGGCCTTGCCCATGGGCAGGAAGAGCTTTAGACCCGGCGCGCCCTGCCTGAGGTCCACCAATGAGAAAAAATTCGCGCGCTGACCGTTGACGAAATCGACAGGCGTCCAAATTCGCGAGGGGCCCCAGGCCAAGAGCTGCTTGCCGAGGCGGACGAATACGGACTTTCCGACGTCGAAAGAATAGTACAGCTCGCCAAGCGCGAAGCTGGGCGATGCAAGATCGAGGGGAGGAGCGAGCGGCTCAGAACCCGAGCCACCTCGGGCTTCGAAGAGAGCCTGGAATAGGTTGTACGACATATACAGGAAACCATAATCTGGCACGGTCACCTTGCCGAACAGCTTGCCCGAAGCGCTGCCCGAAGCGGCCGCGGGAGCGACCGCCGACCCAGCATCGCCCTGGGTCCCGGCAGCCGCGTCGAATGCCCCCGCGTCGAAGGGGTCGGCCTGGTCCTAGGCGTAGGCTTGGGCCGCGAAGAGGAGACCCAGCGCGGCCGCAGCGATCATACCTATCTTCGACATCATTCCGCTTCTCATTGCCTCATTCTCCTAAACACATGCGCTGGGCCCTCGGCTAACGCGACTTCTTTTCGAGGAAGGCCTTCGAGAAAGTGCAGTCGGCGATCTTGGCGGTAGAGATTCCGTCATTCGTCAGGTAGGTCTTCTGACCCTTCTCCAGGGCGTCTATCGCGAGGAGCTTGGTGAAGATGTATTTACCTTTCGCGATCTCCTTGTACTCGATGTAGTAGCTCGTGCGAAGGAGGGTCTCCCCGGCGCTAAAGCTCTCGACCTTGACCGGCAGGCCGTCGGTCTTGCGTAGGTAGAGCTTCTGCACGGGGTAGTCGACGTCGAGCTTTTTCGCGTCGAGGCGGACGACATCGCAGTCCCAGGTGGAGACTTTGGCGACTCCGGCGAGGCTCGCCCAGTATTGGCCCAAGGTATTCGCCTTACCGAAGAGGTCGGTGCGGACGTCGGCGGAGCCGACGTCGTCCTTGCGATTGCGGTAGACGAACTCGCGGGTCGATGGCAGGTAGAGGTAGAGATCGTCCTTGCTCCGATAGTAGCCTTTGCCCTTCTCGCTCTCGGGGTATTGGAACAACAGCGTAAAAGTATCTAAGGCGTCGCGCCGGAATATCTGGACGCGCAGGACGCGATCTGCTTCGCCATCCTTTTTTTGCGCTAGGGTGAAGGTGTCGGTCACGTCGAGGGCGTCGAGGTTTACCTTGTCCTCGTAGGCGTTCACAAGCGCGGCGGCCTTGGGGTCGGTGGCCTTGTCCTGCGCCGCCGCCGAGGGGGCCGAGGCGAGGACGAGTGCGGTCGCGAGAGCCGCGGCGATGCTCAGTTTATTCATGATTCCTCCCGTTCAAAAAGTCGATGCGAGGGCCTCGACGGGCCGGATACGGCCGCCGCGTCGGGCGGGGAAATAGGAGAATGCCGCGGCGAAGACGGCGATGACCGCGACGACGACGGCCATGTCGGCGAGCCTGGGCTCGAGGGCAAGGCGGCCTGAGCTGAGGAGTATGGCCAAGTTGCCGCCGGCTGGGATCGCCACCCACGCGCGTACGGCCAGGCTGGCTATAGCGCCCAAGGCGGCGCCGGCGATGGAGAACATGAGCGCCAGGGCGACGCTCTCGAGCACGAAGAGGCCAGTAACGCCGAGCGAGCTCACGCCGATGGCGCGCATCGTGCCGATCTCGCGCAGCCTCTCGTTGACGCTCATCCTCAAGTTGATAAAGACCGAGACGGCGATGACAAAGAGCATGACGGCAGCGCCGTAGCCTTGAGCGGCAGCGCTCCGCCGCCGATCAGGAACTGGGACACGAGCTCGGGCAGGGCCACGCCGCCCTTGGAGAAGGCCGCGATGGCCGCGAGCGCGGCGGCCATGCCCACGAGAGCGGCCGACACGTTGAGGGCCAGCGCCTCGGTCACGAATATGCCGCGGATGAATGACTTGTCCCCGCCTATGGCGCGCATCGTGCCTATCTCGGCCGTCCTTTCGGTGACATTGATGATGAGGGTATTCATGAATATGAGGGCCACGACCAGAAACACCAGGGCGGCAGCTAAGTAGATAAAAGCCTGCAGCCCAGCCGCTATCTGGGCATAGAAGCCCGATGCCGCGTCCCAGCGCGCAGCCTTTACGCCCAGGCCCGACATGGCGGCGAGTCGCGCCAGCACCGCGTCGACGGTCCCGTGGTCCTTAAGCCTGACGGCTATCATCGTGGCACCGGAGAGGTGCCTCGCTCTTGAGCTTGGGAAGATCAAGCATTTGCAGGCCCGGGTCGCTCGCGAGGCCGAAGATAGCGCTCTCGTCGCCGCCCGATGTCGCGGCGAGACCAGGGTTGAAGGCGTCGGGAAGCGCCTGGACGCCCGAGTAGTCGTATAGCGAAGAAAATGTATCCGCGTCCATGAAGTTGATGTAATTGAAGACACTCGTAAAGTGGATGGGCTCGAAGACGCCGACCAGCTTCGAGCGGACGGTGTTGACCCCGCCCTCGGTGATGCCTAGGAGTGTCACGACCTCGCCCGGACTCAAGCTAAAGCCGAAGTTCTTCTTATACTGCTCGTTCTGGAAGCTTGAGATCATGATGCCCGGCTGATCCGCGAGCTTCGCGACCGAGGCGCCGGCCTGTACGAAGACACTCGCGTACTTGGCAGGCTCGACGGCGTAGAAGATGAAAGGCAGATCGACCTTCTTCCCAGAGCGCTCGGCCTGGATGAGGCCGTAGTTCTGCGCATAAGGCGCGTAGGCGGCGACCTCGCTCATGGAGGCGAGCGCGGCTTCGACGGCGGCGGCGGCCTTGATCCTTGGCAGAGGCGTGTTGAAGGCGAAGGGAGAGGGCAGGTCTCTGGACATGGCGGAGTAGACGATGAAGTCTCCCGTGAAGTTGTCGATGATGGAGGCGCGCGAGGTTTCCTGGGCGGATGAGGCGAAGACGGTCCCGAAGACGATGAGGAAGGTGCCGAAGGCGATCAGGACGCCGATGAGGGCCATCCGGCCCTTCCTCCGGGCGAGGGTGCGCAGGGCGAGCTTGAGGGTCAGCATGGCCTCGCGCCGCCTCGCCGTCGGCGACTATCTTGCCGTCGAGGACGTTCACGACCCTGCGCGCCTCTCGCATGATGTGGGCGTCGTGGGTCGAGAAAATGAAGGTCGTCTTCTCCTCCTCGTTGATCTTGCGCATAAGCTCGACGATCCTGAGGCCCGTCTTCGAGTCGAGGTTGGCCGTGGGCTCGTCGGCCAGGACGATGAGGGGCCGCGTCACCAGCGCCCGGGCGATGGCTACCCTCTGGCGCTGGCCGCCCGAGAGCTCGTAGGGCTTGTTCTTCAGCCTGTCGGAGAGGCCCACTTCCTCGATGAAGTGCCTCACTATCTCCGAGCGCGCCTTCCTGGACAGGGATCGCCTGAGCAGGAGGGAAAACTCGATGTTCTCGAAGACGTCGAGGACCGGAATGAGATTGAAGGACTGGAAGATGAAGCCGATCTTCTCGCGGCGGTAGCGGGTCAGCTCCTTGTCGCTCAAGGCCTCGACGTCGGTCCTATCGATGCGCACGACTCCCGCGGTCGGCAGGTCGATGCAGCCGAACATGTTGAGCATCGTGCTCTTGCCCGCGCCCGAAGGTCCTGCGATGGCGAGGAACTCGCCCCTCTCGTTCTCGAGGTCGACGCCGCGCAGGGCTTCGACCTTGGTTTGGCCGAGCATGTACTCTTTCGTCACTCCCTTCAGTTCAACTACCGGCATAGCCTGTCTCCTTATAATCGATGCCCTTCAATACGACGTCGATGAGCTCGAAGCCCATCGCACAGAGATCGCGCTTGACGATGTGGACGGGGACCGAATGCAGACTCTCGATCAGGCCCAAGAGACCTCCCGCGAGCAGCCCCGGGTCGCAGGGCCCCACTTCGCCGGAGTCGCGGGCCGCTGCCAGCACTATCTGGATGCGCCGGAGGATGAGTTCGTATACGAGGTCCATGAGGCGCCGGGCGACCGCGGGCTCGAAGGCCGCGAGGTCGCTCTGAGCCATCCGGTTCAGGTTCATCGGAGGCTGCGAGATGAACCACGAGGCCGCCCCGCGCAGCTTGCCGCGCAGGGAGGGGCCGCCCTCGTCGATGGCGGCCGAAAGGCCCGCGCCATGGCGCCGGATATTCCGTTCCATCACCAGGGCGAAAAGCTCCTCCTTGCCGCCCGGGAAGTGGTAATAGAGCGCGGCGTGGGTCAAGCCGATCGACGAGGAGATGTCTCGCAGGGTCACCGAATCGAAGCCCTTGGCGGCGAAAAGGCCCTCCGCCGCGTCGAGAGCCCGAGTGCGTGCGTCGGGCCGATCCTCGTCGCTCATTGCCGTATCCTTACCAACATGTAAGTAAATTATTAATACTTAATATTAGAATCAACTAATACATCGAGAATTTACTGAAATTCGCTTGACAACACTTATAACACTTGGTATTTATAATAACATATGTTTTATAACAAGGGTTATTTCGAGAGGCAGGCATGACACAGAGACCGACTTTTACGCGGGAAATGATTATCCAGGCAGCATTTGCCCTGACAAGGGAACAGGGCTGGGCGAGCGTCACGGCGCGAAGCATAGCTCAGAAGCTCGGGTCCTCCACGATGCCTGTCTACTCCAGCCTCAAGTCGATGGACGAGGTCGAGAGGGAAGTCCGGAAGATGGCGGAGGAACTCATGCACGACTTTCAGCGCAGGTCCTTCTCGGGCGAAACACTCATCGACTCGGCGATCGGCTATGTGGTCTTCGCCCGCGACGAGCCCGCTCTCTTCCGCTTCTTGTACGTGGAGCGGCCGTTGACGCAAGCGCCGAAGGAAGGCGCCTCTGGAGCGGCGGGCTCGGCCGCGGACGTCCAGGCGGTCGGCGGGGTCGTGGACCTCGCCGACCAGGCGGCGACGGCGCTCGGAGACCCCTCAGTCCTCCAGAACTGGGCTTTCGTCCACGGATTGGCCTCGTTGATTTCAAGCAAGGTCATCGACCTGCCTACCGAGCGGATCTCGAGTCTGCTCACGGAGGCGGGCACGGCGTTCTACCTGTTAGCGGAGATGCAAAGGAACGCCGGCAAGAAAGGAGTCCAGCATGAGTGAGGCGGTAGTCGAGGTACGAGACTTTCGCAAGCGCTACGGCGACGCGGTCGCTGTCGACGGAATCGGCTTCGAGGTGCGCTCGGGGGAGATATTCGCCCTCCTGGGCCCCAACGGGTCGGGAAAGACGAGCACGCTCGAAAGCCTGGAGGGGATACGCAAGCCCGACGGCGGGAGCCTCAGGATCGGCGGCATGGACCCGTCGCGACAGCCGCGGAGGCTGCGCAACTTCATAGGCGTGCAGCTCCAGACTTCCGCCCTCCCGGCGTCGATGACCGTAGACGAGGCGATGCTCTTCTTCTGCGCCTATCACGGGAAAACGCCGCGCGAGGACCTGATCGAACGCCTCGGCCTGGACGAGAAGCGGCGCGTCCAGTACGGCAAGCTCTCCGTCGGCCAGCAGCGCCGGCTCGCATTGGCGATCGCCATCGCGCACGAGCCGCGGGTCCTCTTCCTGGACGAGCCGACGGCCGGCCTCGACGTCCAGTCGCGCGCCGACTTGCATGTCCTGATGGCGGAGCTTCGCGCCAAAGGAACGACGATCATCCTCGCGACCCACGACATGGCCGAGGCCGACAAGCTCGCCGACAGGGCGGCCATCCTCCTGCAGGGGAAAATCGCCGCGATCGGAAGCCCTCGGCAGCTCACGGCCGCCGGCGATAGGCGAACCAGGATCTCGGTATCCTCCGAGCGGGGCCTCCTCCTGGAATCCGGCGCCGATTTCCCCGACGCGCTCGCGCAAGGCCCGAGCGAGGATTACGCAGTCTACCTCTCGGAGAACCCTGGAAAATCGGTAGCCGCCATCCTGGCCTGGCTCGAGGAGGCGGGGGATCCCCTCGTCGACCTCAGGGTCGAGCGACCTAGCCTCGAGGAGCGATTCCTCGAGATCACGACAGCCCCGAGCGCACAAGGAGACGATAAATGACGGCCTTCCTCCACCACCTGGCCTATGACTTCAAGACCGGCATCCGGGACCGCTCCAAACTCCTCATGTTCTATCTCTTTCCGCTCGTATTCTTCTTCCTCGTAGGAGGGCTGATGTCCTCCGTCAACCCCAACTTCGGGCAGACGATGATACCGGCCATGGTCCTCTTCGCCTTCATGTGCTCGGCCCTCCTTAATCTGCCCAGCCTCCTCGTGAACGCGCGGGAGGCAGGCGTCTTCAGGAGCTACCGCATCAATGGCGTGCCCGCGGCGTCCGTCCTCGCGATCCCCGTAATAAGCGCGGCGGCGCACATGGCTGTCGCGGCGGTCGTGATAAGCCTGGCCGGCGCTCGTTTCTACGGCGCGGCCGCCCCCGCCAATGTCGCCCTGTTCGCCCTTGCCGCCCTGCTCAGCTACGCGGCCTACGCCGGAATCGGCGTCCTCATCGGCGTCGCCTCGGGCAACAATACGGTCACTATCCTCATCAGTCAGCTGATCTACATCCCCTCGATCATCCTCGGCGGCCTCATGGTGCCCAGCGCCATGCTCCCGGGCGGACTCGCGAGACTGTCGCTGCTCTTGCCGGCCACCCATTGCATGAAAGTCCTCGTCGGCCTGGGCATGCCCGGAGCCGCTCCGACGCCCTGGCTCTCGATGGGCGTCCTCGCGGTCAGCGCGGCCCTGAGCTTCGGCCTCGCGGCCCTCCTCTTCGAGTGGGACTCGCGCGCGAGCGCGCCCAGCCCCAAGGCCTGGTTCGCCCTGCTGGCCGTCCTGCCCTATGCCGTCGCCGCGCTGATCGGCCGATGATTAGGCCTGAGCCGTTTATCGAGGGCCGAGGCCCTCCCCCGAGAGCAGCGCGTTGAAAGCCTCGAAGTGGGTCCATGGGTAGGTATGCTTCGCGCCGGGTATCAGGACAGCCCTCGCCCCCGGAATCGCCTTCGCGATATCGGCCTGAGATTTCAGCATCGACCCCGGCTCCTTTGAGCCGGCAAGGACCAGGACGGGACAGGTCACGCGATCGAGATGAGGCGGGAGAAAGAGCCTAGCGGCGAAGGAGGCGATCGGCCTGTCGAGGTTTTCCGCCTTCATCGCCCGAATATCGGCGAGGAAATCGGCCGTCATGCCCTCGTCGGGGAATGCGAACTGCCTGGCTTGCATCCTCGCCACGGCCTCGCTCTTGAGCATCCACAGGCTCATCGCGTTGAGGGTATGGCTGTCCATCACGCTGACTAAAGCGGACGGACGAACGAGGGCGCTCGCCACGACGGCGCGCCTGGCCGTATCCGGTCTGCGGGAGAGTATCTCGAGGACGATCTTCGCGCCGAGAGAATGGCCGACGTAGCTCGCCTTGCCGCCCGGAAGGGTATCGGCCACGAAGCGGACGATGTCGTCGGCCACCGCCTCTATGCTCTCGAAGGGTTGATTCCTCGCTAAACCATGGTCGGGCAAATCGAGGACGACGCCGCGGCGATCCGGCGACAATACTTCGATCTGCTTCTTCCACATCCAGCCCGCCACGCCCGCGCCGTGGATGAAAACAACAGTCTCCGCATCCCGCGGCCCCTTATCCTCGCGAATTTCCATCGTCCCCTCCTTTATCGGAGCGTATCGATCGCCCTCTCTCTAGCTAAGGGAGGGGGAGGACCTTGCCGGTCCCGAGGCCGCATGCCCGAGGCGAAAGCCGTATAACAAGGAATAATCGCGGAGCGGGAGCAACCGACTGCGTAGTTCAGGCCCGGTATCGGATCCTGGATGAACTGGCATAGCTTGAAAAATCCGGCGTAGGGGAAATATAGGGACCACGGCAGGACATATTGCATCGGCACCCAAGGCTATAGCCTTGGATCATCGCCGTCAAGGTCGAGGCGCCGTGTCGACGAGGCTTCAGCTTGTTACGCAGCCCTCGGAGGCGTCCGAGCAGAGGCGGGCGAACTTGGCGAGGGCGCCCCGGGGGTAGCCAGTGTCCCTCGGCTTCCAGCCGGAGAGCCGGGACTTCAGGTCGGTTTCGCTCAACGCGACGGAAAGCTCCTTGCGCGAAAGCGATATCGAGACGATGTCGCCGTCGCGCAGGGCGGCGATGGGGCCTCCCTCCTGGGCTTCGGGGCAGACATGGCCGACTATCATGCCGTGGCTGCCGCCGGAGAAGCGGCCGTCCGTGACGAGGGCCACCTTGCCCGCAAGGCCCGCGCCGGAGATGGCCGCCGTGGGGGCCAGCATCTCGCGCATGCCTGGCCCGCCCTTGGGGCCTTCGTAGCGGATGACCACGACGTCGCCGGCGACGATGGCTCCGGCGAGTATCGCGTCGAGGGCGGCCGTCTCGCTTTCGAAGACGCGGGCAGGGCCGGAGTGCTCGACGAGGTCGAGGCCGCAGGTCTTGAGCACCGCCCCCCGCGGAGCGAGGTTCCCGTGCAGCACGCAGAAGGGGCCCGTCGCCTTCTGCGGCGAGTCGAAGCTCAGGACCACGTCCTGGCCCTCGAGATCGACCTCGACGCCGGCGAGGTTCTCGGCGACCGTCTTGCCCGTGCAGGTGAGGCAGTCGCCGTGCAAGAGGCCCCGATCGAGAAGCATGCGCATCACCAGGGGCACGCCGCCGACGCGGTCGAGATCCTCCATCACGTAGCGGCCGGCCGGCTTCATGTCGGTGAGGGTCGGGGTGGTATCGTGGAAGTAGTTGAACTCCGCGGCCTCGAGCCTCACATCGGCCTCGCGGGCCAGGGCGATGAGGTGGAGGACGGCGTTGGTAGAGCCGCCGAGGGCCATCACCGTGCGGATGGCGTTCTCGAAGGCCGGCTTAGTCATGATGTCGCGGGGCTTGATGCCACGCTCGAGCATGGCTAGAAGGGCGCGGGCCGAGGCGCGCATATGCTTGGCCTTGGCCTCATCGACGGCGGGTATGGTGGCCGAGCCGGGCAAGCTCATGCCGAGGGCCTCGGCCGCGGCCGCCATCGTATTGGCGGTGTACATGCCGCCGCAGGCGCCGGGGCCCGGACAGGCCTTGCGCTCGATGCAGTGGAGCTCCTCGTCTCCGATGCTCCCGGCGGCGTGGGCCCCGACGGCCTCGAAGACGCTGACGATGTCGAGCTTGCGGCCTTCATGAGAGCCGGCGCGGATCGTGCCTCCGTAGCAGAAGATGGATGGAATATTGAGCCGGGCCATCGGCATGAGGGAGCCCGGCACCGTCTTGTCGCAGCCGCCTATCGCCAGCAGCGCGTCCATGCTGTGGCCGCGCACGACTAGCTCGATGGCGTCGGCTATCGCGTCCCTGCTGGGCAGGGAGGCTTTCATTCCCTCGGTGCCCATGGCCTCGCCGTCGGTGACGATGAAGGTATTGAATTTCATCGGCTTGGCGCCGGCCGCGACAAGCTCGGCCTTGGCCAAGGCGGCGAGCTCGTCGTGGTGGATGTTGCAGGGCGACACTTCGGCGCCGGCGCTGGCTACGCCGACGATGGGCAGATCGAAGTCCCCGTCGCCGAAGCCGATAGCCCTGAGCATGGCCCGGTTGGGCGAACGCTCGGGACCCGAGGTCATCTCGCGGGAGCGGGCGTTGGCCGGGGCGTCGCTGTCGGCGGGGCCCGTCACGACCCGACCCTCGCCCAGTTCAGGTAGGGCAGCTTGGCGGACATCGCGCGGGCGGCGTCCAGGCCCGGAAGGAGCTCGGCCGTCGAGTCCCAGAGCCCGGTGACGAGGGCCTTGCGGTGGCTCTCGGGCATCGAAAGGGCGAAGCGTTCGCCTCCGGCCCTTACCTGCCGCGCCTCGAGGTCTATCTCGACGCGAAGCGATGGATCCGCCTCGATCAAGTCCTGGAGCTCGCGCGCGTCCTCCATCGATACTTTGACGGCCGGAAGGCCCAGCGACACGCAGTTGCCCGCGAATATCTCGGCGAAGGACTCGCCGACGAGGGCGGCTATGCCCGCGCGCGCCAAGGCCTGCGGCGCGTGCTCCCGCGAGGAGCCGCAGCCGAAGTTGCGGTTGACGACGAGGATCGAGGCGCCCGCGAATCGGCTTTCGTTGAAGGGATGCTTCTTAGGTTTGCCCGACTCGTCGAAGCGGGCGTCTCTAAAGGCGTAGTCGCCCAAGCCCTCGAAGCTGACGCCCTTCATGTAGCGGGCCGGTATGATCCTGTCGGTGTCCACGTCGTCCTCGCGCAGGGGCAGGGCCCTGCCGGATACAAGGGCGCGCAGAGAATCGCCGTTCGCCATCAGAAGCTCCTCGCATCGACGACTTCGCCGCTCACGGCGGCGGCCGCGACCATGGCCGGGCTCATGAGGAGGGTGCGGCCTCGGGCCGAACCCTGCCTCCCGATAAAGTTGCGGTTGGAGCTCGAGGCGCAGAGCTGACTGCCCTCGAGCTTGTCGGGATTCATCGCGAGGCACATCGAGCAGCCGGCGAGCCTGAACTCGAAGCCCGCCTCCGTGAAGACCTTGTCCAGACCCTCCTCGCGGGCCTGGGCCGCCACCTGCATGGAGCCTGGCACGACGAGGGCGCGGACTCCGGACGCGACTTTGCGGCCCTTGGCTACGGCGGCCGCTTCGCGCAGGTCGCTGATCCTTCCGTTGGTGCAGCTGCCGATGAAGGCGACGTTTATCTTCTTGCCGGCTATCGGCTCGTCCTCGGAGAAGCCCATATGGGCGTAGGCGGCGCGGGCGCCCTCGCGGCGCTCGGCCGGCAGCTGGGCGAGCTTAGGCAGGCGCTCCGATATCCCGATGCCCTGGCCCGGATTCGTGCCCCAGGTGACCATGGGCTCCACCTGCGCGGCGTCGAGCTCGACCTCGTCGTCGAAGGAAGCGTCCGCCGCGCTGGCGATGGAGCGCCAGAACGCGAGGGCCTTTCCCCAATCGGCGGCCGCGGGCGCATAGGGCCTGCCGCGCATATATTCGAAGGTCGTCTCGTCCGGGCTCACGTAGCCCGCCCTGGCCCCTCCCTCGATGCTCATGTTGCACAGCGTCATGCGCTCCTCCATGCCGAGGGACCTTACCGCGCCGCCCGCGTACTCGTAGGCGTAGCCGATGCCGCCCTCGACGCCGAGCCGGTAGAGGATAAAGAGGATGAGGTCCTTCGCGCGGACGCCCTTTCCGAGCGAGCCTCGGACCGAGATGCGGCGCACCTTGGGCCTGTCCATGGCGAGAGTCTGAGTCGCGAGGACGTCGCGCACCTGGCTCGTGCCGATGCCGAAGGCGATGGCGCCGAAGGCCCCGTGCGTCGAGGTGTGGGAGTCGCCGCAGGCGATGGTCATGCCTGGCTGGGTCAGGCCGAGCTCGGGGCCGATCACGTGCACGATGCCCTGCCTGCCGGAGCCGAGGCCGAAGAGCTCGATTCCCGACGCGGCGGCGTTGGCTTCGAGGGCGGCCATCATCGCCTCGGCCTGAGGATCGCGGAAGGGACGAGACTGGTCGTCGGTGGGGACTATGTGGTCGCAGGTCGCGAAACTCCTATCGGGGAAGGCTACGCTTAGGCCCCGTTCGGCGAGCATCGCGAAGGCCTGAGGCGAAGTCACCTCGTGCACGAGGTGGAGGCCGATGAAGAGCTGGTCCCTGCCCGAGGGAAGCTTCCCTATTTTATGCATGTCCCAGACCTTGTCGAATAAGTTAGCCGACATCTAATCTCCTTTAGTCTATCAGGTCGTCTCGACGCCGCGCGCCATGAGGAGCTTGCCCGATCGCACCATGTCCCGGATCCCGAAGGGCCGCAGCAGCGTCTCGAAGGCGTCCAGCTTCTCCGAGCTGCCCGTGACCTCCACCGCCAGAGTCGCCTCGGCTAGGTCGATAGTCTTAGCCTTAAAGGCCTCCATGACCTGGAAGGCCTCCGCGCGGCGCTCGGGCGGACAGTCGATCTTTACCAGGGCGAGCTCTTTCTGGATCACGTCCTCGTAAGAATAGTCGCGCGCATGGATCACGTCCACAAGCTTATTGAGCTGCTTGAGTATCCGCTCGAGGCTCTCTCGCTCGCCGCGGGCGACGATGTTCATCCGCGAGTAGCGGGGATCCTGGGTTTCCGACACCACGAGGCTGTCGATGTTGAAGCCGCGCCGCGAGAACACGAGGGCCACCCTGATAAGGACGCCCGGCTTGTTCGCGACGTAGAGGCTCAAGGAGTGGCGCGCGGCGCCGTTGTTCGTGTCGTCCATTTCAAGTCCCTCCCGTGGGCTTCTCGAGCTTGCGCCGCGGCGGTTCGAGGAGCATGTCCTTGAGCGAGGCTCCCGCGGGGATCATGGGGAAGACGTTGTCGTGCTTCTCGACTTCGGCGTCTACCAGGCAAGGGCCGTCGTGCTCGAGGGCGGCCTTGAGCACGCGCCTCACGTCGGCGGGCCGCGTTATGCGGTATCCCTTTACTCCGTATGCCTCGGCCAGGCGCGCGAAGTCGGGATTGCCCTCGAGGTCCACCCCGGAGTAGCGCTCGTCGTAGAACATATTCTGCCACTGGCGAACCATGCCGAGGTAGTGGTTGTTGATGACGATGATTTTGATGGGCAGCTTGAGGTTGCGCATCGTCGCGAGCTCCGACAGGGTCATCTGGAAGCCCCCGTCGCCTACGATCGCGATAACCCGCTCGCCAGGCCTGCCCAGCTGAGCCCCGATCGCCGCCGGGAAACCGAAGCCCATCGTGCCGGCGCCGCCCGAGCTGATCCAGTTGCGCGACTCCTCGGAGCCGGCGTACTGGGCGGCCCACATCTGGTGCTGGCCCACGTCGGTCGTGAAGACGGCATTGTCCCCGGCGAGGGCGCGCAGCTCCTGGATGACGTGTTGGGCACGCACCTTGCCCTCCTTGCGGTAAGCCAGGGGATACTCGCGGCGCCAGCGCGCGACCTGTTTGACCCAGTCCTCGGTGTCCCCGCGCTCGAGGAGGGGGAAAAGCTGGGAGAGGACGGCCTTCGCGTCCCCCACGATGCCTATATCGACCTTGACGACCTTGTCCATCTCGGCCGGATCTATATCGACGTGTATCTTGACCGCGCCCTTGCAGAAGTCCGCGTAGCTGCCGACGATGCGGTCGTCCCATCGCGAACCGACGCTCATGATGAGATCGCAGGCCACCGTAGCCTTGTTCGCGTAGGCGGTGCCGTGCATTCCGAGCATGCCCAGGGACAGTTCGTGGCTTTCGGGAAGCACTCCCTTTCCGAGGAGTGTGCTGACCGCCGGCATGCGCATCGTCTCGACCAGCTCGCGAACCTCGCGCGAAGCTCCCGAGATCGCCGCGCCGTGGCCGACGAGGAGAAGAGGCCTGCGCGCGGCCCGAAGCGCCTTGGCGGCCGCAGACACGGCCGCGGCATCGCCCTCGCGCGGCACGGAGTAACCGGGAAGGTGGAATTCCCTCGGGCCGATATCGCTTATCGCGGTTCCCGATATGTCCTTGGGCATGTCTATGAGAACGGGACCCGGCCTGCCCGAGCGCGCGATATAAAAAGCCTCGCGCATCACTCGCGGGATGTCCTCGGCGTCCTTGATGAGATAGGAGTGCTTGACGCAGGGGTAGGTAATGCCCGAGACGTCGGCCTCTTGGAAAGCGTCGAGACCGAGGACGTAGGTCGGGCTCTGGCCGCATATTACGACGAGCGGCACCGAGTCCATGAGGGCCGTGAAAAGGCCGGTCACCGTATTCGTGGCGCCGGGCCCCGAAGTGACCAGGGCGACGCCTACCCTGCCGGTGGCGCGGGCATAGCCGTCGGCCATGTGCACCGCGCCCTGCTCGTGCCTGGTGAGGACAAGCTTCACGTTCCTGCCCACTAGGGCATCGTAGATCGGGATAGCCGAGCCTCCGGGAAGTCCGAAGACATATTCCGTGCCCTCCTCGATCATGATCTCGACGAGAGCTTCCGCCCCATTCAACTTCTTGTCGCCCATAACCACTCCGAATGAGCGAAGATTTGACGCTTCTAAGCGTCTTTATGAGTATTTACCTAATACTCGAACATATTGTCAAGGCTTCAAACATGATAATAGACAATTTACAATATATTTTGAGTAGTTATTGCAGTAAATGTTCTTTGTTTACTATGCGTAGATACAAAAAAAACAAATCTCATCATCCCGACAAATTACGCGGACTGGAGCAGGACTAGACTTTCGCGAAGCAGAGCACGCAGTTGTGTCCGCCGAAACCGAAGGAGTTGGAGATGGCGGCCTCGATTTTAGCCTCGCGCGCCTCGCGGGGGATGTAGTCGAGATCGCAGTCGGGATCGGGCGTCTGGATGTTGATGGTGGGCGGAAGTATCCCGTGGTAGACCGACATCGCGGTGATGGCGGCTTCGAGGGCGCCCGCCGCCCCGAGAGTGTGGCCTATCATCGACTTGCTCGAACTGACCGGGGGATTGGCAAAGCCCTTCAGGCCAAAGACGCGCTTGATCGCGAGCGTTTCTATCTTGTCGTTCGCCGGCGTCGCGGTGCCGTGCGCGTTGATGTAGCCGATCCTATCGGGGCTCAAGCCCGAGCGCTCGACCGCTATCTCCATCGCCTTAGCGGCCCAAGTGCCCTCGGGATCGGGCGCCGCGATGCTGAAAGCGTCGCAGGTCATGCCATAGCCGCTCAGCTCGGCGTAGATCCGCGCGCCGCGAGCGGCGGCCCTTTCGTAGGTCTCCAGGACGAGGACGCCGGCGCCCTCGCCGATGACGAAGCCGTCTCGATTTAGGTCGAAGGGGCGCGATGCCTTCTCGGGCGCATCGTTGCCGCGCGACAGGACGCCCATGGCGTCGTAGGAGTCCACGACGAGGGGGGCTATCGCCGCCTCGGCCCCGCCGGCGAGCATGAGGTCGGCGTGGCCCAGAAGCATCATGTCCATCGCGGCGCCGATCGAGTTGGCCCCGGTGGCGCAGGCCGATATGACGGCGGCGTTGGGGCCGTGAAGTCCAAGATCCATCGCGGCGTTGCTCGAGGCCATGTTGACGATGATCTTGGGCACGGCGAGGGCGTTGCCGTGGCCGGGGCCCTTGGCCGCGTGCACGGAAAACTGAGCGGACAGGTGCTCGAAGTCCCCGGCCGCGGAGCCGATGACGCAACCGACCCGCGAGCTGTCGTAGGCGGCCAGCTCGACGCCGGAATCTTCTACCGCCGCGATGGCCGCGAAGGAGGCCATCTGAGAAAAGCGGGCCATGCGTTTGACGCGCTTGCGGTCGATGCGCTCCTCGGGACGGAAGTCCTTAGCCTCGCAGGCGATGCGGCTGCCGTAGCCGCTCGCGTCGAAGGCGCTGATCAAAGCGGCGCCGGACTTTCCCGCGATCAGGTTGCTCCAGAACGCGTCCTTCGAGCAGCCGAGAGCCGATATGACGCCGATCCCCGTGATGACTATGCGCATGCAGGAGTCCTGATGCCTATTTCACGCGCTCGGCGAAGGTCCCGTCGCGGGTGTCGAGCTTGATCCTCGTGCCGATATCGCAGAAGAGCGGAACCGTGACCTCGATGCCCGTGTCGAGGGTGGCGGGCTTGAAGGTCTTGCCCGAAGTGTCGCCCTTGACGCCGGGCTCGCAGTAGGTGATCGTGCGCTCGACCAGGATGGGAGGAGTCACGCCGACGGGCTTTCCGTCGTAGAAGGTGATCTCGATGGGGTAGTCGTCGTCGGCGCTGATATAGCCGGCGTTGTCGCCCAAGTCGTCCTTCGTGAGCTCGTACTGCTCGAAGGTCTCCTGCTCCATGAAGACGTAGGTCTCGCCGTCGATGTAGGAGAGCTTCATCTGGAAGATGTCGAGATCGACCGACTCGAACTTCTCGCCCGAGTCGCAGGCGACATCGGAAGTCTGCCCCGTGACGATGTTCTTGACCCTGAAGCGGGTGACGGTGCCCGCTCGGCCGGTCTTCTGACCGAGGATTTTCTGGACGACGAGCGCGTCGTTGCCGACCTTGAAGACCGAGCCGGTCCGGAGCTGTGAAGTGACTACCATGTAACCCTCGCTAATTGAAAATCGCGCTTGTATCCTGAAGGAGCGCCGTGGGCAAGGCGCTGAAGGCCGTCCCGGAAAGGCATTCTACACGATTTCACGCAAAAAGGTCAGGAGGCCGGAGGCCAGATCGGCGTTCCGCGAAAGGAAGGCCGAAAAAGCCTGGAAAGCGGGCAATAGCTCGGAATAGCGCGAAAGGACGGGCAAAAGCCTTTCCGGCCCCGCTTCGTCCGGCCCGTCGCCTTCGCGGTCGTTGAAAGCGAGGTAGAGGGCCTCGAGGGCGGAAAAAGCCTCGGCCGAATCAGCGAAATACGGCCGCAATCGGTCCAGGAAGGCGGCGACCTTGACCATCTGATGCCTGTCCTCCTGGGGATATGCCTGCCAGAGGAAGGGCCTGCCCGAGAGCGCGGCGCGCGCCCAGGAGTCCTCGCCCCGGACGATCGAAAAATCGCTAGCGAGAATGATCTCGTCCCAATGCTCTTGCGCGAGAAAAGGGAGGGCGATGACGGGTAAGCTCTCGCCGGCCGCCGACCATGCCGCGAGAAAGCAGTCGGAGCTCTTGCCGGCCGCGACGAGGACGAGGATGGGCCGCCCCGCGCCGCTTGCCGAGCGCAGGCCGTATTCCGCGAGGTCGGCGACGACCCGCGAGTAGTCGCGCTCGTAGGAGAATACGCAAATCCAGAAGCTTTCCTCGGCGCCCGCAATCGTCGCGTCGCCCGATCCCGCGAGCGAAACGGGGCCGATATCGGCGAGAAGCTCGCGCCTCATGTCCCTGCGGCCGGCATCGCTCGACGCGCGCGTTCGGGCGCGCTCGAAGCTGCCGTCCATGATGAGGCCGCCCGTAAGCGCGGCGAAGCCGGGCAGGAACATGGCCTTGCGCACGAGAGACGATCGCGTGAGCGAGAGCATGCGATGGAAGTCCTCTGCGTATTTTTCGGCGCTGAGGTGCTCGAAGTCGATGATGAGGCAGCCTTTATCGGAGGCTGGGTCGAAAAGAATCGCCTCGAGCCAATCGGGCCGGCCGCAGGCGAAGCACTCGATCACGATGCTCGGCCGCCTCGCGCGGAAGGCGGCCGCCGCCTCGGCGTTCGCTCCCGCGACCTCGCCCTCGCCGCCCCAGCGGTACACTTCCCAGCCGCGGACGCTCTGGCATGCCGCGTCCGGATCCACGGCCGGCTCGAGGGCTGCGAAGGCCGCGAGGTCATCGACCACGAGGCGCAGCCGCGGCGGGTCCGGGAGCTCGGAGAGGGAGCGCGCCAGCCGAAAGGCGACCCCGATATCGCCGAAGTTGTCGATGACCTTGCAGAGAATGTCGATATCCATGGCTTAGGCGCCGACCGGCGCTTCGGCGATGTCCGTCTTCGCGAAATCCCCGCCCTTGAATAGCAGACTATCGTTCGCGACGGCGGCCAAGGCATAGGTCGCGCAATCCCCGAGATTGAGGGCGGCCGGATGTCGTCCTTTGCCATAACGGCGCCAGGCGTCGAGGGCGACCTCGGCCTGGCTCGCGTCGAAGGCGACCACCTCGACGCCCGCCCGCGCAAGGAGGCTCGCGTGGGATTTGGCTCCGGCTTCGCCCTTGCGCGCCTCGACGACGATGGCGGACTCGAGATGCCCGACGGCGCTCATGAGCTTGCGCTCGTCGGAGGCGAGGGCCCGCAGAAAACCCGGCGCCTCGGGTTCGCCGAACAGGACCGCCATTATCGCGGAGCTATCGATCACCATTATCGCCAGCCATCCTTAAAACGCGCCTGCGGAGTCGTAGCCGAGTATCTCGTCCGCGCTCCTCGCATCGAGGTCGGGAAGGCCAGAACACGCGGCCGCGATTTCGCCGAGCGTGGCGAGGCGCCTTGCGGAGCCGTCGGCGAGGTACTCGAGCCGAGCCTCGAGGGCCACGCCGATCGCTTCGGTCATGCCCAGCCCCGAGCGTGCGGAGAGATCTCGCGCGAGTTTCTCGACATTCGGATTCCTGATGCTCAAGGCCATGATTCCTCCGTATATACAAAATATATTTAGTATATACGTTTGTGTCAAGCGCTCAGTATTTAGTACAATGGAAATCGGAGGCATTATGACGCCGCTCGCCATCCTGATCTGCTACGTCGCCCTGGCCATCCTCGATCTGGCCTGGGGCCTCTTCCTCACCGCCTTAAATTACCGCAGCGTCGCGCTGCGCGGCTCCGAAGTTCCCGCCGAGCTCGCCGCCAGCATCGGCGCCGAGGAGGCCGCCAAGGCGGCCTCGTACTCGAAGGCCAAGATGCGACTCTCCTTCGTCGTTAGCCCGATCATGACGGCCATCGTACTCGCCGCCGTTGCGAGCGGCCTCTTCGGCCTCCTCGACCGGGCGGCCGCGGCCCTCGTCCCAGCCGCAGGCTCGAGCGCCTCCTATTGGCGCGGCGCCCTATTCCTCGGCGCCCTTATGCTCGCGCAGGCCCTGCTCGGCCTGCCGGTCTCGCTGTACGCGACCTTCTCGCTGGAGAAGCGCTTCGGCTTCAACACGACGAAGCTGGTCACCTGGCTCCTCGATCTGCTCAAGTCGGCGGCGATCTCCGTGGTCCTCGGCCTGCCTCTGCTCTACCTGTTGTACGCCTTCATAGACGGAGCGGGCTCGCTGTGGTGGCTGTGGGCGGCGGCGATCTTCGCGGTCATCAACTTGGCCTTGAGCCTCATCTACCCTCTCGTCATCGCGCCCCTATTCAACAAGTTCACGCCGCTCCCGGAGGGCAGCCTCGCCACGCGCATCGCCGAGCTGGCGAAGAAGCTGGATTTCAAGGTGAGCGGCATCTTCGTGATGGACGGCTCCAAGCGCTCGCGGCACTCGAATGCCTACTTCACTGGATTGGGCCGAGTCAAGCGCATCGTGCTCTTCGACACCCTGGCGAGCAGCATGACCGAGGACGAGGTCCTCGCCGTGCTAGCCCACGAGATCGGCCACGAGAAGAAGCGCCACGTCCTCAAGATGACCGTCGCGTCGATCGCCTTCTCCTTCCTCGGGTTCTGGATCCTCGCCCTGCTCATGAATTGGAGCGCCCTCTATGCCGCCTTCGGCTTCGCGGACGAGTCCAAGCACGCCCTGCTTTCAATCCTCGCTCTAGTCTCCGGGCCGGCGACCTTCTTCCTGACGCCGGCCTTCGCGGCATGGTCGCGCAAGCACGAGTACGAAGCCGACGCCTTCGCGGCAGCAGCCGCGGGCTCCGACGCCCTCGCCTCGGCCCTGATCCGCCTGAACCGCGAAAACGCGTCCAACCTTTGGCCCCACCCGCTCTATTCGGCCTGGTACTATTCGCACCCCACCTTGCGCGAGAGGATCGCCGCCATACGGCGATAGCCTGTCATATGCTGCCCGTCGTGTAGCGCTCGAGCTGGCCGATCTCGGCGGCCTGCCGGTTTATGACGAGGTCCTGTTCCCTGATGAGCTCTTTGATCACGTCGCCGATGGATACGACGCCGACCGGCTTCCCGGCCTCGAGCACGGGAAGGTGCCGTACCCGCTTTTCGGTCATCAGGCTCATGCAATCGGAGACGGTCGTCTCGGGACCGACATACAGCACGTGGCTCGTCATGATCTCCTTGACCATAGTGGTTTCCATCGCCCGTCCCTTGATGATGATCTTGCGGACGAAATCGCGCTCGGAGAAAATGCCTTGGAGCCCTCCTTCAGCGTCGAGTACGAGGACAGCGCCGACATTCTTGTTCGCCATGACCTCGAGGGCCGCGAGCAAGGTCGCCTCCGGCTTCACGCTCACGATCTCCCTGCCCTTGACCCCTAGGATTTCTTTTACGGTTTGCATGCTCTACCTCCGTTCCGCCACATGGAATGAATATAATCAGCTTTGCCTCGCGGTGCATCATGCCCGCGCCGCTTTCCGATTCTCGGCGATATGATTATTTCTATATTTTTAAGGAAGTATCGATTCCCAACCCGGACTTCCTTGGCCGGCAGGGGCTTTCCAGGATAGGCTAAGGGCCATGGAAGGCCCGAACAGCGACAAGCGCAGCCTCGAGCTGGGGCTCCTCCTCATCGCCAACATCGTCGGCGGCTCATCGGCCATCATGATCAAGGCCTCGACCATCCATCCCGTCCTCCAGGCATCCTACCGGCTCCTCGTCGCCGCCGTCATTCTAGCGCCCCTCTTCTTCAGGGAGCTGCGTCGCTCGGGGAGACGGCTTTCGCCGCGCCTTATCGTCCCTTCCATCCTGCCTGGCATCGCATTGGGCCTTCATTTCATCACCTGGATACTAGGCGCGCGGATGACCCTTGCCGGGAACGCGACGGTCATCGTCACGATGGTTCCCGTCGCCATGCCTTTTTTCGTCTTCTTCATGACGCGCGAGCTGCCCCGGAGGGCGGAGATCGTCGGAACCATCGTCGCGCTCGCGGGCATCGCCATCCTCGCCTCCTTCGACTTCCGCCTCGAGCCCAGCCACTTCGGCGGCGATGTCACCTGCTTCGTTTCCATGATTTTCTACGCGATCTACCTCGCCCTCGCGCGCCGCTTCGCGCCGAAGGAAGGGCTCATGCTCTATTTAGTCCCCCTCTACCTTACGGGCGGCCTCTTCTGCTTTATCTGTTCCTTGCCCTTCGCCGATCCCGTTCGCGGAATTACGGGGACCGACATCCTCATGACCCTCGGCCTTGTCCTCGGGCCGACCATCGTCGGCCACTCCCTGATGAACCGAGCCATGACGAAGCTCCCTCCCCAGACGGTTTCCCTTTTCAACCTCAGCCAATTCATTGTCGCCGGCCTCCTCGCCTACTTCCTCTTTAAAGAAGTCCCCCGCCCCGAATTCGCCGTAGCGAGCGTCCTCATCGTCGCAGGCGTCGGGATTCCCGTCGTTTTCAAAAAGGCGCTCTAGCGCCGGCCCCGCTCTGGGCATACAATCCATCCCATGAGCGACGCGACGAAACTGGACACTCTGGCCGCCCTCCTGGCCCAGGCCCCCGACGAGGTCTTTATACAGCCGCATAATGTGCCCGATCCCGACGCGATCGCCGCCTGCGCCGGCATGCAGCACCTCCTGGGCCTAAAGGGCGTCAAGACGGCCATCGTCTACGACCGCGAGATCGAGAAAGCGGACTCGGCCAAGATGCTGGAGCTTTTCGGCATCGAGATGCAGCTGGCCAAGAACGTGGCCACCCTCGGAGAGGAAGACTGGGCCTTGCTCGTCGATGGCCAGAAGGGCGGGGGCAACCTCACCGACCTGCCCACCGACGAGGTGGCGTGCATCGATCATCACGAGTACCGGGGCAACCAGGGCTACCGCTTCGAGGACATACGGCCTTCGGTCGGAGCCTGCTCTAGCATCGTCGCCCAGTACTTCTTCGAGAACCGGGTAGAGCCGCCGCGCAAGCTCGCGACCGCCCTCGTCTTCGGCATCATGAAGGATACGGAAGCCCTGACGCGCGGCCTCTCCGACCTGGACGTCGAGATGTTCTATCGCCTGTACCGCTACGCCGACCCCTCGCTTATAAAAACCCTGAACGGAGCCCAGCTCACCAAGGCCGACCTGGACCGCTACGCCGAGGCCTTCCGCAGCGTGGAGGTCTACGACGGATTAGGCTTCATGCGCCTGGACTCGCCGGACGATTCCCTCCTGGGCGCCGCGGCGGACATCGTCCTCTCGCTCGACACGGTGGACATCGTCATCGCCTATTCGGTCAGGCCCGGCGGCGTGAAGCTCTCGGTCCGAAGCGAGATCGAGTCGGTAAAAGCCAACGCCCTCGTCCGTTTCGCGCTTGAAGGCAGGGGCTTCGGCGGCGGCCACGACCACATGGCCGGCGGCTTCCTCCCAGCGGACAATATCCCGGCAGGCAGGACCATCGATACTTTCCTGCGCCATCGGGCGATCCGATTCTTGGAAGAGGCGAAGGCGGGGGAAAAGGGAGAGAATACCTAAGGACAGTCCACGCAAGAATCCACGCCTGATATAGACCGCGGCGCCTGGACTGCCTCGGGGGCGGGGAGTAAAAGGACGCGGCCCGGGCGCCCGCGTTCGGCCGCCACCTTTTTGTAGACGAGTATCGCCGCGGCGAAGACCGCGAGGGGACCGCAGACCGAGAGTATCGTTCCTATGATCCCGATATCGGCGCCTCCGAGCTGGAAAGCGATGGCATAGCCGACACCCAGCCATGCCGGCGCCCCGATGCACAGAGCGGGCAGATCGTAGGCGAGCAGGCGTTTTAGAGGCATGCGCAGGATGCCTGCGCTTACGATAGCCGCGAACCTGAGGCCGACGACGAAGCGGCAGGCGAATACTATCTTCGGTCCCTTGCGCGCGAAAAAACGCTCGCTCGCCTCGATCCGCTCGGGCTTCAGGATGCCGCGCAGGAAGCGGATGCGGAGGAGGCGGGAACCGAAGAATCGCGCGATCGAATAATAGATTATGTCCGACAGGGCGAGGGCAAGGAGGGCTATAGGCAGAATCTCGAGGTAGCCTCGGCCCGCGCCCCTAAGGGCCAGCCCCACGATGACGAGGGCCAGCTCCTCTGGAATGGGCGAGGTAAAACCGAAGAGGAGCAGAAAGACAAAGGCAGCCAGGAGCGGATCCACCCCGGGATGCGAGAGCAGGAAGTCCGATATGCCGCTCTGAATACTCGGCCTCCCCAGGTCGGATTGAATGGCGGACGCCCCTCGCGGGACGAATGCTTGAACCTAATATACTGATCGATTATGAGGCGAGCGTTAATGCGTGGGCAGGATTCGGTGAGTTTTACGCGATATTGGAAGGCGTCATTGTCCTCTAGTCGGGAAGCGGATCGTCCACCTCGTTCCGGACTTCCGATCCAAGGTTACCGCCCCGCGCAATTGCTGGACAAGGACATTGACGAGGCTAAGCCCCAAAGTCTTCGTCCCTTCCAGCCGTATGCTTTCCGATATACCGACCCCGTTATCCGCGATCGATAGCAGAAGGCCGTCGGTCGACTCGATCCGGATATCGACCTCGCCCTTGAAGCCGGGAGGGAAGGCATGCTTTTCCGAGTTGGATATCAGCTCGTTGAGCAACAGGCCGAAGGGGACGGCAAAATCGAGAGGGACGAAGATGGGGCCCTCGGCCTCTAGCTTGAATTCGATCGAGGAGGAAGCCCTGGCCAGCTCGAGGAGCCCGTCGGCGTATTTCACCAGGTCGATGCTCTCGAGCTGGTCGGTAATATAGAGGGTCTCATGGACCAAGGCCATCGCATAGATGCGCTGGATGCTCGTTTCGATGGAGCCGCGCGCGGCCGCGTCGCTTTGCCTATCGGCCTCGAGCCGCAGCATGCTGATGATGATCTGCAGGTTGTTCTTGACCCGGTGATGGATCTCCTGAAGCATGACTAAACGTTCGGCCAGGGCCTGCTCGAGATCGGCCGTCCTTTCCTTTACGCGGGTCTCGAGAAGGGCGACGTCCTGGCGATGACGCAACTCGTGCTTTAGCAGGACGCCGCCAAAGAGAATGAGCAAACAAATCATCATAAGAAAAATAGCAGCGACCTGAGTCACGAAGGCAGGGGAAGAGCTTTCGATTCCTTGAGCGAGAGCGAATGGATACAAAACAAGAGCAACTACTGCACTAATCCAGATTGCATATCGTCCGAGACCGAATTCCGTGACGAGTATAAAACCGAATAGTAAGAATATACCGCTCGATATATTTCCCTCTTCTGATGTGGTTGCCGCGAGAATGGCCACAATGAAAAAAATGGATACCTGCATCCATTTCGCGAAGGGAGATTTCCAGAATCCGGAAAGAATGGCACAGGCTCCGATCACTGTGATAGAAACGATATACCAATCCAGTAGAGCTACTACTAAACTGCCTCCTGGAGAACGAAGAGTGGTTAATACGTTTAATACATCTACTACAATCGCGCCCGCCCCAATGGTTATGCCGACAAGCTTCTGCAAACCATCGGGATCGGCTGCGAATCTATCTACCGCCTTCCTGAACAGCACGATATTTTCATCTAGACCAGTACATCATCGGTATCGCCCCGATCGGAGCGATGTCGTCCATCTCGTCGCAGGCTACGGAAGCGATCTTCATTCCCAGGCTCTCGACCGTGGACTCGAAGTCCCAGGCGCCGGCGGCGATGGGGTTGTATTTGCCCAAGGCGGCGTCTTCCTCGATATCGCGGTGGTAGTCCGAGACCATGTTGAGGGCGAGGAGGCAGAGCCCGCGATCGATGATGCGCCGATCGCCGCCCTTGAAGTTGGATCCGAGCCGAAGCCGCTCGAGAACCGAAATCCTGTCTTCTGGCTGGGCATTGAAATAACGCTTCGTCTCCCTGGTCGAGAGCAGGTAGGTGCCGAGATGGGCCACGGCGGTCCGCTCGGCGTCCTCGCAGCCTGCCAGGAAGGGAATCGCGGCGATCAATTTAGCGATCCGCCCCTCGCAGAACCATTCCTTCTCTTCCGCTGTCATTCGGAATGCCTCGGACAGGCGGTCGGAAATCTCCGCCCACCGGCTCTCGGAAAAGAGCCTTGTCCCTACTACCGATGTCTCTAAAGTCGTCACTGTCATAAGAAGCCTCCCATAGCAAGTGATGGAAGCAGTTTACCCTATACTTGTCCGAAATGCTATTAAATTTATCACTGTACAGAGGAACTCTATATGGCTGGATCCCCGGCCGACAATCGGCTTTCCCTTGGACCCAAGCTAGGCTATCCTGACCCATCATGGCTAATTTCCGCCTTTCTTCCTTCGGCGAGCGCTATTCCGGAAACACCGGAATACTAGAACTCATGAACGACCTCTCGCAGCCGCCCGCCGATCCCGGCTCGCCCTTCTGCATGCTGGGCGGCGGGAATCCCGCGATCATCCCCGAAGTGGCCGCGGCCTGGGACGACTCGCTGGGCGCACTGACCCAGGGAGAGGACTTCGCGCGGCTCATCGGCGCCTACGATTCCTCGATAGGAAGCGCGGGCTTCCGCCGCGCGATCGCCGAATGCTTCGCCGGAAGCTACGGCTGGGACATCAGCGAGAGGAATGTCGGGATAGTGAACGGGAGCCAGATCGCGGCCTTCTACCTGCTCAACATGTTCTCGGGGACCTTCAGCGACGGTCGGAGGCGCAAGATCCTCCTCCCCGTGGTTCCCGAATACATAGGCTACGCCGACCAGGGCATCGAGGGAGACTGCTTTACGGGCAGGAGGCCGAGCATCCAGATGCAGGGCGAGCGCGGCTTCAAGTACCGGGTCGATTTCGACTCCCTCGCGATCGACGACTCGATAGGGGCGATCTGCGTATCGCGGCCGACCAATCCCACGGGCAATGTCATCACCGACGGGGAAGTCCGCAAGCTCGCTGCCCTCGCCGGCGCGCGGGGCATTCCGCTCATCCTAGACAATGCCTACGGCCTGCCCTTCCCGGGCATCATCTTCCGCGACGCCCTGCCGATCTGGAACGAGGACATCGTCCTGTGCATGAGCCTGTCCAAGATCGGGCTTCCCGCGCTTCGGACCGGGATCGTCATAGCCCGCGAGGAGCTGGTAGCCGCCCTCTCCGCCACGAACGCCATCGTCTCCCTCGCGACCGGCTCGCTCGGACCGGCCATCGCCGAGAGTCTCCTTCGCTCGGGCAAGCTCCTGGAGCTCTCCAGCGAGGTAGTCGGCCCTTATTACGCCGCCAAGTCCAAGCGCGCGCTCGAGATAGTAGCCGAGGAGCTGGGCGACCTGCCCTGGGCCGTCCACGCCAGCGAGGGCTCCATCTTCCTCTGGCTGTGGCTCAAGGACCTCCCCCTCCCCTCGCGGGAGCTCTACCGCCGTCTAAAATCGCGCAACGTCATCGTGCTGCCGGGCGAGAGCTTCTTCTTCGGCCTCGAGGGCGACTGGCCGCACTCGCGGGAATGCGTCCGCCTCAACTACTCCGGAAGCGAAGCGCTATTCGCGCGTGGCCTCAGGATCATGGCCGAGGAGCTGCGGAAGATCTACGCCTAGTCGGGCGCGGCCGCCGGTCATTTCTTGGACTTTCATGGCGAGAGAATGCGCCAATCGACGGGTTCATGTGCTAGACTCCCTTGCTATATGGAGGCTCCTCGCATGAAAAACCAGATCCGGGCAAGCCTGATCGCCGCTCTTTGCTTGTCCTGCGCGACTCTGCTGGCCGCGCAGACCGTCATCAAATCGGATTGGCCCAAGGACAAGATCCCCGCCGACGTCTCGGTCTTCGCCTACGCGGGCGTGACCGACCACGGTCCCTCCGACGCCGGCTATTGGATCAAGGTAGCCGACGGCAAGGCCGCGGACATGGCCAAGTACGTCGCCCTCATGACGGGCAAAGGCTGGACGCACGAGACGCGAGGCTCCTTCGAATACCTGAAGAAGGGCGACGAGACCATCGGGCTCAGCCTATTCCCGCAGGACAACCTGGCCATGCTCGTGATCTCGGTCTACAAGCCCCCGCGGGACTGGCCGACCAAGGACTTCCCCGAGCTGCCCCAGCCCAAGATCGGCGCCACCGCCTTCAACACCGACCCGGACAACGGCACGACGATCACCATCTCCCGCGTCACCGAGGCCGATCTCGTCGATTACTTCAAGGTCCTCGTCGCCTCGGGCTGGAAGGGAGTCCCGGCCGAGCTCGAGCTGACGCGCGCATCCCCGCGAAAGCTGCACCTGATCGCCTCGGAAAACGGCGAGAACGAATGGTCGCTTTCGGTATCGAAGGAGTGAGGCCTGGGCGCAGAAGTCCCTGAGCCTGCGGCCTTACTGACCCGGCAATGAAACATTTAGCTCAGCGTCGCAAAAAACCCGCTACGGCTAAGGCTTTTTGCGACGCCGTTGCAACTATTAAATTGCCGAGTCAGCAATGCGCGTCGCTGGTTGCCGGCGCGAGCCTCCGACGCTTCGATCCATCGATATCTTCAGTGTGATTATCGCTTTCATGCGTCGAGAGGCGGAAACCTGCGCGTCAGCTGAGGGTAGCTCTATCTCTCCTGTGGAGAGCCGAGAGAAAAGAATACGTTCACGCACGGCACCGCGAGAGAGCGATCCGATCAATTCCATTCCAAGAGGAGATCGGAACCGCCAGTAGAACCATCGAGTGTCCAGCTTGCCCGGGATGCCCTTCACTGCTACATAATCCGGGCTCGTAATGCCGTTTGCATCTCCATCGTCCACGAGAGCGATCGAACCGAGCAGGATACGCATCGGATTATAAAAGACAGTCTGCGGATCGCCTCGTCGCTGAGCTCGGGGAGAACGCGGCCGCAGAGAGGCCGCTACCCCGTTTTGGGTTATGACGACGGGCCGGTTGTCGGCCTTCACGCTACGAAGCGAACATCGAGTCCCGCTGCGCGCGCGGCTTCGGTTTGACGGGAATCGGCTGTGACGAATAACGAAGCGTCGACCGCGAGGGCGGCTCCGACATGAATGGCGTCCAAGCTGCGGATCGAAGAATTTTCGATGACCGCGACGGCTCTCCTGATCGTCTCGTCGGCTAAAGACACGACTTGAATCGTCGCAATATCGCGGCACAGTCTTTCTTTTAGCAGACCGTAATCAGATTCTTCGATTTTTCCCTCGCGCACAAGTCTACGGAGAGCCGACAACGTTTCAGGCAAGACGATCGCAGATACGGCGATCGACTCTGCTGTGTAAACGAGCTCGGCGAGCTCAACAGAGCCCTCCTCCGCCACATAGAGCTTCGCGAAGGCTGAGGTATCCAGGAAAATCGCCTTCATCAGGATTCGGCGCGCTCCGCCAATACTGCCGTAGATAGTGATACTCCGGGCCTCGAAAGGGGCTCGAGGAAGAGCGCGCGGCCCTCGAGGCTGGGCGGCACGAGTAGGGCGACGAGCTTGCCGTGCCTGAAGATGCGAATGGTCTCGCCCTTTTCAGTCCTGTCGATGTATTCGCTCGCTTTGTTTCGAAGCTCGGTAAAACTTACGTCAGACATGCCGTACCTCTATACATATTGTACAGTAAAAGTGTACAGACGACAAGACGCTATAGGAGATGGAAGCCCGTCAGGCTTCCTCGCCTCGTTTTTTGGCTCTCTTTTTTTTCGCTCCGGATTCGGTGAACAGGTCGGCTGTGAGCGCCTGATAGCGCTCGAAGAGGAAGGCCACGCGCTCGGCGTCGGTGTCGAAGCTTTTCCCGTAGGCCTTCTCGACGAGCCTGTCGAGCTTGGCGTGGGCCTTAGCCAGTTCCGGCGGCATCAGGTTGGGGTCGTAGAGATCGGCGAGGCTCGAGTCGGGGAAGAGGGCGCGGGCGTCGAGGATGGCCTGCGCGGCCGCCTCGATGTCGGCGTAGAGCTTATCCGTCAAGTAGCCGACGATTCCGCCCTCGACGGAATCGTCGCGCGAAGCCGCTTCGCGGCTTCGCGAAGGCCAGGGGAAGTTGTTGTAGACGATGTCTATCGAATAGCTATAGCGCATTTCGAGCCTACCGCCGACACTTCGCATCCAAGCCATATGCATCGTCGATGTAAGGATTCCAAAATGATACAATGTGGCTTCTGGTATCAAGCGCAACTTATTGCTACACAAGATATCCATGCCGAGAAACCCTATTGGAATAAACTGTCTTGCCTCTGAGGAAACCTCGGGAATTACTAAATATGTACTCTTTGGAATATTTTCTGTCTGAAACAATGTTGGTGTATTTGCTAATTTTCTTGTTGAGGTACGATTACTTAAAAGTCTATATTTGCGAACATTCTCGACTCGTTCTTTACAGAGTGGCATTTTCTTTAGCTGTGATGGAGTTACTTGGCCTAGATATAAGCACCACCTATTCCAGCCATTAATAAACTCATCACCCCCAATCCATTTATAGAAAAAAGGAGATGCCTGAGGTTCCTCTGAAAGAAAAGTTTCCTTTTCCTCTTGAGAAAATAAATAATTCCCATCATCGATTGGTTGGTTTCCCATACCCGTTTTTGGTATTTGGCAAATAGCTTCTTTTTTTGATTCGATATATATACTAGGAGCATCAAGCAAATATCCATTAATGCGTTTTGCGTAAATACTCCTTGTTTCATTAGTTTCAGTATCACACACATAAATGTATTTTTTTGAACGATCATGCAATGAAAACCCAACAATAATACAATGAACTGCAGCATTACCTCGTGCTTCGTTACTCCATTTGAAAGTCTGATATGCAAAATTTATCTTCAAACAATAGTGATCCAACAGTTCACGCCAGAGGATATCAACCTGCCCTCCTTGACAAATAGAATTGGTAGATACAAAAGCACATTCGATAACAGTTCCTTGAATGTATACCGCAGCCTTTTTATACCAGCAAGTCACAAAGTCGAGATTGCCACAATTTTTCAAATTTCCAAATACATTGACGAGTTCCACCTTTTGCTGAGCACTCATCCATCGCGCCCCCACGAACGGCGGGTTTCCGAGTATGTACGAAAGCTCAGCTTTGGGCACGACGCTCTCCCAGTCGGTCGTGAGGGCGTTCGCGCAGAGTATGGTCGCGGACTTGCGAAGGGGGATGCGGATGTAGTACTCGCCGAACTTGTCGCGCACCAGCATGTTCATCTGGTGGTCCATGAGCCACATGGCGACCTCGGCGATCTGGCTGGGGAACTCCTCGATCTCGATGCCGTAGAACTGATCGACGTTCACCTTGATGTAGTGGTCGATGTCGAGAAGGCGAGCCCCTCCCAGGAGCTCCTTGATCACCGCTATTTCGAGTATGCGCAATTCGCGGTAGGTGATGACGAGGAAGTTGCCGCAGCCGCAGGCGGGATCGAGGAACTTCAAGGCTGCTAGCCGGTCGTGGAACTCAGTGAGGCGCGCGACGCGGACCTCGGACTTGAGGGCCTTATATTTGTCGAACTCGGCCCAGAGATCGTCGAGGAAGAGGGGGCGGATGAGCTTCTGGATGTTCTCCTCGCTCGTGTAGTGGGCCCCGAGGTTGCGGCGCTCTTGGGCGTTCATGACGCTCTGGAACATGGCGCCGAAGATGGCGGGAGATATCCTGCTCCAGTCGAGGGCGCAGCACTCGATGAGGCTCTCGCGCATCTTAGAGTCGAAGTCGGCGGCCTCGAGGCGCTCCTCGAAGAGGCCGCCGTTCACGTAGGGGAAGGCGGCGAGCTGCTCGTCGAGGGTGGAGAGGCGCTTTTCGCTCTCCTTATTGAGGAGCTCGAAGATCTTGGCGAGGTGGAGGCCGAGGTCCGAGCCGTCGGGGTTGGTGCGCTGGACGATATACCTGACGAAGGCGTCGTGCTCGAAGATGCCTGTGTCGTCGGCGAAGAGGCAGAAAAGCAGGCGCACGAGATAGACCTCGAGCTGGTGCCCCGAGTAGCCGACTGCCTTGAGGCGGTCGTGGAGCCTGCCCATGCGCTCGGCCGCCTCGACGTTGACCGCGTCCTGCTCCCGGTACTCGACGTCCTTGTATCCCGCGAGGTCGGAGAAAAGCTCGACGTGCTCCACGAGCTCGCCAAGCGCGAACTCGTGGAGGGCCGCATTGTCCAAAAGGTCGTAGTAGTGGAACCTGTTGAAGTCGCAGACCAGGATAGCCTTGGGCAGGTCGGACGGCTTTAGCGCGTTCGCATAGTCCTTGGCCTGGACGAAAGCCCTGGCCATATCCTTGCCGGGGCTCTTCATCTCGACAATGATGTGGCCTTTCCAGAAAAGATCTATGTAGCCATTGCCTTCCTCGTCGAACTTGACTTTCTGCTCGAAGATCGCGACCTTCGATCGGTCGATGCCGAAGATGTTGAAGAACTCGTTTTCGAAGGTTTGCGCGTCGGCCTCTTCGCGGGCTGTAGGCGCCTGATCTTTCCAAGCGAGTACGAAGGCGGCTGCGCGGGTCTTGATTTCGTTCCATGAAATGGACATGGGCTTTCCTTTTATTGATCGACTTACGCCTTGCGGAAATTCAGGACTTCAGCGCCTTCACCACTTCCCGCACCGCCTCGCGCTCGAGGTAGGCGCCTCGCGCGTACTTTTGAAGGACCATGGAGGCTAGGGTCTGATAGGGCACGCCTTCTTCTTCGGCCTTCTTCTTGAGCTCGGCGATGAGACCCTCGGAGAGGCGCATCGTGACGTTCTTCTTAGCCTCGGCGCGATAGGGGGCCAGGATAGCCTCGCGGGCTTCGTCGGGAAGAGCGGTGGAGGCATTGAGATGCTCAAGTTCTCGTTCCTCGTCGTCGAGGGGTTCGAAGCTGGGTACATAGGGATCGATCATGGCCTGCCTCCGTACTGTCTTTGCAAATCGCGGTTCGGATATATCGTCTTGAGGAAAATGCCAGCGCCTTCTTCGACGAATGGCACTGCGTGAACATATCCTAGCAGCCGGACCACGATGATCTTTTGGTTCGGCCGCGAAGGGTGGGGTAAAATATCCAGCTCTCGATGCGCCTGAACTATCGCCGCCACGTCTTCGAAGCAGAGGCCCCGGACGCGCTTGAGAAGCTCGTTCTTCTCCTCGCTCCAGCGAATCTCCATACGAATAGTGTATTGCATTTTTAATGCAGATGCAAGAACATCCGAGACCGATAGCGGGGGCTTGGGGGTGGGAACCCCCAGAGGGGGGATAGCGGAGGCGCCCTTGCCCCTTGGCGGCTTCGCGCGGGGCTTCGAACTCAGCCGCTTCCCTGCTCCGACGCGGTGGGCCGAAGCGAAGGGGGGGCGCCCGCAGGCGCCCCCCTTTTAAGTAACTAAATATTTATTATAGAACGTCCGCTCGCTCAAGTACTTGTACTCTTTCCAGCGACGCTGGACGAGGGTCTTCTCCTTCTCGAGGAGCATGGATGCGCGCAAACGCTCGCTTCGCTCGCTAGGCTTCGCTCGGGGTTGGCCGTCACGAGGCTCTTGAATCGCACCTCGGAGTAGGGCTTTCGCCCTGTACCGCAAGGTATGGATTGTATGCCCGCGATCGCGGGCGACGGAATACATGAAGGTCTCGATCTTGGCGATGTCCGGCTCGCGTGCGTCGAGCTGGAAGGGGTTCTTGCCCTGATCCACGAATCGAAGACATAGCGCAGCGTTAGGCGCGGATCGTAGCGGTAGATCGGCCACATGCCGGCCATCGCTTCGCGAGATCTTCGATACGGAGACCATCTTGGCGTGGTCCTGGCCCTTCATCATGTCGATGCGGCATGCGCGCTAGCGCAAACGTCAATCATTTCCTTGACGCACGCCGAGCCCTAAGGGCGAGGCATGCCGTGGTTTATTAAAAAAGGCGCTACACATTTTAGCGTGGGTCCGCGTACTATACGCCCGCGACTATTGGTCGCGACGATCCCACTCACTTAATAGTAGGATACTGGCTAGCTTTTAAAAGCTCCTTGATCAGCTCTTGATTCGGCGCTATTATATGAGCTGTAACTGCTAGCAAAATAGAGGAGGGTGAATTGGAAAAGCTCTATACCGACCTCACGATAAGCATGTCCGACTTCAAAAAGAATCCTGCAAAAGTCCTGAGAGACGCGGGCGCTCGACCAGTGGCGGTTCTGAATCACAATAAGGCGGCTTTCTACCTGGTTGAGCCCGCACTCTTCGAGACGATGCTAGAGGACCTCGAAGACGCAGGGCTGGTGCCCCTCGCCCGGGCAAGGCTCGCTGATCGCGACAATGCGGTCGAGGTGGATATTGACGCCATCTGAAGAGCCACAAAGAACCAAGACTCGCTATTCCCTCAAATTCATTCCCGCCGCTTTGGAGGAGTGGAATGCTCTAGACGGCTCTGTCAAGGAAGTCCTCAGGAAGCTGCTAAAGAAAAGACTCGTGGAACCACGCGTGCCGGGGGCAGAGCTTAGGGGCGACCTAAAGAATTGCTACAAGATAAAACTGCGAAAGCAAGGGTATCGTCTGATCTACGCAGTGGAAGACATCGCGCTGGTTGTGCTCGTGCTTGCCATCGATAGGCGAGATCGTTCTGCAGCGTATGTCTCGGCGAAAAGACGAAGGTAATCGCCGATGCGGCTTACTTCAATAGTGATACGATATCAAAAGGCACGAACAGCGCGGACGGCCTCCGTGATGTCCTTTGCATCCATTTCCTGATTAATGCCGTAGGAGAATCCCTGGATCCAGACGCTTCGGTCGCTTATTTGAGAAGACGACCAATACCAATAATCGCCGAATTCATGTAGACCGGTTTTCTTCAGATTTAGATACATGAGATTGAGCTCATCCTTTGAAGGAAGAAACCAGTCGGAGAAGCCATTGAGCGTAAGATTTTTGCATAGAGATGCCGCGTAAATCCCCTCACTTTGGGCGGCGGCGATGGCGTCCGTATTAGCCTTTCCTGTACCGAGGGCTGTACTTGTTCTGATCCGTGTGTAGTTGCCGTTATACCATTGGGTTCCCGCGCTCAAGTCCTTTGGAGTTGCTTCGAGATAGCGCCAGCCATCGCTGACCCCTCCCTTATCATAAAAAATCAGGCCACCGGCGGGTCCAGTATCACCGGCCTTTAGTAATCCTTTCGATGCAGTAACAGCAGTGATTTGGCCTTCGCCGATACGCGCTTGCTGTGAAAAGCTTGAGTAGAGATCGGCCCATCGCACTTGAACCCTAGCCGGTCCAATTGCCAGCTTGAGGGTAAGGGGCGTTGTCCCGACCTTTTGCCCATCTAGATAGACATCTCCCTCGCCGCTTCCGCTTTTCGTGTTTACAACCAGGCTACCGACCCCCGCCTGAATTGGGGAAGAACGCTTCCCCGCCGTAAAGTACGCAGCCAGCAGATTCGGTTTGACCTCCACTACGACGGCGTCGTTTGTCAGGTTCCTAACCCGTACCGCATAAATGACGATGGAATAACGCTTGCTCGCCAAATCGCGTTTGATCGTCCAGTCAATCTCCGCCGTGAGGGCGTTGGCTTTGACCGCAGCATCGACGGCGAGAATAGCAGCCCTGGGGTCGGAGGCGGTCCCGAGCTGGGCGACGACGTTGACCGGCTGCATTGGTATAGTTGGATCAGCCGAATCGACGGTGAATGGCCATAACCGTGTATTGCGATCGAAGGCACCGATAGACAATTTCATGCCGCTCCCCGTGACTGTCCAGACCTTCGTCTGGAGGCTCCGGAGGGTGTCATCATACTGCGAGCGAATAGTCGCGGTTTGCGAGATCCGTTGGGTTTCCGCAGCGGTACGGAGGCGTGCGAGCTCGTCCTGACGCTTGGCTTCGAGCTCGGACTTCTCCTTGCTTATCCGAGCGGCAAACTCGGCGTCGGTCTCGGTGATATCCGGTTGCTCGCCTCTCATCGAGACTAGCTGCTTGTCCCAGCCCGCATTGCTCGCATTGAGGCTTTTTTGCAGGGCGGCGGCGTACTGACCGTCGACTTCTTTAAGAACTACTTCGAGGCGGTCCACAGTATCGATGAGGACGTCGGGGTTGTCGCTCGCGGCGGCCTGGGCCAGCTTGTCGAGCTCGGCGCGGCGAGCTACTGCGAGATTGGAGAGCTCGTTCTGAGCTTTTGCGTTGGCGGCCTGGGCGGCGGCGCGTTCCGAGGCGAGCGTGGCGGCGGTATTGGCAGCGGCCTTTTGCTTCGAAGCCTCCTTCGCAAGGTTGTCGGCTTCGAGGGCCTTGGCCTGCTGCAAGGCCTGCTGTCGCTGCTGCTCTACCTGGAGCTTCTGTTTGGCTTGGGCATCGCTCGCCGAGGCTATCTGCTTCTGCAGCTCGGCGAGCTTGGCGTCGAGACCGGCTAGCTCGGTTTTACTCTTGTCGAATGCCGCCTGGGCGCGGGCGGCAACGATGGCCGGATCGACGAAGTAGAAAGGCTTGGAGAGTCCGTTATCGACACGGGGCTGCTGCTTGCCGCCGGTCTTGGCCTTAACATCTGCGATTACGCTTGTCATAAAGTCCGATAGACTTACTCCCGGTACGGCGAGGTTCTTGAGCATTGCAGCAGAAAAAACACCGTTGCGACCAGTACCGTCCTGGGCGGTGCTGCCCGGCTGGGTTGCGTAGGCGATGCAGGTTTCGATCTCTGAAGGAGCCGACACTACCGCAAGACCTCGGGCGCCACCGCGGCTGGAACCGGGGAAGGGATTGTCGCGGCAGGCATCGAGGAAGACGAGGGCAGTTTTCACGCCAGATGCTTTCATCCGGTCGAGGATATCGCCTAGCGACACTGAGCGCGACTTGGCCTGGGCAGAGCTCTGTATGTCTTCTTTTACGGGGATAAGATAATTCTCACCTTCGACCTGCACCCCGTGACCGGCGTAATAGAAAAGGACGGTATCCTTTCCCTTGAGCATGTTCTGAAAGTCGGCGATTGCCCCATCCATCCCCGCGAGATCCTGATCGGTACGGAGGATGACGTCGAAGCCAGCATCCTTGAGAGACGCGGCGATATCGCTTGCATCATTTACCGGATTCGAAAGGGGATTGCCTTTGTAAGCGGAGTTTCCGATTACAAGAGCCGCTCGGCCACCGGCTGATGGAGCACTTGCTCGGGCCTGACCGAAGGCGGTAGCGATAGCAACGAAGAGGACAATACCGATCAATATTCTATGAAGTAAAAATCTATTTCGTCGCATTTTAGATCACCTCTTTTTAATCATATGCAGTTCTGCTTGACACTGCTGTGGAAGAGTATAGACCCGCTCAGACAGGGTGTCAAAATTTGGAGTAAGAAAACCTAGGAAACTTAGGTGTAAAATGCCGTCATCACTTACTGTACCGCCGCGCGTCCGAATAGGCGCCTTGGACGTACTTATTAGAGGATCATCGAACTGAGCGGCAGCGGGGTCTTAGGGGCGGAGCCCCTAGGCAGGGGGATAGCGGAGGCGCCCTTTGCGTCTTTGCGCGAGGCTTTGAACCTCATAGCTTCGCTACACCGATGCAGTGCGCCGAAGCGAAGGGGGGCGCCCGCAGGCGCCCCCCTCTTTGCGTTGAACACTAGATTTATTTACTAACTGCGCTCACAGAGCGAGCCCTTAGAAAGTCCGCTCGCTCAGGTACTTGTATTCCTTCCACCTGCGCTCGACGAAGGCCTTCTCCTTGCCCAGGAGCATGGCCGCGCGCGCGGGGTCGGAGCTCACGAGGCTCTTGAAGCGGACCTCGCTGTACATGTAAGGCTCGATTTTGGCGAAGTCGGGTTCCTTGGCGTCGAGCTGGAAGGGATTTTTCCCTTCGGCCTTGAGGCGAGGATCGTAGCGGTAGAGCGGCCAGATGCCGGCTTCGCAGACGGCCTTGCCGTGGTCCATGCCCTTTGTCATGTCGATGCCCTGATTGATGCAGTGGCTGTAGGCGATGATGAGGGAGGGGCCGTCGTAGCTCTCGGCCTCGCGGAAGGCCTTGATGCATTGGGTCATGTTGGCGCCCAAGCTAACTTGAGCCACGTAGACGTAGCCGTAGGACATGGCGATCATGCCGAGGTCCTTCTTGGCGACGTCCTTGCCCGAGGTGGCGAACTTGGCGACGGCGCCGAAGGGCGTGGCCTTGGAAGCCTGGCCGCCGGTGTTGGAGTAGACTTCGGTGTCGAGCACCATGACGTTGACGTTGCGGCCGGAGGCGAGGACGTGGTCGAGGCCGCCGAAGCCGATGTCGTAGGCCCAGCCGTCGCCGCCGAAAGCCCAGACGGAGCGCTTGATGAGGTCCTCGGCCACGCTGGCGAGCTCCATGGCCCAAGGCTCCTTGACCTTGACGCATTCTGCCTTGAGCTGGACGACCGCGGCGCGCTGCGCCTCGATGTCGTCCTCGCTGCCCTGGGCGTTGTTAATGAGCTTGTCGACGAGCGCCGCGCTGATCCCTGAGCCCTTCTTGGACACGAGGAGCTCGCGGGCGTACTCGGCGCGCTTGTCGGCCGATAGGCGCATGCCGTAGCTGAACTCGGCGGCGTCCTCGAAAAGGCTGTTGGACCAGGCCGGGCCTTTGCCGTCGGGACGGGCGGTGTAGGGCACGGTGGGCAGGTTGCCGCCGTAGATCGAGGTGCAGCCGGTGGCGTTGCCGATGATGGCGTGGTCGCCGACGAGCTGGGTCATGAGCTTGATGTAGGGGGTCTCGCCGCAGCCGGCGCAGGCGCCGGAGAACTCGAAGAGGGGCTGGCGCATCGCGATGCCCTTGGGCAATGCGAGGTTGAGGAGCTTTAGGTCCGTGTTGGGGATCTTGAGGAAGAAGTCCCAGTTCTTGCTCTCGGCCTCGCGCAGGGGCGGCTGGGCCTCGAGGTTGATGGCCTTGCGGCTAGGGTCGGCCTTGTCCTTGACGGGGCAGATGTTGACACAGGCGCCGCAGCCGGTGCAATCCTCGGGCGCGATCTGGAGGGTGGCCTTCATCCCGGCGAGCTCCTTGCCCTTGGCGTCTACGCCCTTGAAGGTGGCGGGCGCTCCGGCGAGGTATTTGGCTTCGTAGGCCTTGAGGCGGATGACGGCGTGGGGGCAGACCATCGTGCAGTTGCCGCACTGGATGCAGATCTCCTCGTTCCAGACGGGAATCTTCTCGGCGATGTTGCGCCTTTCGTACTTGGTGGTGCCGGTGGGGAAGGTGCCGTCCAGGGGCATCTGGCTGACCTTGAGCTTGTCGCCGCGGTTGGCGATGATCTCGCCGATCACTTCCGTGACGAACTTGGGCGCGTCGGTGGGCACGGGGCTCTTCATATGCGTCTTGCTGGTGGCCGTAGAGGGGTACTTGACCTCGACTACGGACTGCAGCGCCGCGTCGATGGCCGCGATGTTCTTGGCGACGATGTCGGCGCCCTTGCGCGAGTAAGTCTTCTCCGTGTATTTCTTCACGAGCCTGACCGCCTCGTCCTGGGGCAGGACGCCGGAGATCTTGAAGAAGGCGGTCTGCATGATGGTGTTGACGCGTGAGCCCATCCCGGTGCGCTCGGCGATCTCCATGCCGTCGATCACGTAGAACCGCAGCTTCTTGTCGATGATCCGGCTCTGGACCTCGGCGGGAATCTCGTTCCAGACCTTGTCGGCGCTGAAGGGGCTGTTGAGAAGGAAGACGCCGCCGCTCTTGCAGTTGGCGAGCATGTCCAGGCGCTCGAGGAAGGAGAATTTGTGGCAGGCCAGGAAATCGGCCTTGTCGACGAGGTAGGGCTTCTTGATGGCCTTGGGGCCGAAGCGGAGGTTGGAGACCGTGTAGGTGCCGGCTTTCTTGGAGTCGTAGACGAAGTATCCCTGGGCGGCGTTGGGGGTGTCGTCGCCGATGATCTTGATCGAGTTCTTGTTGGCGCCTACGGTGCCGTCGGACCCGAGGCCGTAGAAGAGGCACTCTATCGTGCCCTCCGTCTCGATCGCGAAATTTGGATCGAAGTCGAGGCTCTGGAAGCTGACGTCGTCGTGGATGCCGACGGAGAAATGGTTCTTGGGACTAGGCTTCTTGAGCTCGTCGAGGACGGCTTTGGCCATCGTCGGCGTGAACTCGGCCGATCCCAGGCCGTAGCGGCCGCCGATGACGGTGGGCCATGCCTTGAAGGGCGACGCACCGGCGCCCATGGCCTCGCCGATGGCGGTGCGCACGTCCTCGTAGAGCGGCTCGCCGATGGCGCCCGGCTCCTTGGTGCGGTCGAGGACGGCGATGGACTTGACCGACGCGGGAATGGCCTTGATGAAGTGCTCGACGCTGAAGGGGCGGAAGAGGTGCACCTTGAGCACGCCGACCTTCTCGCCTTTCCGAGCGAGGTAGTCGACGGTCTCCTCGACGACGTCGGCGCCGGAGCCCATCACGATGACGACGCGCTCGGCGTCGGGCGCTCCGGCGTATTGGAAGAGCTTGTACTCGCGGCCGACGATCTTGGCGAACTTGGCCATCGTCTTCTCGACGATCGCGGGGACGGCGGCGTAGAGGTTGTTGGTGGCCTCGCGCGAGGTGAAGTAGACGTCGGGGTTCTGGCTGGTGCCGCGGATGGCCGGGTGCTCAGGCGAAAGGCCCCGGGCGCGGTGGGCGCGCACGAGCTCGTCCGAGATCATCTGGCGCATCACGTCGTAGGAGAGCTCCTCGACCTTGGACACCTCGTGGGAGGTGCGGAAGCCGTCGAAGAAGTGGAGGAAGGGGATGCGCGCCTCGAGGGTGGCGGCGTGGGCTATGAGGGCGATGTCCATGGCCTCCTGGACGTTGTTGGAGGCGAGCTGGGCCCATCCGGTCGATCGCGCGGCCATGACGTCCTGGTGGTCGCCGTAGATCGAGAGGGCGTGGGCCGCGATGGCGCGGGCGGCGATATGGAAGACGGCCGAAATGCACTCGCCCGCGATCTTGTACATGTTGGGTATCATGAGCAGCAGGCCCTGGGAGGCGGTGAAGGTGGTGGTCAGGGCTCCCGAGGTGAGGGCGCCGTGCACCGCGCCCGCGGCTCCGGCCTCGGACTGGAGCTCGACGACCTGGGGGATGGTGCCCCAGATGTTCTTGCGGCCCTGGGCCGAGAATTCGTCGGAAAGCTCGCCCATGTTGGAGGAGGGGGTGATCGGGTAGATCGCGATTACTTCGCTGAGGGCGTGGGCCACGTGGGCGGCGGCAGTGTTGCCGTCGATCATGACCATGTTCTTAGTATCGGACATATAGGATCCTTATAAGTGGATTGGGGATCGGAACCTAAAGGTCCCTAGGGACTTTTGCGTCCCTGGACAATAGTAGAGGGATTGTGGTTTTTATTCAATATATAGATTCCGCCCAGGCAGAAGGACCCGTTCCATCTTGACCCCATCCCGCGGCCCCGGATAGGCTGATCCCGCAGGCATAGTTTCGCCGGGGTCTCACCCCGGCATAGTTTCGCCGGGGTCTCACCCCGGCATAGTTTCGCCGGGGTCTCACCCCGGCTTAAGCCGGGGTGGTGGAATTGGTAGACACCAGGGACTTAAAATCCCTTGCTGCGCAAGCGGCGTACGGGTTCAAGTCCCGTTCCCGGCATTATCTTGTAAGAGATTAGACGAGCCACCAGAAAACTGGCGCTTGTCCCTAA
>Ga0182027_10000106_pt1 | contig 129498 bp, 120 predicted proteins | sample 712E1DmetaG_FD_121300 | JGI IMG/M metagenome (GOLD analysis project Ga0182027, IMG submission 121300) | Permafrost microbial communities from Stordalen Mire, Sweden - 712E1D metaG (Illumina Assembly) | ecosystem: Environmental > Terrestrial > Soil > Wetlands > Permafrost | place: Sweden...
GCCGGCGGCGCTGGTGTTGGCGGTGGCGAGGGTGAAGACGCCGCCGCTCGCGATCGTGGCGTCGCCGCCCATCGTGGCGAAGGCCGGGGCGCCGGAGGTGACGCCGAGCAGGAGCTGGCCGGACGAGCCGGAGAGCGAGATGAGGTTCTTCGAGGCGTCGGTCGCGACCAGCTGGGAGGCGGTGAGGCCGGTGACCTGCATGGCCGCGGCGATGGTCGAGGTGGAGGAGACGGTCAGGTACCGGGCCGAGTCGTTGGCGTTGGCGACCTGGAAGATGTTGCCCGTGGGCGCGGCGAGCGCGTCCTGGACGGTCAGGCGGGCGGTCGGGGTGGCTACGCCGACGCCGACGTTGCCGGTGAAGGAGGCGACGCCCGTGGCGGAAATGGCGAGGCGCGTGACGCCGTTGGTGTTGAGATTCAGGCTGTTGCTGTCGCCGGTGCCGATGTTGACGGTGGACCCGAGGCTGTTGTCGTTGGTCGTGAGGACAGTGGCGCCGTTGCTGGTGATGGTGCCACCGCAGGCAAGGGTGCCCGAGGTGCTGACCGAGCAGGCGTTGGCGCTGGTGCCGCTGCCGAGGTAGACGGTGCCGGCGCTGTTGATGTTAATGCCGCCGGTGCCGTTGGAGATGCTGATGGGGAAGTTGGCGGGGGCGCTGAACTTGGCGGTTTGCGTATTCTGGTCGAAGCCAATCCGCAGGACCGAGGTGCCCGACTGGTCGTAGGCGATGTTGGCCGTGCCGCCGGAGAGCCAGAGGTCGTGCCAGCGACGGTCGTAGTCGCCCAGGTTGTAGACGTTGTCGACGCTCGGCGTGAGGTTGCCAGCGATGCGAGCATTCGGGGTGATGACATAGGTGCTCGAAGCCGAGCCGATGACGGTGTTGGTCGAGCTGACGGTCAGGTATTGGGCCGAGTTGTTGGCGTTGGCGACCTGGAGGATGTTGCCGGTGGGGGTGGCGAGGGCGTCCTGGACGGTGAGGCGGGCGCCGGCGGTCGTCGTGCCGATCGCGACGTTGCCCAAGTTGGTCATGCCCGTGCCACCCGCGTCGGTGCCGGTGCCGAGGGTGGCGGCGAGCGTGTCGACGACGTTGCTGCCGGCGACGGTGGACCAAGTCAAGTTGCCCGAGCCGTCGTTCTTGAGATAGGTGGTGGCGCCGCCCTGGATCCCGGGCCAAGCGTAGGCGACGGTGTTGAGAGTGGTGGTGGCGGCGGACACGGTGAGCGCCCCGTTGACGGTCGCGCCAGTGGTGCCGAGGTTGAAGATTTCGCTGCCTGCGACGCTGAAGCCTAGGTGGCCTGCGCCACCGCTCCACATGCCGTTGTTGACGTGGTTGGCGAATGCGTAGGCCGGAGCCGAGGCTGTCCCGTCAGTCGCCTTGAAAATGCCGGAAGTGGCGATGTTCCCAGTCGCGAGCAGGTCGCCGCCGACGTTGGTGCTGGTCGAGGAGACGGTCAGGTACCGCGCCGAGTCGTTGGCGTTCCCGACCTGGAAGATATTGCCGGTGGGGCTGGCGAGGGCGTCCTGGACGGTGAAGCGGGCGGTGGGCGCGGTCGTGCCGACGCCGACGTTGCCGGTCCCGAGTATCGTCAGGCTGGCGGTAGCCCCGTCCTTGTTGAAGAACTTGATGTCGCCGGTACTGCCGACGAACTGCTGCCTGACGTAGTTCGCGCCGGTCCCGCCGGCCAAAGTACCAGTCTGAACAAACTTTATATCTGGCGGCGTGCCGGGGAGGCCATTGCCTGCATAATTGCTTGACTCTAGATAGGTTGAGCTGGTAAAAGCCGCGTCAGCGGTTGAGTTACCGTAGCCCACGGCCCCGTGCTCAATGCTGTCGTTGCCCCTGAAAGCGATGGCCGAGAAGCTGTTGCCCCCGTTGTTGTTCTGAAGCGTCAGCACGTTGGCGTTGACGGCGTTGTTGACGAACTGGAGCTCGCCCGTCGCGAAAGTCGGAGCGGCTTGTGCCGTTACGCCGTTGATCGTCAGACTCGTCCCGACGCCGAGGTTGCCGGCGACGTTGGTCGAGGTCGAGCTGACGGTGAAGTAGCGCGCCGAGTCGTTGGCGTTGGCGACCTGGAAGATGTTGCCGGTGGGGCCGGCGAGGGCGTCCTGGACGGTGAGCTTGGCGGTCGGGCTGGCGGTGCCGACGCCGACGTTGCCGGAGACGATCAGGCCGTTCGCGGGTGCGGCATTAGCCCCTCCGTATGAACCGAGCGACATGCTGCCCGCCACATCAAATTGTGACTTTGGTGTCAGCGTGTTTATCCCCACCTTGCCGCCGTTGGTCGCGATGCTGACGTTTGTCGTAGCTGGTGTGCTGTTGTCCTGGATAACAAGGGTATCGAGGGTGTTGTGATAGTAGATGTCTGCCTTCTTCGCGCCTCCACTTTGGAGTTCTATGAACGGCAGGCTGACGCTTGCGCCGCTCGCCGCGTTAATCACCAGGCCCGCATGAGCTCCATTAAGTGTATTTCTGATGGTCTCCACCGTATTGGCGCTGGTACTGCCGTCAACAAACAAGCTAGTTGTCGGGCTTGTAGTACCGACGCCGACGTTGCCGGTCCCGAGTATCGTCAGGCTGGCGGTAGCCCCGTCCTTGTTCAAGAACTTGATGTCGCCGGTGCTGCCGACGAACTGTTGCCTGACGTAGATCCCACCAGTCCCGCCACCCAAAGTGCCAGTCTGAACGAACTTCAAGTCTGGCGGCGTGCCGGGCCAGCCGCTTCCTGCGTAGTTACTTGCCTCTAGATATGTTGAGTTGGTAAACGGCGCGTCGGAATTCGAGTTGCCGTAGCCCAGGGCACCGTGCTCGACGTTGTCGCTCCCCCTGAAAGTGACAGCCGAGAAGCTGTTGGTTCCGCTGTTGTTTTGGAGCGTCAGCACGCCGCCGCTGACGGAATTGCTTACGATCTGGAGTTCACCGGTCGAGAAATTGGGAGCTGCCTGAATTGTAGCGCCGTTGATCGTCAGGCTCGTCCCGACGCCGAGGTTGCCGGCGACGTTGGTCGAGGTGGAGGAGACGGTCAGGTACCGAGCCGAGTCGTTGGCGTTGGCGACCTGGAAGATGTTGCCGGTCGGCGAGGCCAGGGCGTCCTGAACGGTGAGGCGGGCGGTGCCGGAAGTCGCGCCGATCGCGACATTGCCCAGGTTGACCATGTTGAGTCCCGCGCCGTCATTGCCCGCGCCGAGGGTGGCCGCGAGGGTGTCGACGACGTTGCCGCCGGGGCCAGCGACCCAGGAGAGGTTGCCCGAGCCGTCGTTCTGGAGGTAGGTGCTGGCGCCGCCCTGACCGGAGGGCCAGCTGGTGGTCACGTTGTTGATCTTGAGAATGTTGCCGGTGAAGGACGACGCGCCATTGACGGCGAGGGCCCCGCTGACCTTCAACTTGACCGCCGTGCCCGATGAATCCGCTTCTCCAAAAGCCGCTTCAGTTCCGCCGGTATTGAACTGCAGCATGTCATGCCAGGCGGTCCCGTCATTGACGCTGATCAGGCCGCCCTCCGGATAGTTACCGGCTCCAACGTTATTAGGGATGATGCCCATCGCGACAATCTTGCCGCTTTGGTGCACAAAATGGATTGACCCCAACCAATCATTGTCCGCGCTGGTGTTCACGCGTATAGATGGATTAGTGGTGGAATTTATTTCAAGCTTATAGGCCGGGTTAGTCAGCCCAACGCCGAGGTTGCCGGCGACGGTGGTCGAGGTCGAGGAGACGGTCAGGTACCGCGCGGAGTCGTTGGCGTTGGCGACCTGGAAGATGTTGCCGGTCGGCGAGGCCAGGGCGTCCTGGACGGTCAGGCGGGCGGTGGGCGCGGTCGTGCCGATGCCGACGTTGCCGGTCCCCAAGATGTTGAACACGTCGTTCGTCGAATGCAATCCCATGGAGAGCCTATTACTGGTGGAACCGGCACCAGCATAGACGAAATAGAGTTGCCCCATGTTATAAGGCGCATCGGACTGACCCACGGAATATAAGAGGCTGTCGCCGGCGACCATGCCGCTGTTCAACAACCGAACCCCACGTTGCCATGGTCCTGACCCGGTCGCGGCCAAATCAACTAACGGGCTAGCGGCATCTGACCCCGATACCGACAATGCGGAACCCGGCGTCGTCGTCCCGATGCCGACGTTGCCGGAGACGATCAAGCTGTTGGATGGGGCGGCGTTGTTGCCGGCGTAAGAACCGATGGCCACGCCGCCGTTCACGTCCAGCTTGCTCAAGGGCGTGACCGAGCCGATGCCGACGCCGGTCGTGTTGAGGCGCATCATCTCGGTCGGGGGCGGGGCGCCGACGCCGACGTTGAAGGCGAGCGTGGAGGTGGTCGGGCGGTACATCCGGACGTCGGCGTTCGAGCCCTTGTTGTTCAGGTAGAGCGAGCCGTCGCTCAAGTCGTAGGCGAGGTAATGGCCGCCGTTGCCGCTGTTGAGGTTGGCGAGGCCGGTCGCGTACTGGATGCCGTTGAAGGTGCTGCCGACTGTCGTCCCCATCCAAATCGCGCCACCGCCGCCGGACGAGTTGCCGATGGAGGTGTTATTGGAGCCGTCCTGTATGAGGTAGGCGTAGGTGCCGGCCTGGAAGCCGCCGGACGCTCCGCCAATCACCTTGCCGGACGTGGTCAGATTGCCGCTCGCGTCCACCGTGAGCGCGTGACCACTGCCGATCGAGAGGAGCGCGCTGGGCGACGAGTCGCCGATGCCGACGTTGCCGAGGTTGACCATGCCCGTGCCACCAGCGTTGTTGCCTGCAGTGAGCGTGTCCCCGAGGGTGTCGACGACGTTGCCGGAGGGGACGGCGGCCCAGGTGCCGTTGCCGTAGAGGACGGTGCCACTGTTGGCGGTGCCGGAACCCAGCAGCGACGTGGCGACGGTGCCGGAGGTGATCTGCGAGGCGCTGATGGCGATGGCGGTCGTGGTGGCGGAGGTGACGCGGCCCTTGGCGTCCACGCTGAACTGGCCGACATGCGAGGCGTCGCCGTAGGCACCGGGCGTCCCGGTGAAGGCGGAGGCGAGGGTGACGGCGCCGGAGCTGTTGATGGTGGCGTCGCCGGAGAGAGTCGCGAAGGCCGGGGCGCCGGAAGTGCCGAGCAGGAGCTGGCCAGCAGTGCCCGTAATCGAGACCAGGTTCTTGGAGGCGTCGGTCGCGACCAGCTGGGAGGCGGTGAGGGAGGAGGCAGTGACGGTGCCGGTGACGGCGAGCGCCCCGCCGACCTGGGTGGAGGTCGAGGAGACGGTGAGGTACCGCGCGGAGTCGTTGGCATTGGCGACCTGGAAGATGTTGCCGGTCGGGCTGGCGAGCGCGTCCTGGACGGTCAGGCGGGCGGTGCCGTTGGTGGCGCCAATCCCGACGTTGCCCAAGTTGGTCATGCCGGTGCCGCCGGCGTTGTTGCCTGCAGTGAGCGTGTCCCCGAGGGTGTCGACGACGTTGCCGCCGCCGCTGGTGACGGTGGCCCAGGTGTTGTCGCCGCGAAGGAAGGTGGTCGAGTTGGCAGTGCCGGAGCCCAGCAGCGACGTGGCGAGGGTGCCGGAGGTGACCTGCGAGGCGTCGATGGCGATGGAGGTCGTGGTGGCGGAAGTGACGCGGCCCGTGGCGTCCACGCTGAACTGGCCGACCGACGAGGCCGTGCCGTAGGCGTTGGCGGAGACGCCGGTGGAGGCGAGGGTGACGGCGCCGGAACTGTTGATCGTAGCATCGCCGCTCATCGTCGCGAAAGCCGGGGCGCCGGAAGTGCCCAGGAGGAGCTGGCCAGCGGTGCCCGTGATCGAGACCAGGTTATTGGAGGCGTCGGTCGCGACCATCTGGGAGGCGGTGAGGCTGGAGAGCGTGGTCGTGCCGGTGACGGCCAGGTTGCCGCCGACCTGCGTCGAGGTGGCGGAGACGGAGAAGTACCGGGCCGTGTTGCCGTTGCTCTGGATATCGAACAGGTTGGCGCCGAGGCCGCCCGCAGCGTCGGCGATGGTGAGCGCGCCCTGGGTGGCGTTGACCGTGATCTCGGCGGCCCCGGGGGTCGAGGCGGCGAAGGCCTCATTCAGGGTCGCGGAGCCGGTGGCGACGGAGGTCCAGGAAAGGTTGCCGGTGCCGTCGTTCTTGAGGTAGGTGTTCGAGCCGCCCTGGCTGGAGGGCCAGCTCATGACGACGCCGTTCAGGCTGGAGAGGTTGCCGGTGACGGCGAGCGCCCCGCCGACGGTCGTCGAGGTCGAGCTGACGGTCAGGTAGCGGGCCGAGTTGTCGCTGTTGGCGACGTTGAAGATGTTACCGGTCGGGCTGATGTCCAGACTGTTGACCGTCAGGGTCCCGCTCGCGACCGTGTGGCCGTCCACGTCGACCGTGAGGCGGTTCGCGCCGTCGTTCTTCAAGGCCAGGAGCAAGTCCCCTGCCGAGACCTGGGCGGCGGCCGGGTTGGCGGTGATGACGGCGTTGGCCGAAGTCGGGTCGCCGGTGATGGTCAGGAGGCCCGAGGCCGAGGTCGCCGGGATGTAGGCGGCGACGCTGCCGGTGGCGCTGGCGGTGAGGCCATCGATGAGGTTGGCGCTGAAAGCATACGGGACGGAGGTGAAGAGCTTCCGGGGCGTCATCTCGGAGTCGCCGCCGATCGTCACGCCGAGCCAGAGGCTGCCGCTGTCGAACAGGTTCGCCGGCAGGGAGTTCATGGTCGCGTCGCCGACGCTCATCGAGAAGACGCCGTTCGTCGTCGTGGCCGAGAAGGTGACCGGGCTGCCGCAAGTGCCGCGCGTGACGTAGACGCAGTTCCCGGCGAGAGCGGCGTCCCAGATCTTGAGGACAACCGGGAGCGGGCCGTCGGGCACGACCACGCCGACGGTGTCAGTGATGCGCGCCTGGTAGTTGAGGATATTGGGGCTGGAGCTGGCGACGGCGGCTTGCGGCGCCAGGCCGAGGGCCGGCACGAAGCTGGACAAAACCAAAGCCGCAGCCGACGCCTTCATGAGGAAGGCGGCGACCTTACGCCAGAGGCGGCGCTGTCGGAAATTAAGTTTGGCTTGCTCCAGACTCTTCAACACAGTTTGGTTTTGGGCGGTTCTTTTTCTTCCGCCCGGATCGGCTCCCAGCTTGCCACGTGGGACGAAGTCCTTTACGTGGTCGTCGGGGGCCGGTCCGGAAGGAGAAGCCTTTCAGCGTCCTCCGGGTCACTGGGTCTTGGGCGGTTGATCCGATTTCACGCCGATTTGCTTGATCCCGATGTCGAGCCCGACCACGCCTTCGCCGGCCTTCTTGCCCGTGAGGTCGATTTCGGGGGTTTTCGTCTTCTCGTAGCCCGGTTTCTCCACCGTGACGAAGTACTTGCTGTTGCCGACCAGGAAGTTGTAACGCCCGCGGCTGTCCGTCACCCGCGACTCCAGGACTTTCTGGTACTTGCTCTCGACGACGCGAGCCACGGCGAACGGCACTGGTTTCTTGGTCGCCTCGTCATAGACGATGCCCCAGTTCTTCGGTTTCGCCGGCCGGGCCAGGCGCCGGAAGACGAGGTAGATGGCGATTTGGGCGACGGCGAGGATTAAGTAGTAGAAGGTCCGGTAGAGGGCGAAGAGCACGAGGGCGATGGCAGTGGAGGCGAAGCCGAGGATGTTCTGGGCCCGGGCCAGGAGGGACTCGAGTATCAGCTGGCGCGAGGTCTGGACCTCCTCGATCGAGTCGAGCGGGATGTTGGCGGCGATGATCGCCCCATCCTTGCCGACCTTGATGATCTCGCCGTGGTACAGGTCAAGGAACTGCCGGTCTTCGCGTTGGTTCTTGAGGATGTCCGAGGGGAACGTCAGGCCCTGCTTGGTCACCTCCATCCGATACTCGCCCTCGTCGACCATGAAGGAGTAGCGCCCGCGCTTGTCCGTCACGAGCGTGCGGACGAGCTTGCCGTTGGTTCGGAACAGGCGCACGACCGCCAGGTCGACCGGTTGGCGCGTCAGGGCGTTGTAGACCACGCCGTACTCCTTGCGCTTCTTGAGCCAGAACAGGAGGAATGGCTGGGTCAGGAGGTAGTAGAGGTAGGTCGCGACGTTGGCGGCCCGGACGGCCGAGATGATCACGAGGCCGGTCACGGCGATGGTCGCCGGCCCGACGTATTGGGAAGTGGCCTTCTCGACCTGCGGGTCCTGGATGATCTCCTGCTGGAGGACCTTGGTGACGTAGACCGTCTGGCTGGAGATGCCCTGGGCGACGTTGAAGATGTTCTCGGTGAGCGGCGCGCCGGGGATGATGACTTCGGCAAGCGTCTTGGGTATCGCGATGAGCTCGATGTTGCCGTTGACGACGTTGTCGCTGATTGGGAGCGGCGCCGTGGTCTTGGGACGGTAGCCGTCCTTGCTGACCATGAGGCGGTAGGTGTCGTTCGGGACCACGAACCCGTAGATGCCGTCCGAGGGCGTGGTGAGCGGGTTGTTCTGGTGATAGGGCAGGTCGTTCCAGATCACCCAATTGCCGCCGACATTGCGCTGGATGGTGACGGTGACGCCGGGGAGGCGGACCTCCGAGCCGTCCTTCATCTCATAGACGTAGCCGAACGGCTCCACCTTGAGGCTGAACGGGACCACGTCGGTCGTGTCATTGTCGAAGAGCGCGATGACCATCCCGTTCACGGTCTGCGTGGTATCCGGGTCTTGCAGGTCCACGACGTAGGCATCGGTAATCGGCCCAGCCGCCTGGGCCGCCTGGATCAATCCGTCGTCCGGGGCCAAGGACACGCCGTTGGTGACGTTGGTGGTCCCCGTCTCCCTCTTCAGCAGGTACGAGCCGTTGCCGAAGTTCAGGGTCAGCGACTTGACGGCCCGCGGTAGGGCGGCCACCGGGACGATGACCGAGAACGAGCGGCCGATCAGGTTGTGAATGATCTTCTGGGGATCCGGTTCCAGCGTGATCGTCCGATTCATGGCCGTATAGACGATGAGGTCGGCCTGGATGCGGGCGTTCGGCGGGGTGGTCGAGGGCGGAATCACCACGGGCGGCGGAGGCGGCGGAGGCGGGGCGGGGCAGTCAGCGGGGCAGGTCTGGTAGGTCTCGCCGGGGTCGCAGGAGCTGTCGCCGCAGACCGGGCCGAGGGGCGGAGGGGCGGGGCAGTCGGCGGGGCAGCTGGCGTGCGTCTCCCCTGCCTCGCAGGTGCCGTTGCCGCAGGCCGGGACCGGCGGCGGGGCCGGGCAGTCGGTGGGGCAGGTCAGGTAGGTCTCGTCGTGGTCGCAGGTGCCGTTGCCGCAGGCCGGAGCCGGGCAGTCGGCGGGGCAGTCGGCGTGCGTCTCCCCTGCCTCGCAGGCGCCGTTGCCGCAGGCCGGGACCGGCGGCGGGGCCGGGCAGTCGGTGGGGCAAGTCTCGTAGGACTCGCCATGGTCACATGCACCGTTGCCGCAGGCCGGTAACGGGCAGTCGAAGGGACAGCTGGTGCGCGTCTCCCCTGCCTCGCAGATGCTGTTGCCGCAGACCGGGACCGGCGGAGGCGCCACGGGCGTGCCGGTGGCGTAGGCCGCGGTGGAATGGTTGTCGGAGGTGTCCCGGGCCCAGATCGAGTAGTAGTAGAGCGTGCCGTCAGTGAGACCCGAGTCGACGTAGGTTTGGGCCGAGCCGGTGTAGATGGGACCGCAGGTGGTCGGGTTGGTCGGGTAGCTGGTGGTCGAGCGGCAGAGGACGACGACCGAGAAGTCCGCGTCTGTCGGGTTGTTCCAGGTCAGCGTGTTCTGCTCGGCGCCCGGCGTCGCCTCGAAATCGGTGGGCGGCCCCGGCGGGATGAGATCATAGGGCGTGGCGTGGGCCGTGGCGCCGGAAGCATAGTTGTGGGAGGTGTCGTAGGCGAAGGCGGTGTAGTAGTTCTCCACGCCGACCGAAGCGGTCAGGTCCACGGTTGCCGTACCGGTGCCGTCGTAGACTAGGAGTCCTTGGTTGTGGTTCGCCGGGTAACCAGTGAGCAGGCGCCGGATCATGATGCCAGCGAGATCGGGATCGGCCGGAAGCGTCCAGGTGAGCGTGTCCTTGAGGAGGCCGCCGACCGCCGTGAAGTTGAAGACGTTGGCCGGCGGGATCGTGTCGGCGAGCGTCGTGAAGGTCTGGTTGGTAGAAGTGGCGGAGTTGCCGGAGGCGTCGCTCGACGAGACCGTGAAGTCATAGGGCGTCGCCGAGGTGAGGCCCGTCAGGGTGACCTGGTGGTTCGCGAGGAGCGAAGGGTCAGCGGCGGTCGAGCCGTAGGCCGTCGTCTTCCCGTAGGTCACGGTGGAGTTGGCCAGCTCGTTCGTCTGCCAGTTGACGCGGGCCGAGGTCGTCGTGATCTGGTCGACCGTGATGTTGCTCACGACCGGCGGGATTGTGTCGAGGGTGACGAAGGTGAACTCGACCGAAGTGGCGGAGTTGCTGGCGGCGTCGACCGAAGTGACGCGGAAGCGGTAAGTCGCGCCGGAGTTGAGGCCCGTCAGGTCGACGGCGTGACTGTTGGTCAGGCCCACCGAGCTCGCGCTCCAGGCATACGGCTCGGCGAAGCCGTAGTTGACCAGGGAGGTCGCGTCCTCGTTGGTGTCCCAGGTGATCCGGGCCGTCGTGCCCGTGATGTTGACGACGTGGATGTTGGTGATGACGGGCGGCGTGGTGTCGATGGTGACGAAGGTGTAATCGCCGGAAACTGACTCGGCGGTGCTGGTGCCGGTCGAGCGGACGCGGAAATGATAGGTCTGGCTGGCGGTGAGGCCGGTGAGGTGAACCGTGTGGTTGAAGACGTTGCCGGCGGTCGTCGCCTGCGGGCCGTATGCCATCGTCGGGCCGTAGTCGACAGTGCTGGACGAGGCGATGTCGGTGTCCCAGAGGACATCAGCGGTCGTTTCCGTGATGTGGACGACGTGGACGTTGGTGATGATGGGCGGGTTGTTCACTGGGACGCCTCCCCCACCCCCATGGGTACATTCGGAACCGACGCAAGCCGTCACTTGGACATCATTGGAGCCGGCAATGCTGACGCCAGCGCCGCCGGCGTCGCCGAAGGTGCCGGCGAGGCCGAGGACGTGACTCCCGCTCGCGGCCGGATTGATGATCTGGTGCGTGCCGGCCGTCGGATAGGTGGCATTCTCGCCGATGAGGACACGGACGCAGCGCCCAGCGGGAATCTCGCCTAGGCCAGCATCGGTCGGAGCCGTAAGAGTCAGGGTCTGGCCGGCCACGGCGACGCCCCAAGTGCCGGCGGCGGGCGCGGCGGCCAGTGACTTGTCGGTGAAGGTGCCGGCGCAGTCGTTCGTGGGCGGCGTCGTGTCGTAGCCCAGGTCGACGTCGGCGGGCGTGATGCCCGCGAGGTTGAAGGACCCGGGCGCGCCGAACGTGAGCGCGATGGTGTCCGTCGGCGCATCGACGCCCGTGGGGCTGACGAAGAGGACTCGGTGGTCGGCACCCGCGCTCCCCATGAGCGTGTTCATCGTGTCAGAAAAGCCGGTGACTGTTGCCATTCGTGCAGCAAACGGCAACAAGCCACCGGCCATCATGGCGGCGACGATTAGGATGCGGGTTGTCGACTTGAGAGTCCTCATGTCGGTTTGGTCTTGCCGCGTGGGACGAAACGTCCTTTACGCGGTTTTGATCTTCGGGCGTCCTTGGCGCCCGTGCAGCAGGCGTCAAAAACGGGCGAAATGTTCATTCCGTCCCTATGTCAGTTGATTTTCTTGACTATTGGTAAGCATGCGTTTCCCCCGACGCCGCTTAACCGCAAGTGAACTTAACCATGCTTGGAGTAACCAAGATAGCTGCCACCAAGAACAAATGGTGGCGTCCACAAGCGTTCCAAGACTAAAGATTGAACTTTTGTCCCAGAGTTTTAGCGTGACCCGAAGTCACGACGCGGATGGCACTTCGCCACTTGTAGAGAAGAAAGCTGCACGATTCCTCCTCTTGATCCACGTAAGAACAGTATAACTTAAAAGGGTATAAAAGTCAACCTGTTACTTGGCTAATGTTAGACAAGAAATAAAATTAAAAAACACATCTAGGTTTCTTCATGTGGATAACTTTCCGGCCTTGCATCAAAACGTCTTTTTAACGGCCAACTTATCCACAGTTAGACTCGAAAAGTCCTAATTTGGGCGTTTATAAAACTAGATGTCCAGACTATCTTAGACAAATAGCTTAATTTTTATGTGTTTTCATGATTAATCCGTTAGGACAAGGTTAAATTTAGCAAAATTAAGAAAAAGTTTGTCAATTTTTATCAAAAAATATGTTTCCCGTGAAACAGTTATGACCTGTTTCACAAAAAGACTGTGGGTTATTTTCGGGTTGTTCACATTTCCATCACAGGTTATTAACTTTCTGATCTGTGGTTTACTTGCCGCGTTTCACTTCCAAATGTCCGCCAATCATCACCCCTCCTGCCTCCCCTCATCACGCATCCCCGCCTACCGGCAGGCAGGCGTCCTGCGCCAACGTCGCGGGTCACCTCCCCTCAATAGGGGAGGTTCGAATTCTCCCCCTCCCTATCACCCCTCCTACCTCCCCTTTCAGGGGAGGGCACAGGTGAGTTGATTCTTTTCAGGGGGAGGGTGCTTTGAGTTGATTGTTTCACGGGAAACAAAAACCACCGTTTTTTGAACAGTGGTTTTTGTTGGTGGACCGCAGGAGATTCGAACTCCTGGCCTCTGCAATGCGAATGCAGCGCTCTACCAGCTGAGCTAGCGGCCCAAGCTTTGTGATCTGTTGCCAGACTGGCGGCTCGGTGGCCGACAACAGAAGCTGCCCGAGTCGGATGCGAGGGTTCGCCGGTTGGCGAAGCTTCTGTTGGTGGCTGCCGGGCAGACAGTCTGTCAACAGATTATGTGTCGCACATTATTAATCTTTCGAGGAACGATGGAGGTGGTGGGCCCGCCAAGAATCGAACTTGGATCTAAGGCTTAGGAGTCCCTTGTTCTATCCGTTGAACTACGGGCCCATGCTCTGTTCGCCGTTGGCGGCTGGCTTCGTACGCGTTATAGTGTATGCGCTTATCGCCTAACGGTCAACCACATGACGCTCGCCTTGGTTATCATCACGCTCCTCGTCCTGGTCGCCGGTTTGGTGGCGATCGTTTTCCTGATGGACCGGAAATTCCGGGACCTGGCCGACGGCCAGAAGAACGACCCGCTGACCCAGGTGATGAACCAGAACCTCCAGGCGATGCACAAGCGCCTCGACGACGCCGCCCGGCAGTTCGGCATCATGGGTCAGGAACTGCGCTCGATGCAGGACATCGGCAAGAACATCAATGACCTCCGCTCGGCCTTCTTTTCGCCTAAACTTCGCGGAAATTTCGGTGAGCAGGTCTTGAATGACATGCTCGACGCCAACTTCCCGAAGGACCTCTACGAGACCCAGCACAAGTTCAAGGACGGCCAGACGGTGGACGCCGTCATCAAGACCCGCGACGGCCTGATTCCGGTCGACTCGAAGTTCCCGGTCGACAACTACCGCAAGATGATCGTGGCGACCACCGACGAGGAGCGCGCCGCCGAGCGCAACGAGTTCTTCAAGGCGGTCCGCAAGCACATCAGTGACATCGCCAAGAAGTACATCCTGCCGGGCGAGGGGACTCTCAACTTCGCCGTGATGTACGTGCCGTCGGAGGGCATCTTCTACGAGATTATCTCCTCGAGCGACGAGCTCTCGGACCTGGCGCGCCAGATGAAGGTCCTCATGACCTCGCCCAACACGATGTCCTACTTCCTGCACATCCTGCGCCTGGGCCACGAGCGCATCCGCATCGAGGAGAACGTCCAGAAAGTCTGGGAGATGCTCGCCGGGTTCCAGCAAGAAACCGCCAAGTTCGGCGAGACTCTGGGCGTGCTCGCGCGCCACGTCACCAACGCCAAAAACGCCATGGATTCGGCCTCGAACGATTACGGTCGCCTGGCCTCCAAAGTCGACCAGATCAGGCAACTGAAATAGGGGGTTCTGAGCGGGTGTTGTTTCTCCCTCTCTGAAAGAGAGGGTCGGGGTGAGTGAACACGAAGAACAGCATCACTCCTCCGTCCAGGCCTAACAGTCCTGGCCACCTCCCCTTTCAGGGGAGGATAAGCAGTAGACGTCTCTTTTCAGGACTTGACGGTTACGCTGATTTCAGGTTAAATAGCCCCATTGATTAACACTGACCGCTATGCCGACAAAGACCGCCGCGTTCAAGGCGTTGCGTCAGACGAAGAAGCACGCCGTGCGGAACCAGCTCGCGAAGCTCCAGCTCAAGGACGCTCGCCGAGCGGTGCGGAAGGCCCTCGACACCAAGGCAGTCGCCAAGGCCGAGGCCGCCGCCAAGACCGCCATCAAGCTTCTGGACAAGGCCTACAGCCGCGGGATCATGAAGCTCAACGCTGTCTCCCGCCTCAAGTCCCGTCTGATGAGTGCCGTCAAGAAATTGAAGGCCGCCAAGTAAGAGACAAGACTCCTCGCAAGGGGAGTCTTTCTTTTTGACTGTGACCATTTACAAAAACCCAGCTTGGTGATAAATACTGGTCAGGAGGTATCCCATGCGCACCTTGTTCCTTTCCGTTCTCGTGGCTCTTTCCCTGTCGGCTTGTACCCCAAGGCCGTGGGAAACAGCGCCGGTGGCAAAATACACCGGTCCGACGGTTGTCGCGCCGGTTGATTACGGCCAAGGCGTCCTGTACTTCCCGGCCGTCGGGACCAACTACGCCAAGTCGTTGTCCGCATACTTGGCTCGACATCCTGATGTCGTCTACGTTGACAGCGTCGCGGACGACTCTGAAGGCCCCGGGAGAACTTGCGGCTACGTCGTCAAGATTCGACCCAAGACCGAAACCTGCCCCAGGTCAGCGCCCCAACCGCCGAGCCCGCAACCGCTCTGAAACCCCTAGCCGGAACCCCTCGGCGAGGGGTGTTTTTTTTATCTTCACGGCAAATCTTCCATCGCAGAGCGGCAAGCGTAAGTCCGTCTCCGCTTGTCCTCCGCTGAAAGGGGAGGTGGCCAGAGCTCCGAGCTCTGGACGGAGGGGTCTGTTCGAACCGGTAGACTCACCCCGGCGCGACGGTATTAGACGTCGTCGCGCCATCCCTCTCTTTCAGAGAGGGAGACAAAGTGATGGGTGATGTTTATATAGCCTGTTCCAACAAGAAGAGGTCGAGAGCGAGGCGGGGCGTGGCCCAACCGCCGGTTTTGAGTTTGAGATCGGCATCAATCAACGAAAGGTAGGCGGCTTTGAGTCGCGCGAAATCGAAACGCCGGACTTGGGCGGCGAGCTTGCCGGCGACGAAGGGGTGAACGCCGAGCTCCTTGGCCAGACGGTCCTTAGTCATCTGACCAGTAGAAGAAATATCGGCGGCGAGCAGAAGATTGCGGACGTGGGACTGGAGGCGCGAGAGCAACATGACCTCGGAGCCGCCCTGGTCGAGCAGGACTTCCAGCAATTCAGCCGCGCGAGCGGCGTCGCCGACGGCCATGGCATCGATAAAGCCGAAAAGGTCGGACTCGACTTGGAGCTCGGTCAGGGCCGCGAGGGCGGAAGCGTCAATGGTGCGGCTAGTCGCGGCGGCGTAGGCGGAGAGCTTGTCGAGCTCGCCCGAGAGGCGCCAGAGGTCGTTGCCGGCGGAGGCGAGGTAGGCCTCGAAGGAAGCGGGCTCGAATTCGAACTCGCGGCTCTTGGCTTCGGCGCGGACCCATTCGGACAAGTTGCGGCCGGCGAGCGGGGAGAACTCGGGATAGTGCTGGAGTTTCTTCAACGGCTCGAAAGCAGGGGAGTCGCTCAAGTCCTTGGCGGAAGCTGATTCATAAACCACCAAAATTGTTTCCTCGGGAATCTTCTTGAGCATCGCGGCGAGCGCCTCGGCTTCCTTCTTGCCAGTCTCCTCGATGAAATGCCGGGCGACGACGAGGCGCTTCTTCGCCAGGAACGGCATGGCCGAAACCGCCGCCTGAAGTTCCCCGAGGTCCTGGTTGTGAGCGTCCAAATCGGCGACGTTCAGGCCCGAGGGGTCGACGTCGCGCAAGAACTTGGCGCGGATTTCGCCGAGCTTACGCAGTGAGCGGTAGGTGTCCTCGCCGTGGAGAAACAGAATCATAACGTGGGCATTGTACGCCGAATTGACCGTCTCACGAAAGGGGCGACGAGGTTCAATGACTGGCTCGTGGCCGGCCGTCCCGGCAGCCGCCACGGCAAGGTTCGCCAACCGGCGAACCCTCGCGTCCGACTCGGGCACCTTGCCGTTGTCGGCCGCCGGGCCGTCCGACCAACACCGCGCCACTCGCTCTGGATTGACGCGAACCTCGGTCTGTGGCAACTTTAGGGAGTTCGAAAAGGAGGAGATAGATGAGTCAAAGCAAGAGGTTGAACCGTTCCTTGAGGCCAGCTAGCCGGACACCGGCGCTCCAACGCGAGATGCGCCTCATGGCGAATCAGCCGGGGGTGCAGAGTAATGTGCGTCGTGTCATGAAAGCCCTGGCACCCGCCTGGGCCTGGGCGCGGCAACATCGCTAACGCCCCAAATATGACCAGCTTTGCTGGCTGAACTCAAGCGCGCAATCTCTGCGCGCTGTTTTTTACCAAAAAGCCCGCCGGTTGTGGCGGGCTTTTCTTCTCTTTATGGATAGACGCGCTCGCTGAACTCGCGGCAAAGGCCTTCCGTCTTTTGACTGTCGAAACCGTAAAGCGTCTCGAAAATCCGGTCGAGGCGCTGGTCGGCCGGCAGGTTGATGCCGGTAATCTTGGCGGCGATGCCCAAGCCGTCCATGCTCTTGGCGTTGTAAGTCAAGTCGGCATAGTCCCGCATGCCCGAGGGCATGGCGCCGCGAATCTCCTCCGGCAGTTCCGTCAGCGCCGGTTGGTCGCCCAACGAACTCTTGAGGATGTTGATGTCGTGCTGAAGTTGCTCGATGGCGTGCCAGCCCTGATCGGGAAAATCCTTGGACCCCTTCAACTGCTGGAGCCGACCGAGCATCTGCTCGTAGGTCGGCAGGCTCTTCTCGGCGATGCCCTTAAGCAGGGGATTGAGCCGCTCGGCCGACGGGAACTCGTGGCCGGTCCAGTCCTGGAAAAATTGCTTGAATTCGTCGTGACGGCTCTTGACGACGCCCTGCTCCGCGTCGGCCATGCCGACGGTGTCGAAGAACGACGCGCCGTCGCCGCCGACCGCGAAACGGCCGCCCCAGCTGTAGTACAAGCTCGGCGCCCGGCCGCCGGTCTCGGCTTGCCGGTCGCGGGCGTACTCGCCCAAAATGTAATCGCGGAACTTGCCGTATTGTTCCTCCTGGACGCCGACGAAAAATTGCTTGTCCTCGTGCGGCTGAATCGTGTCGCCTTCCGGCGCGACCTGGCGGATGCTTTCGATGACCTGGAAATCGTGGCCTTCTCGCAACCCGCTCTTCCGGCCCCAGTCACGAATCATCCCGACCTTGTGCTGGATTTCCTGCCGGATGGCCTCGGGGCCGTATTTCCAATCTTCTGAAGCGGCTGGCTGGTCGTCGGTCAGGCCCAGCTCGGCCCTAACCTTGCCGATGGCTGCCTGATCGTCGGCTTGGGACCGCTGTCGCCGCTCCTCCAGCGCGGCGCTCCGGGCGACGTCTTCCGGCGTCGGGCTGTGGGACGACTCGAAAGCCGATTCGCCTTTCTTGGGGGCGGCGGCTTCAATCGCTGGCGGCTGGTTGGGGTCCTCGTGACTCATGGCGATTCATGGACAAACCCCCTCCGGCGGAGGGGTCACAGCGGCTCCTTAGTTTTCCGGATGTTCCTTGGCCCATTCCTCGTCAAAAGCGCGCGCCAACTCGCCTTTCCCGGTGAGGTACCTGATCTTCAATCCCTGGTAAATCCTGACTGATCCGGGCTCGGTGGGCCACGCAATCACCTTACCGACCAGCTGGCCGTCTCGACGGAGTGCCATGTCACAACAATATTGTTCGCCGGGCTTGTCTTTCCTCTCCTCAAATTTTATTTCCGTTTCATAACCCATGGACCGGAGCTTGTCGGCCGCTAAATCAAAAGCCACCTTGGCGGCTGCCGATTTTTCCATCTTCCCCCTGACGACCGCCTGGGCTTCGGCTAGGGCCGTTTCATAAGACAGCCGATCCGTCAGTTCCGGCATTTCATCATAGGATCCTATCCAGGTCAGTTCCTGGTCACCAACCACAGTTTCACTCACCCGGGCTGGCCTGACCATAAACGACTCGATCTCCTCTAGGTTACTGATCCGTCCTTTCGCGTCAAAACTGACGGGCACAGACGTAAATGTTTGGTCTTCGTCTCCGTTCCGCACTCCTAGTTCTGGAAAGCGTCGCCTTAAAGCCTCAATCAGTTCCGGTGACACGGGGAGCTTCTCCCGCCTGGTTTTCTCTACCGGCGGCCTGTCAAATTGCTCGCTCATAAGTTCAAAACCGGCTGTTTAACCTTAACTTAAGGCTAGCGGAAAAAACGAGTTTTGTCAATGTGCCGTTACGCAAAAACCCGCCGGTTGGGGCGGGCTTTCTTGTCTAGTTTATCTTGAAGAGCCATTCGGCCGTCATGACGAGCATTTCGCCGACGATGAGCCAGATGACGACCATCTCCATCCAAGTGCCGCGACGGTGCTGGATGATCTCGAGGATCATCGCCGAGCTGTCGTTGATGAAGTTCAGCCGGAACTGCAGGGCCTGGAAGCGGTCCTCGAGCTCGAACATCTTGCGCATGCCGATGAAGAGCTGTTCCGTCTCCTTGTCCTCCCAGGTCGCGTCGGGCTTGTCGAGCAGGGAGAGCTGGGTGATGACGTACTGGACGACGTTGCGGCCGGCACCGATCACCTTGTGGACCTCGCGGTCGCTGATGTCGATGCGTCCGGTCTTCTCCAGGGCGGTGTGGATCTTCTCGAAGTTGGCCACGAACTGCCCGGCGCGCTCCTCGACGTATTCGATGGCGACCGACTGGGCTAGGACCTCGGCGATGATGTGGATCTTGTCGGGGTCAATCCGGTTGAGAGTCACGCTGTTGAAGTCCACCGACATCTTCTGGTCCGGGTCGATGACGATGGTGTATTCCTCGGTCTTGGGCGTCTCCAGGGTGTCCTCGCCGTACTTGATGACCTGCTTGACGTACTTGTGGGACACCTTGGGGTCGAAGTTGAAGAGCACGACCACGCCGTAGGAGAAGACGATGGCGATCCGGTCGGCGGTCGGCTGGAACAGCAGGGAGTTGCGCCTCCGGGCCAGCAGGGCGAGGTCATTCTTCTTCTCGATTTCCGCCAAGTTTAGCGTCTTTCCGAGGTAAAGCGCCGTGATGGGGTAAGAAGTGGAGGCCATATGACTCCATTATACCCCGGCCCAGGGGGACCCTCCTAACGGCCACTTAGGCGCCTTCCTTATTCCATCACACCCCAGTTTTGGCCGGTCTCGACGTCGACGACCAGCGGGACTTGGAGTTTGGCGACGTTTTCCATGGTGGATTTGATCCAGGCGGTGACTTCGACGGCGATTTTGGCGTCGGCTTCGAAGACCAGCTCGTCGTGAACCTGCAAAATCATCTTGAGTTTGGCATCAGACCCCAGGCCGAACTCCTTCTCAATCCGCTCGTGGAGCTGGCGCATGGCGATCTTGATGACGTCGGCGCTCGTACCCTGGACCGGCATGTTCACGGCCATGCGCTCGGCCTCGGCGCGGACGAACGGCACTCCGGAGTTGATCTCGGGCAGGTAGCGGCGGCGGCCGAAGAGTGTCTCGACGTAACCGAGTTCCCGGGCCTGGACCTTGGCGGCCTCCATATAGACGCGGATGCCGGCGTGGACCTCGAGGTACTTCTTGATGTATTCCTTGGCCTCGGAGGCGGCGAGGCCGGTGGACTCCGCGAGCGAGTGCGACCCCATGCCGTAGAGGATGCCGAAGTTGATGGCCTTGGCGGCGCGACGCTGTTCGAAAGTCACGGCCTCGGGCTTCACACCCCAGATGCGGGCGGCGGTGGCCTGGTGAATGTCGGCTCCTTCCTTGAAGGACTGGATCATCGCGGCGTCGTTCGCGAGATGCGCGGCGAGGCGGAGCTCGATCTGCGAGTAGTCAGCGCCGATGAGCACGCGGCCGGGCGGGGCCACGAAGGCGCGACGGATCTCGCGACCGAGCTCGGTGCGGATAGGGATGTTCTGGAGGTTGGGGTCGGAGGACGAGAGCCGGCCGGTCGCGGTCACGGCCTGGTTAAAGTGCGAGTGCAGGCGACCGTCCTTCTTGTCGACCAGTTCGGGGATGGCGGTGACGTAGGTCGAGAGCAGTTTGGAATATTCGCGCTGTTCCAGGATGCGCTCGATGATGGGGTGCGTGCCGCGGAGCTTCTCGAGCTCGTCGGCGCCGGTCGAGATCTGGCCGCCCGGCGTCTTGCGGATGCCCTTGGTCGAGAGCCCCAGCGTCTCAAAGAGGACGTGCCCGAGCTGGGCCGGGGAGTTGACGTTGAAATCCTCGCCGGCGTCCTGGACGATGGCCTTGGTGATTTCGTCGAGCTTGGCGCGCATGGTCTTGGCCGTGTCGGCGAGGAAACCGAGGTCGACGGCGATGCCGTGGCGCTCCATGGTGGCGAGGACGGGGACGAGCGGCCGCTCGATTTCTAGGTAGAGCTTCTCCAATTTTTCCTCGATGAGGCGCGCCCGATATTTATCAGCCAAGCTGAAGATTTGCGCGGCCTCGGTGGCCAGCGTCTCCAGGCGGCCGTCGGCGAAGAGGTTGTCTTGGGCGGTCTCCGAAGTCTTGCCCGTGGCTTCGAAAACCAAGTCGGAGAGCTTGTGGGCACGACTGCCGGGATTAAGCAGGTACGACATCAGCATCAGGTCGTCGACGGCGCTGGCTTTGATTCCGGCGACGGCGAAAGTCGACAGGTCATTTTTCACGTCGTGACCAACCATTTCAGTGCGAGACGTGATGAGAGCCGAGATTTCCGACATCAGTTTTCCGGCGAGGGCCGAGGCACCGGAGCCGTTCTCATCGGCAAAAGCGATGCCGGTAAGTTTCGGGTCTAGGCGATAAGAAATCTTTTTAGAATTTTGAAAGCACTTCGCCAAATCTTCGGGCTTCTGGAAAATCTCTGGAACGTCTTTCTTTGAAAGGCTATTCTGGCGGGTCCTGTCCCGGCGTCCTCCCCGAAGGTGCTCGCCAACGTCTGCGCCCGCTTCCCGCTTCGCTAAAGCTACGTGGGACAAGTCGGGGGCCCCAACGCCGTGCCACCCGCCGGACTCGCTCTTGCTTTCTGTGGACGGTGCGGTGTTGGTCGGACGGCCCGGTGGTCGACCACGGAAGCTGCCCGAGTCGGACGCGAGGGTTCGCCGGTTGGCGAAGCTTTCGTGGGCGGCTGCCGGGACGGCCGGCGATGCGCCATCTTCTACCCTATTCATCATGGAGTGGAACTCAAAGTCCGCGAAAACCGTGCGGAGTTTTTCCAGATCGGGCGGACGCACGGCGGCGTCGGTCATCTTGAAGTTGACGTCGAGGTCGCGGACGATCGTCACCATCTTCTTGGAGAGCGGCACTTCCTGCTCACCGTTCTGGAGCGCGGTAAGGACGCCGGGCTTGAAGTCTTCCGGATGTTTCTTCACAGCGCGGTAGATCGATTCGAGGTCGCCGTACTTCTGGAGCAGTTCCGAGGCCCGCTTCTCGCCGATGCCTTTCAGCCCCGGCAGGTTGTCGGAGGTGTCGCCGCGCATCGCCTTGTAGTCGATGAGCTGGCGCGGCTCGAGTCCGTAGCGTTCCTTCACCGCCGCCTCGTCGTAGAGGACGGTGTCCGACATGCCCTTGCGCGGAGAGAGGACTTTCGTCTTCTGGTCGACCAGCTGGAGCGTGTCGTTGTCGCCGGTCACGATAATAGTCTCGCAGTCCGCCGGCGCGAGCTTGGAGATGGTGCCGATGACGTCGTCGGCCTCGAAACCGGGCGCCTCGTAGACGGGCAGGTGAAAACCGGCCAGGACCTCCTTGACCATCGGGATCTGGGCGTAGAGCTCGTCGGGCTGCTTGGTGCGCTGGGCCTTGTAGGCGGCGAAGGCGTCGTGGCGGAAGGTGCCGCCGGGCAAGTCGAAAGTGATGGCGACGTGCGTCGGTTTGAGGTCCTTCAAAACCTTGATCAGCATCACGGTGAAGCCGTAGACGGCGTTGACCAGGCGACCGTCCTTGGTCTGGAGCGGCGGCACGGCGTGCCAAGCCCGGTGCAAGATGGCATTCCCGTCGACCACGACCAGCCGTTTCTTGAGTTCGGTCATATGGGCCCATTTTAGGGAAAAAAACCGGTTTTGTCGATTCTAGAATGTTGGTCGGCACCCTTGACAAATTGTCCGAATAGTGCTAAGATGTCGTCAGTCGTTTGAGGTCCGTCAACGCTCGAAAAAAGGAGTTCGTCATGTTCAAGTTCGCCAAGAAGCTCGGTTCCTCGATCCTTGATTCCCTCCTCGGCTTCATCTTCGGCATCGTTTGCGTCGTCCTGGTCGCGGCCATCATCATCAAGACCATCAACCTGGGCACCAAGCACTGGAACCGGGGAGTCGAGAGGCCGCGCAACCCGCATCGCAAGCTTGCCGCCATCGCGGTGGTGGGAACGGTCGGCGACATCGCCTTGTCCCTGGTGAACTACCACCTCTTCCTCAACGGGAAGGGTGCCCTCGACCTGATTGTGTCGATTGCCTGCCTCGTCGCGGCAGTCATCATGGGCTTCGTCGCCAGCGGCGAGCTCAAGAAGTGCCGCACCATTCGCCTCTAGCCCCAATCAGCTCCGTCTGACGCCCCCGGACCAATCGGTCCGGGTTTTGCGTTTTATGGCCGTTCTCTTGTCAAAAGCCCGTTCCTGCCTTATAGTTTCTCCGACAAAGCGCGGCGCCGTCGCCAAGTTGGTAAGGCAAGGGTCTGCAAAACCCTCATTCAGCGGTTCGACTCCGCTCGGCGCCTCCAAATAAAACCAAACACCAGCCTCATGGGCTGGTGTTTTGATGTTGTTTGTCATTCCGAGGCGCCATTGGTGCCGAGGAATCCCTTAAGTAACTTGATGGGCAAGCGATTCCTCGCTAATAGCTCGGAATGACATGGGTGTGTTATTTCAGGGCCACGGTGGTCACCGCATTGACCGGGAGCGGCGTGCTCCAGAGGCGCTTGCTCTGGTACAGGACCGAGGCGGCATAGCCGTTGTCGATGTCACAGCCGTTATGACACTGGATGGCGTAGGAGTAGTACTTCGGGTAGTTGTGCCTCTCCAGGTTCTTCAGGGTCCATTTGGCCGAACATGCCAGGTCCTCGGCGCAGCTCAAGCTGACGTGGTGCAACTTATAGTGAATCTGGAAGTACCCCCGAGCCTTGCCGTTGTCGCCGATGGCGGTGGCGAGGCCCCGAGACTCCTTCCAAACCATGCCGAAGAGGTGCTTGGCGCAGGTTTCGGCGTTCGTGATGAGCGGATCGTTCGCGCAGACTTCCGTGAGGACGTCCTGGATCGTAGGGGGAACGGTCGCCGGTTGGGGGTCGGCGTTAATGTCCACCGGGACGGTATCGGCCTGAACTTGGCTGTTTTGAGCTCCGGCATCCATGACGGTGTCAAAGGCGAGTGCCAAATTAGGCTTAACTATTTGGGCTAAAAGAACAAGCACCGTTGCAACAATAAGCTTGTTTTTCACACTTAATGGCTAATGTTGGGTAAGAAACTAGGCTACCTATGCCACTAGGTAACCAACTAGAATAGCACCTTACTCGGTTCCTGTCAACGGTCAAGGCTGTTTTTGTCAATTTGATGCGACAAAAAAAGCGCCGACTGATGCCGGCGCCCGGACTGAACTTGCGCTACTTCTTGTCCTCCTTGAGGCAAGCTTCGGCTGACATGGAGTCCATGCTGTCATGGACGAGGCGTCTTGACTGCTTCCGCTCCCAAACTTTCCTAGCTCCTCTCAGTTGATCAGCGATATTATCGACGTCCTCAAAGCGCCACCTGAGTAGTTTCACGAAGCGGTCGTAAATCCGCTGGTACTCCTCGGCATCGATACCGACGACTAGACTGTCTTCGGCGGCCTGAATCTTCGCCAGACTGCGGTTGTAGTCACGGACACGATCCAAGAATTTGGGCCAATCCGAGCGATTCAGCGCCCGACGAGCTGGGTCGAAGAACCGGATGAGGCCGTTGCTCGAGAGGAGCCAAGCCACTAGAAGGACCCCCAACCAGGCCAGGAACGTAGTGATGGCCGCCCCCCATTGTCTGGGGGGTGCAAGCGAGCAGACCAGCAGAACGACAATTTCCACCATAGTCAGCCAAACTAGGGCTTGACCTAGGATGTTGCCACTCACCAGCCCTCGTTTCCAAGGCCAGATCTCCTGGAAGATTTTGATCACTGACTTCCCTTCGATGGGCTTGATGTCGGACAACTTGACTGTCAATGAGCTTCTTTCCTCGTTTGTCATCGTTTCCTCCTGCCATCTAATTATCACTTTGGGCCTTAAGAGTCAACACCGGTCGGGGCGGCACCAACAAAAAAGCGCCGACTGATGCCGGCGCAGGTGCTTGAGATTTCCGTCCGCTACTTCTTGACCCGTCGGGTCGGGCAGAGAAGTCTCGCGAGCCCTCGGTCCGAAAAGGCGAAGAACAGGGACACGGCCACGAGGGTGACTAGGCCGCCGACGAACGTGAACTTGATGGGGCGGGTCTTGGAGAGGACCCAAGCCCAGTCTACCGTGATGAGAAAGGCCGCTATCGGCCAGACGACCATGCTCGAGGACCACGTCCACAATCCGGGCCGTTTCTTCGGTTCAGTTACAAGGTGCATCGTCATTACCTCCTAACCCTTGCTTATCACGCCTGACCTTAAAACGTCAAGCTTCGGGGTTGACCGAGTCGACCTTTTACCGTATGCTGACCCTGAATTTTTATATGTTTTTTAGCCGAAATAAAAAGATTTCCACCCAAGGTAGCCGCTACTCAATGAAGGGCGAGCCAATCCTTAGACGTGTGCCCTTCGCCGGGTCCGTTTCCGGCAACCGTAACCGCCGGGGCTGGCGTCGGAAGCTCGTCGTCCTGGCCAAGATCCTGGGCTGGCTGGTCGTGATTGGCATCGTCCTGGGCTTCTTCGGCGGGGCCGTCGTGTTCGCCTGGGTCAGCCGGGACCTGCCCGACCCGAACCGGCTCATGACCCGGACGGTCCAGAAGAGCACCAAAATCTGGGACCGGACTGGCTCCCACCTGCTCTACGAGATCCACGGCGACCAGCAGCGCACGGTGGTCCAGATCAAGGACATCGCGCCGGCCATGATCCACGCGACCGTCGCGGCCGAGGACAAGAACTTCTACACCAACCGGGGCGTCCAGCTCCAGAGCTTCGCGCGCGCCACCTTCGACGCCGTCTTCCGCGGCCGCCGGCTGGAGGGCACCTCCACCATCACCCAGCAGGTCGTGAAGAACGTCATCCTCTCCAACGAGCGCTCGCTGACCCGCAAGGTGAAGGAAGTCATCCTGGCCTACGAGATCGACGGTAAGTTCACCAAGGACCAGATCCTCCAGATCTACTTCAACGAGACGCCCTACGGCGGGTCGGCCTACGGCGTGGAGGCAGCGGCGCAGATGTACTTCGGCAAGAGCGCCAAGAACCTCGACAACGCGGAAGCGGCGCTCCTCGAGGCCATCGTGCCGGCGCCGTCGCGCCTCTCGCCTTACGGCAGCAACACCGCGGAGCTGAAGTGGCGCGAGCAGCACGTCCTCGACGTCATGCACGACCAAGGCTACCTGAACGACGCCGACTGGAAAGTCGCCAAGGCCGAGGACGTCCTGACGCGCGTAAAGCCGCATAAGGAGGCGATCTTCGCGCCGCACTTCTCGCTCTACGTGAAGGAACTCCTGGCCGACCAGTACGGCGAGGCGCAGGTCGAGCAGGGCGGCCTCAACGTCATCACGACCCTCGACTACGACAAGCAGGTGCTGGCCGAAAAGGCCGTCGACGACGGGATGCCCGTGGTCCAGAGGTACGGCGGCACCAACGCGGGACTCGTCTCAATCGACCCCAAGACCGGCCAAGTGCTGGCCTTGGTCGGCTCGCACGACTACTTCGACACGGCCCACGACGGCAACGTCGACGTCATCTTCAGCCAGCTCCAGCCGGGCTCGTCCATCAAGCCCATCGTCTACGCGACGGCGCTGGAGAAGGGCTACACGCCCGACACCGTCGTCTTCGACGTAAACACCTCGTTCCCGACCGACGACCCAGCCAAGCCCTTCACGCCGCACGACTACGACCTCGGCGAACGCGGCCCGGTCCCGATGCGCAAGGCGCTCGCCGGCTCGCTCAACGTCCCGGCCGTGAAGTTCCTCTACCTCACGGGCATCCCGACGGTCCTCGACAGCGCCAAGAAATTCGGCTACTCGACGATTCGCGGCGCCAGCAACTACGGCTTGTCATTCGTGTTGGGAGGAGTGGAAGTGAAGCCCATCGAACACGTCGCCGCCTACGCCGTCTTTGCGACCGAAGGGACTTACCGACCGCCGGCCTTCATCCTGAAAGTCACGGACGCGGATAACAAGACCCTGCAGGAATGGCAGGATACGCCGACCTCCGGCATCATCCAGACGGAGACCGCGCGCAACATGAGCATGATGCTCTCCGACAACGACCAGCGCACCTTCATCTTCGGCGCGCAGAATCACCTGACCCTGCCCGACCGGCCGGTGGCGGCGAAGAGCGGCACGACCAATGATTTCGTCGATGCCTGGACGATGGGTTACACGCCCAGCCTCGTGACCGGGGTTTGGGTCGGCAACAACAATCACAGCAAGATGAAGGCGAAGGCCGACGGCAGCACGGTCGCCGCGCCCATCTGGCAGGAATACATGACGAAGGCGCTGGCCGGCACGCCGGTCGAGACCTTCACGGCCCCGCAGCCGATCGTGACCGGCAAGCCCGTGCTCGACGGCGCGGCCGGCGAGACGACCGTCCAGGTCGACAAGTACACCGGTAAGCTGGCCACGAATGACACGCCGCCCTCGGCGGTCGAGACGCGCACTTACCGCCAGGCCCACGACATCCTGCAGTACGTGAACAAGGACGACCCGCGTGGCCCCGCCCCGACCGACCCCACCGTCGACCCGCAATACGGCGCTTGGGAAGCCGGAGTCCAGGACTGGGCCGCGCGCAACGGCTGGACCTCGACCGAGGCGCCACCGACCGCGACCGACGCCATGCCCGACGGTACGCAACCGACGGTCTCGTTCGCCGACCCGACGGACGCGACCGCCATCGGCGAACGGAGCTTCCACGTCCGGGCCGTGCCCCAAAGCGCCACCCGGCCCATCAAGCGCGTCGAGTTCTACCTGGAAGGCGTCCTCTTGGGGACTTCTACGAGCTTCCCCTGGGAGGCGACCATTTCCGTGCCCAGCACCTTCGACCCGGGCTTCTACACCCTCCGGGCCGTCGCCTATGACGACCAGGGCAGCTGGGGCTCGACTGACATCACCATCAACAGCCAAATCCCGAGCGTCCCGCTCCAGTTCAACTGGCTCCGGCCCGCGAGCGATTCCAACTTCCCGATCTCGTCCTTCCCGTTCTTCGTCGACACCAAGCTCTCGGAGCATCTGGGCATCTCGGAAGTCGACCTCGTCGCCTCGGCCACCGACGGCACGATGATTACGATGGGCTCGCTCAAGAACCCGGCGACGAACGGCGTCTCCGTCTCCTGGGACACGCCGCCCAGTCCCGGACTGTATCTCCTCAAGGCCAACGTACAGACCGTCTTCGGCACGACCCAGAGCTTCGAAGGCCCGACCGTGACGCTGAAATAATTGAGACCACTCACCCCAGACCCCGCACCAAACGGTGCGGGGTCTTTCCCTCTCCTGCAAAGAATCAACTCAATGCACCCTCCCCTGAAAGGGGAGGCAGGAGGGGTGGCCAGAGAGGGAGCTAGGCGGAAGGGGATTTACGTCTTAGATAACGAAAAACCTCCCGCGCGGGAGGCTTTCTACTACTCACCCCGTGCCCAGCCAGTGCTGGGCACTTCCCTCTCCTGCAAAGAATCAACTCAATGCACCCTCCCCTGAAAGGGGAGGCAGGAGGGGTGGCCAGAGAGGGAGCTAATTTGAAGGGTGACGTCTCTATTGCTTGATCGGCATCACGATGTAGATGAAGTCCTGGGGCTGGGATTCCTCGGGGACGAGGACGCAGGGGTTGGCCCCGTCGATCATCTTGAGCCGGACTTTCTTACCCTCGACCGCGCCGAGGCCGTCGAGCAGATAGCGGAAGTTGACGGCGATGTCGTTCTTGGGGCCGATCACGGCGGCCGGCACGTTGGCTTGGCTTGTGCCCAGCTGGCCTTCCAGGGCCGAGACCCCAATGCCGCCCTCGCCCTTGTCCAGGGACAGGTGGACGTCGCAGAGGCCGTTCCGGGAGAAGAGTGCCGCTCCCTTGACCGCCTGGGCCAAGACGGCGACTTCGGCCCCGGCCTCGGTCACGCACCGATCGGGGATGATGGGGCGGTAGTCGGGATAGCGGCCGTCGATGACCCGCGAGAGGATTTCAACCTCACCAAAGCGGAAGCTGACTTGGCTCTCGCCGACGACGATCTCAATCGGCTCCGCGAGCTCGGCGTCGCTGTAGAGCGAGAGTATCCTGGAGACCTCGTTCAGGGCCTTGCCCGGCACGATGATCGAAACGGGGCGGTCCGAGGACTTGGCCCCGGCCTTGTCCAGCAGGGTCACGGTCCGCTCGGCTAGGCGGTAGGAATCGGTGGCGGCCAGGACGAGCGAACCCTGGGCGAAGGCGGGGTTGGCGTGGAAGAGGACGCCGGTCAGCTCCGGCCGCGACTCCACCGAGGAGACGGCGAAGGCCACCTGCTTCAGGGCGTCCTTGAACGACTTGGCCTCGAGGTACAGGACCGCGCCGCGCTCGACCTCTGGGATCAGGGGGAACTCCGACGCCGGCAGGCCCTTAATGGCGGTGGAGCTCTTGCGGCAGGTCACCTTGACGGCGTCCTTCACCAGCTCGACTTCGACCTGATCGTCAGGCAGGAGGTTGACGTAGTCCAGGAAAAGGCGCGCCGGGACGGTGAACTCCCCAAACGATTCGGTCTTGCCGCGCATCGTGGCCCGCACGGCGGTCTCCAGGTTGGTCGAGACCAGCTGGACGGAAGTGGCATCCACTTTCACCAAGACGTTGTTCAGGACCGGCAGGTTGATGTTCTTGCCGGAGAGGGCGCCGACGACGGCCAGGCCCCGTTTCAGTTTTTCCTGTGTGCACGAGAACCTCATGTGATTTGTTTAGTGGTAGGTAGGTATATATAAACAGCAGTAACAACAAGGGACGGACCGGGCTGTGTAAGAAACGACGAACCGCCGGGATTTCCGGCGGTTTTCTGCTCTCGGCCCCGTTGATAACTAGGGGCCAGACGGTGAACGCCGAGTGCGTCGACCGGGGATGCTTTGCCTGGATGGAAAGGTCGCCTGGGGACAACTGGGGCTGGACTCACCGTGACCCCACACTCTTATCAACTGGTTGCGTACAGCCTCTGCTTGATGAGGTTTAAGTCATGCTTGAGCTTCTCGTCCTCCTGGATTTCGCGGTTGATCTTGCCATAAGCGTGAATGGCGGTGGTGTGGTCGCGGCCGCCGAGGGTCTTGCCGATGGCCGGGTAGGAGGACTTCAGCTCCTCGCGCATGAGATACATGATGATCTGGCGGGGGAAGGCCAGGCGCTTCTCGCGGCACTTGCCGAGCAGGTCCGGCACCGCGATGTCGAAGTAGGCGGCGACGGTGTCGAGGAGCATCTTGGGGGTCAGGTTCTTCTTGGAGAGGCCGGCCTGGGTGACGGAGGAGAGGAGCTCGCGGACCGTCTCGAGCGTCGGGCGGGTGTTCTTGAACTGGTGGTAGGCGATGATTTTGTTCAGGGCGCCCTCCAGCTCGCGGACGTTGGAGTGGATGGCGGCGGCGATGAAGGAGAGGATCTCCCGGTCGAGCTCGCAACCGCGTTCCTTGCACTTGGACTCGAGGATGGCGATGCGCGTCTCGAGGTCCGGCGTCGAGATGTCGACGATCATGCCCCACTCGAAGCGCGAGACTAGGCGTTGCTCGATGCCCTGGATGGCCTTCGGCGGCCGGTCGGAGCTCATGATGATCTGCTTGTTGGCCTGGTGCAGGGTGTTGAAGGTGTTGTGAAACTCCTCCTGCGTGCCTTCCTTGCCGGTGATGAACTGGATGTCGTCGATCATGAGCAGGTCGACGTTGCGGTAGGTGTCCTTGAAATCCTTGGCGCGGCCGCTCCGGACGGAGTGGATGAACTCGTTGGTGAAGCGCTCGCTCGTGACGTAGAGCACCTTGGCGCGGGAGTTCATCTCGATCATCTTGTGGCCGATGGCCTGAAGCAAGTGCGTCTTGCCGAGACCGACGCCGCCGTAGATGAAGAGGGGATTGTAACGGCCGGGTTTCTCGGCCACGGCCTGGGCCGCGGCGTGCGCCAGCTCGTTGGTCTTGCCGACGATGAAGTTCTCGAAGGTGTAGCGCGGGTTGAGTCCGAAGACGTTGGCGGACTCGCGGCACTCGACCTCCGTCTGGGGCCGCTGGATTTCCTCGATGGCCTGGTTCGTCACGGCGATGGCGGGCGCGGTGGCGGTCGTGCTCGCGCTCTGCGCGGACTCGTGGGCCGACTGGGGCTTGACCTCGACCCGGTACATAATCTCCTTGACCGGCTCCTTGGAGACGTTCTGGAGCGCCTTCAGGATGTTAAGGTGATATTTCTTTTCAAGCCAAGCCTTGGTAAAGGCGTTCGGGACGCCGACGACGACGCGGAGATTCTCAAAAGAGGAGATGTAAGTGTTCTTGAACCAGGTGGAGTAGTGGGTCTTGGAGCCAGTAGACGCGAAAAGGGAAAGTTCCAGTTCACCGAGAGCAGCCTGCCAGAGCTCATGGGTCGTCATACCAATCGGGCTATTTAAGGAAATTCTTGATAAGCCTATAACATTATCCACAACCCTGCAAATTTTCCCCAAAACTCTGGACAAAACCTCCAATTGTTGATAAACTGTGGAGGAACTGTGTGATATCCACAATCTTAAGTCGCTAACTTTAGCAAAAGTATGCCGAAGCGGACTCTACAGCCCCGCAAGCGCAAGTACAGCAAGACTCATGGCTTCCGGAAGCGCATCCGGACCAAGGCCGGCCGCAACGTCCTGAAGCGCCGCCGCCTGAAGGGTCGCAAGCGCGTTTCCATCAAGCGCCTGGGCACCAAGCGCCTGAAGACCAAGTAAAACCTATGTTGCCGGCCCAGAATAGGCTGAAAAACGAGAGGGACTTCGCTGCTCTCGCCAAAAGCCGGAAGTCGGCTTACGCCAAGCTGGTCGGCCTGAAAATGCGGGAGAACCATCTCCCGCATTCTCGTTTTGGCATAGTTGTCGGCCTCAAGGTCCACAAGCGGGCCGTGGTCCGGAACTTGGTAAAAAGGCGGATTCGCGAGGTTATTCGGCCTCTTTTGCCTCAAATTAAGGGTGGTTACGACGTCATGATCATGGCCTTGCCTATCGCCACCAAGGCTGAATTTCCGGAAATCAAGGACCAAGTGACGCTATGCCTCCAAAAAGCGGGCCTGTTGCCCAAGTCCTGATTTGGCTGGTCCGCCTCTACCAGCGGACGCTTTCTTTAGACCATGGGCTTCTGCGTTTCCTGAAGCCCGACGGCCAGTGCCGCTTCCAGCCGACCTGTTCCGAGTACGCCGCCCAAGCCCTAGCCCGTCACGGGGCCGCTAGAGGCACCTGGCTGGCAGTGCGTCGGGTCCTCCGCTGTCATCCTTGGGGCCCCTTCGGCCCCGACCCAGTGCCCTAAAACAAGAAAAGCGCCCGTGTGGGCGCTTTTTGGTTGGTGTGACGTTAGCGAGTGGGGCAGATTCCGAGGTTGGCGCGGCCCCGATTCGTCTTATTGCCGTCAACAAACGCCCCCATAGAACCACCAAAACCACCAATAAAAACCAAATCGCCCAGGTTGTTTTGGCGGTTGGTTTGTTCATAGCTGTCCTTCAGCAAGATCTCGTTTCTCGACCCATACACGACCAATAGGTCATAAAACACCTCAACAGGGGAACGGCGATGGTGTTGGTTGAGGGGCAGATCGGCAATTATTCTGGGGATGCTCACCCGGTAATTGACCGAGGCGTCGACCTTGTAGAGATGTTCCAAATGCTCAAGGTCCGCGTCGGAGCAGCCGTTGAGGTCGGAGGGTTTCAGTAAGCCGTTCTTTTGGAGGTGGTCGCGCAAGGCCCGAGTCTGGCCGAAAAAATCCTCGCCCACCGATTCTGGGATGACATCTTTGGCAACCAGTTGCCAATAAGGAAAAGGCACGGCGTCCCGGTTGAAGAACCCCTCGTCCTTATAACCATTGGTGGAAACAAGAGTTTGGGTCTTTTCTTTGGTCGCCAGCCGTGGTTCCGCGAGCTCTTGCAATCGCTTCATGGTGAGCGGTTGCCCTTCGGCGTCCGCATTCAAACGGAGCACGAGCATCTCGCCCAGCCCCTTGGCCTTTTCGAGGTCTTCCTTGGAATATTGGAGTGGCGGAACCCGGTCAGGCTTGAAGCCCAGGGCCTTCTCGATTTCCTCCGGCCCGAGGACGTCCCGGCCCAGGATCTCGCGAGCCTCGTCGAGCGAGGCGGGTTCGCCGGATTCCGGCAGGAGTTCGCCGTGCGGGGCCTCCAGAGCTTCTCGTTGGTCCTGGAGCCTCCGGCGCCGTTCCTCCGGCAGGGCGTCGACGGCGGCGTCCCAGCGCGTCTCGAGGCTCTTCAGGCGCTCGGCCATTCTCCGGGCCGTGTTCGCGAGGCCGCTCCGGTCCGCCTCGAACTTTCGGCGGATTTCTTCCGACGCCCGGATCGAGGCCCGCTCCTTCCCGACGGCGAAGATGCGCCGGAAAAGTCCGGGCCCCTTACTGGTCCGGGAACGCAGAGTCTCCGTCGCGAGGGCCAACTCCTGGCGGAGCGACGCCGTCTCGTGAGCGAGGCCCAGCAGTTCTTCTTCGATTTGGGATTCGGTCGGGGCGGCTTCCTCGGAACCTGGGGCCAGTTGGGCCTTGAGCTCCGCGAGCCTCAGTTCCACTTCCGCGTCTCGGCCCACCTTCTTTGGAGACTCAACAACCGGCTCGACTTCCGGCAGGTCGGGGATGCTCTCGGTCCGCGTCACGCGAGAAGCCAGCGGGTTTTCGTGGGACATGTTACCTCTAAATTAGCAGAAAACAGCGGTTTTGTCAATCAGCGACATGCTTTGATTTTACGCCCAGCACCCTTGACTTTTCAGGGAATTCCTGTATATTGGCGACATGTTGCTCAACAAACAGACAACTTCCTGGTCAGGTTTCGCCTGCGGTAGCCATCGTTCGCCGTGATGAGGCTGCCTGTTTGACGCAGGATTAACTGGTCGCAAGGCCAAGCCTCATTCCGGGGCTTGTTTTGTTTTTCGGCCAGACCACCCCAGCAGAAGGAGACCGCCCATGACCCCAGCCGTTCCTTGCCAAATGATCCATCACAACTTCGGAATCGCGTTCGTGCCGTCCATGGCGCCGCCACCGCGCGTCTTCATCACCGTCCAGCACGACGGTTTGAGCCGGCACGTCTTCGAAGGCCTCTACGAGAACAGGAAGTCGGGCACCGAGCCAGATTCCCGAACGCTGTTGCTCGCGATGAGGCTCTTCCGAGCGGCTTCGCCTCACGTCGGGGTCATCTACAGCCTGTTCCCCCGAAGTGTCTTGGAAACCAACGTGCCTCCGGACGAGGCCTACCGCGACCCCGCCCTGAAGCCGCTCTACGACTCCTATCATCAGGAAGTCGAGGGGTACCTCGCGGCCGCCGTCCGCGCCCATGGGACCTGCGCCCTGCTTGACCTCCATGGTTTCAGTTCGGATGGTCAGCCGTCTTACGCCCCGCCTGGGGGCTATGACGTGATTCTCGGAACAGGGAACCGCAGCACCATCCCTCATCACGAAGCGGGGACGGAGGCGACGGACGACCTGGATTATCGGATCCGCGACGCGTTGACGGAGGCGGGGCTCGCGGTCTTCTGTCCAGAATGGGAACCCATCTTGGAGCGGAGATGGAGAGAAGAGGCCGGCAAATACGTGCAATCCGGACACGAGGCCATCCCGAACGACATGGTTGGTGAAGACGAAGAGAGCGATCCGCGCTTTCTAATACCGCCGCGACTTCCCGATTTTTATAACGGCGGTTACCTGATACGTCAGCACGCCAGCCGGGACGTCGCCGCCATTCAGATGGAGGTCACTTACGAGTTCCGACAGCTCCGGAGCGAGAGAACGCCGGCCGGAGAGAAAAAAGAGAGCGGGCTCGTCGCCGCCCTCTCCGCGCTCATCAAGGAAATCCGTCAGTAGCCCTTTCGCTCGCCCAAGCCCCCCAGATCGTTGTATCTGCGGGGGCTTTTTATTTTCGCGCGGCGGTTTCGGCCTCAATGAGACTGAGGCAGTTATGCATAATCTTGGCGCCCACCGTTTTTTCCGGGAACATCTCGGGATGAAATTGAAACCCGAAGATTGGTTTCGACTCATGGGCGATGATCTCATAACCGTCCTTTGAAGTCGCCAACCCGACCAGGGGTTTCGGGACGTTTTTCACCACCCAGCGGTGGCTTTCAAAGACTTCCGCCTCGGGCACCCCCAGGAATAACGGGTGCGGTTGCATGAACCGCAGCTTGATGACGCCCTTCTCTTTCGCTTCGAGGAGACGCAGGTTAGCGCCGAAGGCGTGCGCGATAAGCTCGAAGCCCAAGCAGATGCCGATGACCGGCAGGCGCGTCTCCCGAATGAAGCCCAACTCGTCTTGATATTCTTGGTCGTGACCAGTGACGGTCAGCGAATGTCCGCCGGACAAGATGACGGTGTCGGAAGACTCTGCGTCCTTGGGCAAAAACTTAGTCCAAGGGACCACGGTCACCTCATGGGGCGCCAAAAGCTTCAAAAGCGCCTGAAGATAGGAGGTGCCGTTGTCGACGACTAGCAGTTTCATACGTCCAATTATAGGCGGTCAGCGAGCCGGTGTATACGGCGCGCCGCTTAGGCCAAAAAGAAGAGCCGTCCCTGGTGGAACGGCTTTCGAGATTGGGCGAGGAGCTACTTCAGGCTGGGGACGACGTGGAACGGCGTGCCGACCGCGGCCCACTTGTACAGCCACTGGGAAGTCTTGTCGCCCAGGCGGACGCAACCGTGCGAGGCGGGACGACCCGGCAAGGTGCCTTGGTGCGCCCACATGGCGCCGCCGCCGCGCCTCTTGGTCTGGTAGAACTTCAAGGCGTGAGGCATGGGGCACGGTCGGCCGTCGGGCAGCTGATAGACGGACGACTGGTGATTCCAGTCCTTGCCCAGGACTTGGAACTCGCCGACCGGCGTGATTTTGCCGCTCCGGTACTTGCTGGTCGAGACCGGGAACGAGGCGACGAGCCGGCCGTCCTCGTAGGCCCCGAGGAACTGCTCTTCGAGGTTGACCAGGATGAACTTGGCGTGGCCCCGGGCCGGCGCGTAAGTCGAGGGCAGGGGCGTCCAGACGGTGGCGCCTGCTGGCATGATCGGCACGCACACGAAGATGCGGGGCACGATCCACTCCCCGTCGAGCCGGGTCGCCCGCAGGACGTTCTCGGCGTTGGCGCCGAAGACCTGCTCCATGATCGTCTGGCCGGACGACTTGGCGGCGGCTTGGTCAGCGGAGGTGATGCGGTACCAGGAGCCGGGCGTCGGACCAGACCGCACGTTTTCCTCGGACAGGGCTCCGCAGCCGTTTGGGGCATGGGCGGCCGAGATCGCGCTCGTGGCCTGGGCCAGTTGGCTCACGGGCAGCTGCAACGGGGGCTTTTTGGGCCCGGTCGGGCTGCCGCTGGCCGCATTGGCGAACGCCAGGGCGACGAAGAGAACCAAGGAACTGACGAGGGCTTTCGACATGACGGACCTCCTTTTTCGCTGTTGTTGGGTCAAAGGACGAATTAACGAGTAGGTTAGCACAAACGTTTCCGGATGAAAAGAAGGAGCCCCAGACCAATTGGCCTAGGGCTCGCTGACTGACTTGAGGGCTAGAGGTGGCGCACTATCTTGGCTTGGATTCCGACCGTGGCCCAGTCGTACAGGCGCTTGGCGTCGTGGGCCCGTTGGCGCACGCAGCCGTGCGAAGCCTTGATTCCCGAGAGATTGCCGGCGTGGAACCAGCAGTCCGAGCGGAATTGCAGGCCCCAAGGCATGGGACAAGGCGTGCCGTCGGGCTTCTGGTAGAGGGAGGACTTGTGGTTCGGGTCCTTCTTCATGACCTTGAAGTCGCCGGTGGGCGTGGGCTTGCCGAGCTTGCCGGACGCGATCGGGTGGGAGAAGACGAGCTGGCCGTACTCATAAGCCCCGATGAACTGGTCCTTGATGCTGACCAGAATGTACTTGGGGAGGTGTTGCGCCGGAGCGTAGCACCGTGGCATCGGCGTCCAGTCGGTGACCCCTTTCGGCAGTTCCGGAACCATGAACCGCGAGGTTGGTCCGGCAAACTGGCGATCCAGCCTAGTCATCTTGAGCACCGCCTCGGCGCGTTCGCCGAAGAGATAGTCCACGAGTTCCTTGTCCTGCTTGCGAGCCTCGCGGACTTCCTGGCCGGTGGCCTTGCGATAGCGCCAAGGCGTCTGGTTTGGGGCCGAGGTGCCGGTCGCCGAGAAGTCACAGGCCTCTTGGGCTTGGGCAACTGGAGCGGCGAGGGTCAGGGCGACAAATAGAATCGAGAAACTGATGATGGACTTCAACACGATGGACCTCCTTGAAAAGAACCAAGGTAACTAAAAAGGATAGCACGAAATCGGGATTTTGTCAATCCAAACGCGTCAGGAAGGGTCGTTTATACCCAAGATATCCACCACCTTGTTCCGCGAGGCCAGTCCCGAAACGATTTTTATCGACGATTTTGAGACCGAAAAATGTTTGGCCAATACTAGCACTAATTCTTCATTCGCCTGACCCTCGGTTGGAGAGGCATGAAGCCAAACTTTGGTGACAGGACCAGTCTTTTTGACCTCCTGCCGACTGCTTTTGGGGATAACTTTTATCGTAATTTTGGCCATAATCTTTTCGCCTAAAAAGCAGCGCGAAGTTGTCCCAATTTCTTAACATCGCTCGCCTGGGATTCCGGTGGGGTTTCAACAATCCAAGAAAGATTTTTCAGTCTTGGTTCGGCAAGCAGGGCTTGGAACCCAGACAGGCCAATGTGGCCCGCGCCGAGACCCTCATGGCGGTCTTTTCGGGCGCCCAGCTCGACTTTGGAGTCGTTACAGTGCGACAGAGCCAGTCTTTCGAGGCCGATTGCCCGGTCGAAGGCGTCGAAGGTGGCTTTCACGGCGGCGGCATCGCGCAGGTCGTAACCCGAGGCGAAGGCGTGGGCGGTGTCGAAGCAGACGCCGACCCGCTCGTCGTCCAGTTGTTTCAGAATTTCGGCGACCTCCTCGAAGGAGCTGCCGATGACCCGGCCCGCCCCGGCCGAGATCTCGATGAGGGGGCGGCAGTCGCCCCGGTAGCCATCGAGGACCAGCTTCAGACCCTCGGCCACCAAGTCCAGCGCCTTTTCAGGTGAGACATCCTTAGCCGAACCGGGGTGGAACATGACGCCGCGGACGCCGAGCGCCGAGCCGCGCTCCAATTCCTGACGGATGATTTTGATGGAGCCATCCCGGATGCGCTCCTCGGCCGAGGCAAAGTTGATGATATAAGGGGCGTGAATCCAGCACTCGTCGAAGCCGTGTTCAGCGCAGGCGGAGCGGAATTTCCCGGCCACCTCGTCGGTGATAGGGGATGGAATGCCGCCTTGGGGCGCCCGGCTGAAGAACTGGAAAGTCTCGCAGCCGATGGCCGCCGCGTTAACCGGGGCGTTCCACAAGCTGCCCGCCGCCGAGACATGAGCCCCGAATTTCATAGTGGTATTTGTTCCTGCCCAATGGAACCGCCGGCGCGACGAATCATGAAAGCCACGTTTTCATTGGCGTTAATCGGCACCAGCTGGATGTCGGGGAAGCGGTTTTGCCATACCCGGAAGATTTCGTCGGCAAAGCCCTGGCCAACCGTCTCGACGCCAGCAAAGTCGAGCTCGATTACCCGGAAGTTTTCTAGGTTCATGGTGACGCGTTTGGCTTCTGAACGAGAAGGCAGGTCGCTGCCGAATTGGAAGAGCTTCACGGTGATGTGCGTCTTGTCGAACTTCAGGCCGTCGGCCTCGCTGCCGGTGTAGGCGTCAAAAACATCCTTGATATTGCGCGCTGAAGCTAGGTGGATGCTGAAGCTGACGCGCGTGCCCAAGAGCGGTTTTCGGTCGGTGATGAAGACGTCGGAGATCAGGTTGTTGACCGTGAGCCGCTTCTCGTAGCTGTCGATGATGAAGACATCGGCCATTTTGGAGGTGAAGAACACGCCCTCGCCTGTGTGTTCCTTGGGCGCCGTCGTGGTCTTGCCCTTCAGGATTTCTTGGACGGCGGCGAGCGTACCGGGCAGGCGGAACTTGTCGCGGACGTTGTTAAAAATGCCGATGCCAAAATCGCGGACGGTGAAGGTGATGGCTGTTTCCGTCCGGCGGCAGTCAACTTCTATGCGTTTCGACTGTGAGTGATCAATGGCGTTATTGAGCATTTCGGTGAAACCGAAGCGCACGAGCCGAACCGCGTTGTCCGGAGCTTCCAAGAAGATGCCTGTTTTTCGATCGATTCGGCCGAAGACCTCAGCCTCATCGAGGTGGTCGTTTTCCAGCTTGAGCAAGATGTGGCGGATGGTTTTTCTGGCGTTGTCTACGGAAGTTTTATCCAAAGCAAGCACGTAGCGCGTCTGGTTTGTGCTGCCGACACGAAAAACCACGCCCTCTTCTTGCAATTCATGCAAAATAAGATAGGCATAAGTTCTACTAATACCAAAATCTCCCACCACTTGGCTAATCGCCATCGACTTATTGGTTCTTAGTTTTTCTAAAACAGCTTCTTTTAAGCCCATAAAAAACTAGTTAACAAGTTTAGTTTACACAAAACAACTAAACTTGTCAAGTACTTGTAAACATAAAACCTTGAGACGAAAAATCCCCGTTATTCGGGGATTTTTACTGGTTCGTGGTCCGCGTGGCTCACTCGGCCCCAATTGATGCCGGTCCAGAACCTCTCGTGAAGGTAGTAGAGCGTCGTGCTGGCGAGGTTCGTCAGGAGGACGAGGCCTAGGGACGTGTCTACCCGGTGGGTGATGAGGTAGACGATCAGGAAGTCAGAAACCAGGACGATGGCGCGGAAGGTGATGGCTTTGACTATGGAACGCTTCTTTTGGATGTAGACCGCCATAACGATGATTGACCTTATAAGCCCAACTTCTTGATGATCTCGTCGACGCTGACCTGGTCGAAGTTGGTCGAGTCGACCTCAATTGTCTTGCCGGGCACTCCGAGCGGCTCCGCCTTGCCGGCGTAAGCCCCGTCCTTGAACTGGCCGTTTTCGTAGCGGGCGTCGTCGAAGTGACCGCGATGACGGAGTCCAGTTTCCCAGCGCTCCTTAAAGCGCGCCAGGCGGACTTGGATTGCGGCTTGGCAGACGACCTGGAAGGCGTCGAAACCGTACTTCTCTTTAAGGGCCAAGAACTTCGGCGTAGCCTTCTCGGGCTTGAGGTAGCCTTCGACTATCAGGGAGCCCTTGGCCTTGAGGACCGTCTCGATGAAAAGATAGATGAGGTCGTAGGCCGTCCGGCTCAATTTCATGGACCATTTGTGGTCGCTGCAGCCGAGCTGGTCGGACAGGCGCTCCTTGATTCGGTCCGCGGAAATCAGGGGCAAGTCCAAACGTTTGGCTAGCTCTTGCGATATGGTCGTCTTGCCCGAGGCCGGGAAGCCGGAAACGATGATGATTTTGCTGGGCATGGTGTCATCTTATCGCGTCGGCGACGCGCTTGGCCACTTCGGGGTCGAAGGGGTCAGGCAGGATGTGGGTGGCGTCGGGGTTGGGGACGCAGGCGGCGAGGTTCTTGGCGGCCTGGACCAGCATCGGCTTTTCGAGGCGCTTCACGCCGTGGTCGAGCGCGCCGCGGAAGATGCCGGGGAACGCCAGGACGTTGTTGACCTGGTTGGGGAAGTCGGAGCGGCCGGTGGCGACGACGAAGGCTCCGGCGGCCTTGGCTTCGTCCGGCATGATTTCCGGCACGGGGTTGGCCAGGGCGAAGATGATGGGCCTGGGGTTCATCTGGCGCACCATTTCGGCCGTCAGCACGCCGGGAGCGCTCACGCCGATGAAGATGTCAGCTCCCTTGAGCGCGGCGGCGAGGTCGCCAGAGACGGAACGGGGATTGGTGATCTCGGCCAGGGACTTCTTGCTGGGGTTGAGGTCGGTGCGGTCGCGGCTGATGACACCCTTGGTGTCGCAGACCACGATATCCTCAAAACCGTAGGCCAAGATCATCTTGGCGACGGCGGTGCCGGCCGCGCCCGCGCCGCTCAAGACCACGCGCATCGCCTTGGCCTCGGTGCCTTTGACCTTGAGAGCGTTGATGAGCGCCGCCAGGACGACGGTGGCCGTGCCGTGCTGGTCGTCGTGCATTACCGGGATGTCGAGCTCGGTCACTAGGCGCTCCTCGATCTCGAAACAGCGCGGCGCCGAGATGTCCTCGAGGTTGATGCCGCCGAAGACCGGGGCGATGAGCTTCACGGCCTTGATGATATCCTCGACGTTCTGCGTGTCGAGGCAGATGGGGAAGGCGTCGACGCCGCCGAAGGCCTTGAAGAGGATGGCCTTGCCTTCCATGACGGGGAGCGCCGCCTCGGGTCCGAGGTTGCCGAGCCCCAAGATGGCCGAGCCGTCGGTGACGACCGCGACCATGTTGGCCTTGATGGTGTACTTGTAAGCCAGACGCTTGTCGGCGCCGATGGCCTGGCTCACGGCCGCGACGCCGGGCGTGTAGGCGCGCGCCAGGTCCGTGCGGTCCCCCAGCGGGACTCGGCTCTTGATCGTCAGCTTGCCGTGATTCCGCTCGTGCAGTTCCAGCGATTCCTGATAGATGTCGGGCATAAGTTTGATTGGGATACTAAGTAAGTCTACCCTCTAGCGAGCAAAACCAAAACCGGGCCCGCTTGGCACGTGGGACGAAGTCCTTTACGTGCCGCGGCCCGGTTGTTTGATGAGAAACGACGTCAACTGCCCGCTTGGTTGCGGGCCGAAAACTGTGTGACTCCCTGTTCAATCGCCTGTTCGACGACTTTCTTGTCCCAGCCGATGGCGATGAGCTTGGCGCGGATGATGTCGAGGCGCTCGTCCTGGTCCAGGGAATCCTGGACGTACTTCATGAGGTCGGGGTTGAGCTGGTCCGGTTGCTGCTCCGGTGGCGCGTCGGTGGCTTTTGGCGGCGGCGTGAAGGCACCCGATTTGGCAATCTTTTCGAGGATCGCGGGCACCTTGTTGACGGCATCGAGATCGAGGGCCGGCAGGTCGGAGATGTCCACGAAGGAACTCCAGCGGAGCTGTGGGTTCACGTAGACCGAGACGGGCGCGCCGATCTGCAGCTGCTGGTGCTTCTTCTCGCTGGGGAAGGACCGCGTGCTGTTGGTCAACGGGTCGAAGGCTTCCACGTGGTAGGTGTAAGGGCCGGGACGTCCGCTCGGACCGCCGATCGACCGGCCGTTCGTATCCTCGATCCGGGTGATCTTGCCGTCGAGCTTCCGCCACTCCCGCCGGATTTTTTCCTCGCGCTTGAGCTTGAGCCCACGGGACAGCAGGCCGAAAATCACGTCGAACACTCCGGAGCCGATAGAGATGTTTGCCATAGTTTAGTTACGGGACGTAGATTTTGACGCGGTGGAAGTCGATGCCCTTGTGGACTTCGCCGTTGGCCTCGACATCAACCTTGAAAATTCCCTCGTTCCGCGCCGCGAACGCCATCCAGCCGCTGCCGTATTGCTGTTCCAGTTCCGCGCGATTCGAGCCGACGACGCACGCCGTTTCGTGGGTCTTCTCGTGCGAGAGCAGGGGCGACGTGTCCAGTTCGAATTCCGCGCCGACTTCGAACGGGGCGAAAATCTCGTCCAACTGCTCCCGCCCGCCGAAGACGTTGTCGGCGTCGCCGGTCGTCCAATCGCCGCTCGAAATTTCGTGGTTGAGGTCCGCTAGCCCGCGATAAGTTCCGTCCTCCCCGTTGGCGGGGCCGATGATGGTGCCGAGCCCTTTCAGTTCCATGTCCAAGACGCTTTCAGACGCGATCTGCTTTTTCGTCTGGTCGAAACGCAGGAGTTTGGTGCCGGGTTCGAGTCGGAAGGGGTTGACGAGTAGCTCGGCCGATTCCCGGTCGCCTTCGGCCTCGTAGTCTTGTCGCGCTTTCTCCAGGGGTCCGGTGCACCGTTCCTCCAGATGTCCCGAGGTGTTGGTGTTGCGCTGATGGGCCGAGAACATGGCGCCCAAGCGTAGGATGCCTTCGGCCTTCGTGGATTCGTCAGCGCCGAGGCGCTCTACGAGACGGCGATACTCTTCTTCCGACTGGTGGCGCTTCAGGGGCAACCCCTGGTAAGTCCAGGTAAAAGGACCCATCGAGGCGAAGAAGCGCCCCATGGTTTCAAGATAAGCCGCTCGCGTTTCCGGCGACCAGGCACTGACGCCCTCGGGTCGCAGGACGGCGCTGACTTTGTGATTCCAGAGCTTTTCGGTGAGGAGCTCCGATGTACCCCAACGCTTCTCCTCGGCTCGCCAGTGCGCCTCGAATTCGGCTTCGGAAAGGCCGCGCGGCTTTTCCTCGGCTCGATTCGGAACGACACTGAAGCTTTCCTTGGGCATAGACAGAGACGTTGCTTACTTCACGCAGGTCGTCCGCAGGAACTCCATGACCTTGCGGTTGCGGAGCATCGAGCGGACGTAGGCCAGACCGTCCTCGGAGCGGATGTGGGCCTGGGTGTCAGCATCGTCCTTGTAGGCGTTGAGGAGCTTGGTCTGCTCTTCGATGACGTCCTTGTCGTCGGCCTCGATCTTCTCGGCCTTGCCGATCTCGCGGATGAGGATGGCCGCCTTGACGCGCTTCACGGCGTCGGCCGCGAACTCGAGGAGCAGTTGGCCCTCGGTCTTCTTGATCTGCTTCAGGTACTCGCTGAACTCCAGGCCGTTCTTGGAGACGGAGTGCTCCAGCTCGTGCAGCATCTTGTGGGACTCGGCGTTGACCAGCACTTCGGGGAGGTCCTCGAAACGCGCCTCCTTGACGAGCTCCTCGAGCACGGCGATCTCCTGGCGCTGGTGCTCCTTGGACTGGGCCTCGTTCTCGAGGTTCTTGCGGAGCAGATCGCGCAGCTGGTCCATTGATTCCTGGCCGAGGGTCTTGGCGAAGGCCTCGTCGGCCTCGGGATGCGCGATCTCGTGGAGGTCGGTCAGCTTGACCTCGAAGTCCACGTCGCGGCCGGCAATCATCTTCTGGAAGTGGTCCTTGGGGAACTTCAGGCGGAAGGTGCGGGTCTCGCCCTTCTTCATGCCGTGGAGCTTCTCGTTCAGACCCGGCACGTAGTACGGCTCGTCGAGGTAGATGGCGTGGGCCTTGACCGAACCGCCTTCGACGGTGACGCGGTCGACGGACATTGTCATGTCGACGGTGACCTTGTCCTTGGGCTGGACTTCGCGGTCGACCGGGTGCTCGACGGCCTGCATCTTGCGGAGCTGGTCCACGACCTTCTCGACCTCGGGCGGCTTGACCTCGATGTCCTTGGCGCGGATCTTGATCTTGCGGACCTCGGGCATCCGGGTGATGTGCGGCGCCATGGAGAGCGTGAGCGTGAAGATGACGTCGTTGCCGGGCGCGGCCTTCTCGACGTTGACCTTGGGCTCGCCGACACTCTCGATATTCTCCTTTTCGATGACCTCCACGGCGTACTTGCGGACGATGTCGTTCAGCGCCTCCTCCAGGATGGCGGCTTCGCCGAAGCGTCCCTTGATGACGTCATACGAGGCCTTGCCGGTGCGAAAACCCTCGATCTTGGCGTGGCTGGACATCAGGGCGGCGGCCGCTTCCATGAGCGGCTTGACCTCCTCGGGGGTGACGGTGATCTTGATTTCCTTCAGGGCCTTGGGCAGCGCTTTTACTTCGTACTGCATAGGTTTTTTGGGTCGTTATGACGGTCATATTGGGCGAAATCCGTAAAAAAGTCAATAATGGAGGATATGATGCATCACCTCCGCCGCTTTTGGCCCTGGATCGCCCTGATATTCGTCGGGGCCGCCTTCCGCCTCAAGATCGTCTTCTCGCTCGGGACCCTCTGGTTTGACGAGGCTTTTTCGCGCCGGTTCGCGCTCATGTCGCTCGGCCGGATGCTCGACCTCCTGAAATACGACGTTCACCCGCCGCTCCACGCGGTCCTGGTGCACTATTGGCTGAAGATTTTCGGCGACGACGTCAACTGGTTGCGGATGCTGTCCTGGGTGACCGGCGTCCTGGGGCTCGTCGCCTTCGCGTTCCTGGCCCGGAAGCTGGTCGGCAAGCGCGCGGCCTTCCTCGCCGTGGTCATGGCGTGCCTCTCGCCGGTCCTGGCTTACTACGGCGCCGACGGCCGGATGTACGCCCTGGTCTTCCTGCTCTCCGTGGTCACGTCCTGGTTCTTCTGGAAGTATGCCCAAGGCGAGGACGAGGCCAGCATTCCCTGGTTCGGTTGCGCGATGGCGCTGGCGCTCACCCACGTGACCGGCGCCCTGGTGCTCGTGGCCCAGGCGCTCTACCTCCTGCGGACGCCGGAGCGTCGCGTCAAGTTCCGGCGGCTCCTGCCGGGCTTCGCGCTCGTCGCCTTCGCCTTCCTGATCTGGCTGGTGCCGGCCCTCCTGCACCGGCTGGGCACGGCCGGCGGCGAGTGGCAGTTCTCCGGTGCCCAAGAAAACTCCAACGCTACGGCGGCCTTGGTCTACTGGGTCTGGCTCGGGACGAACCGGATCGTCCAGCAAGTCGTCTTCGCCTTCCTCATCCTCACCATGTTCGCCGGGCTCCTGGGCCGCGCCGAGCGGCGGCCGTTCTTCCACGTCAGCCCCGAGAGCGAGTATCTCGGCCTCTGGTTCGCCTGCTGTTTCCTGCCGTTCCTCGTCCTGCCGACGGTCGTGCCGCGCTATTACATGGCCGCCGTCCCGGCCTTCCTGCTCCTCCTGGCCAAGGGTTTCCTGAATGCCGCCGCCGAGCGCAAGTTCGCGTTCGTGCTCGCCATCGCCGCCATCCTGGTCTTCTCGCTTCCGGGTCTCTGGGTCCAGACGGTGACGCGCCCCTACAACTGGGACCAGGCGGTCGATTGGGTCTCCGAGCGTTATCAGCCGGGCGACCGCGTTGTCTTCGTCTGGTTCGCCGACAAAAATGCCTGGGACGCCACCGCCGCCAAGCCCTTCAACCGCAATCTCTCGGGTTTCGACGTGCGTGAGCTTTATCCTTTCGATGACAACCTCACCGAGGACGAGCGCATCGTGGCCCACGCCGGGACGCTCCGCATGGACATCAGTGACCTCGATCGTCTCGTACCGCTCATGACCGGCGCCAACCGAGTCTTCTTCGTGCCGAACTACGAATGGCGGCTCTCGGCCGGCGGCACGGCCTCCGACGCCGTGAACGCCTGGCTCGTGGCGCACGGCTGGTATCTCAAGGAAAACCTGGCCCAGAACGGACGAACGCAGGGAGTTTGGCTCATGGTGAAGAGGTGACGGCTGTAGTTAGCCATTTTTCACCTACTTGCCACGTTTGATACTGCGTGTGATAGGATTAGTTTGCTCTCGAGACAAGAGCAGCCACAAATCATATGGACAAGACCACGGAAAAACCGCCAAAGAAACTGAAACTCGGGGATCAAACGGTTTTCTTCCAAAATTCTAATAAAATGTCTGGCACGCCCGACCAGTCGGTGGACCTTTTTGTTACCAGTCCTCCATACTGGAATTTGAAAGACTACGGAGGTCCGGAAGGCTCTATAGGTTTGACCCCCTCCCTCGACAGGCCTTTAATCTAAAAGTTAATCTTAAATTCAGATTAATTGCAAGGCGCCAACAAAAAGCCGGGCCAGTGATGGTCCGGTTTTGAGAAACTCAGGGCGCGACGGTGATGACTTGCCCGGCGCCTTTGCTGACGAGGCAGGTCCAGACCCAGGTGTCATCGCGTCGGTCTTCGCGGCCGAGCGGCAGGACTTCCTGCAGGACTCGGGCGAGGGTGAAGTACTTGCTGATCATAGCGCGGTCCTTGACGATGAGCGCGTAGCAGCAGAAGCTCCAGGCCGCCACGATGTTCTCCAGGGCGATGCTGGCGAAGTCTCGGCCGAGCACTCGGTCGAGCGCCGGTTCCAGCTGGTGCGTACCGAGGGCTTGGCGCACCAGGGCCGTCACCTTGTCGGCCTGGCTGTTGCTGAGCTTGACCCCCGGGTAACTGCAGTACTGTTCCAGCAGCACCGACAAGGGCAAGCGGCGAATCGCCCGGAAAGTGACCATCTGCTGGACGCGGTCGCTTTCCAGGTCCTCGACTCCCAGGAAGTTGCAGATGGGCAACGACGGGCTTCGGGGTGAGAAGATATCGTGGAGCGTCCGCTGCAGCAGCATCGGTCGGAGGTCCGACTCGTTTGCCAGCTGGTAGGAGCCTCCGACGTAATGATCGGTGAACAGCTCCAGGTCCAAGACGATTTGAGCGACCGCCTGGTCGCTGCCGACGGCCTTCAGGAGCAAATCCTGGAGCCCGAGCGAGTTGGACATTCGGTGCCCCAGCGCCTCTGAGATGTTTGCATCCAGTCTTTCCATGGGCGACTCCTTCCGTGAAATGAACTTGGCCTCACCTTAACCAAAACCCCCTCGGTTGTCGAGGGGGTTTGTCCTGTCATTCCAGCGAAGGCTGGAATCCAGTTCCTATTTCAGCAGGAAGGGGATCAGCAGCAGGGCGACGATGTTGATGATCTTGATCATCGGGTTGATGGCCGGGCCGGCGGTGTCCTTGTAGGGATCGCCGACGGTGTCGCCCGTCACGGCCGCCTGGTGGGCGAAGGAGCCCTTGCCGCCGTGGTGACCGGCTTCGATGTACTTCTTGGCGTTGTCCCAAGCCGCGCCGCCGGTGGTCATCGAGAGGCCGACGAAGAGGCCGGTGACGATGGCGCCGACGAGCATGCCGCCGAGCGCCTTCGGTCCGAGGATGAGGCCGACGAGGACCGGGGCCACGACTGGCAGGAGCGCCGGGACGACCATCTCGCGCAGGGCCGACTTGGTGACGATGTCGACGGCCTTGCCGTATTCCGGCTTGGCGGTGCCTTCCATGATGCCCTTGATGGTGCGGAACTGGCGGCGGACTTCCTCGACGACGGCGCCGGCCGCGCGGCCGACCGCCTGCATGCCGATGGAAGCGAAGATATAGGGGAGCATGCCGCCGAGCAGCAAGCCGATGAGGACGAGCGGGTCAGTCAGCGAGAAGTCGATGACCTTGCCGTGCGCGGCTCCGGTCAGGTCGTGGACGTACGAGCTGAAGAGCACGACGGCGGCGAGGCCGGCCGAGGCGATGGCGTAGCCCTTGGTGACGGCCTTGGTGGTGTTGCCGACGGCGTCGAGCGGGTCGGTGACGTCGCGGACGTCCTTGCCCATCTCGGCCATCTCGGCGATGCCGCCGGCGTTGTCGGTAATCGGGCCGAAAGCGTCGATGGTGACGATGATGCCCGCGAAGGAGAGCATCGACATCGAGGCGATGGCGACGCCGTAGACGTCACCCCAGTAATAGGCGCCGAGGATGGCGGCGGCGATGACGAGGACCGGGGCCGCGGTGGACTTCATCGAGACGGCTAGGCCGGCGATGATGTTGGTGCCGTGCCCGGTCTCCGAGGCCTTGGCGATGTCCTGGACCGGCTTGAACTGGGTGCCGGTGTAGTACTCGGTGATCCAGATCATGGCGCCGGTGACGGCGATGCCAATCAGCGCGCAGAGGTAGTACTTGAAGGTGGAGGGTTCGGCGCTGGAACCGGCGAAGATCATCTTGGTGATGGGCCAGAAGGCGATGGCCGAGAGGACGCCGGAGACGATCAGGCCGCGGTAGAGCGCGCCCATGATCTTCTTTTCGTCGGTCAGGCGGATGAAGAGCGAGCCGATGATGCCCGTGATGATGGAGACGCCGCCGATGACGAGCGGGTAGTAGACGGCGTTGGGCACGTCCGGCAGGACCAGGGTGCCGAGGAGCATGGCGGCGACGGCCGTGACGGCGTAAGTCTCGAAGAGGTCGGCGGCCATGCCGGCGCAGTCGCCGACGCTATCGCCCACGAGGTCGGCGATGACGGCGGGGTTGCGCGGGTCGTCCTCGGGGATGCCGGCCTCCACCTTGCCGACGAGGTCGGCGCCGACGTCAGCGGCCTTGGTGAAGATGCCGCCGCCCAGGCGGGCGAAGACGGAGACGAGCGAGCCGCCGAAGCCGAGGCTGATGAGGGCCGCGACGTTGTGGGTCAGGGCGTAGAAGCCGGCGACGCCGAGCAGACCGAGGCCGACGACGAGGAGGCCGGTGACGGCGCCGCCCTTGACTGCCATGTTCATGGCCGCGGCCATGCCTTTCTTGGCGGCTTCGGACGTGCGGACGTTGGCGGTGACGGAGATCGTCATGCCGATGAACCCGGCCAAGGCCGAGAAGATCGCGCCGATGAGGAAGCCGATGGCCGAGGTCCAGTTGAGAGCGAGGCCCAGGACCACGAACAAGACGGCGGCGACGATGGCCAGGGTCTTGGTCTGGCGCGTGAGGTACGCCTTGGCGCCTTCCTGGATGGCGGCGGCGATCTCCTGCATCTTGGCGTCGCCTTTAGGCTGCGACAGGATCCACTTGGCCAGCGCCAGGCCATACACGATGGCGAGGACGGCGGCCGCTAACGCGAATATGATCATACTTGCGTGGCTTACTTAAGTCTTTGCTTAAATTCCGCTCGTCGGCGGAAGTAGTGAGCATGATATTAGGGCAAAACTCAGTTTTTGGCAAGGGTTTAGGCGGAAAAAGAAAAAACCGACCCCGCCACGTGGGACGAAAGTCCTTTACGTGGACGGAAGGTCGGTTGAGTGACTAGCGTCGGCGTTTCGCGCATTTCTGGCCCGTCGGGCCGAACATGACGAGGGCGCCGGATGCCAGGATGAGCGCTCCGCCCCAGAGTGCGTGCTGGGAGAGCGGCTCGCCCAGGAAGAGGGCGGCGGCCCCGATGGCCACGACCGGTTCCAAGTAGGTGTAGATCGCCACCCGCGAGACCGGCACGAGGTTCAGGGCCTTGTAGAAGAGGACGTAACCGAGCGCGTAGTTGACGAAGCCGAAGACCAGCAGTTTCGGGATCGTGCCGGCCTCGATGGAGGCCGGCAGCGATTGCTGGAGCGAGATCGGCAGCATCAGGATCGAGCCCAGCGCCAGGCAGATGAACAGCACGGTCTCGCGCGCGAGGGTGCCGTTGAACCGCGTCAGCTGGACGTTGGACCAGGCGAAGAAGACCGCCGAGGCGAGCCCCATGCAGATGCCGAAGCTCGGGCCCGACCAGTGGAGCTCTCTCCAGAGCAGGATGACAAGCCCGGTCAGGCCGATGACGGCGGCGCCCAGGGCGCGCCGGTCCAGCTTCTCCTTCAGGAAGAGCGGGGCGAAGACCAGGCAGGTCAGCATCGGCTGGAGGGCGTGGGTCAGGGTGGCGTTCGCGATGGTCGTCGTCTTGGTCGCCCATTGGAAGGTGAGGCTGCAGCCCACGAAAGCCATGGCCAGCAGGCCGAGACGGAGCTTGTGGCAGTGCCAGGCCTTCTTCAGGTCGTCACGCCGCCGGAACCAGACGTAGAGGCCGATCACGAGGGTGCCGATGAGCAGGCCCGCTTGGGTGATGACGGGGCTGGGCAGATGGATGCTGCGGATCAGGACCGAGCATGTCAACCCCCAGACTACGCAGGCCGACAAGGCCGCCAGATGTCCAGAAACTCCAGGAACTGCAAGTTTCATGACTGACTCCTTTCTCGAGGAAAAGGACAGATGTTCCGACCGTACTCCAATTTACGACTGGTTTCAAGGGGCAAACTCCGTCTTGACGGACGGGGTTCAAGGTCGTAACCTTAATTAGTAAGTAAACCTCTAAAGTTAGCGGTTTTTCTGCTTTTAAGCCGGACATGGCCGATTCCGTCAAGAAAATTGGGGTGAAGATCCTGCTTGGCTTGCTCGAGGCCGCCAAGTATTTGGGTTTGGGACTGCTTTGGGTGTTGAAGCTGGTGTCTTATCCCTTGCGGTGGCTCTGGCGGTTCATCCTGCGGCCCCTGGCTTACTTGGGCTATCGACTCTACGTCCGGCTCCGGACGACGACCGGCACGATGTTCGCGCCCGTCCGCAAGACGATCCTGGCGGTCTTGGGCCATCACTACGTGTTCCACGCGATGGTGGGGCTGATCGTGATTTTCGTCGCCTTCCAGAACGTCTACGCCTACAACACCGACCTCGAGGCTCAGAGCCGGAACAGCCTAGTTTACGATATTCTCCAGAACGCGCAGAGCACCGATGAGATTTCGTTCGCGGCCAACGATGCCGCCGAAGCCGCCCAGCTCGGCTCGGCTACCTCGACCGGAGAGTCCCTGACCTACGACCAGACCGGCGTACTCCGACCGTTCCCGGTCTTCCCGCCGGCACCCGGCGAGACCCGCGTCATCATCGCCAAGGCCGAGACTTACGTCGTCCAGCCCGGCGACAACCTAGGCGCCATCGCCCGACGTTACGGCTTGAGCGTCAGCACCGTGCTCTGGGCCAACAACCTGACGCTTCGTTCCACTCTGCAGGTCGGGGCCAAGCTCAAGATCCTGCCGGTTAACGGTGTTGCCTACGTGGCCAAGAAGGGCGACTCAATCGGCTCCATCGCCAAGAAGTTCCAGGTTGACTCCGGTGCCATCCTCAAGGCCAACCTCCTGGCCTCGGCCGACCAGCTTCAGGTCGGCGAGGAACTGGTGGTGCCAGGCGGCGCGCCGCCCGCCCCGGTCATCAAGGTCCCGAGCAACGTCGGCAACGTCAAGAACGTCTTCCGTCCGCCGTCCGAAGCGCCGCCGAGCCGCGAGGTCGAGGGCACCCAGCTCTCCTGGCCCACCGACCAGCACCTCATCAACCAATACTTTCACACCGGCCACCCCGGCATCGACATCAACGGCAACCTTCATAACGCGATTTACGCCGCGACTGACGGCATCGTCACCAAGGCCGGCTGGAACGCGTATGGCTACGGCAACATGATCCTCATCGACAGCGGCGACGGCATCGTCACGCGCTACGGCCACTCCAGCGTCATCTTCGTCCAGCCGGGCGAGCAGGTGAAGAAGGGCCAGACGATTGGCATGATCGGCTCGACCGGCCACTCGACCGGCCCGCACCTGCACTTCGAGGTTTATCTGAACGGCACGCGCCGCAATCCGCTCCAGTTCTACCGCTGAGAAAAATAAAAGAGCCGCCCGCATAAATGCGTGGCGGCTTTCTGTCTCCCGAGAGTCTAGCGCGGGACGAAGCCGGTGGCGGAACCGCCCTCGATGCAGTTGGCGTAGTAGGACCGAGCGCCGTACCAGGCCGTGTCCTTCATGAAGATGAAGACCGGCACATGCGAGTAGTTGCCCTGGGCCCCGGGATCGAGATCGTCGCCGAGGCAGTTCACGGTGCGTTGTTTCCACCAGGTCGCCTCGTCCGGGTGGGTCAGGATGAGCGAACCGAGCGCGACGGTGTCGAGGCCGAACTCGTTCTCGGCTAGTTCTCGGCGGGCCCAATGGGCCGGCTTGCCGCGCTGGTACCAGCCGGTCTGGGCGGCGACGATGAGAATGTCGCCGGGCTGGGCCCGGGCAACCTCCTCGAGGCTTCGGGCCGTCCGCTCATGCTGGCGGAGCCTGGCCGGGACAATCAAGTCCTCGCGGTATTCTCCGCGGAGCTGGCCGGATTCACTGACCTGGTTCATGACGAACTGCACGGCGCGGCAGTGTCTTTCCGCCGGGTCAAGCACGTCGGGGAAATGCTTCCGACCGAGCGCCGGGACCGACGGAAAGGCGAACCAGCCTTCGGCGTAACCGGGACATCCGGGCAGGCCTTGGGCGTACGCGAGCGCGGAACTCGGGTCGAGTCCTAGCGCCGAGGCAAGCGCGGTTATCTGGTCTCCAATTGGAATGCGGTTGATCATTTAAGGAACCTCCTCGTCGCCAAACCGTAGCCGATTTTTACGATTTGGTCAATATAAAATCCCCGGCGTACCGGGGGTGGCACGACGGGGTTTCTGATTCGGTCAGAACGTGGGCTGGTCGGGGACGTATTTGCCCCAGCTGGCGAAGTAGTCGCGCAGGAACTGCTTGATGACGACGGCGGTCTCTTGGTCGAAGGGGGACTCTCGGCCCGGCTGGTCTGGAAATGCGGCTATGCCGAGGTTCAGGCCGCCCTCAAAGCGGATGAGGGCCATGCCGTATTCGTAATCGACGAATACCAGTTGTCCAGCGATGCCGCTCCGCCCATCGTGCAGGCAGACGCGTGGGTCTTTCGAGAGGTCTTTGGCCGCCGGGAAGTATTTGGCTGGACCGATGAGGTAATGTTCGGCGACGACTATGCCCCGCACGACGCTCGGCAGGTCACCCTTGGGCGGGGTGCACAGCACGGATCCAGGCGCGGCCCAGACATTCACGACTCCCAAGGCGGCTAGCTTTTCGGCCTTGCTCGGGACGTTTTTCTGGGGCGTTTCGGCTCGGGCATCGGTTACGCCCAGTGTGAGAGCAAACAACAAAGCTGCGGAAAGTGCGGTTCTCATGTGATCTCTCCTTTGGCAGGTGGAAGGTACTAACGGCCAGTTAAGCGCAAAACCAGTAAAATGTCAAGGGTCGGTTGTTTGTATTGGCCAAAAGAAAAACCCCGGCGGTGGCCGGGGTGTCGGGTCGTCACATGCCGGGCATGTGACAGCTGGAGTCCAAGAAGATCAGCTTGGTCCGGAAGTAGGCGTCCCAGTCCTCGATGAGGGCTTCGATGATCTTGAGCCCTAGCGCGCGCGAGCGTTCCCGGGGTTCCGGCGTCGCGTCTCCGGCGTGGAGGCGGTTGACGAGGATTAGCAGGACATCGGCGATGAAGGGCGCGTTTGCCTCGATGTCGGCGAGCTCGAGCATCTTCGTGAAGAAGAGCTCGCGCTGGGGATGACCACTGGCGTTGACGACTGTTTCCAGGCGACGACGCATCTCTTCCCGATCCGGGAGTCTGATGGACTTTTCAGTCATGTTCGTCTCCTTGAAAGAACTGTCTTAAATCGCTAACTTATGCGATTGTTTTGGCCCCTTTTTTAGGAGGCCATGCAGGCTCTATATCCATGGTGCGTCCTTCCTAGCAGGCTGTCAAACAGGTCGTTTTGGCACGACCAGATAAAAAGAAAAACGGCGCGTTGGCGCCGCCCGAGGTGGTACCTCAGAGTGTGGGTGTCAGGAGCCGGGCTGCGCGGTCTTGGCCGCTACGCGATCGTACTCCCAGCGGAAGACGAACACGGGGCGATGGTTCGGGAGGACCTGGCCGCCAGCGGTGTAGGCCTTGATGCCCGGGCGGCAGGACTGGTAGGTGCGAGTGAGGCGGGACCACTTTGGATCGCTGTTGTGATAGATGTTGCCCACGAACACCTCACCTGGTTCTATCTCTGGATGCGTTTCGTTGAAGTTCGGTTTCTCGCTCATCTTGATCTCCTTTGGAAAGGGCGGTTTCAGTTCGACGGGGCCGTACCGAGGCCGCTTGGGGTTCGCCGCGCTCTCGCGGTGCCTTGAGCCAACATTGCGGCCTTCATCTGGTGTTCCCAGAACTGGACGAATACTGGCCGGTAGCCTTCGAGCCGCCGGCCATCGCGATGGTAGGCGACTTCGCCCAAGCGCGCGGTCTCGTAGCCGTACTCGAAGTGCGGGTTCCGCTCGTAATTGGCGCTCCCGACGTCGTTCGCCAGCCACATCTCGCCCGCTTGCAGTTCCGGATGTCTCTCGTTGAAGTTCGGTTTCTTCTCGTTCATCACAGTCTCCTTTGGAAAGAGCGGTTTCGAGTGACGTTGAACAATAGCCTACCTTGGCCTAAATGTCAAGGCGGGGTTCACTCAATCCGCGGGCGATACTGGAGCGCCTCGGCGGAGTCGGCGACTTCGATGTTTTCGCGGCCAGCCAGGTCGGCGATGGTCCGCGCCAGCTTGATGGAGCGGTGGATGGCCCGCGGCGAGAGCTTGAGCGTCGAACTGGCCTTGAGCAGCAACGCCTCCGACTCCGGCGGCAGGGGGCAGAGCTTCTTGAGGAGCTTCTGCGGAATGTCGGCGTTGGTCGTGAGGCCGTACGGCTTGAGTCGCGCCGTCGCGCGCGCCCGGGCCGCCTCCACGCGCGCCCGCACGTCGGCCGAGCTTTCGGCACTCTTCGCTTGGGCCAGTTTTTCGTATGGCGTCCGTGGCACGTCGACGTAGAGGTCGATGCGGTCGAGGAGCGGGCCCGAAAGCCGCCGCTGATAACGCTGCAGGGCGTTGGCCGGACATTCGCAGCGGCGCTCCTTGTCGCCGTAGTAACCGCAGGGGCACGGGTTTCGTGCCGCGACCAACATGAAGCGCGCCGGGAATCGGTGCGTCCCCGCCGAGCGGCTGACCGTGACCTCGCGGTCTTCGAGAGGCTGACGCAAGCCTTCGAGCACCGGCCGGGCGAACTCCGGCAGTTCGTCGAGGAAGAGCACGCCGCGATGTGCCAGCGTCACTTCTCCCGGCGAGGGTTCGGAGCCGCCGCCGATGACCGCCGCCGCGCTGGCGGTGTGATGGGGCGCGCGCCAAGGACGTTCCTGCGCGAGCGCGGTGCCGCGCCAGATGCCGGCGGCCGAATGGATCTTGGTGACCTCCAGCGCCTCCTCCGGCGTCATCGTCGGCAGGATCGACGGCACCGCCCGGGCCAGCAAGGTCTTGCCGGAACCGGGACTGCCCGAGAGCAGGATGTTGTGGCCGCCCGCCGCCGCAATTTCCACGCCGCGCTTGGCGAACTCCAGCCCGGCGATGTCGGCGAAGTCGAAGTCATGGACCGTCCGGGGCTCGGCTGGCACCGGTTTCGGTTCTTGCGTCAGTTCGGCTTCGCCCTTGAGATGCGCCGTGAGCTCCCGGAGCGTCTTCACGCCATAGACCGCGAGACCGTCGACCAGTGCCGCCTCCGCCGCGTTGGCCGCCGGGACATAAGCCTCGTTCAGGCCCTTGCGCTTGGCCATGAGCGCGGCCGCGAGCACGCCCGGCACCGGCCGGAGGCAACCATCCAGCGAGAGCTCGCCGAGGAAGAGCCGCCCGCGCGTCTTCGTGGGGCTGATCTCGCCGGTCGCCGTCATGATGGCCACAGCGATGGGCAGGTCGAAGGCCGGCCCCTGCTTGCGGATGTCGGCCGGGGCCAGGTTGATGGTGAGCCGGGTGGTCGGGAAGGCGAAGCCGCCAGAGCGGAGCGCCGCCCGGACGCGCTCGCGAGATTCTTGGACGGCGGTATCGGGCAAGCCCACGACGACGAAGGACGGCATGCCACCGGCGACGTCGGACTCGACCTCGACCAGCTCGGCATCGATGCCGCTCATGGCGGCGGACAGTATCTTGGCGGACATACTAAAAAAGTCAGGAATGAAGGCTCCCGACTCTCCTAGCAGAAACCCCATAATTCACGCAAGCCCCCTTGACATTTTCGGCTATTCGTGCTATATTTTAACGTCATTCGGCGAGCGCCGGTTTGACTAGTCTCGCGTGAATTCGCGGCCAATGTTCCTTGAGGAGGTAGAAAAATGCACAGCACGTTGACTACAGTCCTTTGTAACCTGTTCCTCGTCTGGACGGTAGTTGGGGTGATTCTCAAGTATCAGAGTCGGCTGGTTGGCAGAATCGTTGGCAACCTCATGGTGGGCTTGGGTGCAGTCGTCTTGATAGTGAGGTTGGCAATCACGTCGGGCCCCACGGGCCAATTCATGGGCAGTAGCAAGATGCTCGGCTATGTCGTTCTTGGCTTGTTAGCCATCCTCTGCTGCATCGACCTCGTCCAGAACTGGCGCAACCGCCTCTAGTCCAAGACCACGGCGGCCAGACCACCGCTCTCGCCCCGACAGGAGCCCCTCCTGACTCGGGGCTTTTCTTTTTTTCCAAGCGCCTCCACATAAAAAAATAACGAGTCTCGGCGCGGTGGACGCACGAGACTCGCAGAGTTGTCGCGGAGACGCTATTTCTTCAGTAGGATGGCGGCGGCGACGGCGGCGACGAAGCCTGCGGCCGTCTTGAGGGAAAGGTCTCCCTTCATCACGACATCGTAGAGGGCGGTGCCGGCAATCTGGGCGATCGTCACGATGACGATCAGCGTGCCGATGTCGGTCGGCGCTGCCTTGGCGGTGACGCTGCACATGATCAGCATGCCAACGGCCGAGCAGAGCCCGGACGCGATCACCCAGATCCACCAGTGGCTTGTCGCTCCGGAGAGCGTCGGGTGATTCAGCAGGGCGAAGGTCACTACGATGGTGGTGACGACCGCCATGGCTCCCATGAGCGAGGTGGCTCCGGCCAGACCGCTGCGGTTCAGGAGCAGCGGCCAACAGGCGAAGAGCAGGCCAGAAACAATCATCTTGAGGACCATGACTATCTCCTTTGAAAGAGCCGACTCGGGAAATTAGATTTCGTGACCACTTAATATAGAGCGTTCTAAGCAAAATGTCAAGCCTAGGCCATTGACAGGCGATGCTTTCCCGGCTAAGGTCAGCCTGTTCTTTCCTAGGAGGTCCGTCGTGCCCGATTCCCAGCCCGAGATCGTCATCTGCGCCGCCGTCCGCCTGTCGGACGGTCGCATCGCCCGAGGCCATCGTCATCACAATTGCAATCGGGTCATCCGTGAAGATTGGCTGGTCACCGACCCGAGCCTCTCCGACGGTGAGCAAGGCTTCATGACCTCGCGTAACCGCTTCGTCGGCCGCGAGGAGGCCATGGCTCTCCAGCTCTCCGCAGGCATCCCGTCCGCCGACCCCAGCGGCTACCGCAGTCGTGAGCTCTTCAGCGAGGATCTGTACTAGGATTAAGAAGGCAACCCCGTTCTTTCCAAGGAGGTTCAAGATGCTCAAGTACCACTTGCGTCAGTTCTACCAGCGTCTCCGGCTCATCTGGAAGATCGGCCCGCCCGCCTACTTGAACGGCCTGGAGGAGTTCCGCATCGGTTGGGACGACATCAGGAACTGCCAACGTCCAGCCGCCCGCCTCGAGGGACGTATCAAGCGCGGTCGGCTCGAAGCCTACGCCGAGACCGGCACTGAGGGCTTCGTCTGGTCCGTCATCGAGGACGGCAAGTCTGGCTACGCCAGCCTGAACTGCCTTGAGGCCGGTGACGAACTGGTCATCGTCAAACACGACGGCTCCATTGCTTTCATGGGCGTCATCGACCCCGACCACGAGGCTGGATACCAGCCGTATCCGGGGAACTCGGAATGCGGTCAGCCCGCCGCCTTCGGCTGTTGGGTTCATTGGATCCAGCGCGACTGGAAACCCGAGGATTGGGCCGCCCTATTCTTCCACGGTCATATCGTCTCGGACGAGCACGAGCTGCTCCGGTCCCGACGCCGACCAAATCCCGTACCGCGCCATCCTCATCAAGGCTGAACCCAAGGCCGAGGATGACGATCCTGAAGATCTGTCAGAGGACTGATACGCCAACGCCCCGACATTCGGGGCGCTTTTTTCTATACTATTTTGTCCTGACGCTTAGGTTTCGTTGGGGCGAACGCCAGCCAGATGGCTCCGGCCAGGATCATGCCGTCGGCCAGGTTGACTGCCGAGCGGTTGAAGAACATCAGGTAGTCGTCGGTGAAGCCCCAGGCGATGCGGTCGACGAGGTTGCTCACGGCACCCAGGAAGAACAGGGTGTAAGCCACGAAATTTCCGTGCTCGCCAAGTCGCCAGTCTCGCCAAGCCGAGGCCGCCACCGCCCCGATGATGAGCAGGCTCGCCGCCCAGACGACGGGTCCTGACGCCGGCAGGCTGAAGGCGATACCGCCGTTCCGGAACAGGACGAAGCGCACGGCGCCGCCAAACAGCGAAAACGACAGCCCTTGCAGGGCCGTCGCTTTGAGTATCCGATCTAGGGCGAAGAGGATCGCCGGGGCGACCCAGAAGGTCCGCGACGTCATTCGGTGAAGAGTTTCTTGCAGTCGATGCAGGAGGTCGAGGTGATGCGGGCCGTCAGGCGCGGCTCGCCGATGTCCTTCTTGCAGTACTTGCAGACGCCGTAGGTACCGTCCTTGATCCGGGCCAGCGCCTTGTTGATGTCCTGGAGCGAGGATTCCAAGGTGCGCTCCAGCGCCAGGTTCTTGGAATATTCCGCCACTTCCGCGGCGTTCTCGTCCTCCTTGTCGCCGAGGTCCGGGAATTCAGCGTTGTAGTCTTCGCTGTTCTTGGGGTTCTGCTTGGCGAATTGAGCCAGCTCCTCTTCGAGCTTCTTCTTCTCATCCAGCAGGAGCGCCTCGAATTTTTTGGTCGATTTCTGGTCCATAACTTGCTAAAAACAGCGGTTTTGTCCGCCAGATAGAAAGTATACACGAGCCAAGGAAAAAGGGAAATCGAGAAAAAGAAAAGGTCTAAGTGATGGCTGAAGTGTGTAAGGTGCGGGTTTGTCTCAAACCCCATCGGTGATAGGGACTGGGGCAAACCCGCAAACACTTGTAAACGCCGTCTTAGACCTTAACTGAGTCTCTCTCAATCTGCGCTGGACTGGTCGCTAGGCGATGTCCTTATGGCAGATAAGAGTAGAAAGAACCGATTGCTCCTTTACCGTTCAGTGGTCATGATCTTCGGGTCGAGGCTTGCTCGACATAGTGAAGGATGGCCGGTGATTCGTTTTATTTTTGTTTTGCGAATGCAAGAACAGTACAGGAGTGGGAGGCGTCCCCGAACCGCGTTCCGGAAAACTTCCCATCATGTGTGCAACGTTTGAGTTGGAAGGAACTTGTTCATCACGTGGGACGAAGTCCTTTACGTGACTACCAATACACTATATCAAAAAAATGACCTTTGGTCAATTGTCAAAATAGGCTGATTTTCCCGGCACTTATCAGTTGTCCACAACCTTGTAGACATAACTGGCTAAAACCTACCTGGGCTGACAAAGAAAGTTATCAACATTTTCACAGGTAATATCCACAGATTGTGAATAGCCCAGTTTCCGCTTCGTTCAGCGAGAAAACCGCCTTTTTCATGCTTCCAGCCCAAGACTTTATCCACTGGGTCTGGGTGTTGGAGGCGGAATCCCGGTCTGGGTAGTAGACGGCTTGGAAGGTGGGCGTCAAGGGGGCGCAAGCGGTGGGGAACTTAAGGCTGGAATCCGCGCCAGCCATGATGAAGCCCTGGATAGCTACGGCACTATCGCTAATCCAGAAATGCCCGCTCTGGTCTTCAAAGGAAGTCAGCAATTCGGGCTTTTCTGGCGAACCATAGCGAGTTACGACGCCCAAAGCGCTCTTCTTTTGATTTGCCACCACCTGCAATCTCCCGGACTTGAGTTCAATAGTTGGAGTTTTATCTGGCAATACGATATTGCTTGATTGAGGCGTAACTTCGCCTATAAGGCTGGCAATGGCCTTATTGACTTGAGGCATCTGGCGCTGGGTGGAGGGCTCGGCCGCCATGAGGAAGGGCTGGAAGGCGGCATTAGGGTCATCGTGGTGGGCGACGATGGTTTCCACTTGGTCACCCAGGGACTCATAGAGATTAGTCCAAGAATTGCTGATATTGAGGTTCTGGCCGATTAACTCGGCGGGAAGAGATTTGACGGATTGGCTGGCGTTACGATCTAGGACGTAAAGGTAGGCCCCATCGGGCATGGTCTTGAGCATTCTTTGAATCGGCCGACTGGCGTCCAGGTCCGGCCCCCGGAAACCCTGACCGATTCTAGCGGCAATCCAACTCTGGCTCAAGGTGAGCTCAATTGGCAGTTTTTGGCCGTTATTCACCACGAAACCGTAACCGGCAGCCGAGCGTGGCACCAGCTTCCAGCCGCCATCTTCGGCCCACCGCGCGGCCCAGGTCAGCCGACCGTTGTTGTCTAAACTGGCGTAGACAACAGCGTCCTTGGGGCCATTCGGGAAGCTCGAGGCCAAGATGGCCTGGACATGATCCGGCAGGGCCGCCACGAGCGCTTTGGGCCAGGCGCCCTCAAGATAGAAGCCGGCGACGGCCTCGCGTGGCGGTCGGTCGAGGTGGTCCCGGACCAGCCGGAAGCTCACGCCGAACCAGACCGCCAGCGCGACAAAACCAAAAGCTCCTCCGAGGAGGAGGAGCGTTTGAGGCTTTTTAAGGCTTCGGAGCGGCTGGGGGAGCTGCATTGCCTGATTGCATCATTTTCTCCTTGGCGCGCTTCAAGCTTAGGTTAACACGGCCCAGTTCGTCAATCTTGATGACGACGACGGGGATGATATCGTCCACCTTGAGCACGTCGGTCACCTTCTCGACGCGACGGTCGGAAAGCTCCGAAATGTGGACCATGCCGTCCTGGCTCGGGGTGAGCTGGACGAACGCGCCGAAGTCGAGGATGCGGACGACCTTCCCGTTGGGGAAGAACTCGCCGACCTTGACCTCCTTGGTGAGCATCTCGACCCACTCCTTGGCCCGCTTGAGGCCGTCGGCGTCAGCCGAGGTGATGGTGACGGTGCCGTCGTTCTCGACTTCGAGCTCGACGCCGGTCTTCTCGGTGATCTCGTTGATGGTCTTGCCGCCTGGGCCGATGACCAGCCGGATCATGTCCGTGTTGATCTTGATGGTCACGATGCGCGGGGCGAAGGGCGAGAGCTCGGGCCGAGGCGCCGCGATGGCCTTGGCCATGACGTCGAGGATCTGGAGGCGGGCCGCCTTGGCCTGGCGCAGGGTCTGCTCGCAGATCTCACGGGTGAGGCCGCGGGTCTTAGTGTCCATCTGGATGGCGGTGATGCCGTCGCGGGTGCCGGCGATCTTGAAGTCCATGCCGCCGTCGCCGTCCTCGAGGTCCTGGAGGTCAGTGATGACGACGTGATGGTTGATGTCGTTCGGGTCGGAGGCCAGGCCCATGGCGATGCCAGCCACCGGCTTGCTGATCGGGACGCCGGCGTCCATGAGCGAGAGCGTCGAGCCGCAGACGGAGCCCTGGGAAGAGGAGCCGTTAGAGCCCATCGTCTCGGAGACGACGCGGATGGTGTACGGGAAGACTTCCTTCTTCGGCAGGACCGGCATGAGCGCGCGTTCCGCCAAGCCACCATGGCCGATCTCGCGACGGTTGCCGCCGCCCACGCGGCCGGTCTCGCCGCCCGCGAAGGGGGCGAAGGTGTAGTGGTGGAAGTAGCGGCGCTTCTCGGTGAACTCCATCGAGTCGACGACCTGCTCGTCGGACGGGGCGCCGAGCGTGACCACCGAGAGGATCTGCGTCTCGCCGCGCGAGAAGAGGCCGGAGCCGTGGACGCGCGGGAGGATGGCGACCTCCGAGGAGAGGGCGCGGATCTCGTCGATGGCACGGCCGTCGACGCGGTGGTTGTCGGTCAGGATGGCGTCGGAGACGGCGTGATAGACCCACTTGTGAACCAGGTCCAGGGCCCAGGCGCGCTTGTCCTTGCCGATCTGTGACTCCTTCATGTGCTCGTCGAGCGTGTGCTCGAGGGCCGCGACGGCGGCGCTGCGCTCGCCCTTGGTCGCCTTGACGTGGGAGAGCAGGTATTCCTTGATCTTGGGGAAGATGAAGTCCTTGGCCTGCGCGATGACGGCTTCCTTCTCCTTGAGCGTCTCAAGGTCGGTGCCCTGGAGCTCGTCGACCGAGCGCTTGGTCGGGTTCACGTCCTTGATGATGGAGGCGACGAAGTCCTGGACCTCGCGGAGGTGCTTATTGCCGAACTCCATGGCGGCGAGGACATCGTCCTCGGTGGCTTCCTTGGCGCCGGCCTCGACCATGGTGGTCAGTTCTGGGGTGCCGGCGACGAAGAGGTCGAGGTCGCCCTTGGCGCGGGCGGCGTACGTCGGGTTGATGACCCACTCGCCGTCGACGCGACCGACGCGAATGGCGCTAAGCGGGCCGTACCAGGGGATGTCGGAGATGCCGAAGGCGACGGAAGCGGCAACGAGGCCGATGACGTCGTAGTCGTTCTCCTTGTCGAAAGAGAGGACCGTCAGGATGAGCTGGATCTCGTGGCGGATGCGCGAGTCGAAGAGCGGGCGGATCGAGCGGTCGATGGTGCGGCCGGAGATGACGGCGTCGTCGTTCGGGCGGCCTTCGCGCTTCATGAAGCGGGAGGACTTGATCTTGCCGGCGGCGTAGAGGCGTTCCTCGACGTCGACGGAGAGCGGCAGGAAGTCGACGCCGTCGCGCGGCGAGGATTTCATGCAGACGGTGGCGAGCACGACGGTGTCGCCGTAGCGGACGAGAGCCGAGCCGTTGGCCTGGTGGGCCAGCTTGCCCAGTTCGACGGTGAGGGACTTCCCTCCCCAGTCGAGCGTGTATGTCTTGGACATGACGTTTGCGCCCGCGCCATCGATGTCCGTACTCAGTCCTCGTTCCACGAATAGATCATGGGACGGGGACTGTGAACGAAACACCCAAGGCGCCGGGCGATTTATTTTAAGCCCTCCCGTGAGACGGGAGAGGGTGAAGGGCCGAGTCTCGGCCGCTCGCCCCCTCCTGCCGAAGCATTAGGGGTTCTGTCATCCTCGCGCCTGCCTGCCGGTAGGCAGGAAGGCTGGGATCCAGTTCCGCTTTTACGTTTTGTCTTCGAGGAGCGAGGAGATGTTGGGATCAAGTTCAGTGCCGGTCGGGGCCGGCTTCGGAGCCATGGCCGCGTTTGGCTTGTCGATGCGACCGGCGTGGCGTGACTTGATCAGGAAAGTGTCCTGGTCGTGGGACATGTCGATGAAGTCGTCGACCGCCTCGATAAGCTTGGCGGACGAGGACTCGCGGAAGGCGATGACCTCGGTCTGGACGCCTAGGTGCTTGAGGTACTCGATGAGCGGGATGAAGTCGCCGTCGCCCGAGACCAGCACGACCACGTCGAGCTTCGGGGCCAGGCGGATGGCGTCGACCACCATGCCCACGTCCCAGTCGGCTTTCTTGGCGCCGCCCAGGAATACTTGGACCTCGCGTTCCTTGGTCTCGATGCCAAGCTTGATCAGGGCGTCGAAGAAGCTCTGCTCGTCAGGCGAGCCGGCGCGCACCACGTAGGCGATGGCCCGGACGAGCTGGCGCCCGGCGACGCCGGTGGCCACGACGTTGCCGAAGTTGACGCGACAGTTATAAAGGTTCTTGGCGGAGTAGTACATGTTCTGCACGTCGATGAAGACGCCGACGCGCTGGTTCTTCTGCTTGATGACGGCCATATAAAAATGGTTGGTCTCTTTTAAAAACTTATTTGTTATGTAGTTGCGAAAGTGCGCGGGCGGACCGATGAAGGCCCAGCCCGCGCACCGGTTGCTTACAGCTTGAGCTTCTCCGCGAGCTTCGCGTACTCCTTGGGGTCCTCGCGCTGGAGGTACTTGATGAGCTTGCGGCGCTCGTTCACCTTGCGGAGGAGGCCGCGGCGGGACGAGAAGTCCTTCTTGTGCATCTTGAGGTGCTCCGTCAGATCCTTGATCTCGGCGGACAGGATGGCAATCTGGACCTGGGGCGAGCCGGTGTCGGACGCGTGCGTCCGGAACTTTTCGATGATCTTTTCCTTAGCCTTGCGATCGAGCATAGGTTCTTTGGTTCACGCCGATGGTCCGAGTCGAGCCCCGCTCAAGGGCAAAACCAAGCGCCACGGCCTTATTTAGATAGGGATAGACTATCAAAAAGCCCGGAAACCGTCAATGACGGACAAGAGCCTAGCCCAATATGCGTTTCCGAGCCGGAATCGGATGATTTTCCGTCCGGCGGCGCGAAAATTGCGAAGGGGTATCCAGTGATACCACGACAAGATTTTCACGACGTCCGGGCGGGAAATGGCCGATTACGGGCCGGGAAGACATGTTGGGATAGGCTCTAAAGGCTAAAAAGAGGTTTTGAGGCTAATTTTAACACAATTACAAAAGCCCCTTGATACAATCGCTGGGGCTTTGCTGAGGGTTCAGAGGGTCGGTGGGCTCGCTATCTTCAGCTGTTCAGACAGCCGGTGATTTCCATCGTACCGCTTCGGCCGCGCGACATGTAACGACTGATGCGGAAATCGCCCTTGGCGCGGATCATTTTCTGGGTCGGGGTTTTTTCGACCACGTGGCCTTGGATCGCCCAGCCATGCCGGTCAAAACGCGAGACGGAATGGATACAGCAGAGCAGCTGAGTCTCGTGTCCCGCGATTTCTAACGTGAACGTGACCGTTCGGAACATCATGTCCGGGTCGAACAAGGCAAACTCGATGCCCTGTGCGCTCGGTCCGTCAGTGACCTTGTGGTTGCCGTTCAGATTGTTGGGGACCATACGGTACCTCCTTGGAAGGAACTATCCCGGTTGAGCCCGGGACCGGCTCTCGTCCTTTGGCCATCCGGCTTCAGGGCGGGTCAGCTCATACGAGCATGACTGGGCAGAATATCACCGAACCTCGAATTTGTCAAGGCTTTTAGGCAACGAAAACGGCCCTCACATGGAGGGCCGGGCAGCAGAGTTTCTGAGTTTGAGGGTGGAGGCCGTCAGTCGGCCAGTTGTTCCTCGCTCAAGGGAGCGAGGTGCTCATGTTCGAGGGTTTCTCGAACGAGCTGGGCGCTGACTTCCCGGACGCCGTTCTGGGGTTCCTGACTCATGATCAGGTTCGCCAGCTTCAGGATGGCCGATCCGTTAGCCCGGACCAGGTTTTCGGCCTGGCGCTCGGCTTTCGCGAAGCGGCTTTCCGTCTGGCACAGGGACATGGCCTGGTTCCGGTCGTCGCCGTCGCCGACGGACGTGACGTTCCGGAAGGCCTTTTCGGCGGCCGCGCCGGCGAGGTAGACGATCGCTCCGATGAAGCGACCGTGGGGCGTCGAGAGGCTGGAGTCGGCGTAGAAGAACGTCGTGCCCTGGCCTGACAGTCCCGATTCGACCTCGGTCCAGACTGCAATCCGGGTCAGCTGGCAGTTGGGGTTCAGGGCCAAGCAAGCGGCGGCGTGAGCCACCTCGTGCGTGGCGACGATGTACTGCATGTCCCTGGATACCGAGACCTTCTGGTCGTCGGCCCGGGCGCTAACGCTGGCGAAAAGGACGAGGCTGACGATCAACAGGTTGTAAAAACGCATGGGGTGCTCCTTTGAAGGTACTGGTTTAAGTATACACTTTTTTAAAGATTTGTCAAGATTAGCTGACATAAATAAAATAGCCCCCGGATGGGGGCTGGTTCGGAGTGGTCTTCAGTCACTAGTTTTGGCTGAAGTTGGCCCTCTAATGCACTTATCGTGCAGGAAAGCCTTGACTTGGGCGGCAGTGAGCGTCCGGCGGTCATCTTGGGACGGCTGGCTCATGATCAGGTCGGCTAGCCCCTTGATGACCTCGGCGTTATCCATGACTAGGTTCACGGACTGCTGGATGGCGCCTTGGAGACAGCGTTCGGTCGGGCTCCGGGCGGGCTGGCCGGGACCGGCGCCGATGGTGACGAGGAGCGGGCAAGTGCCGTCAGGATTTCCCTGACAGGGCGGTCGGCAGACGGCTCGGGCATCTCTCAAGTCATTGACATAGCCTTTGGGCTTGAGGTCCAGCAGGCTGCTGACGGCGGCCGCACCGGCCAACATCGTCGCCGCTCGGGCTTGGCGCCCCTCCGACGTCGAAGGTTCAGGGCCACCGAAATATTCGGTATTGCCCCAGAGAGACTGCTTGGTGACCACGGCGGTCGCCACCCAGACCCTGATGAGTTGGAAGTCAGGGTTCACGGCGAAGTCCGTGACGACGTGAGCGGCCTCATGGACGGCGACGGCCTTCTGTTCCTCGACGGGAATCGGCAGAAGCGGTGGCAATGACCGTGACGACTGCCGTGCCAAGGACACTAAAGCGCAGACTCCAGACCCAAAGAAGGCCAAAGCGAGCAAAACGTGGGTGACTCTGTATCGAATCATCTTTCTCCTCCTGGCAGTTGAAATGAGCTGACTCGACCGTAGCCTATTTTGGCCAAGTTGTCAAGACTCGGACCTAAAATTAGCCTTAAAAAACATTCCTAACCTATTTTTCCCAAATCATCTCAAATACCTGCCGCACGGCCTTGGCCACCTCGGCGTTCTCGATGAGCGTCGCTTGCGGCACCGGGCCGTTGATGTCGATGATGCGGACGAGGTCGCCGGCCGTGTCGAGGGAGGCATGCGATGAGTACGCCTTCGCGGGGAGAGGCCGCAGTTCCCGGCCGGAGCCCTGGCTGTTTTTCTGGAAGCCGCGGAGGAATTCGCTCTTGGGGATGAAGCCGCGGAAACTGATGCCGCGCTTCCGGCAGTCCTCGAAATACTGGTTCGTGAGTTCGAGCGACTCCGGCGGCGCGTCGGTGGAGGCCGCGTAGAAGCCGACGAACTCCTTGAGGCCGGCGTCACCCACGCGATATTGGAGCGCCTGCTCGAGGCCAGACAGTCCCTCGAAGTAAAGCGTCTGCGTGCGGCCCACCTGCTTGCGGGAGAGCGCCTGGATGCCGGGCAGTCCGGCTTCGGCTGACTTCACGCGCTCGCGCGCCACCGCGAAGACCTCTTCCGGCGGCTTGGCCGCGTACATCTTCTTGAGCGTCTGCGGAATCTCGAAGGCGTAACCGGCGCGGGCGAGATCGTCGAGGATGAGATAGACAGTAGGACGCTTGAGCCCGGTCTTCACGGCGACCGAGTAAGCGGTCGCTCGTCCGAGCTGAAGCAGGGCGAGGTAGACTTGCGCTTCCTTGTCCGACATTCCAATCTGCCGCAGCGCTTGGAGGGAGTCCATATACTGACAGTTTATCGGGTCGCCAATGAGTAGTCAATATTTCTGACAACATAAAAGTATCTTTACCAAAATAAGCCATTTTAGGCTCTTTATAGCCAAGATATTTAGTCATTAATCTTGACATTATCATAATTAAATGGTATCGTGTTTGGTCAAGATGAAAAATTAGAACTATGAACTCCAAGAAATCTCTCATTGCCAAATGGCAGAACAACGAGTTGGACGAACTGGACCCGGTGCGGGTCGTGGCCACCATCGAAGCGCGCTGCAACCTGGCCTGCCTGCATTGTTACTGGTCCCATGACATGAAATTCGCGAGCGCGAGCGACTGGACCGGCGCCGTCTCGAAGATCAAGCAACTGGGCCAGCCGCTCATCTACGCCGGCCGCATTCTCGGCCAGGCTGGCGCGGGGTTCCTTGAGGAATGCGTCCGCCAAAACGTGCCCATCTCCATCATCGACAACGGCTACACGATCCTGACCCAGCCCGAGTTCCTCCCGCTTTACCGCGACATCAACATCTCCATCGACGGCTGGCGGGACGCTCACGACGTCCAGCGGGGGAGAGTGGGCGCGTTCGACAAGGCCTGGTCGACGGTCCTCGAGCTCAAGAAGCAGGGCTTTGACCCGACCGTCTCGGCGGCGTTCTCCCCGTTGAGTTTCGAGGGTTGGGAGAGATTCGAGAACCTCTTGGCCGAACATGACGTGCCGCTCTCCAGCACCTTGGTGTGGTCGCTGCCCGAGACGGCCAAGCGGGGGACCGCAGTTTTGCAAGGAGCCGAGATGATCCGCAAGGCCTTCGACCAGCTGAAGGGCGGGATCCCGAAGCTCATCAACCTGTACGCCAACGAGCACGTCGCGGCGCTTCGTCCGGTCCTGAAGGAGCTCGAGTGGAGCGAGGACCAGTCGGACGGGGACTGCCTCGCCGCCGCCTTGGGCAACCAGACGACCATCCTCTACCGGCCGCCTTCGGTGGTCGCCGTCGGGGAGTTGGCCCTGCACTGGAACGGCGACTTCTATGCCGCGCCCGACGAAGGACCGAAAGTGCCGCTGGCGAAAGTCGACCGCGCGTACTTCGACTACGTAAAAAAGACCAACGCCGCCGAATTGAAATGCTGGAACGGCGAATAAACGCGGATAACTCAATGAAAGGAGGTGATGATTATGGGAGTTGTCGCCGGTTCTAAAGGGCACAAGCCGCCGCGTCCGACCGAAAAGTAATGAGACCATTCTAATGAACTCGGCTCCATGCTCCGGGTTCATTTGTTTGCCCATAAAAAAACAGCCCCTGTTTACCACTCAGGACTAAGTCCATTTGGTGGGATTCAGGGGCTTGAGGCTCACTCTTTGACGATGGGCGCGATCTGGCGGGATTCCGGCGGGACCGCGACGACGGGGTGGCTGGCGAAAAACGCCTTCAACTGTTCGGCGTTCAAGACACGCTCGCCCTTCACGATCGGCTGGGCCATGGCCAAGTCGGCCAAGTCATGGACAAGGCCGGTGTTGGCCCGGATCAGCGCCGAGGCGCGGTGGTAGGCGGTCAGGAGGTGTTCGCTGACCATCTTCTTCAAGTCTGGTCCGCCGTTCTCGACGATGAGCTGACCGCACATGCCCTTCAGGCCGCAGGCTTGGACTAGGAGGTTGTTGGCCTGGGCCAAGTCGTTGCCAGAACCAATCGAGACGTCGCCCATGATGATGGCTTCGGACGCCATGCTCGCCATGAGTTCGACCACCAGGTCGAAAATCTCGCCGCTCGTGAAGATGGTTTCCGGACCGGGCATCATGGTGAGTCCCAGTCCGCCCGACGACCGTCGGTGTTCGACGAGGATATGGAGGCTGGTCGGCGGTCTCTTGACGTTGAGGACGCCGGTGGCGACCGCATGGCCCGCCTCGTGGATGGCGACTCGCTGTTGGACCTTCAGGTCCAATTTTTCCATCGGGTCCATCACCTTGGCGGCGACGTGTTCGGAAGCCGGTCTGGCGCTGACGCCTACGACCATGCCGAGTGTGAACAGGAACAGGCACTTTCTACGCATTGCGATCTCCTTTGGCAAAGACCTGCTACAACTGTGGAGGTTTGCCCGGAGATTGTCAATTTTCTTGGGCTAGGCCAATTGGCTCAAGATGTCGTACAATATGATTGATATGCCCCCCAAACCCAAACTTGAGAACGAACTGACGAGACGCATCATCGAGTTCTGCGACCACCTCGAGATCGAGCAGAACCGAGCGCGACGGACCTACGAGAACTACAAGTTCTACCTGGGCCGCTTCGCCGAGTGGTCCGCCGAGCATTCGGTCAGTCGGCCGGAGGACATCGATCTCGAGACCATCCGCCAGTACCGCCTCTGGCTGAACCGCTTCGTGGATGTCCACGGCGAGACGCTCAAGAAGAACACGCAGAACTACCATCTCATCGCGATGCGCGCCTTCCTGAAGTACCTGGCGAAGCGCGACATCAAGAGTCTCGCCGCCGAGAAGATCGAGCTGGCCAAACAGCCCGACCGCCACGTCGAGTTCCTCGAGCCAGCCGAGGTCGCTCGCCTGCTCGCCGCGCCGGGGAAGTCTGCCGGCCCCGAGATCACCCGGCTCCGCGACCGCGCCGTCCTCGAGATGCTCTGGTCGACGGGCCTGCGCGTCTCGGAGCTGTGCGCGCTCAAGATAGGCGACGTCAACTTCAACCGGAGCGAGTTCACGGTGCGCGGCAAGGGCGGCAAGGAGCGCGTGGTCTTCTTCTCCGACGACGCCAAGGCCTGCGTCAAGAAGTACCTCGACGCCCGCCAGGACCTGGCGCCGACGCTCTTCGTCGGCCACGACCGCGCCGGCCGCGGCCGCCAGAACCTGAAGGGCCTCACTCCGCGCTCGGTCCAGCGCATCGTCGACCGCTACGCGCTCGAGGCCGGCATCATCAAGAATATCTCGCCGCACACCCTGCGCCACTCCTTCGCCACGGATCTCTTGATGAACGGCGCAGACCTGCGCTCGGTCCAGTCGCTCTTGGGCCATGCCTCGGTCATGACCACCCAGATTTACACCCACATCACCGACAGCCACCTGCGCGACATCTGGAAGGAATTCCACGCCAAGAACAAAAAAGCGTGACGTGATAGAATGAAGACAAACGCAAACCTCTATGCTCAATGACCTCCTCATGAATCCCGTGGTCCGTAGCGTGCTTTACTTGGTGATTACGGCCCTCGCCCTAATCATCGCCTTGGTCATCTCCTCCGGCGTCCGGCTCAACAAGGGGGCCGGCGTGAACGGCCCGCTCGTGCTCTTGGCCGTCGGCTTCGTCTTTGATGCCGTGTCCGCCGCCTTGGCGGCCCTGGGCTATTACGGCTCGACGGCCCTCGGGGCCTGGTGCCCGGTCATCGCGATCCTGGCCCAGGCCATTAAGCTTTCGGGCTTGGGTTGGTGGCGCGCCGTCATCAAGGACCTGGCCAAGTGACTGATATGCCGACCTCCGTCGTCGATGCCTTCGACGTGATGCTCCAGCTCTCGCCGGATGCGCCTTCGGCGGCCCAGACCCGAAAGAAGGTCGCCGCCGCGCTCGTGAGTCCGGCCGAACGGCGCGAGGGTGCCCTCATCTCTGCCTATCTGGAAGCCGAGCGCACGATCATTACCGCCTCGAACAACCTGATGCATCCTGACGTCTTGCGGCGTCAGCTCCAACCGACGTTCGCCCCCGCCCTCGGAGACTACCCCGACTTCGCCCTGCTCTTCGAGTCGCCCGAGCGCCAGTTCGTCTTCCTGACCGGCGACCTGATCCAGTCCTGGTGCCGCGAGACCCGAGGTGCCTTGGGCATCCAGGTCTTTGAAGCCCTGCTTGCCCGCTCGCTCGCCGAGACGAATTGGAAGAACCTCAAGATCTCGGTCGGGACCGGCGTCGAGTGGAACGCGACCAAGTTGCGCACGCTGGGCGAGTGCGTCCAGATGGCCTCGGCCCTGTTCGAGGGGACCTACCGCGGCCTCGCCCCCGTTCTCGGCCTCAAGCCGAACCGCCGCGCCTTCGAGCGCGCCTTCACTGTCTTCGCCGCGCGGCACCCGCGCCTGCCGGTCGTGAAGAACCTGCTCGGCGTCTCGCCGCTCGACACTCTTGCCGCCGAGAAATCTCAGCGCCTGCACGACCTCGAGACCGAGACCGCCACTCAGGAGCATGGCCTCCGCGCCGCCGACGAGGGTCTGCACCGCCAGGCGGAGCGCCTCCAGCAGACGGTCGGCGAGCTCGAGAGCACCCGGGAGCGCCTCGAGGCGACGAGCCGTGCCCAATCTGTCTTCATCGACGTCGTCTCGCACCAGTTCCGGACGCCGCTTTCCACCGTCCGCTGGAACGCCGAGATGCTCTACGACGAGACGACTCGCAAGCCCGACGTCGACCCCGCTCAGCGCGAGGCCATCGAGAGCATCCGCGCCAAGTCGGTCTACCTCATCGAGACGCTCGACCGCGTCTTCGGGACGCTCGAGATCGACACCGGCACGCTCGTCGTCAACCGCAAGCCCGCCTTCCTCTGGGAGATCATCCAGAACGTCCGTGACGGCTTCGAGCGCGAGATCAAGGCCAAGGGCATCGACTTCAAGTTCGTCCGCGCCAAAAGCCAAGTCAAGGAGATCCCGCTCGACCAGGCCCGGATCGAGGCGGTCCTCAAGATCGTTTTGGGCAACGCCATCGAGTATGCCCCGGACAAGGGCCATGTCGCGGTCGACCTCTCGCCCCGGACGGTGAACGGCCTTGAATATCTAGTCTGTTCGATCACGGACGACGGGCTCGGCCTCCCTGCCGACGACCTGCCCAAGTTCTTCAGTAAGTTCTTCCGGTCGAAGGCCGCCGTCCTCAAGATCGCCGACGGCACCGGACTCGGCAACTACATCGTCAAGAGCGTCATTGAGGCCCACAAGGGCTGGGTCACGGTCGAGAGCGCCGGTGAGGGGAAGGGGACGACCGTCCGCCTCGCCCTGCCGCTCGTCTAAACCAGATTCCCAGATAAAAAGGCGCGCCGTTAGTTGCGGCGCGCTTTGGTTTTAGACTATTGGTTTTTTCGGCAGGCTTACGGTGAAGGTCGAACCTTGGCCGCGGCCGGGGCTGGTAGCCAGGACCGTGCCGCCAAGGCGACCGACGATTTCCTTGACGATGAAGAGTCCCAGACCGGTACCCGATTGGCTCTTCGTCTCCTCGCGTTCGATGCGCGAGAAGCGCTGGAATAGCTTGGCGATGTCTTCGGTCGAGAGTCCTACGCCGTTGTCGCCGACGGCAATTTCGATTCGATCAATCTGGTCCTTGAGAGCGACTTCGACAAAACCGCCGTGGTGGTTGTACTTGATGGCGTTGGAAATCAGGTTGCCGACGACTTCGCTGACCCGTTGGCAGTCAGTGATGGCGACACCACCTTGGTCTGGCAGGTTCAGGCGCAACTCGATTCCAGCCTCGTCCGACATGATTTTCAGGCGGCCGACTATTTCCGTGAGGCACTTCTTGAGGTCTGACTCGACTGACACTATCTTGAAGGTGCCTTGTTCGATTCGCGCCGTATCAAGCAGATCATTGACCAGCTCGGCCAACCCGTTGGCGACGGCGTGGACTTCCTCGAGTGTGGTCAGGGCAGTTTTCGTCGACCCGTCCTTGGCGAGTTCCGATTCCACCAGATCTAGGCCCCACTTTATTTCGGTTATCGGGGTCCGGAGCTCGTGTGCCGCCAGGAAGAAGAACTGGCCTTTGAGTGCCTCGACTTTCCGGGCGGATTCCTCGGCTCGTTCCATCCAAGAGGTGTAAGCCCAGAAAAAGACGCTGAGCAAGAGCGCGAGGATGATGGCGTCGAAGGACTCCGCCATGCCGAGGTCCAAAATTTTGCCGAGAGACAGGCGATAAAGCAGCCAGGTCAGGGCCACCGGGACGGCGACGATGATGGGCAGGGTTTGCCTTAAGAGCCGGCCGAAAGTGGAGTTCGAGAAGAAACGGCGGGAATAGTCATGGAAAACTGGCAGGCACATGATGGCCACGGTCGCCATCATGAAGGTCAGGGAAGTATGCAGGGCCATCTTGGTCTGGCTGACGAACCCCACGACCGGCTGAACCCCCAGCAGATACCAGCACAACGCTTGATAGGAAAGGAAAAATGAGATCACGACCACCGTCGCAGCCCAACGCCGACCCCTGACTTCCTTGCCGCCATACCAGGCTAGAGTGATACCGAGCATCACGAAAACCGCGGCTGAGAGCCCAGACATGCGCCCGGGACTGGACGTGCCGACGGACGCGGTGTTGTCGAGGTAGAGCAACTGATCAATGCCCAAATCAGCGCCGAAGACGTATTGATACAGAGTGGCTAAGCCAATCAATACGATGAACCAGGAGGCCACTATCGTGAAAACCCGAAAAACTCGGTGCTCTGGGAATGACGAAGCCATGATGGTACCGCCGAGAAGCACGAAAGCAACCGCCGTATTGGCCTTCATACTGACGATACTCGGCAGAATGCTCTTCAGTGCCCCGATGTCGAGATGCCAGCCGATCAGCACCACGGCGCCAATCGCAAAGACGACGAGACCGCCAACGAACGACAAAATCGTCGGGTTGATGGTCAATTTGGCTTGGGTCGCCGCCGGGGTTTCCTGGTTCGGGCTCATGCAGGAGTTTTTTCTGTTGATATCCTGACTAAATTTTACCACGACGGTTGGGGATGGTGAAATACGAAAACTCCACCTTTTGGGTGGAGTTCTCATGGGGCGGCTAGTGGGAGATTTCACTGCTCGCCTGGTTCAAATCGCTTGGCGATTCGAACCGTCTGCGCTCGCGGGCACCTTCGGGTTCCCGCGTGCCCTCCTCGGCAAAAGGGAACCTCCCGGTTCCCTTCACCCTCCCCGTTCAATTCCCCCTAGCCGCATATACGAAAACTCCACCTTTTGGGTGGAGTTCTCATGGGGCGGCTAGTGGGAATTGAACCCACGTCAACGGGACCACAACCCGCTGTCCTACCATTGAACGATAGCCGCCATGTTGGCTCGGTTCCGACCGGCGTCGGAACGCTTTGGGAATTATACGGAAACCGCCGATAAAATCAAGGGGGTGGCCTAGGCGGCCGGATGTTCTCGACCTAAATTTAGACGGATTGGTGCCCCCGGCAGGAGTCGAACCTGCAACCTTCGGGATAGAAGCCCGCCGCTCTATCCAGTTGAGCTACGGGGGCATGGTGTGCTTGAGCTACTTGTCGACTAGGTAATCTTGTAAGCGTCTGGTCAGATAACCACGTCCGAAACCGGTTTTGAGTTGCAGTTCCCGTCGGGCCGCATCCTTTTTATTTAAGCAACCCTCAAAGTAAACGAGTTCTGGTTTCGTGAAACTTGACGTGGTCTGAGTTTGACCCGAGCGGTGTTCAACCAGGCGTCGGTCCAAATCACCGGTTAAACCAACGTATAGCTTACCACCCTTACTGTCTCGTAACACGTATACGTGCCACACAAGAGGCTTATTTTCTTCGCTCCCCGCCAAAATGCGAAGCTTTTGGCTGGGCGGGGGCATGTCTCTAGATTCTAGCACGGCTGGGGCCAAAAAAAGCAATGAGCGGCCTGCATCCGCTCATTGCCCTCTCTCTATCGTCCTGCGCGCGCTTGAGGGAAGGCGCTAAGGACGTATCCACGACCCTTTTAGGGGTCAAAGGTATTATACTTTCAAATATAAAATCTTTTCAAGAGGGGGGCTGTGGAAAACTCCAGGCGACCCGGGGATTCCGGTTTTAAGGCCGTTTCGTGCTAGAATAGCCTTAATATGAAACTTCACTGGAAAATCGTGTTCTTGGCCGCGCCTCTTCTGCTCCTAGGCGCCGGTTGCGCTCTCCCCCGGAACTTTTTCCCCAATGGCCGCACCATCGGCGTCAATGCCTCCGTCAGTTGCGATTATTTGGGCAAGACTTACAGCAAAGGCGCTTCGCACGAGGCCGAAGACGGCTGTAACAGCTGCACCTGCGGCGACACTGGCTGGACTTGCACCAAGAACAAGTGCACCGACGTCTCCAACACCACTGGCGGGGTCATTCGGGGGACGCTGACTGGCCCCAAGCCCGGGCAGGTGCCGGCCCAGCGGGTCTGCGCCGAGAACTACTTGGCCAATTCCCAGCGTTGCGTCATCACCACGACCGGCGACACGACCTATGAGCTTCACATGCCGCTCGGTCGCTGGTGGGTCTCGTCCACCTTGACCGAGGCCCCGGACGGCAAGGCGGCCTGGTGGTCCGAGGCCGTCAAGTGCGGAGAGGGCCCCAAGTGCCTCGACCACTCCCTGACGGCCGTCACGCTCGAGAAGGACGGCGATGTCGCGACCGCCGACCCGCAGGACTGGGGGATGCGCGGCTCGGTCAATTCCTTCGACATCATCCCCTCCAAGCGCATGGACGTGCTGTTCTACTATCCTGAGTCCGTCTTTGAGGCCAGGACGATCGACATCAACAGCGTCGAGGTGTTGGACAAGCCCTTCCCGTCGGACGACAACGCTCCTTATCAATCGCTCGGCAACGCCACGATGACCGGCACGGAAAACGGACTCCAGGTTTGGCAGTTGCCGATCCCGGCGGGCCTAGAGGCCAAGGACGTCACTGTCAAGGTCGTCGACGGCGACGGAGCCTTCCAGGTCTGGCGCAGTATCGGTTGGATTCGGGCCGAAGCCACCTTGCACCCGGAGCCGGGCAGCTAAATTAAACCTAAAACCCCACGTCGGAAAGCGTGGGGTTTTTCATGTCGTTTTCCTTAGGCCTTGGCCAGGGTCGTCCGCAGGTGAGCCAGGATGTCACGTTCGGCCTCGACGATGGGCGTGCCCTTGAGGTAACAGCGGGACTGGACCCGGGTGCCCTCGCCGCCCCAGGGGGCGGTCAGGCTGTCGGCGTTGCGCCGGGCGTCATTGCGGACAGTGCAGCAGACGCTGCCGTCCTCCATCTCGTAAATCAGGGCGACCGTCTCCGCCTCGGGAGCGGCCGAGATCAGTTCATCGACGATGTCGGCGAGATCCCGGATGTTGGCGCCGGCCAGGACGAAATCCTGGCGGGTCAGGACCGAGCTCACGAGCTTGAGCGTGGGATCGAACTTCATTCGGGCCAAGGTCCGGCCCCAGAGCTTCAGGGTCGAGATGGTCTTGGTGCGGTAGAGCTTGGCGACGATGAGGTCGCGCTTGGCTCCGAGAGCGACGAGGTCGGAGGCGGCGGTGAGCGATTGGGGCGTGAGCGCGCCGTCCTTGAAGCTCCGGGTCTTGGAAATCATGCCGGCGAGGAGCGCCGTCGCGAGTTCCTCGTTGATGGGGTGCCCGAGCTCCTTGATCAGCCCATAGACGACCTCGGCTGACGACGTCGCCTTCACGTCCACGCAGTTCACCTGGCCGTAGAGCTCGTTGGCGGGGGAGTGGTCGATGTTGACGATGGGGGTGCGGAACAGGAAGTCGGTGGCGTGCTCGTGGGTCGCGCCGAGGCTGACCAGGTCCGGCGTGTCGATGACGATGACCAGGTCATGCTGATAGTCCGTGGAGCTGAATTGGACATGGTGCGGCTCGAAATTTCCGGACTTTGGCGTCAGGTAGACGTTGAGGCGGCCGTCTTGGGCCTCGTAGGAGAGCTCGCCGACCTGGCGGTCGCGGGTGTCCACCGAGATGACGAACTTGCGGAGCGAGGTGATGACCGGGCGGATATCCTTGAGTCGCGGCAGGAACGAGAGGCTCTCGTCGGGGACGAAGCCGTCGCAGGTTATCTCGGTCTTCTTGCCCAACCCGTCGAGGACCAGCGCCAAGGAGATCGCCGAGGCCACGGCGTCGGGGTTCCAGTCCTTGCGGAAGGCGATAAGGGGCCGCTCGGCGCGGCGCAGCTGCTCGATGGCTTGTCGGGTTTCGGTCAGGGCCATAACGGGCTACCTTAACCGTACTGTCAGAACGTGTCAAGAGGGGTCGGTAATTCAAAGCCCCCGGGCAGGTCGGCTCGGGGGCTTCTTCTTGTCGCGTGTTAGATCTGGAGGTCCACGGCGGAGATGTCGATCTCCTCGGGCTTGGTTTCCGCGGGCTTGCCGTGACGAGAACCTTCCGGTTCGAAAATCTTCAGGTTGACGCGGGCGTCTTCCTTGGCGCCGACGATCTTCAGGAGCGTCCGGATGGAGCGCGCCGTCTGACCTTGGCGACCGATGACGTAGCCCATGTCGGCGGGATTGACCTTGAGCGTGATGAGCACGCCGCGCTCGTCGATGGTGCGCTCGGCCTGGACGTCATCGGGGTGACCGACGATCGCGCGGACGACGTACTCGACGAAGGCTTGGTCCTTTTCTAATTCAGCCATATCTGTCTGTAATGTGAAGTAAACTTTTGAGGCGACAGTCGACCTGTACCTGTCCCCAAGCCCAAGTATAGCATAGAAAATTTGTGCCTTGCCAGTTTAACCTAAAACCGCCCTGCTTGCCACGTGGGACGAAGTCCTTTACGTGGGGCGGGCGGTTTTGAGCTTACTTCTTCTCGACAACCACCTTGTGGGTCGGGTGGGCCTTGACCTTGGGGCCTTCGATGACCTTTTGGTCCACGAGGATGTTGTGGATGGTGGCCGAGGGCTGGGCGCCCTTGGAGAGCCAGTGCTTGATGGCCTCGACATCGAGGTCAACCTTCTTGGGCTTGGAGAGCGTGTCGACGTGACCGACGATGGCGAGGTGAGTGCCCCACGGGTCGCGGCCCTTTTCCTGGACCAGGATGCGGTAGGAAGGCCGTTTGGTCTTGCCGACGCGGGACATGCGAATGGTCAGCATGTTTTCTTGATATTGGTGATAAGAGTCCACGTAAAGGACTTTGTCCTACGTGGCGCGCGCGCACCGCTCGCTTCTGAGCGCGGGCTGCAGCATGAGCCCCTAGAAGTGGTCCGGTTAGCGAACGCCGGTCATCATAACGGCTTCCGGCCCCGGCGTCAATGGGCCTCGAATTCACGCCGTCGGCGGCTTGGTTCCGTCGCCCTTCAGCGTGCCGATCTCCTTCTTGAGCTCGACCATCCGGTTCTCGCGGCCGATGAGCAGTTTCTGGGTCCGGCGCATCTCCTCGACCACCTTGACCAGCTCCACCTTCTGGCTTTCCACCAGCGCTATCTGCTCCTTGAGGCGGCTGACCTCGATGGCGATGTAAATGATGCCGTCAGGCACGCCATCGGGGCGGCGGATGACCCGGGCCGAGAGCGACACTGGCGTCTCTTTGCCGCCCGCGACCTTGAGGGACGTCTCCCTGCCGTCCAGGGCGCAACTGCCGCTCTTGAGGTCCAGGGGCGCGCATTCCAGCGTCTCCGCCGCCGCCGGGAGGAAGTCCCGGATGTTCCGGCCCAGAAGCGCCAGGCCGGTCTGGCCCGTCATGGTCTGGGCGCCGGGGTTGGTGATGACGATCTCGCCGCCGGTGTTCACGACGAACAGCGCGCCCGGCAGGGCCTCGATGATGGTCGGGCCGGCGATGGTGAGGGTCAGCTGGAAGAGCTGGTAGCGGAAGATGGCGTAGGCGAAGAGCGAGATCCAGATGATGATGAAGATGAAGCCGACTGGCGGGATGGGGATGCCGACGCACTGCAGCCAGTCGCACAGGCCTAGGGCCCCGACGACGGTAGCGGCGAAGACCAGCCGGTAAATGCCGCGGTCGCGCGGCGGCAGGATCGGGTTCTTCAACCGCCGGTAGTGCAGGACCAGCAGGCTGGTGAAGGTCGTCATGAAGATGACCAGGTAGGCGAGGTTCAGGGGCTCGCACCGGGGGACGAGCGCATAGGAATAGACGTCTATCCAACTGTCGCTGATGAACCAGTTGGTCGCGACCGTCGGCAGGAATATCAGGGCGACGATGAAGAGGATGGGCGCCACGCGCTCGCGCAGTTCCTTGTAGCCCAGGATGCTCGTGTTGAGGGCGAAGGTCGCGGGCGCGATGAACAGCACTAAAGCCCAGATGACGCGGCCAAGCGGTACGGCCTCCTGGGGCCGGAGCGCGCTGAAGGCCAGAGCTTGGGACAGGAGCCAGCAGGCGAGGAAACAGCAGAGAACGAAGAAGTCGCGGTGCAGGCGGTCATAGCGGTTGACCGCGAGGATCCAGACGCCGAAACCCAGCATCGCCATGCCGGTCATGGCCGTCGGGATGGTCAGGACGTTGATGGCGAAGTGCGAGGGGTCGAAGAAAGGCATCCACGTGCGTTAGACGCTGACCGTCGGGCGGCTGGTGCCGCGAATCTTTTCGGCTTCCTCCAGCTTGAGTGAGAGGATGCGCGAGGTGGAGTCGTCGGCCATGGTCACGCCGTAGAGCACTTGGGCCTGTTGCATCGTGTAGCGGTTGTGGGTGATGACCAGGAACTGCGCCGTCTTGGAGAGGCTGCTGATGATGTTGGCGTATTTGGAGGCGTTGGACTCGTCGAGCGCGGCGTCGACCTCGTCGAGCACCACGAACGGCGAGGGGTTGGTGGTCATGATGGCGCAGATGAGGGCGATGGAGGTGAGGGCGCGCTCGCCGCCGGAGAGCGCGTTGATGGACTTGACCTTCTTGCCCGGCGGGTTGGCGAAGATGTCGAGGCCGAGCCAGGTCTCGCGAATCACCGGGTTTATCTTTTGTTCGGGGGCGTCCTCCTCGATGCCGGCGGCGATCTTCTCGGCCGCGGCGCGCTCCTCGGCTTCCTCGTCCTCTTCATCCTCGCGCTCGATCTTGTGGAGGCTGGCGGTGCCGCCGCCGAAGAGCTTCTGGAAGTACTCGTTGAATTCCTTGTTGATGCGGTGGAAGGCCTGGTCCGACTGCTTCTTGATGACGCCGTCGAGTTCGATGAGCATGCCTTCGAGCGAGGTCTTCGTCTGGCGGAGGTCCTCGATCTGCTTCGTCAGGAAGTCAAAGCGGTCCTTGGATTCGCGGTACTCGGCCACGACGTTGTCGTCGATGGTGCCGATGGCCGCGACCTGGGTGCGGAGCTGGTGGATCTTGGGGGAGAGGGCCGCGGCGTCGACGGCTTCCGTCGGCTTGGCCGCGAGGGCCGCCTCGGCGCCTTCGCCCAGGAACTCCTTGGCTTCGTTCGTCAGAGCATCACGCTTGGTCTCGAAGCGGGCTCGCTCGACGCGGTGGTCGGAGAGGTGCCGGTCCAGCTCGAAGAGTTCGCTCTGGAGCGACTGCAACCGACGCTGGACGTCGAAGAAGGCGCCGCGTTTTTTGGCCTCATCTTCGCCCCATTTCTGCATCTTCTGCTGGATCTCGGCGAGCGATTTCGCCAAGGCCGGAATTTCGGCGATTGTCGCCTCCAGGTCTTTCTGAAGTTCCGCCGGGATGACCGGTTCCTTCTTTTCGGTCTTGGTCTTATGGCCCGGCTCGCGGAGTTCGGCCAGGAATTCGGCCACGCGCTTCGAGAGCGATTCCATCTCGCCGCCGAGCGCCTTGGCCTCCTCGAGCGTCTGGACCTTGGCGAGCTTGGCGACCAGCGCGTCATGGCGGCGGGAGATTTCCGCGACCTCGTCGATGATCTTGGGGAGCGGCATCGGGAGCGTCGGGGCCGAGGCCACCTGGGCCTTCATCTGCTCGAGGCGGATCGCGTTCTTCAGCTGGATCTCCTTCTCGCGCAGGACATTGCGGCGCTCCAGTTCGCGTTCGTAGTCCTTCTGCAGGGCGAGCAGTCCCTCGGACTTGGTCTCTTCGGTTTCGAGGCCGGAGAGCTCCTGGCGCACGCCTTGTATTTCGGTTTCCTTGCGCTTGCGGTCGCCGTCGATCGTCTTGGTGCGCTCGTCGATGGTCTTCAGCTCGTGTTCCAGCTGGGCCCAGGAGGCGCCGAAGTAGAGCGTCTCGAGCGAACGCAGTTCCTTTTCGTGGTCGGCGCGCTGTTCCAGGCGGTGCACCTGGCGCGAGAGGTAGCGCATGCGGGGCTCGAGCTCGCCGATGATGAGTTCCGCCTGTTTCAGATTTTCCTCGGAGGCGTCGAGCTTGCGGATGGCCGCCTCGCGCTTCAGCTGGTACTGCTTGACGCCAGCCGCCTCGTCGAAGAACTCCTTGCGCTCCTTGGGGGAGGCGACGAGCACGGCGTCAATCATGCCCTGGCCGATGACGGAGTAGGTGCGCGTGCCGAAGTTGGCCTTGGCCAGGAGGAGCAGGACGTCTTGCAGGCGGACCTTGTTCTTGTTGATGAGGTATTCCGACTCGCCGTCGCGATAGAGCCGGCGGGTGACGACGACCTCGGCGAACTCGATGTCCACGCCGCCGTCCTCGTTGTTCAGCATCAGGCTGACCTCGGCGAATCCGGAGCGGGCGCGCTTGTCGGAGCCGCTGAAGATGACGTCGGCGGAGTTCTTGCCCCGCAGGAGCTTGAGCGACTGTTCGCCCAATACCCAGCGCACGGCGTCGGCGATGTTGGATTTTCCGGAGCCGTTCGGTCCCACGATGGCGGTGATGCCGCGGTTGCCGTCCTGGGGCGGGAGGAATTCCAAAACCGTCCGGTTGGCGAAGGTCTTGAAGCCCTGCATCTCAATGCGTTGCAAATACATGGTTTTTCGGCCTATGGTACTGGATTTACCCCAACATTATGGGCTTTTTCCTGAAAATAATCAACTCACCTGTGCCCTCCCCTGAAAGGGGAGGTGACCGGAGCTGTTAGCTCTGGTCGGAGGGGTAGTCGTAAAATTCGGACTACTCACCCCATGCCCCGCACCAACCGTTGCCGGGCATTTCCCTCTCTTGCCAGAGAGGGAGCTTAAGCGGAGTCGGATTTACGCTTGCCCTTTGACATTGTTTTGGTCTTGATTTAAGGTGGCCAGTCATCCTATGCCGCTCAACCCCCAATTTGAGGCCAGCGCCAAGTCCATCTTCAACCGCATCAGCGTTGCGAAACATCCGCTGATTGTTTCGCACGGCCACCCTGACGGCGATACCTTGGGTTGTGCCTTGGCTTTTCTCGACTGGTTCCGGAGCCGGGGCATCAAGGCGACCGCCTTCTGCGCCGACCCGCCGCCCACCCACTGCGCCCACCTGCCGGGCCTCTCAGCCATCACCCACGACCAAGCCGTTCTCGATAACCCCACCATCGACCTCGTGCTGGTCGTCGACGCAGGCGACCTCAAGGTAACGGGCGTGCCCGAGCTGCTTGCTAAGACTATCCAGCGCGTCCCATCGTCGGTAAACATTGACCACCACCCCTCCAACCCCAACTTCGCCCAGGAGAACTTGGTCGTGACCACGGCCTCCTCGGCCTCCGAGATCGTCTATGAGATCTTCCGCGTCGGCGGCGTCATCCCGAGCCGGGCCATGGCGAACTGCTTGCTGACAGGCATTCTCTTCGACACCTCCAACTTCTCCAACTCCGCCACCACCGTGCGCTGTCTCGAGATCGCCTCCGAACTCGTGCTCCGCGGCGCTTCCTTCCAGATCGTGACCCGTAATATCTATCACAACAAGTCGCTGGCGGTCCTAAAGCTCTGGGGCCTGGCCCTGGAGCGCCTGCGTTTCGACCCCGCGACCGAAGTGGCCAGCACGGCGCTTTTCCTGGAGGACTTCCGGGTGCACCAGGCCAGCGAGGATTCCACCGGCGGTATCTCGAACCTGCTCGGCTACCTGCTCGGCGTGCCGGTCCTGCTCGTCCTGCGCGAGGTCGCGGGCGGCCGGGTCGTCGGCTCCTACCGCGCGACCGGCGACGTGGACGTGGCGGCCTTGGCCAAGAAGTATGGCGGCGGCGGACATCGCAAGGCCGCGGGTTTCACGGTGGCCGGCCAGATCATCGAGTCCGAGCAGAGCTGGAAAGTGGCATTAACCGAAACAATAAGCTAAAATAAAAGAGTATGAAAAACCCTTATAGCATCGAGTCCCTCGCCAACAACTACCTCATCCCGACGGTCATCGAGAAGACGCCGCAGGGCGAGCGCGCCTACGACATCTACTCGCGCCTGCTCAAGGACCGCATCATCTTCCTGGGCGACGCCATCGACGAGAACGTCGCCAACATCGTCGTGGCCCAGATGCTCTTCCTCGAGTCCCAGGACAAGGAAAAGGACATCAAGCTCTACATCAATTCGCCGGGCGGCTCGGTCACGGCCGGGCTCGCCATCGTCGACACCATGAACATCATCAAGCCGGACGTCTCGACCATCTGCATCGGCATGGCCGCCTCGATGGGCGCGGTCCTGCTCGCGGCGGGCAAGAAGGGCAAGCGTTTCGCCCTGCCGAACTCCGAGATCATGATTCACCAGGTGCTTGGCGGCGCCGAGGGCCAGGCCTCCGACGTGAAGATCCGGGCCGAGCGCATCCTCAAGATGAAGGACCAGCTGAACCAGATGCTCGCCGACTTCACGGGCCAGCCGTTCGCCAAGATCGAGAAGGACACCGACCGCGACAACTTCATGTCGGCCAAGGACGCCAAGGAGTACGGTCTCATCGACAAGGTCCTCGGGGCCTGAAACCGCTGGAGAAAGAAAAGCCCCGCTCCTCCGAGCGGGGTTTCTGATTGGTCGGCTATGGCCTATAGAGGCTTGCGAGCGAGGGTCACGAAGGCGTGTCCTCGCGCCTTTCGGGCCGTTTCTTCGGCGGCCTCGGCCTCGGCCTCGGCGGCGGCGATGGCCGCGAGGGCGGATGCCTTGTCGGGCTCCGAGAGCCCGCAGGCAACTTGCTTGGCCGTGTCGATATCGCCGACGGTGATGAGTGTCTCGACTAAGGACTGGGCTCCGGACTTGCGCATTGGTAACCTCCTGAAAGGACGGCCATGATTGGCTTGTCTTGTAAGTAACCATGCGGACGTTATTTTGTCCAGACCCAGGAAACGTATAACCCCCGCCTGCGCATTCCTGCACGGGCGGGGGTCTTCAGACTGATGAGTTGGTTACTTGGTGTCGACCGCGACGAGTCGCGGGTCGGTGCTGGGTGTTGGGCGGGGGTAGAGGTCCACCCCATGTCGCTGGCAGTCTCTGATGATGAGCCAGTGACCAGCCAAGGCTTGGGCTGATTGCAGGTTGGGATCGGGGCAGGTTTCTTCGCCAGCGAGACCGGCGAGAACCTGGCAGACTCGGATCTTCTCCCACCAAACCAGCTTGGCTTCATGTTGCATGGCGATGAAGACGGCTGATCTCAGCATGTCTTGACTCAAGGCGTACTCGATCGCTTCCAGGTATCGGCGGCGCTTGATGAGCGCATCGATGGCTTCGAGAACGGGGTCACGTTCGTCATCCACATGGTTGTCCATGGGCGACTCCTTCTCCGGTTGCGACAACCGGTGTTGGGGGTTTACTTCGATTTGGTCTTGATCTGGGCCCTTCTGATGGCCGCGAAGGCTGCTTTTCTGGCGGCTCCTTTGGGGAGCTTGCAGGCAGCCTCTCGGGCATCTTCCAGATTTCCGAGCATGAGGAGTATCTGGATCGAGTCCGGTATGTTGTTCGGACGTGCCATGACGTACTCCTACTTCTTCTCGGGCGCCACCATCAAATTCAGTGCCGCGACGATTTCGTTCTTTTCGGGTCCCTCGGGCAGGCTCTGGGCTAGGCTCTTGGCCAGGTCCAAGCTGTCCTGGTCGCCGATTTTGACGAGGGTTTCGATGTGGCTGACGATTCCGTTGGTTCGTGCCATGGTAATCTCCTTCGGTCGTGGGTGGAATGAGCTGTCTAGGTACAATGTTTAGCCTACCACATAATCCCGCTTTTGTCAAGGGTCTACGGCAGATAATATGAGCTTAAATCGGGGCTTAAGGAGGCATTGTCCAATCCATTTGGCAATTTAAAGGGCGGTTGGCCAACCAACATGGCCAACCAACCACTTGACAACTTTCTGGGGTCGTGGTAGGCTACATCGTTACGGGATGGTCTTCGTCAAAACGCGCTCACGACAAGCATGGGGATAGCTCATAGGGCACTTCGGGCTCCGGCTCGAACGCTCCTATAAGGTGTCTTCTTGAGCGCGTCTTGTGGAAGATCATCACACAGCCCGTTCCGAGTCCCTTGACTACGGTCAAGGGATTTTGGTCAGAGGCCGCTTGTCCCTGAAATCTCGCTTAAAGAGTTGAACCTCTTGACAAGATTTCAGAAGTGTGATAACTTAACCTGTTACTGAGTAACACCACGAACACCTCGCTAGACAGCTCGCTTCAATCGCAGCACGAAAGATTTTCCGGGACGCATCAAAAAAGTCCCGTCGGCCCGCAAGGTCCCTAGAAATTCGCGCTCACGACAAGCATGGGGTTAGCTCACAGGACGTCTCGGGCTCCGGCTCGAACCCTCCCGTGACCTAACTTCTTGAGCGCGACTTCCTGAGGACCGTGCACAAAAACAAGCTCCCGGTATTCCCGGGAGTTTTGTTGTTTATTGGTTGAGGCCCGGCGGTTGTTCCAGGCCGGTTGAGAGCGTCACGGTTTGGGCTGGCAGGATTTCCTTGATTGAGCCGTCCTTGGCGATGATGATGTTGGGCGCGCCGGTCTTGCCGACCAGGCACTGCTGCTGCCAAGGCTTGTAAAGGCTGTTGAAGACCTTGGTTTTCACGTGGCCGTCGGGATAGGTGATGGTATAAGTGAAGCTGGTCTTCGCGCCCTTGTGCGCGCTCTCGAAGCACTTCTTCTTGCCGTCAGCAAGGCTTGAAGTCTCGATCAGCTTCGGGTCCGGCGGGTTGGTCTCGTCCGTGATCTTGACGGGGCCCTGCATCTCGACCCGACCGTCGCGCGTCCCCCAGAACTCGAAGCGCAGCTTGGACTTGGGCAGGACCTTGGTGATGATTACGACATCCGAGCTGGTGTCGTTGACGAAGCGGAAGTCCGGCGCCGGGTCGTAGATGGTGGCGTCGGTGCCGGCCGGCTCGTAGTAGACCACGCGGTAGGAGTGGTTCTGGCGCATCGTGACCGGCAAGCCGGAGGCCATGGTCGCTCGGAATGTCGTCGTGCCGATTTGGCAGAGTCCGCCACCGACTTCCGGCACGGTGCGGTTGTCCTTGATGACGAGTTCCGGAAAGTAGCCGTTTTCCACAGTGAAAGGCCGAAGCGGGGCGAGCGTCGAGAACTCCTCGCCCGGCTTGATGATGGAACCGCCCAGGAGCCGGGCGCCGTTGGCGATGTTCTTCATGCGGTTGCTCGGGCTGCCGCTGTAATTGGAGCCGCCGACGCCGAGCAGTTCGCGCACTCCCATGGTCTCGGCCAACGGGTCGGTGTCGCGGTCATAAACGGTGTCGACCGTGATGGGCATGTCGCCCGCCTGACCCCCGTCTAGGCGGTCCTCCAGCGCGGTAATCGTCGCCTCGCGGTTGAGTGACCTGCCGATTTGCCCCCCTTCGAACGTATCCTGGTCGACTTTCGCGCCGTCCGCCATCAGTTTGAAGTGCGTCGGCTTGGAGCCGGTCTCGACGGCCGCGGCAATCTTGCCCAAGAGCCCCTCGGCCATCGATTGGCGGATGCCGATTACGATGTCGCCGCCCTCCCGGCGCTTGAGCGTCAGGGCATCGGCCAGGAGACTTTTGTCGACCGGCCATTTCAGGTCGTCATAGGCCAGGTTCAGGTCCTCGTTGGCGAGAATCGCCTCGGCGGCGGGTTTGAGACGCTCGGCGTCAGCCTCGGTGATCTCCGCGGGCCGGCTCTTCAGCGTCAGCACGATGTCGCCGCCCCGCCAGCGGGTAAGTTTCGAGGCGGCTTCGTCGATGGCCTGGTCATAGTTGAAGGCGAAACCGGCGACTTCCGGCAGGATGCCGACGTCATAAGCGGTCTGGGTCACTGGGGTCGCCGTCGCTGACTCGTTGGCCGAGGGCGTGGTCACGGTCGTGGCCTGCACGTCGAAGTCGGCGTCGCGGTATTCGCGCTCGTAGCTGTTGAACTTGGCGGTCAGGAGGTCCTTAAGGCCCGCATGGTCGACGTCGACCTTCACGGGCAACATGACTTGGGAAGTCAGGGCCTGGATGTTGGCCCTGGCCAGGCTGAGGACGTTGCCGCCGTGGCCGTAGCTGAAGGCGGCCTCGGTCATGCCCTGGATGTCGTAGGCGATCAGCGCCTGGTCCGAGGGCTCCCGGGCTTCGGTCGCCTGGATCGAGAACGCGCGGTCCTCATAGGTGAAGCCGACGCCCGAGATGTTGAGGACCCGAAGGGCGCTTCGCAGGCGCGCCTCGGCCTCGGCCGGCTTCAGGCCACCGACGTCAATCGCGCCAATCGAGACGTTGGGCAGGATCCGCCCATCGGTCCGAATGACCTGGTAAGCCAGGATCCCGGTGGCGAGTAGGATACAAAAGACGCCCACGAGCAGGATCAGCTTGGGCGCGCCGGAAAACCAATTTCGTCCGGGCTTCTTCATGGTCAAAAATCTTATTCGATGAGCTTGACGGGCACGGTCCGGGAACTGGCGGTCTTGGGCATGACGATGGTCAGCACCCCGTCCTTGAGCGTTGCCTTGGTCTCCTCGACCTTGACGTCGCTGGGCAGGATGATGGTCCGCGAGAACTTGCCCCAGTAGCACTCCCGGATGTAGAAGTCCCGGCTCTCGACCGCCTCCGCGTGCATGCGCTTGCCCTTGATGGTCAGCATGTCGCGGTTCAGGAAGATCTCGAGGTTCTGCGGCTCGACGCCGGCGATGGTGGATCGCACGACGAGATCGTCGCCCTTCTGGAAGACGTCGACCGACAGCTGACCTTCCAGCTCCTCGGTCATGGTCATCCAGTGGTCCTCGACCTTCACGGCCTCGGCTTTTTTGGCTTGGGTGGGACGCTTGTTCATGACCCCAGCATATCATTAAGCCAGCCTTGGCGTAAAACAGGCATTGACAAAGTCTTGAATCCGTGATACGGTGGCCCGTCATGGTCGAAGTCCATCTGCTTCGAACTCATGGCCAAGGTTAGAGAAAATACGATCAACGGATCATTGACAATTGGAGGTTTACGATGTCAGAAGTACAAAAGTCCCATCGCGTACGCGGTCTTGAAGGCTACCTGATCCAGCGATTCGGTCATCCCACGGGTGAACACTTGGCTGAAGCCATCTTCCGCCATCCCGCCGTCGTGGCTTGGATTCACGAAAATCCAATCGTCGCCGACGTGGTCGGCGAGGGCTTGGATATCTTGGCGGGATTCGGCGAAGTGCCGGGTGACTCTCCGGTCATCGTTTTCGCCAACCGAGTATTCGAGGTCTTCGCGGCTCGGTCGCGGGAAATCCTCGAACAGCTGGCGGCCCAACCTGACAACCAGGTCAAGGTCGACCAAGCGGCGGACATCCTGGTCCAAGCGGCCAGCGAGCTCGCCGCGAAGGAGAAACCAGTGCTCACGCCCAAAGCCAAACCCGCGCCCGCATCCGCGTCCACTCCTGCCTTACATGCAGGCGTCGGCAAGATCGTCGATCTCATCCTGCACCTCATCGGCGAAGAGGCCGAAGCGCTCAAAAAGCGCCTTAAGGAGGAACGAACGGAAGACCAGCACCTGCTGGATGACATGCAAAGGGCCCTCGGCCAGGTTCAAGCCTGGGCCGACCGCAAGAACACCGCCTTCCTGTGCCGTCACAAGAAGAGCCGCCGCTCCGGACTGGTGAAGCTGGCCATCGTGGTCAGCATCGCCGGCGTCCTGGGGCTCGTGGCCTTTGGCTTGACCCACAGCGGCAACACGCCCGAAACGAACAACCGGACCCAAACGATGGAGGTATCCCATGGCCGATAACCGCAGACGTGACAATCGCGAAGAACGTCACGAAGAACCCCGCGAAGAAAAGAAAGGCGGCGACAAGCAGTCGTCCGTGCTCACGGGACTTTGGAACACCCCACTGGGCAAGCTACTCACCCTCTGGGGTCTGAAGTGGATCCTGCCGACTGACAAGATCCTGGAACAGGTCTTAGTGCCCGGCCTCAAGGCCGGCGGGAGCCTCTACGAACTCGCCAAGAACGAGCTCGTGCTGGCCCCGCTTCGTCGGCTGAAGCGCTACGCCCTCGACCTCCTGTCCGTCGGCGTGGTGATCTTCTGGATCTGTCTCGGGCTCGTCCTCGCCGGCATCAGCTCCTGCCACAGCTACTATGTGGCGGCCGCTGGCGTCGTCTGGACGACGTACCTCGTGTACTGCCTGGTCCAGATCCGCTTCGTCGGCAAGGCGCTGGCGGAGCTGGCCTCGTCCGGCTTGAACCTGGCCCAGTCCGTCCTCGGCAAGTTGCTCGGGGCAATCGGGCTGGCTCGTCCGGCTGGCAAGGGCCTCTCAATCGAGACCAAGACCGTCGATGACGCCGCAGTCCTGATGCAGTATGTCATCGCCGTCTCGCTGGCCGCTACGGTCATCCTGTCCTTCGTGACCTTCGTCTCGACCACGCCGCCCTGGCTGTCGACCGGAGTGCTCCTGCTCGGCGCGGTGGCCGCCTTGGCCGCCGTCTCCCTCTCGAGCATCAGGGAACTCGGCATCGACACGAAGCCGACCTGGCGCGCGCTCAACCGCTACATGAAGTACGTGGCCCTGGTCGCCATCGCCTTCGGAGCCGTGAACGCGGTGTTCCCGAGCCTGGCTCATCGCATCGTCGTGTGGCACAGCGCCGCCGACGGTTTGGTGGCCGACTCGCACCTCGTCTTCCAGCCCTGGATGCTGATCGCCCTCCCGGCGCTCATCGCCGTCCTCGGCATGATCACGGCGGCCTATCATGGCAAGGTGGCTCCACAGAAATCAGCGGCTTGGTCGACTGTGGCCAAGTGCGCCCTCTGGGCCATCCCCATCACGATTGTGATCATGGCCTACACCGGCACCCTGACCTATCCAAAGGACATCAAGGGTCCCGCTCGGCGCTTCGCGACCGGTTCCTCGGTCGCCGCCGCGCCAGCTAGCGCTAGACAGAGACTCGCGCCGACCGCCCCGGCCCCCAAGCCCGACTTCACGGGCCAGTCGAGCCGACAGATAGTCGACGACCTACTCAAGTAGCGAGAAGCAGACCCCTCAGTCTGGCTCCCCCGGTTTTCCGGGGGAGTTTTTTTAGCTAAAAAATCCCTTCCTATTAAGCTCCCTCTCTGACCACCCCTCCTGCCTCCCCTTTCAGGGGAGGGTGCTTTGAATGGATTCTTTACAGGAGAGGGAAATGACCGGCACCGGTTGGTGCTGGTCATGGGGTGAGTAGTCCGAATTACCTGACTACCCCTCCCTGCCTACCGGCAGGCAGGCGCCCTTCGGGCACCTCCCCTTGCCAAGGGAGGGTAAGCTGAAGGGGATTTTGGTTGCTAGACTACTTGACATTATCGGCGTTTCGTGCTAAGGTCAGCCGTTAGCTCTTTTCATCTCAACACGAACAAAAGTTCGGAAGGAGAAGGTCCGATGAAGAAAACACTGTCCCTGATCGTTCTCGCTCTCTTGGTCGGTTACGGCTATCCGGCTTCCGCCCAACATTCAAGGGCGGCTTCGATGTTTCGAGGTGGCGGCATGTCCAGGGGATATGCGGCCAGGAGCATCGGCAACTACGGCAACCGCGGATGGTCGTCGTCCGGTCGCGCGTTTCCAGCCCCCCTGTTCCGGTTCTGGCCTCGCAGCTACTACCAAGGTCGCGGCTTCGTCAGCGTCCCCGGCGCCTACTCGTACGGTTCGTATGCCAACGGCACTTATGCCAATGGCACCTACCCCACGGCCCCGACGCTCCCGGTACCGACTTCGGGAACGTTGACCACGAGCGCCGATCCGTACCAGGATCCGGTTTGGGTGACCACGCCGGTCATCGTGAACGGCGGCCCGCTCGCTCCGGTCACGGCCCAAGAGGCGCAGACCGAAGTCGCGCCCGCGGCAACTGGAACCGGTCCAGGCCCGGCCCCGGCGACTCGCGCCAGCCAGTCGTCCGTCGCCACTGCGTCCGGCACCCGACTGAAGCCGTCCAAAGATCGTCTGGCCCAGGCGGAGCTCAAGATACACGCTCTCGCCGAGCTTGCTAAGCGCAACGTGACCGTGACCGAGGCCTGGTGCAAGGGATTCCTCAAGAATGCCAAAGCGTCCGGTCTCGAACCGAAAGATGTCGAAAGCGCCCAGGCGACCTGCCGAGAAATCCTCGGTGAGCCGGCTGCCGCTGACAAGAAGTGAAAGGGGATAGTCACATGAGAAAGATCCTGATCTTTGTCCTCGCGTCCTTGACCAGTGGCGGCTTTGCGCGCGCCACCGAACCCGAAGGTCAACCATCCGAACTGCAACAGTTGCAGCAGCGCGTGGCCGAATTGGAAGCGGCCTTGAAAGCCAAGACCGCGCCTCCGGCCCCGGCCCCGACCTACGTCGCGACGCTGGTCCACAACCAGCCCGTCGCCTACCAGTGCTTCCTGGGCGACAACCCCGGGATGGCTCCGGGCCACTGGGTCGAGGTCCGGAACTTCAACCGCGAGTACTACCTGTACCTGACGGTTGACCACGCGCCGCTCGTCGTCATGAAGCCGACCGGCAACGGCTGGGAGCCGCTCTTCCCCGGTCGTCAGGACCGCACCGTCCTGCCGCCCAACTCGAAGTGCTTCTTCTCCGCCCCGGCCCGACTCAACGGCGACGGCCGCCTGCGGACGTACGAACTGCGGGCCGACGCCTACGCCCAAACCATGGGTTCGTCGCCGGGTCGGGTGGTCCTGGAACCGCACCCATCAGCTCATCTGATCAGCCTCCAGGAGTTCCGCCTGAGCCACGAGCTCACGGTCGTCGCCCTCCAGCCGTACAGCTTCAACTAGTCAGTCTCTGGCAACGAAAGCCCCCGCAAGTGCGGGGGCTGTTTCTTTTCCGTTGATTGGCTCGGGAAGACTAGGACGCGGTGGCCTGGCTGACGGAGTGCATCACGAACCCCGTGATGGAATAAGCCAGGACCATGATGGCGAGACCGATGATGGCCTGAGTGAGGATGCCCCTGGCCTTGTCAACTTGTTTCGTGTCACCTTGTGCCGTCATCCAGAGGAAGCCGGCGTAGATCGTCAGGGCCAGGAAGACGATGCCCAAGAGCCCGAAAGCGTCCTGGATGATGGCGCCGATGAAGGTGAAGAGCCTAGTCGACTCCGTGTCGCTGGTCACGGGGTTTTCGTTCGAGCCGAGGCCGGTCTTGCTGAGATAGTTGCCGGCCTGGTCGAGGGGCGCAGTAGTCTGGGCGGCCGCGGGCAGGGCCACCAGGGTCAGCTGGAGGACGGCGAGGAGTGAGGCGAGCGGCAGGAGGTACTTGAGGTACTTGCGCATATGGTTTTAATGAAATGACTTATTGATTGGACGTCGCTTCGGGCGCGCCGAGCTTGTTGAAGACGAAGGCGGTGATGCCGTAGGCCAGGGCGACGATGACGATGCCGATGATGGTGGACTTCATCGTGTCCTGGGCTTCCTTGACCTTCTTGGTGTCGCCCTGGGCCGTCATCCAGGTGTAGCCGGCGAAGATCGTGTACCCCAGGAAGATGACGCCGGTCAGGGCGATGGCGATCTTGATGAGGTCGCCGATCTGGGTGAGCAGGAGCGTGCCGGAATCGTCGGAGGTCGTGTAGCCCGCGCCGTTCTCGCCCGCCACTGAATTCAGCTTGTTCATGGCGCCGCCGAACTGGGCCAAGGCCGCGTAAGGAGCCAACGCTACCGCCGCCGTCACCGTCCCGATGAGCCTCTTGAGGTTTGCCTTGTTCATAAGTCGGGTCGTGGTTATTGTGTCCCGCCCGCAGGGGCTTGAGTCGTGTTGTCGTTCACGCCGGAGACGTTGGTGAGCACGTAACTCGTGATGCCGTAGGCCAAGGCGACAATGACGATGCCGATGACGGCGGCCTTGATGGTGCCCTCGGCCTCCTTGACCTTCTTCTCTTCGCCTCGGGCCGTCATCCAGGTGAAGCCGGCGTAGACCATGAGGACGAAGAAGACGATGCCGACCAGTCCCAGGGCGTACTTGATGATCCGGCCGATGATGGCTTCCGGCGTGGCGGAGGTGTCGTAAACGGTGTTCTTGCCGCCCGTGCCGCCGTTAATCTCGTTGACGGTCGTGTCCAGGCCGAAACCTTGGGCCAAGGCCGGGGTCGGGGCCGGGGCGAGAACCATGCCGAGCGAAGCCAGCAGGAAGAAGAGGACGGCGAGTTTCGATTTGTATGATTGGTACGCCATATTTTTTGCTTTGAGGTTCTATGGGCAGTCGGCGGGGCAGTCGGCGTTCGTTTCCCCTGTTTCGCAGGTGCCGTTGCCGCACGTGCTGCCGGTCGTGCCGCTGAAGGGACAGGAGATGCTATTGCCGTTCCAATTTGATGTTCCGCTGGTTTGCGGAACGCAGAACCCTCCAGAGCACGTCAGGCAGGGTTGTTCGCCGCAATCGACGTCACCATCGGGACAAGGTGTTCCAGTGGCAGTCGGGGCGGTCGAGCCGCCGCTCGAGTTGTCGGTGCTGCCGCCGCCGTTGTCGCCCGTCTCCGCACTGGGGGGTTCGGGGGCGACCCCCGTATCCGCGCCGTTCATCAGGTCTTCCAGGTCAGCGTCGTTGGAAGTCGAGCCGGTGTCGCCCGTCGCCGCGCCGGTCCCGCCCGTGGTGCCCTGCTCTCCCGAACCGGAGACCGTGTTCAGGACCAAACTGGTGATGCCGTAGGCCATGGCGATGATGACGACGCCGATGATGGCGGTCTTGAGCGTGCCCTGGGCGCTCTGGATCTTCTTTTCTTCGCCTTGGGCGGTCATCCAGACGATGCCGGCGTAGAGCATGAGGACGAAGAATACGACGCCGGTGAACTCGAGGATGTACTTGATGATGCGGCCGATGATCTGCTCCGGCGAGGCCTTGAGGTCGTAGACGGAGCCGTTGCCGGTGTTGATTTGCCCGGCGGCCTCGTTCAAGCCGAAGCCGCTGCCTTGCGTGGCCGCTGACGCCAGGGACGGCGCAAAAATCGCTCCGAGCGACGCCAGCAGGAAGAGCGGTACGGCGAGGATGAGGGCAAAGCGGCGCAGCATAGGCGGGTCTCAAGTTCGGACTTGAGTCGCGGTCCGTGAGAGTTCTCACGGATCATGATTCGGGGCCGAAAGCGTCCCGGGCGCCGGGGCGGAGGCAAAACCTCCGCCCGCGGTCGCCGAGGTGGTTAGCTCGCCGTAGCGGCAACCAGACTGTTGATGACGAAGGTCGCGATAGCGTAGGCGGAGACGATGATCACGAGACCGATGATGCCGGCGATCAGGACTTTCTTGGCTTCATCGACTGCTTTCGTGTCGCCTTGCGCCGTCATCCACTTGAAGCCTCCGTAGAGGACGATCAATACTGCCATGATGCCCAGGAGGCCCATGGCGATGCGAATGATGTTCGCAATGGTGATGCGGATGTCGGTTTGGGTCAGGCCCGTGTAGGTACCGTACTCGATACCGAAAGAAGCGGTCGGAACCGCCGCGCTGACGATCATCGGCAACATCACGCCAGCCGCGATGGCCGTCGTTGCGAGAGTGGCTAGGATTTTCTTAGAGTTCATTTCGATCTCACCCCCCTTCAATTTTGGGATTGAGCCCTCCTTATCCACACAAAGAGGTCATTGAAAGAATAGCATAAAAATCGCGGGCCGTCCCCGCGATTTCAAGTATTTTGACGTTTAATGGCTAGGATTGGCCCTTTAGGAACCGTTAACCACCCTGAAGACCAGCTGGACGAGGCCGAAGGCCCCGAAGATGATGACGAGACCGATGACGGCCCACTTCATTATGTTGGTGCCCTCATCGACCTTCTTGGCGTCGCCCGCCGAAGTCAGCCAGAGGAAGCCGCCGTAGAAGAAGACCAGGAGTGTGACCGAGCCCAGGACACCCATGCCAGCATTGATGATGCGGCCAATGAAGGTCGCGAGCGAAGTCGTGCCGATGGGATTGACTAGGCAGGTGGTGCCGGCCGGACAAGCGGCTTCGGCGGCGGAAATGAGGAAATGGAACATGGGACTGGGATTAGGACGAGCCGCCGGAGAGGGCCGTGAGGATAGAGCTCACGATGGCGTAGGCACCGAAGATGATGACGAGGCCCAGGGCGGCCCAGATCATGGTGTTTCTGGCCGTGGCGATCTTCTTCTCGTTGCCCTGCGCGATCAGGAACGAGAAGCCGGCGTAGACGAACATCAGGAAAGCGAGGGAGCCGACGATGCCGAGCGCGCCCTTGATGAAGCGGCCGATGACGCGCTGGGGGCTGATGGAGGAGCTGGGCAGGGTGAGCCCCACGACCGAACCCTGGTTGATGGGGGAGACGCCAGGGGTGGGGGTCTTGGCGGCCGTGCCTCCCCCTGACGCCTGGCTGCCCTGCCAGTTGCCCAAATCGGTCTTGCACTTGTTCGAGGTCTGGGCGGGGTCGGGGCCGGTGCACTTGCCGTTGAACCCCCAGTTGCAGGGCGTCTCATCGGCAGTGTAGTCGTAGAAATCGCCGGTCGTGAAGAGCGCAAAACCGGCGCGGGAACAGGCCTCGTCGCAACTTGAGGCGTCGCCTATGTCTACTTTAGTCGATTGGCCAGCGCATTCCCCGTACTTCGTCTTGTCGTCGGTGATCTTGCAGAAGCAGAGCGGCGCGGCGGACGAGGTGCCCTGGGCCGAAGCCGCAAGGGGCGCGAAAACCACGCTCAAGGACGCGAACGTGACGACAACGGCGAAACCCAGGACTAAAGCGTTCTTTTTCATAGGCAACAGGCGTAACTGGCGGGCTTGTCGGGGCAGAGTCCGCGGACGCAGGTCTTGGCCGTGCCGATGTCCTTGCAGGTGTAGACCTCCGAGCGGCCCAGGTCCGTGAGCTTGGCGTTCAAGTCGCCGCAGTCGTCCTTCATGACGCACTTGAGCTTCTCGCCGACCGGCTTGCCGTCCACCATGCCGCCCGGCATGAGAATCCAGAGGCCCGAGTTCTTGCCACTGCTGCAGGAGTCGCCCGCCGCCGCGACGCACTTACCCGCGTCGTAGTTGGCCTGGTTGCAGATTTCGCCGCCGGTCAGGGCCGCGCTCGTGAAGCGCACGATGATCCCCGCCATGAAGATGATGGCGATGCCCCAGATAGCGCGCTTAATCGTCTCCATGCCTTCCTTGGCCTTGCCGGAGTCGCCGAAGGACACGACCATCTGGAGGCCGCCCCAGACGAAGAAGAGGAGCGCCACGGCGCCGGAGATGCCCAGCATGAACTCGGCGAAGTTTACCACGACCGCCAGGATGTCGGTCAGGGCGCAGTCGCCGGTCTTGGTGCAGGCGGGGAGGATGGTGATGGCGCTCGCGGCGAAGGGCGCGAGGGCCAAGGCCAGCCAAATAGCAGCTTTTGTGGCTTTTCTCATATCGAGAATAATTGTAGCACAACTAACCCCGAAATGCTCCAAACACACCCCACGTATCACTCTCCCCAGCCCCCTCCTGCAAAGAATCAACTCAATGCACCCTCCCCTGAAAGGGGAGGTAGGAGGGGTGAAAGGGTGGCAGGTTGTTGATGTTGTCGTTCCGCTCGTGCTAAGGTTTCAGCAGAACTATGTCTCCAGAAAACTTCCGTCCTGAAGCCGGGCAACCCACGCTGGAAGAGGCCGAAAAGAAGCGGAAACGCTTGGATTTGTACAAGAAGACCCTGCTGGCCGACGACTATGACACGGCCGAGAGCCTGGATTTGTCCAGTCTGGAGCCAGCCGAACGGCAAAAAGCCCGCGATGAGGTCTTTGCGCAGAAAATCGACAATTTGCGCGTGAGTTGGTCGGCCGACCTGGTCGCCAAGCACATCAGGAAACTCCAGGAAAAGCTCGGCGTCAGCGACGAGGTGACGGTGGCGGTCGTGCGGCAATACTGCATCTCGGCGCACGCGCAACCCATCGAAATCACCTCCAAGGGCAACCGAGGCATCGAAACGCGCTTCCGCGTCACCTCGGAGATTCAAAAAATCACCCGCCAGGAGCTGCCGGCGCTGTTCGGCATCGAGTTCAGCGACGCCGAGATGCGGGGCTACCGAGAGGACGGCTTCCTCGAATATATTGACGAGCGTAATTTCGACCTTTTGCGCTCGGGCGAGCAAGTGAAGGAGGCCTTGGGGGTATTCGGGCTCGATGAGGGCATCGTGAACTCCCAAAGGATGAAGGAGCTGCTCGTCCGGCGGATCGCGGAAGAACTCTCCGTCGCCGACCGCTTCAGCCTTTCTAGAAAGTGGGGTTTTTCGCGCGCCGGCCTCAAGCGGAACCAGAAGGGCGAGGAACTCTTTACTGAAGGTTACCTCGTCCTCGACCGGATCTTGGACTACCGGGACCGGCCCTTTTTCCCCGCCGAGGAACTGCGTCGGCCCGAGATCCAGGCCCAGACTGACGCTTGGTTTTCCCACGCCATCGGCGAACTGCCGGCCATCGAGGAGGAACCGGTGAAGAAGACATATCTCGAGAGGGTTTTCAGCGTCAACGCCGTCGTGGCGGCGTCGCCGGAACGCCTGGCAGCGCCGGAGACCCAGGCGGCGCTCTCCAGCTATCTCGATCAGTATTTCGACGGCACGTCCCAATCGGCGGTTTCGCGCCTGGGAATCGCCCTAGGCCAGCTGGAGGCCGCCGGGTTTTCCCAGGAGGAGCTGGCGGCCCGGGCGCAAGCGGCGTACGTGCGTAACCTGGGAAGCCGTGACCTGTACAAGGCCGAGGACCTGCGCGAGAGATTCTCGCTGCCCGAGGAATTCCTGAATTCCCAGCCGGTCATCGAGACGGTGACCCGGACGGTCCAGGCCCTGGCGGCCGAGAAAAAATACTGGGACCTGACGGAGTACCTGAAGTTCGCGCCCCTGCCCGCCGAGGTCCTTCAGTCCGAGGAAATCACGAAGTTCAAGCAAGGCCTCATCCTCGAAGCGCTGGCCGAGCGGGCGGAAGGGGACGCCCCGCCGCCGGACAGCCGCATCGTCAGGAAGCTCGTCGGCCAGCTGGACTTCAGCAACTGCCCCGAGTTCTTCGCCGACGAGGCCATGAAACAGGAAATCCAGGCCATGATCCGCGCGAACGTCGGGCCGTTCTGGCAGGGCCTGGTCGAAGCGCCGTACAACTTTCTTGACGCCAAGCGCGAAGGCGACCAGCTTCGCCCCACTTACAGCTCTCATCAACTGAATCCCGCCTTGGCCGGTTTCTTCAACGCGACCCAGATGGCCGAGACGTTGAAGAACAGCCCGCTGGTGGACGACATCCTCGCGGACGAATACCGGAAGGCGACCCAGGCCTGCGATCAGGAGCAAAGCATGCGCGTACTCAGCGCGCTCAACGCGAACCGCCAAAAGATGAGCGAGTTCTTCGGCGTCCAGCCGGCGGTCCTGGGCGGCCTGGCCTTTGAAACCCTGCTGAAGCAAGCCGAGAACGGCCCGGCGGAGCCGAAAGAAGGCGGCAATTTCCAGCCGATCGTGTGCCAGGCCAAGGAAGTCAAGGACATGCAGGAGGAGTACGGGCTGACCGACGAGCAGGCCAAGCAGTTGGCGACCAAGGCGTTTGACTATTTCATGAGGCTGACGAGCGAGGTCGGGGTGCCTAAGTGGTTGAGCCGCTGGAACATCAACGACTTCGAAGGCACCGCTGATCTGTTGGCGGAAAAGTTCGGCCTGTCGCCCGAGCAGACCAAGGAAGGCGCCTTGATTTTGTACGCCAACATGGTGAGGCTGGGCTGGGATGAGCGGGCGCTGGGCGTGAAGGAAAAGTACCGCCTGAACGTCGGGGCGTCCGAGATCGCCGGACGAGTGCTGGCGGCGCACGAGGAGCGGCTGCTGTCGGCCTTGAGCCAGCAGGACGAGCGTCGGCTGCTCACGCTGATCCAGACCGACAAGGTGCCGCGGGAATTCGCCCGCCAGCCCCAGATCCAGGAATTGGCGCGATCCTTTTTGACGGCGATACTGTCGAGCGGGAATTTGGCCAGCGGGGAAGGCCCGGACGCGGCGCGGGCCCTCATCGCCAATTTCCTGCCGGACACCGACGCCCAAGCCGTCTTGGACCTGAACCCCACGGTCGCGGCCAGCTTCGCGGTCATCCAGGAAAAATTTCCAGCCCTAGCGGCGCGCTGCCTCGCCTCGGTGGACCTGGTCCTCTCGCTCGCCCGGCATCTCGAGGAGCAGAAGCTCGTCGCCGTCCTGGAGGAGCACCCGTTCCTGGAGCAGGCCGTCATCGGCAACCAGCAGCACGGCCTGAAACTGCTGTTCAAGTTCGACTCGCTCGACCAGCTGTCGCGCGGCAACATCGAGACGCTCTATCGGTGCAAGGCCGAGGTGCTGGCCGAGAACCCCGGGCTGGAAACGTCCTCACCCGAATTCCGCCTGGCCATGCAGGCGAAGCTCCGGGATCACCGGAGCAACGAGCTGATCGTGCGCGCCCTGGACAAGGCCGGGCTCGACGGCGCGACTTGGCTGTCCTATGCCGAGGAGGAGACGTTCATCCTCGGGCAGGAGTCCAGCGTCCCGTTTTCGGAAAAAATCGACGCCCCCGTCCAGCGCGTCGGGGTGTCGATCGGGACATATCGGGCGATAGTCGCGGCGGTGCTGAAGGAATATCGGCCGGACCTGATCAAGGCGCAAGTGCCCGCGAAGAACCTCGAGTCGCTCAAGGCCCGGCTGGCCGAACTGAACGCGGAAAAAACGCGGGCCGAGGCGAGCGGCGACGCGACGCGGGCCGAAAAAATCGGCACGGGAATCAGTCACCTGGAGCGCCAGATCGCCTCGGTCAAGACCGTACCGGTCTGGGACAAGATCAGCAGCGGCCTGCTCGCGCTGGGCTCGGCCAATGACGCCATCGTCAAGACGGCCGGCGAAATCGCCGCGCACGAGGCCAGTCTCCGGCAGGCGTCGGAAGGCCCGGCGGACGGTCGGAGGAAGCTGGTGGCGTCCAGCCAGACCAAGATCGAGAAGGCCAAGCGTAAGCTTAAGGAACAGGTGGACGAATTGCAGAGGCGGCTGGACGGTTTCCAGGCCGATCTGCCCGGGCTTCTCAACGCGGCCTTGTCGACTGGCTGGGACGAGTCGGTGCTGCAGGAAATCGACGAACGGGCCGCGGAGGCAATCGACCATTATCGAGACGACCTCGCGACCCTGTCCGGCTTGTATACCGTCAAGAAGGACGAGAAGGTCGGCAGGCCGATGCGCATCGGCTTGTGGTCCCGGGATCCCGACCAGGACCTCTACCTGGGCAATTACACCAACTGCTGCATTCGCATCGACAGCGAGCACATGGGCGCCGAAAGCACCATCGCCGACTACCTGACCGACCTCGGCGTGCAGATCGTCGCGGTCTATGACGAGGAAAAGAACCTGCCGGTGGTGGCGGCTTGGTGCTGGCCCGGGGCGGACGACGCCGACCGCATCGCTTTCGTGGTCGACAACGTGGAGGCCAATACCGAATACAGCGTCGCGCACCAGCAGCAGCTGGAGGAACGGCTCAAGCAGTACGTGGCGAAATTTTCCGCCGCCGTCCGCGCGCCGCACGTCGTTCAGGGCCAGAACAACAATGACTTGCGGATCGCCGACATGGATTCGGCGTATTTCAAGATCGGCGGGTACAATCGCGCGAGCGGATATTTCCTGGAGGGCGAAGACGCTCACGTGGGCGGCGAGGCCGAGGAGGATGATTTTGACGATGAAGCGGACGACCAGGCCGACGACGAGAACCACGCCGTCGCCGAGGCTTGAGCCACGGCTCGATTCCAAAAACCCCCTCCCTGAAAAGAGACGCCTACCGCTTTTCCTCCCCTATTGAGGGGAGGTGGCCCGCGACGTTGGCGCGGGACGGAGGAGTGATGGAGGGGGTTTTGCGTTCGGCGGTATGGTTGACAGAGATGCTGGGGACGATGTGGGGGTCACCACAGGTGACATCGCTTACGTCACGAGGATCATCGAAAAGTTCCTCGCTCAGTCGTAGTCATCAGCGCGCCGCGTTGGGAGAGCCCGCTCGCTCCCCACCGGTGCGCTCTTCTTTTTGCCAAAATCCCCTCCGGTTGGAGGGGATTCAGCTTTCTCTCCTCTTGAAAAGAGGAGGTGCCCGAAGGGCGGAGGAGTTCTGTCTTCAATGTATGGTCTGTCCGACTACTTCGGCGGCCAGGTTCAGGGCCTGCTGGGGTTCGGTCCCAGCCAGCACCGACTTGACCAGGTCCGAGAAGGCTCCCATGGTCGCCTGGACGTCCGAGCCGTGGTACCAGCTCACGGCCGTCAGGAGCTCCGAGGCGAAGGGGCCGAGGTCGCCGTCGGGAATTTGCGACGGGATCAGGCTGCGGAGCGCCGTCGGCCTGGCGGCCTTGGTGAGGTAGCTCTTGGCCTGGGCCTCCGAGGTCATGAACTGCACCAGGTTCCAGGAGAGGTCAGGGTACTTGGACTTCTTCGCGACGCCGTAGTTCCAGTAGCTGGCGAAGTTGCGCGGGAAGTTCTGCGGGTCGATCTGCGGGACCGTGGTGATCCCGAAGTTCAGCTTGGGGGCCTGGGCCCGGATGGTCGCGAGATCCGCACTGTAGCCGAAGTAGTAGGCCGTCACGCCGGCGACGAAGGCGTCGAGGGAGTTGGGCTGGGTGTCGTCCCAGGTGAAGACATCCTTGGTCGGGTTGGCGAAGTCAGTGTAGAAGGTGAGCGCCTCGAGACCCGGGTTGATGTCGCGCGTCATGGCGGCCGGCATGCGCTGGAAGCTCGGGTTGCCATTGTCGTCGCTCATCTGCGTCCCGTTCTGCATCATGAGGAGCGAGATGATGTCCAGCGCCCGGTTGACGTTCTGGAAGGTGCCGAGCCCGACGGCCGGCCGCTTCAGCTTGCCTTGGCTGTCGTACTGGGTGAGGCGCTTGACGTGGTCCTGGAGCTCCGTCCAGCTCTGGGCGGGCGTCGGGATGCCGGCGGCGTTCAACGCGTCCTTGTTGTAGTAGAGCCCCAGGGTGTCGACCGAGAGCGGCAGGCCGTAGACCTGGTTGGCGTACTGGTTGTCGGTGCCCGCCACCGGCCCGTTGATGATGACGTCATGTCCGACCTGGTCGATGAACTGGTTCTGGACCTGGGTGAGGGACAGGCTCGGCACGGTCTTCACGACCCAGACTGGGTCCTTCTTCACGCCCTGGATCTCGCGGAAGGCGACCTTGGTCGATTTCGGCATCGGCAGGAGCTTGGCCTCATAGGCATGCATCCAGGTGTTGTGGACCATGTAGACGTCCGGCCCCCGGTCCTCGGCGAAGGCGTTCAGCAGTTCCTTCTCGTATTCCTCGGGCCGGAACTTGCGGAAGTCGAAGGAGACGTTCGGGTGTAGGGCCTGGTAGGCCTTGAAGATGTCGGAATAGGCGTCCTCGTCGTCGTAGACGCCCCAGACCGAGAGGGTCACGGGCTTGGCCGAGACCGGCTTGGCCGTGACGGCGGCGTTGCAGCCGAGTCCGGTGGTGACGAGCGTGCCGACGAGCAGGATTACGCCGAGTGACTGCTTGACGCGGGCGAGAATCTTATTCATGGGACAGGGTCTTAAGGGCCTTCTTGAATTCCGGGCCGATTTCCGGGTGCCGGAGGCCGTAGACGACGGAGGCGATGAGGTACTGGGTCTTGTCGCCGCAGTCGAAGCGCGCGGCGTCGACGATCTTGCCGTAGATGGCCTGGTTCTTTTCCAGGTGGGTGATGAAGGCGTCGGCCAGGCGGATTTCGCCGTCGCGGCCGGGCTTCTGGGTCTTCAGGATCTCCATGATCTCCGGCGTGATGATGTAGCGGCCGACGGCGGCGAGACTCGAGGGCGCCTCGCTCGGTCGCGGCTTCTCGACGAAGCCGTCGAGCTCGAGGACGTTCTTCGACACCGCCTTGCCCCGGGCGATGCCGTAGCGGTGGGCGTTCTTCCGGCCGACGTCGTAGAGGGCCATGATTGGGTCATGGTACTTCTCGTAGGTGGCGATGAGCTGGGCCGTCACCGGAATCTTGGCGTCGAAGATGTCGTCGCCGAAGAGGACGGCCACCGGCTCGTGGGGGTCGAGGAACGGCAGGGCCGCGAGGACGGCATGCCCGTCGCCCAAGGGGGCCTGCTGGCGTACGAATGCGAACTTGGCCATGTTGGAGATGTTCCGGAGCATCGTGAGCGCCTCGGTCCGGTTCTTGTCTTTGAGCCGCATCTCCAGCTCGAAGTTGCGGTCGAAGTGATCCTCGATGGCCCGCTTGCTCAAGCTGGTCACGAAGATGATCTCCTCGATGCCGGAAGCGACCGCCTCCTCCACGACGTATTGGATGACGGGCTTGTCGACGATCGTGAGCATCTCCTTAGGTTGGGCCTTGGTGGCGGGCAGGAAACGGGTGCCCAAACCGGCCACGGGCAAGATGGCTTTGCGGATTTTCATATGAGTAAAGTATATACCCGTCAGGCGGTAAGAGCCTATCCCAGTTGGGATGGGCTCTAAGGAGCGAACGGGCTGTCATGGTCAATATCCAGATTATCCGGACATTCACGCGATTGCGTGAGTTGATTGCCGAAAATGCCGATCTGCGGCAGAAAATTGAGGAACTGGAAAAACGTTATGATGGTCAGTTTGAGGCCGTTTTCGAAGCCATACGCCAATTGCTCACCTCCCCCGAGGTCAATAGCGAAGAAATTGGCTTCCGGACCGAAATCTGAATATTGGTGAGTTTATTGACCGACTGCCCGTTGATTTTACCTAAAGTTAGCCAAAGTTATAATTTGCCGATATTGCCACCAAGGCATTGACAACCAGGGCATTAAATGTTAATTTGACCAGTTCTTTCAGGCGTTGCCCGTGAGTCGTCCCCTTGATATGTGACAACGTTCACCAACCAAGGAGGCTACCATGAGAGAAGCAGCGAAACAGGTCACTTTCACCGTCCGAGTCCCGATCCAGGTCAATTCGTGCTGTTGCGACTTCTGTGAACCCGGCCACACCCCCAGTTTTAACCTCGAGATCGAAGTCACAGCTGAGCTCTACGCCGCGTGGAGCCGCAAAGAAATCAAGGCACTGGAAGTAAACGGTGTCGACGGACACCTCGTGTCGGCCACGGGCTGGAGCGACGAGCCACACATGGATATCGTGAGCGGATAGTGAAATGACCAAAGGCGCAAGCGACCCTAGCTTGCGCCCTTTCTTTTTGTCTCTTGACACCTTGGGGGTTACTTATGCTAGGACGCTTCTTGCCGTGGGCGGGGCTCTGGGTTCCCCGCCAAAAGCTTTCAGCATTTAGGCGGGCCCGCCGCAATCCCGCCTCAGCGGGTTTGGGCGGGGATTCCCCTCCTGTCCATGCCCGCCTTTACAAAAAAAGGCGGTTGCGGCTACTATAGAGCCATAGCAAGCCGGACCTGACGCTCACTAGGGCGAGGTCGCCCCCAGAAGCTCCCTGAAAGGGGAGTTTTTGGTTTGTGTCCTTCTTTTTTCTTAATTTTTCGCGCAACCCTTTAGGTTCTTGCGGAGCAATTGCGCCTGGTAGAGGGCCGCCAGAGTCTGGGGCGTGTCACGACCCATGCGTGCCGTTTTTTGATATCAACCTTCGACGTGCACCTGCACTTTGCTGATCTTGTCCTTGGAAACCCTGATCCAGAAGGCCGCCGCCGCGCCGACGGCCACCACGATCGAGGAGACGATGAATACGTGGTCATAGGCCGCGACTTGGGCCTTCAGGATGATGAGGGCGATTCCGGTGCCGTAGTCGGCCGGGCTGGCGCCGCGGATCACGCTGTGCTGGGCGATCTCGAGCACCTTGGCCTTGGTCGAGTCGCTCAAGATCGTGCCGAAGATGGCGATGCCGAACGCGCCGGAGATGTTGCGGACGAGCGCCAGGACGGAGGAGGCGATGCCGACCTCGTGCGTCGGCACGGCCGAGGCGATGATGTTGGTGCGCTGGGCCATGCCGAAGCCCATGCCCAGGGCCATGATGAGCAGGGGGCCGACGATGTCGATGGGGGTTGACCTCGGGTCGAGCCGTGAGAAGAGGAAAAGCCCCAACGCGGCGACGGCGGTCGAGAACATGATGACGTAGCGCGGCTGGACCTTGCCCGTGAGCGCGCCGCCGAGCGGGGCGGCCGCCATCATCCCGAAGGCCATCGGCATGAAGAGGTAGCCGGTCTGCGTGGCGTCGAGGCCGAGGTAAGTCTGGGCGAAGACGGGGATGAGGAAGACGCTGCCCATCATGCCCATGAAGACGATGAAGTTGTTGACGAGCGCGCCTACGAAGATGCTGTTGCGGAAGAACTTGAAGTCGACGATCGGGTCGGCCTGGCGCCGCTCGACGCGGACGAAGATGGCCAGGGCGATGAGCGCGACGCCGTAGGCCGCGAAGCTCTTCGGGGAGAGCCAGCCCCAGTCGAGCCCCTTGTCGAGCACGAGCACGAGGGCGGCGAGCATGGTGCCGAGCGAGAGCGCCCCCCACCAGTCGAAGTTCCGCGTCTTGACGTCCGCGACCGATTCCTTGATGAAAGTGAGGGCCATGATCAGCCCGACGACGCCGATCGGCAGGTTGACGAGGAAGACCGAGCGCCAGCCGAAGTTGTCGATGAGCGGTCCGCCGATGAGCGGCCCGAAGACGACCGCCGCCGCGAACGAGGCTGACCAGAGGCCGAGCGCCTGGGCGCGCTCCTTGCCCGGCTTGAAGGTGACGGCGAGGATGGCCATGGCCGTCGGGTAGTCAGCCGAGCCCGCGATCGCCTGGATGACGCGGAAGATGATCATCGAGCCGAGGTTCCACGACAAGCCGGCCAGGACCGAGCCCAGGATGAAGACGATGAAGCCGATGGTGTAGACGCGCTTGCGACCGATGGTGTCGCCGAGCTTGCCCCAGATGGGGACGAAGATCGCGTTCGCCAGGATGTAGGCGGTGGCGATCCAGCCGGCCGAGGACACCGTGATCTTGAAATCCAGGATGATCTTCGGCAACGCCAAGTTCACGATCGTCTGGTCCAGGCGACCGAGGAAGGTGCCGATGATGACCGTGAGCAGGACCAGCCAGCGGAGGCGGTCGTCCTTGGCGCCGGTTTCCATAGCGGCGTCAGTTCTTGTAGATGACGACCTTGGCGGACATGCCGTTCTTGAGCTCGGGGTAGTCGTCGACGTTGAAGCGGATTTTCACGTCGAACGTCTGGGTGGCGCGCGCGTCGGAGATGTTGAATACGACGCCGGAGGCGCGCGAGGTCGGGCTGACCTCGTCGACCGTGCCGGAGAACTTCTTCGACCCGAAGGCGTCGACGGTGAAGAATGCGACTTGCCCGACGCTGATGTCCTTCAGCCCCTTGTTCTCGTCGGCCTGGGCGACGACGCGGAGTTCGTTCGGGTCGATGATGGTCGCGACGGGCTCGCCGGGGCTGAAGAGCTCGCCGATGTCGTTTTTGATCGAGAGCACCGTGCCGTCGACGTCGGCCTTCACGATCTCGTTGCCGATGCGGGCCACGGCTGCGTCTTTCCGGATGGAATCGCCCTCGTGAACGTAAATCTCATCGAGCGATCCGGCCGCATGGGGCGCGAGGTTGATGACGGGCGCCGTGATTTGGGCCTTGTCGAGGCTGACTTGGGTCGAGGCGGTCCGCAGGTACAAGCCGCCGGCGATGCCACCGCCGATGACGACGGCGCTGACGATGATGATTATCCCGAGACGCTTGATGTCCTTTAGGATCTTCTTCTCATCGTCGAGGATTTCCTTCTCCAATTCCAGGTTCTGGTCCTTGTTTTCCATATTCGTGATTTACTGCTGGCCGCCGAAGTCGGCGATGCGGTCGTTCTCGGACAGCCCGGAGGTGACCTCGACGCGGCCATCCTGACCGATTAGGCCGAGCGAGACTTCCTTTTCTTGCGGTCCGGTCGCGGTCTCGGCCATGACGTAAGTCTTGTCGCCGCGCCGGATGACGTCCTGGTTAGGAATGACGATGACCTTGGTACGATTGCCGGAGACGACGGTCACGTTGGCCGTGAGCCCCGACTTGATGCGCTCATCCGGCATCTTGAACTGCAGGGTGACTTGGTAGCTGGGGGAGCCGGTCTGGGACGTGGCCGCCGGGTCGACGGTGGTCACGGTGGCGTCGAAGGTCGTGCCGGTGCCGTAGGCGTCGAGCGTGACGCTGGCCGTGTCGCCGACGTGAACATCGGCCACGTCCGCCTCGGAGACGGTCGTCTTGATCTCGTAAGCCGAATCGGAGATGACCGAGACGAGCGGCAGGTTCGGCGAGACGATCTGGCCCACGTGGCCGTCCTGGCGCGTGATTATGCCGCCCTGGGGCGCGCGCAGGATGGTCTTGGTTTCCTGGACCTGGATGGCTTCGAGCGCGGCTTCGGCCTGATGGACGGCCGCGTCAGCCGCCGCGATGGTTTCAGCCGAGGCACCGGCGACCGCGAGCGTCTGTTGCGATTGCACCAGCTTCAGGTTGGTCGAGGCGGCAGCCAGCTGGGACTCGACGTTGGACGTGGTCGAGATGGCCGAGGTGACGCCCAGACGGGCCGCCGAAAGATAAGATTGATAGGCGGCTACGGCCGCGCTGGTCAGCCCAGGATTGGCCGCGAGGTCAATCTTGTCGACGGCCAGAGCCATGTCCGTCAGGAAGGAGTTCACGCTCGTGAGGTTGGCGCGAGCCGTTTGGGCGGCGGCGACGAGGTCGGAGTCGGAATTGAGCGCCGTAACGCCGGTCTGCCACTTCTTGAGCGTACCCTCGACGGTCAGGCGCTCGGACGCCAGATGCGCTTTCAGGGCGTCGTCGGCCACGAAGAAAGCCAGGCGCGGCGTGGAACTGGTCGGGGTGAGGAAGAATTGGTCGGCCTTGCCGCGCACGGCGTCGTCAGCCGTGGCGTAGGTGGCGGCGATGGCACTCAAGGCCACCGACTTGGCCTGATTCAGCGCGTCTTCGGCGCCAGCGACCTTCACGTCCTGTAGGGCCACCTCTTCGGGCCGGAGCCCGTTCTTGAGGTCCGCGAGCCGGGCTTGGGCGCCTTCCAAGTTCGCTTGGGCCTGGGACCCTTGGGCTAGGAGATCGGCCTCGTCTAGGTAGGCCAAGGCCTGACCCTGGGTCACCTTGTCGCCGACGGCCACGGAAATCTTGGTGAGGCGTCCGCCGCGTTCGAAGGCGAGGTCGACGGATTCGGCCGGCTGGACGGAACCGGTCAGGTGAACTTCATGTTGGAGGTCGCCGCGGTTGACGGTCAGATACGCTAACTGGGGCTTACGTGAGCCGCCGACGGCGATGATGGTTCCGACCGTGACGCCGACGAGGACGATAGCAGCCGCGATGATGACGGGAATCTTGAGGGAGCGGTGCATAAGGCAGGATTATTTTTCCGTGGTCGGCGTGACCATGATGAGGCGCGTCAGCATGCGTTCGAGCTGGTTGCGTTCTTGGACCGTCAGCCGGTCGAGGACCAGGTGAAGCCGTTGGTACATCTCCCGACAGCCGATGGCGAGCGAGCGACGTCCCTTGGGCGTGATGGTCACGCGAATGTTGCGCCGGTCCTTGGCTCCGCTGGTCCGACGGATTAGTCCATTGGACGCCAGTCCTTGAATCAGGAGCGTGACTGTCGGCGGCGCGACTCGCAGGTGCTCGGCGAGTTCCTTCATCGTGACGGGCTGGTTTTCGAGGACGAACTTAAGGGTCGCGATGCGCACGCGGGTGAGGGCGACGGAACCGTGAGTCGCTTGGGGCGACATGGTCCATTCGCGTAGGCGCTGGGAAGTCTCAAGGATGAGGTTCGCCAGGCGTTCGTGGTCAGTTTTCATGGTGGGCCAAAAACAGTTAGGCAACCTAAGCATTTAAGCGGAAAGCCCGCCACTTGTCAAGATGCTGTTTTTCGTCCAAGATGAGGCACAATATGCCGCTCCGCCGCGCTGAACATCCCTGGATTTACCCCGTCAACGTGGAACGGCACCGCTTGGCGCGCGCCTTGGGGGAGCTTTTTTCCGTTCGGAGTTTCTCGCGAGTTCGGCCCGACATCGCGACACCGTATCGACTTAAGACACACGAGTCACTTTTGCTGCGGCGTCTTGAAGGCGTGGATCAAAGGTTGCAAATCAACAAGACTACGAATTTGAAGTTGGCCGCGGCGAATCTCGACGGACAGGTGATTCGGCCGGGGGAGACGTTTTCGTTTTGGCGTGCTATCGGTCGGCCGACGGCGCGCGGCGGTTATCTCACCGGGCTTCTGCTCGCGGACGGGGCCGCAGTCGAGGGCGTGGGCGGGGGGCTCTGCCAACTGGCGAATCTTCTCTACTGGCTGGCCCTGCACAGCCCGCTCACGGTTACCGAGCGCCATCATCACAGTCTCGACGTCTTCCCCGATTCCGGACGCGTCCTGCCGTTCGGCTCCGGTGCCTCCGTCTTCTACAATTACATCGACCTCCAGTTCCGCAACGACACCAAACTGACGTTCCGGTTTCGCGTTTGGGTCGATGATGAACATTTGCGCGGTGAGCTCTTAGCCGACGAGTTTCCAGAGTTGGCTTATCACGTCGAGGAACGCGACCATCATTTTTATCAGGACGAGTCCGGCGTTTGGTGGCGTGAGAACCGGCTCTGGCAGATTGCCGTCGATCGCACGAGCGGCGAGCGTCTCGGCGAGAAGCTCATCGTCCACAACGTCTCGAAGGTGCTGTATCCAATTGAGAGGGATTGAAGCCAATGGCCCGGGAGTGTTATATTACTAGTAAGGAATTAAATCTAAATAGAGTATGGAATCATCCGGCGAATTTTTGATGATGTTGTTGGGAGGCTTTGTCATCATGATCGTGTTGTTCTTGATATTTAGGGCGGTTGTCCTGTGGTATTGGAAGATTGATCGAACTGTCGACGCCCTTGAGGGTATCCAAGGGGAATTGGAACTCTTGCGCATTGCAGTCGCCGCCAAATTAACCGGCACCGATAAGAATGACGTTAAGCAGTCTTCGGTAAGTAGCTGATATTCCAACAAGTACGAATTGATTACGCAAAAACGGCCCGGTCGGGCCGTTCGTGGTTTCGCCGGTTTATTTCTTGTGCCGGAGGCGGCGGGGCGGCTCGTGGCGGATGGTTCCGGGCACGTGACCGGCGTGTTGGAGCATGAGTACGCTGGCAACGAGCCAGAGCGCGAAGATCGGCAGGGCCGCGAGACAAATGGTCCAGCTTGGGCCGATGGCGACGTAAAGGAACCCGGCGGCAACTGGGCCGATGGTCCAGCCCAGGTCTTCGAACATGGCGATACCGCCGTTCAACAGGCCGTTGCGTTCGTGACTTTCGTCCAGATGAACCAGCCAGGCCCAGAGTGAGACCCTCGACATCTCGTCGCCGGCCGTGGCGACGAAGCCGAGTACCAGGAACCAGAGGTTGAGATTGAAGCCGAGCAAAGTACCGGCAACCGCGAAGATGAGAAGACCGCCAAAGGTCAGCCATTTCTGGTCATAACGATCGGCCAGCTTGCCGAGCCAGGTCCCGAGGACGACTGCAGCGAGGTCAAAGACGCCGAGACCGATACCGAGCAGCCCGTGTCGGGTCCCGTCGGCCATGACCAGCGGGACAGTGAACCAGATGGCGCCGTAGAAAAGACAGGCCGTCAGACCCTGTAGGAGCAAGAGGAACCCCGGGAGGTGCAATTTCCGGACTGCGACGAGTAGTCCTTGGAGGCGGCGACGGCGGACGGGGCTGTCTTGGCGAGGCGGCTCCTCTGCCTGGACCGGCGGTTTCGTCGATGGCGTTGCGATTATCGCCACGAGCGCCCCGACAATAAGTATGGTGAGGATGAGACCAAGTGACCTCGGTGACCAGCCGACGACAAAGCCCAGCACGGTAGTCGCAAGCACGATGCCGGCGGAAGCGACGGCGCTGGAGAAGCCCATCCATTGGCCGACGGATTCTTTGGGCGCGCGAGCCAGGACGTAAGCGCTGGTGCCGGGTCCGAAGAACAGCCAGCCGATGGTCGAGAGCAGGAGCGTCAACCCGAAGGTCAGGCGGGTCAGCCCCAGGAAGAGGACGGCCGTGCTTAGGACGAAAGCCACCGTGGACCAGCGCAGGAGCCGGACGTAACCGAGGCGGTCGAGCAGCCAGCCAGCGGGGACGTCGAGAACGAGCTGGAGCAGGGCCGCGCCGCCGACCGCCAAGCCGACGGCCCAGGGCGACATGATTTGGACGCCCAAGATCGAAATCAGACTGTAATGAAGACCCGCCCCGAACTTGAAGAGCAGGACGTAAGTCCAGAAGGGGAGCAGCTTGAGGATGTCGGAACGGTGCGAAGGCATGTGAGCGGTGCTAGAAGATCTTATCCATGATGACGGAACCCTTCTCAGTTCGCCGTGTACTCGTACTTCCAGTCCGTGCTCCGGCAGTTCTGGGAGATTTTCGCGACCGTCATCAAGTTGTCGGCGAGCAGGCGGACCTCCTCGTCGTAGCAGCCGCCCAGGATCGTATCCTTGTCGGCGTAGGTCGAGCGGCAGACCGACGACATCGCGTACATGTTGCTGAAAGGCGGGAACATCATCCCGAAATGGTTGAGCGTCATGAAGAGGCTCGAGATGGCCATGGAGGCGCCTTCCTCGTGGCCGGTCACGATGATGCCCGCGATCTTGCCCAGGAATCGCCGGAGCATCCCGCTGCCGGGAACATCGTTGTCCGCCGTCAGCTCGATGAACTTCATGTGCTGGACGTTGAGTTCCTTGTCCTTGGGCCGCTGGGGGTCCGCGGGGGCGAGGCTCCCGTCCAGGCTGATGCAGCGGTCTATGAAGGCCGCCATCAGGGTCGAGATCTTGAAGTTGTTGACCGGCGTCGCGAAGATGATGACGTCCGCGCCGAGCACCTTGTCGTAGAGCACGTTGCTCATGTCATCGCCGCCCTCCTCGCCCTTCGGGTAGCACGAGCAGTAGAAGTGACACTGGGTGTTGGTCGTGGAGTAGCAGGCCTTGCAGTGCTCGATGCGGAACTTCCGGAGCGGCACCAGTTCCGTCTCCGCGCCCAGCTCCTCGCAACGCTTCAGGCAACGCTTGAGCAGTTCCTCGGAGTTGCTCGCCTCCGCCGCCATGTCCGAGGCGTCCCGGGCCGAGCCCGAAATTCCCAGGACCTTGAACTTTGTCTTGGGCTTGGCGGCGGACATCCGCTGGGCTTCCGCGAGCGTCTTCTCGCGGACGGCCTGGAAGAGCTTGAGCGTCGGGGCGTCGACTTGGATGAGGTCCATCAATTCCTGGTCCGAATATTTCTTGGTCATAATAGTGAAAGTTTAGCTGATTTTCGTCCGGCGGTGAAGAGTTGAGTAAGAAAAACGCCCCGTCGTGATGACGGGGCGACGTCGCAGATGACGACGTTACGGACTAGTGGTGCCTAGAGGCTGGACCAGCGAGCGAGCCCCGTAAAGGGCTATGCGCCCCACGTGGTGAGCCAGTCGGCGACTGCTTGGGCATGCGTTTCGCGCCAGCGGCAGTTGATCTCGAGGCGTTCCAGCGCTTGGGCCGCGGTCAGTTCGAGTCCTTCGATCGGGTGCGCGGCGAGGAAGTCTCGCGCGTCGGCGAGGTCCTCGCGAGTGGCGAGCGCGGCCGCGACCTGGAAGTAGCGACCGATGCGCGCGTTGTTCCCCTGGTGGCGCTCGCAGATTTCCGCCCAGCGTTCTTTGATGAACTGCCAGGCGAGTCGGGCGCCGACTGGGTCGGAGGCCACGCTGGCGATCGGCCCGAAGGCGTCCTGCGGGCGGACCTCACTGGAGAGAGCGTACTCGAGCGTCCGGCGTTTCAGTTCCGGGTCTGGGGCTCGGCCCAGCGCCGAGAGCAACCGCACCTTGGTTTCCGCGTCGTCGGCGGCGCGGTAACGGGCGAGGAGAGCCTCGTAGCCTTCGGGCCCGCCGTGCTTCGCCACCGCCGAGTAGACGGTGCCGAGCAGGTTCGGGTCGATCGGCCCGCCGAAGTGGAAACGCCGCAGGGCTTCTTGGATGGCTTGGGGGTCGCCGTAGCCGATGGCGGACGAGAGCACTCTGGCCCTCAACAGCGCATCGCTAGAGTTCTCGCCTGGGAGCGGTTCCCAGCCGAGACGGTCGACGACTTTTCCGAGGAGCTGACGGACGAAGGCGTCCGCTGTCCCTTCAAGTTTCGGGTCCCACTCAAGCAGTCCGATCATTTCGCCGAGGCTCGCGAGGAGCCCTTGCCAGACCGGGTATTCGGTCTCGTTGACGTAGGCCGACGCCAGTTCGAAGAGGGCGGACGCCGGCATCTGGCCCGTGTGGGAGAGCGCGGCGGCGTCATCAATGAGGGCGTAGCGTTCCTCGGTGGAGGCGAGGCGACCCGCGCGGACGGCGTCCACGAGACTCGACCACAACCGTTCGTCGTAGGCGACGCGGCAGAAGGCCGAGCGCCCTTGATTCACGAGGACATGGTGTCCCGGATCGAGCGCTCCTTGGGGAAGCACCCGCGCCGTCATGGCCCTGTCCAGCAGGGAGGTGGCGCAGCCATCGTCCGTCACCACGGAGAGTGGGATGGGCCAGGGGCTGGAGTCACCGGCACTGTTGGGCGTCAGGCGAAAGCGCTCTTGCGAAATCGCGAGCAGTCCGTCTCCGTCTTGCTCATGATATGAGCAGCTCATGACCGGGAAGCCGGCCAGGGATGTCCACTTTTCCATCACGTCCGCCACGGGGCGGCCGGGATTGGTTTCGGCGAGCGCGTTCCAGAGGTCGGCGGAAGCGGTGTTCTGGAAGGCGTGGCGCTTCATGTAGAGGCGCAGGCCTTCGCGGAAGCCGTCCTCGCCGAGCCAGAGCTCCAGCATGCGGAGGACGCTGCCGCCCTTCTCGTAGCTGATGCGGTCGAAGATCTCGTCGATTCGGGCGGCGCAGGGGATGAACACCTCGATGGGGTGGGTGGTGCCTTGGCCGTCGAGTTCCATGGCGCTGGTCATGTCGTCCTGGACGAACTGCGACCAGAGCTGCCATTCCGGGTAGAGATGGTCTAGTACCTTGGTGGCCATCCAAGTCGCGAACGACTCGTTCAGCCACAGGTAGTCCCATTCCCGCATCGTTACGAGGTTGCCGAACCATTGGTGGGCGATCTCGTGGGCGATGGTGATGGCGGCCTGCTGGCGCGTGGCGAGGGAACTGGCGTCCGAGACTAGCAGGCAGATCTCCCGGTAGGTGATGCAACCCCAGTTCTCCATGGCCCCGAACGAGAAGTCCGGGATGGCGAGCTGGTTCAGTACCCCCATGACCGAGCCGTAGCTCCTGCCGAAGTACTCGTCGTAGAACTTGAGTACCTTCTTGGTGACTTCCAGGGCGAAGCGGCATTGTTCCGCCTTGCCCGGTCGGGCCCAGAAGTTCAGTTCCACGCCGTCGTCGGTATAGTCGGAGATCTTCTCCAGCTCGCCGATCACGAAGGCCACTAGGTAAGTGGACACGAGCGGTGTCTTCTCAAAGACGACGATCTTCAAGCCTTCGCCGTTCCTCCATTCCCCGGCGATGCGAGTGTTGGAGACGACGGCGAGATGCTCCGGCGCGACGATCGTGACTTCGAACGTCGCCTTGATGCCGGGTTCGTCCCAGCACGGGAAAGCTCGGCGCGCGTGATGCGGCTGGAACTGCGTCGTGGCCAGGTACGAGGTCGTGCCGTCCGGGCGTTGGTAGCTCGAGCGGTAGAACCCGATCATCCGGTCGTTCAGCGTGCCCTTGAAGGTTATCTCCAAGGAAGCCTGCTCGCCTTTACGGACGACTCGCGGAAAGCTCAACGTGAGCTGTTCCGACTTCGAGTCGAGTGACCATGTGGCCTCTTGGTCCTGATGCATGATGAGTCGCACCCCGGTGATCTCCATCTCGGCGGCGTTGAGGACGATAGTGTTCGTGTCCTCTTGGACGTCGAGCGTGACGAGCACGGACCCTTCAAAGCTGGCGGCCTCAAGATCTGGTTTCAGCCAGAGATGGTAGCGGGTCGGTCTGACGTTCGTTGGCAGAGCTTCACGGACTTTGGTCTGGTCGGTCATCACGGACTCCTTTGCTTGGGTGGGAAACCACGTAAAGGACATACGTCCCACGTGGCGGGTTGACAAGGAACCACGCTAAACTAACCAGTTTTTGTCTTCAAAGTCAAGGGTTGCGGCGTATCGGTCAGACAGCTAGACTTAAAGCCATGAGCAGTTCTCTGATGAGCAAATTTAAAGCTTGGATTAGGGCATTTCCGAATTTGGATTGGCAGAGCCAAGCCTATTACCTGGCTCTTTTGGGCTGGTTTTTGTGCTTGCTGATCTATCGCCTGCACAATTCCTGGTCCTTCAACCCTTATTGGGGGTACGACGGTGGCGGTCACGTCGATTACCTGCTCTCCTTGGCCCAGCACAACCGGATGCCCTCCATCGACACCAACTACATTGCCTGGCACGAGCCGCTCTACTACCTTATATATGCTGGCGTCGCCAAGCTGTTCCTCTTTTTCCGGCCCGACCTTTCGTACCTGTTCTTGCTGAAGATGTTCGGCGTCCTGCAGGCGTTTCTCTCCGTGGCGGTCTGCGTCCTGGCTTGGCGACTCATCTCTCTTTTCACCAAGAGCCGGCCGGCGATTCTCGCGACCGTCTTTCTGGTCAGCCTCCTGCCGCCGATGAACCAAGCCTCGACTTTCCTGACCAACGAGCTCCTGAACATCTTCTTCGTCTTTTTGGTCAGCTGGTTCTTCCTCAAGCATTTCGTGCTTTCAAAAAAGACGGACTGGCGATATTTCGCTGGCTTCGGTGTCATCGCGGGGCTCGCGCTCGTCACCAAGATCACCGCCGCCGTACCGCTCGCCGTGGCGTTCCTCGTCTGGGCTATCGACATCATTCGTCGGCGCGATAAGAAACTGCTGGTCCGCGTTCTCTTGGCGCTTCTCATCGTCGTGATCATCGAATTGCCTTGGCAGATCTATCGCGGCTCCAACGTCTTGGGCGGCTTCTCGATCAACAACACGAAGTTCGTCACGCCCGCGCCGCTCGTCCTCGATGCGCGCGTCGGCTTCTATGACTGGTTCGACCATGACATCTTCAAGTTCCCGTATTGGACTGCCGGCGGACGCTCGTTCTGGAGCATGCTCTACGCCGACAGCTTCTACGACTACTACGGCACCGTCCAGAATCAGGACCTCATCAATCACCTGGCCCAGGTCAATCGCGCCGCGCTGGTCCGGACCACCATCAAGCCCAACTACGTCCGGCACTTCGATTTCCGGCTGACCAGCATCCTGATTTGGTTGAGTCTGCCGATGTTCGCGCTCCTCTTGCTCGGATTAGTCCGGCAGTTTGTCGAATTCTTCCGCGCCAGATTCTTCAGTAGACATGCCTACGCTCTCGGTGTCACCTGGGGCTTGCTCGCCGCCGCGGTTTATTTTTCCTACCGTTATCCGTATCCCGACCTCGGCACCATCAAGTCCATCTTCATCGCGCCCGCTTACCTGTTCGGCTACGTTTACGGCCTTGAGTATCTCGCGCATAAATCCGTCTGGCTTTTCCGCTTGGCTGCGCTCGTCACTTTCATTTATCTCGTCCTGATCGCGGCGAATTATTGGATCCCGACGTATGGATATTAGGGCGATGTGGCGTCGGGCGGTCGAACGACCCTGGGCGCTTTTGGTGTTGTTGCTGGCGCTGGCGCTCTCCGTCGTCGTCACCAATCCACTCGGCGAGTTCGCCGTGAACGACGACTGGTTCTACTACTGGTCGCTCCAAGGCTTCCATTGGTCGAGCTTCAAGCTGGACAGCCTGATCACGCCCTCGCTCATGGGCCAGATTTTTTATGGTCACGCTCTGGTGAAGATCTTCGGCTTCAGCTTCACCTTGCTCCGGCTCTCGACGATCGTGCTGGCGGCAGTCGGCACGTTTTTCTTTTATCGATTGCTGCGGAAGATCGGCCTGGCTCGCGACGCGTCCGTGCTCTCCAGCCTGGTGCTGTGGTTCAATCCGATCTTCTTCTTCTTGAGTTTCTCCTTCATGACCGACGTGCCGGCGCTCGCCTTCGTCATGATCGCCACTTACTTTTTCTGGCGCTGGCACCAGGGCGGCAGCCGCGTGTCTTTGGCCGCGGCCCTGCTTTTGACGATTTACGCTTGCCTCATCAGGCAGAGCTACGCTCTCGTTCTGCTGGCGGCGGCGGTATTGGTCTTCTGGCCTCGCCAAGGGAAGAAACGGGATTGGTGGTCCGCGGCCATCTATCTAATGTCGCTCGTGGTGGCGTTCGGCGTGAAGTTGTGGCTCGCGTGGTGCGGGTGGTGGCCGACGAATGACGTGAGCCTGCACAGCTTCGAGAACGTTTCGGAAGTCGCCAGCAATTTCTATCAGCAGTTGTATTACGTCTGGCATTACCTGGCGTTGTTCCTCGCGCCCGTCACGATAATCTTTTTCGCCCGGTTGAATTCGGCGCGGCGCTGGCGCGGCGTCCTCTCCGGCTTGGCCTCGATGGCGCTCGGCTTGGGTCTTTATGTCTATTATGGCCTGGTCTTCCCATATTTCGGCAACGTCATCAGCGTCTACGGCCTCGGTCCGCGCGAGCCGAACCTCACGCTCGCGGGCGCGCCCATGCCCCTGCTCGCGCCACTCGCGACTTTTGTCTTGACGGTAATCGTCAGCTTCGTGGCCGGCGTCAGCTTGTACTTGTTGATTTCAGGCGCTCGGCGGTTGCTTAAGGAGCGCGCTTTCGGCGATAATTTTCGATTTGGGATCTTCCTGGTCGTTAACGTCGTCACCCAGTTTGGCGTCGTCGCCCTGTTGGTCGGCTTCGACCGCTATTACTTGAGCCTGCTGTTTTTCATGCTGGTGTTGTTGGCCCTGGTCTGTCATGACCAAAAAACGCGCGCAGTCAGCTGGATCTTGCTCGCGCTCTTCGCCGTGGTTTCGATTGTCGGCACGAGCAGTTACTTGCGGGAGAGCGCGCTCAAGTGGCAGATTGCTAATCGCCTGATCAATCAAGGCGAGAAGATCACGCAGGTGGACGGCGGTTACGAGTGGCTCGGCTGGAACTGGTACAAGAAGGGCAACCCAACTTGGCTGCCGTATTACGACCCCAGCAAGCCCTGGTACATCACCAGCCTGTTCCCGGATGTCCTGCGCGATTACGTGATTTCCTACGACGCCGTGGCCGTCGGCTATCGTCTCGTCGGTGTCTACAGTTATCCACGTCCGCTTCTCGGCGACGGCAAATTATATTTGCTGAAGCGACAGTAAGGATAAAGAAAAAGCCCGACGCGAGGTCGGGTTTTTGAGACTGCGCTTTCTGCTAGCCAATGACGCGTTCAAACTGTCTGCGGAGTTCCCGGTAGCGCGCCATAGTTGGCGGGTGTCTTTCCATGTAGACGCGGTCAATCGGCCTGGCCTCGAGGTTGGTCGGGCGCTGGCCGAGGAATTGCGCCGCCGTGAAGTCGCGCTCGCCCTCGGGCAGGAGGTTCCAGTAGTGCGAGTGCATGGCTTCGAAGGGCGTGCCGACGAGCGAGGCGCGCAGGAGCGTCCCGCCGAAGAGGTCCTGGGCGAGCATGGAGACGACGACGCAGTGAGTCCAGAGCGGGTTTTGCGGCGTCCAGCCAGCTGGGTCGGCGCCGGTCGAGCGTTTGCAGAGCGACGGCAGGAGCGCGGCGAAGGTGTCGGGCGTGAGATTTGGGAGCATCTTTCTCTCCTTGAAAAGGTCTGGCTGCACCTTAGCTAAACTACGACAAAAGTCAAGGGTGTGGGGCCCGAGGGCCAGTTTTAGCGCAAGGGTCGGCTGAACTGATAGTCGCCTTCGACGCGGACGAACTTGCCGCGGCGGTAGTGGTAGACGAGCGGCCGGGCTTCGGGGAGGTCGACGCGGGCGATGTCCTCGTCCGAGATTCCCTCCAAGTGCTTGATGACCGCGCGCAGGGTGTTGCCGTGAGCGGCGACGATGACGCTTTCGCCCAGGCGCACTCGCGGGAGGATATGCTTCGTGAGATACGGCTGGACGCGCGCTTGCGTCTCCTTGAGGCTTTCCCCGCCGGGCGGGTGGTCTTCGTAGCCGCGTCGCCAGGCCCAGACCTGATCCTTGCCGTATTTCTTTTCCGCCGCTCGCTTGCTCAAGCCCTGCAGTGACCCGTAGTAGCGCTCGTTCAGTTCGGCGCTGACGTAGACGGGAATGTCCTTCACGCTCGGCTGGTTCGAGCGGCGGATCCAGTCGGGGTGACGGTAATCGTTCGAGTGCTGGAAGACTCCCGTGAGGTCCTGGCGAGCGAGGATGATGAGCAGGGTTTCCTGCGCGCGCGTCAGGTTCGAGGTGAAGGCGGCCGAGTATTCGAACTGCTGGCAGTAGTCGGCGACGCGCTCCGCCTCTCGGATGCCGTTCTGGCTCAAGGGCACGTCGACCCAGCCGGTGAAGCGGTTATCGAGGTTCCAGCGGGATTCTCCGTGACGCACGAGGACGAGGATGCCCATAATTGCGGATGAGATGAGTCTAGGACTCCACCGGTTCGGTGAACTGGCTGTTGTAGAGCGAGGCGTAAAAGCCCTTCTGGGCCAGCAGCTCCTCGTGACGGCCCTGCTCGACGATGTCGCCGTGGTTCATGACCAGGATGAGGTCGGCGTGCTTGATGGTCGAGAGCCGGTGGGCGATGACGAAGCTCGTCTTGCCCTTCATCAGCTCTTCCATGGCCTGCTGGATGAGGATTTCCGTGCGCGTGTCGACTGAGCTCGTGGCCTCGTCGAGGATGAGCATCGGCGTCTTGACGAGCATGGCGCGGGCGATGGTCAAGAGCTGCTTCTCGCCTTGGGAGATGTTGTTGGCCTCCTCGTCGAGGACCATGGAGTAACCGTGGGGGAGCGAGCGGACGAAGTGGTCGACGTGAGCCGCCTTGGCCGCCTCGTGCAATTCTTCCTTGGTGGCCTCGGGCTTGCCATAGGCGAGGTTTTCGCGGATGGAGCCGTTGAAGAGCCAGGTGTCCTGCAGGACCATGCCGAAGAGCCGACGCACGTCGGCGCGGCGCATGGAGCGGAGGTCGACGCCGTCGACGCGGATGGCGCCACCGTCAATTTCGTAGAAGCGCATCAACAGGTTGACCATGGTCGTCTTGCCCGCGCCGGTCGGGCCGACGATGGCGACGCGCGCCCCCGGTTTGATTTTGGCGGTGAAGTCGTTGATGATGACAGCCTCTGGGTTGTAGCCGAACTTCACGTGATCGAACTCGACTTCGCCGCGGACATCTTTGATGGTCTGTGCGTCCGGCGCGTCCGGCGACTCCTCGGCCTCGGCCAGGAACTCGAAGACGCGCTCGGCCGCGGCCGCCGTCGACTGCAGGACGCTGGCGATGTTGGCCGTCTGGATGATCGGCTGGTTGAACTGGTTGGCGTACTGGATGAAGGCCTGGATGTCGCCGATGTTGACCACGCCGCGGAGGGCCAGGTAGCCGCCGAGGACCGTCACGCCGATGAACCCGAAGTTGCTGACGAGGTTGATGATCGGGTAGAGGAGACCGGAGAAGAACTGCGATTTCCAGGCGCTCTCGTAGAGCTCGTTGTTGTGCCGGGAGAACTCGGCGATCGAGCGGGCCTGGCCGTTGAAGACCTTCATGACGTTGTGCCCGCCGTACATCTCCTCGACGTGGCCGTTGAGGTGGCCCAGCACGTCCTGCTGCTGCTTGAAGTAGCCCTGCGATTTCTTGACCAGCGTCCGGATGAGCCCGAAGCTCAAGGGCAGGGTGACGAGCGCGACGATGGTCAGGAGCCAGCTGATCGAGAGCATCATCGCCAGGATGCCGATGATCATGGTCACCGAGGTCAGGATCTGCGTCAGCGACTGGTTGAGCGTCTGGCTGACGGTGTCGACGTCGTTGGTGATGCGACTCAAGATCTCGCCGTGGGTGTTGCGGTCGAAGTAGCGGAGCGGCATGCGCCCGATCTTCGCCGCGAGGTCGCGCCGGAAGCGGTAGGTGATCTTCTGCGTGACGTTCGTCATGATCCAGCTTTGGACGTAGCTGAAGACGGCGCTCACGATGAGCAGGGCGAGGAGTTCGCGGGCGTAGCCCAGCAGCGCGGCGTAGTTGATGGCCGAGTGGCGGAACAGGTCGGCGACGATCTGGTTCGTCATCTGGCCCAGGATCTTCGGGCTGGCGATGGCGAAAACAGTGCTGATGACGGTGCACAGCGTCACGATCGTGAGCGAAATCCAGAAGGGCTTGAGGTAGTCGCCCAGCTGGCGCATGGTCTTCCGGAAGTTCTTGGGCTTAGCCCCCGGCATCATCATGCCCATGGCGTTGCCCCGGCCCATCGGCATGGGCGGGCGCGGCGGCACGGCTACAGGCGTCGGCTTCAGGTTGTTGACGTTGTCGCTCATACGCTCGCTTTACGCAGTTCCTCTTCCGAAAGCTGGGACGAGGCGATTTCGCGATAGACCTGGCAGGACTTCATGAGCTCGCGGTGCGTGCCCTGCCCGACGATCCGGCCCTCGTTGACGACGAGGATCTTGTCGGCGCCGAGCACGGTGCCGATGCGGCTCGCCACGACCAGCACGGTCCGGCCCTTGGTCGCGACGGTCAGCGCCTGGCGGAGTTTCGCGTCCGTCGTGAAGTCGAGCGCCGAGAAGCTGTCGTCGAAGATGTAGATTTCCGGCTGGCGGATGATGGCTCGGGCGATGGAGAGGCGCTGCTTCTGGCCGCCGGAGACGTTGGTGCCGCCTTGGGCGATCTCGGCTTGGTACTGCCCGCCCAGAGCCTCCACGAAATCCTGGGCTTGCGCGATGCGCGTGGCCTCGCGCACCTCCACGTCCGAGGCAAGCGGGGCGCCATACTTCAAGTTGCTCTCGACCGTGCCGGAGAAGAGCACACCCTTCTGGGGCACGTAGCCGATCTTCGCGTACAGGTCCTCGAGCCGCAGCTGGCGGATGTCGACGCCGTCGATTCGGATCGTGCCTTCAGTGACGTCGTAGAAGCGCGGGATCAGGTTGATGAGCGTGGACTTGCCGCTGCCGGTGCTTCCGACGATGGCCGTGGTCTCGCCGGGTTCGGCCGTGAAGTTCAGGTCGTGGAGGACCGGGTGGTCGGCGCCGGCGTAGGTGAAGGTGACGTGATCGAACTCGACGCGACCGCCGTGGCGCGCGCTCACGTCCACCGGCTGCACGGGATCCTTGATGGAGGCTTCGGTGTCCAGCACCTCGTTGATGCGGTCGGCGGAGACCAGGGCGCGCGGGGCCATGATGAAGACCATGGTGATCATCAGGAACGAGAAGATCGCCTGCATGGCGTATTGGATGAAGGCCATCATCTGCCCGACCTGGAGCTTGCCGAGGTCGATGAGTTGCGCGCCGTACCAGATGATGGCGAGCGAGGCCAGGTTCATGATGAGCGTCATCATCGGCTGCATGATGACGAGCACGCGGTTGACGAACAGGTTGACGCGCGTCAGCTCGGCGTTGGCCTCGTCGAACTTCTTCTCCTCGACGGCCTCGCGGTTGAAGGCGCGGATGACGCGGAGCCCGGTCAGGATCTCGCGGCTGACCAGGTTCAGGCGGTCGACGAGATTTTGCAGGATCTTGAACTTGGGGACGGCGATCTGGAACAAGACGGCGATGACGGCGACGAGCGAGCCGACGGCCAGGCCCATGATCCAAGTCATCGAGGGCGCGTTATGGTAGGCCTTGATGATGGCCCAGACGCCCAGGAAGGGCGAGATCATGGCCATCCGCAGGAGCATGGTCATGACGGTCAGGAGCTGTTGGGCGTCGTTGGTGGTGCGGGTGATGAGCGAGGCCGTCGAGAAGGTGTTGAACTCGGCGAGCGAGAAGCTCTCCACCTTGGCGAAGAGGGCGGCGCGGACGTCCCGGGTGAAGCCGGCCGCGATGTGCGAGGCCAGCCAACCGACGGAGGAGCTGGCGAGCGCCGCGCCGAGCGCCATGAGGATCATGAGGCCGCCCGTGTGCCAGATGACGGACTGGTCACGGCCCACGATGCCTTTATTGATGATCGCGGCCATGTAATCCGGCAGGGCCAAGGTCGCCGCGGCCATGAGGCAGACCATGACGAGCAAAACAAAAAACCGCCCGAGGTAAGGTCCGAAGAATTTCAGCAGGAGTTTCATGGGCTGTCGTTACCCCTGATTTTTACCTTAAAATAAGGCCAAAGTAAAGGCCAATAAAAAAGCACCTGGCACTTTGGTGTCAGGTACTTTGGTGCCACGTGGCACTTTGGTCAGTCCGATAAACAACCGGGCTGATCCAGTCCGTTAGGGAAGCCGGTGTTCGGCCACTTTTGAGTCATGGTTACCAGGGCCGGATCAAAGCCAAAGTCATTCATTATCGATTGGACCTTAGCGGCGCCACAGCTGTCTGAAAGGTATTTGAACATGGTCGGATGCGAGGCAGTGCTCCCGTCGTATTGGATCGCCTTGTTCAACAGGTCGGTCAGGGAAGCGTCGCCGCAGTCGTCGTCGATGCGTTTGTAGAAGCAGTACCCCGCCTGATATGTGTTGGCTTGGTATCCGCTGCCGTCAAAGATGTTCTTATAGGTCATTTGGGCATCTGTCGCCTTCGAAAAATCGTAAAAATCCCCGGGATGGGCGTTCAACAGGCGGTCTTTCCCGCAAAAGGCCGACCAGTAATCGTTACTCGTCTTGGCGGCCGCCGAGGGCGAGTCTTTGGATATGAAAGTCGTCATGTACTGGGCGAACCCTTCTTGTGCCGTCGTGGAGCCCGGTTCCTGATAGGCGTTGGCGTCAGTCCATTCTGTCTTGGTGCCGCTGTCATAAGAACCTTGAAGAAATGTCCGGGCGAAAAGCAGGTGAGCGAGCTCATGCGCGATGGCGTTCTCTTGCATCGGGCAAGAACCGTCGCTTATCCAGGAGAGCTTTTGGGCGATGTCGGATGAAGACGGGTCAAAATTGCTCTTGGAGATGAAGACTCTTTCGTAATCCGTGCTGTAGGCATTGACGTCTTCCAGCGCCGAGTACAACTGGCGATAGGAGCGTCCGATGGGGGTGATGGCGGCCAGGGCCGGGATCTTTTTTAGGTAAGCTTGGCTGCAATTCCTGAACGCGTCGGCATAATACTCCGCCGCCAATTGGTCGCCAGCGCCGTAATAAAACGACGAGTCATAACCGTTATTGACGTAATAATGATCATTGGCCGGATACAGGCTGCAGGCCAGCGACTGTTTCCAGCCGGCGATGGCGTCGCAACGCACGCGCGCGGCGTTGCCGTAGTATTGGCGGATGGTCGCCTTGGTTCCGTCGACGCTGATGAGTTCCAGGAATGAGTCGGCAAACTCGCGGAATTTATAGTCAGCCAGGCTGGTCCAAAACTCGCCGCTGGCGCTGATGAGTTTGCAGGCGTTGCCGGTGTCCTTGCCCCAGATGGAATAACTGACTCGCGTACCGTTCGGACTGGGGAAGTTCGTGATGTCGTCGATCCGGATGTTGATGCCGTCGCCGATCGCGATCTTATCGCCGATCCCGACGGTATAGTCGCTGGACCCGCCCGGCTGGTTGAATGATTGTGCCGGGTATTTCGTCGTCCAGGAGCAAGACGACGAGCAATGATCTCCGCCGTCGCATTGTTCGGCGCCTTCGATCTTTCCGTTTCCGCAAACCGGGCCCGACACCGGCGTGCTGGAGACGCAGGCGTTGTTCACGCAGTTCTGATTGGCGGAACACGCCGGGTTGCTGTAAAGGCAGCCAGTCGCCTGGGTGACGGGTGCGGGCGTCACGACCGGATTGACCTGGGCGGCCGGAGTCGGCGCGTCGGGATAAGCGAATGCGACCTTGATGGTTTTGAGAGCGTTGGTCGGCACCGTCAGCGCCAGCGCGCGGAGGTGCGCGTACGAGGCGTCGGTGTTGATGAGGTAGTGCCGCTTCTGGTCGAGGGGGTTCACGTACCACAACGAACCGCCGTCCTGAACCGCGAGCAGGAACCGGCCGGCGAGGCGTTTCCGCAGCGCGGCGTTGCCCTTGGCCGAGGAGCTGGCCGTCGGGACTTTCGCCAGGTCGGCGTTCGAGATGCCTAGGGCGACCTTCGGAACTTCGGCGACCGCTTGCCAGCTGTCCGAGCCGAGGTCATAGCGTTGGCCATTCGTCGATGAGACGTATCAGAGGTGCGCGGCGTCTCCCTTCATGACCAGCAGTTTGCCTTTGTAGCTGGTGGCGGCTTGGACCGAGGAAAAGGCGACGAAAAAAGCCGCAACGGCGACGATTGTGCCCAAGGCCAGGACCTTTTTCATATGTCAAGATGATATCACGTTTATGAAAGAACGCCCGGGCAGGGCGTCTTTCTTGGGCTTTGGTACCAGGCACTTTGGTGTCAGGCACCGCGGGTTTTGTCGATTCTCTTTTGGAGATACGGCGGGAAGTGGCCGGCGTAGCGTTTCTGCAGTTCCGGGAGCTGCCAGTCGTCGCCCGTGATGCGGTGACGGCAGAGCGGCGAGCCGCAGTGACACTCGTTGATGGTCACGTAACCGGGATAAGCGACCCAGAGGGCGTAGTCGGCGGTGACTTCCTCGCCGGGCGCGATGTCGCGGCGCGCCGAAATCGTGATGGCGTCGTCCATCCAGGTGTTGGGGTCGCACGAGTGGTTCATCAGGTCCGAGCCGGTGAGCGTAGTGTCCGGCGGATCGGCGATATAGAGGTCGTCGTCAATCTGGCAGGCCGTCTGGTCGTTCGTGACGCCATCAACAACTTGTTGAGTCGTGTAAACCGTCCCGCCCCAACGGACCAGCACCTCGCCCTTCTTGATCGGAGCGAGAGCAAAAACTCCGCCGCCATGCACGGCCGATTCTTTCGTGACGAGCTTAGAGCTCATCCAGGATTCCGTGGGGATTTTTCGCGGGTCCATGTTTGGGAAGCGGGTCAGGTCGAATTTCCAAAAATGAGACTTTTTTGGAAGTGAGGCTCGCGTCAAGATTAAATTTGGATGACGTCGTAATCGGCATTCCCCATGCCGAGCGTCTTCATGTATTCGATCTGATGACGGCCGCTGCGGGAGTCGATGCGTTCCATGAGGTCGCCGTTCTGTTCGACCGGTAGCCGAGTGACGAGATCAAGGGAGGCCTTGTCGATGGCGAGGATGTCCGTCGAGCCGAGAATGCCGATGTCTGCGCACTTCGGCGGGGCGCCCTCTCCGATGCAGTCGCAATCGATCGAGATGTTCTTCAGCACGTTGATATAGGCGATATGGCCCTTGAAGTGCTCCGTGGTGGCCTTGCCGGATTCGACCATCCTTTCCAGGAATTTCGGTCCGATATGATCCATGAGGTTGACGTTGGGCTCATCAAAATCGAAACCGTGGACCTGCTTTTTACCGACATGGCCGGAAGCGATGCCGATTCCGATGTTCTTCAGTGATCCGCCGAAGCCGCCCATCATGTGTCCCTTGAAGTGCGTATAGACCAGTAAGGAATCGTAATTCAGCAGATGCTTGCCGACGGCCACTTCCGTCAGGTGATCGCCCGGCGTGTAGCCCCGGCCTTTCGCCAGGAATTCCTTCATCCCCGGTACCGGCAGCAGGACATCGCCTTCTTCGTCCAGGATGTCGACCGGGCAGAAATCGAAGCCGTTCGTCTTGAGCGTTTCCCGATGACCGGCCGTCTCGTAACGAGGGCTGGGATATAGGACATTGCACTCGACGAGGGCGCTGTTCGGGATCTCGGCCTGCAGGCCCTTGATGAGCGCGATCGGCAGGAGGTTCCGGCCATGCGGTTCGCCCGTATGCAGCTTGATGCCGACCCTTCCGGTCAGGCCTTTGTTTATGCGGGAATATATCGCCAAAAGGCCATGGACGCTGATGTCTTTCGTGAAAAAGACCTCGGATTTTCCTGATGAATCTTGTTTGGCCATAATGTCTAGATTAGAAGTTTGCTTAACCACGCTGTGCCTGCGCGTGCGTGACCGAGGCGAAAAACGACGCGGAACGGCCACTAACTCTTGAACGCTTGAGACATGAGCACGATGGTCAGGGCGTTAAGAAGCACCAAAGCCACGATGAACACCGCGCGTGATTTTACTGCCGCGGGGTTCCTTAAAAGGTAAACCGTGTAGATTATGGCGACAATCGCCGCGCCGAGAAAGTTTCCTCTTATCACCATATTTTTATGACAGTTTGATCAAACGCGTCGGCTCTTAACAAACTGTAGCATTCTTTGGGAATTCAACAAACGCTGATTCTCCCAAGATAGACCTTCACTGGTTCCGCTACCGTTTGGGTGTTGATGCCATGTTGCATGCAGTAGTCGGTTTTAAGCCATTCGGTCAGGGGAATAGCCTTGGTGCCAGGAACCGTTACAAACATTTTTGACGTGTCGGGTTACTCAGACACTTCAAATTTTTCCAGCATTGGCTCAAGCGCGCCTTCATTTAGCGCTTTTGAATGCGCCATATACCAACCAAGGAAAAGAGTTGTTTGGATTATGTCAAATTCCCTTAAAAAAAAGTTTGCACGTTGGGGCTGGGAAGGCCCTTTGGACCATATGGCGTTAAAAGACGCGCTGATTTTTTCCAGTGATTCGTGGAGTTCGAGCATTTTCATCAAAAATTCTTCGTCGCCCCTTGTTGCCCCTCTTGATTGGATAAACTGCGAGAAGAGATGGGCTTTTACCGTTTTTAACTCATGTCGATCGAGAAACTTCGTGACAATATATAAAAACAACAGCCTTTTCTCCTCGAGCGACAGAAGTGCCACGTCATTAGTATCTTTAGGAGTGCTCCCCACATCAGCATCATCCAGTAAAAGGAATAGCCCCTGTGACATTTCTAGTGGAGAAATTTTCTTTTTACCAAATAGTCCAAACATAGGGGCCTGTCAATTTTTAATTCTTGATTTCGAAGATAGTATTCGCAACTCGCGTTACCAGTGAAAAATTAATTAGTTGCCAGTCTTCGTCATTGACCAGCCAGCCAGCAAGATAGTCAACGGACTTTTTTTCGATGCCGAACCTGCTAAAGACCAGCCATGCCGTAAGCTCGGCCTCTAATTCAATAACGTTATGATCAAGATGCGATCGGTCTTCGCACAGCCGTCTTGAGACCCTCTTCTCGTTTCTTCCTATGAAATAACGGTGCGTCCCCAGATGGCCGAGGAATATGTGTGCTATCTCATGTACCAATACTCCATAGGCCTCCTCTATGTTTGCGTTGGGGTTGGTGATGTAGCGCGGGTGCAGTGTTATTTCTGGGCGACCGCCACTTCTGAACGAACGCGCATATCCGCCCACGCTCAATGAGTAATTCTGAAAATACTCTTTCGCGTCCTTTGGCACAAATGGAATTTGATACCTCTCGTCTAGGCGACGAATCGTCGCGTCGATGATTTTGGATGACAAGATATTATTCTTTTCCTCCCTCCACCATTCGACGCAACTATTTTCGTTAAGCCCATCGTCCCCCTCAGTTTGCTTAAAATCATATACAAAATCGACTGGTCCAAAGGGAAACAGAACGACCATGGGGCGCGCGCCCTCACGAATATTACGCGAAAACCTTTTTGTCCACTGACTGGCAGTCATGTAGTATGCGCAATCAGGGTTTTGGGCAAAAACAAGGGCATTGTTGAAAGGCGCGTGCTGGGGGTTCCCCTTTTGGAAAGTAAAGAATTTCTTGATGTCACCACTCGCTTTTTTGCGGAGAATAGACTCGAATAACTCGTTGATGTTTTGATATATTTTCTGCTCTTTCATAGGTTTACCATGTTGTTTTTCAACAAGCCGGAACCGGCCATGCCAATGTCGATTTGACGCGGGGTCACCACGGTTATAATCATACAACAAAACCGTCAAGTCAGGCGGTTTTTTTTGGCGACAAGCCCACCACAGTGCCAGACACTTGAGACTGCTAAAACCTAAAATGTCGACTTGAAAGTAAGATGGCCGCTCGGGCGCACGGCGTCGGGGAGCATCCGCAGGCGGGCACAGATGATATCCAAGTACCATAACGCCCGACGAGGCGCACTGCGGTCCGCCAAGCTGGCGGACCAGACAGGGTCCCCGAGGTCGTCGCCCGAGCGGCCAGAGCCTACCAACATCAAAATAGTGGTATGGGGTCAGGCACCCCGGAGCCAGGTCTTTGACCTGGACACCGGCAAGCCAGACCCCATTCGTTCGCGGCAGACTCGTTTAGTCCAAGTGGTCTTCCAGCAGGTCAACGACCGATAGGACGGAGTGCAGACGAGTCAGGATTATGTGAACGTCCTCCTCGTCGTGCTCTGGCGACGTGATGGAGGTGGTCGGGAACAGCTCGGCGGGCGTCCTGATGGCGATGGTGAGCGTCTGGTCAATGAAACTGCACTGGAGCCAATTATTTCCATGCAACGCCGAAAGTTCCTTCAGGTGTTCCATCAAGTCTGGCGCCAACAGGTAGCGCGCCTCGATCTGGTCCGAGGACATGACTTTGTACATGCGCGCGAAATCAGGATCCTCGAGCGAAACGTCCTGAAGGTCAGAGGAATTGGAGAGATGCGGCTCGTGGCCGTCCATCACGACCGTCACGCCCGAAAATTTCTTGGTGACGCTGATCTTGACGTAGAACCCCGCGAACACGACCGCGTTCCTCTTGCCTTCGTGTCTCAAGGTGCTGAGATGGCAGATATCGACTTGTTTGCCGCCCTGGGTTCCGGAAAGAGCCTCGGTCGCCATGACGCCCGCGCTCCCGCCTGGAACGATGCGCCCCCGTAAGACATCGTCATAGGAAACTGCGCCGCGATTTTGGTACGTGAAAGTCCCGAAGAATCCGGCGACCTTTGGCACCAGCAGCTCCTTTTCATATGAAATCGCGTCCTTGGCCGGCTGATTCACCCAGGCCAAGAGGACGATGATTCCGATGAAGAACATGCCGATAAGGTCCCCGGCAACTTTGCCGCCCGACCTGTTCGCGTTGATAATCGTCAGACCGACCAGAAGACAGCACAGAATCAAGGCGGCGATGACGGGATAGGCGATCCGGCTGCGTTTTTTCACGAGCGCGAGCGCCGCCAGTCGCGTTTCGTCGGCTTCCGCCAGGCACGGCGCGATTTCCTTGTCGAAGTAGGCCGAGAAGCCTTTCTCGTAGTCGTCACGTTCGGTGAAGGTGGGGAGGGTGAGTGCCATGCTCTCTAAGTATAGCATTCGGAGTCAAAAAGACACCCGATACCGCGCCTTAATTGGGGGTATTTACCAGTCGCTTAATCCGTGATAAATTGCCCGAACGCCAGGCTCAACCGCCAAAAATGGAGAGGTGGCTGAGTGGTTGAAGGCGACGGTCTCGAAAACCGCTATGCCTCAAAAGGGCATCGAGAGTTCGAATCTCTCCCTCTCCGCCACGA
>Ga0182027_10000107_pt1 | contig 128500 bp, 176 predicted proteins | sample 712E1DmetaG_FD_121300 | JGI IMG/M metagenome (GOLD analysis project Ga0182027, IMG submission 121300) | Permafrost microbial communities from Stordalen Mire, Sweden - 712E1D metaG (Illumina Assembly) | ecosystem: Environmental > Terrestrial > Soil > Wetlands > Permafrost | place: Sweden...
GACAAGACAAATAAGAAGGCCGAAGCAGAGAAAAAGTATCGTTTTCATAATATCTCCTTTATAATAAGCGTTATTGCTTATTAAAGAATAAAGTTATTACAGATAGTTTTGAACAATCACAACCTTCATGATCGATGATAGTCGTAGCTTCTAAGGATTTGAACATTGGGCATTGATAAAGTTCCAACAAAAAATCCTTAGTAATTGGTGTTGGCTTGAGTATGATTTGATAACCATCAGGTTCATCAAAAATGAATGCAATTGGTTTTCCAATAAGAATAAGTTGGATGTAACCATGCAATTCTTCAAACTTCATATAAAATCCCTTTCTTTGAATAGTAAGACGGCATTGCCTTACTATCTTAGTTATACCATATAAGGGGGTATAATAACTAAAAAAAAGCCTCCAATACCTTTCAGTATTGGAGGCCTTATTTTCTAAATAAATAACAGTTTATTCGTAGTATATAACGCCATTTGCATTCTGTCTTATCTCTTCAAAAGAATACTCTTTCATAATATTCCCATTAAGATAGACGGTTTGCATCAGGCTGTTATAACTTTCTCCGTTCACTGTTTTTACCTTGCGAAGCATCGACAGCTCCAAATCGAGAATGCCTTTTTTGGATTTCTTGCCAGGGTCAGTTGCTGGATCTTTGTAGACCTCAATATCTTTTCCATCAACTTTAGCCCAGCTGCATTTGAAGGCAAACTTATTCGTATCCCTGTCAAAGCCTTTTTGAAGCAATCCACCACCCATTCCGAATGCGAGATTGGTAGCGCTGAAATGTATCTTCTCAGCAGCTTCCAAAATTTTCTCCAGAATTTCATCATTGATACCGTCTCCTTGAATTACTCTTACCTTATTCAAGACTTTATATCCTTGATGATTCATTGTATAACCAAATCGATCACCTAGAATACAAAGAAGCCGGCAAACAACTTCAACAGGATCGCCAGAATCAGGTCTCACAACCAATGTCGCATTCATCTTCATCACTTCTTCTTTGAGTTTATCTCCCCAAAGATTTGCTGCGGCATTGTAATTGATCATATTTCTATATGCATCAATCTCGTTGTCTTTCCCCCACATACTCATGGTGAAATGCTCTGCCACAGGGATGGAGAAACCGGCCATGTTGATGTTGTAATATTTATTGGCCATCCATATACCAGCAATAGTATCCGACCCCATAAAGTTAACCAAATGAGCTGCCCCACCAATCATTGCCTGTTCCTGACAAGAGACGCCCCTGCTGCCAAAATCATGGAGTTTGAATCCAATTTCGGCATTGGGATTATCGGAAGTTTTATTAAGATATTTCTGGATAACACTTTTGACATGCCATCCGTATGTGGCTATAGTAATAGGATACCATAACCTGACCAAAAGTGTTTCAATCCACGAAACAATCCCGAAAATATCAGGATCTTCAACGGAAGTCTGGACGGAAAATAGAATGTTATGGGTAGGAATAACGCATCCTTCAGGAACTGCCCTGATTTTTATAGGAAGCCTTCCTCCATAAGTATTGACAATTTTCATCCATCCATCGTAATTAAAAGGACAACCATGAAGTTGAGCAAATGCTTTTGCTTCTTCAACTTCAAATCTGGTTATCGGATTCGAAAGATATTTTTTCAGATAATACTGCAAACCGAAGAAAAGTGTTTCTCTCCAACGACCACCACGGCTTTCAAAATAAGAAAACATCGCAGTAGTCTTGGGAGGATATTGACACCAGTGGGAAAGTTTGTAGCTATCGGTGTCTAAAACCAGGCTAAGGACAAGGCGATTTTCCATGATAAAACTCCTTTGTTTCAATTCTCTCATTGAGAATCTATTAAAGTTTATTGACAAAATACTGGATTATTGCGAGATGATCTTCAAAGAAATTTTCTTCTAACAATGCAAGATCATTAATAGGAACCCATTGAGCTGAAGCCGCATCATCGTCTCCTCTTACAACAGGAAGAGGTTTGTCACCATCAAGAACAAATAGATAAGCATGAGTTATGCTACGACCACGCAAACTTCGTTTTGGATGGTCAAAAACATGCTGATCTTTGATACAACGCTCAAGAACTGGAAATGGAACAGCTATTTTTGTCTCTTCCCTTAGTTCCCTGATAGCGCAATGGCTGATAAACTCATCCTGATTCAAGAATCCACCAGGAAGTGCATATCTTCCTTTTCCAGGTTCGACTTTTCTTGTAACTAAAAGAATATGACCAGCCTGAACGACAACCGCATCAGTTGTTACAAATGTTGGAGGAAATGGGGCAACTCCCCATATTTTTTTATAAGATTTAATATAATGATACTCATCCTGTAGTCGTTTAAAAGTATCAGTTTTCTTAAAATCATCCAATTCATTTGCAACACGAACTGGGACCATATGATCCCATTTATCCGTTTCTCCCAACAGTCTTTCGCGTATTAGCGTTCCATCAATTCTTTCTCCATACGCAAAAACTGCTGGTTGCGGCAAAAGTTTCCATTGAGGAAAGAAATTCAGATAGTACGAAGAGTCATCTTTAAAATGACCTATCAAAGAAACATCACCCTCTCCTACCATACTTGCTACGGTATTTTGAAGTGACGTTATCCATGTAGTATCACTATAAAGAAAATCACGAAGAGGGCGAATAAGAAGTCTGCTGGTTTCTTGCCCCGATAAACTATTATTAATAAAATTTCGTCGGGACTCAAAATCCCACGGATTTTTTATTGTTGTTGGAGCCCTATAACTTCCAAGAACAACAATAACACGATCTGATTGTTCAAGTGCGGTTTGAATGAGGGTTTTGTGGGCGTTATGAAATGGTTGACCGCGCAGTACAAATACTGTATACTTCATACTAACTCCTTTTGTTTCGGCTCTCTCTTTGAAAGCCTATGTGAATACTGTTACATTTTAAAGATACTACATGGTTCAGTGACTGCTCCCACGGCTAAAGCCGTGGGCTTTCTCGCTCACAAGATCGTAAATTGGCCTGAAAAATCGGTTAAAGGGCATTTGGCTCCTAATCAGGTTTAAAGCCCCGCGACTTTAGTCGCAGGGGATATTTACATTTTATTCCTTCTAATTGTTATAATTAAAAAAAAGGCTGCGCGATGCAGCCTATTTTTAATCAGTTTCAGGAATATCAGTCGCTTGAGGAGCAGGAGGTACTGGAGGAATATCACTTTCAGGAACTACGTCAGGGTCTGCGTTACTCATTGACGTAAGGATTGCTGCTTCAACCTCTTCAAGATCGTCTGTCTTCTCAAGTTCATTACCATAGTCGTCATAGATAATGAATTTAGTTGGCGTGATATCGAGATCGAAATCGATATTCTGAGCCATATCGCATATAAACTCAATTTTGCATCCTGAGTTTGAAGCGATAGCGGATTCAATATCAGGTTCAACTGATCCAGGTTCCGTATCGTCATCTTTTGGATATGTGCAAATAATACTTGTTACTTTTTCGAGATTAATTAATTGAGTATGATATCCGTCAGCTTCTTTTGTGATTACTTTTATTGCTCTCATATTTCTCCTATACTAGAAATAAAGAAGGGGCTTATTCAGCCCCATCTTCGGTGAAATAACCAACCGAATGGTTAGTTACCTTTGGTTCTCGTGCTCAGAACGAGGCGCACGGGAAGGGCGGCATCTGCGGGTGTCGGAATGGTCGTATCGCCAGAGACCGCTTCTCCGCCATTGATACGGTATTCATAGACATCCTTACCCTCTTCCGTGTAGAACTTCGCCCTGTCTGCCGGCGGCAGCGTGTTGATCAGGCTTTTGATCGAAGTGCCTGATTCACAGGGAAGTTCGATGATGGCATCCGTATGCCCGATACGGATGATTTTTACCGTAAAGGGCGTGTTGCCCTTCATAGCGTCGCCGATATAGACGACATCGCCGTCTTCGAGTTCGTAGCCACGTTCCACATTCTCCTGGTTCACGGTGATGCAACCAGGCCTGTAGTTCACGTTGGCTTTGTCCAGAAGGCCTCCAACTGTCGGGTTGTCGGAGATTTCATACTCGATGACCGGCTTACCGATGAGTACTAATTTGACCAGAACACACATGATAGAACTCCTTAAGGTTATATTGACTTGAATTGGCGATACATATGATCATAATGTTCGCCATCTGCTGCAACACATTCGGGAAATACAAACTGCAGTTCACTAAGAACCTTTGGTGCAGTAGCTTCACCGCGTTTCAGATATTCTTTTCCATACTTCAGATCAAAGTGATGGATAAGCCTCCAAACCGCTCGACTGGCTAGATTATATACGGTTGGTATTATTGACGCAGATGCGCCACATGCCGATACTTCGGCCTGATCGTCATCGTATAATGTCTTTTGCCATTCTTCAACTTCGACTGGATTATTTGGATCAAAGGCATAGACCCTACCTTTATCTATACCCATTCTCGTCTCAATAACCAAATCGGTGGTGAATGAATACTGTAAAACGTTCTTAAATATATCCTTTCTACTGGCCATGGTATCGGTCAATAGAAAGACATAAGTTGATCTTACATCGTTTTGGTTAGTGACCATTTCATTGTGAGTCTCAATAGTAAAGCCGCACTTGCGCATAATCACATCAGCAAGTGCCATTACTTTTGGCATACCAATGTGACTTCGATCATACGCCTGATTGACTAAATTATGCTCCTCAACAATATCACCATCCCACACTTTCATTGTTCCTTGGCCTTGGACTGAGTTGCCCCAGCCCATTTGAGCTAATTGGAGAGCTACATATGAGCCCGTTGCTCCGACACCGATAATTGCTACGCTTTTCTTTCCAATTTGACTTGGATCGAGTAGCGCTAATTGCCTCGAATAATCCATAAACACCTCTTTCTATTTTGTAAACTCAAAAGCGTATGAGTGTTTATGTTTATTTTTCTTACTTCTTTTTCCTCCAGCAAAGTAATTTTCCCTCGGTGTATACGTGGTATCAGGCCCATAATGCTTGACTATTCCACGATTAGGAAGTGGGGGAGTCCCAAATCCCATTCTTCTTTGATTCCAGTCATCAACTCCTTCTCCATATAACTCATCACTGAAACCGTTGCTGAGAGGATATGATGGCGTGGTGGGAAGATTTACCGCTTTCAATTCGAGGATTTTTGCCCTTATCTTTTTATCCTCTTCATCTTCATCGGTTTCCCATTTGATATTATCAAAACGACGTTTGTTCTGATAATCGTAAAATGAGATAGACAGCAATCCTGCCTTGTTGAAAATGCCTCGGATAAGATAAGATTCGTTTCTATTCATTCTTTCAATTGACTGAGTCTCATCCTGTCCTGAAGGAGAAACTCCCATATCGACATGGGAGTGTCCCCAGAACTTCGCCTTGCTTAAATCGGCTTCTCTGTTATGAGTCATCAGCCATTCAGCCATCAATGTTTCACCTTCGGGGGAGATTTCACACGTGGCTCCTGCAGCTTCAGAGTGTTTGGGATAAAAGATATCCCTGATAACGTATGTATTGTTTTCAAGTTCGTCTACAAAACCAAATACGCCGACTTCATGAGGATGAAGATCGGCAATAGCAGTCAACCATTTCAAGGCATTACCTGTAACCCTGATTGTAGGTGCTGTTATTTTAATTGGTTCGAGAGTTGTGTAAGTTGTTTGTTTAGCTGGTTCTGGCTTCATTTGCTTCCTCCACTATTGGCCACATTTGAATAGGGCGACCCATCACATCATCTTCATTGGGAGTGCGAATATATCTCACCAATAAATCGACGAGCTGTTCCAGGTCTTTGTTAATCAGACATTTTAATATCGGCTCAGTCCATGTTCCGAAACAGGGTTGGCCAACAAGATTAACATGACCGCATTCTTGACCAGCATTTAAGTCTTCTCTTGTGCGGTTTCGTATGATAATCGGAGGTTCATTTGTTACTCTGGTTCCCAGCATGGCGTCAAGCCTTACATAGAATTCCATTTCACCAATATCTCTCTTCTTACCATCTTTTAACGGGTTGGTTATGATGTGGTCGGTTTTAATTACGAGATAATTGTTGGTAAAGTAAATTTCCTTTATCATATTATGCTCGTTTTTTACCAATCCATCAATTTTTTCCCTGAATAACGAAACAATGGGATCCGCTCCGAGCGAACTTGATAACCTTGTAATTTCATTCTGCATAGTCATAAGATTGGCCATTAGTCTGTTATACTGAGCAGTTCTATCCGTCAGCATTTTGGCCCGACCTGCAGCGTCATTATCAAGTTTGGAAGCAATTAACGTTGTCAGATTTTCAGGAGTGATTTTTTCAAGATTTGGAAGCCCTCTTAATGAATTGTGTTCTGACCCATCTTTGGGAACGTCACGGAATGCGGGATGTTCTTTTTGGCATGTACAGCGATCAATCAATTCCTCACAATCCTCACATCTTTCGCAATCGCAATCCGAAAGAAGGTGATCACATGCCGGACATCTTGGTTCTTCATCAACCTGTCCAGGAGCAGGTGTTGCACCTGCATTTTGGGCAGTTTGTCGTTGCTGCTGCTCGGCTGCAGTTACTATGGCATAACTGTATTCGACAATGCCGTTATTAGCATGTGTTGTTATCGGTCTGCCGAAATGATTGCTAATTGCAATCCTTAGCAACTCAACAGTGGGTGCGTCAAGTATGTCAAACTTGAACTCACCGCTGGTTTCCCCAAAATTCCCTTTTGCATACCTGAAAATACTTTCAGGTATTGTAGCGAGAGTAAAACGAAACTCTCGCTTTAATAGTACAGTTACCATTCTTCCTCCTATACAGGAATTGCCCCAGCCAATACTTCATCAAAGTGTTGGTCTTCGGGCTTGTTTATAAATTCAGCCTTTTCAGGTTCTTTTTCAGTCGCTTTTTGTTCTTGCAACCTTATCATTTCCTCCGAAATTTCGGGCCAACAATTTACATATTTGCCGGCTGCATCATCGGTATTCGCTTGTTGCAAAAACAGAATTAACTGAAGTACTAGTTGATACAAATCCCTTTTCTTATATGCATTTGTCATACCAATTGCCAAAGTTCCATGACAAATGTGTCCATCCTGGAATACATGAGGAGCCTGCATATTTTGACCGCTGAAAGCTACTATCTGATGCTTCGTGTTCTTAATGAGGACAGTATTGTCGGTATTGTATGAATTGGAGTGCATTCCAATGGTAATATGGAACGTTCCAATATCATGCATCTTTTTACTTCTGTCATCACGGGCATACAAGTCATCAGTATATACATGAACAGTTTCGTCTTTGATGAAGACGGTCTTTACTTTTGGAATAGACTTTACCGCAGTGTATTCATCAAATGCTTTTTTCCGCATCTTTGTCTGCTGTTCAGACTCATTAAAAGATTCAATTTGTTCCATGTATTTTGAACACATTTTTCCAGATTCCATAGCCTTGGTCAAATAATCTTCATACGCAGCCTTTGCATCCTCATATGCCTTCTTCAACTGACGAATGACGGAACTGGAACTGTCCATGACAAATTTAATATATTCATCACAGTTTCCCTTTTCCAGAATAGCCTGATAATTACTGTCGATTTTCAGCAATTCAGAATATGGAACTAAACCGTCAAACCGTCTTGCTATTTCACTCATAGCTGTTTTTGCAAACTTCTTATTATCATATGCGTTAAACATCAATATGATAATATTCCGTTCTTGTAATGCAAATACGACATTAGTCGCAGTATCCTTATAAATTTTATCGTATTTTGCATATGGTGAGTTTCTTTGTTCGGCGAATATTTTATCTATCGCTTCTTTTTTGGCGTCTGAACTCATGGATCCATCTTTAATAGCCTGAATCTCTTTGTTTACATCATTACCTTTAATAATGGCAAGATTATGAATTTCAGTTCCAAAAGCAGTGGACTTAATCTCACTGATAGTGTTGGTAATATCTGTATAACCACTTTGCGCACCATTAGTAGCGATAAATAAAAAAGATTGATTTACAATAGACTTAGAACTCAACGCTTTCTTTGCCTCCATAAGCCATCTTCTGTCGTCGCCTATAATAAGATGACATTTTACTTGATTGGCAAAATCAAATAGAAAACTATCATCAAATACTTCTGGAGCAGCGCGTAGTTTACATACCTTGAATTTGCTGTCATTTTTACTTTCGAAGCGAAATCCTATAGTATGTAACTGTTGCAATCGCTCATCAACAGTTTCAGATACTTTATCCAGCGCTTCTGCTAAAGTGGTTTTATGCCTTTTCACTGTACGCCTTCCTCCTTCATCTTCCACATTTTCCATAACCTCTTCAGCCATCGTTTCTGCCAATCCTCTCACAGTTCCTCGTAATCTTTCCTCTGCAGCTCGACGTTCTGGCGCAGGACCTATACCTCCAGTTGGTTGTGCCATATCCTCAGGCCTTATAACACGAACCATTGGTTCAGGTTCTTCAGGCATTGGTTCTTCAGCATAGGCAGTTCTGATTTCTCTTTCAAAGTTAGCCACATCAAACCTTTGAGTGCCAACCCCTGCCTCTTGAATAGCTTCATACGTTGTTGTCTCTTTTACTGAACCATTAGTTAGACTATTAAGAATGTCATCGTTGTAATAATATTTATGAATGATCACTCTCATCCCTACAATGTCGGCTTCCTTATCAAGAGGCATTAAACGGTCAGAATCTCCTGCAAGTTCCCATACCCTTTGAAGAGCGCCCAGGACTCTGATATAATAGTTCTTTGTTATCATAGCGGCTACTCCGCCGCCATTTAGCACAAATGGCTCAAACGGAATTCCGAGAACCAGCGCCAACCTTTCCTCGATAAATCCGAACATAATTCCTCCTAATTAAAAAAAATTAAGTTTATAATTAATTAACTAATTAATATTACCTACATTATAGTTATTACAGAAATGGAATTGAAATAACAGAGGAATTATGAAACGGTATCGTGAGAGAGGTTTATGGCTCTTTTAATTTTAACCCAGCCTTCCCAACTATTGCACCAAAAAGCGTGAGCACCTAACATATTAAGTTTTCCTAAAATATTAAACTGGAGAGGATCAGGAACCTCTCCAGATTTTTTAACTTCAAGAAAACATGGTCCAGTTATTTTGTTGGTAAAGAAAATGTCTGGGATGCCATTATCTGAGCATCTTATGATTTTAAAACAGATCATGTGTTTATAAGAGCGCAGATCTTTTAAAATCTTAGTTTGAAGTTTCTTTTCTTCAGCCATGTTTTTCTTCTTGATCTATTGATGTTGAATTATATCCGTCTGAATGCCCTATATCATATCCAGCCTTAAAAGCATCTTCAAGAATTTCTAATATATCTATCATCATACTGTCGATAAATTCTTTTGTTTCTTGTTTTTTTACATCAAGTTTATCCGCTTTGTATTTATCCCAAGCTTCTGAAGCACTCATGGTCTCTCCTTTTGAATATCTGTTAATTCATGCAGTTCCTGAAATATATAACCTGTATTTTCGGCTAACACTAATATTGCACATTCTCCTCCATCTCGAATTTTATTTTTATACCAAAAACCACACCGTTCTTGTAGACAATTGGCAAATGACATAGTAGGCTCATCTTTTGATAATGGACACACTTTCATAATTAATCCTTTAAAAAAAGTTTCCTCATATTAGCTAAAGAGGTTAAATCCTCAGATAATTCTTCTTTTCGATTAACAGCCTCTAAAATATCTTCATCAATCGTATCTTTACACGTCAGGTCTATTATAGTAACCTTTTTCTTCTGACCTTCTCTTACCTGACGCCCGATAGCTTGATTTCTTTTAATATATGAATAATCAATGGCAAAGAATATTTGATAATTCGAAAATTGTATATTTAACCCAACACCACCCTTGGAAGGATTGGCTACTAGAATTCTATATTGTGGATCTTTAAATTTTTCAACAGTTTCAAATGCATCTATATCTTTATACAATTTCAAGACAGGCCCATAGCCGGCTTTTTCTATTGCGTCAGTTATGATATCAATAGAATGCACGAAACTGCTCCAGATAATAATCTTACTATTTGGTATGTTTCCAAGTGTTTCGATAAGTAACTTTAATTTTGCGTTTTCTTTAAAATCTATGATGTTTTGCTCTTTTGTTTCAGAACCGTCATCCGCTACTTTAATCACTGTATTTAAATAAAATCCAGAAGCGATTTGTTGCAGTTTAGTTATTAAAGTAAGAGCTGTTTTTGTTGATATTGTTTCATCACATGCGTTATCAACTTCACATTTCTTATTGCATTTCTCGCACATATTAAATATGGTGGCAACAAGATTGGTCTTCATATCTTGATAGACTTTAGCTTGTTCAGCATCCATTTCACATTCATATCTTTCAAATATTACATCTGGAAGGTCTAAACATTCATCCCTGGTAAATGCCACGGCTACTTTGTCGATGATTTCCTTGACCGCAGTTCTTGTTCCAGATAATTCTTTCCATATAAATCCATCGGGATCCACAGTAAAACAAAATCTCCTTCTGAATTCATAAAATGAAGCATACGGAACTGTATCAGGTCCAAGGAATCTGTATGGCATGAAAAATGACAAGGAATTGTTTGCCACGAGTGTTCCGGTGACAACATACTTATACTTGATATTTTCAAATTTACTAATAACTGCTTTTGTTTGTCTTGAGCGATACGAGCCGATTCTATGGGCTTCATCCAAAACAACCATATCAAAATAATTATCACTGAAGTAATCAGTAAGTCCATAAATAGACTCGTAGTTTGATAGGTAAATATCATAGTCAATATTTTTCTTAGCATCTTTAAATCCTTTATTAAGAATTTTATCTGCTTGAATTTTATTATTCAACACAACGCATTTAAGATGCGGCACTTGTATTCTAGCTTCTTCCTTAACATTAGTTTTCAGATTACTTAATGTTATAACAAGACATTTCTTGATTTGACCTTTTTGAATTCTTTTATCTATTGCCCATAAATAAGGAGCTGTCTTACAAGTACCAGGATCAGCTAGAAGTGCTGCGGAGCTATTATAAGCCATCATATTAAACATTACCTTCTGGTGATCTAACGGCTTATAGATTCCTTTAACATCATAATCAAATTTAATCTCTCTGCCATATTGTCCTCTGATCTTCTGGACATTCTCGATTCGTTTTTGCGTATTGAAAGAGACTGTTTGTATAGCTTCTTCAGCGCCAGGACCATATTCTATTCCATAATTCATGAAGTTAAGAATTTTAGGGCCGGATTTGACTGGAAGATAGATCTGATTAAGGCCTCGTATCTTCCAGCCATCAGTACAATTTTGTATAACCTCTAGCAAATCACGATCATTACATTCTACGCATAAAATAAATAAATCAATCTGTGTCACTTTCATAATTCTCCCTAACATTTCTTGGTTATTTACTATAATTAATACTATATTTACACTATGAATTCAACATTTATTTATGCCTTATTAGATCCAATAGAAAAACAAGAGTTTCATATTTATATAGGTAAAAGTGATAACCCATATATACGGTATTATCAGCATCTAAAGGATAAAAATCATAGTTATAAAACTTGTTGGATTAAATCACTTACTAAAGAAAATTTAAGTCCCGATATACAAATTCTTGAAATCGTAGATCAATATATATGGGAAAAAAAAGAAATAGAATGGATTAAATTTTATAGAGAACATAATTATATTATAGTTAATGAAACTAATGGTGGAGATGGTGGATATTTTACTAAAGAAATTCAAAGAAAAATGATTGAATCTCGTAAAGGAAGAAAACCTAATCTTGGAAATCATCATTCTGAAAAAACAATAAAAAATCTTAGTAAATTAAATATGGGAGATAAGAATCATTTTTATGGAAAACACCACTCTGAACAAACTAAAATCAAATTAAAGGAATCTCATATAGGTATATGCCGATCTAAAGAAACTAGAAAAAAGATGAGCGAAGGTCACTATGGTAAACGCCGCTCTGAAGAAACTAAAAGAAAAATTAGTGAATCTCATAAAGGAATATGCCCATCTGATGAAATTAAGCAAAAAATAAGTAAAATTAAAATAGAAAAAAATAGACAAAAACAACATCTTATTTTATTTTCATAATAATTTTATTTTATGTTGTCCAGTTGAAGAACCCTGTTTTTATATTATTATTTTCCACTAATCCAGTAAAAATAAGACGCTTATTTTCTGTTGCCCAATCCTTAATTTCAATATTATAGTGATATTCTTTTCCAGAACTATTTTTTGAGTCTTCTACAGTAAAATCCTTACTCAATCGCGCCTTAGCCAACATTCCCAGCACAAAACTCTCCATATTTGTCGGCCAAATAAGAGATGAGGATGGATTTTCCATATTCATAACATCTTTGAAAATCACACTGTTTTCTGCAGCTAGAGATTCGAGTCTTTTTGATATTTGATTACAAGCATGAGCTGTAATGTTAAGCCCATACTCTCCCGTATTGTCATGTTCCTTAATTTCTCGCTTCAAATCGTCAACAAGGCGAGATAAATTCTTGATTTTTGAGTCTATTTCTGCCTTTTCAGCAAAGGCCTCAGCATATTCTTGATATTTTTTGTCCAATTCATCACTCATTGCAACTCCTCTTGAAAAACCATCACGCCATACTTGTTAAAAGAGACATCTATAGTATCAAAATAAGTAAATTTTTCTAAAAATTTGTTATTTTCGTCGATTAAATCGAGAAATTTATGCAACATTCTAGTCTTTAATCCGTTAGTTGTCTTATATAATGGATAGTTTAATAATTCACCATCTTTAGTGATGGTAAATTCAACTCTTATTTGATTTTTTCTTAAAATTAACTCATTTGTCAATACAAATGACGCTCTCAAAATAGAAGATATATCATCTAGGTATTTGTTTATGTAAAAAAAAGGAATAATAAGCGTTGTGCTGGTAAAATAAGGATATTTATATCGTAGACCGACCATATTTTCAAACTTAAAATCAATTGGCTTTATCCTGCATAATTCATTTATAGATGAATTGATATGATCGTTATATATTATCACCTTTTTTCCAATAAATGGCTTTAAACATAATGGAGTATTGATTTTAAGTAAATTATGATCTTTATATATAGTATTTTTCGTATTATCATTAGTTTGTATAAAAGCTATTGATATCGTATTGTCGGTTTCATGAATAACAGAGTAATCTATGTAATTTTTATTTGGTTTAAACTTTGTAAGATCAATAAATTTAGATATAGTATCCGAATAAAGCATAACTCCTCCAGAAGAAGAAAGAGGGATAATGCGATACTTACCCCTCTTTTACTAATAGCCTAATAGTAACCAATGAAATACTTCGTCAGTAGCAAAATTAGATCCATTGAGATTATGGCTACAATAAGCATGAAACCTCCTAACCGGCTTAACATTAAGCCGTCGGGAGCGGCAACCAATCAGGCGTTCATGTAATCATTCGCCTTAGCTTCATCTTCAGTACAAGCATCAAACTCATGCCTGATCTTCAGATGAGATATCTGGTTGTGTTCTGTTTCACTGATTTCTAATTTATTTTTGTTAATTATTTTTTCCATGTTTGTTGGACTTACACTGAAGTAATAGATGATATCGCTCATCTTTAAACCCTTTTTCAGAAGAAGAGGCACGACCTTTTCAGAATCGTACTCCCTTATTTCCTTGGCATAATTATCCAACTTGGCCGTTTCATCAATAGTTACTGTTTGTTCGCTGGTTTTAATAAAGGTTTTACATTTTTCTGTAAGATTTTTGATTTCTTTTTTATTGGTTTCAACTCGTTTCCACGCGGTTATACAATCTTCTTTGGTTTTTACCTCGAAGGATTCAATATCATTTATGTTGTTAATATGCTTTCTGTTAAACAGAGGACAAATATTATTGTCTCCAAGATAACAACAATAACAATATTCATTCCTTCTTGGCAGAAATGATTTATCTGATTCTTTCATTAATTCATTTTCAATATCTATGATTGAATCATTAATCCATTGACATGCTTCTTGTGCCATTTGTTCTATATTTTCAACTTCATATTCAACAGTTTTTCCAAACCGCAAATATTCTATTGATACAATAACACGCTTAATGGATTCAGGAGGAAGGAATTTATACAAAAGAAGCAGATATATCTTAAGCTGCATATCGCGTTTCAATTGCTCAATAGTCATCATAACTCTTGATGTTTTATAATCAGTAATCAATACATATTCAGGATAATATTCTATAATATCAAGGATACCTCTGAAAAATATTGAATCTGACCTCCAATCAGACACGTAATTCCAATCTTTATCAAAAGCCAATTGTTTTTCAACAAGAGCTATCTGCCCGAACTTATTTGAGAAATCTTTTGCTCTATAAAACCTAAGCATAATCAATTCAACATCCCTAATTATATCGGGATCAGTAACCTTAAAATTTCTTAATGTTTCATTGATTATTTTATTATAAGTATCAAGATCGGGCATTGATACTTTTTCATATTCTGATTCACCAATCTTTGCATCCATTTCATGAACAAAATGAGACATACCTTTAAAGCCGGTATACTGCATGATATCTTTAGGATTTTCAAATAAATAATATCCTAACTGTTTGGATGTTATTTCCTGTTTAGATTCATCCATCAGATTAAAATATTGTTTTGTATTTATCACTAAAGCATCATTTGCAAATTTTGTAATTATAGCATACAGAGAAAATTTATTTGCAAACGTCTCCCTATAACACCAGACACTTGTATTCTGTGCCACTTTATGGCATACAGATCCAGTAATAAGTGCATCCTGATCTGGTTCATGAACTTTATCTATATACCTTTTTTTCCATTTAAATGGACACTGGTGAAACAAATTAATTCTTGAAAAAGAATATGGTTGCGTAAACATCTTTTTTACTGCAGCCATTTTTTCTTCATTACTGATTTCTGGTTGTTGCGCTATCATATCCACCGCCTTTGTTTCTGGCAGGGCATTAAACATATCCTGTTGCACATGAACACTGGGAAAATTTTTTAATTTAAGATAAAGTTCTATGGTCTTTTCAACATCATATTGAGAGCCATGGCCTTTACTCGGATCAAATTTAATACCTTCTCTGATACATGCCTTTTTAAGAGCATTTCCACCATTATATCTTGCCCTGCAAATGCTTAAAGTGTCTTCTATTTCCATTGGTTTTATTTTAAGAAATTTAAGGTCGAATTCAATTAAGTTATGTCCTATTACTTTTCTTTCTCCAATAAAATTAACAAGAGTTTCCTGAACACCATCTAATAAGTAATTAGGACTGTCTTTTACCATATCTATCGTTATTCCATGAACTGCTGTAGCTTCAGCTGGAATAAAATTATTTCGAGGTTTACATCTTTGGAAGAATTCTTTTCCAAGAGATCCGTCTTCTTTAAATCTTCTAGCACAGACTTCCACGATCTCTTCATGTTCAGGATTAAGTCCTGTTGTTTCAACGTCAACGCAGACATATTGTTTCTCAGTACCCATGATTATTCCTTTACTACATTTAATAAATCTTCAATTTTTTTTCTTAATGTGAGATAATATTCAACATCTTCAGTTACTAATGGCCGTTCCATTAATTTACATATAGCAACATGAAGGACACTTAATTCCATAGCTGTGAAAGCTACATTAACTTCAGTAACTTCTGTACGAACTTTAATTCCAAATCCTTTTTCTATACCAGTTTCAAGTTCAATACATCTAGTTTTATATGTATCCCTTTGTTTCATTGCTTCGTCAAGTAGTTTTTTTAATTCTTCAAGTTCTACATTTTTAAATCCGAACATGATGCCTCCTCATATATTCTTTCATCATTAAACGAACATCAGAGTCTTTAGCAAGGTGATAAAGATTAAATTCTGTCACGTAAGCTCCTAAACAAGCGCCACTTTTGTCTTTTGTTTCAGTTATTTTATCAGCATCATAATCTTCATCATCAAAATCCACAACATAGCATTTTTTAATCTTACCTCTTCCCATTTGAAACACATCCTGAACTAATCCGCCTTCTACTTGAATAACAATACTTGACATACAGAGTCCTTTGTAAAAAAAAAGATTGTAATATAACTAAAAAATGATTTACGAGTAAGCGTTGCCTCCCCAAGGCGAGTAGAGCCCCTCAGCGAGACGAGCCTGGGGAAGGCAAAAGCGTGAAGTTGCGTTTATCTAGAATTAACAGATAGTGCTACACATATCCGCTTCCTTTTGGAATATAATCTTATATTACAATTCATTAATGCAACTAAGATCACTCATGAACGATAAGTGATCGTCTGGCGTTGAACCACCTAGGGCTTCCCTAGGTGGGGCCAGACGTGAGCGAAGAGTTCATCATACACACGTTACTCTGTGGTCAGTATGGTACATACTGACATAAAAATCTTGCATTAAATCTTTTTTGTCTGGATTAAATCGATTGTTTGCTGATATTGATGAATAGGTTGCTTATTGCTGTTATTACATAAAAGTAGAATAGATAACAATAGTACAGTCCAAAATGCCATAAATACAATACAAAAGTCATTCATTACAATATTCCATTCTAATAAATACCTGGCTATAGTATTTTGTCTATAGCCAGGTTCTCCAAAATTAAATTCTAAATTTTAACCAATTAAATCAATCTTTTCTAATAAACATCTAATTTTAGCATCATATAATAATTTTTTGCATAACTAAGACGAATGTAAGGCCCGTACAGGCAAGGCCTGGTTCCACTGGATTAATTCCCAGTCGCGTCTGATACAGACGGTTTAGGAAACCTTATGCAAGACGATTCGAACCCGAATAATACAAATAATTTAACACCAGCCAGGGTCTTCACCCTTAGCTTCACTCTCTTCGATTTTAATACCCTCTCTTTCTCTGACGTGTGGCATTATAAATTGGCCACAGTCACATTTTAAAAATCCCATCATACCACAATCAAAATCATTAAATTGTGTTTCAGTAAGTTTAATTTTATCACCACATTTGCATGTGATAAAGTAACTCCTTGTGCATAATTCCTCCTTATACAGGGTTAAGTATTAAGACAGTCGTGAAAATCACTTACCATAATTCTATAAAGACGATTAGGTTGAAGATGAGCATTAACTGGAAACATTTTCCTTCTTGGAGTTGCAACAAAAACTATTGGCGCTTCACAATATTTACATTTAGTTACTTTATGACTCATAACATCAATTGGTTTACTTGATGCTCCGCTAACGGGAACAACATTTATAAAAGCGCCGCCATTTAAAGGTTTGTAATCATCCATAAGTTCCTCAACTGATTTTCATTGCAATATTGAATTTTTTTTTAATTAACACATACATTTCTTGTGCGGCTCTTGATTCAGGAGTATCTACTTCACCATTTTTCCAATAACCTAAAGCATTCATACAATCTACTGGATCAGGAAATTGTATATGTATTTCTCCTTTACGAATCATTGTTTTTATATAACTATTTTTAGTTATATAACTATAGAATAAAAGTAATAAAAATGTTACAATACCTGTTACTGTTGCAAATAACAAAACTAATAATATTATATCCATTTACTTCTCCTTTTGTTTATCTTTTTTTTCACCCTCCAATATTGCTTCCATCATTATGAAATAATACAGTGAAACATCAGCGCCGCACTTAGGACAGACATAATAAGCCCTTCCTTTTCTAATAGCCGTAGTGATATCAAAATCACAATCACACATATATTTACCTTTTTGATGGTTTATAATTAATAAATAATAAAAATCCAAAATAAGCCGGCTGTAGTGTGTGGCCTTTGCCCGAAAGCCTGTATAGGAAGGAATTTCGGTGGAGGTAATACAGCCGGCACTTTATTAATTCCTTTTTAAATAAAACAAAGATTGAATTTCATCTGCATTTAATTCTGTTTTATTACCAAAATCTGTTTTAATCCTATACACTACAAAAGATGTTACTGTAGGATGCTTAATATCAAATATATACGAAGAAGTTATTCTGGCATTTCCTATTTTCCTACCATCTTTTGTATACAGTTTCATACCCTTTTTTAATTTGATTGTTTCCATAAAATCCTTCCAGTATAACTAAAAGATAGAAGTGCTGTGCCAGTGATGACTGATGGTGCTCCTGTCATCCTGACTGCCGTCATGAATGCCGTAGGACATGAATGACAATCGTCAGGATGACTGGTGCTCCATCAGATCAGAACGGGACACAGTACTGTGTGCTGACTACTAACTTTCTAGTAATGTTACATTACCTGAAAAAGTCTTATACTGAAATCTAAAAAGAAATATAACTAAAATTGACTAAGTAACAGAATAAATCACCCAGAAAGAGGTGAATTCGAATGCCACCAGCGCCTGGAGAGCCTCAGCTGGTAATTTTCCCGTAGGGAAAGATGTGCAACCAGTTGTTACAACTGGCAAACAAATTCTTATATTTCTTTTACTTTTTAAAGTGTAACTAAATTGATTGTGTGACAGAGTAAAACACGGAAAATACATGTAAATACTATCTCTTCGGACCTGCAGTATAATGTCCTCAAGCTCAACTTCCTGCGAAGCGTAGCGGAGCAGGAAGTAATAATGAAGTAAGTTGTTTCAACTTACTATTTATTAACTTACACTTTATTAAACTATTTTACGATCTAATTTTATTTGTTTTATAACAATACCCAATTTAGACATTTCTTGAATAGTAAATATATTATTACGAACACTATTACAAACTCTACAGCACGGAACAACATTATCTATAGTATGTCCTTGATTATTATCAATTCTATCACAACCAATATTTTCCGTATCTCCACAGTAATAACAAGGTTTTGTAATAATATTTTCTTTTAGCCAAGAAATTGTTAAATTACAAGTAAATCCTTTTTGTTTATCTGTTTGTTTAAAACTTGATAATAAATAATTTACTCTATTTTTATTTCTCCATTTTTTAGCCTTTTCTTTTCCATATTTTTTAGAATAATTATTCTGATATAGTCTAATTTTATCTTTATTTCTTAAACGATATGATATTCTTTTTAATTTGTTATTTAAATCATAAATACGTTGTCTTTCTATAATTTTATTTTTATGTGCTAGACGATATTGTTGATCATATTGTTTTAGATTTTCTTTATGATCTACATAATATCGTCTAGCATATTTTAACATATCGGCTTTATGATTTAAATAATATTGCCTAGAATATTCTTTATTCATAACAATAGCCTTATTTATCTAACAATGTCGCAGCAGCGGCATCCATAGACGCTGCATCATCAGGTTCTGTTTTTGCGGCATCAGCACCAAATTGACTTGCTATTGCCTTCTCATCTTCTGAATCCATAGCAGCTGCAGGGCCTTCTTCAGGGCCCTCAATCATGACAGCTTCTTCAATATCAGCATTAAGTAAAGAAAAGGATGAACCACCTGCTGTAAGCGCGGCAGCTTGATTCATTTTAATACCTCTTTTGATTGGCTCCATAATGGCAGCTGCTGTTTCAGGAGTTGGAATGATATCGGTAATAAAGATATCTCTTCCAGCACCTTTTGTTTTCTTATGTATAAGACTGAACTGCATTCCAAAAAAGCCTTCAAATGGAATATCTTTCTTGGCTTCATATTTTTTAATTATATGAGCGGCTTTACAAAGATTCCATAGTTTATCCAAAGAAGCTTCTATACCTGCTATAGTATATAAACTTCTCGTTTCAAATCTATAAGGATTTGTTGAAATGTCAATTAAAGGAAACACCTTCATAAGACCTATTTCCTTACAGTCCTTATGCATAAAATCAGGACATTCTTTATACTTACATTCCCTATCCAACCAAGTTCTCTTATCGCCTTCAACTTTAAGTTGTTTAGCTACTGTACTCATGCCATGGCCTCTACACATTAATCCATCAGTGCTTGAATACATTGCCAAACTACTTTCCCACAATTGTTCAGGATGTGAAAATAGACAGATAAAATCAATCTTTCTTGGGGTCTTTGAATTATTTAATGTTTCTTCAAGCTTCTTTTGAATATCTTCATTCAATTTCCACTCTTTTCGTGTCACATCTTTGCCGCCAATCCTATCATTGATGGTGATTTCTTTTAACATCCTGAAGTAACCACATGGAATAGGATGATTGGCTTTATTCGGACCTTCGCCAGGAGCAAAACCTGTTGAGATTTTGCCCTTGTATTTGGTAGTCTGATTAATGACTCCATTAACGTCATGCGTTAAGCCTTTAATCATTGTTCCTCCTTAAAAATCTTCTTCTGTTCTTTTAATAGCTGAAGTATCCATAGTGGCTGTAGGCTTAACATCTGTTGCGTCAGCTTCTTCTGCAGGGCTTATATTGCCGGCATCTGATGCGACAGCCGCTGTTGTAGCGGTTGACATTCTAGCCATTTCTTCATCAGTATATTTTCGTGTGACGCTTTTATCTCCAGGCATCAATTTATTGATAGCGGTCACTTTCAATTTCGGTTTATTATTTTGATCAGGAACAAAATCCACTGTAGCATATATTTGCTTTAACATTTTATGATGTCTTGTGATTTCTATTTTTCCAGCCGTCTCAGTAAAATCTATTGTGCAATTTTCTTTTAGCCAAGTTTCATTGACTTCAATTTTATCTTTTCCTGTTAAAGCCACCATTTGCGGCTTCATAAATCTTGTGGTATTTTCAATTTTTTTATCATCAGCACCTTTTGCTGGAATAAGAGTCACGGTATGAAATATTGATGCTCCTGGAGGAACAAGATTTGTTCCTTTATCACAAACCTGCAATGACATATTAAGTAATAAAGCATTCTTTCTTGAAATTTTTATTTCAGGACTTGGTGTCGGAATGGGATGGGTAGGATCTTTTTTATCAAACCATACAAACTCCCCAACCTTTACGACATATGTTCCTGGATGCTCAATCCTTCTGTTTCCCCTTTCTGAAGGGGCATTATTGATTGCAGCTTGTGTTTTTTGCTGATCCTCTTCGGATCTTGACGAAAAAAAGGCTCCTAAATCACCCATCGAAACCTCCGGTTGTTGATAGTTAAATAAAGCTTCTCAATATAGTTATTACAGAAATTGCTTTGTTATAACATGCTAAAATGGTAATTCATCTTCTTCAACAATTTTAGGTATATCTATAACTTTATGTCGTTGAATACTGACAACCAAATCGTTAGCTTCTTTTGCAACTTTACTCCAATCAGTATCTATTATTTGAATAGGTTCAGTTTGTTCACCCTGTTGATAATTACCCCACATTTTATATGTTATAACAACATTATCTTTTATATCTCTCCAAGGTTCTGGATCGAATATTGCCAACTTCTGCAATAGTTCTTTAGGAACTTCCGGTTCTTTTACATACCATTCTCGATCTTCTTTATTAGGCTGGAGAAGCTTAATCATAAGCCTCTCCAGCGAATCATGAGCACTAACATTGGAATTAAATATAGAATGCATGAGTAAGAATCGTTTTAAATTTTTATCATTACAAACTATAGTGGTTATGATATTGTCTATATCATTTTGCACCATTAATACAGAAGTTAAAAGTTCTGTATATGTTTTAAGTTCAGTTTCTCTTTTTTTAGCCCATCCTAGTTCGATATATAATTGTAATATGCTATATATCTCACTATATGGAAATCTGTCAAAACTCACCAACTGGTTCTTTTCTAAAAGCCCAATTACTTGGGTCAGGAGTTTTTGTCTTTTTATCGACCTCAGAATTCTGTTCATCTGATTCAAGCTCAAGTATACTGCTCTGATCGACATGTTTACCTTCTCCTATATCGTTAATACGATCACTTAACCATTTATTAAACTTATCAGTCTTCTGATATTTTCGGTTATTTACTTTTACGATACAGTTTCTGCTTAAAAGTAAATTAACAAGTATCGGCAGAAGATCATTTACAGGTTTCCCCCGTATTTTATCATCGGTTACTCCATCAACAAGACATAACTTGTTATTGGATACTCTTGATAGTACTCCTGCGAAAATAACCTTAATATCATCAACACTGAATTCACTATACTGCATGAATAAATTCATATCAACATATTTAAGCATGTTTATCATAACGGCCATATCGCCAAGATTTTCCTGTTTTTTCTGAATATCAGAATACCTGTCAAGATACATATTCTTTCCACAGTAAATCTTGGTTAAATAATCCATCATATACATGACATACTCATTCTTCACATAAATCTTATTATAATCATTTTCAAGAGTTGAATAAAGCATACTTGCAAGTGAGATTGACAATCTTGCCAACTTTGCTCTCATCTCCTGATTGACTAATTGAGTCGATTTATGAAATTTTTCCAGCATTCTTTCCTGGGCGACATTTAAAGCATCTTCAAACCCATCTTCAAATATTACATCAGCTGGTTTTCTTGAATATGTCCATTTGATTAAGGTCTGACATTGATATTCAGTAAATTCCGTGGACATCTGTTCATATGCTGAACTGAAAGTCTCAACATCATCGGAGGCTACTATATAAGCAATATCAAACCTGGCAAGAATGTGATCTTTTCCACATAAACGCTTCAGCATTTCTATCCCACCTTCTGAAGCATTTTCAGAATTATAATCGGCATTCTTATATGTTCTTTTATTAGAGAGCATTATCTTTCTTACTCTTGCCCTCATTACTCCATATTTCTGTTTTACTAGTTCAGCAAGACCTTCTGATCGTAGATAAGTCAAGTCATCAAAATCCTTTTCGGATATGATACTTAATTCATCTATAACGACAACGCCACCATCATTCATTGGAAATTTTCCCCATTTAATTGTAGGCTTTTTCCTGTAATATTCAATAGAACCTACAAGGCCCGTCCTACTGACAGCATTAGAGCCGCCAAGGAATTCTCCAATTTTATAATGATTGTGCATAAACTTACTGACAACTGTTTTACCACAGCGACTCTGTCCAGCTATAAGAACTTCTACCCAACCTCTTTTAATAGCCGGCAAAATAGTCTTATTATCTATTTCAATAGGCGAGAAATAAACTAAATCATTAAGAAAGAACAAGTCTTCCCTGCTATTGATTCCAGATGCATTGCTAAAGACCTCATATCGCCTATCTAAAGCCTGTTGTATGGTTTCATCTTTTTTCTGTTTAAATATCTGTAAAAGGTCATTAGTTTCATCATTCATTACAAAGGTATCAATAGATGTTGCGATGGGATCAGCTGTGTAGCAGAATAGAACAGCATGTTGACCATTCCATGCTGTTGTTTGAACAGCCTTGAATCTATATGACTTGTTGGGATAGATATCCTTCTCAAGCATATAAGCCTCCATATCGATCTCAGATGCCCCTGCGTCCCTCATAGCCGACTCATCAGCAGTCTCGGCGATATCTCGTACCAGCCGGACATGAATAAGGCCATTAACGCCTTTATCTGTTAAGACAACATCATTGCAACGTTCTGCAATTTTAAGTAATCGTTTCTTTTGAATATTCTTTTTATCATCAGTTGTTTCAATTAATCCAAGTATATCATGTTCTTTTATTCTAATTGAAAAAGAATCTCTGGAATTGTATTCTTTTTCAAACTTAAAAGTCATATCATCAACTTCGCCAAATCCAGGTTTATCAGGTATGCTACAATGGCTGCATATTGCCTCACATAAATTATCATCGCGCATACACTTACATCGCGCTTCCACAGTATGAGGATACTTAAATGATGAGCAATCAACATCGCCAACTGAGGCAATAAGATCAAGTTCAATCATTCCATCATCTGAATAATATCTGGATAATCTAGCTTCTTGAAGAGTGACTTTAAATATCTGTTTTTGTTTTCTGCTTATATTCTCACTATATACTTTTGTATTTATTTCGAGTTCTAAAAAGAGTTTTAAAGCAGTATCATTGAAACCATTAAGTTTCATGAAATCTGTAAAATCCTTTTGCGCTCTCTTTTGTTTTCCTTCCACATCTTTCATAAGTTCAGGATCTAACCCATATGGGTTAATATCTGACTTATCCAAATTTATTATTTTTACCTGTTTTGCATATGGATAAACACTTGCAGCGATGCTTTTAGAAGCTTTAACTCCAGAGTCATCGGCATCTGTTACTATAACAATTTCTTTTCCTGTAAAAAGTTGTTTTGCAACATCTGGACCGAATATCTTATTCACATCAACATTAGCCGCAGAACCGAGAGTAACAGCATTTAATCCAAATCCGATAGCGCAATAGCAATCAGGTTCACCTTCCATGATATAAATCTTATTGTGCATAAAATTCATAGCAGGAGAAGGTATAGATGGATTGCCAGGAAATGGATGTGTCCATTTATTTCTTATATCTTCAGCCAATGGCTGATACGCTTTAATATTAACTAAATCACCATTGATTGAGAACATTGGAAAAGTAAAAGCCTGACCATTATAGCCAATCCTGTATTTAAGGATATGTTCTTCTTTAATATTTCTAGCCTGTTCTAAATAATCCCTCAAATCCTTTCTTCCCATCAATGTTGTAACATATCCATCGTTTATTGATTGATCTATATATGCTTCTTTTTTAACCTGGTCTTTTACTTCTTGTCCCATTACATATGGTTGACCTGTTTCTTTTACTTTTTCACCATTCAGTTTTTCATAGAGTTCTTTCATTTCCATCTTAATTCTTTTATCATCCTCAGTCTTTCCAAGACTTAAGAATCTTTCAAGATGTAGACAGTCGATAGCCCATGAAGTAAACGATCCATCGTTCCTATCCATAGGGCCATTAGCGACAAACTCTTTATAAAAAATTGGAAGATTCCCTTTAATACCACAGGCGAAACAATGATATTTACCAGTGGTAGAATCAATACTCATACTGGCATGTTTATCTCCGCCGGACGCATGAGCAGCAGAATTTACGCAGAAGAATGAAGTTCCTTTATCATATTGTACACCAAAATCTTTATAGATCTGGTGATATTTACCACTACACTCCATATCAATTATACTGAAGAGATATTTATAATCTCCCTTGTCTATATTATACTTTCCTGGCATTTTTAACCTCCTGATATAAAGGGTTTCCAAAAGCTATTGCACACACCATTTCTTCTTCTACCAATTTTGTAAATTCTGGTTGAATCTGGTTGAATGCGTTCCTGATGGATCGCTTTTGTCGGGAAGTTAAACTTTTAGGATATGTTAATCTGAATTTTGGTTTAACATTTTGTAACTTGTTAAATAACTGGTTGACTACAATATCCATATTATATTTCCGATCTTGGCCTCACGGGAATGGCTTCCCTTGATTCAGCTGGTGCAGCTCCTTCGGCGGCAAGACGAACCTTCACATTCATTACTGGTTTAATTTCAACTCCACCATTTTTCTTTCTTGACACAGTGATAATAGTAACTGGTTTTCCCTCGATAATCATAGCTATCTCTTCCATACCACTGAATGATGTCATAGTATGAATTTGATACTTGATACCCGAATCCAACTGACCCTCAAACTTCAAGGACTCACTCATAACACACTCCTTTTAAGGTAAAAAAAATTTTGACGGTAACAAGTAAAATAACGTTTCCTGAGAAAAATGCAAGTACTTTTTACAAGATATTTTGACTAATACCACATCTAGTATTTCATTTAATTTAAATAAGATATGTTGTGGTGCTTGTTAGTAGTACAAGTAGTACAAGCACCACAATATTTATCCGTTCAGATCTACGACTTCGATGGGAACGTCTTTTGACCTGACCGCCTTAGTTGCTTGTAAAATTAATACTTCCCTTTTTCCAGCGTCACTGGAAATAAGGTAAGTTGCTAATTTCACAGCTTCATCGATGTCATCAAACAGCCTTTCTCTTGAAAGCTCCTCACGACGATAAACTGCAAATGTTTTTTTAGCCACACTTCCTCCTTTGTTAAGTTAAATATACCATACCAGACAGATTTGGACGATTACTTCGATAACTGCCATTTCCTATATAACTTAGCCCATTATGAATGGGAAAATAAAATCTTACACAATCAAGTGTTTCTTTATTTAATTTATCCTCCTCGTTTAATTGATGAATTTCCCTTGGGACTTCTTCAGGAAATGCATAATCAATTGTACCGCAGAATAATTCAATTTCTAAAGAGGTACGAGGTTTCATACCTCCATGGAAATCGAGAAAGTAATCGTTAAGAAATGTTTTTTTGAAATTAACCTTTCTATGCACATACATACATATTCCTTATTTTAGAACATAATCAATAATCATCTTGAGATTTTCCCCGAATCCAGAAATCTGTATTTCATTGAATAGATAATCTTGAACTGCGACAAATGAAGTGACTGCCGGTGATACAGTATTGTCATCATAAATACGCAAGTATCCCTTCCCTCTCCATGGAGGAATATGATCTCTGGTATATTTATCATGTATTGTTCGATAATATAATCTCCTCGATACAAGCGCATCAGGAGCACCTGGAACTGGGGGACAAAACGTTAATTCAATAAAATCCTTATGCCATTCAGGGTCATCGCATCTTACATTCAGCTTATGCCTTGCAAGACAGGACGCAAGATACTTTGCTAATTTAAATCGCACAGTATCTGCGTCGCAATGATAAAGCTTAGTGTAACGTGCGTAGTAATATTCTCTTTGTTCAACTGGGATGACGCCTTTCCATCCCAATTCATTTAATTCCTGAAATGAAGGAAGAGAAATGTCGATTCCATTCTTATCTGAATCTTTAAGATAAGCTAAAATTTTTTGCATAATAATATCAGAACAAGTATGAAAATCGACATTGGAACATAAATCACTTTCCCTGATTGGTTTAATAAAGTTGGTAAGACCGAGAATCGTAATCAGGCTTTCAAAGTCAACAACGTACTTTTTACTGGCATCAACTGATCCAGGTTCATCTTCAAAAATATACCATCCACTCAAATCCTCAATCCTGATATTAATCGATATTCCTGGAGCGTAAACTTGAGATACTCGTTGTTGTAAACAATAAAGCATTTTTAATCCCATAATCTCCGCTATATCGATAGACTTTGTATTATCAGGTTTTTTACTTCCCCATGGAATAAGAATGGCGATAGGTTTATTATTCTCTATCGCTCTTCTTAATACAGAACGAATAGCGACCAGGCTTTCTGGGTTTGGAGCCGGTCCAAATCTGACATGATGTGTTCCAACTAATTCGCTAACCACTCCTTCTAATTTTTGATTGGAAGTAGTGGCGGCAGGGACAGGAAATGTCAGCATTAAAGCATCTTTAATCAAACCGGCATAAACATCGTCATTTGGAATTGAAATATTAAAGGGCATTGTTTCAATCCTTTAGTTAAAGTTTGTTTTATTTTTTTGTCCAATCTGCATCACCGTCTTTTTTCCAGTGAGTACAATTGGCTATCGCAACATTTAAAGCTTTACCATGCTTAGCAACTTTCATGTGTACGAGTTCTTCAATGGAATTGATATAATATTTATCTATTCCATCATATACATATCGCACACCATCAACTAAAAAACCAGCCTTTCCTTCGTGTGAAGTAAAACACAGTCTGATATGTTTATTCATACCAGTTCCCCTCTATGATATTTATCAATTGCATCTTTTAACAATTGAATTTCTTTTACCCAAACACCGGAAGGTATTCTTTGAGGATTTGATCCCCTGATATTAAGGTCTGAAAATTGCAGGAGACGGTTAAACTTATTATCAATTTGATTGTCGAATTTAAATAAAAACTTTTGAACCATACTTTTCGTCCAGAGACCTCCTACTGCTGGACGCATGTGGTTTTCGATAATAAACATAGTCTCATACATTTGTGAATAACTGATTTTTTTATTATCCGCCATTTCAGTTACAACTGGACTTGCTAAAGTTTTACTAATATCCGCATGACCAGGAAAGATAACAAGACCATTTTTCATTTTTCTCGTTAATGCTTTCCCAACATCATGTAGTGCCGCACATATCAGCATCACTTTATCATGTGGACACATAATTCGTATCTGATCTATGACCGCTAAAATATGGTTATATACCGTTGAATAGCTTTGCCAACGTGATGGAAGGTTATCAATCGATTTTAATTTTACCACCATTGGTAATTCAAGTAAATATTTTTCTAATTCCAACATTTTATCCTCCATGATTTGAAATAAATGAACGTTATTGTTCCTATAATTGTTATTCCAATAAAAAAGAATAAATAACTAAAAAAAATATCAAGTAATAGCTAAGAAAAAGGGTATCGCATTATCCCCTTTTTCGGTTCCAGTGGACATCCTCCTTTTAAGAGAATGTAAGCGAACCGGCGTATTAAACCGTTCACCAGATTGCGCTATAGCTGGTATCCTTTTGGGACTAGTCGCTATGTACATACCACGTTTAACCGTGGAAACGCTATATTATCGTTCTACACTCATTATGGAAAACTAGCTATATCCCCATAAATCATGTGCAAGACAGTGACCTCTCTGGAAGATCTCCATCCAACCCCTTTCGGGACACTTCGCAAATTCTTTTGGAACTCGACGACAGAACGCCATCCGACAATATAGAGTTAGCTTTGTGACATTACTGCCACGTCCAAAGATACAGTTATTCTATATTCATATATCTTGCGATATACCAGAATATCCCTGTCTCCCGTACTAAGATAAGCTACAATCCTTAGTTTCTACTATCTTGAGTTTTGGTTTAGCAACCAGCCTCTTAGATAATAGATGCGTTTTCACGCTGACAGATTTCCTCCCTGCTAAAGGAGACTTCCTGTCTGTGCAATTCGAGTGTCAGGCCCCTCGAACCGAAGGTTCTTCACTCACACCTTTCCATATACATCTTACGATGCCTCACAGCCGGTAATGCATATGAGTTTTAATTCTCTGGAACGTAGAATAACATTGCTGTCATTATTGTTATTACTGATTTATTATTATAATAACAAAAAAAAGAGGCTTTTGTAAAAGCCCCTTTTTTATTATAAATCTTAAGCGCAAGATACAATTTCGTTAAAAATCAAATCCTTTTGCGCTAAGATTTCTTTCTTCGTGGCCTCTAAAGCGTTAATTGCTTGACGGTGTTCTTCAGCTTCAGCTTCAGTTTCTTCAATTTGCTTTTTAATAATTGCTGAAGCTTGGTTGACAAGGACCTTCGCTTCGTTAAGAAGTCTGATAGGGTCTCTTTTGCGAATCTTCACGGAAAGATCGCCATGAAATAATCGATCCTTTCCCCTGCCTCCTTGTTTTGCAACAATCACATCTGGAATAAGTTTCTTTAAATCCAGATCAACGGTGAGAAGCGCATTGTACACGGCAGGAGAAACTATATCGTTGGTTTTATTCTCCAAAAGAGAAATTTGCGCACGTGACATACCAGTAGCGTCAGCAAGTTTTCCCTGATTCATACCTCTTTCTTCACGAAATTCACGAATTGCTGTTGAAACTCGTGAACGAACAAGTTCTGCAATCTTTGGCATATTCATCTCCTTTTTTTTGATGTAATGCTTTATTACATTACATATTTAATATTAATCCTGGTAATTAAGATACATATTGATGGTACTTCGAAATCCGATAAGAACATCCCTATTTCTGATCATATTTCCATCAATAGTAACTTTTTCAAGTTTTGACCATTCATGAAAAGTTTCCAGTACCTGGCCGATTTTTTGAGTGACAATAGCGGCATTTTTCCTTTCAATATCACTCATAATCATCTCAGGATTTGCTGCAATAGTTACTACTAGAGGCTCAACAACTGCTACCATCATCATTAAAGCTTGACTCATTGTTTCTGAATTATTCATAAAAATTCCTTTGTTAATATTGTATAATGCGTTATTGCATCACACTATTATAGTTATACCATATAATGGTTGATAATAACTAAAAAAAAGGGGGCCCTAAAGCCCCCAAATAATAGCGTCAGCTATTATTCTTACGCAGCAATTTTTTCATGCTTATGGTCATGACTTTTGCTTTTCTTCTGGGCCGCCATCACCTCGTCGTGTTGACGGGCTTTTCGTTCTTCGTCAGTTTCCGGCTGATACCGATGGGATCCGTCGCCACACATAGACAACCTCCTGAAAAAAGTGTTAATAGAATAGATTAAACTGTCCATTATAGTTATTCCAAATAATAGAAATTAATAACACTTTTTTATATTTAACCAAAGGTTCATTTTGAACCTTTGGTTTTTTTTAAATACAAGTAGGTTCTTTTTCCTTCGGTTCAACGTAATAACGCAGTATTGCTTGAAGTAATATAAATCCGCCAAGAAATACAATCCCGATAATGCCCACAATTAAGGCTATTTTATTTTTAGCCATAAACCTCATTAAAGGATCAAAGTCATCCTTAATGTTATTCAATTGTTTAATTAACATTTTTTTAATTGATTTAATATTCATAATTTTCTCCAGATTTAAGTGACTTACAACGATTTTGACTCAAAAAAAATTTCTCCAAATTTTAAACGATTAAGTTTACATAATATTTTATTAAACGCTTAAACTCAATAAGACCCCTTTCATTGATGAAAAATGTAATTTACAAAATGATAGTAAAAATTTAACGTTAAGTAGAATTCAGTCACTATATTAAAAACCTATTCTTTTTTCTATCTTAATACAAAATATTCTTTTTTTAACAGAAAATTGAATAGTGATTGGAGAAAAATATTCTCATTTGTCAAATTTTTAACATGGGTATAACTTAAGTTATGATATGGGTTTAGAAACTTGGCTCGATTTTTGCTTAATTTATATTATATATATATATAATAATATAATAATAGTATAGATAGATATATATATATGATATATAACATTAAGAACGTCCAACTGGTCTACATTCTCTCTTTTTTTTTGTTTGTGAATGTAGTTGATTTATGCTTAGTTTTTGCCCTCTTTTTATTCAGTGTGTGTGCGGGAGAGAGAGAGACATTATGTTGGAGGTGTCGCCGAGTTGGACGTTACCTAAAGCTTTAATCTTGAATTGTAAGTCATTAAAAAAAACCATACGTTATTGTATGGTTATGAAAATTATTAATTCAATAAATAGTGTTATTGCTATTTTTGAAGATTGACTTGTTTTAGAAAAAAATAATCGCCATCATGATTTGGAAAATCATGATAACCACCTCCTCTCAATCAAAGGAGATAAACTGTACAATATAGTTATTCCTTAAAAACTGAGGAAATAACTATGCCGGTTTCTTTCTTGCTAGAAATTTCAATACTCCATAAATACCGCCAAGAGCAGCCCCTAAAGCAGAAATAGCTTCAAAGATCTTTGTAAGCATATCCACGATATCTTTACTGGATTTGGCAGAATCTTTTAAATTCGTTAATACCTCAGTCGCTGTCTTAATTTGATTTTCAAGATTATAGATTTTTTGATCATATAATCTTATATCTTTTAAATAAACCATATATGGAACATATTTACCTCGTCCTAATGGATGTGGGTAATCAGGAACCATCGCATCTGAATCTCTTACTGTCTTTTCAACTCTTTTAAGAATAGTTCTTTGTCCAGACCCTGATCTGAGTAAAAATCCACCAGAACCATCCTCTTTCATTTTTCCTGATTCTATCAATAAGGTATCTAATTTTGTGTCAGGATATGCTAAAAGTGGTATACAGGCTAGGAGGAAACAAGTCATTAATAGGACGCTTATTTTTTTCATCATTACCCCCTTTGTTCAGGTTGAGGAGAAAACGCTAATTGAACAATATTAGCTAATTCATCTTTAATATTTAATTTTAATTCTGATACATCTTCAGTTAATTCTATATTACCATTATTATCTACAACAGTAAAGACCCATCCTGCTGCATATCCAAGACTATCAGGAGCTGCAGATCCATGTTTAAGATTTTGACAAATATAGGCCTCAGCTATTACAGTTCCCGCATAATCAAGGTTAAACCAATAATATCGATCTTCAGCACATGAAGATAATACATATATTTTAGCATTATCTATAAATTTATTATGTATTCTACAAGTCACCTTATCACCTGTTTTGAATACCTGTCCATTATAGATAAAACTAGCTCCTATTCCCATTAATTAACTCCTTATATGTTAAAATTTTAGGAAAAGCATTAACAAGAATATATTCAAAACAATCTGGTAATTTTAATTTCTTAATACCACATACATCAGAACTTCTAAGTTGAAATAATGGATGAACATAAAAAGCCCAGCTCCATTTAAAACCTAAACGATCTGGGGCTTTCTCACCATCATAATAATTTTGACATATATAACATAAGACACTACTATCTGATGTTTTTATTTTTGTTATATATATTGCAGTAGTTTCTATAAAAGATCCTTGTATGTGGCATGATATTTTATCACCTGTTTTATATAATACACCATTAATTGATAATGTATTAAAATGATTAGTATTTTCTTCCATAGTTACCTCGTAGGGAAAGCTGTTTCAAGAATACTTTCAAAACAGTCTGTATTTAATTTTTTAACATTGAACAGTTTAAATTCACTTGAATGTATTGCATATGAATAACGATATCCAAATTTATTTAAACAATCCCAACCTTGTACAATATTTTGACAAAGAAAAAAATATGACTCTTCACGATTAAGTCTTGCATCTTTAATTGTGCGAAACACTCCATCATTACGCAATATCTCGAATGAAACATAATCTCCTATCTTAAATTTAATTCCATTAATTATAAAAGTTTCTTTATCCATTGTTAATTCCTTGCATTAGGAAATGATTTATCCAAGATCTCTTCAAAACAATTTAAATTTGATTTTTTTTGTAAATTATCAACATGATCTGTTGGCAATCCAAATAATATATTGAAAGACCAACTGCGTTTATATCCTAGATTATTAGGAGAACGATTGCCATTTTTAAAATTTTGACAGATATATCCTATTCCACCACCAATATTTCAGTTTCTACTATAGTACAAGTAATCTGATCTCCTGTTTTGAATTTTTACCCATTATAACAAAAAAAGTCACCTGCAGCCATATTATTCTCCTATACGAGGAAAAGATTTATCTAATATTCCTTTAAAACAATCTGTTGTTACTTTTTCTAAACCCCTTACTTGGTCATATATATAATCACCATTAACTGCAAATGCCCAACTATATTTATAACCAAACTGCCGAGGAGATCTATTACCATTTTGTTTATTTTGACATATATATGCAGTCGTTCCATCGCTGGTTTTACTCTCTATATCATCTAACACATACAATACTGCATCAGTTATAAAAGAACCATTTATATTACAACGGACATGATCTTTTGTTTTAAATTTTTGTCCATTATAATAAAAGAAACTATCCATAGCCATATTATTCTCCTATAGCTTTTGCAAATTTTTCATTTTCTTGAGTAATGAAATTATCAATAAGAATAGCGAGATTATCTTGATTAGGAATAGGTTTATAAAAAGGGCTAATATATGGAACTTTATAAAGAGTAAAGTCTTTAATTGGCTGATCAAAGGTTCCTGTAGCTACCGTAACTATTGTAGCATAAACATGCCGATATCCTAGATATTTTCTATCATTATCACCATCGCCACTGTCTATTTTATTATTACAAATAAAAATATATCTATCCCCATTATCAAAATCCATCTCATCATAAGCATCAGTATCAGATTCTCTTTTTGAATGGATATAGATTTTAGCATCATTAATTTTAGTACGACGAATAATACAAGTAATTTTATCACCAGTTTTATAAGTGACACCTTCTAAGCGCATAGTAGTATCTTTCATGATTTATATACTCCTTCAATAGATAATTTATCTTTTAATATCATTTGGTCTATTACTTCTTTTAATTTATCTTTTTCCACTTTTTCAAATTTAGTGACACCATCAGACCAAGAAGGAAATGGTGTACCAAAGTACGTTGATTCAAGCAATCCTGTTCCAATAGCAAATTTATAGCCTAATAAATTAGGGTTCCATATGTGAGTTTCTGGATTCCAACTTGATCTTTCATTATTACAAATAAATATAATTGGTTTAAAATGATTTACAGCACCAGCTACCCTTATCATTTCTTCACAAGAGCAAATATAAACTTTAGCTTCATTAATATTATGTCCATTATAGATGCATTTAACAGCATCTCCAGTTTGTATGATTTGATTTTTATATTCAAAAAAACTATCCATCATATATTTATCACTCCTTTTTCAATTGCTAATTTATCACGAGATACCATAACATCAATAAGATTTTTTAATTCATCTTTAATTTTAATTTTATGTTGAACATCTGTAACATGATCACTCCAGACATTACCTTCAAATTTATTAATTAAAGCTGCAGTAAAAGCTTTTTCATATCCAAAACCACCAGGATAGGGACTTTCTCCCAGATGATTATCATAAAAATTATTATATACAAACATGACACCAAGCCAAACGCGATTTCGTCCCCATATTTCCATTATTTCTGCTTCAGAACATACATAAATTTTAGCATCTGGTATGAAAGAACCATTTATTTTACAAGAAATTGAATCCCCCGTTTTAAATACCTCACCATTATAGATTATAAAATCAATTTTCATAGACAATATCCTCCTATAGGCTTTATATATAAAAAAGCAATCATTGTCCCAATTAATGTTAAAAGATTAGTTTATACTTCTACAAACTTGGAAAGCTGGGTTCCGCAACGCCCACAAAACTTATTGCCGTAAGGGTTGCTCTTACCACACTGGCCGCAATAAACATGTCTCGTTTTCTCTACAGTGATAGGTTCTTGCCTTCCCATCAGTTGAAGTCTAATAATGGTTGGTGAACCATCTTTTCCTTCAAATGATGTTCTTCCAAAAACCTGACCAGACATTGAACCTGGAACTGTAGCGCCAGGTGTACCGGCAGTAAATGTAACATTTTGTGCTCCCATCATAGAGTTGGTGCTACATTTTGCATTTCCAGTAGAATTTGAACATGAGTAAAAAGAATTAATACTCTGTCCACCTCTACTACAAATACTGCCGCCATCGTTGCATGGAACGTAGGGTTTAGGATAAAACCCAGAATCAGGAACGATATAATTGAAATAAACAGTCTTCTGGATTTCCTTCCAGAATTTTACTTCAATTAATCCATTTTCAGGACTGTTTGGGTCCTGAACTTCACTATGACACAAAGGCACAAATTTAAAGCGGTTGCCTCGAAGCATGTCCCCATCAACGAGGAACCGCTCTAAATCCACTGAGGAATAAGAATGAAGGATGAGTTCATCTCCGCCCAGAACGTCTGTTCCGTCGATACTGACGGAGCAACAGGCGCGTTGCCAGTTGTCGTTCTTAAGAAGGAGACTATACTCGGAATTGAAAGGCAGATAGACCTTGCCGGCAATTTCCCTAAGGACTTTTTTGTTGGAATCTTTAACGGCGAGGACGAAGTTATTGGAGTGCATCATTGTATGACTTTCTATGGGTATACTGACCAGACACCCAGTATTCTTAAGGTCAGTTGGGACAATGATTGCTTGGATAGAAATATAATGATTATTCCAATAATCTGCAAGAATTATCGATAAAATAAATTACTTAAATGATCTAATATATACTGGTCTCTGCTATCTAAGTGTGCCCAACGACATACAAATTTTAAACACATTCCTGATCTTAGCCGTTTAGGAAGGCGACAACCCTTTCCAGGTTCAAAGAAGCCTAAAGGACCCCAACACAATTTATATGTCTCCATTTCGCTTTCAGGAATAAATTGTAAATATCCAAAATTTTCATAGCATTTAGTGCAACAGCACCCCGCCTCTACAAATGTGTCGCCCTTACCTTTTTGTGCTCTTGCTCTAATACATTGTCCATCTTTGAAATCACATTTAAAGCCTAAAAGATCCTGAATACTAGCCGCATGTTCGTGGGTTTTTATTTGAATATCTCTCATAGAGCTTACTTTTGTTTTTAATGCATCAAGTTTATGCATAGTCATCCTTTTGTTTTATTTTTTTATTCGTTTTTCAATAGTTGGTCTTACCTCATTCCACTCAAGAGCATATCCAAATAACTCCTGAGGATTTTTTTTAAGACACATAAAACCTTTACGAACTGCGCAAGTTCGACGAGGGCTACTGTAATGCAGTGTTTCTAATTTATTTGATACTTCCTCAAAGTCAGGACATGATCTCTTATCTTCAGCAAACATATAACAACAACACTGAATGATTCTTTGAATAGGCATAATTTTCCTTTTTTGAAATTGTTTAGATATTTTAAATTAAGGTCTTTTTCTATCAGGAGGAATGAGTGCTTGTATTTCAGGTGGAAAATGTTTAATTCTTTCTTCTGTTTTATTATACAAATCAACAAATGGATATCCGCAAGTTCTGTCCTTATGATCCTGATGAGTGGTAAGCCATGGAAATGGTCTTTCTACCCATGGAATAATAAATGTTCCCATTTCATCCAATTCTTGAATTCTGGATAAGACTCCTTCTCTGCAGTCGGTATATCTGACATCAATACCTTCGTCAGTTCTATGACCGCTGCCATGGACCCAGAAATTAGGATCATTTGATTTAAAATTATAGCACCAATCTCCTCCATTAAGTCCTTTTTTAATCATTGTAAAAGTATCAAAATGGAGTAGAATTCCTCTGGTTTTTTCCCAGAAACAATAAAAATCTTCTTCTTTCTTAGAGGCTTCGCTGATAAATTTTTCTTGATAAATCTGAACAAATCCCATTTCAAGAAATGTTTTAATATATCCCTCTAAAGACATATTAAAACAAACATCATTATTTTGAAGAAGAAGTTGTTTTTTAACGTCGGAATGATCCATGTGCGCTAACATGCCAAGTAGTGTAGTTGTTTCATCACTTTGACAATCCTTGCCAGTAAAATTTTCGGCAAAAGCTAATGGATCAAACTCCAAAGCTTCCTTGATTAATTTGTTTAAATTCATTTGATTCCCCCTTCAGGAAATGCGTTTTCAACTATATGGTCAAGTGGTTTTTTATCTTGTTCAATTTGTTTTATAACCTTTTGATTAGCTTCTTCTACACAGTAATCATCTATTTCAAAACTATCATCCATAAACTCTGCATTGTCATATGGAAGTCCTGCATTTCTTGCTGCTTCTATAGCTTCTTCAAGATTTTTTGCTTGAACATATATACTTCCGTAATTACTCCACGAGCATGGAATCCTGAATTCATAAAGTTTATCAGACATAACTACCTCTTAATCAGCCATTAACTGTTCGGGTTGGATTTCTGTATTTTCATCACAATCAAAACATTTGCGCAATTCCTTCATCGGGGCTCTACAATGTTCAGCTGCATCAGATGCCACTTCTGGTTCTGCGCCATCCTTGATATACATATTATAAAGAACTACTCTTTTTTGAAGTATATTTAAATCTCGCATTTTCATATATTCCTCCAAGTTAAGTTAATAACAAATGATTCCATTATTGTTATTACCTAATACCTAAAAAAATAACTGCCATAAGATTGGCAGTTATCTTTTTTTTACTTGCGTTTTTTAGGACGCTTAGGAGTGACTTTTTTAGGCGATTTTTTAACTTTTGGCATTGGAGGTGATAGTTGTAGATAGCCAAAATTAAGACCAAGGAAGTGTGTACTGTATGTTCTTATTTTTTCGGGATGAACAGTGGGCGACGAAAAACGAACATAGTCTTGAATTGCTTTGTAATCACTAATTCCTGGAGCTTTCCTGAATTCCAGGCGTAGGATTACTTCTACTATTCTGGTTTCAGGATTGAGACCCATGTTTTTTTACTTTCTTTTTGAGTAAGTTAATATTATAGTGATTAAAGTATTTCATTTTAACAACACAGCCATCGGCATTTAATGGCTCTCCCATCCAATCTACTCCTTTTGCCAGATACTTTCCTAAGTCAACCTTTTTACCATAATGCACTTTAACGATGAATGAAACGATAATTTCTTCGGTTGGCATTTATGCCTCCTCTAATTCCTGGAAAGAACAATACACCGTTTTTCCATTTTCAAATCTAACGTGGAATGGTAATGCTGATCCTTCGTCAATCCCAACCACTTTTCCAATAGTCCCTGGCTCCACTTGGGGACGTTTAATAAGTGAATTGGGATTAAGACCTTTTTTATTTAATTTAACTTCAGTATTGATTGGATACTTTTGTTCAAATGCCAGGGAAATTCGTGTTACAATAGCCACTTCTCTGTTATATGGCTTATTGATTGTTACTTCAGTTAAATGGCTTAATCCCAAACCTGTAATATAATCCCGTAAATGATCAGCCAATGTTTTGGCATCATCTTTTTTAGCCACTATCGCAATATTTATTGTGCGGTACATAGGTAGGTCCTTAATGGTGGCAAGGTGGGAGAAAAAAGGGAGAGGGCGAACTCTCCCTTAGGTTTGTTTATAGTTACTTACGAAATTGCATTCTTTTCAGTTTATCCAGCGCCCAGCGCTTATTCACATTTTTATTATATTGATTGAGAACTACCACATCAGTCCAGTTGACTATCTGACTGACTATTTCAGTATTTCTCAATGCTGAATACATAGAGGATATGATAGATGCCGCTCTGCACAGTCTTATTTCATTCTCAACTTTCGGAGCGAATGCAGCCGTGACTGAGATAAATGGATTTGTAGGAAACTCCATTACATATTCATCGGGCCTTACTTTTCTGATGATAACCGATACAGTCTTCTTCTTCAGTAAGGGTCCATGCTGTTTATATATCTCAATTACATTATCTGTCATCCTCACAAGCCAACCATGGAGGCCGACCTGTTCTGAAAATTTCTTGAAATCCATTGTCTTTTCTTTCTGCTAGGTTGATACTTTTTGTCGAACCTCCAATCCTTTTTCAGGACTGACGACTTCGACAATATCTACGGTAGGGATTTGATTCATAAACGTTGCAAATTTCTTCAACACCACTATCGTTTTTTTGGACAATCCCTTTGTGGGAAATGTCGTCATTTTAAGCATCATTACATTGTTTGAGTGGCGCTTATATTGTCTCACCGCTCTTTCAGGCTGATTATCTGATGCACTTTCGGGGATGTGCTTCAGATTAGCTTTGATATTTGATAACGACTTAACATGTCGCGCATTTTTTATTTTTAGCACTTTTGCAACATCCATTGCGGTCATATCGGGGTGATCGGTAAACATCTGTTTTGCTTTGATCTGAAATTTAGCAGACAGATTTGATACCGTACTCACACGGAATGGAGATATTTTTTCTGAATGATGATGAGTCTTAATAAAATATCCCCTTAACGCTCCCAATGATTTAAGTTGTACGTCACTGAAGGACTTTCCAAGTTTAGCTTCAATTTGTTTGGGTAATAAACTTGGATCCCTCGAAAGCATTTCTTTTATTTTTATTCTGAGTGGATTAGGTAGGTGATAATGACTCATTTATTACCCTTTCTTTTTGTTTAACTCTTCTTTTTTATCCATCAATCTTTTTAGTTCTTTGGCGCTGCCGCCCCTTGCCTGGACTTTTTTAATTTTTTCATCAATGCTTAACGCATCATGCTTTGCCTGGCGAATGGCGGCTTGTTCTCTTCTCGCCTGTTTCGTCGATGGCATTTATGCACCTCCACAGGTTGAATTTATCGAAAAATTATGTTGATTTCAGCTCTTTAGGTTTTTTTCTGAGGATTTTAAATAGACTTGAAGCTGTTTCCGACATGTTCGTCTTTTCGATTGCTGCAGCAATCAGCACTTCCGTTGGCATTGATTCATGACCCACAAACATGTAATATGCCAAATTTTGAACAAACAGAATCTGTTTTTCTTCATCGAATTCAGGTGAAAAGAAAACAAACTTTTCACTTACGGCCCGTCCTGCCGCCTTGGTTCTTCCAGTTTCTTTGCAGAAGGCATCGAATTCTTCATGGCACTTGCACACGCCCCATCGAAGTCTCCCCTTATCAGGTTCTTCTATCATCGCAAAGGTACATCCACCTTTTGCCAATAATAGCCCAGCATTGTCGTGTTGTCGAACATGAAAGTATTGCACTTTAGCTCCTTTGTTTAAGTAAACAAATAATGGAGTCAGAACTATTCTGACTCCATTATTGTTATTCCGTTAAATTAGGCAAAATAACTTTACTTCCCTCTCATTCCCGCATCAAGTGCAATACCTTTTGCGGTTTGTGCTATAAGTAAATTAATCAATTCATTTGCTCCATTGTTATAGCCTTTTCCTTCTCCTCCCATTACAATAGAAGGAACCCAAGCTCCTGGATATTTTGCAATTGCGTCGGCATATTTTTCATTCACATATTTCCATGCTTCAAGTTTAACATCAAGAGCGCCGTTTGCATTCATAACCAGTTTCTTACGTTCTGCCTCTCCCTCTCCAAGAAGGATTTGTTCCCTTTTGGTTTGTTCTGCAGCTTTTGCGGCAAGAGTGGCAACATCCAGTTTCTGCTGTGCTTCAGTAACGGCCTGAGCTTTAACAACCTCTTGTTTCCATTTTGCTTCAGCCGCATTAGCTTCTCCCTGCTTTGATACTGTAATCACATTTTGCTCAGCTCTTTTTGCTGAAGCTATAGCAGTTTGAACATCCATATTAATCTGCTGTTGCTGTTTGATCTGACCTTCAACAGCTTCATCGTATGGAAGACTGGTAATTGAAAAGTTAAAGGTGCGAATTCCATATTCTTTTAAAACAGGCTCTTCCTGCCTTGCTGGAATTCCATGTTCATCTTTAACAATATCGACTGTTGTGACAGTCTTTTCATTATTGGTAATAGGATCGGTTGTCTTAACATCTTTTTGCACTGTTTTATAAACACCATTTGATATTTGATCCTCAACATAGTTAAGCAGATAATTTCTTTTCTCTGCATAACTTTCTTTGGAACTCATAAGAGGGCCAGTCATATAAATACATTTATTGACTGTCATTCCCACTAATTGAGTTTCAACTGCTTCCCAACTTCCATATTTGATATGCATATTGGTAAGATGAGGAATATCTAACGGTATTTCTATCTGAACAGAACCATTCATAGTTCCGTGTCCACCATCGTTGAAACGGACGGGTGTTTTGAATTCATAGGAACTACGCCGAGGATATTTGGTGACTTTCCCGAATCCTTGATATTTGATTCCCTGATTTGTAAACCAGGTCAGTTTTCCCTTAACAGGGCTTTGAATAACCATAACATGACTGGCATCAAGGTTCTCGAAAACGCTGCAACTTGCAATAAGCGCAACTAATGCAATGACGAGAAGTGCTATCAACTTGATGGCGCTAATCATTGCTTTTGTTGTCGGACTTTGTTCCTGCATTTTTAACTCCTTTACTTTAAATGTTTTTTGGTTTTAGTAATTTGGTCGGTGAGATCTTTTTCAACTACTTGCTGTTTAACATCTTCCAATTTTGCGGATAAAACAGCCTCCTTCCTGAAAATTGGAAATATGGGAGTACCTCTCATAAAAGGGAAAATGATTTGAGTAATCAATATCGCAAGTATGAGAACGACAACGACAAATTCAAACATAAACACAACAATCATAATATGTCCCTTTCATTTATGGTAATATAATTTTGAATTTATAATTGGCTTTTTTAATCCTTTCCATTTGATTGAGTGCATCACATATGAATGTAGCGTTATCCATATCATGACCATCGCATGTAGCGATTGTTTGTGGAACTAAATTATTTTTATTCTCCCATGGAGGCCCCCAAACTTTTTTTTCACTATCACGAATTAAAAGTTTACCATCTATGGAGCGCTTAATTCTATATCTTGCACCTCCTGGCATACAACCTCCTGTTGGTTGCAATTCATTAATGTTATTTGACAAAACTCATTTTTTACTGATTCTTTTATTGTTTCAAGTAATTGAGCAAGAAGTAAGTCTTGTTTTTGTGATTCTGATAATGGTCCTATTGCCGGACAACTCATCCTTAAAAGTTCTTGTCTTCCTTCTTGCATTACGGATAAGACTTTAGCTGTTATTCCTATACCTGCCACACTCATTTATTTCTCCTTAATATTACTTTGTATAAGTTTTTGCATCGCATCTTCCACTTCAATCATATTTTTATTTCCTGCATATCTAATTACTTGTTTATGTTTGAAGTGAAAGTTATTCTTACTGGCCGGCATAATGACTAATCCTCTTGGTCTCCATTTAAGCCAACTAATGATATAGTCAGCCTCTTGCGTCTTTCCGCAACTTCCTTTTCACTCTTTTTCATGAGCTTTTTCATGAGGCTTACGCAAGGAAACCACGGGGCTTGTCCCCGTGGAGGAATTGCGTCCTCCAATTAAATAGGTTGACTTTTCAAGGAAAATAGAGTATAATTAATAATATGAAAGCTATAAGAACCATCAAACTTAAATTCACTGGGAACCATAAGGCCGATCAAATCCTCCCAAATTGGCTTGATGCGTGTAATTGGCTCTCTAAAATAATCTATGAGCAAAAAGATACTAATTCTAATCGTCTTGCAAAAATCTATTATGGAACTGTAAGAGAAAAGTTTAATCTTCCCTCCCAGCTTACCTGTACTCTTTTTAGAACCGTTACTGCTTCTTATATGTCTCAAAAAACTCAGCATAAAAAATGGAGTCTCGCGGTTTTTAGTAAACCGGTAATACCTGTCATTTGGAAAAGAGACTTTGCTCGATCCAAAAGAGGAGTCACTCTTTGGGCCAATAAAATTACATTTAATGATCCCAGACTTCTCCCAGAAAATTGGAAAGATTCTAAAATATCTCTTCGTGGTAAACAGTGGTTTTTTAATCTTTCCTATGAGATTGATATACCAGAACCTAAAACGCAAGGCGTTATTGTTGGGACGGATCAAGGTATCAAAAGACTTTTTGTTGCTTCTGACTCGAATAATAATAAACTGTTTTACAAAGCTAATCATCTTAACAACAAACTTTCCAACATCAGAAGAACCAGAGCTAAAGTACAAGCGGTTGGAACCAGATCGTCTCGACAACTCTTGAAGAGAATGTCGGGACACGAGGCTTCCGTAACTGAACATGCAGTGCATGTTGCTTCCAAGAGACTTGTAAATTGGGCTGATTCTGTTGGTGCAAGAAAAATTGTTCTTGAGGATTTGTCTAACATACGAGAAGCCTCTAAGAGTAAAGGTAAAACTCTTAGAAGTAGGATTAACCGTTGGCCTTATGGAAATTTCACGTTTTGTGTTACTTATAAGGCTGCTTCCAAGGGTATTTCTGTGGAGGTTGTTTCTCCCAAGAATACTTCTCGTATGTGTCATAGATGCGGTCATATTGACAAATCCAACAGGGACGGTTTTTTGTTCAAATGCACGAGCTGCGGTTATACCGCAGACGCGGATTGGAACGCCAGCAAAAATATTGCGGGACGTTCTATGTCTATCGGGTTGAACTCGATAGATATGGGGAGAAGTAAATCCCCCAGAAAACCGGGTACTATTGAGATGGTGTTGCATAACTGCGATACCTGCTCGATGCCTGTTGTTTAAAGCCACGCCCCTTGTGGGCGTGGTAGTTTACATCTGCTTAATCTTGTTGATTCAGTTTGCATTGCCGCTTCCCTTTTTTCAAGTTCCTTTTGATTCATTTTCATTTCCTTTCAGTAAATACGGTTTATTAGCCATCTCTCCAAGTGTTGGCCCTTTCCAGAATGGATATACCCACCGTCTTGGTTTTTTAGATTCTGTATTAGATAAGCGCGGCCACCAATGCCCTCTTACCACAAATCTTTTATCAATTTTTCTTCCGCCACTACTAAGAGATTGGTAGTCTTTAGGTGCTGATAATGTGATGAACTTTTGGTCATGAAATTGGCCAGTCTTTATATTCTTAACAGACCTGATTCCATGTTTTTCAGTATCACCAAGTATGCGGGTTGGATCATTAATATATAAGACGGTATTGAAGAACAGATTGGCCATATTTTTTGTATCTTCAGCTTCCATTGGAAGTATTAGCGCTCCAGGTTTTCTAGTTGCTGCACTTTGTTCTATAGTTTCATCCTGTCGCATATGCATCATAATACTTTCAAGCCCATCTTCATTATTAACGAAAAATCCTGTTAAAGATACATTCCAATCTGGTTTAGGGACTTCTTTTCCATTATCTCCAACCCAGTGTACGTTTGGATTATTAAGAAGAATTTTGTTATCAAGAAATAAGATTCCATTGACCTTTCTAGGAGTATGTTCTGCAAAGTTTGTTTCAAACAATGTATCGTGTCCTTCAATCATGAATACATCAAAAGGATAATGAAAATCTGCAGAAGTTAAAGACCATGGAATATCCGTGTTTTTAAAAGCCTCTATGAGATCGTTAGTAAGAATAAAGGTTTTTTCACCATTTTCTATCCATGTCATGATTTTAGTTCTCATTACAGATAGATTATAGATGATTTCTTTAAACATTGGATAACTTCCAGGTCTTAGAGTTTGTTTGTCCATTATAGTTTTAATCGTATCGATTGTCTCATCAACTTTACGAAGATAATTCACTTATACCTTCTTTCTTTAAAAGTCTTCCCAATGTGTTTTATCAACAAATGGATGGATAGAATATGAATATTCATTTATATCATGATAGACAACGCCCCATCCGAGACATATATCACAATTAGATGTATCTCCATATCCACGAGATAATCGACGTTCTCCTCCACATTGCCAACACATATGTTTAACATGAAATATGAATTGAATAAAATGCCAAATTTTTTTTAACATTATTCCTCCAGTTTGAACAATTCCTTTACTTTCATATTTAAAAGTTCTTTTACTTCCTCTTCCGTCAATTTAATGGATCTTCCATAATCCAACGCCACATGAATAAATTTTCCCTGTGGCGATATGTGTTTGCATTCTATTAATGCCAGTTCAAGGCATTTGAATGCAGCCAACATCCTGTCTCCATGTTCTATTTCATTCATAATTTCTTCCTTAAAATGTTATTTTACATATTAGGAGGTATTAATCGAAGTTTATCATGATAATCTTTTTGGTGTTCTTTAATGAATATTTTGCATTCGAACTTGGTGGGTTTTGAGAAGACTTCTTTTTTTCCCGCTTTTACTCTCCAATTATAGATGGCACTTCTTCCTCTACCACCTATCATATTGGACGGCATTCTTTCCTCCTTTGTTTAAAGTATAAACGTTTCCATTCTGTTCTATGCTCAGGACAAAATCTTGGATATAGTTTTTGTCTTGGATAAAGTCGAATAACAAAGATATATCCACAGCCCCTTAATGCGCATTTAAGAGACATATCTACAACATCAAATTCTTTTGATTCGATGATACGATTTAATTTAATGATATATTTTTTTGATTTCTTTTTAGGTTTGCGGTTTTTAATATCGCGGTGTTTCATACAGTACTTACTTATAGGATGGCCAAGATAGTCGTGATGACATTCATGGCATTCCATTATTCTTAATCTTTGTCTGTTTTTGTACCTTGGTAACATCATGGGCAGGACTCCTTAATTCAGTAAAACCATACCATTATAGTTATTCCGAAATTTAGTGAATAATAACTAAAAAAAGTCAAGCTTTTATTTTTGCCACATTTTATGTATTTTCATTGTATACTATATTAATTAGGAGTTTTATGGCTATACCATCCCACCAAGACATACTTAAGAAGCTCAGCGACTTAGACACTTCGACCAGATCCAACGTTCTGATGAATGAGACTATTAAGAATACGGTAGGAAAGATATTGTCCTCAGTAGAGAATCCTAATATAAAATTGCAGGTCAATGACATATGGTATAAACAAAAATACGATAATGACGACATCGCTGCCCAACAATCTGTTAGAAATAAACATCAGAACTGGACTGACGATATCAGGGCTGATGTATCGTTAATTGATAAAGCCACTGGAAAAATCATTGATCGTAATAAAGATTTAAAGATAACTAGCGTCCCAAAATTAACTCCTCGCAATACCTATCTCATCGGCGGTAACGAATATTCTTTCACTAAACAGAGCCGTTTAAAACCTGGTGTATATACTAGAAGGCAGGAAAATGGCGAAATTAGTTCGTTTTTTAATGTCGATAAAACTATCGATTTTGATCGTGGTTTCAATAATAATTTTAAGCTTAATTTCAATCCTGAGCGTAAGACATTTACTATGGGTTATGGTTCAAAAAATATACCCTTATATAATGCTCTTAAAGCGGTAGATATAAAAGATGAAGATTTGATGGATAAATGGGGAAAAGATGTCGTAGAGGCAAATAGACAGGCTTATGAAAAACATGAGTTCAGGGACCAAGCAAAATTGTATGAAGCAATATTTGGTAAAGCCGCTCCTGATACTATGACTCACGATCAATTAAAAAAAGAAATTAAAGATAGGTTATTTGCGACAAAATTAAGTTCTGAAACTACAAAACTGACCCTTGGAAAAGAATATGATGGAGTGAATAAAGATGTCCTTTTAGATGCTTCTAAAAAGATTATTGATATTCATAAAGGTGAGACAGAGGGAGATGATAGAGAGTCATTGTTGTATAAATCGTTTTACGATATTGAAGATCATGCAAGAGAAAATTTGGTTAAAAAAAGCAAGAATATTATTGGGAGTTTGATTTATAAATTAGATAAAACTAAGAACATTAATAAATCAATAAGCTCGGGATTCTTTGACCCGTATGTGATTGGCACAATAACAAAGAATATGTTATCAAGTCCTCCCAGTCAAACAAATATTATGTCTATGATTGGGGACGGAAATAAAGTCACTGTTATGGGTGAGGGCGGTATTGGTAATGAAAATGCCGTTACTAACCAAACAAGACAATTATCCAACAGTGAAGCTGGATTTATTGATCCATTACATACTCCTGAAGGCGGAAATATTGGAGTTACAAATCATTTAACCATCGGCACAATTAAAGTCGGTAATGATATTTATAATTCATTTCTTAAACTTAATGGAGAAAAAGTTCTTTACCGCCCTGTTGATACCCACCCTTTAAATATTGCCTTCCCAGACCAATATGATTTATCCAGTAAAAAGCCTGAACCTCTTAGCAATAAGATTAAAGTGTTAAATCATGGAAAATTTAAAGAAGTAAAGCCCGAAGAAGTTGATGCTATTATGGCAAGTCATGTCAACATGTTCGACCACTCAGCTAATATGATTCCATTTCTTGATTCCATACAGCCTAATAGGGGATTAACAGCGTCAAAAATGCAGGAACAGGCCCTTACCCTTAAATTTAGAGATAAACCATTATTTAATCTTATCAATGAAAAAGGTCAAAGTTTAAACGAAAATTTAGGTCGCGTATCTCCCACTCCACGATCTCCTGTAGATGGTGAAGTTGTGGCAATTAACCCGAATTTAATAACATTACAAGATAAGCGTGGAAATAAAGTAAAAGTACAATTATACAATAATTTTTCATTAAATGCTGAAGGCTTTATTCATAATGAGCCAGTAGTAAAAATTGGCGATAAGGTTACAAAAGATCAATTACTTGCTGATAATAATAATACTAAAAATGGTCAGATAGCATTAGGAGCTAATCTTAAAGTTGCTTACATGCCATACAAAGGCTACAATTATGAAGATTCCGCTATTATGTCTGAAAGCGCCGCAAAGAAATTAACATCTGAACACATCTATGATTTTAGCGCTAAGAAATCTGCAAACGGCCATTTTTCTAAAAACAAGTTTAGAGCATATTATCCTGAAATAATTAATACGAAACAAGCTGCAAAACTTGACTCTGATGGTGTAATTCACCCAGGGCAGGAAGTCGACCATGGAGACGTACTGATAGCTCATCTTGAGCGAAAGGCCCCCACAGCTGATGACATAGCCCTAGGAAGGCTTGAGAAGCAACTTCGCAGAGATATGGCTAATAAGGCTGTTACTTGGGATAATGACCATAAAGGGGTCGTTACAAGCGTTGCTAAACATGGTAATACAGTTACTGTAAGTGTTAAAACTGAGGAACCTCTTAAAATTGCCGATAAAATATCGGGTTTACATGGTAATAAGCATATCATCTCCAAAATAATACCTGATCATGAAATGCCATTTAATCCCAAAACTGGTGAGTATATGGATCTCACCATGAGCCCAATTGGTGTTTCCAATAGGATTAATACTTCTCAATTACTTGAAGCTGCTGCTGGTAAAATAGCTACTAAAACTGGAAAACAATATGAAGTAAGAAATTTTACTCAAAGTGACAATACTGAGAGAGTTTTAAATGATTTGAAAAAAAATGATTTATCAGATAAAGATATTTTAGTCGATCCGCAATCTGGTCAACCATTTAAAAATCCTATTATGAATGGTGTTTCTCATATATTAAAACTTGAACATAAAGTTGACCATAAATTCTCTGCAAGATATAGGGATGGACATGATTCTAATGAACAAGCCATTACTGGTGGAGAAGAGGGCGGTAAAAATCTTGGTAGAATGGAAGTAGGAGCTTTATTAGCTAGAGGCGCTACAGAAAATCTTAAAGAAATGTTTAATATTAAAGGCCAAAAGAATAATGAGTATTGGAAAGCCCTTGAAACTGGAGATATGCTTCCTCCGCCGGCACCATCTTTTGTTTGGAATAAACAAATAGCAATGATGCAAGGTGCTGGAATTAATGTCGTTCAAAAGGGAAAACAACTTAATCTTAAACCTATTACTGATGAAGAGATAAAAGATTTATCTAATGGTAAATTAGAGAATCCAACAGATACATATAGAAAAAAAGACCTTGCTCCTATTAAGGGTGGATTATTCGATCCTGTTAAAGCTGGTGGTATGCAAGGTGAACATTATACACATTTTGAACTTCCCGAAAAGGTGCTTAATCCTATTACCGCTACCGCCGCGTCTACTATGCTTGATCTTACTTTAGATGGCCTTGAAGATATTATTAATGGGAAACAATTTGTTGACCAGGATTCTGGAAAACTTGTAAAGCCTGGAACGCCCAATTCTTTTTCAGGCGGTCCTGCTGTTGAAAAATTATTAAGTCAAATCAATGTTAATAAGGAACTAGAACAACTTGAAAATGATAGTAAAGTAATTACAAATAAAACACAATTGAATAAGATTCATAGAAAAATCAGATATTTTAAATCCTTACAACAAAACAAAATGAATCCAACTGATTACATGATAAAAAATGTATTAGTTGTTCCATCAAAATTCAGACCAATGTTTACTATGGGTACTGACAATACAGTAATTATGTCGGATGTGAATGATTTATATCAACAAACTGCTTATACTGCTGAAGCTCTTAAGGATTTAAAAGATACCTTAAATGAAACAATTAAAGATGATAATATAAAACATATTCAACTTGCTGAGAGTAGAGGACAGTTATATCAAGATGTTAAAGCCCTTGCCGGATTAAGAGAACCAACAGCATTTTTACATAGAAGTAAGAATAAAAAAGGCTTTGTTGCTCAAATAGATGGTGGAAAAAAGCAAACTAAAGAAGGTTTTTTCCAGGATAAGGTTATTGAGAAAAGACAAGACTTGGTTGGACGTTCAACTATTATTCTTAATCCAGAACTTGGTGGAGATCAAATTGGAATTCCCAAATTAATGGCAAATAAAATTTTTCAGCCATTTATAATGCAAAAATTAGTAAGTTGGGGATATAATCCTCTTGAGGCACAAAAACAAATTGAAGATGATACTCCTGTATTTCAAAGAGCACGTCAAGTAGTATCTGATGAACGATTAGTTATAGCTAATAGGGCCCCTTCTTTACACCGTTGGAATATGACCGCATTTAAACCTATTCTTACCGACGGCAAATCAATAGAAGTACCAGCAACATCGATACATCAAAATTTCAATGGCGACTTTGATGGCGACTGTTTTCAAATTCATGTTCCTATAGGTGTTAAAGCTCTTGAAGAAGCTAAGAAAATGACACCATCATCTAGTATGTTAAAAACTGGATTTGACACCGTCCTGAATAAACCTGATTTAGATATGGTAGTTGGAAGTTGGCTTATGTCGCAGGGTAGAGGCGGAAAGGCTATTAATTTAAAATATGATTCTATTGATAAAGCAAGACAGGATTTTAAGCAGAATAAATTTACTTATGGTGACACTATTACCGTAGATGGAATTAAAGCTCCATTTGGTCTGCATGAGATTAATTCAGTTCTTCCTGAAGATGTTAGAAAATATGATATTGAGTTAACTGGAAAAAATATTGATAATTGGATTAAAGATACCACGTTAAAACACTCTGGAAACATGGGATTAACTTTAGCTGATAAAATTAAAGATATTGGTAATAATTATTCTACTGCTTATGGATACAGTCTTGGATTAAATGATGTTAGGACTGTGAGAGATATTCGAGATCCATTATTGGTTGAAGCTAATAGTAAAATGGATAAAAAAAATCCTTTTAGTATTATCAAAGAAATTGCTAATGTAAAAGATAAAATGATTAAATTACTTCCTGGAAGATTAAATCCCGACAATCCACTTGTGATTGCGGCTTCATCTGGTGGTGGTAGGGGATATGAAAATTCATCTCAAATAGTGGGTATGCCAGGAATAGTACTTGATGCTGATGATAGGCCAATTCCGATGCCTATTACAAAGTCTTATTCAGAAGGTCTGGATACTTCTGCTTATTGGGCTGCATCACATGGGGCAAGAGGTGCTAATATTAAAAAATCAATTCAGTCGTACAAACCTGGATGGATGACAAAAGATTTGATGAATTCAATTTATGACACAAGAATTCATCATGATATTCCAGTTGATACTGAAGGATTGGAATATAGCATTGATAATAGAAAACATGTTATGAATCGTTATTTGGCAAAAGATATAAAAGATAGTCAAGGTAAAATTATAGCAAAACGAAATGATATCGTTGATGGAGATTTGATTAGTAAATTAAACAAAATGAAAATTAATAGTATTTTTGTTCAGTCTCCATTAACAGACCCAACTCCTGGAGATGGTATATCAAGTTGGTCATATGGAGTTGAAAATGATGGAAAGCGTTTAAAATCTGGAGATCATATTGGTGTTATGAGCGCACACACTATTACAGAGCCATCACTTAATATGTCTATGAAAGCGTTCCATAGTGGCGGCGCTATGACTGGAACAACAGTAAATACCAAAGGTTCGGTATTTGATGCATTGGACAGAACCCTTAGATTCACTCAGGCTGTTCCTGATAAAGCTACAATGTCTACTGGTGATTCAAAAATTAAAAGTATTGAAAAATCATCTATTGGCGGTTGGGATGTTGTTCTGGAACATAATGATGGTAGAGAAGAAACTAGATATATTGAACCAAACAATACTCCTATTATTAAAGTTGGAGATAAGGTTAAAAAGGGCGATTTACTTTCTACTGGTAATGTGTCAATGCATGATGTACTTAAATATAAAGGAATGAAGGAAACGCAAAAATTTCTTGTTGATGAACTTGACAAATTGAATGAAGGAAAACTAGATAGAAGAAATATTGAAGTTCTTGTACGTGGTATTGCAAATACTACAAGAGTGATGAATCCAGGCGATAGTGGGTATGTTGCTGGAGATACAGTTCCATTAACTACTATTAATGATTTTAATAAGAATCTCATAACCGAAAAGGATGTAGAGGAAACTGAAGGTATGAGATTGAATAAACCTTATGCTGGATTTGATATTGGAATAAAACTTGATAAGTCCGCTATTAAACATTTACAGAAAAAAGGTATTAAAAGAATAGAAGTAACAAGAAATCCTATTATTCATGATCCATTTCTTGCCCCAGCTGGGATTGGCGGAAAAATAGCCTCTGCAAGTGAAGACTGGATCGCAAGAATGGCGCATAATAGAATTGAAGCAGTTCTCAAAGAGGGTGCTACCCAAGGATGGAAAAGTTCTTTTGATGATAAAAATAAGAATCATCCGATTTCATTATTAGTTATGAATAAAATGTAATATGAGATATAATTATGATCTCAATTTTAGATGGAATGTTAATTATATTAGCGTTAGTTTTATTATGTAGTTTAATAGTTATGGTAATAGAAAGAAAATTTCCAGACTTGAAATGAGGTAATAATGAATGCTGAATTAGGTAATATTGCAGCTGCTCCAATTAAAGGAATGAAAAATATTGTTCCCAAAGTCGGCAAATTTATCGAACATCATGGTGAAAATGTAATTGAAGGAGCCCATAGTGTTATTGAAGGTATTCATAATTTAAAGGAATCTGCTGATGATAAAATGAATAAAATATCTGAATATTCTTTTATGGATGAACTGGAAAAAGTAGCAAAAAAATCTCATTTTGAAGTATTGAAAAAAAATAAAGTCCCCTTAAATGATGAAGAGCGTAAGAAGGTAATGGATCGAGATGCTGTATGGCATCAAGGTCCCAATGGAGCACCTTCTCCAGCTGTATGGAAATCAATAAATAAGAAGACTGGTAAAACAACTTTTGTAACGCATACGCACAGAGCTTTTAATACGGCTCCAACAGTTGAAGGAGCTATTGGCAGGTTTCATAAATTTATTAAAGGAACCGCTTAGAAGACTTATATTATAAATATTGGAGGATTAAAAAAATGAATTTAGAAAAAATAGCAAACGACGCATTTGTTGATGAATTAAAAAAGATTGCAAGTGATAAGTCTCCACATGTTTCTCATACATCATCAATGTATGCGCCAATAAAAGCTTCTGGTAAAGGTGGAAAATGGGGAGCAATTCTTGGTGGCGGTCTTACTGGAATTCTTGGTCATCAAGGTCTTAAACTTGCTAAAATAACGCCTGAAAATAAAGCTTACTTTCCAATTCTTATAGCATCAATACTTGGTGGCTCCTTATATGGTGGATCGAAAGGTGCATATGTTGGAGCCGCAATGGGTGGCGCTGAAAAAGTTACATCTCATTTAAAAAATGATTAGGAAAACAATAAATGGATTTAATAAAAATAGCAAACAACGCATTTATTGATGAATTGGAGAAAATAGCAATACCAGCTTTTTTACAACATCCATTTCCAGCTTCATTAGAAGAAGCTAAAGCTATTAAATATTTAGGAAGATATTTTTCTCCTAAGCATCCACTAATTAAAGATTTAATTTCTTCTGGTAATGAATCTATTAATATGAATAAAAGATTATCTAATAATGGATTAATTGAATTACAACATCCTGATTTAAATGGGAAATTAGATAGATTAATTAAGCGACATGAATTAGCACATTATTTAAGAGATAAAAATTCAGGATTTAAGGGTGATGAATTATATAATACTCGATTAAAAAGATTTAAAGAAGAATTTATAGCAGAACTTTCGGCAACAAAAAGAATTCCAGAATATAAAAATAAATTAAAACGATATATTCATTCTTTAGGAGTTGGTGTTTATAGAGCTTTATTTAACAATGCTGGAATTAAATAATGTCACAAGATTTTGCACCAGGTCTTCCCTCAAAATCACGCTGAGAAGGTTACATCTCATTTAAAGAATGATTAGAGTAATAATTATGAATTTAGAAAAAATAAAAAATAACGCTTTTATTGATGAGATAGAAAAAATATCTTCTCCATTTCGTGCTTCAGATTTTGATAATATTATGAGAGAGGGGCAACGAGCTGGTAATGCATTGGCGGGAAAAATATATGGTGGAATTGGTGGAGGTATTGGTGGTTTAATATTAGGTGGTAAGATTGATAGAAAAATGTATGGCAAAAATAAAAGGCAAAATAAACAAGAGTCTTATAAAGATTATAATAAGCGTAATAAAAATAATCAACGTATAGCAATTGAGCTTTTATCAGCAATTGGCGGGGCTGTTGGTGGAGCAAAAATTGGTGGAAAAATTCCGTCATTAATTGATAATGGAATAAATAAATTTTTAACTACAAAAAAAATACCTGTTGCAACTAAAGGATTAATAGGCGGTACTGTTATTGGTTCAGGTGTTGGGGCTAGTAGTGGTTTAAAATTATCGAATCAATATTATGATGAAAGTCATGAAAAGTATATTAAAAGACGTAATAAAAATATTTTAAGAAATGCAATTATTGGTGGTTCTCTTGGTGCTCCAGTGGGATATTTTGGCACTAAAAAGATAAGGGAATTTATAGATATTTTGGACAAACCATATTCTGGTTATTCTGAAAGTGCTTATAAGAGTGAAAATATTCATGATCCTTATTTGAGGTTGCCATTTATTAAAACATCTGCATTAAATCCAATATTAAAAGGTGGACTTATTGGTGCTGGAATAGGGGGATCATTAGGATCTATTAGTGGGTTAGTAAAACCAAGAAAACGACTCAAAGAAGAAAAATTAAAAGATTGGAATAAAAGAAAAGATAAAAAATGGTATCATTATGCATTACAACATTCAATTTTACCAGTTGTAGCATATGGTGGTTTGGGATCTTATCTTGGTGCAGCTTTTTCTACTGAAGACGCAAAGAAAAAAATGAAAGCAGCAACATTGCCATTTAAAAATGCATTCAAAGAATATAAAAGACGTAAAGCAATGAACCCCAATATGGAATATGGAATATTTGCGAATGCAAAAGATAAACAAAGCGCTAAAAAAATATTTACAGCAGAACTATTAAAAACTCATCCTGATAAATTCAGAAATCCTATTGTAAAAAATTATGCACATATTCAAACTTTAAAATTGTTAAATATTTGGGATAATTATAAGAAAAGTGGACAATTTAATAAATTGCCTAATATGTATAAAGTAAATATATTAAAAAATGTACTTGATAAAATTAAAAAGGTTAAAATTTAAATAAGGAATTATTAATTATGGATTTTATTAAAATTACTGAAGAAGCTTTTATAAATGAATTAGAAAAAATAGCAAAAAAGCGTGATAAGATAATGGGTGTTGGGGCTATTGGTACTGGTGCTATTACTTTAAATAAAGCAAAATCATTACTTACTGGAAGAAAAACTTTATATCACGGCACAACTTCTAAAGCTTATTCTAAAATTTTAAAAGAAGGAATTAAACCTCCTAATAAGAAAAAAGCCTTAAATACAGATGTTTTTAAACAATGGAATAAAAATTTACATAAAAATTCAGTTAAATTTGTTTATCTTTCTCCTGATAAAAAAATTGCAAGACAATTTGCTGTAAGGGGAACGTTAGGCGGAACATTACAAATAAATAAAGATATAGCAAAAGATATAGTCAACAACAATAGTGCTATTAAGAATGTTTTGAACAGAAATGTTAAATTAATAATTAATAGTATGAATCCATTTTATAATAAAAATATTGTTAAAGCTAACATTCCTATTTGGAATAAAAAATATACAGCAATACCAAATCCAGAAGCATCATTACAAGATTTTACTTCTTTATTGAATGATGAAGGTGGTGAAAAAGTAAACTCTATATTAAAATTTTTAAGTAATCATCAAGTAAAAGAATTTAATAAAAAATATCCAGCTTTTAAATCAATTTCTCCAGAATATATTAAAGGTTCAAAAAAATATATACCATTTTATAAAGACTTGGGTAAATATATTAAAGCAAAACCAGGATCTTTTGCTAAAGGTTTAGGTTTAGCCGCAGCTGGAACTGGCATCGCTGGTTTAGGTATTAAACAATTATTGAAGAAAAAAGAAGAAAAATAATGTCTAACAATTACGCTCCAGGCCTTCCTTCTAAATCAAAATTTGATCCTATTGATCAAAGTGATGATAAAATAATTTTAATGAGAAAAAAATGTGTATTGTGTAATAAGATAAAATTAATAAAAGATTTTCATATAAATAAACAAAATATAGATAATCGTCATAGTTATTGTAAAAAATGTCATAAAAAATGGCGAGATAATTATTATTTAAAAAATAAAGAACAAATAAATAAAAAACATATACAATATAATCATAATAATAAAAAACAAATTGCTGAAAATAATAAAAAATGGAGGCAAAAAAATAAAGTTAAATATCAAGATCAAAAATTGAAATATAAATATAATATTACATTAGATAAAAAAAATCAAATGATTGTAGAACAAAGTGGAAGATGTGCTTGTTGTGGTGATGTTTTGGGAGTTAATCCTAAAAATATTTGTGTTGATCATGATCATATTTATAATATTATAAGAAAAATTTTATGTATGAAATGCAATATTGTTTTAGGATTAACAAAAGAAAATATTGATATTATTTTAAAATTATTAGAATATATTAAATATTGTAATAAATTAAAGGAGCAATATGGAAAATAAAGAATTTGCTCCTGGACTTCCTGATAAAAATCTGTTTGACAAAATTAATCAAAATGGTGAAACAAGATTAGTTATTCAAAAACATTTAGCTACTACCCCTCATTATGATTTAAGATTGCAAGATAAAAATATTGCACATTCATGGGTTATTAAATCACTTCCTGGAGAACAAACCAGAATATTAGCTATACGACAACCCACTCATACTACAAAATATATGGATTTTGAAGGAAAAATAGAATCTGGATATGGTAAAGGAACTGTTAAAAAAGTTTATGATAAAGATGTTCATGTCTTATATGCTAATGATAAGAAAATAAAGATGGTGTTGCCTGAAGGCGAATTCACCATGTTAAAACCTGAAAAGTTTAAAGATACTGATTGGTTAATGATACGAAATAAACCTATTAAAAATCCTATAACTGATAAACCTCAATATAAAGTAATAACCAAACCTTTAGATTTTTCTGATAAAAATAAAGTTCTTCAGCCTAAAGTCGATGGAGCCAATGCTATATTTGATTTAAGATCTGAGGCGATGAATAGAATTTATTCATATCGTACTAGCAAAAAGACAGGAATGCCAATAGATCACTCGCATCAAGTTCCAGGATTACGAGATCTTGAAATCCCAAAATCTTTAGATGGAACTGTTCTTCGTGGAGAATTATATGCTACAAAGAATGGAAAGCCATTACCAGCTGAGACTATAGGTGGAATACTTAATTCTAAACTAGATGAAAGTTTAAAAAAACAAAAAGAACTTGGAAAATTAAAACCATATATTTTTGATATTGTTAAATACAAAGGTAAAGATGTTTCAGAAGAACCATATGCCGCTAAATATGATTTATTAAAATCAGTTCAAAAGAAATTACCACAACTAAGAGTTGCTGAGACGGCATTTACTTCAAGTGCCAAACAAAAACTTGTTGATGCTATCAAATCGGGTAATCATCCAAAAACTGTTGAAGGTGTTATTGAGTGGGATCTTACAAAATCAACAGGAGATCCTAAAAAACTTAAATTCAGAGATACTCATGATGTCTATATTAGGGAAATCTTTCCGGCGATTAGTGGCGTTAGTGGTAAAGAAAAAGACGAAGCAGGTGGATTTAAATATAGTTGGACTAAAAATGGCCCAATTGTAGGTAATGTTGGAACTGGTTTTGATAAATTAAAACGACAAGATATGTGGAAAAATAAAAATAATTATGTAGGAAAAGTTGCAAGAGTTAAATCTCAACAAAAATATAAATCTGGCAGTTTAAGGGCTCCTAGTTTTTATTCTTTAGATATAGAAAAAAATTTAAATTTAGAAAAAATATCACAATTTGCATTTTTAGATGAAATAAAAAACTTGTTAATTTTAAATGAATAACAAATTTAAAAAATGTTCTATATGTAAGATAGAAAAATCATTAAATAATTTTTATACTGATCCTACTCATAAAGATGGGCATCAATCGAGGTGTAAACAATGTGATAATAAGAATGGAAAAGTATATAAATCTAAACATAAAATAGAAAGAATGAATTATCATTTAAAATGGAAATATAATATTTCATTAGAACAAAAAAATAGAATGATTATAGACCAAAATAGTAAATGCGCATCGTGTGGAGATATGCTTGGTATTAATGCAAAAAATATTTGTATAGATCATAATCATATTACAAAAATAGTTAGAAAAATACTATGTCAAAAATGTAATGCCGCATTAGGATTTATGGAAGAAAATGTAGAAAAAATATTAAAATTAGCAGAATATGCTAAATATTGTAACCAGATAAAATAGAAAATTACAATGGAAAACAATCCTATCTTCTACGTCCCTGTTCCCGTCATTTGCGGCGGACAGATTGTTCAGTATAAAACTGAAGGTAATTATTATTATGTAAAAATAAGTGATACGCACCCAATGAATGGAGCTATAGCATGTTCTTTAATCTATCCTCCAGGCGCAAAAGCTAATTATGTTGTAGGAGATAGGGTAAAAGTTCTTGTTATGATGATGTTTGGTGGCGTTGAAATGAAAATACAGGGAGTAATGCGTAGTGCAAAGCATTACATTCTTGGTCTTAATGATAAAGGTCTAATCTTTCCTCTAGAAGAAGGTCCGTCATATTTAAGAAATGAAAAAGATCATTCATTTTTAAATAGAGATAATGATGCCGGCCTTTTAGCAACTGATGATGGATGTGCTATTATTACAACTCGTGGAGCTATCAAAACTATACATAGCCCCTTTGGTAATGGTATATATGAAAATATGAAACAGGATATGTATCAAAATTATCATCGGATAATTTCACATAACGAACCATATCAATCAAGAGAATATTTTGGGCTTTTTAAGGGATTAGATGCTGAAGATAAAAAATCGAGAACAGATCCTAAACGTTCTCTTTTATGTTATAAAAGATTTGTTACTCAAACAATGGATCCGTCCAGTTGGGTATCTACCTGTGAAGGGTCCTGGAATCCTTGGGTAGGGGCAAATAATAGTGTTGAAGAAATAATTAAAGGTAGTAATATATTATATACCAAAATTATTCATTCTGGCGCTACAACTACAGCAAAAAGATTGACCGTGGAAGCCGGCGAGGAAGGCCCTACATTTTATAATTTCAGAATAGATAAGATGCTGACTGGAGAAAAAAGCATTCCTCTTGGAGCTGGAGCTTCTCCGGCGGTGTCAGGAAATACATTTAAATGCAGTATATCAGATAGTGGAGAGGTGGATGTACGAGCGGCTGCCAAGGGTATACCTTTAACAAATTTTTCAGGAGTACAATTAAAAATTGACACTGATGGAAATCTTATTATCAATGCTAAAGGGGCTATTACTATATCTCATGGGGATGCAGATAAAAGTACATGTAGTATTGAATTTGATGGTAAGGGTGGAATCGATGTTAAGGCTTTGGGAGGATTTAAAGTTAATGGACAACCCGTTGCCAGTGCTACATTTATAGATTTTTGGTTACAATATGCGGCAGCTATGTATACGTGTGCTACACCAGGATCTCCAGCGGTAATAAATCCTGCCGCCATACCATATATAACACAAAATTCTATTCCATTGACTAAGGATGCGAGTGCCGGAGGTTTTACGACAGCTGGATTGCCAGTTGCTCCTCCAATTACTGGATTACAACCATTTGCAGATTATCATCAGACAACAGCTTAAATATTTTGATTGATTAGCTCAATTAACGTATATTATAATTAATCAGTATAGTTCCAGATAATCATTAAATTTTGTATTATACAAAAGAGGTAACAAAATGATAAAGTTACAAGATGCAGTTTTAAGAAAGCCCACCTTTGAAAAAACAGCCACATACGAACTTCCTCAAGATGTAACAAACTGGAACTCTGAAATATTGGAGAAGTTCTTTGAAGAAGTGAATTATCTTCCAAAAGATATCAATACTGAAATAGTAGTCAATAGTATTGATGAGAACAAGGGATATGCAAAAGGTTCAGTTGTGGTTTGGTATGGAAACCGCAAGTTAAATTTTCCTATTATTGTAAAGGATTTTCAACTCTATCCTTTTGATGTTTATATTACTGAAAAAGATGGTAAGTTTAAATATAATAATGCTACAGAAGTCAATGTTAAAACATATTTAATGTCAAATGAAATTGGCAAAATTGAAAATATGTATGATGCTGCTATGGGTGCCAATATTAAGACTCCTGGTAATATTTCTCCTAAACGACATATCAATCTTTCTGACGACTATAATATTGATTGGATTTCCGCTTATCCTAATTTCACCAAGATGTCTTCAGATTGGCGGGAAGAAGATTTTAAGCACCTGAAAAATGTCCTTGAAAAGAATGCAGATATCGCTAGTTCATTTGTTGATACTACAGGGGACTTGGTTAATAATATTATTAATCTTAATCGTGGTAAACAAGCAATTCCAAGAGATAAAGCACAAGGCAAACTTGACCTTAATAATGTTGTTGATGCAAAACAGGCACTTACTGTTATTGATGCCGAAATGTTTGATACGGCAAAATTGATTCCCATTAAACCTCCAGCTGTTTGTGAATTAAGATTATATCAATATCCGTCCATGGAAGATTTCATGGATAGAGGCGATAGTGAACTGTTAAGATTTTCTGCATCTAAAACTGGAAAACCTATTACTGGCGTAGTTCTTGATTATAAGACAATTGAAACTTCTGGAAATTGCCCTATTGAATGCGCCTCTTCTGTAACTTCAAAAGATGCTGATCCCATAGAACAAGCAAGAGCGGTTCGTAATCGTAGACCTCAGATATTTATCTGTTCTGAAGGTAAATATTATTCAACAGACGATGACTGGGGAAAATCAGGTATTTGTTTTTATGGATCCAATATTTTATCAATACCTGGTATGGTAGATAAAATTGTTGAAAGAATAGCTAATAAAACCACAAATGATTATCTCAGATTTAATAAAGATAATCATGGTAATGGTGATGATAAGATTTTTCATCGTAATCTTGAATTGCGCCAAGGTAAAGAAAATGTTGAAAATGGTGACGCAATCAAAAGCCATTATCAAGGTATCATTCCATGGCCGGCAACTGTATATCCGAACTTTGCAAGTCAAAATAAAGAATTACTTCTGATTTATGGAAATAATGATACTTATGAATGTGTCAAAATTTCTGGTCCATTTAAGAGATATAGGGTTAACGGGACCACCGCATATGCTTGTTCAGAAATGGCTCTTATTCCTGCAAGAATTGCTGTCATTCAGCAAGTTGGTTCAGTAACTGATCCAGTCTATAAAATGATTGCAGGAGAAAGTAAAAAAGTATATTTAATTCCAGAAAATACTCTTGTTATCAATATGGATTTTATGGAGAGATTGAATAAAGATGACTTTATGAGTCCAGCAAAGCCTATTCAGAAGATTTATGAAGAAGCTTCAATTCTGAAGGTGGCAATAGATCTTGGACAAGATGGATATCGTATTTATGGAAGTCCTGTAAAACCTCTTCAGAAGATAGCGCATTTTGATGATAATACATGTCTTAATACTAAAGATGCTATTAATGTATTAAAAATTCTTGGTATGGAGAAAACAGCCGCCGAAAAAGCTCTTAAAACTGTTCTTATTAAAAATGCTGAATCTCCTGGTTCATCCATTATGGTATATGGAGTCAGGAATGATTATATTAATCCTAAACTTTATGATGGTATTGAGAAACAAGCCAGAGTAAGAGATATATACCGTCAATTAGCTGCTGAGTTGAAAATAGATTTAATTAAAGAAGCTAGTGTTATAAGTGATCCTGAAGCTGTAGATGTTATGTTAAGTTTAAATTTTGTTAATGAAGATAATCTTAATGAATATGTTGATCAGGTTCATATTATTAAAAAGGTTATCGGCAAACTTTCAGCAATGTTGGTAGCTTCAAGGATGGGTCTTAGTGATATCGATGAGACTGCTACAAAGAAAGCTATTGATGGGTTAGACAATGTCGTCAAGGGACTTGAGAATATTAAATTATCAATATCTAATCAAGGATAAATTATGATTGATTTAGCAAAAATTTCTCAAGAAGCATTTATAGACGAATTGCAAAAAATAGCAATGTCTGAAAGTGTTATAACAAAAGCTATTAATGCATCACACAATAAGGCTATGAGTCTTTTAGGACAATCACCAATAAGTGCATCAAATATTTCTGCAGCTGCAAAAAAAATAAGACAATCATCTAATATGAGATTAGGTCTTGCTAAAAGACGCGATAATGTTGGATATAGTTTTCTTAAAAAAGGAAGGTAATTATGATTGATTTACAAAAAATTGCTGAAAGTGCATTTGTGAATGAACTTGAAAAAATATCAAAACTTTCACACACACTTGAACCTGACGCTTATACACCTACTATTAAACATTATGTTAAAAATATCCAAAATATTGAAAAGAAAGAAAAATCTGAATGGAATAAATTAAAAAACAAATATAAACCAGAAATAAGATCTAATAGATTGGCTGCATTAGGTGGAGCCCTTGGAGGTGGTGGAGCTGGTTTTGCTATAGGAAAATTATTTGGTCTTCCCGTTTCAGGAACCATTGGTGGTAGTTTACTTGGCGCTGGTGGGGCTGGTGGTATTATGAGTTATATTAACGAATTAAAAAGACCATCTTTTGGAAAAGAAATGTCTTCACATACAGAACGATATGGAGAAGGCGCTCCTAATATCAAAGATTTGCTAATAAATAGAGAATAAGATGAATTGGCTTCAAAAAATAGCTGAAACTGCTTTTGATGATGAAATGCAAAAAATTCTTCAAGCTGAAGGTATTGATAAAATAATGGATCATAGAGCTTTAACTAGAGTAACGAATATGAATCGCTCTGGTACTAATGTTGGAATTAATGATGAATACAACCCGACAGAATCAGAAAGTACATATGGACAATCGTTTTGAAGAAATAACGAAATACGCTTTTGATGAAGAGTTAAAAAAAATAGCAGACTTTTATACTGATATGTTAGCTACTTATCCTGATGAAGAAGAGGAACCTGAATACGAGGAAGAATATCCAGAACAAGCCGCTTCTTATGACTCCCAACGACCTAATCCAATTCCTAGTCTATTTGCTGGTGCAGGAACTGGAACTGCTTTAGCATCTGGTCTTGGAATGTTGAGTAATAATATATTGGGCAATCCTATTTCTCAAAATTTTGCCAGAAATGCTATTATTGGCGGTTTAATGGGTGGATTAGGTGCTGGTATTCCAATTTTGATAAATCATTTTTCGTCATCAAATAATAATGAGGAAAATGATGTTGCCGCTCAACCCATCAATTCAATAATGGAAAATTAAATGCATTCTATTACACATAAAGCTTTTATTAATGAGTTGGAAAAAATATCTGCAGCCGGTATAGTGGGAGATATATTAGCAGCTTCGTTGTTAGGTCAATTAGCTATGACTGGTGCTCAACATACTAAAGGAATAAAAGAAGCACTTAAAGCGGGTGCTACACTAAAACATGCTTTTAGTGCTCCTCCTTTGCCTATTGGAAAAGAATGGAAATTTGTACCATTAAATAGAGTAAATAATCAATTAAAATTACAAGAAAATCAATTAGCATCTATGACTAAAGAGAAATCTTCTTATGAACATTTTTTAGATGAACAAAGAAAACGAATGCAGACAATTGCTATGCCTACTGGTGCCGTTGTTTCTATAGCAGCAGAACGAAAACATGATCGTGAACATATACATAAAACACCAATGAAAGGATAAACAATGAATAAAGATACTATGCAAAAAATTGCAGAAGAAGCATTTATTGATGAGCTGGAAAAAATTTCTGGTAAGAAAAGCGAAGTTGCTGGAACAGCAATTGGTGTAGGTGGATCCATTGGAGGGTATGCGCTGACTAAAGGTGCAATTAAACGAGGAATGACACCAGAATATGCTAAGGCAATTAATGAATCTCTTATAAAAAATAAAACTATTGGAAAAGTTATGGGATCTTTAGCGCATTCACAAATGAAACATCCAGGTAAATGGTTAGCCGGTGGATTAGCTCTCAGTGCTATTCCTATCGCAGGTGGGTTAATGCAGAAAGCTAAATCAAAAGAAGAAATGGATAAACAAAACAAACAAACAATATCTAATTTAGCGCTTGGTCCCTACAATCTTGGTAAACGTATTAAAGCCTCTCTTGCTAATAAAAAGAAAAACTAATATTTTTTTTAATAGCTAAAAAAAAGACCCCTGTATGTGATCGAGACATACAGGGGTTTATTATTTGATATGGAACGTAGACCGTCTGAGGTCGGGGGCGAAGGCGGGCTCACCTGCTCCAAGATTGAAATAATTGAAAGTCGTCCACTTTCAATTATTCCAATTCTTTCTACTGGCATCAAGATGTTACATCTCGAACTAAAGGGAAACCCCTTTACTTCCATATCCATTATATATTAGCTCTTTAATATCTTTAAATCTGGTTTTTGAGATTGCGCTGGTTGAACTTGTTCTCTTGGTTTTACTGATTGATCTAATATTTTCTGGTTTAACTGGTTTGCCTCGGTTCCTACTTTTGTCATTTCTTCATCAAATTGTTTTAATCTGGGAAGCATATCCTGAATTAAATTCAGGATAGCTTTCCCAGTGTGTTTGATGTAATATAACACCGCTTCGGAAGTTGGTTTTTGTGGTTCACTGATTTTTTCCATATTAACCTCCTCGATAAAAATGGAAGATTACTTTGAACCATTCCTTATCAGTTCTATATGGTTTTGGGCGATAATATCAGCCCGATTGTTGAACCGATTGCTTGAGTGGCCCTTGACCCATTGAAATATAACAGACTTGAACTCGGAGGTTTCTTTGTCTATTCTTTTCCATAAGTCAATATTTGCGACCTGTCCTCCACTGGACTTTCGCCATCCATTGGATTTCCAAGTTTCAAAGTAATCATTCCAATTATCACAGACATATTTTGAATCGGTTAGTATGGTACAACTGGTTTCACTGGTTAACTGGTTCTTTTTGGTTAGGTACTGATTCAACTTGTTCAATCCCGCTGCTACAGCGGTAAGTTCCATGCAGTTGTTTGTTGTCCCTCGTAAATGTCCCCCGCCCTCAATAGTATCTTGTTCTGGCGTTACAATAACATAACCGTAACCGCCAGGACAATTTTTTGAAGCATCATTACCGGAACAGCCACCGTCAGTATATATCAGATACATGGTTTATCCCTTACTTAACAAAGATCAGGTAGGATTATTGTCAAGCAGCTGCTCTCCCGAACTTTCTTTCTTCGAATTCTTTGAGCATCATCATATACTTTTCGCCCTTTTTCCTGTCTACGCTCATAAGATAGGAAGCGAATCCTTTCAGTTTTCTTATCTCTCCCTTTGTGGTCTTGGCTGCATTTTTGAATTTTGATGTCGCATTAAAAACTGCAGCCCTGAAATTATTTACTACTTTTTTCGGTAGAGATGTTTTTTCATTGACAACAATCCCGCATACTTTAAGTCTGCCGGCATGTGATTTCCAATTTGTTTTATCCTTATTAGGAATAAAACCATAAGCCCACAATAACCTATATACTTTTGTCTGTATTAATTTCCTCAATTGCCACTTATCATGGGTTTTTGAAGAAAAACACAAATCATCAGCATATCGAGTATAAATGATGTCATTGGCTTGACAATATTCTACCATTGACTCATCAAATCCTCTAAGAACTATGTTCGCTATAATGGGAGATGTTGGAAATCCCTGAGCGGTAAATCCATTATAAATACAGAGTTTGATCACTCTTGTAAGCAGAGATTGATATCCAGTTTTTTCGCAATAATCAGGAATGTGAACAGCTTTGATCTCTTCACATTTATGAGGAAAGTTCTTGTTCTTATTATGATATAAAGACGGATGGCATTTTCCTTCCAGCATATATTCATAATACCTGCAATAACGGCAGATATTTTTATTGCCAAATAGGCAATTCTTTAAATGTTTTTCGGAAATACTGTCAAAAAAACTCTTTATATCAATTTTTCCAAGACTTTTTGCGCCTACATGTTTTTTAGCATTGGTTACAATGCCACGTTTGATGATAAAACCGTGAACAGCTTCGTTAGGTTTGTACCTTCTGAATATTCTCCAATACACAGCCTTCTGAAGATATTTAAGAGTACCGTCGGGAGCCAGTACCTTTCTCACGGAACCATCTTTTTTAGGTATTTCAATCTTCCTTACATGCATTGGCAGATCATTAATAATCGTATCAACTTTTTCAAGTGGTTGACCAAAAATATCTGACAATTTAAAGTTACTGTAAGGAGTTGGTGGTTTAACAGCTTTTTCAGCTGTGGCTTGGTTCTGCTGGTCCACTGGTTTCCTCCTGTGTTTTTACTTTCTCCCTGGCTTCATCGATATTTTGAGCCGCACCTGTTTTTATAAGATCTTCGGCTTTTTTCTCAAATTTGTCATCTGCCTTATCAACACCGTATTTTTCCATACCCTCCTCTTTATAGTTATTTGTGATTTTGGAAAAATCATCAATGAAGGATTCGATGCTATCTTCTTTAATAAATCCTCCACCGACATTATAATGGCCACCACCTTTAACATAATCAAGGTTGGCCAGGAACCTTCCAATATGGAGATCATTCTTTTCAGAATGCCAACGATTGAAGGCGACCTGCAGATGCCATCTTTTATTCCATACTGAAGATATTCTGATGTTATACTTAACATCAGGCCTTATGAAAGCTTCGGAATATCTGGGAAACTGACCTGTCCTTCTTTGACGAATAACGGAAATCTTATTATAGACTTCCATATTCTGCTTTGCTTTCATAACATCGCCACGAAGATCATCAATGACGGATGCGTCGAGATTTAATATGGCGATTGTTTCATCAAGATCAAATTCTGTATTTACCAGGACTTCGACAATTCTGTTAAAAATCATGTCGTTGGGCTGTATTCTTTCAAGATACGCCCTTATAATCATGATAGGACTTGCATTGGTAAAAACAAAATTAACATCCTGATAAAGTGCCGCATCAATCATATTGATGCTTTTAACCAATTCAGGAAGAAGGATGTTTGTATTGCATTCTGCCCTATTTTTCTTTAAATAGTTAAAAAGAAGTTGGAATGCTGAATATGCCGCTGGATCATAAATAGTTTCATCATTGATTACCGGCTTATGCCCAAGATCTTTATTGGGATGATGGTCTACCCAAAATGTGGATTGTCTGTGATCTTCAAAGTCGAAAATTGATAATGTATCATTCTCCCCAAGATTGAGTTTTGTGACAAGTTCGTTAAATTTTTCTCCTCTGGAATAAGACATCACAGGATAAAGGCGATAATTGATTTTGTTATTGATTATGTACTTTAAATACAAGGCGGCACAACAAATCCCGTCTACATCAGCGTGATACACGACATGATGGCTCATGGTTCCTCCGGTTTGTTTTAAGTAAAAAAAGGCAGGTAGGGGTAGGTAAAAAGATAATTAAATCTTTCAATATTGTTATTACAGGAATGATATTAAAATAACAATATCGAAATAACAAATAACTACATTATAGTTATGTCATATAATCATTAAAAATAACAGAGGATTATTTAGATCCGACTTCTTGAAGAGCTTTAAGAAATTGATTATTTAAAGCAGATTTTTGATTGGATAACATCTGAAGATATTCATCAGTACCTTTATCTCGATGTTTGAAGATAAAACCATGTTTTCGTGGTTGAGCGACAAAGTTCTGTACCTCAACCTTTCTCTCTTCTTCTGGCAAATCAGTATGTGATTTATATCGAACAACCCTACCCTTTACCTGTTCAAGCTGAGGATTGTTCCAATGAGGTTCCATAACTTGCATTAATTTAGTGCCTCTTAAATCTAGCCCTTCTCCACCAGCTCCAGATATCAACAGTTGTTTTATTTTACCCGTATTATAATTTTTGATAATTTGATGTCTTTGTCCTATAGGAGTTTTTCCAGTAAATTCAGCATAAGGAACTTTATTTTTTTCTAATAATGATCCAAGAGGCTTAATACCATGCCCGAGATAATTAGAATATGTAACCCCTTTATAATTTTTATCTGATTTAAGTTTATTTGCTATTTCACTATATGCCCTCGTGATCTTTGGAGCATCTTTTATATCAGCAGAAAGATTGTATTCTCCAGGATAGTTTGAAATTTGTCTTGTAGCAGTTAAAAAAGCATTCATTTCTTTTGATTCAGATTTTGATGGCGCAATACCATGTCCTATTTTATATGCAAAAGAAGGATGTCCCTTTAAGGCCATCTTATAAGCGGCTTCTTGTTTAGGAGACATCTCAACATCAATTTCTTTTTCTTCTACTTTTGGATAATCTTTTGTTGGAGGTTTATAATAATCAACTTTTCCTTTAAAACCTTCTTTAATTTCGTTAATATTTTTTGCTACTTGAACTTCACCAGGTTTGATTCCTCTAAATACTCTTGCAAAAATATTAGGATTAATTTTTTTAGTTGTTATATATCTTTGATTAAATAGTTTTTCATCTCTTGGAGCTTTCATATTTAAACCCCTCATAATTGGAATTAATTCACTTGGCCTATTTCGAAGAGGGGTTCCAGTAAGAAATAATGTTTTATCACCTTTAAGTTGATCTGGAAGATGTGACCTTTGACTATCCATCCTGCCCATTCTATGAGCTTCATCAAATACCAACATTCTTCCTTTTGCGGATTCAGGGGGTTTATTGTATGAATATGCAGTGACTGGTTCATTAATTTTATGTTTAGCTTTTTCTTTTGCAAAATTAAATTTTAACGATGCGGGACCGACGACTGTAAGGGGTTTATTAAATGCTTTGCCGGCAGCTAATGCTGTAAGAGTTTTACCAGAACCTAATCCGTGATAAACCAAAAGAGCATCTTGATTTTGTAATTTTTCACTTACTCTTTTTTGATGTTCTTGCAATTCGTAAGCAAATTTTATAAGAACATTATGATTTATCATAATTTAATAAGAGTAATAAGGGCGTGAAGTATCTTTTTTCTTTGTTGATATCATTTTTTTTGCAAGAGAAAGTCCCACAGCTGTAGTACCTAATGCCATTTTTGATTTACTAAGATTTTCTCCAAAACTGCTTATTTCACGGTCTATAGACATATTGGGGGATTGTTTTTTAACATAAGCTGTTTTTAAATCTGACAAAGCGTTTCCAAGGTTTTTATAAGATCCAGCAATATAAGAAGGAGATAATTTTTCTTTAGCTTTATTAATGGCGGCCAATGATAAATCCCCACCAACTCTTAACCCAGCAACAATTTTTGTGCTGAGTGGTACTGTTGCTATTTTTGCAAGTTCATCTCGAAAGGCATATTCAGAAATTTTCATCATTCTATCTTGAGGTTGTGGAGTATTTCTTAATAAATTCATTATATACATTGAATCTGGGTCTTGATACGATGCCTCATGTAATTTTTTTAAAATTCCAAGTTGCCCTCTCTGATGTCCTGCTTTATATCCTAAATATCCTGACCCTCCACTAAGCCCAGCCAATCCTAAGCCAATAGCTAATCGTTTTAAAGTTTGAGCCTTGGGAAGTTTGAAATCTGAAATTTTTTCAAGATTTTCACTAATACCACCTATTAACTTTGTCTTACCTTTTTTCTGTCCTGCCTTATATCCTAAATGAGCTGAACCAGCAGCAATACCGGCAGCGCCAAGGCCCATAGCTGTTCTTTTAAGAAATGTTTTATTAATATCTACCTTCATTATTCCTCCTGGTGGTATTTGAATAGTCCTATCTAATTATAATATAAATTATTAGAGTTGCCAACTCAAAGTTTTGGATGATATAATATTTTATAGTATATTTGGTGTAGAGGCACTCTTTGATGTCAAAAATACCATTTGAGCGTTTTATCATTACTTTTCTGATTTTGGGAAAAGATGTGGCATTTATTGTGTCTAAACTAAAAGAATTTCATTATCATATTGATCCAAATGAAGTTAGCGAACTTTTTGAGAATTTAAAACAAACAATATCGCCGAATTTAAAACTTAAACTTGATACGCAAACCCCATGGTCATTATCCGATGAACAAGATCAACAATGGCTTAAGCAATTAGGCATATTTGAATATTATGATTATTTAATTAGAAGAACCGCAAACATTACTGGCGACCCGCCTCCTTACTTTAAATGGTTTCGAGAAAGTCTTTGGATTCACGCCCATGAAGATGTGATGTCTATTATCAATATTTTTATATTTAATAAAGAACCGCTTGAATCAATATCTGATATTATTTCATTCAGATATAAAAAGAAAATTGGTATTGAAGCATTAGAGTGCCATAAAAAAATATATTGGGATTGTGATATTATATCTGCCAAAGAAGCCTTATATCATTGTATACCATTTCGTAAAAACGCCCTTATTGTCAGAAATATAAAATTTGCCAATATTACAACAATTGTTAAATTAAATGAAGAAGAAGATGATGGTTCAGATACATCTTTTGTTTTCCATGATAGTAATTACATTAAGTGGAAAATAGGTTATAAAAAACTTACGGTTCCTGGAACTAAAGATTTTCTCGAACAAGTAAAACAAGATAGTTATTTCAAATACTATGAATCAATGATGATGTCTCAAAGTGTAGAAGTAGAAGAAGAAGCTGGTAATAATGATTTTGGACCATTTGATAAACGAGTAGTTAAAAGAAGGAATGTTGAAGAACAAAAGGCAAGAGCTGCCAAACACTGGTTAGAATTATATCTTAAGGCCAATGAATCAATGCCAGAAGGTGAGAAAAAAGGTGAAATAAATTTCTTTGAAAAAATGTCTCAGTTGTCATTGCAATTTGATGACGAAAAAATAATGACAATAGATGAGCTGCCTGATGTTCTTAAGGATATTAGTGGTGATAGGTAAATATGGCATTAACCCCTGTCGATCTTGCTTGTGGTCTATTTTATATCGATGGTGCTCCATTACAAATGCCCAAAGAGTCCATGAAGCATTTGTGGCCAATTTATAATAAACCATCCAGTTCTTTACTTCTTAAATTTGGAAGACAAACTCATAAAAGTACCACCATCAGCAATCATATAGTTTTACCATGTGCCAAGTATGATAATTATCATGTGCTATATGTAGCTCCCACTGGTAATCAGGTTTCTGTTTTCTCTACTGATAAATTAAACTCCAGTCTTCGTGGTTCCCCTGTTATTAAGGCAAATTATTTAAATCCTCAAACTAAAGATCAAGTTTATTATAAAGAATTATGTAATGAAAGTAAAATCTATTTACGTTCTGCATTCCACTCTGCGGATAGTTCTCGCGGTATATCAGCTGACGAGGTATGTATAGATGAATTACAAGATGTATTATCAGATCATGTTCCTATTTTACAACAAACAATGTCTCACTCTTTAGCTAAATGGAAAGAGATGTCTAAACGGGTTTCAAATTTACCAAGTCATTTATTTAATCATAAAATTTATGCAGGAACTCCTAAGACTGTTGAAAATACTCTTGAGAGATACTGGGCTAATTCAACTCAAAATGAATGGATTATTAAATGTCTTCATTGTAATAAGTATAATTATATCAATGAATATAACGTAGGAGAAACTTGTTTAATATGCAATAAATGCGATAAACCGATATTTTATGAAGATGGCCAATGGATAGCGATGAATCCTAAGGGATTTATTGAAGGATATAGATTACCTCAAATAGTTCTTAATTGGATTAATGATAGGACCGATCCTAAAGCTTGGAGAATACAGGTAATTGAAACAAGGAAGTCATATTCATCCGAAAAATTCTTTAATGAAGTTTTAGCGCTTCCATATGCCAATGCTAAAAACCCATTGAACCCAGATGATATTCATAGAGTCTGTAAAGATTATAATATGGTCGATACTCCCGAAAGTTCTAAATATATAGAAAATGCTTCAACAGTTTTTGCAGGTATTGATTGGGGTCATGGGGATACAACTACAGGAACATCTTTTTCAATGTTAGCAATTGGTGCATATATACAAAATAGATTTAAACTTTTATTCATAAAAAAATATATTGGCAAAATGTCTGACGCTTTATTACAAATAGATGATATGTATGCATTGATAAAAAGATACGGAGTTTCTTTTACAATGGCTGATTGGGGAGATGGTAGAACATCAAATGCTGTATTAGTTAAAAAATTAAGTCCTAGAAATTTTGCCGAAGTATACGAACATGGTACTCAAGCTAAAAAAATTAAATGGGATCCAACAAAGGGTATTTATGTTATTAATAGAACTCAAGTAATGACCGATATGTTTATGGAGATTAAAGAAGATAAAGTTGATTTTTTTAACTATGAACAATTTGATCCTTTTAGAATTGATTTTCTCAATATCTATTCTGAATATTCTGAGCAAACAAGAATGACAAGATATGATCATGTTGGAGCTGATGATGCTTTTCACGCTTATATGTTTTGTCGTTTAGCAGGTATGTTAATTAATGGAGAATTAAATAAGTATCTTGTTGGTGGTGAAAATACGTCTGATAATGACGAAGAAACTGCTATAGCATTACAATAGCTAAAAAAAAGGACCACCCCTGGTGGAGAGGTGATCCCATGAGCGCTTCACTCCCGATATTTTGGAAGCCGAGTGTCCTTTAGGCCCCTTTGTGCTCTTCCGCAGCGGGTTCCTGTTTCGCCTGGGCCGGTCTGGCCTGGGCGGTTTTGGGCATGTTTTTCTCGATGGCAATGCCAACGCCAACACCGGCACTGAAGCATATCGTGCAAAGCACGACGGTTGTAATAACGGGATGTCCGAACATAAATGTGACTCCTTATTTTTGACGTGAAAGTCTTATATGACTGTCCAGCCACCACCAGACAGCCACATACTAAGCATTATTGCCCAGTACATTATAGTTATACCACATAATGGGTAAAAATAACAATTGAGCAGGAAAGGGTAAGGAAAGGGTAGACAACCAAGACCTACCCCTCCCTATTCTCACCCGCCTCAGTCTGATTCTGTCAATATATTGATGATTATTAACATAATCAGACTGGCACCGATGATAAAAAAGCCTCTTATAATCGTTTTCATAAAATCCTCCATAGACAAGTGATTAAAATGTCCTTAATTGTTATACCATATAACCGTTATAAATAACTTATATTATAAAAAAGGGAGGATTTTATGCCATTTAAAAATAAAGCCCAGATGAGAGCTTGTTTTGCGAAGAAAAATGCCGGTACAGCTGGTAGTTGGAACTGTGAAGAGTGGGCTAAACATACTCCAAATCCAAAATCCCTACCCGAACATTCCAAAAAAGCATTTGATATCAATTTTATACAATCTCCAGAGTTCGTAAAAATAGCAAAAAAACTATTTAACCCTGATAAAGCTCCACCCGTACCAGAAGTAGAGTTGGAATCAAGACAGACTGCTCCATTAGTCCAGGATGTTATATCTAAAAGAGTGGCTAAAAGAGAAAAAGCATCAAAAATGCCTATGCAAAAACAGGCGTCAATGGGTTGGGAATTGGGTGTTACTATTGTTAATTGGGCAAAATAAGACCTGATGGTGTAGTTTTGTGTGTTTGCTGATATGCAGGTCTATTTATATCAAGTTTTGATTGAATTATCATACTATCTTCACCTTTATGCGCTAATCCGGCATCATTAACGATCTCTTGAACTGTTTTTTCAAACAGTTCTTCGTATTTTTCAACTGACATTTGTATCATTTCAAGAGAAGCTTTTCTGAACTCACTAATGAGATTGCGTTTTATCTCGACCAAGGCGTCATATGGAAGGCGATCAGGAGTTTTGCTTTTTTTAATAGCTATTTCGAACATTTTTGCAACATAAATTTTAAAAATATCTTCCAAAAGCTCTTTTTTGTTGAGTTTTGGATCAGCATTGTTGATAGAATTTTCAAGATCTGTTTGGAAATTGTATTCTGTTGACATTGAGCCACCCCTGGTTAATGTGTATTAATAATATAGCATATAAGATTTTGTCTTTCAACTAATTATTTGATAAAAAACATCATTTTAATTATATTCTAAATAGGTCTTCCTTATTTAATTAAAACATATTATAATTTATATATATTATGATACAAAAATTCCTACCTTACTTTAAGCAAGAAATCATAAAAATCGCAATGAGTCCTAGCGTTGTAAAGCCATCTCTTAATGCTATATTAAGAAAACCTGGTTTAAAAGGTGTTTCAATTGGTGGAAAAATAAGAAATTCTATAGTAAATCGAATTAGTAAAGTTGAAGCTCCTGTAGGCGTTGTGTAAATAAAAGGAAAAATATGCATATTAAAATAGCTTCATTACAATCATTCAATACTGAGATGATTAAAATAGCGCTTCCAGTCCCCGCTCCTGCAGAACATGCAGTAGCTTCAATGATATCTCCTATAGCACATACCCTTGCTGGAAAAAGTAGTTATATGGGAGCACCATCAATTCAGGGTGGAGTGATGAGGGGGCTTTCAAAATTTCAAAAAGGCGCTGAAAATGTATTTTTTGGCAAAAATCCAGTAATGAGGCCTGGAACGCAAAAACCCCTTATGAATCTTAAAACAGGACAACCACTTTTAGAACCAACTATTGAAAGAAAATCTATCGGGAAAACAGGTTGGGCTGCCGACTCTCAAAAAGTACTTAATGCTGAGAAAGATACTCCACTAAAACCAGGAGTTAAAAGAATTGAGGCATCAAAACGTGCTGCTACTCCAATTACAGATCCAAATACTGGTCATCCTATAGCGACCCCACAAAAAGGACAAGTAGTGATGAGTCCCAATTCTGGAAAGCCACAATATCGTCAAGGATGGCGCACTGCCGGTAATGTAGCTAAAGGCGCGGCAGGTGGAGTGGCGTTAGGCGCAGGAATTCTTGGAGCTGGAACTGTTTGGGGAGGACTCACAATGGATCCTGCGATGAATGCATCATTTTCTGGAGAGGGCCCCTCTTCTCAAGGGCCTATGTTTGGATAATAAATGTCTGATTTAGCAGATAAAATTAAAGAAGCTGCACATTTGGTATCCGAAGATTACCTGCTTAATCATATTAGTATGAATGATTCTATTTTTTTAAGATCAAGTAATGAAGGTTTTAATTCTGAAATAGTAAAAAGAATATGTGAATTAGCAAATCAAAATGTTTATCTTTCATTGTTTAATGATCCTTCTATCAATAAAGCTAACATTCAATTTGAATTAGCAGATTATAGTCAAATATCAGATAAACTTCAAAAAAGTGAGAATGACATGAAAGAATATAAGCTTGTTCCGAAAGGATTCAAAACGCAGTTAGCTTTTGATAGAGCTAAAAAAGAAGCGCTGAGTCAAGTTGACTTTCAGCAAAAGAAATTAGCATCACTAGATGAGTTGCAATATGGAAAACATAAATTTGAGGCTTTATTAAATAGTCTTGAAACTATCAAAGTCGCCTCTGAAGATGATGCTAAAGAGGCCTTTGGAAGATTATTTAATGATTCTAAACTTCTTGTTGCTCAAGGTGACTCAATTGCTGATATGGCTAAGATAGCTATGCGGCATGTAAAAGATTCTGGTTTTGAAATGATTAAAATCGCAAGAGCTTATGATCTTATTTCAACTGAATTAAAAAATAATGGATATACTGTAAATGAAGAATTAACTAAAATGTCATCTCTTGCAATTAATAAAGAGTCTAAACTTTTAGAACCATCAATGGATTATATAGTTGGTATTGAAAAAGTTGCTGCATTACACGAGATGTGTAAAAATGTTAAAGCAACAATTGACATGTTTGATCAAGCAATTGAAAAAACTGCAGCAATTCCTAAAGTTGTTACAAAATTGCCTCAGCAAATTAAAGATTATGGTAAATATATTGTAACTCATAAAAAAGATATTCTTACTAATCAGGGAATTGGACTTGGGCTTGATGTAGCAGCTGGTGGCCTTGCTGGTCATGCAGCCGCTCAGCATCACAATAAGAAATAGCAATTCTAATGAATATCGCTCATATATTAACAAAACCATTATTAGCAATTACTCCTGATAAAGAAATAGGATATGGTCCATGGCATCAATTAGGTCTTGGAGCGTTTTTGGGAGGTGCTCCTGTTGGAGCTGCTGCATTAATGAAAAGGCCTTTAAAATCAGCTATCCCTACATCTATAGCTGGGTTAGCACTTGGGATTAGTGCATTGCCACTGCACAATGCTCTTGTAAAATATAAACAGGAACAAAAATTAAAAGAATTTGAAAATGAATTAACGCAGCATTTCTTCCCAGAATCAGATCCTGGAATTCATGTAAAAAATATTTTTCATACAATGTCTAATATTAAAGCTTCTATACCAAAAGGTTTTTCAAAAGAAGCAAAGTTAATAAATAAAGTTTTAGACAAAGCTACTGAATTTGCTGGAAAAAGTACTTGGAGCGGCGCTAAAGCAATAACAAGATCACTTTTTCCTTTAGAAAAAAACGCTCCTCTTGGAGAAAAGATATTAGGTGGAGCAGTAAAGGGAACAGCAATTGGTGCGGCAGGATATGGAACATATAAAGGTATAGATTATCTTAAGAAAAAACAACCATATAATTATACTACCATGTTAAGAAATAATATTTTACATGGAAAAATTCAACCATCTGAATTAAATAGCAATGAATTACAAGAAGTAAAAAGATTAGGTATGAAATGAATATTCAAGATATTAAATCATTTTCAAATGAATTAAGAAAAATAGCTGGTATTGGTAAAATTATTGGAGGAGTAATAGGAGGGGGTTTTGCCGGCTTATCTGTATTAGGCGCTCATAATGCCGGTAAACAAAGTGCTATGAAATTGGGAAGAGGAAATGCCCCATTACCAATTCAACCTTCTCAAAATATTTTACGAAAAAATCCTTTAGATAAAGGTATAGGAACAAGTGAAAATATTGGCAGTTTTTAGATATATTAAAAGGAGTATTTATGTTAATTAAAGAAGCTGTACAAAGTTTATATGATAAGAAACAAATTACAGAGCAGGAGTATAAACTTTTAAATGACAATCTTCCAGAATTAGAAAAAACAGCCGGTGTGACAATTCATATTCCTGATGCCGAAGCACTACTAGGTGGACTAATAGATGCGGATGGTAGTGCCCCACATCTTATGAAAAGTATTTGGGAAATTGCTAAACAAATTGCCGCTGGTGGCGCTGTAGCTACTGGTGGAGTTCTTGCTGGAGTAGAATTAGATAAGTATCTTAAATCAAAGCGTGATATTGAGAATTCTTATAATACTATGAATGAAAAAGTTCCAGCTCTTACTGAATATCCTCAGGATAAAATTAAAGATTATTTTGAAGTTATTAAAACATTTTCTCCACGATCAGCTTCTAATCCTTTAGTTGCCGGTGCTCTTGTTCACAAAATGCTGGAATTTGGTGGAGTAGATCATAAACTTGTTCAAGATCTTGCCAGGATGGAAATGCCACAACAAAGTCTTGTATATGAATATGCAAAATCTGGTCTTGGCGGATTAGCACAACCTCCAAAGTTTGATAAATATGAACATGACCAGTCCTGGAATGATTAAAACAACTTATAAAGCATTTAAAGAAGAACTTTTCCTTGAGAAAAATGCTGATGCATTTAATCTTATTGGGAAACTAGTGTCAAAGGGAGCAAAGGCTGCATGGGAACACCCTAAAACAACGCTAGGTATTATTGGTGGAACTGTTGCGGCTGATATGATTGGAAGATCTTTATTTCCAGCTTTAGTTGTCGCCAATCAAGCCGATCAAACAGTACATCTTGATAGCCAAAATTCTTTATTGAATGATATACTTATGCAGGAACGAATAAGAAATATAAAACCTAGACCTGTTACTCCAATGTACAGGCCAATACAACGTCCTTTAGTTTAATTAATTAAGGAGCAAATATGCCATTACCATTATCTCAAATCGGCGGAGCTGTTAAAAGTTTTGTAAAACCAATTGGTCAAGCTTTTCAGGGATTGGGTGGAGGACAGAAAGCAGCTATTGGTTTAACTGGCGGACTTCTTGCTGGAAAAGCTTTAAGCGGGGGGCAAAGAAATACTACTATTAACAAATTATCATTTGATGAAATTTCTGAGAATGCATTTAAAGATGAACTTCAGAAAATAGCTAAGAAAACTCATCCAGTTTCTAAGAGCCAAGAACGTTGGGCTTTTGCCGCTGAAGAACGCGGGGAACTTCCTAAAGGGAAAGCAGAAAAATGGGCAAAGAGAGCAAAGGGTAAACATCTGCCCGAAAAAACCGCGTCTGATGAAATTACTGATAAAGCTTTCATTGAAGAGTTAAATAAATTGGCATCTGAAAAAGGGTTGAAAAAGCTTATTAAAAAAATTCATAAAACACATCCAGAAGCTTTTGCAGGAATTGGTGCAAAATGATTAACCTTGAAAAAATAGTTCAAGATGCTTTTATAGATGAACTTCAAAAACTTTCTAATGAAGAATCTCAACTTGAGCGAGGCATTGAGGTTGAAAAAGAACATTTGCCTACAGTGAAAAAAATACAGGCTAGTATTAAAGATGGTAAAATTACAATGCCTCATAAAAAGATATATGAATCTATTGCTGAAGATCATTTAAATGAGGAAGATAACCCAAAACGAAAACAGTATTATACATTACTTAAAAAATTTGTAGATCCAAGTTAATAAATATTTTAGAAAATTAAAATGATTAAATATTTTGAATTTGATTCTATTGATGAGTATGGTCAACATATCATACCCATTAATCCCGAATCACCACTTACTAAATTAGCTTCTCCTGGCTATTCTCCAGAGCTTATGAAAGTAATCATAGCTATGAAGAGGGTTCCAGAATATTATTATGTTGTAATCAATGCTCTTGGTTCATATGAGGTTTGGGGAAGCAACCGTAATGGAGATGCCTTTCCTGAAAAAGGATTAAGGCATCTTTCGTTACGGAGTGATATGGGAACGGATCAGGATTATGGATATAAAACTTTTGAATATTATGCAAAATTATTTAAGCATCATGTTAATAAAGATCCTAAAAATTCTTTTGGCGATATCATTTTTTCCCATTGGAATGATAAGCTTAAAAGAGTTGAACTTATAGTTGGTATTGATAGAGTTAAAGGCGGTGATATTATAGCGGCTCTTGAAAATGGTGATAATGTCAGTGTATCAATGGGAGCAAAAGTAAAATTTGATAGATGTAATATTTGTGACAATAAATCCTCTACAAGAGAAGCGTATTGTAAACATTTAAAGAATTATTTAAGAGCCCTTGTCACTGACGATCTTGCGAGACAATGGTCAAGAGAGACTGGAAAACTCATTCTCCCTGGTACAGTTGTTTTTGCTATTAATGATTTTCCAAGATTTTTTGATATTAGCAAGGTATGGATTGGGGCGGATAGAACGTCTTATATATTAGGAAAAGCAGCTTCCAGATGTGCAGTAATATCAGGTATAGATATGGCAGATTCCTTTGGAATTACAGATATAATGATTGATAAATTATCAGCTTTTGGAAAGAAAAGTGAAATAGATAAAGAACTTGGTGGAGATGCTTTAAGTAATGATAAGTCCAAGGACGGTGAAATTGTCGCTATTCCCAAATCTGATGCATTAAAAAAAGCTATTGACGCTACAATGCAAAGAACTATAGCTGAAGAACCAAGAATACCAAATTCTATTCTTGATCCCATTGCTTCCACTTTTCCGCTAAACAATATATTCTCTACTTTATTCGGCCTTGGTATTCATCCTAAGCCAGTAGAAACTCAAAGAATTATTATTATAGCAATTAAACGCCCTGATATAGCAAATTATTTAGATCAAAATAATATGTGTTTTGATAGTCAGGAGCCTGTAGAACAATCCGCAGATATTGATATTAATGATAAATTATTTAATGATGTTATTGCAAGAGCATTAATGCCGTATATTGAAAAAAGAAGTGCCTTTCCTACTTTCTTAGATGCAAGGATGCAAAAAACTCTTGAAAAATATGCTGAGTCAAATGGAATTGAAAGTGTTATTAATAATAATGATTATTGGTTGCAACAAGGTCCTGGAACTGGGTCTCTTATACAAACATCAAAATTACCTGTTGAATTAGCAGCTCTTGGTGGATTAGCGGCTATTTATGCTGGGTTAAAATTAAAAGCTGCCGGATATAGCCCTAAAAGAGTTGCAGAAATTTTCATTAATAAACCATGGCTTCGAAATATAATTGGAGGAGGAGTAATGGTTGAATTAATGAATCGAATGATTGGTAATGCAGCAAGATTAGATCCATATATTACAAGACCAGCCAATGAATATGAAGATATTTTACAAGATACAAATTTTTCTGGTCATATACAAAAATACGCTTCAATGGCTAATGCTTTAGGGCTTGGCATTGGTGCTGGTGCAGTAATACTTCCAAGTGCCTATATGATAAATTCGTATAGTCAAAAATCACTTGTTCCTCCTAAAAGAACTGCCGCTGTTGGGGGAACACTTACTGCATTAGGAACATTAGGATATGATGAAATAAATAAAGCTATTACAAAAGCTAAAAGATATTAAATAATTTATTTTATTCTGTACAAATTATGAGATTAATGATAAAATTTAATAGTAAAAGAAGATAATTTGCTTTTTTTATCTTATAGATATTATATTAATTATGTATATATTTGACAGATAGAACGTTAACCAGTCTGTTTCGTTTCACAATATATGGAGGTTTCAAATGCCTAAGTCATCTTTTGAAGATCACATGAGGATTGTAGAAGGTTCGCACACCAAAACGGCGAGTGCAAAAACAGTTACGCCAAGTCTTCTGGACAAACTTGCAGCTGAGATGGCTGGTGGTGCGGTTGATTCCACCGCAAAAGCTGCAGTTCCAGATCAGTCAACAGTTGCCGAAGCTGCTCCAGCCGTTGTGGCAGCGACAGAAGCTATTGCTGTTCCGCAGACAACTATTGCGGGTGGAAATGAAGCTGAGAAGGAAAAAGGGATGATGCCGGCTCCTTCTAAACCTGCTGTTTTTGTTATCGGTGATGGTGATAAGAAAGTTACTGATGCTCAGAATTTCAGCAAAGAACCAGCTGCCGTTGCTGAGGCGGCAAAAAATACTGGTGGGTCAGAAAAAACATCTTCTGACAAAGAGGCTGAAGAGATTGGCCGTACAATGGCTCATTCTTATGTTACTGAAATGCGCAAAATTGCTGTTGATGAACAGTATGATACGGCTGTTGGAATTCTTAAAGAGGCTGGACTTCTTGATAATTATAAAGTCGATGAATCGCTTGAAAAGAAAGCCTCCGATGAGCCATCCGCCCTTGATAAGATTGCAAACAAGCAGCCTTTGACAAGGGAAGATATGGTAAAAGCAGCTAATGAATATGTTGAATTATCAAAACAGGCTGAAGAGGCGGATGCTTTTGGCCGTCAGAAAGCCCATGAGTATTTTGATTCTCTTGTAAAACAAGCTGCTGAGGAAATGGAATCTGAAGAGGAAAAAGACGAGGAAGAGAAAAAGGGAAAGAAAAAAGCTGAAAAAGAAGAGGGTGAAAAAACAGCCTCTGACGAATCTATTGAAAAAGCAGTTGCAGTTCTTGTAAAAGCTGGAATCGTTCAGGCCTAATTTTTTTACCCATTATCAGGGAAAAGGTTTGGCTAAATGACTCCAACTGTAGAACAGTTGATTAGAGAAGCGGCTGGATTAAATGCTCAAAACATTGAGAAGGCCGCTTCTTCTAAAATTGATAAAACTGAAGCGAAAAAAATTTCGCAAGGATTGATGAAGGTAGCTTCTTTACCATATAAGGAAGCATCTTACAATTCAATCCAAGAAATAATGAAAATTGCGTCGACATCTCTTGATTCTTTACTTAATGAGTTAGAAGAAAGAGATAAAAGAATTAATCAATTAAGTAAAATCGCTGAAGTTAGAGAAGTTATTGATTCAATGATTGATAGGAGGTTGATTGAGTATCCTGGCATTCAAGAAAAAACAGCAGAACTTCTCAAAAAAAGCGATCATGAATTAGAAATTATTAAAGAAGCAATAGCTCTTGGAAGCGTTACTTCAAAAAATATATTCTTCGAAGAGAGCGAAAAAATAGCATCAGAGACTCCTGCAAAACGCGGCATATTCGATGGAGTCGAAGGTTTAGCTTAATTAAAAAGGAGAATTACTATGTTAGATATTCGAACCCCCTTAAGCAGGGTTGTTAGGGTAACAAGAAAGATTGATATAGGCAATTTAGTTGCGGTTCCTGGCGTTTGGGTTGGTATTGATAATGATGGAAAAGCCTATAATGTCGTAACCCCGACAGTTCCTGCCGTTTGCAAACTTGTTATTGGTTATGCTTCTGCTAATATGTATGAAAGTAATGATGTAAAGGTTGGAAGAATTACGACTCTTGAAAGTATCGGTTGTAGATTTGGTGTTGATTCCGATGGTTTCAGTGAAGTTGCTGCTGCTGGTAATTATCTTTCTGTTGATGCTTCGTCAACACCAAAAGCTGGAAAGCTTAAAGTTGCTGACTCTGGTGAAACAATTGTTGCTGTCGCGGAAGGATATGATGGAGCAACAGGAATTTTGACTTTTACAATCTGTTGCCCAAGTATCATGCCTTAATATTGAATTATTTAATGTTAACATTAAAATAGGAGAGAACCATGTTAGATATCAAAACCCCGCTTAGCAAATGCACTCGCGTTTCCAGGAAAATTTTTGATCTTTCTACGTTTACCGCTCTTCCTGGAATATGGCTCAAAGTAAATAATGATGGTTCCGTACAGAATGTCGGAACAAGTTCAAATCCTGCAGTAGCGAAACTCTGCATTGGAAGTTGCACTGACAATATCTATGAGAGTCATGATGTTGAAGTTGGTAGGATTACAACTCTTGAAACTATCGGCGTCAGATATGCTGTTGATGCTGATGGTTATAATGGTGCCACTTTCTATCCTGGTGAATATCTTGCTGTTGATTCTGCTTCTACTTTTGAGGGGAAGCTTTCAATGGCAGCGAATGGCGAGACAGTTGTTGCAGTTGTTGAGGGTTGGGATGGAATTAATGGTCTTCTGACCGTTATCACAGTTGATCCATCCATTATGCCGTCGGTAACGCAGACGACTACCACTACAACGACGACAACGACAACTACAACGCCGGCTCCATAATAAAAAAGAAGGAGTGATAAATGTTAAATATTTTAACATTGCTAAATAAAACCGTTAGGGTCACAAGACAAGTGAATCTTAGTGGTTTTACAATTGAACCTGGAATGTGGGTTCAAGTTGACAATGACGGCGTTGTCTCCAATATTACGACTGGAACCGCTCCTGCAACTGCAAAATTATGTATTACTCCAGTTACTGGAAATACATATGAAAGTCATGATGTCAAAGTCGGTCATATTACGACGATGGAAACAATTGGTTGCAGATATGAAGTGAGTAATGTTGGTTTTACTGGCGGATATTTAAGCAAAGGTGCTTATCTTACAGTTGATACTACTGCTGGGAATAAAGGAAAATTGAGATATGCTCTTGGTGGAGAACGTGTAGTTGCTGTTGTGGAAAAATATGATTCTGGTGCTGGACTTTTAACTTGTATGATTGTTTCCCCTATTCTTAAGGGAGCGCAATCAAGTCCGTCAGCATCTGAAAGTCCATCAGCTTCTACCAGTCCTAGTAGTTCAACAAGCGCCTCTGTAAGTCCGTCAGCATCTACTAGCCCTAGCAGTTCAGCTAGTGCGTCTGTCAGTCCGTCGGCGTCTACAAGTCCAAGTAGTTCAACTAGTGCTTCTGTCAGTCCGTCGGCGTCTAAAAGTCCTAGCAGTTCAGCAAGTAGGTCTATAAGTCCGTCGGGTTCTGTAAGTCCTAGTGCAAGTGCATCGTAAGGTTTATGGGGTTGAGCCTTAATCAACCCCAAGTATTATAACTGTTACTAAACTTATTCAAATTATTCAAGGAGTCTTATTATGATTAACGACATCAGTGTAACCCAGTTTAACGAGTCCTTCCTTGAAAAGGTTGCGACAGTTGCTGGTCAAGCTGAACTCCAAGAGTCTGGTCGTCAGTATGTGAAGACAGAACTCATGGAAGCAGCGTTTTCAAGGGCTATTATTCCACAGGAGCCGATCACAACGGCAGATTGTCAGCGTAACGTCAAAGACAATTCTCTGTATATCATCAGGGATATCGAACCTACAGCATATGCTGTTGGTGTAGATAATCTTGGTGAGCCGGACGGCCAGTATGTAAAGGGCGAAAGGTATATCATACCTATCGTCAATTTCGTGACAAAGCGTTTCCAGATTACGGTTGAAGACCTCAGGGCTTATCAGTATAAGATCACGAAGAGGATCGAAGATAAGTCAGTTCCTGTTCTTGAGAAGTTGGAAGATAAGTTCTTCCTCCGCCTTATGGGTGCTGCTCTCAGCATTTCCAAAAAAGGCGTAAAGTATACTGGTTCGCCAACAGTTGATCTTTATATTGCGCACGGCGATATGGTCAAACTGAAGAATACATTGGCTTCTGGTATCAATGCCAATGATCCAAAGCGCAAAGAGGTTGCCTGTGTTCTGATGTGTCAGGAAGTATGGGAAACTGTTGTTGTTCTGCCAAACGTCGGTGATGACTTTGGTAAGGACCGTGTGCTGAATGGCATCACGTCGGATACTCTCCATGGAACGAAAGTGGTTCGCACGATCAAGAGTGATATCCTTCCTATGGGTCATCTCTGGGCGTTTACGAATCCTGATTTCCTTGGTCACAACTTCGCATTAGGCGATCCTTCTTTTGAGATCAAGTCGACTTTCGGTCTCATTGAATGGCAGACAAAGGAATCTATTGGTATGGGTATCGGTAATGCGATGTCTTCGACGCTTCTGACTCTTAAGGGCTCGAAGGCTCCTGGAACATCGACGAATCTTGAGATTTCTGCAGATGGTACAATTGATGCGGATATCTCGACATATTATGCTTCGTTGACGGTGTAAGTCTCCTTTGGTGGATGGTGATGGGAAAGGCCTGGCCTGACAAACGGGCTGGGCCTTTTTAGCTTAAAGGTAAAATGAATGTTATATAAAAATATTTCAGATACTCCAGTTTGGATACTGTGCAATAGCATGAAGACCTTGGTATGTCCTGGGGAAGTTATTAATTTAAGTATTCCTGATATTAATCATTCAGGATCAACAATGAGATTTTTTGAATCTCTTGCTAAACATCAGGTTGTAAAAACAAATGGATGGGATATGGCGGAGAAATTAAAAAAAGATCCCATTGCTCAAAAAATCAATGATGAAAATATGCCTGAATTAACGATAGAAAAAAATTTACTTTCTGATAAAGCTTCAATAAATGAGGGTAAATAATTATGGCTATATTAACTGAAGCTGATTATATTTCTGCTTTAAGAGATTTTATTAAAGATTATGCTGAACTAAATAGACTATTAAAATTTCGTGAAGAAAATAAAGGAAATTTAATAAGTCTATATTTAAATATGGCTTTGGGGTTTTTAAATTCAATTCCTCCATTAATTGCATCTTTTGATTTTTCAACATTTCCAATACCGAGTTTATTACTTCATCAAAGTGCAATAGAGGCCTTAATATCAAATGGAATATGCCAGGCGAGAAATGACCTTACTTATAACAATGGCGGTATTACAGTTAAAATAAGTGATAAAGAACGTTATTTACAGTTTATACAATTATTAACTAGAATAGCTGACAGCGAAATTAATAATTTTAAACAAATGAAAGTTAGCATTAATATTGATAATGCTTGGGGTGGAGTTTCAAGTCCTTACAACACAATACATGGTAATTTGCCTATTAAGCCGAATAGCATCTTATAGTTCAATGACTTACAAAAGGAGTTATGTTTTATGAAAAAAGATGAATTACTTAAAATGGCTAAAGAGAACAAGGAAGTTGCTGACGCTATCATTTTTCTCACAAAATCAGCTCAAGCTGCAACAAATTTTGATGAATCAGTTCCAGCGGTTGGTGGTGCTGCTGAGCAACAGGGCACTGGCGCTGCCCCAATAGGACAGGCAGCCCCAGTACAGGCTCCTGCCGGCGCTGCAGCCGTCCCAGCTGACCAACAGGCACTTCAAATGGCTGGTGGTGGACAACCGGCTGTCGACCCCGCTGCAGAAGGTGCTAAGGCCGCTCAGGCTTTCCTAGCCCCTGCATTTCAGGCAGCTGCTCAAGGTGACGCTAACGCACAGCAAACTATTGCTTTGGCGGCTGGACAGATTGCCAGGGGTGTTGCGGAGGCTGCTAATGAAGCTTCTGGTGGAGGTGGAGGTCAAATACCGCCTGAAGCAGCTGCGGGTGCTCCAGGCGCTCCAGCAGCCCCAGCAGTACCAGCAACACCTGAATCTCAGGTTGCTGATCAAATAGTAGCTTCTCCTGTTCAGGCTAAAGCAAATGCTACTCCAGAAGGTGAGCAGGGCGCAGAAGAGCAAAAAGCTGAAGGAGAAGGTGATGGAGCTGCTGAAGCAAAAGATAAAGATAAAAAAGAAAAAGACAAAAAGAAACCACCATTTGAAAAGAAATCAGAATTAATGTTCAGCGCTGACACTGTTCGTGGATTAATTCAACTGTCAAAGGCTGGAATTATTTAATTCTGTTCTTTATTTTGTCTTAAACAAAGGGCGGAAACAACCGCCCTTTTTTAATATAATGGTTGGGTAATTATGTAAATTTAGCTATATTTTATATGATGGAGATAAATTTTATAATTACGTGTTTTAATAAAGAGCAATATTGGCCTTATCTGCGTACTATATTAAATTCATATATAAAGATCCAACCTCATATCGCATATTGTTACAATGGAAAAAATGAAAAAGAAATATGTGATTTTAAATGTGAAAATAGAGGACAATCTCCAGGCGATGCTGACTTAATTATTGGAGGATATAGATTATTAAAGAATAATGGTATTAAAAAATGGATAAAATTAAGTGTTGATAGTTGGTTATTAAATGAAGATATAATATTAGATATATTTAATAATATGGAAAAAAAAAATATGTGGTATGGTGGGGCTACATGGGTTCATTCTAACCATATGGCAACAGATATAATTTTTGCAACTACTGAATTATTAGAAGAATTTTGCAATTCAATGAAAGAATTTAATAAGAATATCAACATGCCACTTGAACAACACATGTATAAAATAGTAACAAAAAGAAAATATTATTTAATTCCAGGAAGGCATCCCGTTCCCTATGGATCAGAAGGAACACGACATATTGCTAACTCTCTTGGATGGACAATGCAGCATAAATTAGAAGATAATATCGCCTTTATGAATAACTATCATCAATGACCTTAACATTAAGGATACTTTCATGAGACTTACTATTGGAATGCCGGCTTATAAAAATTTTACTGAAGTCTGGTTCACAGTTCAGTCTTTACGACTTTATCAAGATTTAACAGATTGTGAGATTTTAATCGTTGATAATTTTGGCGATAAAGATTTAGAAAACTTTGCAAAAAATGATGGAAATGGAATAGTACGTTATGAGAAATTTACTAATATCGTAGGTACAAGTGAGGTAAGAAATAAAGTATTTGATTTTGCAAAAGGTGAAATGGTGTTATGTATGGATTCTCATGTCATGCTTAAGCCTGGTGCATTAAAAAATATTCCAGTAACAGATAATTTAATTCATGGTCCCTTATTATATGATAACACCAAAGGTTATACCTGCGAATGGAAACCAATATGGCGTGATCATATGTGGGGAATATGGGGTGATTATCTCAATAAACTTCCCGAACAGCCATTTGAAATATGGGGGGCTGGTCTTGGAATATTCTTAGCAAAGAAAAATTCATGGCTTCGTTTTAATGAAAATTTCAGAGGTTTCGGTGGTGAAGAAGGTTACATTCATGAGAAATATCGAAAAGCCGGCAGAAAGGTAATGTGCTATCCCAATCTTGTCTGGATGCATTTATTTAAAAAACCAATACCTTATCCATTAAATATGATTGATAGGGTTAGAAATTATATCATAGGCTTCGAAGAACTTGGTCTTGATACTAAACCAATACAAACTCAATTTGATGCTAAAATGGTAGCAGATGCATATCAATTAATTAAGAGTTCAAAGGTTGTAGTAGAAAAACCTCTCAGTAATAAAATATCCTGCGTAATGACTACCTATCGAAGATTTACCTGTGTAGAACGTTCAATTGCTATGTTCTTAAATCAGGATTATAAGGGTGAATCAGAACTTATTATTTATAATACTGATATTGAACATGCTTTAATTTTGGGAGATAATTTAAAAAATAAGAATATAAAAATATTCAATTGCGCTATTGATTCCGTAACTCATCAACCATATACAAATATCGGCGCTATTCGAAGAGATGCTGTGGCAAAGGCAACTGGTGGATATTATATATGCTGGGATGATGACGATATCTTTCTTCCATGGAATAATAGACAGGGAATGGATGGTATACAAAGGTATAAAACAAAAGCTTTTAAACCAGAACGTTCATTTTTTGCTAGAAAAACAGGAGTTGAACTTGCTAAAAATACAATGGAAGCCAGTGTTATTGTTTCATTGAAAGAAGTAAATTTTGCAATGAAGACTGGCTCAGAACACTTGCTATGGTATACAAGATTAAGAGATATGGGACAATTAAAAGAAAATTCTACTGATTCAGTACCAGGATATTCTTTTAATTGGAGCGATCCTCCACAAGTAGCTGGACATAAACAAAGTGGACAAATTGATAATCCTAATAATTTTGAGAATCATAAATTACAATCTACAGATTTCGCAAAACGACCATTAGAACTTATAAATCTAAACGGTATCTATCAACCATATTATGATTATTTTAAAACACATAAAGATCAATTCAATCCCGAATATTATAATAAGTATGTAGTTCCATATCTTAAATAATGGAGGTAGTTAATGGGCGATTTGACTAATAATATAAGTTATAAAGAATTAAGACCATTCGGAACTCCTGATACATGGAAACCCGCCTTTCCATTACAAGAATTAATGATTAGAAATCTTGCTAAAAATATTCAAATTGTAATAGATAGAGTTGGTGGTCACGTTACTTTTTCAAGTGGAGTAAGAGAAGCGTCTGATTATAATAGATTGGTTAAAGAAGGATATAATCCTTCTCCTAAATCAGATCATTTTTGTGGAAATATTGTTCCAGTTGACCCAATTCAACAGCCAGATAACTATAAACAATTTGGCCCCTTTTATATGTTTGCTGTTGGGGCTGCTGATACAATCCCAACAATAATTATTAATGATTTTTTTAATGCTGCTGTTAATCTTAATAAGATTGGAATAACTAATTTTGGGCAGGTAATACATGAGAAAGACCCTATAAAAAAAACAGAATGGGTTCATCTTTCAAATAATAAAAGTACATTTTTTTCTAAAGATATATGCAATATTGATCCTAAATCGCCATACTTATATACTATAGATGGCGGAAAAAGTTATAATGTATATAATGGATAACTAAAGGAATTTTATGACTGTAAGCATTAGTTCAATACTTGTTAATGGTCAAATGGCGGCTACAGTATTAGTTGGAGAACAAGCAACTATTACTGTCGTAGTTCATAGTAATATAGGTGGAATGCGATATGATTGGTGGAAAGAAAATGAACTAGATGAAAACAGCCCATCTTATTTAGGCGAAGGAGATCATAATGGCAATTACATTATTCCTTCGTGTACATTAGAAAATAATGGAGAATATTGGTGTGAAATTTCAGATACAGATGGGCCAGATGTGTCGAGCAATGTTACACTTCATGTTTTAAGTACTACGACAACAACCAGCACAACGCCGGTTCCTACTACAACTGGACCTACTACCACAACCACGCCGGCACCAACTACGACTACTACGATAGCGCCGTCAACCAGCACGACTCCAGAACCGACAACCACTACTACACCAGCGCCGACTACGACCACAACTACTACTCGCGCTCCCACTGATTATTTAACAGCATATATAGAAATTAATGGGCTTCAATCTATACAGCTCCCATATCAAGCAACTGCTACAATAATAGTTTATACTACTGGTGTGGTTGGTACATTAACTTATGATTTTTATAAATTAACTGATGATTATGATGACCCTATTCAATCAGGCCCAAATAATACATACGTTATAAATTCATGTGGAGAAAATGATGTTGGAGATTATTATTGCATTGTAACAGATGATATGAATTCTACTGATAGAACTGATTGGAAATCTGTATTAGCAGGTTATGTTTATTTATTGGTTTATGGATATCCTACAACTACTACGACAACCACAACGACCTCAACAACTACAACTACTTCTACAAGTACAACAGCGGCTCCTCAACCAGCAGAAGCTACTACGACAAGATATCCGCCTGTTACAACGACAACACTTCCGCCAAGTACATTAACTAGTAAGATTTGTTTTTCTGAATTAGAGGTAATTAAAACTATAGAGAATTCTCATTATCTTGAATGGAATATAATTCCTGATCCAACAATTCCAACTGAAGTAGTTGATGATTACAATTTCAGAATATGGTATAGTAGAAATCCAGAATTTGGATTTGTTGATTTAGGTGTTTTAATCGATGGAGCCATAGGCCCATTATCGTATACACATACAGAAATTCAATATGATTTCAGTCAAGACCATTATTATAAAATTGAATTAATTGCTAAAGCCGATTCTAATGCTTATAAATTTTCTGAAATGCAATTTATAGGAGAAAATTTTAATGGATTACATGATACAATGCGATATGCCGAATCATTATTATATGAATATTATGATGGGGAGCCATCATATATAGTAAAAAAGAAAGTTACAGGAGCACACTGTCCAGAATGTTGGAGTACTTTTAGACAGCAAAGAATTAAGACAGTTTGCAATACTTGTCATGGTAGTGGTTTTGCTGATGGATATTATAGCGCCATTCTTGTACAAATGGCTTATGATGCTGATCCTAAACAATCAAAACTTGAAGAAACATCTGAAGATTTAACAGTAACTCTTCAAGCAAGAATATCAAATTATCCATTAATAAGAAATAAAGATATAATTATAAATAAAGATACAAGAAAACGTTATATAGTTTTAAAAGTAAACGTAACAAAACTACCTAAATTAAGCGAAAATCATCATATATATTCTAAACAAAATTATGTTATAAGTCAAATATTATGGCTTAAAGAATTAAATTCTTCTGATATTCAGTATAATATTAATGTGCCAGGTTTAGAATGAAAACTTTTATTTACGCATTAATAGATCCTAAAAAACAACAAGAATTTCATATTTATATTGGTAAAAGTAATAATCCATATTTAAGATATTATCAACATTTAAAAGATAAAAATCATACATATAAAACTTGTTGGATTAAATCATTATTAATAAACAAATTAGTTCCTGATATTCAAATATTAGAACAGTGTAATGTAAAAGATTGGGAAAATAAAGAAAAATCTTGGATTACTTTTTATAAAAATTGTGGATATATAGTTGTTAATTCTACCGATGGTGGAGAAAGTGGCCCCTTTACTGAAGAACATCGAAAAAAAATTAGTGATAGTAAAAAAGGACAATTACCATGGATTTCTGGAAAACATCATTCAAAAAAATCAAAAATTAAAATGAGTTTATCACACAAAAATCAAACTCCTTATTGGAGGGGTAAACATCTTAGTGAAGTAACAAAAAAGAAATTAAGAGATTTTAATAATGGAAAACATCTCTCTAAAAAAACTAAAAATAAAATTAGAAAAGCTAGATTAGGAAAACATCATAATATAAAATCTATTCAAAAAATGAAAAAAATTAAATTACAATATTGGAAAAATCGTAAATCTAATTAGGAGTTAATAGTATGGTACAGACCAGTGTTATTATTCCTTCAAGGAATGAAATTTTCTTACAAAAAACTATTGATGATATCTTTGAAAAAGCCACAAAAGATATTGAAGTAATAGCAGTCCTTGATGGTTATTGGCCGAATCCCCCATTAAAAGATGTTAAGAATTTAACTCTTATCCATGTTACAGACGCACAAGGAATGAGGCCGGCAATTAATTCTGCTGCTAGAATTGCCAATGGAAAATACTTAATGAAACTTGATGCTCATTGTATGCTTGATAAGGGCTTTGATGAGAAGATGGCCTCCAATTGCGATGTGGATTGGGTTTCAATACCTCGTAGATACAGTTTGGACGGCGAGGCATGGAAGATAGCTGAAACTGGAAGGCCACCCGTTGATGCTCATTATTTAACATATCCTTATTTAAAACCAGAAGAAATCGGTATGCATGGAGATGTATGGAAAGAACGTGCCGCTAAAAATATTGATACTCCGATACTTGATGAGATGTCGTCTCAAGGCTCTTGCTGGTTTATGCATAAAGAATATTTCTGGAAATTCGGAGGAATGACTTGCGAAGGATATGGAAATTTTGTACAGGAAGCTCAGGAAATATGTAATAGAACATGGCTTTCTGGAGGTAGAGTTATATGCAATAAAAACACATGGTATGCCCATCTTCATAAAGGTAAAAAGTATGGCAGAGGATATTATATCTCGAAACAAAAAATGGTTGATGGTGCAATTTTTTCAGCTGATTATTGGATGAATAATAAATGGCCAGGAAGAACTAAAGATATAGAATGGTTAATTGATAAATTCTGGCCTGTTCCAACGTGGCCTGAGAATTGGAAGGAGCTGCGTAAGCCAAAATGATTAATGGAAGTAAAATTGGTATAGTAACTGGTGTTATGAATCGTCTAATTTATCTTTCGCAATCTCTTCCAACATGGGTTAAATTAAAGGAAATCGATAAAATAGTAATAGTTGATTGGAATTCTGAAGAAGATATTATTCCATTAATAAACAGTATAAATGACAGTAGAGTATATGTTGCACGAATTCCTAATCAACAATACTGGGATCCAGGAAGAGTATTTAATATAGGGACAAGATTTTCAGATACAGATTTTGTTTTTATCACTGGTTGTGATATTAAAATAAACTATCCATGTTTTGATTCTATCAAACCGCTTCCAAGTAAAGAATTTTATATAAGATCAGATAAATGGAAGGGGGCCCCTCATAAACTCAGGGGATTATATGGTACATGCATATTTCAAAAGAAAATGTGGATGGAAACTGGTGGATATATAGAAGAAAAAAAATCATATGGATTAGAGGATTCAAATTTTTTTACAAGAGCCCAAGAATTTGGTTATACTCAAATTAAATGTTTAACAGCAAATCAAATAACACACATATCTCATGGATATGATATAAGGCAAAAATATTATAAAGAAAAATATGATAATATTCAAGATGCAGTTCGTTTATCAGAACAACAACTGAATGAAATTGGAAAACATAGAGGAATGAAAATAATGCATGGACTTGTTTATCATAATGGAGCGTGGAGTAACATTCAACCAATTTAAGGGATGCTATCATGGATACTGTAGAAAAAATTTTAGGAAAATATGATAAATTGAATTATTCTGGAGAAATGCCAATACAGCTTTCAATTGATCGTGAAAATTTTTCTGAATTGTTTTGTGAACTTAATCTTAAAATTGGAGCAGAGATAGGTGTTGAACAAGGTGCTTTTTCGGAATCTTTATGTCAAAACAATCCCCATGTTAAACATTTTGCTATTGATCCATGGAAAGCTTATCATGGATATCGTGACCATGTTAATCAGGAAAAACTTAACAGATTTTTTGAAGCAACAAAAGAAAGACTTTTATCTAAATATGACTGCATAATAATGAGGGAATTCAGTCTTGATATAGTCAAAACATTTAAAGATGAATCACTTGATTATATTTATATCGATGCAAATCATACCTTTCAAAATTTTACAAATGATTTATGTGAATGGTCTAAAAAAGTAAGAGTTGGCGGAATAATATCAGGACATGATTATCATAAAGAGGGAACTCAGGTTAATAACCATGTATTTCAAGTAATTAATGCTTATACTGATGCATATTTTATTAAACCTTGGTTTGTGACATCAGAACGTTCCAAATCATTCTTTTGGGTAAAACAATGATACAATCAACAGTGGTTTATTATACTTCTAATACTGAAAATGAACAATTTGAAAAAAAGATAAGAGATGAAATTTGGAAAAATAAGGGTGAGCTATCACTTATTTCAGTATCAAGAAAACCTATTGATTTTGGAACGAATATATGTGTAGGTGAAATACCTTATTGTGATATGTCAGCATTTAAACAATTACTTATTGGATTAAAAGAAGTTAAAACAGAATTTGCTCATGCAGCAGAATCCGATGTTTTATATCCTCCAGAATATTTTTCATTTATTCCTCCAACAAATGATAACGTATACAGATATAAGAATGTATGGGTATTCTGGGGATGGGTTGGAAATTTTCACAAAAATTTGTTTTGGAAAAAACAATATACAGAAGGTGCCCAGTGTTGTGGAACAGCATTTTGGATTAAATCTCTGGAAAAGTTATTAAAATTACTTGAAACAAATAAAATAAGGGCAGAAGCGTTTCATACTTTTGATTTATTTAATTGGGTTGCACAAAATCCAGTTATTACTATAAAAACAGGACATAGTTTAAGAAATAGAACCAGCACATATAATATATCGACAGATACGCTCCCATATTGGGGAACTGCTACTGACCTTAGAAATAGATTGTGGGGAAACAATGAGATTTAATATGGCCTGGGGTACACATATGCCTGTTCTGATTAATTTAACAAACAAAACAAGCGGTCCAATACTTGAATTAGGAACTGGTTTGTATAGTACTCCATATCTGCATTGGGCATGTTTTGATAAAAAAAGGACACTTGTATCATATGATAGCGAAGAAAAATATTTTAATCTTAGTACACAATATCGTTCTGATTTTCATGAAGTAAATTTTGTCACTAATTGGGATGAAATACCAATATCAGATAAAAAATGGGATATAGCTTTTATAGATAATCATCCTGCTGAAAAAAGAAAAGATTTAGCATTAAAAGTAAAAGATTGTGCTCGTTTTATTATTCTTCATGATGCGTGGTGGAAAGAAGATTATGCCTATCATTATAAGGAAATTTATCCATTATTTAAATATATTTATATCCATCCCGTTACAAGAAAAGGCCCATCAGCAATTTTAAGTAATTTCGAAAATACTGAAGTTTTTTATAAGAGTTAAATATGAATGATATTACCATTGTTTATTATACTGCAAATTTTATCAATAGTTTTTCAGCTGAAGCTATTAGAAATCAATTATTAATCGCAAAAGGTGATATACCGCTTATAAGTGTTTCTCAAAAACCTATTAATTTTGGTGAAAATATTTGTGTTGGAAATATAGGAAGATCACAAATTAATATTTATAGACAAGTTCTTATTGGCGCAAAAGCTGTTAAAACAAAATATGTAGCCCTATGTGAAGATGATTGTCTTTACTCACCAAGTCATTTTACTTGCTTCAGACCTAAAGATAATGAGTTTGCATATAATTGGAATCGCTGGGGACTTTATACATGGTCGAGGCCTCCTGTATTTTCAAATAAACATAGAATTGTTTTAAGTAATTGTATTGCTCCTAAAGATTTAATAATTGAAACATCTGAGGAGCGATTTGCCAGATATCCAGATGAAAGTCAAATACCATTACATCATTTTGCTGAATTTGGAAAATATGAGAAATGGATGAATATTACAAGAAGACCTGTTGTAATATTTGAATCTCCAGAACCAACTGTTATGTTTTCTCATCCTGAAGCATTAGGTTTTGCGGGTCTTGGAACAAGAAAGGGACTTGGCGGTGATCGTTGTTTTGAACTTCCATATTGGGGAACAGCAAAAGATGTTTTAAAAAAGTATTTTGGTATTGAGGTATAAATAATATGAAAATTGCAATTATAACAGCAAATTTAGGACATTTTGATCCTCCTTCTTATATTGTTCCTCAGATACCAATAGAAAATGTTGAAATAGATATACATAGATTTGATGATAATAATTTTCCTCCAAGAATTAAAGCAATGACTCCAAGACTTCAAGCAAGAATTCCTAAAATGTTTGGATATGATATGGTTCCAGGATATGATTATTATATATGGTTAGATGGATCTTTTTCAATTTTAAATGAACAAACTATTCAATGGTATTTATCGATAATAGCATCAAAAGATATTGTCTTTTTTAAACATCCCACTCGTAATAATATTAAAAGTGAAGCGGACTTTATTAGAAAAAAAATTGAAGATAAAAATGAATATTTAACATCAAGATATTGGGGTGAATTAATTGATGACCAATTAGCTGCATGTAATAAACCAGGATATGAAGACGATCTTCTTCTTGCAACATGCTCTTTTATTTATAAAAACTGCGATAGCGTGAAAACTCTTTTAAAAGAATGGTGGATTCACACATCACGTTATCATATAGTAGATCAACTTTCAATTCCATTTCTTTTAAAAACATCAAATTGTAAATTTATGGTTATTGATGAAGATATTTATCATATTCCATATGTGACATATACTAGAAATCAAACTGCTCCATATAAAACAAAATAGAGATAACAATGCATCAATCAGAAACGATTCTTGTTACCGGCGCAGCTGGATTTATCGGCTATCATGTATCAAAACAACTCTGCCAACTTGGCCGTGTAGTTATCGGTGTTGATAATATTAATTCATATTATGATCCGTCATTAAAAAAAGCGCGTATTAAACAATTAAAAATATATGAGCATTTTCATTTTTATAAAATGGATATTTGTAATTATAAAAAATTATCTCATTTAGTAAAAAAATATAAAATTACAAAAATTTGCCATCTTGCTGGACAACCTGGAGTACATTATTCAATAACAAATCCTTTTGAATTTCAAATATCCAATAATGAAGGCTTTCTTAGTGTTATTGAGGTAGCTAGGAATAATAGAATAGGAAATTTTGTTTATGCATCATCCTCGTCAGTATATGGATCAATGCCTAAAGATCCATCTATAGAAACTGAAAGAGTTGATGAACCAGTTTCTTTATATGCTGCAACAAAACGCTCTAATGAATTAGTAGCATATTGTTATAGTCATTTATATGGACTTAATTGTAGTGGATTAAGATTCTTTACTGTATATGGACCATGGGGCCGTCCAGATATGGCATTATTTATTTTTACAAAAGCAATTCTTAAAGGGGAACCTATTGAAGTTTATAATCATGGAAAAATGAAAAGAAATTTTACTTATATAGATGATATAGTAGATGGAGTTATACTTGCACTATTAAATCCATTACCATGTGAGATATATAATATTGGTAATAGTAAAAGTGAAGAACTAATGAATTTCATTACAGAAATAGAAAAAAGTTGTAATAAAAAAGCAATTATTAACTATAAATCTATGCAACTTGGAGATGTATTTGAAACTGTTGCTAATATTGAAAAATTGTCTAAATTAGGTTATTATCCAAGAGTAAATATTGATGTTGGAATTAAACAATTTGTTGAATGGTATAAAAAATATTATAAGATTTTTTAATTGAAAGGATGGCTACTTCATGGACCTCTCTGTGATAATACCGGCTAGAAACGAAGAGTTTCTGCAACAAACAATTGATTCTATAACAAAAGCTATCAAGGCTGATACTGAAGTTATAGCAGTGTTGGATGGTTATTGGCCTGAAGTAGGCCTTGCAGATCATCCTAAAGTTAGACTGATTCATCATACTGAATCAATAGGACAAAGAGCTGCAACAAATGAAGGGGTGAAATTAAGCGAAGCAAAATATATAATGAAAATAGATGCTCATTGCGCTATCGATGAGGGATTTGATGTTAAGATGATGCAGGAAATGCATCGTGATTGGACGATGATTCCAAGAATGTATAATCTTCACGTATTTGATTGGAAATGTAAAAAATGTAATAATCAAACTTATCAAGGCCCCAAACCAACAAAATGTGAAAAATGTGATAATACAACTGAATTCGAAAGAATAATGATTTGGACTCCTCGTTGGAATAGAGTTTCAGATTTTGCAAGATTTGACAGCACTCTTCATTTTCAATATTGGGGGGATTTTAAAAAACGTCCTGAAGCTCAGGGCGATATATGTGATACTATGAGTCAGATTGGTGCATGTTGGATGATGGAAAAAGATCGCTATTGGGAACTTGGTGGCTTAGATGAAAATCACGGTTCGTGGGGACAAATGGGTACTGAAATATCCTGCAAAACATGGTTATCTGGCGGTAGGCAAGTTGTTAATAAAAAAACATGGTTCAGTCATTTATTTAGAACTCAGCCAGGATTTGGTTTTCCTTATCCCAATCCAGGAATTGGAAAAGCTAGGGAACATTCAAGAAAGTTATGGATTGAAAATACATGGCCTGGAGCAAAGTATCCTTTAAAATGGCTTATTAAAAAATTTGGTCCTGTTCCTGACTGGCCCGATGAAACAAGTAAAAAAGTTTCAAAAGGAGTCATATATTATACTGACAATCTTCCCGATCCATTAATATTGGAAATATGTCAAAAAAATATTCTTCAAAGATGTAATGGATTTGATATTGTATCAGTTTCTTTAAAACCAATACCACACTTTGGTCGTAACATTGTTCTTCCTCTTGAGCGTGGTATTATAACAATGTTTAAACAAATATTAACAGGACTTGAAGCCTGTACAGCTGATGTCGTATATATGTGTGAACATGATATGATTTATCATGAAAGTCATTTTGATTTCGTTCCTCCGAAAGAAAATGTATACTATTATAATGAGAACACATGGAAGGTAGATTCTATAAGTGGCCAAGCATTGTTTTATTATTGCAAACAAACTTCAGGACTTGTTGCTTATAGAAAACTTCTTGTAGAACATTATAGAAAACGTATTGCAAAAATGGAGGCCGAAGGCGGCATATATAACAGAAGCACGGGATTTGAGCCTGGAACTCATTCAATGCCGAGAGGAATAGATAATTATCCAGCAGAAAGATTTTTTTCTGAAGTTCCTAATATAGATATAAGACACACTGTAAATCTTACTCGTAATAGATGGCGTCAAGATCAATTCAGAAATCAGAAATCATGTCAAGGTTGGAAAATGGCTGATGATGTTCCAGGATGGGGAAAATCAAAGGGAAGATTCAAGGATTTTCTGTTGGAGGTATTATGAGTTTTGTAGTTGTGTTTAGTAAAGAAACGGGACGTATACGTTCAATTTTTGTTCCCGATAATGATGAACAAATAAAAGATCTTTTATATTTAGATGGGGAAGATTCTATAATATTTGATGATAAAGAAGTGCCACCATTAGAAGATTTACAAAAATTAGTCAGTGATAAAACAGGATTAATTCCTAAAGATGATAGATATGCAGTAGTTGATGATAAAGGAGAAGTTAAAGCAATTATAATTGCAGATCCAAAATGTGGAGACAGTATTAAAGATCATGAATTAATAGCATCCATTGATGCCGAAATGCAAGATGTTTATGATAAAAGCGCCCAAGTGTTCATAAAATCAGTAAAAGAAACTACTACAACACCAAGACCAGAACCATCTCCTTCTCCAGCTATTATAGATGTTACTGATGTTACTGATATTAAAAAAATCGGCTAATTTATGGCGTATGTATACATATTATCTGGCACTTCTTGGGCTGGTGCCCATACTGATGGAAGTAACATCAAGGTTGAATGTATTGGTGGTGGCGGCGGAGGAATATCAAGTACAACTGTTATTGATGGTGGTGGAGGAGGAGAATATCGAACATCAACAGTAGCATATACATCAGATACAACCATAAATGGGATTCAAATTGGGCAAGGTGGAACAGGTGGAACTACTGGTGGAGATGCAACAAACACAATATGGAATACTAATGTTGTAATAGCGGTAGGTGGAAAGGGAGCAGTTGCCGGCGGTGCAGGTGGCACTGGAGGAACAGGAACTACTGGATATGTTGGTGGTGGAGCACTTGGTCCTGGAGGATATGCTGGTGGATCAGGGGGAGGTGGAGCGGCTGGACCAGCTGGAAGAGGTCAACCAGCTGGATCACGTACTGGTGGTGGAAACACAAAAGGTGGTGCTGGTGGCGGTGGAGCTGGTAATGGAAGCGCAGTAGCAACAACAAATTCTAGTACTACTTCAGGTACTGACGGGGGAGATGGCCCAGGAGGAACAGGGCATGGAACTGGATCGACTTCAAATGTTGCTCCTGGCGCTGCATCAGCAGGTGGTGGTGGAGGTGGAAGTTTTAGTGATGGTTCGTATCCAGGCGGAGCTGGATCAACAGCAACCAGTTGGGATGCCGGATATGGCCCTGGTGGTGGCGGCGGAGGAGGCGGTAGGGCAAATAGTGGTGGAAATGGTGCATTATATGGGGGTGGTGGAGGAAATTCTGGATATCGTTTAGCTGCAGAAACTGGTGGTAATGGCGCTAATGGTATTATCGTTATCACTTATACTCCACATGCTCCATCGGCATCAGTCAGCCCTTCAGCTTCACGTAGTCCATCGGCATCGCAAAGTCCTTCAGCTTCAATTAGCCCATCATCCAGTGCATCAGCTTCTTTAAGTCCTTCTGCATCTATAAGTCCCTCGTCTAGTGCATCAGCATCTAGAAGTCCTTCAGCATCAATTTCTCCATCATCAAGCGCTAGTAAGTCACGATCTCCTTCAGCCAGTAGAAGCCCTTCGGCTTCGAGAAGTCCATCAGCAAGTATTTCAAGATCAGTAAGTCCGTCAGCTTCTATAAGTCCGTCGGAATCCGCAAGTCCAAGTGAACCAATATCAAATTGGTTTTTATTACATATGAAGAATTATATTTATAATACAACAAATCAAATGAGGTAATATATGGCATTTGTACATTACGGTGTATCTCCAACAAATGTAGTACTTAGAATAAAATTGATGAATAGAAAATCAATGGAAGGTGATGGGTTGACGGGAGTATCTAATACATCAACGGGATTAATTATAAGTACTATTAAAATTAATGAATCTACTCCAGTTACTTATCAAAGTTCAGATTCTACTATAGATAGTATTACAACTCTTGGAGTGTATCAAGTGCCAACTGCGGGACATTGCAGATTTAGAGAATTAGATCCCACAAATAATCCTGGCATTTATGAAGTTCAATTTGAAAATTCAAGATTTCAAAATACTGATTCTTTTCTTTTATCTCTTTCTGGAGCTTACCATCTTGCTGAATTTGACGGAGTGGTTCAATGTAAAAACTTGGCAGCAGATATGGAACAAATTCAAGGAGCAGATGTTAATACTGATGAAGCTCAGGTTGGAGTAAATGTTGTAAGCCAGAATAATATCGATTTTGGTACATTACAAAAAGAATCTATTGATGAAATTATCACAAATAATGAACAGATACAAGAAATACATACGGCTGTCATGGCTGGAGAAGGAATATATTCAGTAACATTACATCTGCAGACATCTCCTGGCGCTCCAATTAATGATGCGAGTATTCAAATATTCGATCAAAGCGAATTAACTTTACAAGCTGTCGGAGAAAGCGATGTTGATGGTAATAAAGTTTTTGCCCTTGATGCTGGAACGTATCATATCCTTATTTCCAAACAAGGGACATATAGTTTTACAGTTCCAGAAGTAATAACAGTAACTGGGAATGCGACATTTACATTCGTCGGAACCCCCGTTCCTATAGTTCCTCCAACAGCAAATTGCCAACTTGTTTATTTGTATCCCATTGATATTTCTAGTGTAATAAGTACTTGCGATGAAATTACAATAACTCCATCCAGCGATATTCAAAATCCATATATCTTGGTTCGAAATAAAGTTAAAATGCAATATATTGCCGCACGTGGACGCTATGAAGCTAATATTATTAAACAATCAGAAGTCACTGTAGATGGTTGGAGCAAGGGAAGACAGTTCATATATGGAACTGGAATAATTGATACTGACGCAACAAAGAATTTAGTTGATTATGAATGGATTACATCGCAGTAAGAATTTTGAAATAGTTGTAAATATCGCTTTAGAATACTATATTATATTAGGAGGCTCTCAAATACGGAGAAATTATATAAATGCCATCTGATTTGCTGAATTTACCTTTTGGTCTTGTAGTAGATGGCTTTTTATCATTTATTCAAAGCAGATTTTCAAACCCAGAAATAACGCCTCCTGCATATAGATGGAATCCAGATGAAACTCAGAGTAGAATAAGAATTTCAAGTACTTATGTTATTGATAATGCAAAATCGGGAAGTATACCATCTATAACAGTAAGAAGAAGCGGTCTTCAATTTGCATCAAGGGTAATGGATAATCTAGCATCAGCTGATGCAAATGTTTTAACAAACGCACAATATGAAGACTGGGCAGACGGTACGATTGATATACTTTGTGAAGCGGGAAGCGCTTCCGAAGCTTCAAGTCTTGCAAATTTTTTAGCTATTGAAATACAGGCCAATAGAAAAGGAATCAAATATACATTACCGTTCATGAGATACATTTCGTGGGCGGATGTGGGTCCTGAAACGCCTGTTGAACAAAATGTAGAAGTAAGACGTTGGCAAGTATTTTTAAGAATAAAAATTTCAGTATATCTTGGATGGATTAAAAAAGAAATAGACTTAGATCCATTTAATAAAATTTCGATTACTAATATTTCATCTGAAAATACTTGGAATTCTGATTCTGGAACTATAACTCCTGGGCAACCTTATATAGTAGATAATACAGCTGATTTTGGGATTTTAAAAACAAATAATCCTCAATTATTATCAGCTGAATTAAATAAAAAATGGTATTATGTATTGATAGGCGAGGATACGAGATTGTATACTATAGAAGAAATTATTAATAATCATCAAATACGTTTATCTGACAGAGACTTGAATAATAGTGTAATTCCATTTAATCCGCCAGAAGGACTTACTACTCATTATAGGATTGTTTGGAATACAATACACTTAAAAGTTGAATTACCGAAGGCGTCTTAATTTAATTAAAGGAGAATGATATGTCATACCAGGGCCCAAATGTATCAGTACAACAAAATTTTTTAGCGACTCCTCCGGCTACTGCAGTTGAAAATCTGCCCCCTGCCGGAATAGGAACAGCATATGATGTATATAGTAAAGAAGCTCTCGGAACATCATATGGTATACATTCAAATACCTTTCTTTGGGGAGCTGACGATGTCATATGGGGTGAAAGTGTTATTGGAGATCGTCTTTATAATTTTTATCCCGTGACAGCTTATGCAAATCCAACATTAAGGTATAGAAATACCGCTTCTCTTGGTAATATTGCCATCAACCCGACAAAAAGTTCTACAGGAATCACACTTGGCAAAGATGACAGATATACAGTTCCGAATACGGAACAACTTGAAGGCCTTTGCGAAGCTTTTATTCCCTACTATCACAAAACTCTTGGAACTGATAAGGTTCAAATTCTTGCTGGAAAACTTGATACTGTAATTGCCACTGGAGCTTCTTTTGCAACATCAAAACTTCAACCAGGACAGGCAGTAATTGCTGGTAATGCTGCTAGTTTAGCTTCATTTGTTTTACTTGGAACTATTCAATCTGTTGGTATCGATGAAATTACTATTAAATTGACAAAAGCTTATTCAGGCGCTGTCAGTTTTGATACTATCATCATCGGTACTTCAACAGTTGGTGGTGATCATGATTTTGATGATCTTGATAATGCTAATTGTCTGTATGACCCTAATGCCGATTTTATTACTAATCAAGTTAATGTCGGAGATCTTGTTAGATTTTCAAGTCTTGCTCTTGGATCAACTAATGTATTTACCGCATCAATTACTTCAGTAGTAAATAAAAACATGATTCAGTTTAATACTATTGAGTCTACTGCCGGTGAGGAAGATTTTAATTTTTATACTTATTTTCCGAAGAATAGAGACTCACAGGCAACTCCTGCTTCAACAGTTGCAATTTCTACATATCGCATTGAACGATTTGTTGGATTTTCACAGAATTATGGTTTTTCCAGTATGGATTGTGTAAGACTTTCTGATACTTCATTTGCAATTGCCGTGAGTAAGGGAGCGGCACTTCTGAGTAAAGGTGATTATATTGCGGCCACAGTACTTGATATTACAACTCCTACACATTATTACATAATCGATACAGTTACTATAGGAACAATCACTATTTCTGGGACAACTACTACAACAACTACCTCGACTACGGCAGCTCCTGAACTTTATCAGATTTATACAACTCTTGAGGTTATTCTTAATGATGCTGACAGCGCTATTGCAACAGGTAATTTCATTCATGCCTGGCACCCTATGATTACCAGCAATATTCTTGCTGATTTCAGGGCTGTTCGTCCTGAAGAGTATATGATTGCCAAACGCATTACCAGTCAGCAGGATATAGTGACTGCATGGTGCAAAGACAATGTTATCAGCCCATATAATGAACTGGCATATGCAATGTCAATTGCTCTTTCTTCTGCAGGTGGTAATGTTTGTTATGGAATTAATGTTAATTCAACTGCTATTAATCTTTCCGCAGAATATGCAGAAGCAATGGAAGAACTTAAAATGCTTGATATATACAGTCATTTCTTCTGTACGACTGATAGCGGTGTAAACGCTCTTATGTCTCCATATTGTTTGGAACAATCCGAACCTTATGAAGCTCATGAGCGCATCGGACTTCTTTGCTATGATTCTCAGGATGTTTATTTACAGGGCGTAGGAACAGGAACAACAAATTCAGGTGGAGTTATTACTATAGCATCTGGAACAATCAATCTTCCTGTTATTGGAGTTAGTAAGGGTGATGCGGTTGAAATTTATAATAGTAATGGTGTTTATAAAGCAACCGTTAATGTTATATCAACACCATCATCTGCAATTCCTAATGTGTGTGATACAGATGGTGATAATGCTTATAGTAGTGCTACTATGACATTTAAATTCATGTCCAATAGGAAAGATGATCAAGCCATCAGGATAGGCGCTCTTGCTGCAGGTGATCGTCGTGTATCAATCGTGTGGCCTGGATGGTTTGATGCTAATATTGGAACTACCGCACTTACTTTGCCTCCGTATTATATTGCAGCGGTAATTGCTGGTATGGATAGTGTTAATAATCCAGCTCAGTCTTTCACGAATAAGAATTTTTCAATTCCTGGTGTTTCTAATATTCAATTGAACACAAATTCTTATTTCAGGAAAGCGCAGTTGGATACTATTGGCGGTGGCGGTATCGATATCATGATTCAAGACGGAAGTATCTCGCAGGTTATTCGTTCACGTCATGATTTGACAACGAATATGGATGCCGTCGAATATAGGGAACGCTCTATCACAAAACAGGCTGATGTATCAGCCAAAACACTCCGTAATTCGATTAACCCATATGTCGGTAAATATAATATTACCGGATCTTTACTTACTTTTATAGGTCAAGTTTGCGCTATTGTTGCTACGACTCTCGTTAAAAATGGTATTATTGCTAATATGTCAATTGGATCAATCGTAAGAGATAAAAATATCGCCGACAAGATTAATATTAATGTAACAACAACGGTCTTTGTCGCCGGTAATTACTATGATATTCAGATGCTTATCGTTTCGAGGTAAACTGTAATTTTTAGTAACGACTAACAAGGAGTATTATATGGCTGATAATGGAGTAACAGGACCCAGCACAATAAGTAATGTTGTAAACCATGCGAGTGGTTGGGATTGGGAAAATAAACACGTTACCGGCTCATTTGAGGATGTGAGCGGAAAACCAAAAAATATTTCTATTTATGATATCATTGAATCAGGAACTGTATTAATTGCAGCTGGACCAGCGGATATTAGCGCTGCGGCGACACCTCCTACTGGGTCTGGAACAAATACTGTTGGTGGTGTTCGAATAGTTCCTATAGGCCTTGTTGAGACAGTTCAAATTAATATGAATAAGCCCCTAAGTCGTATTTTTGAAATTGGATCAAAACTTAGTTACATTATTCCAGGCAGAACAGTAGGTGCTATTTCAATTAATAGAGTTTTCTTTGATGGACCAAGTCTTCTTAAAATTTTGTATGCTGGTGAAGTTGATGAAACTACTGAGGCATCAGATTTGATTAACAGATATGGAAATTTTAAGAGTGACGCACGGGCCCTTGGCAGGTATGCTCATATTAGTTCTGGTAATATAGCAATGAATCTGGCATCTACATTTTTTGATCAACCTGTTGGTCTCGCATTTTTCTTTGCTGATAGAGCAAACCAGACTGTTGGTCAAATTTATTTTGAAGGATGCAGTGTTAGTGCTTATAATATGGGAATTTCTGCAAATATGAATGTTCTTACTGAAGCTATTAATATGGAATTTATTCGCTGTCGCCCCATTGTTACAACATCGTCTGACGCATGGGTTGATGGCACCAATATGTTGGCGGATCTTAACATTGTTGGCCCAAAAGATAATACACCAACGCCTCCTTAATAATAGCTAAAAAAAAGAACGTTTAAGTTCTTTAAAACCCCTCTAAAAAGAGGGGTTTTTTATTTCTATTTCATACCTAAAAACGGCGTCCCCCTGTTCGGGGGCGTCTATCAAACTGTGTCTTAGAAATGACAGGTCGTTTGCCATTAGAGCAACCAAGACCTCTAGCAGCAAGGTTTCCCACCACTCCCTTGACTGTACCTTTGGGTGACTTGTCGGAGACCCTTGGGATCTTTTTATCCAGCTTTACTGGAGCAATTTTTATTGATGAAATCTGCTTCAATTTAGCAGCAGCTTTCAATATACTAATAGGAATATTAACTGTTTTTTGTAAATCATCAAACCACATGAGAAATAATAGACAGCATATTGCATGAGCAAGATGTGCTATACCGCTATCTGAATCTTTAATTTTATTTTTTCTCCAATCAACGATATGACGCATAGCCGCAGCATAATATCGAGGTCCTGGATTACTGACCATTTCCCAGTTATAATCGCCATACTTAATAGCGCCGTGCGTAAGTACAGCAACAACTTGTTCAATTTGTTCCATAGGAAGCAGATCCCATCTAAGTTTCCCAAGGTCATCTTTTCTGCCAATCTTTTCCGGCACTTTCACCTCCGATAAATTGTTAAAATGTTTTTTCCAACCTTGATTGAACAATGAGTAGACTGTGACCCACGGCAGCAGCGGCTGCATAGGGTCCCCGAGATCTTATAATATAAGAAGGGATTCGCCGTCATTTATGTCGCAATCGAAGGTCGACACCCGATGTCGGCATCCATCTCATTGTATTTACCTTTTCACGAGCGCAACATATCTGATCAAAGAATTATGATATCGATAAGAGCGAAGTGAAAAGGTAAATAATAAGAAACTGGAACGTTACGTTCCAAAAAGGTCGTTGGAAAAATGAATTTTTAAGACATGCTTTAACTAGTAGAACAATGTGAAACTATGGAAATTATAGCACTGCAGCATGTGAGATCCCAATCCAGGATACTTCCCATTCTTGCAGGTCGATTCTTCATTCCTCAAGGCGTAGCACTTGAGGAATGTATTTGCAGAAAAGCGTTTCGCTTCCCTAATACAAAGCCTTAAAGCAGAAGAGGAAGTAACGATTTTAATCATTACTTCCTCCATTATAGTTATTCCAAAAAACGACTTAAAATAACATTCACAATTTAAACTAAAGATCGAAACGGTTGCACGTAGTAATCAACGCCTGACTCAGGATCCTAGGTCCGCGCCGGCGCTGGGCCCCGAAGGCCATCTGAAGATTTCCCTGCGTCATCGCAGGGAAAATATCGAAAGAGTCTGGTGCAGACTCCTATAGATATTGCTTTAAATTTGTGAATATTATCTTACCATTTCAATATAATCTTTGCACTTACGACTTCCAACTAAACAAGATTTAATTCGGCCTTTTTTGAATGAGATGACTGTGGGGACTGACATAACTGAAAAACGGGTAGCGGTTTCTGGAGCATGGAAGACATTTATTTTTACTATTTTTACTGAGTCTCCTAGCTCTTTTTCCGCATCTGTCAAGGCTTTTTCTACTTGGGAACAAGGGACACAGGAGGGGCTATAAAAATCTACGATTACATCTTTGTCTTCACACATCACTTCCGACTCAAATGAATTATCATGGATTTCTCTTGGCATAGCTTTTTCTCCTGTGATTTTATAATGGAAGGTGTCCTTGAGGTTAGTATAATTAATATATCATATCGTGATTTCTTCATCAAGATTTTTCGAGATAAATAATCACTTTATTCAGAGCAAAGCCCGTGCCCCTTAACTTAAATATTTAAACCCCAGATCAAGGCCGTCTTTCCAGTTACTGAACACCTTCTTTTACCTTTTTCAACCACTATCCCCATTTTTCGCATCTCACTTAAGCGCTTCCATAATCCCTCAATTCCGGCATTCATACATATTTCTCTGCCAGTAAGAGGATATTTGCTTATTTCAAGAGTTTCGATAACAGTTCTTATTAATTTGGCATGTGATTCAGAACTCTTAAACTCATCCCATGACTTTTTGCTCGTCTCCTGTTCCATACGTTAGCTCCAATTCCATTTGTTCATACCATTTTTTATCTTTATCTTCAGATTTAACAAGATTAAAATTATCAGGCTTATATTTCATAATCTTCGTTATTTCTATTAAAGATAAAGGATAAAAATTATTATTATCTACTCCAACATCGTGGCTTTTACCTTCGGAGGGAAGTTTACCATGACTATGGCCATATAAATGCCATGAATTATAATGTGATTTGGGCCACACTCGCATACACCAATGACAAAGAGTAATTGGTGTAGGAGAATGATTTAACATCATTAATGATGTATTATCACTTATCTGTGCTAAACCAGTATACCAAGGGCCATCATGATCTCCTCTAATTAAAATGATTTGACCATTTAATTTTGAAATAATATTTTTTCGTTCTATTTTAGAATGAGTATAAATAAAATCTCCAACGACGTATACAACATCAATAGCATTTTTAACCTTACTATTCCATCTTTCAATCAGAGTTTTATTCATATGTTCAATATTATTAAATGGTCGATGACAATATTTGATAATATTGGTATGACAAAAATGTTGATCTGCAGTAAAAAAAATCATTCTTACTCCTTAGAATGGAACTTCAGTTTTAATTTCCAGTTCAAGTCCTTCCAATTTAAATACTTCCTGAATAGTCCATTCATGATATTTTTGTTTGATAAAAATCATAGCGATATCTTCATCGCCATTTTTATGAATCCATTCCGCCAGTTTTTCGGGTTCATAAAATCTGAGAACAGTTCTTGGACAATCCCTAAGCGTCATAATATAATCACAACCATTAATCTGGTCTGAACCGACAGCGTCATCAAATTTTATTTGAGTTTCAGCTTCAAAGAATTCAATTTTATCCACTATTTCAAATTTTGCAAGTTTGCCTTTCCAAATGATAAAATGAATTTCATCGTAGGTTTCACTCATTTTGGTATTAAATGAGTCACATTCTCCTTCTAAAGCTGAAACTAAATCTTTGGGATACTCAAAGGGATCAACAATTCCGTCATTATAAATGATGCAATTGTCACCGATTAATTCTACGAAATCAAGAATATCATCAGATTCCAATAATGCCTTTTTATCAATTCCATATTTTTCAACAACTTCCTGAAGTTTAAGTTGTTGAAGAGGATTTGCCAATGGATTAACTCGCGTACATAACGAGCAATGCGTGTCGATTTCATTTAGAAAAGCGCCACAAACACATTTCATAATTTACCTCACTGGTTAATTTGTTTCATTATTGTTATTACAAAAATTCAATTTTAATAACGTAAGTTTGATTAAACTAGATCGACGCGATTTTGTATGTCACGGCAGCCTGAAGACCTTATAATAATACTAATAAGCGGAGCTGCAGTCGACTACGTTCCAGCCGGCGTTACTCTTCATCGTTCTACGATGAAATAAAAAGGAGGCTGGTGCAGCCTCCATATTTCAAATCTTTAATCAAAACTTAATGATCGCAACCATTACTATGTCCACAAGGACATGTTCGACAGCCTTCTTTATATTCTATCTTGCCTTTACATTTATCACAAATACCGGCAGTCTGATCAAGATATTTGCTTAAAATATTGGCAATCTGAACATGAAGAGACATCATCCATGAAAATGGAATTTTCTTCAACTGTTTAATAATAACAGTTAAAGGAACTCCATAGCGCATCTGATATGATATTGACATACCAAGAGACTCAATCATTTGAGCTTTAAGTTGATTAGCCTCAGTCGCATTGTCGGACTGTCTTTTATAATCAATAAATAATTGTACAGGCCTTCTTTTGATAAGACCTATATGAATATAAAAAGACTGATCTGGCTCCTCTTTACCTAAAGAAGCTTTAATACGATATGTTTTGGCATCCATTTCTTGAGGAAGGGTTATCTCTCCATGAACTATCTGACTATCAGGATCGTCAGTTTTCTTTCCGACAGACCCGACATTATTTAAAACCTGCTTTTCCCTGCTTCCATCTCTATATACAGTCAATCCTTTGCATTTTAATTCCCAAGCCATAAATATTGCATCAGCTACATCTTTTTCTGTAGCTGAGTTAGGAAGGCCGACTGTTTTTGAAATTGAAGAGTCAACATATTGCTGAAATGCAGCTTGAACTTTTATATGATCTTGCCAGGGTATTTCTAATGATCTTACAAAATATTCAGGTAGACTGATCTTTGAATAATCAACTGGAATATTATTCTTAGAACAATCTATGATATATTGTTTCTGATCTTCAGAAATTTTATCATTAACAATGCCTTCAAATACAAGAACTCGCTTATCATTAATAACTCTCTCGTGATAGTAATTAAAATAAGGCTCAATTCCTGAACTGGCGTTACAAAACATTGACGTAGTTCCAGTTGGAGCTATCGTTAATAAAGCTTTGTGTTTTCTTTTTCCTCCACCCATCGCTATTGATACGGCATTTGCTTTTTCTTTATAAAATGACATAATATTATGAACTAGCTCAATACATTCAGGAGAGCCATATTTAATATGTAATTTTATAAGAAGATCGGCAAAACCCATTATGCCAGCGCCAATACGACGAGACTCTAACGATTTCTTTTCTATTTGAGGAAGAGGAAACTTGTTAACATCAAGAATCATATCGAGCATTTGAATGATAAGTTCAATATTCTTTTCAAATTTCTCATAGTCAAATTCATATTGATCCTTATCATTTTTCTTGACCATTAAGCCAAGATTGATGGCTGCTAAATTGCACGACCCCCAATCAGCGAGTGGTTGTTCACCACAATTATGAACAACAAAATCATTAACAAAACCCCAATTTACTCCAGGAGCTGAAAAGTCATACACTTCTTCTGGAAAAGTATTTTCTTCAATTTTATAAACCTTAGGACACCTTTCAATTAAAAGATTTAAAAGACTTTCAGTTTTATAAGAATGAACAAAACCGATTTCCTCATAAAATTTTACTATATTAGCAAATTGACCAATATTTAAATCATAACTTTCTTTCATCATATATTCACCATTTTTAAACTTATTTAATCTAGTTTTATTTGTAGTAATGTATGAATCAATATCGAATAACAATAAAAGAGATTGAACTTTTTCAATCATTTTTTTACAAGTAGATTTAAGTGCAATTCTAGATGTAGTTATAACACTACCATTAGCACTATAAAGACCTCTTAAAAATGATTTGAGTTGTAACAAGGTTACCCTGTCAATAATAGTTGGCAAAGTTCTATATGGAAGAGATTCTTCAGAAAATTCATACTTTTTTAATATATCAGTAAATTCATCAGTATAATATTTTCTTCCATCTCTTTCATAATTAAATAATTTCAATATATCATCATCATTTTCACCTATATTAATTTCTAATCCCTTATGACGATATTTACTTTTTAATCTTCCTAAATTGCCGTCACCTTGTATATAACCCAATTTAACCCATAAAAGATTATGATCAGAAGATGGTTCTGAAAATGCTCTTAACCTTTCTCCTGTCGTATCCTTGGCTTGAATTTCTCTACCATCAGAAGTCATTATAATATGATTTGGAGTAACTTTTAAGTCATTACTTCCAAAACATTTTAAAGTTATAGTTTTTTTAACTCCAGTCTTCCAAACCTTACCCTTAACATTTCCAACAGGAGTTTTTATAATAACTTCTTTTCCATCAAGATATTTCAATTGTTCGTATCCATTTTTAGTGCTTAAAAAACAATCCCCAGAAAAACAGGGGTTCGTACAGTTTATTATATCCTTAGTAAACCCTTCAGGAACTTGTTCCCTATTAATCGTATCAATAAACAATATTCCTGGCTCTCCATTCTTCCAGGATTGCCTTACTATAGTATCAAACAAATCTCTTGCTTGAACAGTTTGATAAACCTTATCCTGCCATTTCAGTTCCCAGGATTGATTATTTTTTACAGATTCCATAAATTTATCTGTAAGCATAACTGATAAATTAAAATTAGATATCTCGCCCTCTTTATCTTTGATGGTAATAAAATCAAATACATTAGGGTGACCCACATCGAAAGTAGCCATATTTGCACCGCGACGCTTACCACCTTGTTTAATAACATTGGTAGCGGCATCAAATACTTTTAAAAACGATAATGGTCCAGAAGCCTTACCATTAGTAGATTTAACTAAAGAATCAGTTGGCCTTAAAGATGAAAAACATAGTCCGGTCCCCCCACCCATTTTATGCACCATAGCTACATTATGAAGCGATTCAAAGATCCCGTGCATAGAGTCCTCCAAAGGCAGTACGAAGCACGCAGACGCCATAGGAAGATCTCCACCGAGATTCATAAGGGCAGGACTGTTGGGCATCACAGTGCCTTCCTCAAGGGCATTTAAGAAGGATTCAGCCAATTCTTTCTTTTTTGATTTAAGCGGTTTAATAATAGCATTTACTACTCTTCTAAACATATCGTGTTCATTTTTTTCCCCAGGATGTAGATATCGTTCTTTTAACACATCTCTTACTGCCTCATTAATCATAAGTATCTTCCTCCTGTTATTCCCAAATTAGTATTATAAATATTATTTTCTGTATATATCCATTCAGTTTGATTAACATTAATTGTATTAAATATTGTATCTTGAATGCCAGGTGTATTTACAATATTTGTTTCATCCCACTGATAATGCCAATTAGTATCAGTACCAGTGTCAGTATCTATTCGCCATTCAGTCATATTAGCATTTACTGCACCAAATATAGCATTATATTGAAAATGCCAAGCATCTCTTTTTCCAGATAATAATTTTTTCCAATCTAATAATGCATAATGTTCTTGAGTGTCTGTAAAACTAAATAACAATTCTTTCATTAGCTATCCTCCTTTGGGATAGCCACATACTCAGGCTTTTCTCCATATTCACCTTCAATTTTAATTCCTTCAGACTCTATATTGAGCCTATTCATATTTGTTATCATATTATCTAATTTTGGTTTTAGTTTTTCAGGAACCGAAATTAAGATGAATACTCTAGCCATATAATGTCCTTTCAGTAATTAAAAAAAAGGGCGCAATGTAGCGCCCATACATTATTGTTATTACAGAAAAAACATTATTCTAACCCCGTTAGATTTGTTCTGATATTTTATCGACACCTTCCTGAATTGATGTCAATCCAGTCTCGATGTCATCTACTGCTGTATCCCATGTATCAAGAAGAGTTTCGAGTTCATCAGAGATTTCTCTTAACTCATCTCTTTTCTTAGCCATTTCATCCTTTTTTGCCGTTATCTTGGCAACTAAGGTTTTTATTTCTTCAATTTTCATATCTTTCATTACCATCTCCTGTCTGGATTTTGTTCCAGTTCTGCCATGGTTCTTGATACTTCGTCGCAATTGTATGAAATATCGGATTCACCATCTAAGGCGTCGACCATATCGGATAAATTCGTATTGGAACCTTCAAGATCTGATACTACCAAATCCAGGTCACTGTCTGCGTCGGGGCCAATCAGACAGCGAAGTGTATCACATAACCCACTGATTGTTACTATTTTTGGATTTAAATCCGCCTTAGCTATTTTAATGGATGCTAAAACCTCATCTTCTTTTGTTTTGATTTCACTCAGAATTTTCTCTATCTCATTTTTGTGGGTTTTCCACTGATCTTCACTTGACATAATAATCTCTCCTAAAAAAGGGTTAATTAATATAAAATAAATCGGAGTGACTGGACTCGAACCAGCAACCGCGTGGTCCCAAACCACGAACTCTAACCTATTGAGCTACACTCCGTTTTTTGCGCATCCAAAGTCTATCATATTCTCTTTTACCCTTAATGCATAGTAAACATCTACATTTATGATAATGATAACCATTTTTGGTTCCATGCGGAATTGATTTTTTAAATCTTAACGGAATATAATAACTATTAGCACAAGAAATACTACAAAAATGTTTATCTTTCTTTGTAATGCGCCGTTTCCATATTTTAAATGGTTTTTTACAATAAAAACAAATAAGTTTTACAATATTCTTTTTTCGTAAATGATATTTATTATGTTCTATTATAGTTGTTATTTTTAAATTACGATAATTGTTATGTTTTGTATTTTTATCATTGTGATGGATAATTTCCTCTGGAAGTAAATATCTTTTAATATGTCTTTCAGCGATATATCTATGTAATAATATTCTTCCCCTTTTATCACAATAAGGATGACAAAAATTAGTAATACATAAATATTTTCCCCTACTAGTAATTGGAAAACCATCAATAGATCTCATAATATTTTCCTAAACTACTTTAGAGTATTTAATTTGACAAACTCTTCAAATTCTTTAATCGTTTTAATGACAATGTCAGGAAGTTTTTCATTATGTTTGAAATAAAGATGGAAAAACTTATGGTGCTTAGAAACGCCTTTTGTAGCATTGGCATCAAAAAACATACAATCATTGCCATTTTCAATTATATCGCCAACCTCGATATTTATATCCCAAACATAACGTTCCTGTTCTTCTATGCTTTTTGTCCAATCTCCTTTATGCCAATGCCATTCTAATGTTATCTCACCTTCCCCGTTGGCAGATAATTCATCAGGACACATTAAATGTGCAGCACTGAGTTTAGATAATACATCTACAACATTTGCATAACCAGAAAATGGAACAGCATCTCCTTCTTTATATTTATAAGCATCCATTAATAATTTTGGTAAATCAACAATCATTAACGTTTTGTATGACATAAATGTTTTCCTGTTTTATAAGATTCGTCATATGATTTTTGTTCCTCTTCTGACGATCTTGGATAATCCATTTTTTGACATATTTTGGCAATTGCCGTACTTTGAATTTGAAATGGTCGACCAGCTCCTATTCTAGCCCAATCTCCTTTTCTAAAAATCTCTTTCTTCATCGAGCTTCCCACTCCTTACTAGTTCGTCATGGATGGACTTTTTATGTTCAGTAATATATTGAACAACATCTGGAAACTTTCCTATCCAATCCTGGCCAATAAGCCAATCTAGATAATCAGCAGGAATATTATCCATATCCCTGCCTTTATATTTACCAAACGGCATTAAGTTGTTTGGCATTCAACCTCCTGCTTTGTATGTTCACATCTTAAACATTTTCCTTCAAAATGCCATGTGACAGCTTCGCAGACTTTACATTCCAATGTATGAACATGACCAGTCCTGGCAAGTCTATTGACACAAATAGAAGGAGGGTCGCAAAAACATTTACATATTCCATCAGGGCAGTTGCAACCTTCAGCATGAATATCAATTTCAGAACTCATTCTTCCCACCGATCTTCCATTAATTTAATTACTTCAGGAGGAACGGGATGAATTGTTCCAAAATTTCCCCTACATATATAAATTGACAATTTTGCCTTAGCTCTATTGGCAATATCTATATAAGGTGCTATTTCCTGATACTGAGTAAAAGTATTGGAAACAACACAACTTTCTCCATGCATAAGATTATAAAATGTTTGAGCAAGGCAGGATGCGTGATAATAACCGGCATTTTCTTTTACATATAGATATTGATCATCGGGGCATTCAGGAACCCACATATCGGCTTCTAAATGGGCGGCATCATGTTCTTCAGCATACTTCTTGGCAAAAGTAGATTTACCTGACCCAGGCAATCCTCTTACCAATAAAAGAAAAGTAGCCATATAGTAACCTTTCTAGTAACCGTGTTAAGATCAATTATTTAATCGTATCTTTTTTTACTTTATGAACAGTATCAACAACTGTCTTTACAACAGGAACTAAAGTATCATATTTATACCACTTACTTGAATCGCACTTCCAGACCTTACCTGAATCAATAACGACTCGATATTTGCCAATACTCTGTGCGGTTGATTTAACTGGAGTGGCAGAAAATATTCTAACAGAAACTATAGCAATAAGTAACAGAATAATAGCAAAATTTTGTTTCATTATAATCTCCCTTGTTTGATTATTCAAAAAGTTCTAAAGATGTTATTATCTTTTTTTCACATTCATCAATTACTTTGTTTAACTCTGAAATTTTATCGAAATAACTCTGAATTTGTTGTCTGATAATTGATAATTCATTTAATGCTTCTTTCAAATCAGACAGAATAAATTCTTTTCTAAATTTTTTAGCATATTTTTCGATCCATTCCTGAATAGCTTCTTGACCTGGATCGCAACCTCGTCTTTCACCTTCTTGCCATTTATATAACTCAATAGCCTTTTTTTGAGCTTCCATGAAGGATGCAAATATTGCTTCATTCATATGAATACTCCTAGGTAAAATAAGGGAGCCCTCGTCTTTATGGGGGAGATACGCTTAACTCGATACTCCCCGTTAGACAGCACTGCATTCCAGTTAAGTGGACGCAGGTGGAGGACTCCCAATAATTAAAGCTCCCTAATTGTTATTTCATATTAATGAAATTAATAACTGGGATTATTTTGGCTTGGCCTCATTAACAACTAGAGGACGGGAATCTACTATTTTTCCATTTAGCTTTATAATAGCCTGATCATGGTTAGTCATTTCAATAAAACCAAAGCCTTTTGATCTGCCTGTTTCTCTATCCTTGATAATCTTTACACTATACACTTCTCCAACAGTAGCAAACAGGTCTCTTAATTCGTCTTCGGTAACTTTCCATGGAAGATTACCTACAAACAGTTTACCAGTACCCACAAAGACCCTCCTTTAAAATAAGACTACAAACATTAATATCTAATATTATAAATATAATAAATTTCAGTATTAATAGCTATCAGCACCCAAACGATAAATCAGTTCCAAACATATTTGTCTTTCCTTCACATGATAATACTCCATAACAACTGCCATCATATGATGCTGATTCTCTTCTATCCATTATTCTTTTATTTTTGATTTTTCTTTTATTACATTTAAATTTATGCCGTAAGAAACTAAGATCAAGTTTGTGATGATATTGGCGTCGTTCAATTTTTCTTCGTTGGCGTTTTCTTCGTTCTTTTCTTTTAGGTCGTATTCTAGGCCTTCCCACACGTCTGGGCCTCCCTACTTTTCTATTTTTCTTAATTCTAGGCCTTCCAACTCTTCTCGATCTACCGCGACGCCTTTTTTTAGCCATAGTACCTCATAGCTGAAAAAAAACAAACTTATAACTTTATGAGTCTTGTGAGAGAAAACCACGGGCCTCGTGCCCGTGGATGAATCGAGTCATTAAATAGTTTAAAATAAACCTTATATTTTGTGCAAAACAGAGTATATTACTACCAAATGCGCAAAACCTTTAAATATCGTCTATACCCTACAAGACTTCAGATAACCAAGATGAATAACATCTTAGAACTGACTCGATGGGTCTATAATGAAACCCTTGCGCTTCGAAAAAACGCCTGGGAGTCTGAAAAGAAATCCATCTCTTTGTATGATACTGCTAACCATCTTCCCATTTGGAAATCTCAGAGACCAGAACTTCATAATGTACACTCTCAAATTTTGCAGAATGCTCAAATCAGAGTAGACCTTGCTTTTAAAGCTTTCTGGAGACGCTGTAAGGCTGGTGAAAAACCGGGCTTTCCTCGTTTCAAAGGAAAAGGCTGGTACGATTCTGTCACTTATCCTCAGTCCGGGTTTAGACTTCATCCTGACGGGGTGTATCTTTCTAAGATCGACCGTGTCAAGATTATCCTTCATAGACCTATCGAAGGTAAAATTAAAACCTGTACTGTTAAAAGGACTCCTACAAATAAGTGGTACGTATATTTTTCTTGCATTATTGAGCAACCAGAACCTCTTCCAAAAACTGATAAAATTGTTGGGATCGATCTCGGACTTATTACTTATGTCCAATGCTCGGATGGATCTAAAATAGACAAACCTCGATTTTTTAATGAGGAAAAGAAAGCTCTTGCTCAGGCTAAAAGGCGAGAGAATATAACTTTTAAAGCCAAACATAAAAGAGTTTTGGCTATGATCCACGAGAGGATAAAAAACAAGAGAGAGGATTTTTGTCACAAAACTTCTAAGAAACTTGTAGATAAGTATGATTTTATCGCTCATGAAGACCTTAACGTTAAAAATCTTATTGAGAAAAAAGAAAATAGTAAAAACATTTCTGATGCTTCTTGGTCTACTTTGATCCAATACACGACCGCCAAGGCTGAAAGCGCCGGGCGAGTCGTGGTAGCAGTAGACCCAAGGGGTACAAGTCAGAGATGCTCCCAATGTGGGACTGATGTTCCTAAGACTATCGAGATTCGAGTACATCATTGTCCTCATTGTGGTTTTAAGACTGGCAGAGATTTAAACTCTGCCTTAGAGATACTCAGACTCGGGATGGAGTCTGTTGAGCGACCGTCGCGTTGCCGCAAGGCAGTTGCGCTGGTTTGACTCATGGAAGCCACGCCCCTTGTGGGCGTGGAGCATTCACTATACTATTAACTTCTTTGCATCTTCCATAAGTTCTTCCAATTGTTTTTGAGCTTCTTTACATAATTGTCTAAGTTTATCTATTTCAATTATCAATGAAGATTTTTCACTGAATCCCGCATTAAATCCTTTTTGAAAACAATCTTCTCCTGGACAAAATGGTCCTTTTTCACAATGACTTTTACACTGTTCAAGTTCATGACTCATTCAATACTCCTTTGCGTTATTGTAAGCAGAGTTGCCGCCCCAGATTCTGGCCGGTCATTTATTGTCATTTATCACTGGAGCCAACCTCTTCTTATATCGAGGAAGGAATCCTCTTTTACTCCATTAATAAAAGAGTAAAGGACTCGATATAATAAATCTGGGCGCAACTCCTCGGAGCCGAATTGCACTAGGCAAGGACTCCGTAAAAAATGTAAGGAGGGGACGGTATATGCTATGTTCCATTTTTGTCCGTCCCACGTGCATAGCTTCGACGCCGGCATTTCTACCGCTCCATTAAAATACTTTATGTGGCAATTTTATAATTGCTGCACCATATCCAGCTTTATCAGATAAGTGTATGATATCAGTATATTTCTCTTCAATCGCTTTCATACAAGCTATCCATCCGGCAGTAAAACATTCTTCACTATTACATTCAGAACCACATTCACAGGAATTTAAGCATTCTCCATAACTATTATTTATTTTATCTTTAATTTTCATATTTTTCTCCATATATTATGTCTCTACTTATTATAGATAACTCCTCGCAAGATATGGATTCTCCCAAGGAATATTATCCTGATATTTTTTTGGGCGGGTCCTCTTTTTCCTTCTGGTAGAAGGTAGCTGTCACCAGCGAGAACGGCCTCAGACAGTTTTGAGACGGCGACTGAGAAGGCTTATTCATTAACTTAATGTTACCTGTGCTATCGTTTTTAGTTCTATATGCAAATCATGCTTACAATAGGGACATTGAATGGGAGTTTTTTGAGGAATAGGAATATGCTTCATCGGTAATTCAGGCGTAGAAAAAATTTCAGGATCAGGTTTATATTTACATTTGTCGCCTTTTTTAAATTCTTTTTTAGCACAAACAAATGACCATCCCCCATTAATTAATTCCTGAACCATTTGTCCCTTATATCCAGCATCATTTTTTCCCATTAACATCATATCATTAATAATGCCGCCATGTATATGATAAGCAACTGAACCAACAGGAATTATATCTGTAACCTTCAATTTCATATTATCTCCTTTTAAAAAAAGAGGGGAGTTGTTATCCTCCCCTTAATTTAATCAAAAAATGCCACGCCAGTCTTATGTTCAGTACTTAATACAACTTTATGCCATACGTTACCAAGATCTAAAGTAGCGTGTTCAGGATGAGTAATTTTTCCTTTAACATAAGTTGTAGGGTCTTTTACCTGTTGTACCCAAAACGCTTTTTTAGCAGAAGCCTTTTTCATTGCAGCTTTACGTTGGCTATCAGTAAATCCTTGAGCCAAAGAAGCGAGATATTGATCAGAAACCCAAACAGTTGTTCCACCAGTATGATATTCAAATTCTGCCGTATGAATATGCAAACCACCCCTTCTTAATGGCGCATTTTTGTGAATTGCAACTAATGCACCTTCAGGAAGTGTAAAGTCTTTTACAGGAATGAACATGAATTCACCCTGCCTGTGAACCTTCAATCCTGATTTAAGTAAACGGTGACGTTTATGGGCTTTTGAAGCTTTAAGCCCATGTTTGGTTTCAAAATCCCTTAATACTGGAGGTTTTAAAACTTGTTTTGCTTGAGTTACCGAAGTGACTGAAGTAGGAATACCGCAGACAAACCAATTACGTTCATCGTGGCCGCATAAGAAATAAGTAACCGATGGTTTACCTGATTTATTCTTATTACCAAAATCCCTTACCATTAACAGTAGGTGACGATCTTTCTTTTGAACATCAGTAACTACTACTTCTACCAACTTTTTAACTCTGATATCAAAATATTCACCCTTCAAATCTCTTTGAATGGTGATGGAATTTGCAAAAGATAAATAGTTAGAAATTTCGGGAACATTATAAACTTTTACCCTTGATCCGATCTTTTCAAACTTATCAACTATTGCCTGTAACAGTGCTAATAACATAATCAGATCCTTTATTTATGTTTAGTGGTATCCACCTTTGTTTCCGACTGTTTTGTCGGTCCTTCCCAAATTTGCGTTACTGCACCCTTTAAACCGTGCTTCTGAACTTCTCCACATCCTTTAATGCAAAGGGCGAGTGCAATAATGCCAACTGCTAGAATCATAAGAAAAAATATTACGACCAGCAGTTCAATAAGCGTGTAGCCTTTATTTTTCATATTATTCCTTTATTTAAAGTGATAATTTTCTGGGGCTGATGGACTCGAACCACCGATGCTAGGACCAAAACCTAGTGACTTACCACTTGTCGAAGCCCCAGTTAATAATGTAATAATAATTGATAGCTACGTCATGACTAGCCTTATCTTTTAAAATTACATTATATTTTTTAATCAAGATTCATTTCACGCGGTTTGTGTTTTTTGAAAAAATGACAATTCTTACAAAGAATAATTGATGAAGGCTGACGCCTTAGAAACTTTAAAGCAAAACGATAAAACAAAGAACTTTTAAAATAAAGACATTTATTGTCTTTATTTAATTTTTCACATTCACCATAAACATAATTTTCCTTAAGACCCGTAATCTTATTCATAGCCAATTGTATTATAAATGTACATCTATGTTCCACTTAAACCTCCATGTTTAAGAAAAAAAAGTTGCGAGGCGGCGCAACGCAGCCGGCCATCACATCTACGCTCTCCGGTCTCCGGTGCGTGACCATAAAAATGTGATCGGCTTGGCCATGGTATGACTCCATACCGCCCAACAACCCTTTTTTAAAATAAATGATATATTAAATTAGGATCAATTATTTGTCCAGCATTACAAGATATTCTTATCACATTCCAGCCAAAATTTTTAGCTTCCATAGTTTTCTTTTCATCAATTTCTTGTTGAATTTTAGAACAATGATATATTCCATCAAATTCAACAAAAAGCTTTAAATCAAGTAATGCTAAATCAAATATTCCAGATCCACAAGGAAATTCAAATTGATACCTAATATTACTTTTATCAAGAAAATTTTTAATTAAAGAATATTTCCAAGATTCTCTTGATCTTAACCCCTTAGATAAAACTTTATTATTACATACATATTTATTATTTTTTTTTCCCATTTCAGACGCTTTAACTCTACGATATTTAGTAATACTTCCGCTTGAAGCACAAGACCTTGAACAAAAAGTTGCTCCCTTTTTCTTAGTAGAGGCAAAAAATTTATTTTTACAAACAGGACAAATTTTTTCTATAATAGGAAGTTTTTTACTTAAATTTCTTTTTTTTGCAACACAACTTAGACTACAAAAAAAATATTGTCTTCCATTTTTAATTTGTCTATGATATTCCCCATTTGATAGTATAAATTTATTATTACACCACGCACAATGTAATTCCACGCCTTGTTGCATATTACCTCCTAATATAAATAGCATATTATGGAGATAATATGCAACGAAAATAGTGGAGATTAATTGGATCCGCTGGGAATCGAACCCAGGTCCTAAAGGCAATCATAATGTAATACTACATGTTTATCTTCTGTTTTATTTAATATCAAGATCGTTCAGAAGCAAACTACCTTGATACGAACTTCAGATATTCTTCAGATACATACTTCACGAAGTCACCCTTATGTATCCTACACCTATATTTCGCTTAAACAGTTCGGTCTTCTGTAAAAGCTAGTCGCCTTTTGTTAGGCAACACATGCCGGTGCCATCGAAAAGCTGCACATGGTCGCAAAACCAAGTGCAAACTTAGCACCGATCTGACTACCCAGATTGGCAGTTAGATTGTAATGGATATTTTAGGAGGCCAACCATTATCCTCCACATGCATTACAAAACTCTTGACCTTAGTCGAAACCAATTCGGACCCATATTATATTTTAATCCACCCATAGGGTGGATATAATTTTAAGTGACTGGTTGCATATTACTATGCCCTCTTATCTATTTGTTATATTGTGTATCAAAAAAAGCCAGTTACTTGTGCCCTAATCCTTGAGAGGTTGACGAGTACAACCAGCAAAAGTCACGTCATTGGTGGTAGCAACACCCCTCCATAATATAAACTACAAAAGATGTCTGCGGCAATGCCCAGTTTCAAAAAACATCACCGCAGACCGCAGGAGTTTCCTGCAAAGCTCAATCAATTTCGACGGGTAGAACTATCCATTATAGTTATTCCTAATTATTCAAACAAATAACATTAGGATATTTTGAATTTCTTGAACATATCGATATGGGTTTGTACCATATCAATATCCTTAGCAACATCCCACCAGCAAACCATATCCAACGTTGCCGGCAAATTTCGAACATTCTTATTCTCTTCTTCACTTGGATTAACCAAAGTGAATTCTGCCTCAGTGGCAGGATTAAATCTTGATGAAATGTGTCCAATGCCATCCTCTTCTTCATAACGCTCTACTATAAAATACCTCTTTCGATTAATTGTGAATAACAATTATATCCCTTTATTATTGTTATTCCCAATTATCGAATCAAATAACAACTACCAATTTATTACTATTCGGGTGTTTTCAAATATACTTATTAGCGAAAGATCTATACAAATAATTGAAAATATTATTATAACCTCAAACCAGGTTCAGCCGCCTTTGTTGCGTTATCTTGTGAATTATTCTCTGCATTTCTTATATATCGTAATGCTGTTTGAAATCTTGTTTCGTCTGGAAATTTTCGTTGAACAGCAAATAATAATGTATCATATTCAATTTCATCTTCTGTTCTTGCACGAGTAAATTGCGAAAGTTCTAAAAAAAGCTTGTCTATTAATTCTGTTTCAAATTTATCTAATTCCATAACACTATCCTTTCTGATGGCTAAAAAAAGAGAGAGTTAATCTTCTCTCTTTTTTTGTGATTATGGGCGACCATACGCAACCTGATATCTCTTTCGTGGTGCAACTGCATCATACACGTGTTATAGAGGCAACCTCATATGCAGGACACCCACTAATAGAGGCTTTTTCAATCAAACAGGAAACAGCTGTTGCGGTTGGCACATACTGGTAACATTTCCTGAGCTGCGTCACGCCCATATGATTTATTATGGCAAACCAATCAATGATATTAATTGTCTTTCGTTCTTATCATATTAATTAGCCCCTGTTTCAATAACTTTAACATCAATTTTTTCTGTTTGATCTTCACCAACTTTATGACCAGTTAAAATAACTCCTTCTTTCAAAGCTTTTATAATGTTTTCTCTATCTTCTTTTGTCATATTAGAAGTGCCATCAGCTCTTATAATAATATTTTTCATATTACACTCCTGCCAATTGTAATGCCGAATCCCAAGCATATTGCTTCAACATAGCTGATCCGCCAAACCAGATGCTCTGTAAACGAGATTCTCCGTCTTTTTCATTTCTTACAGTTTTAAAATGATCAGCATATTCCGTAACGGCATTATAAGCAGTCCACATTGTGTGCTTGATCTCAGGAATATCGTTACCCTTGCCAGCATCGAATAAATATGTAACTTTACCCCTGATTTCTTCAATATGTTCTTTAGTGACTTTTGTTGAGTCAGCAGAAAGTGGAAAAACCTTATTTAAATAATTTGCAAACTTCTGAGCATCAACTGATACTGTTGCAAGATAATTTGAGGCTTCTTCAAATTTTCTATAATGATTAATAGCAATACCAAGAGCGTCTCTCGCCATCACAACTTTTGATTTTGCATTCTTTGTATGCCTGATTGATACCTTGTCTGTAGCGTCGCCCATGGCAGCTCTTAATGTATTCCAGCACACAACTCTAGTTGGTGTACACATCATTTGTAAAGCCCCGGTGGCGTCATGAGACGTAGTTAATAAAATAAATTTTTCTATCTCATCTTTTCCTTTGATAATTATATTATTAGGCAACTTTGCCAGAATCCATATTTTTTTTCCAAAACTTAAAGCGCCAGCTGTATGGTATATTGCCTGCCCTGCGCCAACAACTGAATCAAAAAAATCAAAACTTTCTAAATTATCTATAGTAACATAGTCATTTCCTACACAAGCTAAAACGCTATGTATTGAATCATCACTATTCATTCTTGCTACAGCCATTTTTTCAGGAACTTCAATATCGGTTCCAGTTATCATCATTTTAAATTTTTTAACCTTCCAGTTTAATCTTGCTGATTCAATAGCTTCTGCAGCTGTTGCGGGAGCATCAAGTGGCGTTCCAAGACCATGCCATGGAGGATTATCTCTTCCAACATACATCATTTCAGCTTTACCATCTTCATCTACAGTTAAATTATGCGACATTTTTATTCTCCTTTAAATGAGCCATAAGTTCATAATGACCTATATCATTTATATCTATTTTACCCCATTTTCTTTCAAGATATGGAATATTTAAATCAAGTATATATTGTTTCAATTTTCTAATAAATTCTTTACTATTTATAGAAACATCTATATAATATTTTTTTTGAACTTTATTCCAACAAGGTCTATCGTGTATTGTACATTCAACATTTAAAATTTTTGTCATCCTATTAAATGTTATAACTAACCACTCTTTCCATGACATATGACAATGAACATGCATTGAACAATGATATCCCTTACTACCCTGCATCCATTCTATATAGCCATCTCCGTCAAGATATCCTATCATATAAGACATAAATAATTGATCATTATCAGATATTTTTGAAAATGGAGGTTCATATGTTTTTCTATTAGTAAAACCAAATTTTTCTTTAATTTTTATTACAACAGCAGCATGATCACATTTAACAAAGTGTTGAGGATGTTTAGATATTATACGTAAATGTCTAACCTCTCCATTTACAAATTTAGAATATTTTTTTAATTGATCTAAATCTTTATCAGCTAACGATATATTAATCCATCTCTTATCAAAATGAGCATCAGCTGATAAATAACCAATCCAATAATATGCTAAATTACTTTCATTTAATAAGGGAGATAGATCACATTTAGATGATGGTAGACGATATATGTTTCTATTAACACTTAATCCAAGCTCTTTTGCTTTTCCTTTTATACCATTCCGCGATCTAGATGTATTATGTAAAACTACTGAACTACCATTATTAGAATAAGATTCTTTTAATAATTGTAACTCTCGTTCATTCCAATAACTTTCACTTTCTTTTTTTAATCTTTTTAAATTAAAATATCTACCTCTAACTTTTATTTGTTCTCGATTTCTTCCTGGAAGCATTTCTTCAAGTTGTTTCCACTTAGCAGCGGGATAGTTATTTTTTATTATTTCATCTTCCTCTTTAGTCCAATATGGAGCAACACTTCTTTGAATATTTATTCTTTTTAAATTTAATGCAAATGCTCTAGCCTTTATAGATGTCGGAGTATTAATCTTTCTTGAAAATAAAGATTTTAATTCATCCCAAGATGCTGTAGAATAATTTTTTATAAGAAGATTATCTTCATCTTTAGTCCAATCTCTAAAATGACCTCTTGATAATTTCAACACAACTCTAGCTTGATGATGAATAGAATGTTTTGACCTAAGTGGTAATTTTGATAATAATGCATCCCATTCATCAATTGCGTAAAATTGTTCTAATATTTTATTTTCTTCTACAGTCCAAGATCTTCCACCACCAAATGTTTCTTTATGAAAACCATGGCTATATGCAACCCCTATAATTCCTTTTAAAGGTCTATCTGGGAAAGCTTTAATTAATTCTTTATGTGTGGCATATTTAAAAACCTCTTTTAACTTTTTAAGATCATTATCTGTCCAATATTTTTTAGATTTTATTCCTAAAAGATGAGCGCGTTGTTTAATAGATTCTGAACTCCTATTAGGAATTAATTTTTCTACTTTTTTTATATCTTCAATATAATATTGTTTTATAATATTTTCTTCTTCATTAGTATATTTTACATCAGATCTATATTGAGTAAAAAACAGTTTAGCTCTTTCTTTATTAATACATCCACAACTTTTAGTAGGATTTTTTTTTAATTTTAAATTTCCGCCATTAATAATTTTTTTAATTCCACAATCACACCAACAATTCCAAAATATACTTCCATATTTATTTCTATGACTAAGCGATATAACAACTAATCTTCCAAATCTTTGACCAGTTAAATCTAAATGACTATATTGTCTTGGCATTTTAGTTTTCCAACCTTTTTTCTCTCAATACCTTTACAAGTTCTCCAAAAGCCCCATCAAGAATACTCTCTTTATAATGCACTCTAATTGATTTGTCGCACCACCTGCATTGACAGTCTATAAAACTACTTCCATCACTACCTTTTTCAGTTTTTGATATTTCATGTCCAGTAAGGAACTCGCATATATTTTCAATATGCAATCTTAATTTTGCCCTATAAAGAACAAATTGTCCATTTGGATATCGCTCTGTTTTTGCTCTTACCCAACGTTTGGGCATATAGTACCAAAGTTGAGGATAAGACCATTTACCCTTTTTCCAATTTTTAGGAAATAACCGTGCTATAAAAGGCAAAATAAGTAAAAAAAATCTTTGCATCATTATAGACATTTATATTGTTCTTTTTTTAAAGTGTTATTAATTTATTATTACAATCAAATAAACCAGATGGAGTATCTCTTTTTCGTAGCCAATATAAAAAATCAACAAATTGTTTTTCTAACAACCACACACCAGTTTTATCTTTTGGTGTCATATCTATAGCAATGCGATTTAATGCCATAATACTAAATTCAAAACTATCTTCTATTTTTCTATATTTACAAAAATAAGATGGCAAATGACACATATTTCCTAAATTTATTAATACCTTAAATTCAGGACATTTATTTATTATTATACTACCACAAGGTTCTTTTTTATATTCAAAAAAAGCTATTGGCATATAAGTATCAAATTCAGTCATAACAAAATCTAGATCAATAGCAGGACAATTAAATCCCCATAATTTATGACGTTCTGAAATTTCTTCATCCCTCCAATGACTTCGCTCTTCCTTTACTATTGGATAACCTGTTCTACTATCAATCATCATAATTTACTCCATTAACTAAAGTTTAAAATCCACTTCACATCTTCTGACTGCCTTTTCACACACTCCTTTATCAATATCACATCCTACAAACCTCCGTCCAAGCCTTAATGAAACCAGCGCCGTTGTTCCTCCACCAACAAAAGGATCACAAACAATCTGTCCTGGTTCACTCAATCTATCTATCAGGTCAGCCATACCGCTTTCAGACTGTCCCCATTCATGAAACCGTTTGTCATTCGCATCAGATTTGCATACATCTCCTATCCAGTCCTTTGCCTTTCCAAAAAGCAGGACGGGCTTCCAGTATGCATTGATCTTCGCTTCCCATTGCTGGGCTGCCTGGCCGCCTGGAGTGAGGTATGCCAGCGTCCACCTGTATTGAAGATGTTTTGTCATAGCAGCTATAATATCAGGAAGGTAGGATTGTCCGCA